>ERZ779725.11-NODE-11-length-161260-cov-22.247393_pt1 | contig 161260 bp, 131 predicted proteins | sample MGYA00511890_ERZ779725 | MGnify/ENA primary metagenome ERZ779725 (study PRJEB29588, sample SAMEA2148549) | human gut metagenome | biome: human gut; feature: human-associated habitat; material: faeces | place: Denmark | collected 2008/2010 ...
CCACCATAAAATTTTCTATAGCTTTTTTAGAAACCATACAATTTTATAAAGAACCTAAAATAAAAGCACTAGTTCAAATAGTGCTTTTTTGCTTTAATTGTGTTCTTTTAAATTAAGATAAAGTTTGGTTAATACTCTTTTTTCAATACGTGAAACATAACTTCTACTAATTCCCATGCTTTTGGCAATTTCTCTTTGTGTTTCTGCTTGAAAGCCATTTAAACCAAATCTTCTACAAATAATTTCATATTCTCTACCAGTAAGTTTATTTACTGCTTCTTGTATTAGTTTGTTTTGTTCATCTTCAACTATTCTTTCACTAATAGATGGAGATGGATCTTCAATAACATCACATAATTTTATTTCGTTACCATCTTTATCTTCACCTATTGGTGCATATAAAGAAATGGTATCTTTTCTTTTTTTATTATTTCTAATGTACATTAATATTTCATTTTCAATACATCTTGATGCGTAGGTGGCAAGTTTGTTTGTTGCGTCAAAATTAAAAGTATTTACAGCTTTGATTAAACCAAAAGCACCAATGGATAATAAATCATCTTTTTCAATGCCAGTATTTTCAAATTTCTTTACAATATGTGCAACTAAACGCAAGTTGTGTTCAACAAGAACGTTACGGGCCTCAATGTCATGGTTTTTCCATTTTTCAAGATAGAAAGCTTCATCTTCGGGACTTAAAACTTCGGGGAAATTTTGGGAATTAATGGCACCAAGAAGAGGTAATAAAAAAATAGACAATAATTCGATAAATAAACACTCCTTAAAACGAAATCATAGACAAAATGCTTAAAAATGAGTATAATATATAAGAAGGATGTGAAAACGTGAATCATCATATACCAACCTATTTAGCACAAAGCGTCTATGATATTGACTATAATAAATTATATGCGAATGGCAAAAGAGTTATTCTATTTGATTTAGATAATACACTTGCCCCATATGATGATGCGACGCCTACTGATAAACAATTAGAACTAAATAAAAAGTTAAAAGAAATAGGTTTTAGAATTTATATACTTTCAAATAATCATCAAAAAAGAACAAAACTATATACAACAAAATTTCTAGTAGATGGTTATCTTGTTCTAGCAAGAAAACCTTTTGTATATAAAATAAAGCCTTTCTTGAAAAAAGAAAACATCGAAATAACAAATACTATTTTAATCGGTGATCAATTGTTAACTGATATAAAATGTGCAAATAAACTCGGTTTAGATTCAGTTTTAGTAAAATCAATATCTCGTAAATCTGAAAAGTGGTATACTAGAATTAATCGATTAAGAGAAAAAAGAGTAATTAATAATATTGCAAAAGTTGATAAAGAAAAAGCTATTGCAATTGCAAAAATAATAGGTGAAAGGAACGATTCTAATGAGTAGATGTATAGGGTGTGGTGCTAAAATTCAAACAACTAATCCTGAAAAAATAGGATATGTTCCTGAAATTGCTATGATAGAACGTGGTGAACAAGTATATTGTAAGAGATGTTATGATATTCGTCATCACAATGCATTATACACACCAGAATATGATACAAAGATGTATTATGATAAAATAAAGAATATTAAAGATGAAAATGCCTTAGTTATTCTTATGATTGATATAATGGATATCTTTGGTGGCTTTATTCCAAATTTAAGCGAATATATTGGTAATAATAAAGTATTAATAGTAGTTAATAAAATAGATGTTTTACCAAAAAGTGTAAACATTAAGAAATTTGAAGAACTAATCTCACTTATTTCAAAACGTAAAAAACTAAATGTTGTTGGTATTATGATGATTAGTGCTCGAAAACAAGATGATGTTGAAAAAGTAATTGCTAGAATATCGAAACTAAAATATGCCGCAAAGAAAAAATATAGCCATGAAAAAGAAGTACGCTTTGATAACTGTTATATAATTGGTTGTGCAAGTGTTGGTAAATCAACTTTTATGAATATGATAGGCAAAATAACTTTGAATTATCCTAGTGATGTTATTACTACTAGTAATCAATATCAAACAACCCAAGATTTCATAAAGTGGCCACTAGATCAAAAAAGTTATTTGATTGATACTCCAGGATTTATTAATCCTAGCCATTATGGTGCTTACATTGATAATAAATCATTACAAGTGTTGATTCCTAAAAAATACATTAAAGTAAGAACATATCAGCTTAATCCTGATCAAACTATCTTTATTGGTGGGCTTGCAAAAATTAAATTTGATGGTGAAAATAAAATAAATGTTAGTTTCTATATTTCAAATGAACTATATTTACATCGTACAAAAACGATTCAAGCTGATAAAATATTAGAAACTCAACAGTTTAAATTATTAGTGCCACCATATACTGAAGAAGAGGCTCTAAAACTAAATGAAAAAGCAGTTTACAATTATGAGATAATGGGAACAAGCGATATATTTATAAGTGGAATTGGCTTTATTCATATAACTAGTGAAAAGTGTAATGTTGAGGTTCAAGTCCCTAAACCTATACTTGTAGAAAAAATAGATGGTTTTATGTAATATGACAGAAGAAAAAGCATTAATAGAAATTAAAGAAGCTTTTACGATAAATGGTGAATTGAATGAAAGATATTACCACACATTAGGGGTTATCGAAAAAGCATTAGAATTAAATGAAATACATAATTTGAAAATACCTAAAGAACAAGTATTTTTATCAGCTGCTTTTCACGATGTTGCAAAGTTTTTAGATAAAAAAAGTATGTTAGAAATCTTAGATAAGTATTTTCATAATATTTATCAATCATTACTAGAATACCCATCAATATGGCATAGCTTCGTTGGTAAAATTGTCGCAAGAGAAAAATATGGAATTATTGATGATAGAATTTTAAATGCAATTTGTTATCACACTACTGGTAGACCTAACATGACTAATCTTGAAAAAATCATTTTCATTAGTGATTATGTTGAAGAAAAAACTCGCGTTGGTGAATGCTTTGAGGTAGCAAGAAAGGCTGCAAATAAGAATTTAAATGATGCAATTGTTGTAATAATCGAGCAAACCATAGCGTATTTAAAGAAAAATAATAAACCTGTTTATCAATTAACAGAAGAAACTTATCAATTTTATTTGAAAGAGGTTAAAAAAAGTGTATAATAAAGTGATAGAAATTTTAAATAAAGCGGTTGTTAAAGATATTAGAGTATATGAAATGAGTTCAATAACTCCTTTCTATGACTATAGTATTATAGCTAGCGTTAGTACTGCAAGGCAAGGAAATGCGGCAGTCAATTATCTGAAAAAAGATGCTGAAAAGGCTGGACTACGTGTTAGAAGCTTTTCTGGTAGTGGAGAAACTACTTGGTTTTTAATTGATTTAGATGATGTTGTTGTTCACATTTTTGTAGGTGATGAAAGAAGACGCTATAATTTAGATGGCATGTACGGGGATAATCCAATTTTAGTTGTAGAATAAAATGTCTAAACATAGTACTTTGTTCATATAATAATGAAGAAAGTGGTGATTAGATGAAGTTATCAGAGATATCGTCAAAAGATGTTATCAATGATGAAGACGGTGTCAAATTAGGTAAAATAGTTGACGCTGAAATTGATGTAGCTACGGGAAAAATTGTTAATGTTACAATTTACCGAGGTTTTAAATTTTTCAATGTGTTTGGAAGTAAAGACAATGTTCAAATACCTTGGAATAAAATAATAAAAATTGGCAATGATGTAGTCATTGTCGAGAATAATCAAAAGATTAAAGATAGTAATACATAAAAAATACGAAAGAGGTTAATTAATATGAAATATGTACCAAGTCTTGAAAAGTCATTTAGACCAATGATTGTTGAATTAAGAAAATTCAAAGAAAATGCTACTGTTCCTTTTGCAATTTGTGTAGAAAGACAAAATGGCTATCGTTATCGTTATGATATGAATGTATATCCTGGTGATAATGAAAACAACTACGAAATGATTGAAAGAGTAATTAAGAGTATTTTATGGGTTGTTGGTGGATATAAAATCTATTTAGGCGGAAATGAATACATTGTAAACAAAATGCAAGAAGTTTTCTCATTAAGCGGAACTAGAGCATTTGATGTTGATTTCATGTCACGTGTTTATGATAAACCTTTTGAAGTTATCGCTTGTACATTAGAAACTGTTCCAGCAAGTGTTGAAGCTTCGCTTCCTGCTGGTGGTCACTTAAAAGGTTGCAGAATTGGCTTTGATGCGGGTGGATCTGACCGTAAAGTTAGTGCCGTTGTTGATGGCGAAGTTATTTTCTCAGAAGAAACTGTATGGTTCCCTAAGACTAATGCCGACCCTGAATATCATTATGCTGGTATCCTAGATAGTTTTAAACGTGCTGCTGCAAAAATGCCACGTGTAGATGCAATTGGTGTTTCAAGTGCTGGTATTTATATTGATAATGAAGTAAGAGTAGCATCATTATTTATTAAAGTGCCTCGTGATGAATTTGACGCAAAAGTCCGCGATATGTACATCCGTGCTGCTAAAGAAATTGGCGATGTCCCTCTAACTGTTGCTAACGATGGTGACGTTACAGCTTTAGCTGGTGCCTTAAGCTTAAAACATGGTAGAGTTTTAGGAATAGCTATGGGAACTAGTGAAGCAGTAGGTTATGTAAATAAAGATGGCAACTTAAATGGTTGGTTATCAGAACTTGCTTTCGTTCCAGTAGATTACAACAAAAAAGCAATGGTAGATGAATGGAGCGGCGACTACGGATGTGGTGTTAAATACTTCAGTCAAGATGGTGTTATCAAACTTGCAGGATTTGCCGGAATTGAATTAGATGAAAATGCTTCTCCAGCTGAAAAATTAAAAGTAGTTCAAGGCTTAATGAAAAATGGTGATCCAAGAGCTCGTGAAATTTACGAAAACATTGGTATATATTTAGGATATAGTATAGCTTACTATGCAGAATTCTATGACATTCAAAACTTATTACTATTAGGACGTGTTACTAGTGGCGATGGTGGCGATATCATTATTGCTAAAGCAACAGAAGTTCTACACACTGAATTCCCTGAATATAAAGACATCGTTATTATGATGCCAGATGAATGGACACGTCGTGTAGGTCAATCAATTGCTGCAGCAAGTCTTCCAGAAGTTAAATAATGCTTTCAGTTGAAACTTTTTGTGATTCTTCAATTAATGCTAATACTTATTTAATAACAAATAATAATCATGTTTTAATAATTGATCCTGCTAATAACTTTAAAACTTTGCAAAGATTTATTGGCGATAAAATTGTCGATGGTGTAATATTAACTCATGGACATTATGATCATTTTAAAACCTTAAAAGAAGTTCTTGATAATTATGATACTAAATGCTATCTACATAAAGAAGCAATAAAGAAATTAAGTGATGTAAATGCTAGTTTTGCTATTGCCTTTGGTGTTAATAAGTTACCAGATTATGATATGTCAAAGTTAGTTGCAATAAATGAAAATACAAATTTAACAATTGGTTCATTTACATTAAAAATATGGTTTACACCAGGACATACCAATTGTTCAATAATTGTTTTTGTTGAAAACTTAATGTTTAGTGGCGATACGCTATTTAAAAATTCAATAGGAAGAACTGACCTTTTGACTGGTAGTGCAATGGCTATGAATAATTCTTTAGATAGAATAAAGAAAATTAAGACTAACTATATTGTATATCCGGGACATGATGAACAAACTACTTTATTTGAAGAATTAAAATACAATAGATATTTAAGATAATAGAAAGGATGCAAAAGCATAAATGCTAGGCATCCTTTTTTATATACTTTATAAAATGTATAAAATAACAATTTTGGTAAAAAATATAAAAAAATAGCACTTAAGTGTTGACAGTGCTAAAAAAACGTGGTATAATATTAGCGGTTATAAAGAATGAGTGCTAAAAGGAGGACAATATGCTAAGTGAAAGACAAAAATTGGTATTGATTGCTATCGTTGAAGAGTACGTAAGAACAAACGAACCAGTAGGCTCACTTGCTCTGTCTAAAAGACCTGAATTAGGTTTTTCAACAGCAACTCTAAGAAATGATATGGCAAGCCTAGAAGAAATGGGATACCTAGAAAAAACTCATACATCGAGTGGTAGAATTCCGTCTCAAAAAGGTTATAAGCTATATGTTCAAGATATCATTATGCGAAAACAAAATGATCAACTTGAATTTCCATTAATTGATGAAATTTTTAATAGACCTAATATTACTAGAGAAGAAGCTATTACAGAAGCAATGGATTTAGTTACAGAGTTTACTAATTATGCAACAATTGCACTTGGTAAAACTGCGTCTAATTCAAGAATTAAAAAACTTGAATTCATTTCATTAAATAATAACCAAGCTGTAATATTAATGGTAACTGATCAAGGCCATGTTGAAAGTAAAAGAATTCTTGTTCCAAAAGGAATAAGTGTTCGTGAAATTGAAAAAACAATTGCTATTTTGGATGATGTTTTACATAATTGTATTGTTAGTGATATTGAAAATTATTTATCAGAAATTGACAATACTGAAGTGTTAGATTACATTCAATATCATAGTGAATTAGTTGATGCAATAGTTAATGCTTTTGCGGAAATGGCTGTAGATAAGTATCATATCAGTGGTCAATATAACTTATTGTCAGAACCTGAATTCCAAGATGTCTCGAAAATGAAAGAGTTCTTGAATGCTCTTGAAAAGAAAGATATTTTAAGAATTGTAAATTCTGATAGTATGGGTATAAATATTAAAATAGGTCAAGAAAATGAACTAAAAGTAATGAAAAACTGTAGTGTAATTACCGTGCCTTATGAAACAAGTAGCGGTGGTGTTGGTGCATTAACGTTATTTGGACCAACAAGGATGGAATATGATAAAGTAATCCCACTATTAGAACACATTGCAAAAAATATGAAAAAAATAGTGTAGGAGGACGAAATGCAAGAAAATAATCGCTATCGCGAAGAAGAAAAAGAATTAGAAGAAAAAAATGAAGTTGAAAGCGAAAATCTTGAAAAAACAGAAGTTGAAGAAGATGAAGTTGAAACTGAAAAAGATGAAATAGATCAAGAATTAAAAAAAGATTCTAAACAAATTAAAAAATTGAAAAAGAGAAATAATCAACTAGAAACAGAAGTAAAAGAACTAACTGATCAAGTTGCATTTCTAAAAGATCAATTGTTACGAAATCAAGCAGAGTTAGAAAACTTTAAACGTCGTACGAATGAAGAAAGAATTCGTGAACGTAAATATGCAATGCAAGATTTCTTTTCAGAAATTATCAGTGTTATTGATACTTTCGATAGAGTTGTCAGCGCAAAAACTGATGATGAAAAACTTAAAAAATATTTAACAGGCTTTGTTATGATAAACAATAACATTAAGCAAATTATGGAAAACTATGGTGTTAAAAAGATTGATTGTTTAAATAAACCTTTTGATCCTGCATATCATCAAGCAATTGAAGTTGTTGAAGTTGAAGGTGTTGAACCTAACATCGTGGTAGAAGTAATTGCGGAAGGATATTTATACAAAGACCGAGTTTTAAGACCTAGCATGGTCAAAGTTAGTAAATAAATTATTTATATTTTAGGAGGAAATTAATTATGAGTAAAATTATTGGTATCGATTTAGGTACAACAAATTCATGCGTTGCCGTTATGGAAGGTGGCGAAGCAAAGGTTATTGTTAATGCAGAAGGTATGCGTACAACTCCATCAGTTGTTGCTTTCAAGAATGGTGAAATTGTAGTTGGTGAAAGTGCACGTAGACAAGCAGCAACTAACCTTGATACAGTATTCTCAATTAAGAGACATATGGGAACTGATTATAAAGTTCATATTAAATCAACAAATAAGGATTATACTCCTCAAGAAATTTCTGCAATGATTCTACAAAACTTAAAGGCTACTGCAGAAGCATATTTAGGCGAAAAAGTTACAGAAGCTGTTATTACAGTACCTGCTTACTTTAATGATGCTGAACGTCAAGCAACTAAGGATGCTGGTAAGATTGCTGGCTTAGATGTTAAACGTATTATCAACGAACCTACTGCCGCTGCACTTGCTTATGGTATTGATAAGAATGCTGGCAATAAAGAACAAAAGGTATTAGTATATGACCTTGGTGGTGGTACATTTGATGTATCTATTCTAGAACTTGCTGATGGTACATATGAAGTATTATCAACAGCTGGTAATAACCGTCTTGGTGGTGATGACTTTGATAATCGTGTAGTTGATTATATGGTTAAACAATTCAAGACTGAAAAGGGTATCGATTTAAGCACAAATAAGAGTGCAATGTTTAGATTAAAGTTAGAAGCTGAAAAAGCTAAGAAAGATTTAAGTGGTGTAACTACTACTGAAATCAACATTCCATTTATTGCAATGGATAACGAAGGTACTCCAGTACACTTTGAAATGAGTTTAACAAGATCTAAATTTGAAGAATTAATTCGTGACTTAGTAGATTCTACAACTAAATCAGTACGTCAAGCTTTAAAAGATGCTAACCTTTCTACATCTGATATTGACCAAGTATTATTAGTTGGTGGTTCAACTCGTATTCCTTGTGTACAAGAATTAGTAAGAAGAGAATTAGGCAAAGAACCAAATCGTAGTATCAACCCTGATGAAGTTGTTGCTATGGGTGCTGCTATTCAAGGTGGTGTTTTAGCCGGTGATGTTAAAGACGTATTATTACTTGATGTAACTCCACTTTCATTAGGTATTGAAACTTTAGGTGGTGTATCTACAGTATTAATCCCTCGTAATACAACTATCCCTACATCTAAATCACAAGTATTCTCAACTGCCGCTGATAACCAACCTGCTGTAGACATTCATGTTTTACAAGGTGAACGTTCAATGGCTGCTGATAACAAGACTCTTGGTCGTTTCCAATTAAGTGGTATTCCACTAGCTCCACGTGGTGTTCCTCAAATTGAAGTAAAATTCGATATTGATGCTAATGGTATCGTACATGTAAGTGCTAAAGATTTAGGTACTGGCAAAGTACAAACAATCACTATTAGTGGTGGTTCTGGATTATCTGATGAAGAAATAGATCGTATGGTTAAAGAAGCAGAAGAAAATGCTGCAACAGATAAAGCAAAGAAAGAAGAAGCTGATTTACGTAATGAATGCGAACAATTGATTTTTGCTGCAAAGAAATCTGTTGAAGATTTAGGTAATGATGTAACTGCTGATGAAAAAGAAGCTATTGAAAAAGCTACTAAAGAATTAAATGAAGCTTTAAGTGGTAATGATTTAGAATCAATTAAGGCTAAGAAAGAAGCTTTGGAAAAGGCTGCTCAAAGTGTTGCAGTTAAAGCATATCAAAAAGCTCAAGAACAACAAGCTGGTCAAAGCAACCAAGGTCCTAAAGAAAACGAAGACGGAACTGTTGATGCTTCTTACGAAGAAAAGAAGTAAAATAAAAAACTAAAAAGAAAGGGGCCTACTTATGGCAACAAAAAGAGATTATTATGAAGTCCTTGGTGTATCTAAGGATGCAACACAGGAAGAAATAAAAAAGGCCTATCGTACTCTTGCTAAAAAATACCATCCAGATGTATCGACTGATCCAAATGCAACGGAAAAATTCGCTGAAATACAAGGAGCGTATGATTGCTTAAGTGACCCAGAAAAACGATCAAATTATGACCGCTTTGGTACTGAAGATATGAACGGATTTGCCGGAGGAGCTGGAGCTAGTGGAGCTGGCTTCGGTTTCGAAGACATATTCAGTAGCATCTTTGGTGGCGGAATGGGAGGTTCTTCTAGAACTAGAAGCAACAGCGCACGAAGAGGGCGTGACATTCAAACTGATATTACAATAACTTTTGAAGAAGCCGCATTCGGTGTCGAAAAAAATGTTACAGTTACTAAGATGGATACTTGTCCAAAGTGTGGTGGACGTGGTGCTAAATCTAGTGACGACATCGTAACATGTCCAAAGTGTGGTGGACGTGGTGTTGTTGTAACTCAGCAAAATACTTTCCTTGGTGCTATTAGATCAGAAACAACTTGTCCTGATTGTAATGGTACTGGTAAGAAAATTAAGAATCCTTGCCCTGATTGTAATGGTACTGGTAGAGTTAAAAGAACAAAGACTTTGAACGTAAAAGTTCCTGCTGGTATAGCAGATGATCAAACTATTCGTTTAAGTGGTGAAGGTGAAGCTGGTGTTAATGGCGGTCCTGCAGGTGATTTATTAATTCATGTAAATGTTAAGAAACACGAAATCTTCGAACGTGATGGAAATAATATTATCTTAGAATTACCAATTACATTTAGTCAAGCTGCCCTTGGTGCTAATATTGACATTAAGACTTTAGGAGGTACTGTTAGTTTAAAGATTCCAGCTGGTATCCAAACTGGTACTAAATTAAAGTTATCTGGTAAAGGTATTGATAACAAGATTAGCGGTAGAAAAGGTGATCAAATCGTTATTATAACGGTAGTAACTCCTACTAACCTTACATCAAAGCAAAAAGAATTATTCACTGAATTATCTGGTACTGATGAAACTAAGAACAACAGTTTCTTTGATAAAATAAAGAAATTCTTCAAACAAAAGTAGCAAAAAAGTAGCAAATTGCTACTTTTTTTGCATTTATGGGGAATAAAAAAAATATTAATGGTATAATGTTGTAAAAAAAAAGGAGAGAAAAATGAATAGAAGAAAGACAATATTATTGACTATTGCTTTAATGCTTTTTTTAACATTTACTGGTTGCAAAAAAAGTAATGATCCATCAAAAACAGAGTGTAAAAATCATTATTTTGTAGATGCAACATGCACAGAAGCTAAGAAATGCCCTAATTGTAATGCAACTGAAGGTGAACCGTTAGGTCATGATTATGCTGAAGCGACTTGTGTACTTCCTGCGACATGTAAAAGATGTGGAGCAACAAAAGGTTCTGCATTAGGCCATCAATGGGTTGATGCAACTTATGAAAGTCCTAAAAAATGTTCAGTTTGTGGAATTACTGAAGGAACTGCTTTAGAACCAACTGTAGTTGAAATAACTGGTAGTAGTACAATTTCACAAAGTAAAACAAGTTCTTATGAAATACAAATTCCCGCTGATATGGAATATGATATTGAAATAGATGATGAAACTATTGTAAGTTTAGTTAGTTGTACTGATAATGTATTTGTTTTAAAAGGCCTAAAAATTGGTAATGCCAAAATTACAATTATTGCAAAAGATAAATCAATTACTGGTACAATTAATGTAACAGTTACTGAAGAAATATATAAAATTGATTATACGAAAAAAGATAATGTGAATTATCCAACCGATTTACCAGTTGATTATAGAACTAGCGAATTACCATTAAGTTTACCAGAACCTACAAAGAAAGGTTTCGTATTCCTTGGCTGGGCTTTTACAGACGAATATAAGAATTCTTTTATTGATGAATATGATTTATCAAAATTATGGAAAGAAATTCCAACTGGAGTAAGCGGAGATATTACAATCGTTCCTATTTTTGGTTATCCTCGCCTTCAATTAGTAAATTTCGAGTCACCAGTTATTGATTTAAAAACAACACTTACGTTAAATGTTAAAAAAATGTATCTACCTAGCTCTATAAGTGATAGTGATATTGTTTGGAGTTCAGTTGATGAAAATGTTCTAACAATTGATGAATTTGGGAAAATTACTCCTAAAAGTGTTGGCTATACATCAGTTAAGGCTACTTTGAAAGAAGATAGCAATTATTGTGTTACAGTTGGTATAACAATAGTGGATGATTTATCTATTATTGATGAAGCATTACAATTCATAATTGATGCTAATTGTAAAACCGTAATAGCCAAGGCAATCACTGTAACAGGATATCAATTCATTTATTCACATAAATTATTCGGTAGTGTATCGAATTTTGGTTTCTTCAAACATATAGTGGATGAATCGATTAAAACTCCTGAAGGAGCTAGTAATAGACCTGGTGATGTTTATCCTAAATACTATGTTACAGTTCATGATACTGCTTCATCAGCTGCTGATGCTGATGCTAAAAAACATGCAGAGTATGTTCAAAATGGTGGCGGTGGAACTAGCTGGCATTATTCAGCTGGTGATACTGGTATCTATCATCAAATTCCAGATAATGAAAGAGCATATCATGCTGGCGACGGAAAAAGAGAGTATAAATTATTCGATACGGGTGTAGCCTTTGTTGAAGGTAGCAAAGGTAAAATAACAATATCTAGTGATGGCTACTATGAAATTGACGGACAAAAAACGATAATTTCGGTTCCTCGTAAACCTAGTGGTGAAATTCCAGTGACATCTGAAATCAACGATATTGGAATTAGATTAGTAGTTGAAAATGGTATGTATAAAATAGGCAATACTTGGTGGAGCGCTGATTATCGAAAAATTGGTAATGGTGGTGGAAACTGTAATAGTATTGGTATCGAAACAATGGTAAATAAAGGTTCTGATATTTACAAGACATGGCAAAAAACTGCTAAGTTAGTTGCTCATTTATTGGTTGATAATAACCTATCAGTAGATGATGTAAAACCACATCATTTCTTCAGTGGAAAGAACTGCCCACAAACAATGAGAGATAACAAACTATGGGAAAATTTCATTAAGCTAGTTGAGTGCGAATATGAGTATTTAACTAAGTATTCTGACTGTACTATTACTTTTACATCTCTTGATAAAACTTATGTAAATAGCAGTGGAAGAGTAATAAAACAAGATAAAATAGACCGTTATGTAAGTTATGAAGTAACTGTTACAAAGGATGGCGTTTCAAAAACTATCGTGTTAACAAGCTTAATTCCAGGTATTTCTCGCACATATCGTGGTTAATTTAAGGCCCCTAAAGGGGTCTTTTTTTATGTAAAAAATTAAAATCAAATAAAAAAATTGTTTAAATACGTAAAAATAAATGAAAACGCTTGCGTGTTTTAACTAAAAGTGTTATAATATAGAGGTAAATTCAAAAGAAAAGGAGAATAACATGTTAAACATTAGAAAAAGATTTTTCTTATTACTAACAATTGTTGGTGTTCTACTAGGCTTTACAGCGTGTGTTTCTTCAAAAGATACAGTTCGTGTGTCTTTCGATAAACCTGAATACACTGTAAAAGTTGGTCAAGTGCTTGACATAACACCAATAATCGAAAAGGGAAGTAATGTTGAAAAAGTAACAATTGAATACTCTTCAACTAATCCCGATGTTGCAACTTATGTTGATGGTAAATTAACCGGGTTGCAAGCAGGTGAAGCTGAAATCAGAATAGTATGTTCAGAAAAACCTGTTGCGTTTGACGTTGCTACAGTAAAAGTAGTTGAAAACGAAATTCCTGACGTGCAATTTGTTGAACCACAAAAGAGCATGATTAAAGGAACTACTCAAACATTACAATATAAGTTTGTTCCTGAATATGCTAGTGCAAATATGACTTTTGAATCTGCAAACCCTGATATTGCAACTGTTGATGAAAATGGTGTGATTTCAGCTGTTAAAGCAGGTAAAGCTACAATTATTGCACGTGCAATTGATGTAAATGATGCTACTCAACACAAAGATTATGTATTCACAATCGAAGTTATTGAAGCTGATTTTGCAATTAATTATGTATTAAACGATGGTGTTAATAATCCTGATAATCCTGCTGGTTATAACATTTTAACATTACCACTTGAAATATTAGCTCCAACAAAAGAAGCATACCGTTTCTTAGGTTGGTATGACAATGCTGAATTCAATGGTGATCCTATTACTGAAATAGCTGCTGGTACAACAGGTGATGTTACATTATACGCTAAATGGGAATTAGTAATTTATAGCATTGTTTATGAATTAAATGGTGGTACAAATGCTGAAACTAATCCTGATACATATAACATCGAAAACTTACCATTAACATTAGCTGATCCTACTAAGGCTGGTTATACATTCTTAGGTTGGTACAATGGCGAAACTAAAGTTACTGAAGTTCCTGCTGGTACTACAGGTGAATTCAAAGTTGAAGCTAAATGGCAAATTAACGAATATACTATTTCTTACGATTTAGCAGAAGGTGCTTGGGAAGGTACTGCTGGTGTAGGTAGTTATACTATCGAATCAGAAGATATCGTTTTACCTAATGCTGTAAGAAATGGTTATAAATTCTTAGGTTGGTATAACGTTGATGAAAAAGTTGAAACTATTGCTAAAGGCTCAATTGGTAACCTTGAACTTGTTGCTAAATGGGAAATTGAAAAATATTCAATTAACTATGAATTAAATGGTGGTGCATTTGATAGCGTTGCAGAAATTTCAAAAGATGCTAAACACACTTTCACAATTTCTGACTACTTAACATTCGCGGCTGCTACTGGTTACAAAAATGCCTTAGTTAATAAAGCTGGCGGTAGATGGTGGGCTTATGTAGTATTACAAAAGACTGCTGTTCCTGGATTATATAAAGTAGTTCAAATGGCAAATGGTTCTACTAAGATTACTGAACAATATGACATGTTAATTACATGGCACAGTGCATTAAAAGATACTGCTGCAAAAACTATCTTAAATGGTATGTTAAACAATAGTGGTGCATATGTTGGTAGTTACATTAAAGTTTCTAACGTTCCTGCAGAAAAAACTGCAGATTGCAACATTACAGCTGAAGTATTTGATAAAGACGCAATTGAAATCAAAGATAGTAGTGTTAAATCATACACAATTGAAGATGAAGTAACTCTTGCTACTCCAACAAAAGAAGGACAAGTATTCTTAGGTTGGTACAATGGTGAAAATAAAGTTGAAACTATCGCAAAAGGTTCAACTGGTGAAGTTACAGTTACTGCTAAATGGTATAATCCAAATGCTGAATTAACATTAAATTGTGAATTAAATGGTGGTACTCTTCCTGAAGGTGCAGTTATTAAATTCATCTCTAAAGATGGTTTAGCTACTCTTCCTACTCCAGAAAAAGTTGGTTATACATTTAAAGGTTGGTATGCTGATGCTGAATGTACACAACTTGTTACAAGCATCGAAGCTGGTTTATCAGAAAATCCTACAGTTTATGCTGCATGGCAAATCAACACTTATAAGATTACTTATGAAACTAATGGTGGTGAATTCCAAGTAGATAAGACAGTTCCTCTATATGATTCATTTGAAGATTTAGTTGCTGCATTCTTAAGCGATTATGCATCATTCTACAATATTAGTGGATTAACTGCTGCATCATTCTTCGGTAAAACAAATCAATATGGTCCTTATGGATTCTTCAAGAATGCTGAAATGAATGCTAAATGGGGTTGGTTAGCTGAATACATTTTAACTGTTGCTAAATCAACAAATTATGTTGGTAAAGCTAATTTAGTAATGGGTGCTGGTGCTGCAAATTACAACAAATATATGAGAAGTAATTTAGCTGCATTCTTACAAAAAGCTAAATTAACTAACGTTACTCCTGTTCCAATGAATTTTGTAAATGCTGATTGTGATGCTTTATGGGCTGCTTGTCCTACTAAAGAAATCAAAGTTGGTATCGCTGCAAAATATGAATACACAGTTGAAGAATTACCATTAGAACTTGCTACTCCAGTTAAAGGCGAAGCTAAGTTTATTGGTTGGTATTTAAATGCTGATTTAAAGAATGGTAAAGTTGAAAAATTAACAATTGAAAATCTTGGCGATGTTAAATTATATGCTAGATGGTCAGATTCTGAAATTGAATTCGATACATATGAAATTGAATATGAATTAAATGGTGGTACTCTTCCTGAAGATGCTCCTAAACAATATGTAGAAGAAGCTGGCGCAGTATTAAAAGATCCTACTCAAACTGGTTATACATTTAAAGGTTGGTTCTTAGATGCTGAATGTACTCAAAAAGTTACTGAAATTTCTAAAGAATCTAAAGGCAACGTTAAATTATATGCTGCATGGGAAGCAATCGAATACAAAGTAACATTTGAAGTAGGTGAAGGAAAACTTCCTACTGAACAAGTTCCTGTTGGTAAATATGAAGACTATATTGACTTTGTAAAAGACTTTATCGTAGACTTTAATAAACATTCTAAGAAGACTGTTGCTGCAGACGGAAGTGATTTCTTCGCAAGAAGCTGGATGGCTGATGGCTCAAGCGCAGGTTATAACTTCTTAGTAAGTGATGAATATAAAGCTAAATGGGGCTGGGTGTTAACATTAATTAACCAAGTTCGTGTTGCTAATGGTAAAGCTGAATTAACATCTACTGATGGTCAAGCTGAAGCACGTGGTGAAATTCATAACTTATTAAATAGAACTGGCAATGGTAACAATGGCGGTAACGCAGCATTTGGTTGTGATTACACAAGTGCAGATGTTAACGAACAAGTATGGAAATACATTGAAAAAGTTCACTATGTAGATAAAGTTATTGACTTAGTATACACAGTTGAACAATTACCTATAACTCTTCCTAACCCAACTGCACCAGAAGGTAAGAAATTTGCTGGATGGTACTTAAATGCTGAATACACTGGTGAAGTAGTTAACATTATTGCTAAAGGTACTACTGGTGATATTAAACTTTATGCTAAATACGTTGACGAAGGCGTTGAAGTAAAAGGTAAGATTAATTATGAATTGTTTGGTGCTACACTTTCTGAAGGTGCTCCAACTGAATATGTACAAGGTACAGTATTAGAAATTACTGCAACTGCTACTAAAGCTGGTTATATCTTCAAAGGTTGGTATCTTGATGAAGCTATGACAATTGAAGTAAAAGAAATTAGTGCTTCAATGACTGGTGATATTACTCTTTATGCAAAACTAGAAGCAGACGTTTATGAAATTACATTTGTTGGTGCTACAGGCTTAGACAAACAAACTCTTGCTTATGGTACAACTCTTCCTGTTCCAAGTGCAACTGGTTGGAAGTTTGCTGGTTGGTATGAAAATCCAGAATGCACAGGTGAAGCTGTAACAACTGTTACAAAGAGCGTAACTTTATATGCTAAATGGGTTGAAGATTTCACAACATTCGATCATACTACAGTTGAAATTTCAGTAGAAGCAGATGGTACAGGTGATTATAAGACTCTTAAAGAAGCTTATGATAACGCTAGTGATTATACAGTAATCAGACTTGGTGCTGGTACATTCGATCTTGACTTCGTTATTGCTAAATCAGTTGAAATTATAGGTAAATCTAAAGGCGAAACAACTATTAAAGTTGCTGCTGACTATATTACTAAAGTAAATGCTGAAAATATCGTTATTAGTGATGTAACACTTAAGGGTGTTGGTGCAAACGTTGGTGGTATTTATTTCCAACCTGGTACTAAAGCTCATTACTTCACAATTAAGAATTCAGAAATTACAGATATGAATACTGTTTATAAATCAGTAAATGCTATGAGTAATAACGTTGTTCTAACATTAGAAAACAACACAATTACTAAAGTTGGTCAATTCTTAATTTGGGCAACAACTGGTATTGATACAGTATATCTAGTTGATAATACAATTCTTGCTTCTAACTGTGGTACAATTACAAATGGCTATGCAGCATTACTTCGTATGAGAGATGGTAAGACTTACGTATATAATAACGTATTTACTGGTACTACTCCTTCAATCGATGGCTTATTTGAAGCTGGAAGTAATAATGTTGATTTTGTTGAAGTTAAATATAATATCTTCAAAAATGTAACTAAGTTTATTCATATGAATGATGGAAAACCTGTTAACTTTGATGAAAACTTATATCTTGATGCAGATGGTAACGTATTAACAGCTGTACCAAGCCAAGTAACTGGCAATGGTGTAACTGCCGATACTACAATTGCAACAAGTGAAGTTGATCGCGCTACAAGATACGCAAAAGTTACTAAGACTACAAATATTAGATTTATGCCTGGTCAAGGTGCAATCCAAGACAACTGGTCTGAATTCACTACACATAATGGTAAAGTAACAATGTTACCTTATGCACAATTAGATGATCATTACTTCTTAGGTTGGTGCACTGATGAAGCATGTGAAACTACTCCTATAATGGCTCTACAAGGTGAACAAGCAGGTACTGTTATCCTTTATGCTAAATTCCAACAAATTCCTGTTAATAAGATTAACTATGAATTAAATGGTGGTACACTTCCTGAAGGCGCTCCTCGCGAATGGAAAGAAGGTACATCAGTTAAACTAGTTAACCCTACTAAAGCAGAATCTACATTTGCTGGTTGGTACACTAATGCTGAATGCACAGGTGAAGCAATCACTGAAATCAGTGCTTCTCAAAAAGGCGATATTACATTATACGCTAGATGGGAAAATTGGACATTTAAGAATATTAATTATGAATTAAATGGTGGTACACTTCCTGAAGGTGCTGCTAATAAATATCCTCTTACTCAAGGATTAAAAGAACTTCCTACTCCAACTAAAGATGGTTTCAAATTCTTAGGTTGGTATGGTAATGCTGAATGCACAGGTGATGTAATCACTTCAATTTCAGCTGACGCAACAGAAGATGTAAATCTATGGGCATTATGGTTAGACTTATCTAAATCATATAATATTACTTACGTATTAAATGGTGGTAATAGTTTATATGCTGACCGTGCTGCTTTAGTCGCTGATTTATTAAATGACTTAAATACAACTTGTGGTAAATCTATTACTGCAAGCAAATTCACTTCAAGTTGCAGAAAACCTGAATTCACTAAGTTCATTACTGATGATACAATGTGGGCTAAGTGGAAATGGTTATTCCAATATTTAGCTGATACAGACAAACACGAAAAAGCTGCAGATGTCTATAAAGGTGTATTAGAAAATCGTACAGTATCTGATGACTTCTGGTTCTTAACTCGTGACTTTGCTGGATTTGTTAATAAGACAGTTGGTAACTTCTATTATAGTGTTAACGCAATTGACTTTACAACATTTGCTGCAGGTGATGGTTTCTGGAATTTAATCCAAACTGAAATTAACGATCCTAAAGCTGTAGAATTAATTACTCCAAATTATCCATACTATGAATTCGAAGGTTGGTATGACAATCCTGAATTCACTGGTGAAAGAGTATTAGTTCCTAGCAAAGATGGTAAATTATACGCTAAATGGTCTAAGAAGATGGCTACATTAACTTATTCAATTGGTGATGTTGACGCAACAGTAACTAACGAAACTGTTAAAGTACATGCAAGTGATTCATTCGTTCTTGAAACACCTACATATGATCCTAAATATTTAAGATTCAATGGTTGGTATAAAGAAGCTGAATGCATTAACCCTATTACTGAAATTTCTGAATATACAACTCAAGATATTACTGTATATGCTTCATGGACTGAAATTGATGGTTATACTATTAATTATGTATTAAATGGTGGTAGTTTAATTTATCAAGATCGTGATGCAGTTATCGCTGACTTTATTAAAGATTATAACGAAGCAATTGGTACATCATATGCAAGTGCTGCTGATATTCCAACAGGTAACTTTGCTGATATTAATTACCATACATTCTATACAAAAGTATTAAGTGATGGTACAGTTATTCGCGATAAATGGTTATGGCTTGCTCAATACTTATTACGCTTATCTCAAAGAGATTTAGCTGGTAATAACTGTAACGTTCTAGGCTTAAGTGCATTAGTTAACAATAAAGCATACTCTGGTGATGCAATTTATGGTATTTCTTATGCATTCCGTTCATTCTTAAAAGGAACTACATTAAGACCTGGTTCAAGTTATACTTCTGTTGATTACACAGTTTATGAAAATGCACATGGATTCTGGAATGATTTAAGTGCTGCAGAAAATGGTGAATACTTAAATAATAAAGGTACAGTTACATTACCTACTGCATACTTAGAAAACTACAAATTTGCTGGTTGGTTTACAAACGCTGAATGTACAGGTGAACCTGTAACTACAGTATCTGATACAGCTACTTTATATGCAAAATATGTAGAAGCTACTCCAGTTGAATCTGTAACAATTACTAATAAGATTACTGAAATTAAGAGATATGAAACATATCAATTACAATGGCAAGTATTACCTACAAATGCTAACATTCAAGCTGTTAAGTTTGAATCAAGCGATACTCGTATTGCAACAGTAGATGTTAATGGTTTAGTAACAGCTGTTTCTGAAGGTGATGTTGAAATTAAAGTTATTTCACTTTCTCCTAGTGGAAAATCTGATTCACTTAAACTTAACGTTTATGCTCCAGATCATTTCAAGATTTCTTATGAAACTGTTTCATATGTTAAAGTTGGCGGTTCTATCAAATTAAATGCTTCATACATTAAACGTGATGGTAGCGCAACTGAATTAGAATGGTCAAGTGTAACTCCTGAAATTGCAACAGTTGATGAAAATGGTAAAGTAACTGCTGTAAAAGAAGGCCTTGCTACAATTAGAGTAAGTGCTAAAGGTAATGCTGATATTAAACAAGATTTCGTAGTAACAGTTCTTCCTGCTACATTAAGCAAAGAGTTACAAGAAGTTGTTGATGCTCATGAATCAAATGCATTTATTAGATGGGATTTAGGTATTGGTGCTGGTGGTCCTGCTTACTATCGTGACATTTATGGAAGCGTAAGTAAAGTATTATATAATGACGCATTAGTAATCGATACTAAGTATAAAGCAACTCAAGATGGTATTTCTACTAACCATGGTGCTGAAATGTCTGCAATAGACTTCATAACAGTTCACTACACTGGTAATATGTCACCTAAAGCAGATGCTAACGCAAATGCTAGTTACTTCGCAGGTGGCGGCGGTGGTACTTCTATCCACTACGTAACTGGTAACGATGGCGTATTCTATTGCTTAGATGAAAAATATGGCGGTTACCATGCTGGTGACTCATCAATGGGTGAAAGAAAATGGATTAAGACTGGTATTAAAGCTACAAGTGATGATCCTGAAACTCCAGTTTGGGGTATTAGTTCTAATTCTAAGTTTACTTTAAACGGTCAAGAAACTATCGTAAATGTACCTGAAGGTACTACAGATGCAACTAAGAAAGTTACTGGTAATACATTCGTGTATAATGGTAAAGTTCAAAATTGCATTAACGATATGGGTCTTGCTTGGAAGATCGCTGATGGTGAATATTACATGTTAGATACATGGTGGTGTTATTCTCAAGTTTCTGCTGGTAGAATTTGTAACTATGGTGGAAATAGAAACTCAATCGGTATCGAATCAGCAGTTAACCCTGAATCTGATTTATGGTATACATGGCAAAGAACTGCACAATTAGTTGCTAACATTATGGTAAGACATAATCTTGATATTACAAGAGTTGTTGGTCACCATTTCTGGACTGCAAAAGATTGTCCTCAACCATTACTTGAAAATAATCTTGAAATTTGGGATATATTTATTGAAAGTGTTAAACATGAATATAAATTAATAACTGATTTCAAAGATACTAAGTTCGCATTCACTTGTGACTCAGATATCATTGGTAAGAATGGACGTGTTGCAACTCAACCATTATTCTCACAAATTGTAACTTATACTGTTGAAGTAAATGGTGAAAAGATCACTCTTGCTACAATGGTAGAAGGTCGTTATAATAAGAAATAATTGTTTAACGTAAAAAATATAAAGAGCAATCTAGCAATTAGATTGCTCTTTTCTTATCGACATTTACCTTGCAAATAATCAAGAAATTTGGTATAATATAAAAGAAAGTAGGGAAATGATATGCAACGTTATTTTGTAGAATCTAGTAATATAATAAATTGCTATGTTTATATCAATGGTGAAGATTATCATCATATTACTAAAGTAATGCGTATGAAAATAGATGATGAAATAATTGTATGTGATAATCAAGATTCATATCTATGTAAAATTATTGAAATAAACGCTGAATGCGTAACTTCACAAATATTTAAAAAACTAGATGAAAAGAAAGAACTGCCTGTTAATGTCACAATTGCACAAGGAGTAGTAAGAAGGGAAAAAGCTGAAGAAGTTATTGATAAAATAACACAGCTTGGCGCAAATAAATATTTAATGGTAAATATGGAACGTTGCAATGTAAAACTAAATGATGAAAAGTTAAATAAAAAAGTTGATAGAATGAATAAAATTGCTAAAGAAGCAAGTGAGCAATCCCATCGTACTAGAAAACTTGTAGTAGAAAGCCCTATTGATTTTAAAAATTTATTAAAGTTTAAAAATGAATATGATTTATGCTTATATGCTTATGAAGTAATCGATAAAGATGAATCATTAAAAAATATTTTAAAGCAAAAAAAATATCAGAATATATTGATTTTAGTTGGCCCAGAAGGTGGTATTTCGTTAAAAGAAGTTGAAATGCTAAATAGTGTTGGGTTCATACCTATTAGTTTAGGACCAAGAATATTAAGAACTGAAGTTGCACCAACATATGTTATGGCCGCAATTTCTTATGAATTGGAGATATAGTATGAAATTTACAACAATAACACTTGGTTGCAAAGTAAATATTTATGAAACAGAAGCATTAATTGATTCGTTATGCGACAAGGGATGGCAATATATTAAGAATGGTGAATATGTCGATGTTTGTATTATTAATACTTGTACGGTTACTGCCACATCAGACCAAAAAAGCCGACAAATGATTAGACAAGCAAGACGAAATAATCCCAATGCAATCATCGTCGCAATGGGATGCTTTGTTCAAACACATACTACAGATGCAATGGAAATTGCCGACATCATTATTGGAACAAAAGATCGATTGAGGGTATTTGATTTAGTAAACTCATATTTAGAAACTAAAAAGCAAATTAATCATGTCTTTTCAATTGAAAACTATACAGAATATGATGAAATGAAACTTGATCGTTTAATGACTCACACAAGAGGATTTGTAAAAATTCAAGATGGTTGTGAAAACTTCTGTAGTTATTGCTTAATTCCTTATGCTAGAGGTAAAATAAAAAGCAGAAATGCTGATAGCATAATAAATGAAATTAATCAACTAGTAAAATTAGACACTAAAGAAATTATCTTGTCAGGTATTAATACTGGAACCTATGGGCAAGATACTCAAACAATTAATTTAGCAAAATTAATTGAGAGAATAATGCAAGAAACAAATATTTGGCGCTTGCGTTTATCTTCAATTGAATTAATGGAAATTACTGATGAACTATTAGATACTATTGAAAAATATCAAGATAGAGTTGCTATGCATTTACATATTCCTCTACAAGGTGGTTCAGATGAAGTATTAATTAGAATGCATCGTAAATATTTAACAGCTGATTATGAAAAAGAAATTAATAAAATACGTTCAAAATTTCCAAATATAGCAATTACTACCGATTGCTTGGCTGGATTTGTTGGCGAAACTGAAGAAAATTTCTTGCAAACAATCAGCTTTATTAAAAAAATTGGATTTGCGGAAATGCATATTTTCCCTTATTCAAGAAGAAAAGGAACTCTTGCTGATAAAATGGAAGGTCACTTAGCTCCTCAATTAATCAAAGAACGAGCTAAAAAAATGATAGAAGTTGCTAAAGAAATGAAAATAGCATACGATAAGAAGTTTATAGGTCAAGAATTTGCCGTATTAATTGAACAAAAGAAAGATAACTATTGGGTAGGACATACAACAAACTACCTTGAAGTGTATTTACCAGATAACGGGAATAATTTAGAAAATAAAATAGTTTATTGCCAAATTAATGAACTAAAAAATAATTTACTTTACGCAAGTTTGAAAGGAGAAGAAAATGACATTTAAAGAATATCATTTTAAAAGCTATATTAATGAAGCATTAAATAGCATCAACTTTGTCAATCCCACTAAAGTACAAGAAATTGTTATACCTGAAGCAATCTCAGGAACAAGTTTAATGGTTGAAAGTGCAACAGGTTCAGGAAAAACCCATGCGTTCTTACTCCCTATATTAGAAAATCTTGATGAAGATAATAAGTCTGTTCAGGCCATCATTTTATCGCCTACTAGAGAATTAGCAATGCAACTATACAATGTTTGTGTTGAGCTTACAAAACATTCAAAAAAAGAAATAACAGTTGCAAGGGCGATTGGTGGTGTAGACCGCGAATCAGAAATCAAAAAGTATGAAAAAAGTCAACCACAGATTGTTATCGGTACAATAGGAAGAATAGTCGATTTAGCTATTAAAACTAATGTATTAAAAATTCATTTAGCTAATACTGTAGTTATCGATGAAGCAGATATGATCTTTGAAGAAAAAGAACTCATTGAAGTCGATAAAATTATGGGAAAAATTCAAGGCAAACCACAATTCTTAATCTTCAGTGCTACTATTCCTAAGGGTCTTAGACATTTTTTAAGAAAATATTTAGAAAATGTAAAGACAATAACAATAAAAGAAGATAATCTAACTACTAAAAATATTGAACATTACATGTTACAATGTAAAGCAAAAAATAAAGAAGATGTTCTTATTAATTTGTTGAAAATTATTAATCCTTTCTTAGCTTTAATATTTGTTAATAGCAAAGAAAAAGTTGATGAATTAGCAATGAAGCTTGCAGAAGCAGGCTACCGCGTTGGCAAACTTCATGGTGCATTGGAAGATAGAATAAGAAAACAAACTATTAAACGAATTGAAAATCTAGAATATCAATATGTTGTAGCTAGTGATATTGCCGCGAGAGGTATCGATATTCAAGGGGTAAGCCATGTTATCAACTTTGATTTACCTAATGATGTTGAATTTTACATTCACCGTACGGGAAGAACCGCAAGATATAATAAGACAGGTTATGCTTATTCGCTATATGCTTATCAAGATGATGAATATGTAAAGATGTTACAATCAAAAGGATTAAAACCAACATTCGTCAAAATCCAAAATGGCGAAATAGTCCCCGCAAAATTCTATCAAAAGAAAGAACCAAGTTTTGCTAAAAAAATTGAAGAAGAAGTTCATAACAAAACTAAAATGCCTAAAAAGGTAAAACCTGGTTATAAGAAAAAAAGATTAGAAGAAATTAATAAAAAAATTAAACAAGCCAAAAAAGAACATATTAATGAAATTTATCGCAAAAAGGCACAGAAGGAGCGTCGTACAAAATGAAAATAGGTTCACATGTATCAAACAACGGATTAAAAATGCTAGTTGGTAGTGTTGAAGAAGCGCTTTCTTATGGCGAAAATTGCTTTATGGTATATTTAGGTGCACCACAAACAACTTACCGAAAAGATGTTGAACAACTTAATTATCAAAAAGCTTTAGAAATAGCCAAACAAAATGGTATAAATCCCGAAGATATTATCGTACATGCTCCATATATTGTAAATCTTGGTCAAAGCGATGATGAAAAATTTAATTTTGCAATTAGCTTTCTTGCCAAAGAATTAGCAATGGTGGGTAAAGTTGGTTTAAAATATATGGTATTACATCCAGGTGCTCATGTCGGAAATGGTGAAAATTTTGCATTAGATCGTATAGCCGATGGAATAAATGAAATACTTAGATTAACTAGTAATGATAATACCGTAATTGCTATAGAAACTATGGCTGGTAAAGGTACTGAGTGTGGAAAGACTTTTGAAGAAATTAAAAGAATAATTGATTTAGTTCATGACAAAACTAGAATCGGTGTTTGTCTTGATACTTGCCACATTTTTGATGCAGGATATGATATTGTAAATTCATACGAAGATGTAATTAATGAATTTGATGCCGTAATTGGCTTAGAATATTTAAAGGTTATACATTTAAATGATTCTAAGAATCAACTTGGTTCACATAAGGATCGTCATGAAAATATTGGTTTTGGCAATATTGGCTTTAATGCTTTACTTAAAGTGTTAAATGATAAACGCTTTGAACAAATTCCTAAAATTCTTGAAACCCCTTATGTCAGTGTATCAAAACTAGAAAGTTATCCACCATATAAAGAAGAAATTGAAATGTTGAAAAACCAAACTTTCAATGAAAATTTAAAAGAAGAGGTAATAAAAAATCACATGGATTAATTGTCCATGTGATTTTATAACATTGATTTAATTTCTTTTATTAATTCACTTACCAAATCATTTTCAGGGATTTTCCTAATTATTTCGCCTTTTTTAAATAGAAGTGCTTCACCATTTCCCCCCGCAATCCCAATGTCTGCATCTTTTGCTTCACCAGGACCGTTTACGGCACACCCCATTATGGCAACTTTAATTGGTTTATTTACAGTTTCTAGAAACTTTTCAATTTCATTTACGACGAGTTCCATATTGTAGCTAGTTCTACCACAGGTAGGACAGCTAATAAGCGTAGGTTTTTGATATAGGTTAAACATTGCTAAGATATTTTTCGCAACAGGTATTTCATTTAAGGGATCACCAGTTAAAGAAACACGAATTGTATTACCAATACCATCATTCAACAATGTTCCTAAAGTATAACTTGATCTAACAATACCAGAATTTATTGTTCCTGCTTCAGTTAAACCGATGTGAATGGGATAATCAAAATACTGATTTAATAATTGATTGGTTTTAATTGTTGTATTTATATCAGTCGCTTTAATGCTTAAAACTAAATTGTGATAATCATATGATTCGATTAATTCAACGTGTCGCTTCATACTTTCTAGTAAGGCTTCAGGAGTAACACCACCATATTTTTGATATAAATCTTTTTCTAAAGAACCAGAATTTATGCCAATTCTAATTGGCACATTTCTTTTTTTACATGCCTCAACAACGGCTTTTACATTTTCATGACTGCCAATGTTACCAGGATTAATTCTAATTTTATCAATTCCTTGATTGACTGCTTCAATTGCAAGTCGGTAATCAAAATGAATGTCGGCTACTAGCGGAATAGAAGTTCTTTCTTTAATTTTTGATATTGCTAGAGCATCATCAATATTTGAGATAGTCATTCTAACAATGTCTGCACCAATTTTAGCAAGTTCGTTGATTTGTCTTACGGTAGATTCGATATCGCGTGTTTTGGTATTTGTCATTGATTGAATTGCGATTGGATGGTTGCCACCAATAGTTACAGTACCTATTTTAATTTCTTTTTTTAAATTCATAAAACACCTCTTAAAAAAACTCTAAAATTACTTTTAGAGCTATTTTTTTACTACTTTAGAAGTTGCCTTCTTAGCGCTTGTTTTTTTAACTGTCTTTTTGGGCTTGGTTGCTTTTTCCTTAACAGGAGTAGTAGCAACAACTTCAACTTTTTTCTTTTTAATCTTTCTTTGTGGAGAGCGAATTCTACCACGTCTTAAAAAGTTATAAATGGTACTTCTAGATGCTTCAATACCATATTGTTCTTGGCATATACGTGCAAATTCGCTAAAGTTAGTTCCACGATATTCACGACGATATAATTTACAAACAAAAGTGCTTATTTCTACATCATAAGTGTTGTAAGGCTTATAGTTTTTGTTCTTGTGAACTACACCTTCACGACCTTCATTTAGAACTTGACGTTTCAAATTTCTAACTTGTCTAGTTGTAATGTCAAGCTTTTTGGCAGCCTCTGTGCCGTTTATTTCTCCAAGTAGTAGTTTTTTGATAACTCGAAGTTTACGCTTTTCACCTTTTGACATTTTATGCTTTGCTTTTTCTTCAAATAAAGCTTCAATTTCTTCAGGTGTCAAAATAATTTGATGATTTGATTCTTCAACTTTTTCAGAATTTTCAGCTTCATCAAGTTGAATTTCAGTATCTTTAAATTCTTGTTCTACCATAATAAACTTCCTTTCTTATAGATATTATAACATAGTTGAACATAAAATTCAAATTATATGATAGGAAATTATTAAAAAGTAATACAATAATATTTTATGCTTATATAATTAAATTTGCAAACTATCAATGAAAATAATAAATGTGTGTTATAATAATTACGAAAGAAGAGATAATATGAGCTTAAATATATTATATGAAGATAATCACATTATTGTTGTTGAAAAACCTAGTGGTATTTTATCACAAGCTGATCACACTAATGATATCGATATGCTAACTTTGATTAAGCGTTATATTAAAGAAAGATATCAAAAACCAGGTAATGTTTATCTTGGATTAGTTCATCGACTTGATCGAATGACTTCTGGTGTAATGGTATTTGCCAAAACATCAAAGGCCGCAAGTAGACTTAATGAACAAATTTTAAAGCATGAATTTGTTAAAAAATACTATGCGGTTGTTAAAGGAATAGTTCCTAAAACTGGTAATTTAAAAAATTATCTATATAAAGATGAACAAGAAGTAAAATCATATGTGGTTAATGAAAAAAATGGAAAATTGGCAGAACTATCATATCAAAGAATAAATGAAGTTAATGGGAATTCATTAGTAGATGTTAGCCTTAAAACTGGTAGACATCATCAAATAAGAGTCCAATTTGCATATGCTGGATATCCTCTTGTTGGTGATAGTTTGTATGGTAATGATAAAAATAAAAAATTAATGTTACATTCATATTTGATTGGTTTTTATCATCCAACCACTAAAGAATGGTTAGAATTTAGATTAATACCAAGTAATGATGAATGGAAGTTGTATTTTAAAGGTTCTACCTTGCAAAATAATTAATATTGTAGTATAATAAATATATAAATAATATAAACAAATAATGTATAAAAAGAGGTAAATGATCATGAAAAACGAATTTGACCAAAATCGCAAAATATTTACATCGGAATCTGTAACTGAAGGCCATCCTGATAAAGTTTGTGATCAAATAGGCGATGCTATTCTTGACGATATACTTGCACAAGATCCTAATGCAAGAGTGGCATGCGAGGTTTGTGCTACTACGGGATTAGTTTTAGTAATGGGTGAAATAACTACAACCGGTTACTGTGATGTTCAAAAAATAGTAAGAAAGACAGTTGAAGAAATTGGCTACAATCGTGGTAAATTTGGATTTGACGCTGAAAACTTAGCAGTACTAGTTTCACTTAATGAACAATCACCGGATATTGCTTTAGGTGTTGATGCTGATGGAGCAGGTGACCAAGGTATGATGTTTGGTTATGCATGTAGAGAAACTGAAGAATATATGCCATTACCAATTACCCTTGCTCACAAACTTGCAAGAAGACTTGCGGCTATCAGAAAAGATGGTTCACATAAAGAACTTCGTCCTGACGGAAAAACTCAAGTATCAGTTGAGTATGATGAAAATGGCAAACCTTTAAGAATTGATACAATTGTAGTTTCAACTCAACATGATGAAGAAGTTAGTCAAGAATATTTAAGAGAAATGATTATAAAAGATGTCATCACACCAATTATACCAAAAGAATTAATGGATGAAAATACTAAAATATTTGTTAACCCTACAGGTCGTTTTGTTGTTGGGGGACCAAAAGGAGACTCAGGCTTAACTGGTAGAAAGATTATCGTTGATACTTATGGTGGTTATGCTCCCCATGGTGGTGGTTCATTCAGTGGTAAAGATCCTACAAAGGTTGACCGTAGTGCAAGCTATATGGCAAGATATGTGGCTAAAAATATGGTTGCCGCAGGATTTGCCGATAGAATGCAAATTCAACTTTCTTATGCAATCGGAGTAGCTAAACCTATTTCAATTTGTATTGATACATTTAATACTTCTAAATATACTGAAAAAGAACTAATAGATATCGTAAATGCTAATTTTGACTTAACACCAAAAGGAATCATTAGTACTCTTGATTTAAGACGACCAATATATCGTCAAACTGCAACATATGGTCATTTTGGAAGAAATGACTTAGATTTACCTTGGGAAAAATTAGACAAGGTTGAAACATTAAAAAAATATTTAAAATAAATAATAAAAAGGAGAATAGTATGAAAATTTGTATTATTGGTGCTGGTAGTACTTATACACCAGAATTAATAGAAGGTGTAATTAATAAAAGAGATTCACTTCCTGTTACTGCAATTGATTTTATGGATATTGATGAAAGAAAACTTAACATTGTTGGTGGATTATGCCAAAGAATGATTAAGGCAGCAGGACTTCCTTGTGAAACAAGATTAATCCTAAATGACTATGAAACTGCTTTAAGAGATTCTGATTTCGTTCTTGCGCAAATAAGAGTTGGAAAACTTCCCGCAAGAGTAAAAGATGAAAAGATTCCTCTAAAGTATAACTTAATTGGTCAAGAAACATGTGGTATTGGTGGTATGTTTAAAGGATTAAGAACAATACCAGTAATGATGAATATTGTAAAGATGATGGAAAAGTATTGTCCTAATGCTTGGTTAATTAACTTCTCTAACCCTTCAGGAATGATTGCGGAAGCATTATTAAACTATACTAATGTTAAAATGATGGGGCTTTGTAACGTTCCTATTAACACAATTGATAGTATAAAAAAAGGTATGAATTTACCAAATGCTAAAATCGAATATATGGGTTTAAATCACTTTGCATATATTACAAAAATTGAACAAGATGGTAAAGATTATTTACAAGAAGCTATCGAAAGTGGATTCAATAGCGCAACAATGAAAAATATTCCAACAAGTGGTTTCACTAAAGAACAAATTGAAGTAATTGGTGCTATCCCAACTTGCTATTTAGAGTACTATTATTTTAAAAATAGTAAGTTAGAAAAGTTAAAAAATTCACCTAAAACACGTGGTGAAGTATGTATGGAAATTGAAGAAGAGTTATTAAAGATATATCAAGATAACGAATTACATGTAAAACCTGCTCAACTTTCTAAACGTGGAGGCGCAAGATACTCAGAAGTAGCTATTAACTTAGTAGATTCAATTTGGAATGATAAACAAGATGTTCAAGTTGTTAATGTATTAAATAAGGGTGCTATTCCTTTCTTAAGAGATAATGACGCTGTAGAAATCTGTGCTGTTATCGGTAAAGATGGTGCTAAACCATTACCACTTGAAGGTAAAGTAAACGATCATATAAAAGAATATATTCAACAAGTTAAAGCATATGAAAAACATGCTGTAAAGGCCGCAATAAATGGCGATAAGAAAGAAGCAATGCGTGCTCTTATGTCTAACCCATTAGTTGCTGATTTACAAACTGCATCAGATTGCTTTGATGAATTACTAGAAGCTCATAAAGAATATTTACCTCAATTTTTCAAGGAAAATAAGTAATGAAAAAATATGTAATTGGCGTAGATGGTGGAAATACCAAAACCGATTATTTATTGTTTGATATTGAAGGCAACTTTATAGATGGCTTAAGAAGTGGCACTTGTAGTCACGAATCTCCAAAAATTGGCGGATTTGAGGGTGCACATTTAGTAATGAAAGAAAATATCGAGTTGCTATTAAAACAAAATAATCTTTCAATAAAAGATATTGCTTCAGGTGCTTTTGGACTTGCAGGTGTAGATTCACCTTTCCAAAAAGAAGCCTTAGAAAATGTGGTTAAAAGAATAGGCTTTAAAAACTTTGTAGTTGTAAACGATGGCTTTTTAGGGATTAAAGCTGCATCACCTACTGGAACTGGTGTTTGTTCAATAAATGGAACTGGTACAGTTAATGTAGGTATTGATGAAGATGGTAACTGGATGCAAGTCGGTGGCATAGGTTATGTTGCGGGCGACGAAGGTGGTGGCTCATACCTGGCTAGAGCCGCAGTTAGACTTGCCTTTGATGAATGTTTCAGATTTGGACCTAGCACAAACATAACAAGAAGCGTTTTTGAAATGTATGAAATAGACGATAAAAAAGATTTCAGTAACGCAATTGTTGGCAAAAAAATTGATTCAACCTATTTAATAAAAGCCTTATTTGAACATGCAAATAATGGTGATCTCCCCGCAATCTCAGTTCTTGAAACTAGTGGTGAACACATGGCAAGATCAATTGCAGGAGTAATTAAAGAGTTAAATATTAAGGAACCAATAAATGTAATACTTGCTGGAAGTGTTTGGGCAAAGGCTACAAATTTTGCTATGTTAAACAAATTCAAAAAAGTTGTTTGTGAATTATCAAATAAAAAATGCAACTTTATTGTTCTAAAAGAACCACCTGTTCTAGGTGCTATCCTATGGGCTCTTGAACTTGCAAATGGTGAATTACCAGACAAAGAACTTAAAGCAAAAGTATTAGAAAATATCATAAATTATCAAAATAGTATTAATTAAGTAATTTAGGCCATAACACAATTTATGGCCTTTTTAAATATCACTTATTATGATAATATACATTAATAAAGTTGAAATAAAGTAAAATATTTGGTATAATATACTAGATAAAATACGGAGTGTAAAAAAAATATGTTAAAAAAATTAGTAAATGATATTAAAAAAGGGCTTTATAATGCGGTTAATGAACTTGGTTATGTTGATGAAAGTGTTATAAAAATTCCTGAAGATATTATATTAGATAGTACAAAAGATAAAGAACATGGAGATTATGCTACAAATACTGCTATGCGTCTAGCAAAAGTGGCTAAAAAAAAGCCTCTTGATATTGCAAGCGAAATTGTTAGCAAATTTGATGCTAGTGCATATCATATTTCTAAAGTAGAAATTGCAGGTCCTGGTTTCATTAATTTAACAATTGATAAACATTATTTATTAGAAATTGTACTTAAAGTGAATAATGAAAAAGAAGAGTACGGAAAATTAAATGTTGGTAATGCTCAAAAGATTTGTTTAGAGTTTGTTTCCGCAAACCCAACTGGCTACTTACATGTTGGTCATGGTAGAGGTGCCGCATATGGTGATTCACTTGCTAAAATAATGACTAAAGCTGGTTATATCGTTCATAAAGAACACTATGTTAACGATGCGGGAAATCAAATTACTAATATGGCATATAGTGTATATGAAAGATATAAAGAATTATTTGGGCTTCCTATTGAAATGAAAGATGATTATTATCATGGCAAAGAAATCATTAAAGTTGCAAGTGATATAAAAGAGGAATATGGTGATAAATTTTTAAATAATTTTGATCTAGAATTCTTTAAAAATTATGGAACTGAAAAGTTACTAAATAATTTAAAATCAGATTTAAAGCGCTTTAATGTAGAATTTGATACTTGGTTTAGTGAAAAGAGTTTATATAAGACAGGTGCTGTAGAAAAAGTCTTAACCCTTCTTAAAGAAAAAAATTATACTTATGAAAAAGAAGGAGCTTTATGGCTTAAAACTACCTTATATACTGATGAAAAAGACCGTGTAATCATCAAGAGTGATGGTAGTTATACCTATTTACTACCTGACATTGCTTACCATGCCAATAAATTATCACGTGGATATGATCATTTAATCGATGTTCTTGGTGCTGATCATCATGGCTATATTGATAGATTAAAAGCGGCAGTATCAATGGTTGGTGGAAATTCAAACCTCATTGATGTCGAAATCTTACAAATGGTTCGTGTTTTAGAAAATGGTGAAGAAGTTAAGATGAGTAAGCGTAGTGGTAAAGCTATTACATTGAGTGATTTACTTGATGAAGTTGGTTCTGACGCATTAAGATATTTCTATGTTGCAAAATCATTAAGTACTCATATGGATTTAGATTTAGATTTAATGAAACAAAAATCTAATGAAAACCCTGTTTTCTATGCTCAATATGCTCATGCTCGTATCTCTAGTATTCTAAACAATGCGAATGAAGCTGGAGTAAAATTTGAACCAGTTAAGAAATTTATTAAAATTGACCCAGAAACAGTAAATGATATTTGTTTAACATTATTACAATATCCAAGTGTAATTGAAGAGGCTGCACAAAAACGTTTAGTTCATAAACTAACTCATTATATCGATGAACTTGCATATCAATTACATAGTTACTATAATGATCAAAAAGTAATTACAGATGATACTGAATTAGTTATGGAAAAACTTACTGTTTTAAACGCTGTAAAGATTGTGTTAAAAGATGCCCTTTCTTTAATTGGTGTAAGTGCACCTGAAAAAATGTAATAAACTGTATTTAAATGTAATCGTAAACCCTAAGCAGGCGAACCCATAAAGTTTGCCTGCTTTTTTTGAAAGTATATTAAACAAATTGAACCCACTACTAAAAATATACTGCCAATAAAATTTATGTTATATAGTGATTTTTGGCTATCATCCGCATTGTTTAAAGCGTTGTAATTCTAAAGGCAAAATAAATGTGAATTAAGAAAATAATGGAAATAGTTAATTCAAAAATATTATTTGCTTCTGTTTTATATACTGAATTATTAGCATTAATAAATTTCTTTTCATCGTTATCCGCAATTATATTTAAAACACTGATTGTAATAAATACAATCCAAATAAAGTTTTCAAAATTTAGTCTTAAAATGTCATTACTATCTTTATTCATAATATGCCCTTCTATATATTATATAAATATCTTTTTTACTAAATATACCACTAATCATCTTAAGTATAATATTTGCACCATGCCATATAATTATAAGTTGCAAAAATTGTGAATAAAATAAAAAACACATTAGAAAAGTATAAAAACTACTTCATTCCAATGTGTTTTTAGTTTATCTTTATGCTAGTAATGTTTGTGTGTGTATGACAAAATCATATTTTTCGGGAGTGTGTCGGACGGAAAGCATCATCTGATTCGTATATTTTTAACTATCTAGACAAACATGAATTTATCAATCTAACGCAACAAGGTTAGACTTTTCATAACGATTGTGTCCTTGCAAACTCTTTTTATATTTCCAACATATAATAGCTTCATCCAAACTTCTTCCTTGATTATCTTCGAAGAAATCTCGTATGTATGTATTATACTCAAATTGTTTATCTATCGTTGTTTTACCATTTTTCTTTTCTTCCAAAATCTGATAATATGCATTAATTGCATTACCATAAGTTTTTCCGGCATTGCTCTTTAACCATTTTTGGAATAAAACATTAAAAGAAAAACTTTTACTTATTTTTTCTTTAAAAAAAGCTCTATGCTTTTCAGAACATACTACATTTGATTCAATTAGTGTATTCTCTGTAATGACTCCAACATCTTTCGTAGTTTTTCTTTTTGTAGAAGTTTCTAACACCTTTCCCGTATCAAGAAAACAGGCAATTCTATCGATAAGTTCAATCTTTCCACCAGAAACAGGCAGATTGTTTTTTCTGCAAAAATCAACAAGCTCTTTTTTCAAATAGTAAAAAGTTCTAAAAGTTTCTCCATCTAATTTCTCATTCAAATCCGGCCTTTCACTCATTTGCATTCTCGCCGTCAACTTTTGATTTGTCTTTTCTTTAATTATAGCATGTTATGTAGCATTTTTATATGGCGCCCCTAAAAGGAATCGAACCTTTATCACAAGAATCGGAATCTTGTATTTTATCCATTAAACTATAGGGACATCGAGGTAATTATAGCATTTTTGACTGGGAAATAGTAAAAAATAGCAATATAAAAAACGATAACCAATAACTTGCTAAAAAAGTTAAAATGTGGTATAATATAGAAAAAAATAGAAGTAGGTGAGAATATGTCAGTTGCAGAACAATTAGCAATTATTAAAGAAAATTTAAAGGACTATCCCAATGTCCGTCTTATTGCCGCAACCAAATATTTTGACATTGCTAAAACACGAGAGATAGTTGAAGCAGGAGTTACTGATATAGGGGAAAATCGTAAAGATGTCTTTCTAGAAAAATATGAAGCATTAAAAGATTTACCAATTACTTGGCATTTTTTTGGAACTATAAAAATTCCACCAAAGCTTTCACCAAGCTTTATTGATAGTATTGATTATTTACATTCGCTTGATTCAATTGATTTAGCCAATGCAATTAATAAAACTAGAAAAAAAGCAGAACCACTAAATTGCTTTGTTCAAGTAAACTTATCTGGAAATGCTAATAAGACAGGGCTCACAGAAACGAAGATTATTCCATTTATTAAAAATCTTGCAAAATATAATAAGATAAAAATAGTTGGATTAATGACTGTTGTATATAGTTTTGATGATGATGTACTTATGGGTTATTTCAATACTATGAAAGAACTACAAAAAGAAGTACAGGCCCTAAATTTAAGTTATGCACCTTGTACCGAATTATCAATGGGAATGAGTAATGATTATAAACTTGCCATTAAGTCAGGTGCTACAATGATTAGAATAGGAACCCTATTTTCAAAATAAGAGGAGTAAATATGTTCGGAAAAAAGAAAAATGAAGAAAGAAAATTAGGTACTGCCTTTGATCGTTTATTAAACTATACTTTCAAAGAAGATGAAGATATGGATACCCAATTATTAGATCTAGCAGACATTGTTATAGCTAATCGTCCATTACTTGCAAACTTTGAACAAATAAAAAGCATTGGTGAAGTAAATCATGCGGTATCATTTTTATCAGGCGTTGTTTATGCCCTTAATGGTGAAGTGTATTGCCTTGGTGATGAAACTAGATTATTTGCAACGGGAAAAGCCTTTGAGGATGGTTCACTTCAACGTTATGTAAAGGATTTCGCAGTAAATAGATAATGTTAACAAGATTAGGCGATTACTATCGTGAAGCACTAGATGGACAAATTGTGCTTACAAAATTTTTAGATTTAGAAGAAATAAAAGAGATAAATTCGTTAAACAAAGATGGTTTAAAAGTATATCTTTATGGTGGCTATGAAGAAGCTGAAAGGGTTAGGGCAATTGTTCAGTTAGCTTATTATGAAGCACCACTACCTGCTGATTTCAAAATAGCAATTTATAAAACAGAATATAATGCAAACTATCAAACTATTGGTCATCGTAATGTGTTAGGTTCAATAATGAGTTTAGGAATTGAACGCAATACTTTTGGGGATATTTATATAAATAATCAAGTTATTTATCTATTTTTAACGGAAGAAATCTCAGGGTATATGATTCAAAATATGCCGATGATTATGCATCAAAGATTGGAATTTAGAAAAGTAGACGATATTTGTGATGATGAAAAAAATCAAGAAGTAACTAAAGAAATTCAAGTTCCAAGTTTAAGACTTGATGTTATAATTGCCAAATGCCTGAATATTAGTCGCGCAAAAGCGGCTGAAATAATTGAGGCAGGTAATGTTTCAATCAATCATTTGATATGTAAAAATATTAGTTATCAATGTCAATTGAAGCAGATAATAAGTATAAGAAAATTTGGTAGAATTACCATTTTAGAAAATTTAAGAACAACAAGAAAAGATCGAATTGTTTTACTTGTTGGAGTGTATCATTAGGAGGAAAACATGAAAGAGTATAAAGATACGTTATTAATGCCAAAAACCGATTTCCCAATGAGAGGTAACTTGGGTGTTAATGAATTGACTATTCAACAAAAATGGGATGACAACAAAATTTATGAGAAAGTATTAAAGAAAAACGAAGGACATGAAACATTCTTCTTACATGATGGTCCTCCATATGCCAATGGTAGTATCCATGTTGGACATGCAATGAATAAAACGTTAAAAGATTTCCTTATCAGATATAAGACAATGAATGGCTTTTATTCACCATACTTACCAGGTTGGGATACTCATGGATTACCAATAGAAACCGCTCTTTCAAAAAATAAAAAGATTAATCGCAAAGAAATGTCAATTAGTGCATTTAGAGATTTATGCGAAAAATATGCTTTAGAACAAGTAGAAATTCAAAAGAAAGGCTTTAGACGTCTTGGTATCTTAGGTGAATGGGATGATCCATATATCACTTTAAACCATACATATGAAGCAGAACAAATCCGTTGCTTTGGAGTAATGGCTGCTCGTAATTTAATCTTTAAAGGATTAAAACCTGTTTATTGGTCACCATCTTCTGAAACAGCACTTGCGGAAGCAGAAATTGAATATAAAGATGTAAAGAGTAGTTCAATTTATGTTGCATTCAAAGTAGTAGATGGCAAAAATGTTTTATCTAATGGTTGTGAATTAGTTATTTGGACAACTACTCCATGGACTATGCCTGCTAACCTTGCAATTTGTGTAGGACCAGATATTGAGTATTCAGTAGTTGAAACAAATGGTAGATTCTTAATTGTTGCAACAGAATTAATTAATAGTGTATTTGAAGCTATTGGTTATACTGATTACCACATTGTTAAACGAATGATGGGTAAAGAATTAGAAGGTATAACTTATAAACATCCATTATATGATAGAATATCACCAGTTATTTTAGGTGATCACGTTACGCTTGATGCTGGTACAGGACTAGTACATACTGCTCCTGGTCATGGTGAAGATGACTTTGTTGTAGGTAAAAAATATGGTCTAGAAATTCTTTGCCCAGTTGATAGTAGAGGATATTTAACAAAAGAAGCTGGTGAATTTGCGGGATTATTCTATGAAGATGCTAACCAAGCAATCTTAAAACGTTTGGATGAAGAAAATGCTTTATTAAAAGAAATTGAGATAATCCATAGTTATCCACATGATTGGCGTACTAAGAAACCTATTATCTTTAGAGCAACAGCTCAATGGTTTGCTTCAATTGAACATTTCCGTAATGATATTTTAGAAGCAATCAAACAAGTTAAATGGGTACCAAGTTGGGGCGAAGTTAGAATTTCTAATATGATTAAAGATCGCGCTGATTGGTGTATTTCACGTCAAAGAGTTTGGGGTGTTCCAATTCCAATTTTCTATGGTGAAGATGGTACTGCCATTATTGATCAAGATGTTATTAATCATGTTGCGGATTTATTTGAAAAATATGGTTCTAACATTTGGTTTGAAAAAGATGCTAAAGAATTATTACCTGAAGGTTTCACACATCCAAGTAGCCCTAATGGTAAATTTACTAAAGAAACTGACATTATGGATGTTTGGTTTGATTCTGGTACAAGTCATCATGCGGCATTAAAACAACGCTATGGTGTAAGTCAAGCAGATGTATACTTAGAAGGATCTGACCAATATCGTGGTTGGTTCAACTCAAGTTTAACAACTAGTGTAGCACTTACGGGTAAAGCTCCATATAAGACAGTTATTAGCCATGGATTTACTTTAGATGGTCAAGGTCGTAAAATGAGTAAATCATTAGGCAATACTATCGATCCAGTTGCTTGTTGTAACGAATTTGGTGCTGATATTTTCAGATTATGGGTTGCAAGTGTTGAATATCAAGCTGACTTTAGAATGAGTAAAGAATTACTAAAACAAGTAAGTGAATCATATCGTAAGATTCGTAACACATTCAGATTCTTGTTAGGTAACTTAGCTGATTTTGATCCTGAAGTTAATATCGTTCAATATGAAAAAATGTTTGAAGTAGATCAATTTATGATGTGCAAACTAAATGAATTGGTAAAAGAAGTTCATGAATCTTATAATAAATACGAATTTGATGAAGTATATCGTAATGTTTTAAATTTCATAACTAATGAACTTTCTGCTTTCTATTTAGACTTTACTAAAGATATTCTCTATATTGAAGCTGAAGATTCTTTAGAAAGAAGAAGTATTCAAACTGTTTTATATAATGCCTTATATTCATTAATTACATTATTAACACCAATTATCCCACATACTACTGAAGAAGTATACCAATACTTACCTGGTAAAAAATTAGAAAGTGTTTATCTATGTGATATGGTAAAATCAACATACTATATTAACTCTGATGAATTAATGGATAAATACGAAAAACTATTAAAAGTTAGAGATGATGTTTTAAAAGCATTAGAAGTTGCTCGTAACGAAAAAATCATTGGTAAGAGTTTAAATGCTAAAGTAACTTTTGTTCCAAATGATGAAGTTACAAAATTATTAGCAAGTATTAAGGCTGACTTAAAACAAATCTTCATTGTATCAGAATTTAACGTAGTAACTGAAGATATTGATGCTACAACATATGATTCTGGTAAAATAAAAGTTGAAGCTGCGGTAGGTGAAACTTGTAGTAGATGTTGGCAAATTGTTCCATCATTAAATCCTGATGAACTTTGCCCAAGATGTGCTAAAATATTAAAGCACTAATAATTAAAATTAAAGAGGAGATTGTAATATGGTCATATATTTTTTTAAGGAAAGAAGCAAAGAATTAATAGATTTTTATGATTTAGTAGATGGTTATTTTGACAAATGTGAGAATACCTCTATCACATCAAATGATAACGAATTAATAATTAACTTTGATATTCCCAACTTTGCATGTTCATATCGATATTTAGTTACTAAACGTTCACGTGTAACTAGCATGTATCGTTTAAATCCAAACTATATGAACACTTTTATGCTTTGTGAAATACCAGAAGCAATTCCTCAATTTTTAATTCGTTATATATTAAGACAAGTTGAAGAATTATGTACAAAATTTGGCTTTGCAATTTATCATGATATGTTTGATAACATTCACGAATTCAATATGTTTGAAATGATTGCATTACTAACTAAGGAACGTAAAAATTATTTACAAGAACATCCTGAAGTAGTAATGTATCCGATTGATCAAGATATGTTGAATGAGATTTGTACATATCAAGCATCACTTAGTGAATTGCCAAAGATTGTCAAAGGTGATGTAGTTGCTTCACCATACATAGTATTAAAAGATTCATCAAACCATATTTACTTTAGTGTAAATTGGCAAGTAGGATTACCAACTACTTTTCCACCTCATCTAGATTTTGTTCACGTTGAAGAAGAAGTTAATTTGGTAAGTTTAGTTCCAGCCAATATCTTTTATAAGTATGTTGACCACTATATGTATGAGATAAAAGATGGATCTATTGATATTAGAATTAAATACTTAAATGAAAAGGGTAGTAATAAGGCCCGTAAGTTAATTAGAAAGATGCGAAAATATGTTGTTTCAGCATATGATTATGAAGAAATAAAATTAACAAATTTAATTGAAAAATAGGAGAATAATATGCAAGTTAATAAATTTATTGATCATACTTTGTTAAAAGCTTTTGCGACAAGTGCAGATATTAAAAAACTTTGTGATGAAGCTATTAAATATGATTTTAAGAGCGTTTGTGTTAATCCGGCTAATGTTCAACAAGCAGCTAACTTATTAAAAGGAAGCGATGTTTTAGTTTGTACAGTAATTGGATTTCCACTAGGAGCTAACACTATTGAAACTAAGGCATTAGAAACAATTGATGCTATTAAAAATGGTGCTGATGAAATTGATATGGTTATCAACATTGGCAAAGTAAAAGAACATGATTATGATTATATTGAAAATGAAATAAAACGAGTTGTTGCGGCGAGCGTTGGTAAAACAACTAAGGTTATTATTGAAACTTGTTATTTAACTGATGAAGAAAAAGTAAATTGCTGCCTTGCTGCAAAACGTGCACATGCAACATTTGTTAAAACTTCAACTGGCTTTGGTACTGGTGGTGCTACAGCTGAAGATATTAAATTAATGCGTGAGACCGTTGGCCCTGAAATGGGTGTTAAAGCAAGTGGTGGTATCCGCAATCTTGAAGATTTAGAAAAAATGGTTGAATTTGGCGCAACACGAATTGGTACATCTGCTGGTGTTGCAATTATGGAAAATTCATCATCTAAAAGTGAATACTAGGAGGAAAAACAAAATGAAAGCTACTCCCCATATTGAAGTAACTGAAGAAGGCAAAATTGCCAAAACCGTATTAATGCCAGGTGATCCTTTACGTGCTGAATATATTGCTAAAACATATTTAGAAAATGTTGAACAATTTAATCATGTAAGGGGTATGAATGGTTATACTGGAACTTATAAAGGACGTAAGATTTCTGTAATGGGTTCAGGAATGGGAATGCCTAGCATCGGCATTTACTCTTATGAATTATTCAAATTCTACAATGTAGAAAATATAATTAGAATTGGTTCTGCGGGTGCGTATGATCCTAACTTAGATTTATTTGATGTAGTCATTGCTAAAGAAGCTTACAGTGAATCAAGTTATGCCTTAACTCAAGCAGGTGAAACTAGAAACGTGTTAAGTGGTAGTGAAGAACTTGCTAAGAAGTTATTAAACATTGCTAAAGAAAAAGGTATTAAAACTCATTATGAAAGAATTCATTCATCAGATGTTTTCTATCGTGAAGGACCTTCTATAGTAGAAAAAATGTATGAAGAAAACAAGTGTGTTTGTGTTGAAATGGAATCTTTTGCTTTATTCCATAATGCAAATGTACTAAATAAAAAAGCCGCATGTTTACTTACAATTTCTGATTCATTAGTTAAACATACCGAAACTACTTCACTTGAACGTCAAACCGCATTCAATGAAATGATCCAAATTGCACTTGAACTTGCAGAATAATATTTACCACTTGTTTTACAGTTTGTTGTAAACAAGTGGTTTATTTATATAATAAAAATTAATATTAAGGACATAATAAAATTATAATGGAGGTGTATGAATGGAAATCAATAAATTACGCATAAATAATTTTGATTTATACCATATTCCTAATAATAAATTTAAATCTTTCACAATTGGTGTTTATTTCTTTAACCCTTTAGAAGAAAAAGAATTAAGTAGAAAGTCATTACTATCAAATTATCTTACTAAATATAATGAAAAATACCCAACCGAAAAGGCTTTAACAACTTACTTAAGAAGTCTATATGGAATGGATTTATATTGTAGTTATGGTAGAAATGGTCTTGTTACAACAATGAACTTTATCATAAGATCAATAAATGATAAATATTTATCTACTGATGAAGAGTTATTAAAAAAAGCTGTTGATGTATTAGACTTAACTATAAATAAACCCTATTTTGATGATAAATTAATAGATTTTGAAAAGAAGTTATTAATTGAAGATATTAACCGATTATATGATAATAAAAGTCAGTACGCAACAAGACGATTTTTAGATATTATGTTAAAAGATGAAAAATGCCGGTTTTCTTCAATTGGTACAGTTGAAGATGCTAAAGCAATTACTAAAGAAAGCTTAACTGAAACGTATAACAATATGTTAAATTCAAAACATATCGTATATGTCATAGGTGATATTTCTGAAGAAAAAATAAAAGATGCATTTAGCAATTTTCATTTGAAAGATGAAATAAGTGAAAAGCTTGATTTCATCGATTATGAAACTAAAAAAATTGAAAAAGTAACGGAAGTTGTTGAAGAACAAAAAATACGTCAGTCAATAGTTTTAATGGGGTATCGAAGTGAAATAAGACTTAACGATGATTTATATAATGGTATGTTTATGTTATCTAGTATGCTTGGAGGTTATTTCCACTCAACCTTATTTCAAGAAATCCGTGAAAAAAGAAGCTTAGCTTATTCTGTTAGTTGCGACTATAACCCAAGAAAAGGTAACTTTGCCATATTTGCGGGGATAAGTGCAAGTAAATACGATGAATTCAAATCAGTAGTAAATCAAATAATTGAAGATTACCAAAACGGTAACATTGATGACAATGTTTTTGAGTTAACTAAAAAATCAATCATTAGTGGAATTTATAAATCTGCTGATCAACAAACTTATGGGATTGGTTTTGTCTTAAATGAAATATCAGGAATTGAAAATCATACGATTGAAGAAAAAGTTAATAGAGTATTAAGTATTACAAAAGAAGAAGTAATTGATGCCGCAAAATGTCTTGTTTTGGACACCATTTATTTTCTTAAGGGGACGCTATGATAGAATATAAAAATGATAAAATTCAAGAAAAATATTACGTAGAAGTATTAGAAAATGGCTTAACAGTATATTTATATCCCAAAAAAGACTTTTACAAGACTTATGCCATTTTTTCAACTAAATATGGCTCACAAGATATCGAGTTTACCCCAATAGATTTAGAAAATAGTATAAATACGCCTGAAGGTATTGCTCATTTTTTAGAACATAAATTATTTGAAAATGAAGATGGAACTGACGCATCAACGCTATTTGCCAAAACAGGTGCTGATGTAAATGCCTTTACAACTGCTAATCAAACAGCGTATCTTTTTTCCGCAACTAATTCAATCAATGATAATATTGAATTATTGTTAGATTTTGTTCAAGAACCATGTTTTAAAAAAGCAAGTATCGATAAAGAAAGAGGAATTATTGAACAAGAGTTATTAATGTATCTTGATCAACCTCAAAGCGTACTATATTTTGGTCTTCTCAAAAGCTTATATAAGAAGAATAATGTTCGAAATGAAATTGGTGGTAGCGTAGAATCAATTAAACAAATTAATGAGGAATTACTCTACCAGTGCTATCATACTTTTTATCACCCCAAAAATATGGTTTTCTGTGTTGTTGGTAACTTTGACAAAGATGAATTAATTGAATTAATTAAAAGCAATCAAAGCCGTAAAACATTTGGTGAATTTAAACCTATAACTAGAAAATATTATTTAGAAGATGAAGAAGTTAACGAAAAACATCAATTTACTGAAATGGATGTTAGCATTCCTAAAGTAACAGTAGGTGTGAAAATCCCTTATGAAAAATTAACACCATATGAAATACTAAAAAAGACAATTGCTATTGAAATATTAACGGATTTATACTTTGATGAATCAGCTGATGTGTATGAAAAATTGATGAACTCGCGAGTTATTAACAATAGTTTTGAATATGATGTTTATTTTGAAGAAACCTATCGTCATATCATCTTTAATCTAGATACAAAAAATCCTGAAAAGTTTGTCGAATCAATTACTAAAATAGTAAACAAAATATCAAAACAAGATATAGATGTAGAACAATTTGAAATAATGAAAAAACTATATCAAGCTAGAAATATCAAAAGATTTAATTCGTTAGAGTATATTGCTAACTTGATGGTCGAATTTCATCAAAATGATTTAGCTTTTTTTGATTTATTAAAATCTGTTGATGAATTAACAATTGACGATGTACTTGAGGCAAGAAAGTACTTTAGTACTAACGCAATGTCTTCATTTACAATATATCCATCAAAGAAATAGGTAAAATTAATTGCAAGTAGTTTATATAAACTACTTGCATTTTTAGTTCAGATTTAGTTTTAACTTAACTTCAACATTACAATTTTTAAAATAATTATAATTACAACCAAAATAGTAATTTATGTTAAAAACATCAACGGGTTGATTATACATAAAATTTACTAATTCATTTATTTCTCTTAACACCAAATCATTGATTTTAGCAAAGTTTTCTTTATCAGATAATGAATCATTCTTTTTGGTTAAGGTTCCTTTAATTGTAAAAGTAATAATAATAGTCTGTTTATATTTTTTAAGTTTATATTTTCCTTTCTTTATATATAAGTCATATTCACCTAAATTGTACGTTGTATTGTTTAGAAGTGTTAACCAGTGTAGGGGTTTAAATTCATTGGCAAAGATGGTTAATAAAGTATTATCTTTATTATAAAAAGTATAGCCATCTAAGAATAATGAGTAATATTCTTCATCTTGTCTAGAAAAGATTTTCTTAACACAAGAAATATGTGGTATAAGCAGTGTATAATTATTTATGGTAATAGCTTTTGCAAAATCCATAAAAGTTATTAATTTATAAGATTTTATCAAATCAGGATTGATTAATAAAGTATGGTAAGCTGAAATCTCTGAGAAGTTTTCAATATTAAAAATATCTTCTGGTTTACTATCAGTTGCAAAAAGATAGAAACTAGGATATAAATTTAAGTCATCTTTAATGAATTGATAAAAATCAAATAAATATTGATTATTTAAAAACTTATTGGTGAGAATTACTGTTCGTAAATGATTGTAGTGAATATAAATATTAGATATTTGATTAAGTTTTCGGAAAGCTTCAGTTAGAGTTGGTGCAGTGATTTTCGCAACATAGGCAAGGTTATCAACATTATTTGAAGATATTTCAGCTTGTGCAAGGTTAAAATTATTAAGTACATAGAAATAGCAATCATATTGATTATTCTCTTCATTAATGTCTAAACAAATACTATTAATGTAAATAACTTTTGTTACATCAATATAATCATTTCTTTTAGTAATAATCGGAATAAACGAGGTTAAGGTTATTAAAATTAACAAAATTTTTTTCATAGTTTAGTCACCTGATTTAAATCTTTTCTAGGTAGAAAATAGTTCTTTAATTCTTTTATATCAAATGGTATAAAGGGGTATAGATAAAATGTACCATTATTTTTTTGTTTAAATAAATAAAATATTACGATTATGCTAGCAAGAATAAACCCAATTAATCCCATCGTAAAAGAAAGAATTAAAATGAAAAATCTAAAAATATTTATTGAAGTAATTAAATAGTTGTTTGTTGTTACTGCGAATACCGCAATATATGATATTGAGGTAAGAAACAGAATTATTGCTCCAATTGTTCCCGATTGAATGGCATTTTGGCCGATAAATAAACCACCTAAGATAATGATAATATTTTGAATGTAATTATTAGTTGACCTACTAGTTGAAAAACGGTAGAATTCAAATAATAAGTAAACAATAATAACCTCAACAAAAGTAGGCCAATTGGTACCTTTTTCCGTTGTTTGAATATTAGCAAGCAGGGATATTGATAAGGTGCCACGATGGAAACTAATAATGGCGATAAAAAGTCCCATAAAGAAAACTGATATCAAAAAGAAAATAGTTATAAAGATATGATTGAATAAAGAATAATATTTAGGAGTATTAACATATGACTTAGAAGTAGTAAAAGTTGAAAGAGTTGTGGGGAGAATTAAAGCAATTGGAGAATTATCTAACATGATGACAATTCTACCTCTTAGTAGGGCAGTAGTAATAATTTCTGGTGAACTTGTATTGAACACTTGTGGTAACAATGAATCAATTTGATACAAGCAATACAAGTCATTAATAGAAGTAATGGCATCTTGTTTAATTGAAGATAAACCATCCAAAACTTTAGAAAGCGAAAAACGGTCATAAAATTTATTAATAAAAAGTACAGCACATTCAGTTTTGTTTAATAAACCTAATTGATATTTTCTTACCTGTAAGGCATTTGTTTTTAATCTTCTTTTAATAAGTGTTAGGTTATCACTTAGATCCTCAATTAGGGCATCTCTACTTGCCATAGGGTCTTCGGGATCAAGAATACTTTCGGAAATACTTCGTTTAGGCTTTTCCGCAAACTCAAATTGATAGTAATAACCATCATTAAAGAAAATAAGTACTTTACCAGAATATAATAGGAAATCTAAATTCTTTTCTGAAATATCGGTTATAGGATTACATATCCCAAGAAATTGTTTTGATAATTCTTTGTAATTGGTAGAATTAATGCTTGGTTTAATTTCAAAATTAAACTTTTTAATATCTACAAGTTGCGACATATACACTATATTAAAGGTAACACCATTAATGGTAGTTTCATTAACAACTACATCGTCTTGTAATTTACATATTTTAAAGAAATCATTAATTATTTGTTGCATGTTTTTTTCTCCTTGCAAATTTAAATAAGATAAAGAATAAAGTAAGTATTATGGTCGTTATCATTAAAATAAGAGAAGCAACTTCTTTAGTCATATTTAATTTATAGTTAAATATTACACCAATTGCTAAAACAGTTGGGAAAATCAAGGTAATTATTGAGTTACGTTTACCTTTAAAGATAATTCTTGCAATTTCACATTGCGTTGAAAAGTGAAATATAATGAATGCGGTAGTACAAATTAAATAAAGAATGTCAAGGTGTTCTAGATAATGATTATTGCGATAGGCAAAATATTTGATTAAGTAAGGGTATTTTGAATTCTCAAAATATTTGGGAGTAAAGAAGAGATAACATTCGAAAATAAGGCCAGTTGAAAATACAATAGTTCCAACAATCATTAAGATAAGACTGAACTTGTTTAATTTCTTAGTAGGAATGAATAAAAATAATAACAATTCATCTAAAAATAAAAAAGGAAAGCATAAAAGATTATATAAATTATTAAGTTTTAAAGGCGTATGTTTTAATAAAGTAAAATCATGAGTAGTATTACTTGTCAAAGTTAAAGTATATAGTACCAATACTACAAGTAACATAACAAAACCAATGCGAACAATATTTGCAAGACCATAAGTAGACATAAATAGGCAAGTTAAGATTATGAGAATTAATAAAATAAAATGTGATGTTTCTTGGTAGTAATAATCACTAACGATTCCAATATAAGCTGATAAACTAAATAAGCCACTCAACAACAAATATATTAATAAGATAATTCTTAAATAATTGTGATCTAAGATTGTTTTAATACAGTTTGCTTCTCTAGGAATAAATGTAACAAATATTAAAACAAAAGGAAGTATTAATAGAAACACTAAATAACCACAAGTTGGAAAATTCTTTATTGCCATGTTTGCGGCAAAAAGGGATACGCCACCTACGGTTATAATTACACTATATACGTAAAGTTGAATTCTTGATAATTTCATTATGTCACCCCATAATATAGTTTTAACAAAATAACCAAATAAATACAAAAACTTGCTATTTTTAATATTTTGTCAAATAACTTAAAAAATATGCAAAGTAATTAATATAGAATGAATAAAAAAATAATTATTTTCAAAATACTGAAAATAACTAATGTTTTTGCTAGATAGGTAATTTTGAATAAATATTTATCCGTGCTATAATGGTTGTACTATATTTGGGGAGGTATAGAATGTTAAATCAAGTTACTTTAATTGGGAGAGTTGTCGAAACGCCAGTAGTGAAAAAGTTAGAATCAGATAATAAAGCTACAACATTGGTGCTTGCGGTGACAAGGGCATTTAAAAATATGAATGGCAACTATGATACTGATTTCATTAGAATATCATTGTGGAATGGTATCGCCGAAAATGCAGCCGAATATTTAAGAAAGGGGGATATTGTAGGTATTAAGGGAAGAATTTCAGTAAGAGATACGGAAGTAAATTTTACCACTAAAGATGAGATTCTTCACAAAAAATTATCGATTTTGGAAGTAATCGGTGAAAGAGTTTGTTTCATTCATACAAATAGGAAAAAAGGAACCGAGGTAGTAGAGGAAGAATTATGAAATAAAGCCATGACTTTTTGGTCATGGCTTTATAATTTACTCTTCGCGTTCATTAATAACGTTAATAATTTTTTGAGACATTATTTTAATTAATGGCACAAATGTTGCAATAATTGTAATGATTAATACAAATAATCCTAAATATAATGGACTACGATAAGTCATTGTATATAGTGAAAGTTTTACTTTTTCTAAAGGGTCAGTAATGTTGGATCCATAGTTATTAATGGCTAGCTTAGCTAGTGGAATAGATGCACCATAGGCAAGTAAATTAACAAAGAACATTTGAATAACAAATATTAGCGAAACTTTGAAACCACTTAAGCCAATAGAACGCATTATACCAATTTCCTTTTTAGAATCAACAATTTCAATAGTAAATACGGTCCACATTATACCAATTGTAAGAATAGTAAACACTATTAGACCACCTTTTGATAAAAACTCTACTAGGGGATCAATATTGTAACTTTCAATTTCATCTTTATATTGGAATATATCAATAATATAATGATATTTTGAATTATATAAACTATTGAATTGTTTTAATACTGTCTCAGGATTATTAGATAATTCAACTAAGATATTTTCTTCTAATTTTAAGTTAGAAATAACTTGGGTTGCGGCAATGAATTCATTACAGCCTTTTATTGATAAGTAGAAATTATCAGAAGTAGTTACCCCCGCAATGCGATATTTTTTAATAATGCTAACTGGAGTTTCTACACCATTAATGTTAATGCTAGTAAATTCATTTTTAACATATGCATAAGAATTAAGAATTTGTTGTTGAAGCATCTTTTTTTCTTCTTCAGCACGCCACCATAATTCATTATCAGTGGTTAATAAGTAATACTGCCAATCGTCTAAATCAATTATCTCTCTTAATTTAGCAAGAGGAATGATTATTTCATCTGAACCAATTGGAGCACTACCAAATCTTAAATTTTCATTTTGGTAAAGAACTATTTCACGATCATCAAGTAGTTTGCCACGTACATATACGGTGTAATCATTACTTGTGAAGTTTGAAGCATCTTTATCGTTTGCATAATCAGCATTAGTTCTTGGATTCTTAATTAATTCTACAGTATAAATGTAATTTTGATAACCTTCTTGATTTAAAAGGTAATTGTTAGAATTAGTTACACCTACAACATTGTAACTTTTATTAATTATGACATTATAACTATCGTTTGTTAAATTTGCGGAACCATAAGATAATTTTAGAGTAAATGGTTTAGTTAATATTTTATTAATTAATTCATCTCTTTGTTCAGAAGTATTAGTAGTGTCAGCGAGCATTTCAATTTGTGAATCACTAAAGTTGTAAATGTTCTTTAAGTCACAAAGAGGTACCATTATTTCATTTTCATTATTTGGAGCTTTACCAAAATAGATTTCTTCAGTTGAATAATTTTTAACAAATTGTTCGTCTAAAGTGAAGAAGTCTTCAGTATCAATTTTACCAGCACGTAAATCAATTCCTTCACAACATACGATATCATAATATTTACCCCCAATAATTATTGAATTCATTAATAAGTAGTCATAAGCAAAGCTTTTAAAACTACTATCATATTCGGAAATTTGATATTCACTACTATATAAGATTTGATTTGTTAGCTTTATCCAATTGCTATATTCAGTTTGGACAATTCCCACAATCTTTAAATCAGTTTCGAGACCAAAGTCATACCAACGATTTAAGATATCGTATACTTGAGCGTTTTTATCAATAAGACCAAAATGTTTAAAAGATTCAAATAAGAAATCAGTTATTAATATTTCTGGTTCATTAGGATTAGGAAGTCTACCGGCATATATTCGATATGTATTAGTAGGATCATACAAAATTACGGTGTTAATTTTACCGGTATAAAGGAAATTAGCTTTTTCAAGTTGATACTTTGTTACATATTTTACTGAGATTGATTGATATTTGTGAATAGTTAAATCACTTGCATATTCTTTAATGTTTTTATAAGCATTGTCGTCTAATTTACCTTTTTGATATTTGTCATAAAAATCTTTATTAGAATTGTTCTGTGAATCATTATATTGATAGATATTAGTATAATGAACGTTATTATTAACGGTAGTGTAGACATTCTGATAAAGTTTGTCACCATTTAGTTCAATGGCAAAAGATAAAAAGGCGAGACTTATGGTACAAATTACGAACATTAAGATGTAACTAAATTTTTTGTGCCACATATTTTTGAATGCAAGTTTTGTAATAGTTGCAAGGGGTACTTTAGCTCTTTTTAGTACAAGTTTATTATGTGTTGTAACTTCTTTGTTGGTATTAGGTTCAACTACTTGTTCATTTTGACTAGAAACATCTAGGTCAACATTTGCGGTATCAAAGCGAAGTATTTCATCTGAATACTTTAATGCAGATTCTTCGTCGTGAGTCACGATTATAATTAAGCGGTCTTTTGATAATTTTTTAAATAATTCAAAGATTTTTTTGCTAGTTTCACTATCAAGGTTTCCAGTAGGTTCATCTGCAATAATCATTTTAGGATCTTTTACTAAGGCTCTAGCAATAGCAATACGTTGCTTTTGGCCACCAGATAGTTGGCTTACTTTTCTTTTTTCAAGTCCAGTAAGTTCTACAGCATCAATTATGTCTTTTACTTTTTGTTTTGCAACTTTACGTTTGCAACCTTGAATTGATAAAGAAAGTTTAATGTTTTCTACTAAAGTTAAATCTTTTAAAATATTGTATTCCTGAAATACGAAGCCTAAATAACTATTTAGATAATTATTTCTTTCACTACTTGAAAAAGAAGAGAATGCTCGGTCTTCAATGTAAATTTCACCACTATCGGGTTTGTCTAGTCCACCAAGTAAATTTAATAGTGTAGATTTACCAGAACCACTTGGTCCAAGAATAAATACTAAACCAGTATCAGGGAATGTATAATTTAAATTACGGATTACATGAATTCTTTCATTACCTGAAGTATAGAACTTGTTTATGTTTTCTAATCTAATCATACATCCTCCTATGAAATTTTAATTACGTCGATTGGTTTTTTACGACTTAGGCTAATTAATGGAATTGCAATTGTAATTAATGGGGCTACAAAAGCAATAGCAAGTGAGATTAAATAACCCATCTTTGTTAGTTTGAAAATTGTGAAATCAATTGGTTTTATTGAAATATTATATGATTTCATAATTAAATTTGCAGCAGTAGCACTTAGGTTATGGTCTAATACCTTTAAGAAAATATTAGCACCTATTGACGCAAGTATGAATGCACTAGCACTAACGAGAAGAACCTGGAATAAGTAGATGAAAGATATTTTAAAACCATTCATACCAAGTGACATGTAAATGCCAATATCTTTTCGGCTGTTCTTTATCGTAATAACAACATAGTTGAAAATCATTAAAATACTAAATAAACATAAAGCAAAGAATATGCCTAAGAATAAAATTAAATTGCTATCAATAAAATCATTAACAACTTGTAATTTAACATAAGAAATATTGTCAATTACTAAATCGTGTGAAGTTAAGTCGCTATATAATGTAGCATTTTTATTTAAATCATCGCTAACTTTTAGAATTAAATAACCACCCATTGAATCGTTAGCATAATCAGAATAGGAAGTTTTTAAATAGTTGTAATACATTTGGTCTTCATTCTTATTGCAAAAATAGATTGTTGCTTCATCATTATTGTCGATGACACCTACTATTTTAACATTGAAAGAAGTAGTGATGCGCTTATAGCCATAAAAAGAAAATACGGCTGTGGCACCAGTTGTAGGATTAATTAGCTCGTTATCTCCATATTCATTAGGATTAGCGGGATTAGCTGGGAAAGTATCTTCTAGAGCTGCTTTTATGTATAAATCATAAAATTTCTTAGATACCATTATTGGTTCTAGTTCGCCTTCTTTAGGTTTCTTAGGGCCTTCTCTATCACCTGCTATTATGTATGGCTTCATTAAATCGGTAAACATTGAGACTTTTACATTACTTATTAAACTAGTTTCATCAAAAGCTTTAAAGATAAAGTTATCAGAAGTATATTCAATGTTAGAAGTAGAAACAAATTGATTTTCATCGTTGTCACTAACAAAATCCGAAATTAGCATAAATAAAGCACCATAGAAAGCTTTGTTATCGTAATAACTTGCTTGATAATTAGCATCATATAAATAAAAGTATTCATATTCTTCATCAGAGACAGATTCTTTTTTGGCAAATTTATTATAATCGGTAAATATTATTCCTTTAATATAGATTTTTTCATTCATACCGGGGAACATAAAGTATTTTCCTGCAAAATAATCTTCATAATTACCATAGAAATCTTCATAGAAATAATTATGAGCAATTAGTGAATCAGCCATTATGTCAGTGATATAACATGTTAGATTTGTTTCAATGTCGTTACCATCATCATCTTTTAAATTTCTAAGATTGAAAGTAAGTGGTTCTTTAGTTGATACTTTGTCAATAGTTTTTAAATCTTTTAAAGTTATAATATTAGTGAATTCTGATAAGTAGAATAATTTATCTTTTTCACCGGTTAAATCAATTGGATTATTTTCATAATCGGTTTCGCGAATATCAACCCCAAGTGGTATGCTATTTAGGATTGTGTAGGTATCTTCACCATAAGCTTCGATTAACTTTTTGTTTGTTCTTGCGTCAATATCGAAGAAACCGGTGCTTATTGTTTGATTATAAAGGGTTTCTTTATGACTTATTTTAATAAAATCATTATGATATTTTGATTGAAATGCAGTATATTGGTCGGCTGCATTAGAAAAATACAAATTAATTGAGCTTTCCGCAAATATTAAAGATATTGTAAAGAAGAGGGCAATCATTAAAAAGCGGAACAGATGTAGTTTAATATTCTTAAAAGATAAGAACATTGAAGTAGTTAGTTTTGGTTGAATAGGTTTAATAAAATTAGTATCGACTAAAGTATTGTTATTTGTTTCTTCAGTTACATCTTCATTAATTTTTCGTTCAGAAATTATTTGTCCATCTTTTAAAGTAATTTCAAAGTCGCCATATTTATCGGCAAGTGTTGTATCATGAGTAACCATTATAACAAGTTTATTAACTGATATTTCTTTTAATATCCCCATTATAATGTCACGATTCTTTTTATCAAGGTTACCAGTAGGTTCATCCGCGATGATAACTTCGGGATTTTTGATGATAGCTCTGGCAATAGCAACTCTTTGGCGTTCACCACCTGAAAGTTGATTCATTTTACGATGTTCTTTGCCTTTTAAGCCAACTTTTTCAATAACTTCTAATATTTCATTTTCATTTTTGTGAACGTTGATGTTCTTTAATCGCAAACTTAAGGCAATATTATCCAAAACACTTAGATTTTTAATTACATTAAATTCTTGAAAGATAAAACCAATGTAAGAGTTGCGATAAGCATTGAAATCACTACGTTTAAAGTTATTAGTATTTAAATTATTAATTATTAAATCACCTGAGTCATAAGAGTCAATACCACCAATTATATTTAATAAAGTTGATTTTCCAGAACCACTCTTACCAGTTATGAAGTAGAACCCTTTTTCAGGAAAGGTGAGATTGATATCTTTTAAGGCGTGAAATTTTTGACTTCCTGAATTGTAATATTTGTTTAAATTTTTAATTTCTATCATAACATGCTCCTAGAAAATTATATCGTCGTAAAATGGTGGTAAATAAAAAGATATTGATGGTACATTATTTTTAAGAGTTAACATTACGAGGCCACAAGTATCTTTATAACCAACAGAAGATTGAACTTTTGCAATGTAATAATCATTTATATATTTAGTTTGCTTGAACAAAGATTGGCCATAGAATGATTTCATATGGTCTACAATATAAGTCTTTTCATATTTATCAGTCATAAAATCATTTTGGAATGTTTCAATCCATGGATCATTTTCAGAAATATTAACTAAGATATTACGGTAAGTATCAATTGCTTCATTATTTACTGATATATAGTAGTTACGATATTCTAAAGCTTTATAAGAAAGAATGTAATAATCACCAAAAGTGAAAATATCTTCATAGAATCTACTTGTACCACTACCGAAGTTGTTGATAAGCCCTGAGGCGATTCGGCAAACTTCATTACCATTAGTAGATACTATATGATAATTATTAAAGTAATTAGTAGAGTTTCTAAGATAATACATCTTAGCAACCACTGCAACATTATTTTTAAATGAATTTGCTTGAACAAAAGTAGCAACGCTAGTTGTGGGATTACCTGAACTTTCATTAATAGAAGTAGTAGTTAAATATTCACCAGTAGTTGATATATAGTGATATATAGTACAGTTAATAGTTTTAGTTCTACCAGTAAGTTTACCATCAATAGTATTGAATTCTTCTGCCACATAACTTCCGGTTTCACCAACAACCGCATAACCATCATAGAAATCATTAGCATATTCCCAGTCTAAGTTATATAAACGGTTACCATTACTATCAATATGACTATAACGGAATTCACCATTTGAGTTTCTAAAGCCTATTACCGCATATCCATTATGAAATTGTCCACAGTATTCATAATTTAAACCTTGAGATGATTCGTCTTGATCAAATAAATAAGAAAAAGAATTAGTTTCTTCATCGTATTTTAGATAACCTTGCTCTTTATCATTACCAATAACTAGTAGGTTATCAGAAAAGTATCCAATTGATGTAATGCCATCAGAAAATTCATATAGGATTTCATTACTGTAATTAATAATGTAAGTTTTATTTTGTTTTTTTACGACTGCCATATTCATTGAAAATGGGTAAGCTTCATCGAATTGGGGTTCAATTAAAACTTTTCCGGTATTGGTGATATAGCCAAATAGTCCATTTTTCTTAACTATTAAGTAATCATCAAAATAAGGAACGATTGAGTCATAAGCTTCTAAACTTAAAGTTTCTTGTTTATCGTTTATTATATAAGGAATACTATCTTTGTATACAATAGCTATCGGATTTTCTATTGTTAATTCCTCTTTTTTACAACTCGTAAAAAAACAACAAACTAAAAGTAATGTTATCAATATTAAAGGTTTTATTATTGTTAGTTTTTTCATCGAAATCACCTCATTCTATTTATTATATCAAAAAAAGCCTATATCTTCAATGTAAAGGCTTACCAAAAGGGAGAAAATATTGCGCTGTTTTTAACGAAAATAGGGGATAAATTAGTAATGTGATAAATAAATGAAAAAGCATGTCGATAAATGAATACGTTTTCAAAAAAATTATTCATTTATTTGAAATTATCGTTAAGATATTATATAATATAAATGTAAGCGTTTTTATAGTTGAATAGCAAGAGGAGGAGTACTATGAAAGAATATTTAACTAATCAAATTAGAAATGTCGCTTTACTTGGTCACTTAGGAAGTGGGAAAACAAGTTTAAGCGAGTCAATGTTATACCTAAGTAAGGCAATAAACAAAAAGGGTGAAGTAGAACGCAAAAATACTGTATCAGATTATTCTGTTGAGGAGCAAAATCGTTTAACATCACTTTCAACATCAGTAATCCCAGTTGAATGGAATAATTTTAAAATCAACTTCCTTGATACTCCAGGATCAGAAGAATTTTCAGGAGAAATTGCTCAAGATTTAGCAGTAGTTAAAGGGGCTGTTGTCCTTATTGATGCACAAAAGGGAATTGAAGTAGGTAGTGAAAGAGTTTGGGATGAATTAAGATTAAGACATACCCCAACAATTATTTTCGTTAACAAAGCTGATAAAGAAAACGTAAAATTAGATAAAATTATTGAAAATATTAGAAATGGTTTTGGTTCAAAAGCTGTTCCATTTGTAATTCCAATTGGTTCAGGAACTGACTACCAAGGTTATATCGACATCTTATCAAAGAAAGCATACATTGGTCAAGATGAAAAAGAATCGCCAATTCCAGCTGAATTTGAAGCAAAAGTAGAAGAATTATATGCGGAATTCACTGAAATTGTTGCGCAAGAAGATGAAGTATTATTAGAAAAATATTTTGGTGGTGAAACTCTTACTGAAGAAGAAATCACTAAGGGATTAAGAAGTGCATTATTAAATTGTGATATTTTCCCAATCCTTGTTGGCTGTGCAACTAAAGATATGGGTGTAAAAGGCTTATTAGAAAAGATTTGCAATTACTTACCATCACCTCAAGATTTAAGACCTAATCGTGGATTTAATCCAAAAAATAATGAAAAACTAGAAAGAAAATCTTTAGATACTGAACCTTTCTCAGCATACGTATTTAAAACATTAGTAGACCCTTTCCTAGGTACTATTAATTTCATCAAAGTATGTTCAGGAACAACTAAAGGTCTTACTGAAGTTTATATTCCAAATACTGATCAAGTAGCAAAAATTGGTGTAATTTCTTGCATTATGGGTAAAACTCAAATAAATATTGATGTTTTACATGCCGGTGACATTGGTGTTTTAACTAAATCTGGCGATATTCAAACAGGTTATACTCTTTGTGATAAGAAAGATGTTATAATGTATCCACCAGTTGAAATGCCTACACCAGTAATCTATGTAGCAATTCATGCTAAAACAAAACAAGATGAAGATAAGATTTCTTCTGCATTACAAAAATTAAACTTAGAAGATCCGACATTTGAAGTAAAACGTAACCCTGAAACTGCTCAATTATTAGTTGGTGGTCAAGGTATGACTCATATTGGTTATATCTTAGAGAAGATGAAAAATATGTTTAAAGTAGATGTAGATACTGCTGACCAAAAAATCGTTTATCGTGAAACTATTCGTAAAATCGGTTCTGCCCAAGGTCGTCATAAAAAACAATCTGGTGGAGCAGGTCAATTTGGTGATGTATGGATTCGTTTTGAACCATTAGCAGACAAAGACTTTGAATTTGCTTCAGAAGTAGTTGGTGGAGCGGTTCCTAAAAACTTCTTCCCAGCGGTTGAAAAGGGTTTAATCGATACTTTAGAACATGGTCCTATTGCGGGATTCCCAGTTATTGGTGTAAAAGCTGTTTTATATGATGGATCATACCACCCAGTTGATTCAAATGAAATTTCATTTAAGATTGCGGCAGCACTTGCCTTTAAAGAAGCCTGTAAGACAATTAAACCAACAATTCTTGAACCTATTATGGAAGTTGTAATAACTGTAAAAGATGAATATGTTGGTGACATTATGGGTGATATTCCACAAAGAAGAGGTTCTGTAATTGGTATGGAACCAGTAGGTAATGGTAAAACTGCAATTACTGCTCAAATACCAGAAGCTGAAATTATCAATTATTCAATTGACTTAAAGGCAATGACTCAAGGTAGTGGTAAATTTACACGTAAGTTTATCAGATACGATGATGTACCTAATCAATTAGTTGATAAAATTGTTGCGGAATACAAAAAAACAAATTAGTAAGCAAAAAGAGTGATTTTTGAATCACTCTTTTTCGTTGCTATTTAGATAGTCTATTTAAGGCAAGGGTAATGCCTAAGATGGTTTTTCCATCAACAGTGTATTCCTTATTATATAAGCTTTTAATTTCTGCCATAGGAATTCTAATTAACTCAATAAACTCATCTTCATCTTTAGGTAAAGAACTTTTAATTAAATTTGTTGCTAAATATATATAAGTAACTTCATTACAAAAGCCAGGAGATGGATAAAAACTACAAAGTAATTCTAAATTACTACAATCATATCCTATTTCTTCTTGGAGTTCACGTCGTGCAGCACTTTTAGGATTTTCACCATTTTCAACTAAACCGGCAGGTATTTCGATAAGTTCATCACCAATACCACTACGGAATTGCTTTACAAATATGAAATTGTTTTTATCATCTATCGCAACAATTGAAACACCAGGTTTGTGCGAGACAACTTCACGCTTTGCAATCTGGCCATTTGGTAGTTCAACTTCATTAATATCTAGCTTTACAATACGACCATCATAGATGTTTTTGCTAGTTATTATTTTCTCGATATTCATTTACTTTCTCCAAAAAGTAGTCAAAGATTATTTCTGATTCTTTGGTATAATATCTTTCAGGATGCCATTGAACTGCTACAATTGGTAATGTCTTATGTTCGATTGCTTCAATTACATCAGCGTTTTTATAAGTAGCAATAAATCCCTCAGGAACTGTTTTAACAGCTTGATGATGAAAGGTGTTTACTAGGAATTTTTCGGGTAATAATTTAGAAAGATTTGCCACAGCAATTCGTTCAACGTAATGTTTTTTATCAACTGCTGGATGATCTAATTTATCCGTTTCAATGTCTTGAGTTAATTTTCCACCTAGGAATGCCGCAATACATTGGATGCCTCTACATATTCCTAAAACGGGTAGTTTATTAATTATTGCATATTCAATAATTTCTTTATCAATTAAATCAGTTTCTTCATCAATACCTTTTGACAAACCTAAATCATTTGTTTCACCATAGTATTTAGGATCAATATCATCGCCACCTATTTCGAGAATTCCGTCGCACATTTTTAAAGAATTTAATAAATTTGGTCCAGGAACAAGAATTAGGGGAATCGCATTTCTGTTTACAATTTGGTCAATATAATCAGTATTAACTTGCAAAAAATGTCGATTAGTTTCTTTGTAAAAAGCATAGCGTGGGCTTATGCCGATTATTGGTTGTTTCATAAATTCACCTCAAATAGATTTTATCATTTTCGAAGAAAAAAAACCAAAAATAAGATAAAAAATTTATGTTATTCACTTTTAATAAATATTTAAAAATGATATAATAGAAAAAGAACATCGTATAAATATTTTTGAAAGGAGCAATGAAATGAGCAAAAAGCTAAGTGAAGGTAATGCCTCTTCAAAGAAAACGGAAAAGAAAAAGAAAAAAACAGTTTATGGTACGTATAGAGAAGATCGTAAAACTCCCAAATATGTAAGTAGTGAAAATTATAAAGATGGACTTACTGATGAAGAAGTTAATGAAAGAATTGAAAATTTACAAGTAAATATTGAAGGAAGGGTAGAAAGTAAATTTACTAAAAATTTCAAATTAGTTTTTAAAGTAATAACTAAAAACACTTTTACTTTTTTTAATATTTTGTATATTATTGTTTTAATATTATTGTTAGTAGCAAATGCCTGGAATAAACAAGCAGGAGTAAATGATAGTGTAAAACAATTGTTAAATTTAGGTAGTGATAAAACCTTTGAATTTGGTTTAGCAACCTTCTCATTCGTAATAATTGTTAGTATTAACCTTGTTATTGGGATAATTCAAGAAACTAAGTCAAAAATTGCAATTAATAAATTAAAACTATTGACTAATCCTAAGGTAACATTAGTTCGAAATGGTGAAAAAGTTGTAATGAAAGAAACCGATGTAGTTTTAGACGATATCGTTTATTTAACTCCTGGTATTCAAATTGTTGCGGACATGGTACTACTAGAAGGTGAAGTTGAAGTTAATGAATCACAACTTACTGGTGAATCAGTACCAATTAAGAAAAAGGTTAATGATGTAATTTATTCAGGAAGTTTTATGGTTTCTGGTACATCATATGCAAAAGTAATCCATGTTGCAAAAATGAATGAAATTAATAAATTAACATCACAAGCTAAGAAATATACTGAGCCCAACTCACAAATACTTTCAGGCCTAAGAAAATTACTAGTTGTTATGGGCTTTATTATTGTCATAACATCGGTTGCAATGTATGCGTGGTCATGGAACTGGAAAGGCTTTAGGGATTTGTTGTATGGTGGTGATTTATCTAATCCTGATTTGATTATTCCGCTTAAAGCTAATTATATTGTGGCGATTAAACCAATTACTGCCGCAATCATTGGTATGATACCTGCGGGATTATATTTATTAACATCAGTTGCTTTATCGGTTGGGGTATTTAGATTGTCAAAACATAATACCTTAGTTCAAGATAATTATTGTATTGAAATGCTAGCCAGAGTTAATGTATTATGTTTAGATAAAACAGGTACTATCACAAATGGTAAGATGACAGTTATTAAACACGAAATCATTAATGAACCTGACAAAACTAATATTGAAGATGTCATAAGTTCAATGAATGCGGCATTACAAGAAACTAATGCAACGGCACAAGCCCTTGCTAATTACTATGGGATAAAATCAGTTTTAACACCTACAATGGTTGTTCCTTTCTCATCTGATCGTAAATATAGTGCGGTTTCTTTTGGTGAAACAAATACATACATTATTGGCGCACCTGAATTTGTTTTAAAGAGTGGATTTGAAAAATATGCTGATAAAATTTCTGATTATGCCAATAAAGGATTGCGTGTGCTTTGTTTAGCACATTCAAATTTAGCTGTAAAAGATGGTAAAGTACAACGTGTACCTAAGTTAATTGCCCTGATACTTATTGAAGACCAAATTCGTGAAGAAGCCAAAGATACAATTGAGTATTTTAAAGAAAGTGGTGTAGAAGTAAAAGTAATATCTGGTGATAACCCAGTAACAGTATCAGAAGTAGCACGTAGAGTTGGAATTGAAAATGCCAGCAAATGTGTTAGTCTAGATGGTATGAGTGAAGATGAAGTAATTGAAGCAGCTAGTAAATTTACAGTCTTTGGAAGAGTTAAACCAGAACAAAAGAAATTACTAGTACAAGCCCTTAAGAAACAAGGAAAAACAGTAGCGATGACTGGTGATGGTGTTAATGATATACCTGCATTAAAAGAAGCAGATTGTAGTATCGCAATGGCATCAGGCAATGACTCAGTAAAAGGGGTTGCTCAATTAGTATTAGTTGATTCTAATTTTGCCTCAATGCCAAAAGTAGTTGCGGAAGGAAGAAGAGTAATTAACAACGTTCAACAAACCGCAATGTTATATTTAGTAAAAACCCTATTTATGACTTTCCTTGCAATCTTAACTGCCAGTGGATTCTTCTATTTGTTAGGCCAAAAAGATGCAGATATTCCTCTTTATCAAAGATTTTTAAGAAATGCTACATTCCCTTTTAGTGGATCTAATCAATTACTAATATTAGAAATGTTTGCAATCGGTATACCATCAATGTTCTTGGCATTACAAGCAAATAATACGCCAGTTAAAGGTAACTTTATGCGCAATGCTTTAAAGAGTGCTATTCCTGGTGCAGCTGGTATCGTTGGTGCAATCGTATTTACTTATTGGTTCTCAAGAGAATATGGCTTTGAAGTTCCAGAAGTAAAGACAGTAGTTGCAATGACTGCTACACTTACTTTACTAGTCGTTATGTGTAGAGCATGTTTACCTTTTAACAAGAAAAAAGTGGTTTTGTGTATTCTTATGTGGGTTGTTTCAATCGCATGTATTCTAACATCAATGAAAGGTAAAACAATTGGAATTCCTAAAACTAAAATCAAATTTGATTTTGAATATGAAAGCCTAAAATGGGATACCGTTAGAATCGTTGATAAAGCTACTGGTGAAGTAAATCCAGTTAATGTAAATATAACGGAACAAGGTTATATATTGTTGGATGGTGAAACAATTTTAGTCGATGGAAAAGAATATAAAATTGAAAGAGCTTCTAATGCTACCGCAACTTGGCTTGCCTTCAGTATGGTTGTTGTTTCAATAACTTTGATGTTAGGAGTAGAACTTTTAATTAAAAATATTGAATTAAAACAAGAAAGAATGAAACATAAAGAATTTGAGAAAATAAAAGAAAAGAAAAAGAATCCTCAAGTTTTAAAAATTAAATATTAAACGATAGTGGTATCTAAAAAGGTACCACTTTTTGTTTGCCAAAATGATAGCCTTTGTTTTGATACAAATGAAAAAGTTTATTTGCCTACACTAAAGTAGAAATGATGAATAAAATAAAGTGTACCATTGAAGAGGTGAAAATGTGAAAAAATTAGAAATGAAGAATGTAAGTAAGACATTTTATACTGAAATAGGAGCACTTGATGTATTAGAAGATATAACCTTTAATTTAAATGAAGGAGAAATAATTGCAATTGTTGGACCGAGTGGTTCGGGTAAATCAACACTACTAAACATAATATCTAAATTGATTGAACCAACTGAGGGGGAAATCTATGTTGATGGTGAAATAGGCTACATGTTTCAACGCGATCATTTATTTAATTGGCGGACAGTTTGGAAAAATATAATGCTAGGATTGGAAATAAAAAAAGAAAAAAATCAGGAAAATATCGATAAGACAAAAGAGTTATTAACTAAATATGGATTAATAGATTTTATAAATAGTTACCCTCAAGAACTATCAGGTGGGATGAGACAACGCATAGCTTTAATTAGAACACTAGCTACTAATCCTCAAGTGTTGTTATTAGATGAACCATTTTCAGCATTAGATTATCAAACTAGAATAAATGTCAGTGAAGATATTTTTAAAATGATAAAAGATTCTAATGTTTCGGCAATACTAGTTACTCATGACATTTCAGAAGCAATTGCTATGGCAGATCGAGTAATAGTATTATCACATCGACCAGCAAAGTTGAAAAAAATAATTGACATTAAAACTGATTCACCTGATAATACGCCATTTAATAAAAGGCTATCTAGTGAATTTAGAAAGTATTTTGACGAAATATGGGGGCTTTTAAATGAATAATCCATTTCTAAAACGACGAAGAAAAGAAGCAATCAAAGTATTAATTGCCCAAATAGTTATTTTAGTTTTATTTGTAGGGGTATGGGAATTACTATCTTCACTTGAAATAATTGATGCCTTCTTATTTAGTAAACCTAGTAGAATTGTGAAATTATTAAAAACTTATATTGTTACGAAAACAATATATAAACATATTGGCATATCATTACTTGAAACATTATTGGGATTAGTTATTGGAACCCTAGCGGGTTTACTTATCGCAATTATTCTTTGGTGGAATAAAATAATAGCTAAAATAATGGAACCATTTTTAGTAGTATTAAATGCTTTGCCTAAAACAGCTCTTGCGCCAATCATTATAATTTGGATGGGAACCGGCATAAAGGGAATCACTGCGGTGGCGGTTTCAATATCATTAGTGTTAACAATTATTTCAGCATACAATTATTTTATTCAAGTAGAAGAAGAAAAAATAAAAATGCTACAAAGTTTTAATGCAACTAAATTACAAATATTATTTAAATTAGTTATTCCTGCTAATCTAGCCAATATAATAAGTTTAATTAAAATAAATATTGGTATGAGTTGGGTAGGCGTTATTGTTGGTGAATTCATTGTTTCAAGGTATGGAATTGGCTATTTAATAATGTATGGTTCACAAGTGTTTAACATGGATTTAGTTATGATGGGTGTCATTGTCTTAGCTATAATTTCATTTGTGATGTATGAAGTAGTCAATATAATTGAAAAAAATATAAAAAGAAAGAGGAATTAATTTGAAAAAAATATTTTGTGCGTTAGCAATTTTATTGGTAGGTTTTACAACTACTAGTTGTCGAAAAACCAAATATAAGAAGATAAAACTTGTTGAGGTAGCTCGTTCGATATTCTACGCTCCTCAATATGCCGCAATAACCAAAGGTTATTTTAAAGAAGAAGGTCTTGAAATTGATTTAATTAATGCTAATGGAGCGGATAAAGTTACCGCCGCATTATTATCAAATGATGCGCAAATTGGTTTGCAAGGTCCCGAACCTACCATTTATTTATATAAAAATAATAAAAGTAATTATCTGATTAATTTTGCTCAATTAACGAGAACCGATGGAAGTTTTATTTTTGGAAGAATTCCTATTGAAAACTTTACTTTAGCAGATTTAAAAGGTAAAAGCATCTTAGGTGGTAGAAAAGGTGGCGTACCAGAAATGACTCTTGAGTATGTCTTAAAACAAGCAGGATTAAACGTTGGACAAGATGATGATACCAAAGATGTAAATGTTCGTACTGATGTTGCTTTTGCGGCATTAACGGGATCATTCTTAGAAGGAGAAGGCGATTTTGTAAGTTTATTTGAACCAACAGCTACAACTTTAATCAATCAAAAGAAAGCCTATCTTTTAGCCGCAACAGCTGAATATGCAGGAGAAATTACTTATACAGCATACTCAACTACTTTGGATTATTATAACAACAATAAAGAGGTTCTTGAAAAATTCACAAGAGCTTTATATAAAGGGCAAAAGTTTGTTGAAAATGCTACCGATAAAGAAATTGCGGAAACTGTACAACCATTCTTTACTGATATAAACCTAGATGTCTTAATTGAAGTAGTTAATAGGTATCGTTCAATAAATGCATGGTGTAAGACTCCGATGTTTTCAAAAGAAGGCTTTAATCGTTTACAAGATATTATGATTGAAGCAAAAGAGTTAGATAGTAAAGTCGAATTTAACGATTTAGTAAGACTTGATATTGCGGAAAAAGTCATAAAAGACGAAAAATAAAAGAATAGTATACTTTTTTTCTTGTAATTCTAAAAAAAATGTGATATAATAAACTGAAAATATAGGACTAATGGTTTGGTGTATGGGAAAAGAATATATTCTAACAATTGATCAAGGTACAACAAGTACAAGGGCAATAATATTTGATAATAAAGCCAATGTTATTGCGGAAAATCAAATTGAGTTTTCTCAAATATGTCCCCATAATGGTTGGGTTGAACACAATCCCGAAGAAATATGGGAATTAACTTATCAAACAATTAAAAACGTTATTTATACAAGCAACCTAGATTTAAATAAACTCAAAGCTATTGGAATTACTAATCAACGAGAAACAACAGTGATATGGGACAAAACTACTGGGAAGCCAGTCTATAATGCGATAGTATGGCAATCACGACAATCCCAATCTATTTGTGAAGATTTAATTAATCGTGGACTTAGCGATATCTTTAGGAAAAAAACGGGTTTGATTATTAATCCGTATTTTTCTGCTAGTAAGATTAAATGGATATTTGATAACGTTGACAATGTTAAAGAAAAAGCTGAAGAAGGAAAATTGTTGTTTGGAACCATAGATACCTATTTATTATGGAAGCTTACAAATGGCAAGGTTCATGCTACCGATTACAGTAATGCTTCTAGAACTTTGATCTATAATATTAATGAGTTAAAATGGGATGATGAATTATTAGGATATTTTGGTATTCCTAAAAACATTTTACCTGAAGTATTACCAAGTAGCCATATATTTGGTTATGCAACTGGTTTAACTAGTATCGATAAAAGATTTAGCCAAATACCGATTGCTTCAATCGTAGGGGACCAACAAGCATCATTATTTGGACAATGTTGTTTTGAACCAGGAGATTGCAAAAGTACTTATGGGACTGGTTGTTTTATCTTAATGAATACTGGTGAAAAACCAATAACTTCCAATTATGGATTACTTACAACTATTGCTTGGGGCTTAAATGGTAAAATAGAATATGCATTAGAAGGTTCGGTTTTTGTTGCAGGGTCAGCAATTCAGTGGTTGCGTGATCAACTAGAATTTTTCGAAAAATCTTCTGATTGTGAAAAATCAGTAAAAAGTAACAATCCAAGTAATGGTGTTTATATAGTTCCGGCTTTTGTTGGTCTTGGAACCCCTTATTGGGATAACGATGCAAGAGGTGCAATTTTTGGAATCACTAGAGCAACTACTAAAGATAATATTGTTGCCGCAACCATTGAATCAATCGCTTATCAAGCTCGTGATGTGATGGATGCCATGAAAAAAGAATCACAAAATGAAATTCAATATTTAGGTGTTGATGGTGGAGCCAGTGTAAATGATTATATGATGCAATTCCAAGCCGATTTATTAAATGCTAAATTAATTAGACCTACTTGTTTTGAAACAACAGCTTTAGGTGCAACATATTTTGCGGGACTCGCAACAGGAGTATTTAAATCAAAAGATGAAATAAAAAAATTACATCAAGTTGAACAAATATTTATGAGCCGCATTGATGATGAAATGCGAGACAAATTAATCAAAGGTTGGAAAAAAGCAGTTGATGCTACTTTAAAATTCAAATAAAAAACAAAAAAAATAATATATTATAATGGAGGAAAATTATGGGACTTTTTAGACAATTATTAAAGGTAATAGAATGGAAGGATGATTCAACCGATCAGATAGTATATCGTTATCCGATGACTGATCGTGATGAAATTATGAATGGATGTCAATTAGTAGTACGTCCATCTCAAGTTGCTATTTTAGTAGCAAGCGGTCAAGTTGCCGATGTTTATGGTGAAGGTTTACACAAACTAACAACTAACAATATGCCAATTCTTACAAAATTATTAAGTTGGAAGTATGGATTTGACTCACCATTTAAAGCTGAAGTTTACTATGTAAATGTTAAACAATTCATTAACTTAAAATGGGGAACTTCTAGTAAAGTTAGCTTAAGAGATGCTGACTTTGGTATCGTACGTTTAGGCGCAAGAGGTACATATAGTTTCAGAGTTAAAGATGCTGCTCAATTTATGCGTGAAGTATTTGGTACAAATCGTGACTATGGTACTGAAAGCTTAAAAGAATATTTCAAGAGTATGATTGTTACAAGTTTCTCTGATGCATTAGGTGAATCAAAGATTCCTGCTCTTGACATTCCATCAAAATATCGTGAATTAAGCGATATCGTTAAAAATGAAGCACAAAAAGACTTTAATGCTTTAGGTGTTGAAATTGTTAGCTTATTTGTAGAAAACGTTTCTTTACCAGAAGAAGTAGAAAAAGCTATCGACCAAAGATCATCTCTTGGTGCTATGAGTGGTAAATTAAACGAATTTACTCAATATCAAACTGCTCAAGCTATTAGAGATGCCGCAAACAACCCTAATGGTGGAGCTGGAATCGCTGGTATGGGTGTTGGCTTTGGTGCTGGCATGGCAATGAGTCAAGCAATGAATCAATCAGCTTATCAACAACCTCAACAACAAGCTGGTTCTCCAATGACAACTTGTGCAAGTTGTGGACAACCAATGAATGCAGGTGCAAAATTCTGCCCTAATTGTGGTAAACCTGCTGCTCAAACAAAATTCTGTCAAAACTGTGGAGCCCAAGTAAGTGCAGGTGCAAAATTCTGCCCTAATTGTGGTAAACAAATATAATTATTAACATTAAATAGTAATAGGATTTTATATGAATAATAGTAATTTAAAAACCGCAGACGATTTTAAATGTCCTGGTTGCGGGGCCCCAATTTCCTATGATCCCGCAACCGGCGGACTTCATTGTGAATATTGTGGCTATGAGGAAAATATAAACAAAGAAACAAGCGATATCGAAAACGATTTTGTTGAAGGACAAAATGAAGATAACAATTGGACAGCGGAAACAAAGATAATTCACTGTGATAACTGTGGTGCTGATAATGTACTTAATGCAGGTGAAATGTCTGTAACTTGCCCATTCTGTGGTTCAAATCACACAATTATGACTAATCAAGTTACAGGAATTAAACCACATCGTATTATTCCTTTTCAAATTCCTAGTCAAAATGTTAAAGATGCTTATCGTAAGTGGCTTCGTAAAAAAATATTTGTTCCTCGTAAGGTAAAAAAACAAATTCCTAATATTAAACTTAATGGCGTTTATTTACCAATATGGACATTTGATAGTAATGCTAGTAGTTCTTATGACGGAAAACTTGGTAAATATTATACAAGAACCGTTGGTAGCGGTAAAAATCGACGTACTGTTACAGAAATTAGATACTTTTGTATTTCAGGTAATAAAAGTTTATTCTTCGATGACTTTATTGTAAATGCCGGAACCAAAATTTCTCAACAAGAAATGAATGCTATTGCACCATTTGATACAAATAATTCATTTGTATATGAAAAGGAATTTATGGCAGGTTTTAGTTCTGAACATTATTCAGTTAGACTTAATGATGGTTGGAACATTGCAAAAGGTAACATGGATGAATCTATGAAACGCGCAATTCTAAATGATTATCACTACGATGTTGTAGCATATTTAAACGTTACTACAAACTATACTGATATCAAATACAAATATGTTTTAATACCAGTATGGATTGGCGTTTATACATACAAGAATAAAACTTATCGTTTTATTGCAAATGGTGTTACAGGTAGATTTACTGGTAAAGCTCCTGTATCTGTATTAAAGGTACTATTATTTGTTGCAATAATTCTAGCAATAGTGATTTTACTTTTTGTATTGACACAGTCTGCAGATGCATAAGATAGGATTTATTAATCCTATCTTTTTTCTTGATAATTATAAAAAAATAATCTAGTAAATTATATAAAGGAAAAAGACAATGGATAAAAAAGCGATTGAATTGATAAAAGAAGCTCTAATTGAAGATGGTGTAGATAACGACATAACTACCCTTAATTTAGTTAGTAAAGATAAAATGTTAACCGGAAGCTTTATTGTTAAAGCAACGGGAGTAGTATCGGGAATTGATGTTGCAAAAGAAGTATTTAAACAAATTAATCCCCGTATAAAAATGGAAATTTTAAAAGCCAATGGTACTTTTGTTAACCGTGGTGATGTCATTGCAACAATTGAAGGCCCAATGCGTGACATACTAAGAGGCGAAAGAGTTGCGCTTAACTTCTTACAACGGATGAGTGGTATTGCCGCAACAACTGCTAAATTTGTTCAAGAACTTGCGGGGACAAATTGTAAAATTTTAGATACTCGTAAAACTGCTCCCTTATTAAGAGTCTTTGAAAGACAAGCTGTTAGAGATGGTGGCGGTGAAAATCATCGTTTCAACTTATCTGATCGTGTTCTAATCAAAGATAATCATATTGCCGCAAGCGGTTCAATTCAAGATGCTGTCAGCATTCTTAGAAAAGCCGTTGGTAGGGGAATGATTATTGAAGTAGAAGTAGAAACTTTAGATGAATTTATGGAAGCATTAAATACATCGGCCGATGTAATTATGCTAGATAATATGAGTAATGAAGTTATGAAAAAGTGTGTTGAACTAAATGAAGGTAAGAAAAAACTTGAAGCAAGTGGAAATATGGAACTAAAAAAGGTTCGCAGTGTTGCCCTTTTAGGAGTAGATTATATTTCCGTAGGTAGTTTAACGCATTCTTACAAAGCGCTTGACATTAGTTTAAAGTTTCGTAAAAGTAATTTTAGATAAATAATAACAATATATGGCTATTCTTATAGTCATATATTGTTACTAATTGTTAATAAATTGAAAAAATAATATATATTTGGTATAATATCTTTGTTGCCGTCATAGCTCAGTAGGTAGAGCAGCTAACTCGTAATTAGCAGGTCACAAGTTCAATTCTTGTTGTCGGCACCATTAAAAAAGATTATATGCCCACCTAAGGTGAGCATTTTTATATAAGGCGGTGTTAAAAAATGGATTGGTTGGTATTTGCCTTATTAGGAGCCTTTTTCACAACAATGGCAGCAATTCTTATAAAATCAGGTGTAAAATACATTAATACTAATTTTCTACTAGCTTATCGAACTTTGATTATCATCGTATTTTCGGTTGTGGCTTGTTCAATAACTGGGAATATTGATGATATTGACAAAATAGATCAAGTAGGTTTGCTTTATTTAGGCCTTTCAGGTGTTGCGACAGGCGCATCTTGGCTATGTTATTACAAAGCATTACAACTAAGCACTTTTAATAAAGTAGCACCATTTGATAAATCTAGTTTTGTTTTGACTAACCTATTATTCTTGATTTTCTTCTTTGATGTTACAACTAAAGGTGGAGATCCAATTACTATAACAATGCTAATTTTATCAACAATTTTGATGTTAGTAGGAACCATCTTTATGACAGGTAAAGAAAAGATTAATGGTTCAACTGATAAAAAATGGCTAGTATATGCTATCTTAAGTGCAGTATTTGCTTCGATAGTATCTATACTCGTAAAAGCAGGACTAAAGACGGTTCCAAGTGATTTAGGAGTTTTTGTAAGAGCAATTGTCATATTTGTGATTATGGTATTATTAGTATTTTTCAGAAAAGACTATCAAAACATTAAGCAAACGCCTCCTAAAACCTGGATTTTTCTAACTCTTTCTGCTCTAGCAACTGGTGGGGCCTGGTTATGTGTAGATGAAGCATTAGGAAATGAATATGCTAATCCAGTAGTTGTTACTTCCATTGGTATGTTATCAATCTTACTATCAATGGTACTATTGAAAGAAAAATTTACTAAGAAGTCACTACTAGGAGTATTATTACTAACTATTGGTATAGTTGCCATCATAATATTTGGAATATAAAATAAAGGGAGATAACAATGATACAACTTGGAAATAACTGGGATAACATTTTAAAAGATGAATTTCAAAAAGAATATTATTTAAATTTACGTAAATTTTTAAAAGAAGAATATAAAAACTACCGTATATTTCCATCAATGTATGATATTTTTAATGCATTAAAATATACCGATTACAACGATGTAAAAGTAGTAATTATTGGTCAAGACCCTTATCACGAAATCGGCCAAGCTCATGGATTATGTTTTTCTGTTCAAGATGGGGTAGCATTTCCCCCATCATTACAAAATATTTTTAAAGAACTAAATGCTGATTTAGGTATTCCAATGCCTAAAAGTGGCAACCTAACTAAATGGGCAAAACAAGGTGTACTTTTATTAAACACCGTTTTAACTGTTAGGGAGCACTATGCAAATAGTCATAAAAATAAAGGTTGGGAGACATTTACCAACGCCGTAATCGAAAAACTAAATGAAAGAGAAGACCCAATAATCTTTTTATTATGGGGAAATGACGCAAAAAGAAAAAAAGAGTTAATAACCAATAAACAACATATTGTTTTAACGGCTGCACATCCAAGTCCTCTTTCGGCTTATAATGGCTTTTTTGGATGTCACCATTTTTCAAAAACTAATCAACTACTAATCAATATGGGAAAAGAGCCGATTGATTGGTCACTATAATATAGAAAGTAGAATAAAAGCAATGGAAGAAAATATTATCGTAAAACTATTAAATGATAAAGATTTGGGAACCAGTAGACTATTAACACGTGAAGAAGAACAAGAAATATTTTCACTATATGCCAAAGATAAAAGCTTACGTGAAGATGTTCAAACTATAATGATAAATGCTAATCAAAAACTTGTTTATAGCATTGCTAGAAAATATCGCCCCTTTATGAATGCTTCATATGATGATATTGTTCAACTTGGTAGAATTGGCTTATCAAAAGCGGTCGATAAATATGATTTATCAAAAAATACTAAATTTGCAACTTACGCAACTTATTGGATTAAACAAAGCATTGATAAAGGATTACAATCAATTAATGCGGACATAAATGAACCAATTAAAGTAGCTAATTTACGTAACCATTTCTATAGTACTGAAGAAGAAATGGAAGCAAGTTTGAAAAGAAAAGTAACTTTTAATGAAGTAGCAAATAAAATGGGAATGAATCCTACAGAACTTAAACTTCTTTTTGATTTATCTAATGTGGCATCACTTGATGAAACTGTCGATGATGACCGTGAAATATCAGCTATTGAAAAAATAAAAGATAGTAATAGTACTCCTCAAGAGTTTGTTCTTGAAGATGAAAAACGCCATCTAATAAATGACGCAATGGAAAGACTGTCGCCTAGAGAACAAGAAATTATCAAATATCGCTATAATTCCGAAGATGGTGTTTTACATAGTTTTGCGGAAGTAGCTGAAAAACTAGGAATATCACGTCAACGTGTTCAAAAAATTGAACAAAAAGCTATTAAAGAAATGAAAGAATATATTAAAAATTGTGAAAAATAGAAAGGGATTGTAATGCAACCATTAGGATTAACCATTAAAGATAATGAAGCATATTTGAATGGTCATAAAATAACTGACTTAGCTAAAGAATACAAAACACCATTATATGTTATGGATGAAACAACTATTAAAAATGCAATAACGACCTATCAAGAAAATATGAAAAGTGATAAATATCGTTTTGATTTGATATATGCTTCAAAAGCTTTTCTAACTCTTGAATTTGTCAAATATATTGATGCTTTACAACTTCATATTGATGCGGTGAGCTTAGGTGATTTGTACGTAATTCAAAAAAGTGGTATGTCACTAAATAAAGTTGTTTTTCATGGCAATAATAAATCTAATGAAGAAATTGAATTTGCAATTAAAAATAACATTGGTTATTTAGTTATTGATAATATGAATGAATTAGAAAAAGTTATAACTATCTCAAATAAATTACAAAAAGCAGTAACTTGTCTAATAAGAGTTAATCCTGGTATTGATGCACATACTCATAAATATATTCAAACCGCCTTGTTTACTTCTAAGTTTGGTGAAAGCATTTATGATAAACCAAGAATTGATGAAATGTTAAAGCTAGTTAAAAGCAGTAAATATGTAAATCTATGTGGCTTTCATGCCCATATTGGATCGCAAATTCATGAGACTGCTGCCTTCCAACTAGAAGTAGAGAAAATGATTGACTTTCAAAATGAAATAAACCAAGAATATAAATTACATTTACAAACTTTAAATCTTGGTGGTGGTTTTGGTATTAAATATGAAAAAGATGAAAGAAATCTTTCAATTGAGGAAATGTCATCATCATTAAAAAAATATATTGAGGAAAAACTAGTTGATTCTAATAGTGAAATTAACCACATTATGATTGAACCAGGTAGATCAATTGTTGGAAGAGCAGGAATAACCTTATATACTTGTTCTTATATTAAACAAACTTTTGGCAAGAAGAATTATGTATTTATCGATGGTGGTATGACAGATAATATAAGACCTGCCCTATATGGTGCAACTTATGAATGTGACATTGCTAATAAGATGAATGCACCTAAGGAAATATTAGTAGATGTTGCGGGAAAATGTTGTGAATCGGGTGATATCATAAGAAAAGATGTTTTAATTCCTAATGTTGAATCTGGTGATATAATGCTAGTGTACGCAACAGGTGCCTATAATTATTCAATGTTTTCCAATTATAACAACATGCTAAAACCGGCGGTTATTCTGGTTGGTAGTAATGTAAAAGTAATTAGTAGAAGAGAAACTCTTGAAGATTTATGTAAATTATTTTAAAATATCATACAAAAAATTGACATAAATCATTATATTTGGTATAATATTAATGTAAATAATAAAACACATTGTGCGGAGGACGTATTATGACAAAAGCAGAAGCATTAAAAATATGGCTACATGAATTTGGTGATGTTGAATATGCTCATGATTTTACAGGACGAAAAATTAAAAGAGATGACTATGAAGTAGAAAACCAAGTTGGTTGGGTAGTAAGTCATGTCTTTCCTACAGAATTAGGTGGTCCTAATAATGAAGGTAACATTATTATTTTAAACCATAATACTGCATATGAAAAAGCTAACAACTATCCTGAATTTGAAGTAGTTGGTGTTAGATATTTAATTTGTCATGATGAAAGAGACGACTTCTATTACATTGAAAAAATAATTGAAGATTAATGATAAAAAATAAAAAGCAATATACTTCAATATATTGCTTTTTATTCAAATATATAAACGATTAATAGAGGAGAAGAAAAAGATTTTAACCAAGTTAAACACTGTGGTTTAAACCTTACAGAAATAGTATTAACGATAATTTATCTTTTATACATAATTTGAGGAAAAAATATGAGAATAATTGCAGGAAAATATAGAAGCAGAAAATTAATTACATTAGAAGGTCTTGCAACAAGACCAACTTTAGATCAAACTAAAGAAGCAATATTTAGTAGTCTTGGTGGTTATATAAACGATTTTGTAATTTTAGATGTATTTGGTGGTAGTGGTGCTCTTTCACTAGAATCAATTAGTAGAGGTGCCAAAGAAGCTTATATAATAGATTCTAATCCTGATGCTGTAAAAATCATCAAAAAGAATGCCGATAACTTAGGTGTAGGCCAAGAATTACACGTATATCTTGGCGATTACAAAAAGATTTTAGAGCGTTTGAATAACAAAAAATTTGATATTGTTTTTTTAGATCCCCCCTTTAGAATGAAGGTCATAGATGAATTATGCCAATACTTAATTGAAAATGATATGATAAGTGATGGTGGATATATTGTTGCGGAACATCCTAAAGAAGATATTGTTGAACAAGATTATGAAGGATATCGAATTAAAATGTGTAAAAGATATGCAAGTAGTGAAATATTAATATTAGAAAAGGATGATGAAACATGCGAATAGGTCTATATCCTGGAACTTTTGATCCAATTACTAATGGTCACCTAGATATAATAAAAAGAGGTTCAACTTTATTTGATAAACTTTATATCTTGGTTGCTAATAATATCAACAAAAAAACAATGTTTACTGTTGAAGAAAGAATGAATATGATAAAAGAAGCTACTAAAGATATTGATAATATTGAAGTAGTTACTAGTGATTTATTGACAGTAGAATATGCAAAATCAATAAATGCTGTGGCAATGGTTAGAGGACTAAGAATGGTCAGTGATTTTGAATATGAATTACAAATGGCAACTTTAAATAGATGTATTGATCACAATGTTGAAACAATCTTTATTATGAGTTCACATCAATATTCTTTTTTATCTTCAAGTAGTGTTAAAGAAATCGCTAGATTTGATGGTGATATTTCTTCATTTGTTCCTAAAAATGTTGAAATTGCCCTAAAAAACAAACTAAAATAAGGCGTTTGCCTTATTTTTTTGGTATAAGAAGAATTTGGTTAGGATATAACATATCATTACTTAAAGTATTGTAACTTTTTAGTTCAGCTACTGATAGATTATATTTCTTGGCAATATTATACAAAGAATCGCCTGATTTAACTTTGTAATAGTTATAACTTGGTGGAGTATAATTAACATTTTCATAGTTTGCAATTGCTTTTACAACTGCCTCAGCTAAGTTTGGCCAATCATTTAACAACCTTTTTGTATCATCATCATTATTAGCAAAGCCATATTCAATAATCATTGATGTTGTAGGTTTAGTATTTCGCAAAATAAAGTAGAAGTCATTACCTGATTTCCCAATACGTTGATAAACGTTTCTGATTGGTAAGCCTTCAGCTTTTAAATTGTTTGCTATACTATTAGGGAGGGTATTTTTACTTTTTACTGAGTAGATTACTTCGCCGCCACCTGATCCTGCATTATTGACATGATTTGATATTAGAATATCACCAGTGCTTGCGCCAAGTTGATCAATTCGGTTAAGCCTATCATTAGGAGTTAGGGTTTCATCATCTAATCTAGTTCTTTTTGAGGAAATTCCTAATTCATCAAACCTACGTTTTTGATAATCACTAATTTTTTTTGTCATATCTTTTTCTTTAAAATAGGAATTGCTGCCACCACCGGGATCCCAACCACCATGGCCAGCATCTATTATTACCATAAATATCACCATGATATATTATGACTCTTAGTAACAAAATATGCACATTTACAAGCTAAATTACTTTACAAAATATCTGAAATAGTGTATAATACTAATGCTATTAAAAAGATTGTCTGTTATGTCCCAGTAGCTCAGTTGGATAGAGCAACGGCCTTCTAAGCCGTGTGTCGCACGTTCGAATCGTGTCTGGGACGCCATTTTAATAGCATGAATTTAGTTCGTATAAAAATACGAACTTTTTCTTTTTTTATATCAATATAGCAAAATATTGATTAAAATAGGGCAAAAATTGCTTCTACAAGCGATTGAAAAAGAAATTTGTCAATAAAGTATCAGTCAACTTATTAAATTTGACATAGCTTGATATAAATGCTATAATTAACAAAAAAGAAAGAGGGGAACTTATGAGTAAAAGAAATATCTTATTTTTAGTAGCAAATATATTAGGTGGCACATTTTTTATTTACTTTATATTAAGATTGAATAGTATTATTAAAAAATCAATCTTTGTACGTGATTTTTCTTGTTTAAGTGATGGAGATTATGTAATCTATATATTAATATTATGTTGTGTTATTTTACTTGCAAACATTTTTATCTTTTTGGTTACCAAAGATGAAAAAAATTAAAATAGGGATTTAATATGAAAAACAAAAAACATCAAAAATTATATGATCATTACAAAGAAGTATTTGGTCAAGAACCAATCTTCAGTTTACAACTTAAAAAGAATGTATTACCTAACGATATGAAACCCATTACAACTTTTGTTTTTAAACCAACTGAGGAAATGCCTTTTTGGAAGTTATGTACAATAGGTGCGAGTGATTACTTAATGCCCGAACGTGATATTGGTTGGGGTAGAAAAGCTAATCGCCGTAATGAATATGTAATGTTTATTTCTAAAGAAGTAGAAATTAGTGAGTCTACTACGGAATGGCTTTCTTTAAACTCACTACTTTGGGCTACTGCAGAATATGCTTTTAATGAAAAAGATAACTTAACCGTTTCTGATTCAATAGATATGGGGATTGATGGTAAGTATTGTGGAACCGTCTTATTACTACCAGAGATTTTAAAAACACCGAAAATTGTAAAGTGTTATATTTCTGAGCATAAATACATAAGCATTTTTCAAGTAATGCCAATAACAAAAGAACAACTTTCACAAAAACTTCGTAAAAAAGCAAATGGTGTATACTGGCTTATGGAAGAATTTTATACCCATGATGATGATTATAAACTTATTTCATCAAAGCCATTTACAACCCTTTAGATTAGAAATATTTTTGAATTTAATGTTATATGAAAATAATTCGTTAAAAGTCGAACTATTTTCTTTTTTTATATTATTATATAGGAAAAAATTAATTGTAAAAATTATTTAAAAAAGCCTATATTTTTGATTTACAAAATTTGTTAGGCAAAAATAACTTATTTAACTTGCAAAAAACGATTAATTTTGATATAATAAACAAGAGCGATTTGTAAATATAAATATTTTTACAATCATAATTTAAATTGGAGGTAAATATGGCTCATTTAAGTGCAGCTGCTGTAAAGCAAATTGAAGAAATTATTGCAAGATACACAAACGAAAATACACCACTTATGATGATTTTAAGTGATGTACAACGTGAGTATGGTTACATCCCACTAGACGTACAAGAATTAATTTCTGAAAAAACAGGTATTCCTGTTGCGGAAATCTATGGTGTAGTAACATTCTACTCATTCTTTTCATTAAAACCTAAAGGAAAATACGTCATTGGTGTTTGTTTAGGTACTGCTTGTTATGTTAAAGGTTCACAACAAGTAATCGACAAATTTGGTGAATTACTAAATATCAAACCAGGAGAAACAACAGACGATGGCTTATTTACACTTGATGCATTACGTTGCATAGGTGCTTGCGGTATTGCTCCTGCCATTTCAATTAATGGTAAAGTATATCCAAAAGTTGCTGTAAACCAAGTAGCAAGTATTATTGAAGAATATCGTCAACTAGGAGGTGCAGAATAATGATTAGAAGTGAAAAAGAATTAACTACTAAAATTGCTGATTGCACAACTAGTTTTGATGCAAAATTTGCTGGCACAAATGGCAAACGTGCAATTGTTATTTGTGGTGGAACAGGTTGTTTATCAAGTAACTCAGCAAGTATCCTTGCAAAATTCGAAGAAGCTATTATGGCTCATGATTTAAGTGACAAAGTTACTGTTAACAAAGTAGGTTGCTTTGGCTTTTGTTCACAAGGTCCTTTCGTAAAAATTTTCCCTGAAGACACTCTATATCATGGTGTTAAGGTTGAAGATGTAGAAGAAATTGTTAATACTGATTTAATAAATCATCAAATTGTGGAAAGACTACTATATGTAGATCCTATGACAAAAGAAAAAATTCAAAAACAAGATGAAATTAACTTCTACAAAAAACAAAAACGTGTTGCTTTACATGGATGTGGTTTAATTAACCCTGAAAATCTTGATGAAGCATTAGGCTATGGAGCATATAAAGGTTTACAAAGAGCCTTACATATGACTCAACAAGAAGTAGTAGACGAAGTATTAAAATCAGGACTTCGTGGCCGTGGTGGAGGAGGTTTCCCTACTGGTCGTAAATGGCAATTTGCTTTAAATCAAAATAATCCTGAAAAATATGTAGTATGTAATGGTGATGAAGGTGACCCAGGTGCTTTCATGGACCGTTCAATCTTAGAAGGTAATCCACTTGCCGTAATTGAAGGTATGGTTATAGCTGGTTATGCAATCGGTGCTCAAAATGGTTACTTCTATGTACGTGCTGAATATCCAATTGCAGTTGAAAGATTACAAATTGCAATCAACAAAGCAAGAAAAATGGGATTATTAGGTAAAAATATTTTAGGAACTGATTTCTCATTTGATGTTCACATCCGTCTTGGTGCTGGTGCGTTCGTTTGTGGTGAAGAAACTGCCTTATTAAATTCAATTGAAGGTAAACGTGGTATGCCTCGTCCAAGACCTCCATTCCCAGCTGTTAAGGGTTTATGGGGTAAACCAACAATTGTTAATAACGTTGAAACTTTAGCTTGCGTTCCTTATATCTTAAGAGAAGGTGCTGAAAAATTCGCAGAAGTAGGTACTGAAAAATCTAAAGGTACAAAAGTATTCGCATTAGGTGGTAAAGTAAATAACGTAGGTCTAGTTGAAGTTCCTATGGGTACTACTCTTCGTGAATTAATTTACGATATCGGTGGTGGTATTCCTAATGGTAAAAAATTCAAAGCTATTCAAACTGGTGGTCCATCAGGTGGATGCTTAACTGAAAAAGATTTAGATGCTCCAATTGATTACGATAACTTAGTAGCAAAAGGTTCAATGATGGGTTCTGGTGGTGCCATCGTTATGGATGAAGACAACTGTATGGTTGACGTTGCAAAATTCTATATGGAATTCATTTGTGATGAATCATGTGGTAAATGTTCTCCATGCCGTATTGGTACAAAACGTATGTTAGAAATCTTAAATAAGATTACTGCTGGTAAAGGAACATTAGAAGATTTAGATGAATTAGAAGAACTTGCAACAACAGTTACTCAAAATTCATTATGTGCATTAGGACAAACTGCAGCAAACCCAATTGTTTCAACAATGAAACAATTTAGAGAAGAATATATTGCCCATGTAGTTGACAAGAAATGTCCTGCTCATGTATGTAAGAACTTAATGCAATATTACATTATTCCTGAAGCTTGTAAGAAGTGTTCTAAGTGTGCAAGAAATTGCCCAGTAAATGCTATCTCAGGTGTACCTGGTAAAGAACCTTATGTAATTGATCAATCTAAATGTATTAAATGTGGCTTATGTATGTCTACATGTCCATTTAAAGCAATTATTAAGAAATAGGAGACCGATATTATGGCAAAAATTAATATAAAAATCGAAGGCCAATCTTATCAAGTTGAAGAAGGCTTAACAATTTTAGAAGCAGCTAAAGAATGTGGATATGAAATTCCATCTTTATGTGCTTATAATCATGGTGAATGTAGTTTAGCTTCTTGTCGTGTTTGCTTAGTTGAAGCAACAGGTGCTAGAGGTTTAGTTGCATCTTGCGTATATCCTATTTCTGAAGGTATGGAAATTACTATTTCTTCACCTAAAGCTACTGCTGCAAGACGTGCTAGTGTTGAATTAATTCTTTCTAACCACTCAATGAATTGTCAACAATGTGAAAAAAATGGTCATTGTGAATTGTTATACGTAGCTCAAGTTGTTGGTGCTCGTGAAAATAAATTTGTTGGTTCAAAAACTCCAATTACAGTTGATGAAATTTCTCCATCTATTATTCGTGACACTTCAAAATGTATCTTATGTGGACGTTGCGTTAGTCGTTGTGTTGCTGCACACGGAACTGGTATTTTAGGTTTTGAAAAACGTGGTTTCTCAACAATCGTATCTCCTGCTGAAAATCGTAGTTTTGCAACAAGCCCATGTATCTTATGTGGACAATGCGTAAATGTTTGCCCTACTGGCGCATTAATGGAAAAGAGTGAAATCGATAAAGTAGACGAAGCAAGAAGAGCTGGTAAATACTTAGTTGTTCAAACTGCTCCTGCTATTCGTGCAACTCTTGGCGAAGAATTTGGTTATAAAATTGGTACTCCAGTAACTGGTCAAATGGTAGCTGCTTTAAGAAGACTTGGCTTCAATAAAGTATATGATACTAACTTTGGTGCTGACTTAACAATAATGGAAGAAGCTAATGAATTACTTGCAAGAATTAAAGATGGTGGTGTATTACCAATGATTACATCTTGTTCTCCAGGTTGGATTAATTATGCTGAATACTATTATGGAGATCAATTAGATCATCTATCAAGTTGTAAATCACCTCACCAAATGCAAGGTGCTATTATTAAATCATACTTTGCAGAAAAGAATGGTTTAAAACCAGAAGACATTTTCGTAGTTTCAATCATGCCTTGTACCGCAAAGAAATTTGAAAAAGAACGTCCTCAATTACAAAAAAATGGCATTAAAGATGTTGATGCAGTATTAACTACTCGTGAACTTGCTAAATTAATCAAACGTAGTGGTATAAATTTTGCTAAATTACCAAACGAAGAATTTGACCAAGATTTAATGGGTGAATATACTGGTGCTGGTGTAATATTTGGTGCTACTGGCGGTGTTATGGAAGCGGCTTTAAGAACAGCTTATCATGAATTAACTGGTAAAGAATATGAAGCAGTAGAATTCACTGCTGTTCGTGGTATGCAAGGATTAAAAGAAGCTACTTTAAATATTGCTGGATCAGAAATTAAAGTTGCTGTTGCTTCAGGTATGCGTAATGCCAAAGTATTAATGGATGAAATTCGTAGTGGTAAGAGCCCATATACATTTATTGAAATTATGGGTTGCCCAGGTGGATGCGTTAACGGTGGCGGACAACCATATGTTAAACCATGCTTCTTACCTAATGAAGATAACAATATCTTAGACACATACAAAGAAAAACGTGCTCAAGCATTATATTCTGAAGATGAACGTCAAAAGGTACGTCAATCTCATAACAATAAACAAGTACAAAAATTATATAGTGATTTCCTAGGAAAACCTAATTCTCATAAAGCTCATGAATTATTACATACAACTTATGTATCTAGAGAAAGATTTCCAAAAAATAAATAACTAAATAAAATTGAATTAAAATAGCGGCATTAGCAATTAATGTCGCTTTTTTGCAATACTAAAAATTACATTGACATAATAAAATATCTTGAATAACATAAGGGGAGATATTAATATGTTGATGATTGTTACGAAACTTTTAGGTGGACTTGGTACTTTTTTATTAGCTTTTAAACTATTAACCGAAAATATTGAAAAAATAGCTAGTGATAAATTAACAAAATTATTAAAGAAGACAACTAAAAATAGGATATTAGGTGTAATTGTTGGTACTATAATTACTGCTTTACTACAAAGTTCTACCGCAACAACGGTTATGGTGGTTAGTTTTGTAAATGCAGGGGTACTTGATTTATTTCAAGCAACTTCAATAATAATGGGGGCTAACATTGGTACAACTATAACTGCTCATATTGTGGCTTTAGATAGCGTTGATATTGGTAACTATTTAGCTACTTTTGTTGGGGTTGGAATGATTTTAAATATGCTATTTGAAAAGCCCAAAATAAAGAATTTAGGAATGGCTTTAGTAGGATTTGGCTTAATCTTTATTGCTTTATATCTAATGAAAGATGCGATGGTAAGTTTACAAGATGATTATCGCTTTGTTGAACTTTTAACCAAAATTAACAATCCTTTCATCCTATTAGTGCTTGGCGCATCAATCACAATTGCTTTACAAAGTTCAGCCGCTGTTACCACCATTTTAATTTCAATGATTTCATCAGGCATTACTATTGGTAATGGAGTATTACCTAATGCACCTCTATTTGTTATCTTAGGTAGTAACATTGGTACTTGTCTAACCGCCATTGTATCATCAGCATCCGCTTCTGTTAATGCCAAAAGAGCCGGTCTTATTCATTTATTATTCAATGTCTTTGGTAGTGTAATTTTTATGATTATTCTACTGATTTGGAAAAACTTTATCAACGACACACTTGGTAGAATGGTAAGTGATCCATCTAGCCAAATTGCAATTTTTCATACTTTATTTAATGTAATATCAACTTTAATTTTCTTACCATTTATCAGTCAATTTGTAAAGATTTCGACAATTTTAGTAAAAGATAAAGTAAATACTAAATAAATTAAAAATGAACCATAAATAAATAATAGATAACAAAGATTCCTACTATTAACAAGTAGGAACCTTTGCATTTTAGCACATTTATGGTATAATATTACTGGAGGTAGACGATGATAGAAATAAGATATGCCTTTATTGATAAAGTAGATAAACTTGATATTAACGTATTACCTACAGAAGTTATTGATCATATAAATAGTATAAAAAATGAATCAAGAAGAAATCAATCGCTTGCTTGTTGGTCTTTATTAAATAAACTTGTATATAGTTACTATAATAAAAACCTATGTGATGTACCATTTAGATATCAAGAAAATGGTAAACCGCTATTTGATGATTTTTTTGTTTCCCTTGCACATAGCCATAACATTGTTTGTTGTGCTCTAGCCCGCGAAGAAGTGGGAATTGATGTTGAAAGAGTGCGTGTACTTGAGCATTTTGAGAACTTAGTTGATAAAATGTGTTATAATAAGGGTGAAATAAGTGTAAAAGAATTTATTTCTTATTTTGTAAAAAAAGAAGCCAAAATAAAAAAAAGTGGTCAAAGATTAGGATTACAACGCAACAATCTTGATTTAGACACTGATGATGTTGGCATAAAAGAAATTGTGAATAATAACTTTGAATACTATGAACTTGCTTATTACCCTAATAGAGAAGTAAATATAGAAGAAATGGAGATATAATAATGAAAAATATTAAAAGATTATTTGTTGTAATATCAATAGTACTATTAGCTTTCATTGGAACTAGTTGTGAAGAAAATTGTAGTTTTACCCCTAATCCAGGTGACTATGATCCTTCAACTTTTGATGATTTTGCCGATAATGTTTTTAAAATGCTAGTTGGTAATGATGAATTAACTTTGAATTATTACTTTGAAAATCCTGAAAATTTTGGGTTATCTCATAATGAACCAAGTTTACCTACACCTAGTGTTACAAGTGGATACAGTGTATTACTTATCAATTATATATTAGGGAAAGTAAATGGCTATAAATATGAAGATCTAAATGATGATCAAAAAATGACGTATAACCTAATTATGAACATCATTGATAACGTAAATAGTAAAACATCAGAGATGAGTTATCTTAGTAATAATTACCTAGGTTCTTACCTTGGTTATCAAGCTCAATTACCACTTTTATTATCAGAATATAAATTTAGAACTAAATTAGATGTTGATAATTATTTAAAATATTTAGATTTAGTACCTGAAACATTCCAAAAATACCTTGATTTTGAAGTTGAAAAGGCAGATCACGGTTATGGCATGAGTGATTTCGTTATTGATAAAGTTGTTCACCAATGTGAAGAGTTCATCAAAGCAGCTGGAACTGGTAACCACTTTATGATTACAACCGTAAATAAAAAAATTGATGAATGTGATTTCTTAACCGATGAAGAAAAAGAAGCATATAAGAATGCTAATATCGAAAAAGTTAATGGCCCATTAATTAGCGGTTATAAACTTGTTCAAGATGAGTTACCAAAATTAAAAGGTAGATCAACTAATGATATGGGACTTGCTTATTACTATGATTCAAAAGGTAACCCAATTGGTAAAACTTATTATGAATTAGATTTCCAAGAAACTGTTGGTTATAAAATTAGTTTAGTAGACGCTGAAAAATATGTTGATGATTTATTAAAGTATTATGAACAAGAATTAGTTAAATATCGTAACCTCTATTTAACTAATGAAGAATTTAAAGCTAATTGTGATAGTTATCAATTAATGGATAAAACTCCGGAAGAACAACTTGCTTACTATCAAACAGTTATTGGTAAATATTTCCCTAGCCTTAATTATCAACCAGAAATTGTAGTCAAATTTATTGATAAGGCAATGGAAGAACACTTTAGTCCAGCAGCTTATATGACAAGTGCCATTGATAACTTAGAAAAAGAATACATTTATCTAAATGGCTCAAGTGTTTTAACCGATGGTGTTTATAAATATAATTATTTATATACAACTTTAGCTCATGAAGGTTTACCTGGCCATTTATATCAAAATGTGTATTTCAAGAGTACCGATGCTAATCCACTGCGAAAAGTTTTAAAATCTTCAGGCTATAGTGAAGGTTGGGCAACTTATGCGGAGATATTCAGTTATGAATTCTTAAGAGGAGAATATATGGATGAATTCATTGACTACTTAATATTCCAAGATGAATATACAGGCGCAATGTATTGTAGATTAGATATGGGAATTAACTATGATGGTTGGACTCTTGAAGAAGCAGGAGCTTTCATTAAAAAGTACGTTCCTCAAGTAACAGATGAAGCAATTAAAGCAACTTATGAACAATTAATTGAAGTGCCTAATAATATGCAAACATACTTCTTTACTTACTTCAAAATAAAAGATTTAAGAACTTATGTAATGAATCTAACTTCTAGCACAAGAGAAAACTTTGACTACATTACATTCCATAAATATATTCTTGATTGTGGTCCTGCTCCACTAAGATTTGTCGAAGAATATGTAAAATCAAAATATGAATAAAATACTAATGACTTGCTAAAATAATAAAAATTTAGTATAATAATCAAGTAAAAAATATTATTAATAATTTTAAGGAGTATTAAAATGAACGCAAATTTAGAACGTTTAAGTGAAAATTCTGTAAAACTTACAGTAGAAGTAAGTGCTGAAGAATTTGATAAAGCTTTAGACTTAGCTTTTGAAAAAGTTGTAAAAGAAGTAAAGGCTGATGGTTTTAGACCTGGTAAAATGCCCAAAAATATCTTTATCCAAAGATTTGGTTGGGCATCATTATATAATGAAGCAATTCAATATGCTTTTGAAGAAACATATCCTCTAGCATTACAACAAACTAAAGTATATCCAACTGCTGAACCAAAAGTAGACCTTGATTTTGCTAGTTTAGAAAAAGGTAAGAGTTTCACTTACACTGCCGAAGTTGATGTATGGCCAGAAGTTCATCTTGGCGAATACAAAGGCTTAAAAGTAAAACCTTTATCAACTAGAGTAACTAAAAAAGACGTTGAAGCTGAAATCAAACATATGCTTGAAAGTAAAGTTGAAAATGTTATTAAAGATGGACCAGCTGAAAATGGTGACACAGTCGTAATTGATTTTGAAGGATTCGTTGATGGTGTTCCATTTGAAGGTGGAAAAGCTGAAAATTATCAATTAGAACTTGGTTCAAAAGCCTTTATCCCTGGTTTTGAAGATCAACTAATTGGTGCTAAATCAGAACAAGACGTTGAAGTAAATGTTACTTTCCCTAAAGACTATCATGCAAGTCTTGCCGGAAAAGCCGCATTATTTAAAGTAAAAGTACATGAAGTAAAAGGTAAAGAATATCCTGAACTTACTGATGAATTAGTAAAAGAATTAGAAATTGAAAATGTTAATACAGTAGAAGAATATCAAAACTATGTAAAAGAAGATTTAAAGAAACGCAAGAGCGTTGCGGCTGAAAATCATCTTGTTACAGGATTAGTTGATGCAGTGTGCAAAAACTCATATGCTGATTTCCCTGAATCACTAATCAAATCTGAAGTTGAACATCAAGTAAACAATGTTGAAATGCAAGCAAAACAATATGGTATGCCTGTTGAAATGTTACTTCAATACAGTGGGGTTGCATCAATGGATGAATTCAAGAAATCTGCTGAAGAACATATTCGTAAATCATTCTTAGAAGAATTAGTACTTGAAAAGATTATGGAACTTGAAAACATCGAAGCAAGTCAAGAAGAAATCGAAAAAGAATATCAAACTCTTGCTAATGTTTCTGAAAAAGACGATGAAAAAGCTAAAAACGATAAAGTTAACGCTGTAAAGAAACAATACAAAGTTGGTCAAGTTGCATATAAAGTTAAAGCTGATAAAGTTATTGAAATCTTAAAAAAGAATGCAGTAACAAAAGAAGCTAAAGAAGAAACTAAATAATTTGTCGATTTTTCAAATTTAATATTAAACATAAAAAAGTAAAATCGCTCCATAATAATTATGGAGCGTGATTACTATATATGGGAAAAACTAAATATTGTTCGTTTTGTAACAGTGAAATAAACATTCACAATCTAGGAATAGAGGGCTTAAATGCCTGTATTTGCTTTGATTGTTTAGAATTATATCATAACTTGGTTGAATTTGAAGAACAAGAAAGATCAAATAAACACTTAAGAGAAAAGATTAGTTGTAAAGATTTAACCCCTAAAAAAATCTATAATGAACTTGACTTAGAAGTAATTGGTCAAGAACATGCTAAGAAAATATTATCAGTGGCACTGTACTCGCATTATCTAAGAATAAAACACCCGGAAGCTAACCTAAATAAATCTAATATCTTAATGATTGGACCAACGGGAGTTGGTAAAACATTGCTTGCTAAAACTATGGCCAAAATCATCAATGTCCCAATAGCTATTTGTGATGCGACCGTTTATACCCAAGCTGGTTATGTTGGTGAAGATGTTGAAAATATCTTATTGCGACTAATTCAAAACGCAGACGGCGATATTAGACTTGCGGAAAAAGGGATTGTCTTTATTGATGAATTTGACAAACTTGCTAGAAAAGGCGAAAATCCATCAATAACTAGAGATGTATCTGGTGAAGGGGTTCAAAATGCCTTGTTGAAGATTATCGAAGGTAATGTTGTAAATGTCCCACCACAAGGGGGAAGAAAACACCCATACCAAGAATGCTTACAAATCGATACCTCAAACATCTTGTTTATTTGTGCAGGAGCGTTTGATGGCCTTGATGGAAGAAAGAAATATAGTGTAGGGTTTGACTCTAAAATAGTTAATGAATCTGAATTAGATATTGAAAAAATTCGTAAATTTGGGATTATCCCTGAATTACTAGGTAGACTTCCAGTTATTGCTAAACTAAAAGACTTAACCAAAGAAGAGTTAAAATTAATTTTAACTAAACCTAGTAATGCCATTACTAAACAATATCAACAACTATTTGCAACTAATAATGTTGAACTTTCCTTTATGGAAGATGCAATTGATTATATTGCGGAAGTAGCCATAAAAGAAAAAACGGGTGCTAGATCACTTCGAAAAATAATTGAAGATTTGATGCTTGATACGATGTTTGAATTACCATTTAACGATGGAACTAAAAAAATTACTATACAAAAAGGACAAATAATTAAAGAAAAAAATCATTTAATAGATGCTTAAATAGTATCAGAAAGGAGCCAAAATGTTTAATCGTACTGATATTGTAGATGCTCAATTACCAGGAGTTGTGGTAAGTGATATAGTACCACTACCAAGCAATGGATTAAGAGCAGATTTTGCTATCGATAGCGACATTAAGGCATTGAAAAATGCTGAACAATATAAAAATTATGTAGTATTATTAATTCCAAATTATAGTACCCGTAATAATAAAAACGAAGTAGTACTTTATTATAATGTAGGAATTGTGGCAAAAATCATTTTAAATATGACTAGTCCCAATGGTACAAGAAGAGTAAAATTCCAAACAATTGTACGTTGCAAGATTAATAGTATTGATAATACTAGTGGTAGTTGTTTAGTTGATTTTGTAACTTTACCATCGACTAGTTCAGATACTATGAAAAATGATGCAACCTATGATTTAATAAAGAAATTCTTAACTGAAAATAATATAGATAGTGTTCTAAAAAAAGATGGTATAAACATTAATAATACTGAACTTTCATATGATGAAATATCAGATATACTTGTACACAATCTTGATTTAAATCGCGACACTAAATTACGTTATTTATTAGAAGATAATGTTACTACTCGTTTAACTTATTTATTAGAAGATTTATATAAAGAACAAATGTTCAAAGAATTAGAAATTAAAATTGATAATGAAGTAAAACGTAGTATTAATGAATCACAAAAAGAGTATTACCTTCGTGAAAAAATGAAGGCAATTCAAGAAGAACTTGGTGAAAAAGCTAAACGTGAAACTGAAATTGATGAAATCCGTAAAAAGATTAAAGAAGCAGGTATGCCAAAATCAATTGAAGAAAAAGCGATGACAGAATTAAATCGTTATGTTTCAATGCCAGGCAGTTCACCAGAATCTGGGGTTATTAGAAAATACCTTGATTTTATGATTGATTTACCTTGGAGTAAGCAATCAGTTGATTCAGAAGATATTAATCTTGCAAAAGCGGAATTAGACCGAGAACATTATGGTTTAGATATGGTAAAAGAACGTATTTTAGAATATCTTGCCGTAAAAATTATGAGTCATAAAAATCCTCAAACAATTCTTTGTTTAGTAGGTCCTCCCGGAGTAGGTAAAACTTCACTTGCCAAAAGTATTGCGAAAGCTTTAAATAAATCATTTGTAAAACAAGCACTTGGTGGTGTCAAAGATGAATCTGAAATTAGAGGACATCGTCGAACATACCTTGGCGCATTACCAGGTCGTATATTACAAGGAATGGTTAAAGCAGGCACTAATAATCCAGTATTCTTATTAGATGAAATTGATAAGATGTCAAGTGATTATAAAGGTGATCCAACTAGCGCAATGTTGGAAGTATTAGATTCTGAACAAAACAAATACTTTAGTGATCACTATTTAGAAGAACCATATGATTTATCAAATGTTTTCTTTATTGCCACCGCAAACTATCTAGACAATATTCCTGCCCCACTTAGAGATAGATTAGAAATTGTTGAAGTATCTAGTTATACTGAATATGAAAAATTTGAAATTGCTAAACGCCATTTATTAAAGAAACAATTACTTAATAATGGTTTAGATGAAGCATACTTTAGTATAAGTGATCAAGCAATTTATCGTATAATTCAAGAATATACTCGTGAAGCAGGGGTTCGTGAATTAGAAAGAATGTTAGGTACTATTATTAGAAAAGCCATTAAGAATATTCTTATGAATCATGTTGAACGTGTAGATATTGATGTTGACAATTTAGAAGAATATCTTGGTAAACCAAAATATACTTACAATGCAAATGATGACTTAGATCAAGTTGGAGTTGTAACTGGTCTTGCCTACACACAATTTGGTGGTGACACTTTACAAGTTGAAGTAACCCATTATAAAGGTGATGGAAGACTCGTATTAACTGGTAAACTTGGCGATGTCATGAAAGAATCAGCTCAAGCTGCCTTAAGTTATGTTAAATCTAATGCGGAAAAATTTGACATTGATTGTGATGAATTCAAAAAATCTGATATTCATATTCATGTACCAGAAGGAGCTGTACCAAAAGATGGTCCATCAGCTGGTGTAACAATTGCAACTGGTATCATTTCAGCCTTTACTGGTCAAAAAGTTGACCATAGCGTTGGGATGACTGGTGAAATCACTTTAAGAGGTAGAGTACTTCCAATTGGTGGTTTACGTGAAAAATCAATTGCGGCACACCGAAGTGGATTAAAAACAATCTTAATACCAAAAGATAATGTTAAGGACTTAGAAGAGATCCCCGTAAGCGTTAAGAATAGCTTAAATATCATACCAGTAGAAACCGTAGATGATGTTGTTAACCATGCAATAATTGCTAAATTTACAAAATAATTATTAAATTACTAGAAATATTTTTGAAAATGTGCTATAATAAGTCAAGTAGTATTGAATATATAGAAAAATAACGTATAGGAGGCCACATATTATGCAATGGTTCGATTATTTACTATTAGTTATATCTTTATTTTTGATTATGATAATTGTTTTACAAACATCTAAAGAAAATGCTTCTAGTGCTTTTTCTGGTGAAAAATCATCTGTTCAAAAACAAAGGGGAGCTGAAAAAGTAATTAACAATATAACAACAGTGCTTTCAATAGCTTTCTTTGTTGTAGCTATTTTAGCTGTTATATTAAGATAATTAAAAAATAAGAGGGCTATTGTTTTTAATAGTCCTTTTTATTTTCCAAAGGGGTGAGAAAAATGCGCGAAAAAATTTTAAAACTATTACAAAGTGACTCATACCATCCAATGGTTCCAAACCAAATATTTCAATTGTTGAATCTAAAAGATAGTAAAGAATTTACCCAATTAGTAAAAACCTTGAATCAATTAGAAGATGAAGGAGAAATTACTCACAATAGTAGAGGTGAATACGCAACATTTGAAAAACTTAATCTTGCGAAAGGTATCATTGATGTAAAAGATGGTGGTTATGCTTTTGTTGATACTGATTTAGGCGGTATATTTATTAAATCCGATAATATAAATGGAGCAATCACTTACGATGAAGTACTTGTCGAATACTATTTAGATAACCTTGGTAGATACGAAGGAAAAGTTGTTAAAATAATTAAACGCAACACCCGTGTAATTATTGGACCAGTATCTAGATTAAGACAAAAGGCAATTGTTAGAAGTATTGATTCAAAAATTAAACTATTAGTATTTATTAAAGAAAAAGATTTAAAAAAAGCTAAAGTTAATGATATCGTTAAAGTAGAAATTACCGAATACTTTCCTAATATGACCGCAGATGGTAAAGTTGTTGAAGTGTATGGTAACAAACACTTACCAGGACTTGACATAACTAGTATGGTATTATCTAGCGGGGTACCAGTTGAATTTCCTGAAGATGTAAGAAAAGAAATAAAAACAATACCTAATAAAATCGATAGTGAAGTAATTTTACAAAAAAATCCTAAAATAAGAGATTTGCGTGATAAACTAATAATTACCATTGATGGTGATGATGCCAAAGATTTAGATGATGCGATAAGTTTAGAATATAATGATAGTGGTAACTATCATTTAGGGGTTTATATTGCGGACGTAAGTCACTATGTACAAGAAAAAAGTCCCTTAGATACCGAAGCTTTAAATAGAGGTACAAGTGTGTATTTACCAGATAGGGTAATTCCAATGTTACCAAAAGAATTATCTAACGGAATTTGTTCATTGAATGAAAAAGTTGATAGACTGGTAATGGCTTGTGAAATGGAAATTGACCATGATGGTAAAATAATAAATCATGATATCTTTGAAGCTATTATTAACAATAAACACCGCATGACTTATTCTAATGTAAACGCAATGATTGAAGATAAAAATCAAGCAATTCGTGATGCTTATTTTGACATTTACCCAATGTTAAAACAAATGAATGAACTTGCCAAAACTCTTAGAAATAAAAGAATAAAAAGAGGTTCATTTGAATTTGAATCACTTGAACCAAGATTAATCTTAGATCAAAATGGTAAAGTAGTGGATATTGTTTTAAGAAAACAAAGAAGTGCTGAAAAACTAATTGAGGAATTTATGCTTGCGGCAAACGAAACGGTTGCGGAAGCCATGACTTGGCTTAATGTACCTTTCATATACCGTGTTCATGAAGAACCAAGTGATGAAAAAATAACTAAATTACTTGAAACCTTAGACTTATTCGGCTATAATGTAAAAATAAAAAACAAAAAAGCAATGCCTAAAAAACTTCAAGAAGTATTACTTAGTTTAGAAAATGATGAAGAAAAAGATAGTGAAGAATTATCTAAAGATATTATTATCAACCAAATGATGATACGCAGTATGTCAAAAGCTAAATATCAAGAATACAATATTGGTCACTTTGGTCTAGCAAGTGAATGCTATACTCATTTCACTTCACCAATTAGAAGATATCCTGATCTTTTAGTTCACCGTCTTGTTAAACAATTTATGTTAGGAGAAGATGAGGTTACAGTAACTTCACCAGTTGAATATTTTGCTAGTAAAGTAAACTATGCAAGTATTCAATCAAGTAAAACTGAAAAACGCGCTGAAGTATTAGAACGTGATTGTGTTGATTACAAGAAAGTTGAATATGCAAGTAGATTTATTGGTACTATTACTTCAGGATTACTTACCTCAATTACTAACTTTGGAGTATTTATTACTCTAGATAATTCAATTGAAGGATTAGTAAAATATGCCGATATGCAAGATGATTATTACGATGTTGACGATAAATTTGGTAGAATTGTTGGTGAAAGGTATCACAAAGTATATCAAATAGGAGACCGTTTAACCGTTAAAATTGTCAGTGCTAATCTAGAAAAAAGTGAAATAAACTTTAAAATTATCAAGAAGGAGGACTAAAATGGCCACAGATGCGATAAAAATTGTTGCGCAAAACAAAAAAGCAAGTCATGACTATTACATTTTAGAAACCTATGAATGTGGAATTGTCTTAACCGGAACAGAAATAAAAGCCATAAGAGTTGGCAAAGTAAACCTTCAAGATAGTTTTTGCACGATAAGAAATAATGAAATGTTTGTAAATGGTTTAAACATTTCAAAATATGAAATGGGTAATATTTTTAACCATAAACCTGATAGAACCCGTAAATTACTTTTACACAAAAAAGAAATAATTAAAATTCATTCAAAAATTCAAAAAGAGGGTTATACTTTAGTACCCCTTAACATAATCTTAAAAAATGGACTTGCAAAACTAAATATCGGTCTTGCGAAAGGTAAAAAACTTTACGACAAACGTGAAGATATGAAACAAAAAGCCGAAGAAAGAGAATTGAGAAAATATTAACATGAAAAAATATGAAGAATTTATAAATGCCTTACAATATGTTGACCAAGGCGATAATAAAAGTGCATATGATAAATTAACAGAATTAATAAATGATAATTTAGAACTTGAAAATAAAACATTATATTATGATGCTTTATATGCAAGAGCATCACTTGATATTGCAAATTTAAATTTACACATCGATGATTCAATTGAAGATTTAAAAATTCTAATTGCTAACCGTACAAGATATGTTAAAGAATCTTATTCTCTTGCTACTCTTGTTTATGATCACTTAGAAATGCCAGATGAAGTTATTGAATATGGCACTAAAGCTTTAGAACTTGATGCGCCATTTACTAGCGAAATAGCTTATGCGCTTGCTAAAGCATATGCTAGTAGAGGCACTAAAAGCTCATATCTAGAAGCTTTAAAATACATTGATACTTGCATTAATAATGCCGATGAAGAATTAAACAATGTTGCTGATTTCCTTATTTGCAAAACTGATATTTTAATATCATTAAGCTTAACCGATCAAGCACTTAGCTTAATTGATGAAATGATGGCAAAACATGGGGCAAGTGAAACTTTGTATTACCTAAAGTCTAGAGCCTACTACTGTAAATATGATGAAGATCCGGTTGCCAATAAAGAATATCTTGATATAGCAATTGATAACTTAAAAATATGTTTACAATATGATGAAAAAGATTTACTTGCAATTTCTTTGTTAGTTGAACTATATACTATAAAAAAAGACAAAGACAGAGCCTTTGAATTAATCGATAAACTTGATGATGGAAATCATACTGAATATATTGTTCTAGAAAAAGCTAAATTCTATGATGAAGTTGGTGAATATGAAGAAGGAAGAGACTTAGTATTATCTTTTGACAAATACCAAGATAATTGGAAATTAGTTTATACCCTTGGTGTATTTAACAAAAAACTAAACAATTTAGAAGAAGCTAGAAAATATTACAAACAAGCTTTAGAAATGTCACATGAAAACTTTATTGCTTCCGACATCATTGATATAAATATTGAATTAAATGATGAACTAGATTCTAATGCGATGTTATTGAAACTTGCAAAAGAAAATCCAGAAGGGGTAATTTTTTACCAATTAGCTGAAAATTCTTTTAGACTTGGCACACCAATTAAAAAAGTACTAAATTACTATGATAAAGCACATGAATTAGGTTATCTTACTGATATTGAATATATTGATGTTTTATCAGACTATGAAAAGCCTGATAAAACGATAACAAAGATTATTAAAAAGTATGACCGTAAGAAAACATATCCATTACTTCCAGTTTGGTGTAAAAAGAAGATGGCAGTTAGATATTTATATGGCGAAAATGGCATTAAACAAAATATCAAAAAAGCTATTATTAAGTTATTTGAATGTAGACAAGAAATGCCTACTAATACTTGTGTAAATGCTATTTTAGGACGTGGCTTTGAACTAAAGAAAAACTTTAGTTTAGCTCATAAAATGTATGATATGGCATATCAACTAATTGAACAAGAAACTAAGCCAAGTTGTGATTGTGCTTATAGTTACTATGCTCACTCTTTAATTGAAGGAGTTGGCGTTAAACAAGATGTTGAAGAGGCTAAATCAATTATTTTAAAAGCTGTTCAAAAATTTAAAAAATTCATTTGTTCACATACTGCCTATTACTATGCTTACTTTGCATTACAAGGTGATGAAAAATTTGACATCAGCAAAGCTTATGAATTACTAAGTTTTGACTATCCATTTGTGCGCTTTGACATTTCAAGAATTGTATATCTAACTAAATTAGAAGAAAAATTAAGAATAAGAAGTAAAAAATTAAACAATTTATTAGCCGATGGTAAAGACGTATATGACAAAAAGGAATGGAAGTATTACCGTAAAGCTATTACTGAAGATTGTCCAAAACCATACTGGCGTAACATTTAATCATTATTCTTTAACTCATTAACCTCTTTTCTAAGCTTTCTAACCTCATTCTTTAAAGCCTCATATTCTTCTTGAGTTGGAGATGCACTCTGTTGTGCCGCAATCGTTAACATGATTTGACCAAGTTGTTCAAACCAATTTCCAAGGGCATTAAGGGCTCCCGTATTTAGAAAAGATGATATAATATAAGCAATAATTGTTGCATATAGACTATATTCATAAGGAGGAATACTATCTAACCATTTTGATAAGGCTGTGATAGTTTCTTTTAACTCATCAAATTCAGTGTTCAAAATTATTCCTCCTTTATTTATTTTACGAAAGGATTTAATAAAATATGAAAGTAGTTAAAAAACAAACAAACAGTAAACTTTGTTATATTTGTGGTATTGAAAATGAATTTGGCCTAAAAGCACCTTTCTATGAAATGGAAGATGGATCAGTAATTAGTATCTTTAAATACAAGGAAATCCACCAAAGTTATCCCGAAAGAGTACATGGTGGACTTATCACTGCAATGTTAGATGAAATAGCAGGTAGAGCTATTTGGGTAACTGAACCAGAAACTTGGGCTGTAACTACTGAACTAAATGTCAAATTTAGAAAAGTTGTTCCATATGATGTTACCCTAAAAGCGGTTGGTAAAATTATCAAAAACACTCACCGTGCTTTTGTTGGTGAGGCTAAAGTATACGATATGGATGGTAATACGCTTGCGGAAGCGGTAGTAACATACTTAAAGTTGCCACTATCAAAAATTGCAACTAGCACCAATGCTCATGAAGATGTTAACATTTATCTTCCTGATGATGTAACCGAAATTGATTAATCCCCTAACGGGGAATATGCAATCGTGGCGGAATAGGTAGACGCGCTACTTTGAGGGGGTAGTGTTTGTATAAACGTGTGAGTTCGAGTCTCATCGATTGCACCATAAGAGAAGCAATAGTTTGATTAAAATTGTGTTACTGACAGTTAATTTTTGCCAAGCTACTGTTTAATTATTTAAATAATGGTTACTACGATGATGCATTTTATTTTGATTATCATTAAATAGTGCTGTATAAAAAATTGAATAATACAGAAATATTGTGCAAATATACAAAAAAATGTTCAAAAGTCATGATTTCGCGGAGGGAAATCAGTAAAATGATGGTTAAATTAATAAAAAATTGTTTAAATTATTTGTGGTAGTATTTTTAATTTGCATTTGTATAGATATAGTTTCATATGGATTGAATAGCTCAAATTGTGCACACCAAAGCATTGTTTCTAAGTTGAGTTCAAATAAGAAATATATGATAGTATTAGGGGCTAATTATTTTTTTCAGAAATTCATCATCTGTAATGATGGTAACTCCTTATAAAAAGTCATTTGCAGGTAGATATATTAAGGTCTTGGATAAAAATAGATAAGTGGCACAATAACTACTATATATAGAAGAATAAAATATTTGCTAGCAGATACAATTGGTATTGATATATTTTTGAATGATTATGATTCTACAATAAGTGCGTCAAAAATTAATGATGCATTAAACGAATATAAAAAACGAAAAGGATGAAACTAAAATTAATATTGCTAATATACTATTCAGGTTATACGATTTTTGTTGATAAAATCTTTATATATCAATGTAAAATCATGTATAATAAATTTGGCGAAAGCCGGAAAGGAGAAATTATTATGAACAAGAATCATAAGAAAAGAATCCTAAAGGCTACTTGCATAATAACTAATTGAGTTAGTGCTTTTAACTCAGTTTCAGTTAATTTATGATTGAGTATCCTTGTAGCTATAGTTCTAACAGTTATAGAATTAGTAGACGAATAGGATTCGTCAGAGGGCCATTAGGCCCTTTTTTTATTTTTATAGAGATTCAAATCTCTGTGTTATTTTTTAACAATTTCCTTTCTTTTACTAATCTAAAGAATGTTCCTCTAGATACTCCTATTAATTTAGTTGCTTCAATATTAGTTAATTTTCTATTAATATATTTATCCAATATATTAATAGCGTTAGGTGGTAGAGTAGCTTTTGGTCTACCAAACTTAACACCTTTTTCTTTTGCTATTCTAATGCCTTCTGCTTGTCTTTGTTTAATATTAATCCTTTCGTTTTCAGCAACAAAACTAAGTACCTGTAATACTATATCAGATATAAATTTACCAACTAAGTTTTTACCTTCAATTCTCGTATCAAGTAAAGGCATATCAAGTACCTTGATATCAGCTCCTATTGTTTTAGTAATTCTAGCCCATTCTTCAAGTATCATACGATAATTTCTACCTAGACGATCTATTGATTTAATTATCAATAAGTCGTCTTTTTTTAATTTCTTAATTAGCTTTTGATAATTATTTCTATTAAAATCCTTTCCTGATTCTTTATCAATATAGATATATTTATCATCTATATCTAAAGCCTTAATTTCTTCATATTGTCTGTCAATATTTTGATGTTTTGTTGATACGCGAATATATGCGTAAATCATGATAATCACCTCCAAATAGCATATAACAATAAAAGGTTGAAATTATCAAGTTATTTGAATAAATAAAAAAGGTATCAAAACGATATAGAAATGTATACGTTTTGATACCTTTAAAATACTTAACTTATTATAGCAAAATTTTTACGTTTTTGCAAAAATATTACAAATTTTTCCGCTAAATTGTAACTTCAATATTCTATAGTATTTGATACTTCATTTTTGGAGGTTATAATATGTATGAAAAATCTGTTTCTAAAAAGTTAAATGGGCAGTTTTTTACAATAACAAATCCATTTATTTCCAACCCGTTTTATAATTGGTTAGATACAATACCTATTAACAAAAAGCAAAAAATAGTGGAACCGTTTGCTGGATCTAACAATATAGTTAAAATGATAGATGATTTAAATATTATGGATGTTAAATGGTACTGTTATGATATACAACCAAGTATATATAATGCAGTCGATTACGCTAATGTAAAAAAAAGAGATACAATTGAAAATTTTCCAAAAATTAAGAATTGTTATATTGCTATAACAAATCCGCCATATCTGGCAAAAAATTCTGCAACTAGAAGTGGTTTGCCATACAAATATGATGAATATGATGATTTGTACAAAAAATGTTTAGAAGTCATGTTAAACAATTGTGAATATATTGCTGCAATAGTGCCAGAAAGTTTCTTAACTGCAAATTTATTTCATAATAGACTATATGCAGTTATTTCATTAACCTGCAAAATGTTTGATGATACCGAATGTCCCGTTTGCTTAGCATTATTTTCTCCAGAAAATGAAATCGATAAAGAAAATGGATTTAGTATATATAAACAAGGAAGCATATCAAGAGTAGGAACATACAACGTACTATCACAATATGTTGTAAAAAGTGTTTATAATAGAGAAAAATGGATTTTTAATAATCCAAATGGTGAAGTAGGTATTATTTGTTGCGATAATAGTAAAAGTGCCTCTATAAAATTTGTAAATGGCAATGAAATAAAATCAGAATATGTTAAAGTAACTTCGAGAGCAAAAACAAGAGTTAGTGGCCTTCCAAATAATGTAAATATTGTAGAATTTATAGCAAGGTGCAATGAAGTACTAAAAGAATACAGAGAAAAAACACAGGATGTTTTTTTAACATCATTCAAAGGATTAAGAGATGATAATATGTATAGAAGAAGATTGGATTTTGACACAGCTAAAAATATAATGAGTTATGTATTAGAGGTGATGAAAAATGATTAGTAAAGAAGAGCTAATAGCGTATAAGATGCCTCCAAAAATTAATTTTGAGGAAGAAGAAAATAGATTAAGAAATAGAAATATTAATAAATTAAAAAAATTTTTACTTCAAGTTTCAATTTTTCCGCATATGATAGAAGATTTTCAAAACATATCAAGAAAAGATTTTACTGACAAGTATGGTAAAATAACAAATAATGAAAAAATATATGAAGATTGTAATAATTTTTTAATTAAAATAAGAAATTATGCTAATAATTTTAATTTGAACAAAAATTATTTAATTAAAAGATTACAAGATGACGAAATATTTGCTTCAAATTTTATTATTGATTTTAAAAAACAAAATCCATATGAACCTTTTGTTGAAAAGTATTTTTTATTCCTTGACACAGACTTGAAACTAATAACTAATTTTAAACATTTGCCGGTTTCAGGACCTACAGCCAAATATGTTTATAATGGATTAATATGCGATGAAAGTATAAAAGTAAATGTACAAGTTACGCCACCATCTGTTGATTTTATATGGGAATACAAATATAAAAATAAAATAATGAATTTTTATGCTTCACATAAGTATACACAAGGTACTGGTACGGCACAAAAAAATCAAATGAGAGATTTAGAAACTTTTTTAGACCATAGTTTATTATCTGCCTCTACAAATAATGATTATTTTTTAGCAATTATGGATGGTAATTATTATACTGACTACAATTATCCAAATTATATTGGTGCGCCTAAGCCAAAAGTTATAGAACATATCAAAAATACTAAAGAAAGCAAAAAATGTAAAATTACTACTTCCTACAATTTAATTGAAATAATTATATTAATGATTAAATCGTGGTTAAATGAAAATTTTAGTAAAGAAGAAACAATAAAGGAAATAGAAAAATTAGATATCATTAAAAGAAAACTGTTATAGTTATAAATGATATTATGTCTCTAAAGTAGACAAATAATAAAAATTTATGCTGATAATGCTTGGTTTCGATATTCCATCGGAGCCAAGCATTTTAATTTGGCTTGAAATCTCTTGTTATTATAAAATTCAATATAATCTTTTATAGATTGAATTAAATTTTCTATTGAATAAAATTTAGAAAAAATAAGTCTATAATATGGAAAAAAAGAAAGAAAAATGTTATAATTTCTGCAAGACATTAAATATGGTTAAGGGTTAAATTATGACTTACAAAGAAGAAGTCAAAAAATTAGGACTTAAAATACTGATGACACAAGAGAAATTTGCCACTCTTTTAGGCATTTTTTTGTTAGTATTAATAGATGAATAACTGGTAAGTATGTATCAATCGCCAAAACTAGAAGGAAACTATAACCATATTTTGAAAAATATAATATTGAGGTTGACTAATAATATGAAGTTTGAAAATAGAGTTAATGAATTAAATGGAACTCAATGGTTAAAAAATGCTGTTAATTTTTGGCTTTTTGATAATTATAATATTTTCGATATTTGTTCTAGATTTAAAAACTTTTGCTACAAAGATAGAACTGGATCTGGCGTATTAGAAAATATTAACAAAATAAGTGAAGGCAAAAGTGATTTTTCTTTTAGTTATGTTAAAAACATTGATAATGCCCAATCTGCTATTAGAAACATTTTAAATGGTGCTTACAATTCATATCATATTATTTATTTCGAAAGTGAAATAATTGATGGCTATTTTTTATGCCCATTTTTTACTAAAAATTTGGATATTGAGGGCATAGAGTTTAGAGGAAAATTTATTATTTCATCGGAAAAAAACACTAGGATTACTTATTCTTTATTGTTTTTAAATAGAGTTAATAAAGAAATTGAAGTGGATTTAAGAAATAATCTTTTTAAAATTGAGAATAATCTAGACAAACCATATATTATTGAAAGTAAGTCTAAGATAGATAAAATAGGACTTTCACATCCTGCCCCATATAGTTATTTAGATATTAAAAAAATATGTGAAATAGACAATATTAAAAACAAATTAGTGCTTGATCCTTTTCTAGGTGTAGGTTCAACAATAATAGGCACATATGAGTCAAATAGAAATATAGGCATTGAACTAAATAAAAAATATATCGATCTTATTTTTGAAAGATACGATTTATTAGGATTACCTGAAAATATTAAAACTGATAATAAAATTATTTGTGGCGATTCTTTGATTGAAATAGACAATATTAATGAAAAGATCGATTCGGTAATCACATCGCCACCTTATTTTAACATTTTGAAAAACAAATCGTCTGGTGTTAGAACAGACAATTCTCAATCTAGACAAGGCGTTGAGTATTATAGCGATTCTAATGATGATATTGGCAATATAGACAATTATTCAATTTATCTAGATACTATGAAAACCCTTTTTAAAAAAATACATGCAAAGATGAATAAAGGAGGGACAGTCCATTTAATCATCAGCGATTTCACAGTAAATAAAAAGGAAAAGGATATTCATTCAGATTTTGTTAATGCATTATGTGAAGTTGGGTATGCTTATAAGGGAACATCATATATTCTTCAAAATCAAAAAGCTATTTATCCGTTTGGCTATCCTTTTAAATTAGTGATTAATCATATTTTTCAATATATAGTTAGATTCGAGGCGATTTGATGAATAAGAGCAAAAATAAAATGACTAAAGAATATCAAGATAGACATAACTCAGGCCAATTTTTTACTAGTTCGTCTCTTGTTGAATTTATGAGTCAATATTTGAATATTCAATATGATAATAAATCTATTTTGGAACCATCGTTTGGAGGATGCGCGTTTATAGATTACATTGTTAATAATTCAAAAAATAGCAAAATCACTGCTGTTGATATAGATAAAAAATTATGTAAACAATTTAATGAAATATATCCTAATGTTAATTTTATTTGTTATGATTTTTTAACATTAGATTTAAGAGAAAAGTTTGATATTGTAATTGGAAATCCCCCATTTAATTTAAAAACAACATCTAATTACTATGATTCAACTGAAGGTTTTTTATTAAAAGGTATGGATCTTCTAAAAGAAGGAGGACATTTATATTTTGTTATGCCTAGTACTATTCTTAGAAATAAACAATATCAAAATTTGAGAAATACGTTGATAAAAAATTATTCTATATTAAATATTATTAACACTTGTGGCTATGATTTTTTGGGGGCTGATATTGAAACAATTGTAATACATTTGAAAAAGAGAAAAGTTGATTGCCAAGAATATGTATATCTTAAAAACAATGAAGAAATTGTTGTTAATTTGGAAGAAAATGAACGACAAACTATTTTGTTAGATAATCTCAAAATATATAATAATATTGTAAGTAAATTATCTCCAAAAAATCTAGATTCAATTTTTAATATTTATAGAGGTAAAGGCACAAGTAAATCTTCTTTACATGGAAGAGATCTAGATTTTTACTCTGATTTTATTAAACAAATAAATGGGAATGATTTATTTATAGGTTTACAAAATATAGCATATAGATTTACCGCTAATACCATAATGGGTTCAAAAAAAGAAATATCTGATACGATTACGATGCTTATTCCAAAGGAAAAAATGGATTATAAGAATCTTAGTTTTATTTCAGAGTTTTTAAGTTCATCGGTAGCAAATTATTTATTGCACACAAATGCTTTTAATGAATCCCGATTAACAATTCATGTAGATAAATACTATATTAGGGACATTTTGATACCGAATTATGATCCTAGTTTTGAAGATTACTTAGAAAAAAATAAGTCAAATAAATGCACTTATGAATTTGGAAAAATCAGAAATGAATATTTTTACAATTTATTAAATTTGAATCAGGAAGAGATTAAAATTATAGAAAACAAGTGGACTTATCCGCGATTTAAAAAGAAGAAAGTTTATTTATTTAGTTAGGAGAAAACGAATGTATAATCAAGAAACTGATATGTATGAAGATATTATCGAAAGTATTTCAAAAAAAATGGCCTTTTACGGCTATCGCTATAAAGTATTTAGAACTTGGAAAACTTTTGATCAAGAATTAAAAGAAATGTATCCTAACGTTATAGCAACTTTAAATAAAGAAACTCTACCTGATATAACAGTTTGTTATGTGGACAAAACAGGAAATAAGAGATGCTTGATAATTGAAGTAAAAATTGGACAACTAATAGTTAAAGATATAGCACAAGCCAAGATGTATGGCGATATATTTGATGCAGATTCAGTATTGCTTGTTTCACCTATACAAATTAGAAAAAGCTTTATAGAATTTTCTTTTGTAAATAAGAATTTTTTAAGATGTACCAATACTGCTCAATTGTATACTTGCGTTTTAGAAAATAAGCAATTGCAAACTCAAAATTGCTTTCCAGCTGATGGGAGATGGATTTTATGATAACCGAAAATCAATCATATTTTTTAGGCTTAATGTATTCGAAAGGCGACATTTTTGTTATTGGTGATAAGATAAAATTTAAAATAAATATCAAATTTAGAAGACCTGATGATGAAGCACTAAGAAGTGATAACGTTTATACGCCAAAAATTATTCATGCTGATGGAAAAGAAAAGTTAGGCTCTAAATTTTCAAATGATCTTTTTATGGTTAAAACATTATTAACAAATGAATTTGGTGTGAATTTTAATCTGCTATTTGACACTTCTGCAGGAAGTAGCTGGAATAAAAAAATAATATCTATTATTTCTGATTCAGTTGATGATACTGATTTTAGATTTACTTCTCTTTTTTGCGTAGATAAGGTAACACCAGATGTCCTTCATAAATTTCCTTTTTCATTAGAAATAGAAAAGTCTAAGCCATTATCACTTGCTTTTATTCAAGGCGTTTGTGATGCTTCTTCATTAGTTCCCAATGAAGCATCATCTCAAAACGGTGGCGATGGTGCACCAAGAATTCAAATTGAACCAAGTCAAGATAGATGGGAACTTTGCATTGGACTTTGTATGGCATTTCAAATCGGACTATCTATAAGAGTTAATAACATAAATTGGGGGCATCCTCAAATCAGAACCAAGTGGAAAGGCCAAAATCATCAATTCAGAGTTTCGCTTTTAGACATTCCCACTGATATTGAGCTTTATCGATTAAACTACAAAAAAGAAGAATATCATAATCTGTATACAAGACGCAGTGTTTCGTATAATCCAAGCACAGAGTTATGCCCTTTAAAGAAAAAAAATATCAAGAAAGGCATGGAAATATACATTAATACATCTGAGCTACCTGATTTAAATAGCAACTTATTGAGTGATAAATTAAAAGGTATTTCCATAGATGTACCAGGCAAAAAAAGTTTAATTATATGTTATTTGCTTGGATGTAAAAGATGCACAGATTTCTTTGATTTATACATAAATGGCGAAAAAGTTAAATAGGAGGTAAATATGAGGGTAGACAAATATAGAGTTATTGGTGAGTTAATTGAAACCAACAAGAGGCAATTTGTAATTCCTGTTTATCAAAGAAATTATGACTGGAAAAAAGAAAACTGCAAAAAATTATTTGATGATGTTATAAACGCTTCCAAAAAACAACGCTTTCATTTTCTTGGCTCAATTGTATATGTTGATATGGGAGAACAAGAAAAAATCTATAGATATTTGATTATTGATGGTCAACAAAGAATTACAACTATTTTCTTGTTCTTAAAAGCTTTGCTGGATATTAGTGATGATGAAAACACTAAAAACAAAATTAATGACATACTTTTCAATAATGATAGATATAATGACTTAAAGTTAACAGAACAATCAAAAATCAAACTTAAACCAATCAAGTCAGACAATGAACAGCTAATTCATCTGTTAAAAAATGAATTTGATATAATAAATAAGAGTTCGCAAATATATCTAAATTATAGTTATCTAAAAAGTTTGATCAATAATAAAATCAATGAAGGGATGAGTTGTAATGAAATTTTAGATGGTATGAAATTGTTTACGTCAGCTGTCATTATTCTTAAAACAGAAGACGGAGATGATCCACAGGTTGTTTTTGAATCAATTAACTCTACTGGTGTTCCTCTTTCATTGGCTGATTTAATCAGAAACTATGTTTTAATGACAGATACAAACCAAGATAAATTATTTGAAAATTACTGGCTAAAAATTGAAAATAATGTAGGTGTTAACAAAATGTCGTCTTTTATAATTGATTTTTTGACTATTAAATGTAAAGAACAGATCGGCCTTAAAAATGCATATGAATCATATAGAAAATATAGTGACAAAACTGGAAAGAATAATGAAGAGTTATTAAAAGAATTGCTTCATTATTCCCAACTTTATAAATCTTTTTTATATGGTGATGATAAATATAGTGCAAAGATAAATAATAAATTATCTGGTTTACGAACTATTGAACAGACAACAGTATTTCCTTTTTTATTTCAAGTTTTTGATGATTTTGAAAACGGTGTGATTGAAAATGAAAAAACCTTAGAAGATGTAGTTTCGTTTTTATTTACTTATCACTTAAGAAGAGTAGTATGCGAAGTGCCATCTAACTCTTTTAAAGGTTTATATAAAACCTTATACAATAGAATTTTCTCTAACGAGAAAAATAAAAATAAATACTATGATGCTCTAGTTCAATTTGTGAGTGAGTTAACAACAAAAGACGCAATCCCATCAGATACCGAATTTAAAGAAGCTTTGCTTTCAAAAGATTTATATCATAAAAAGAATGTATGCAAGTACCTATTAAAAGCTATTGAAGAAACTAACGATGATGGTACTGAAAGTAAAGAAATTGTTTCTGTTGATAAGCTAACAATTGAACATATTATGCCTCAAAAATTAACTGATGAATGGAAAGCAGAAATAGGACCACAGTGTGAAATTATTCATACTAAATATCTTCACACTTTAGGTAACTTGACTTTAACTGGATATAACAGTGAATTAGGTACTAAAACATTTACTGAAAAGAAACAAATATTAGATGATCACAATACTCATATTGTTGTTTTAAATGAAAGTATTTTGAAGGCAGATACTTGGTCTGAAAAGGAAATATTATCAAGAGCTAATTTATTGAGTTCTAAGCTAATAAAAATATTTAACATTCAAATGCCTGAATCAAAAATTACATTTACTAACAGAAATATTAATAAGAAGTCGATTTTTAGCGGTGATGACGTAATTGGTACAACACCAGTTTCATTTATTTTATTAGGTGAATCTGCAAACGTATCAAGTTATAATGGCATGTTAGTTTCTATTGTTAATATGCTTTATGGAATTGATAACTTAATTTTTAATGATTTAGCTGATTGTAATTATGTAATTCCCAATGCTACTAAAGTGTATATTACAAGAAATCCAGATTTATTAAGAAAACCTTATGAAGTAGGCGATACTGGTATATTTATTGAGACAAATCTAAGTTCAACAAATATTGTTAGTTTTATTAAGGCGTTACTTGATAAATTCGGTTTAGATGATTCAGATTTTGTTTTTTTTGTGAAAGTTTGAAAAAACAAATTTTAAATGAATATAATTTTTTTATAGAAGAGAAAAAATTATATACTGCATTCAAAGGTTCAAAAAATATCCTTTATGCAAATATTTTAAAAAAAGGATTAAAAATTCATATTAATCTAAAAATTGAATAGTCTATTAAATATCATTGAAGATTGCAAAGAAAAAGGTCACTGGGGTAATTGAGACATTGTATATTCATTGAAAGCGTGGAAGAAATAAAATATTTGATTTCTTTAATTAAGCATTCATATGAAAAATGTTTAGTAAGAAATTAGATTCATAAAACTTGATAATCTACTTAATTAACAAGTTTTGAACCAGGCTATTTTCAATCATTCTTTCATCAGAACCTAACTTAATTTTTTAGTGAATTTTCCATATATATAAATACTTATACCGAGAAATATAAAGCTTGAGTGAGAAAAAATATATTGTTACCGTTGATGTTGAAGAAGAAAAATTTTATTATAATGCACTATATATTGTATATAAAACAGTTGAAAATAGAGTAAATATGCACTCTACTGCAAATAACTTTTGTTTACAAAATTAAAAAATAGTATCAAGCGCATTTGCATTTCAAATCAAGATAAATTTGTAATTAAGAATTATATATTTTCAACATAATTTTGCGGTATAAAATGTGAAAATATTGTGTTTGAATATATGATTAACTATTTAAATAATACTTATTTTGAGAAAAAGATATTTTATCGTACGGCGCTACAATAAAATATGTAAAGAAGTAAGAATATTTTGTTGTTGCCTCAATAATTTAACAAATAAATAATAGAAAGAATAACATCAAAAAAAGAAAAAAGGTGGTCAATGATACCACGATAAATTCTATAGGTTTTTCAAATAACCCAACTAATGTATATAACCTTTGTTATTTATAAGAAATTCATTAAATTCTTGCACTAATTGTCAAATTATGGTACAATATGCATATAAACAAATATTTCTTAAGCTTGTAGTGGGGGAACACTCTTAAATAATAATATTAAAAATTTAAAACTCCCTACAAGAAGGGAGTTTTTCTTATTATGGTGTATAGGATAATTATACAAAACTTTAGTAGAATTACAACTTAAATCGTATTAATAGAAGAATTGATAAAAAATCAAATACGAAAGGAATAATTAATTAAAAAACATGAAAATAAGCGAAAAAATAAAATTGATGAGTGATAAAAATGAAATTATTGAATTGCTAAATAAACCACAATTTGATAGAAAGAAAGCAGAAAATATTATTGTAAAGCATAATTTAAGTAATAAAAAAGTTGCAGAACTCAATTCACCATTAAATCCTTATACAGAAAGATTAGAAAATTTAACAGATGATGAAATTAAAAGTAATTTAATTATGATTATATCAATATTAGATTTAGAAAGTAGAAAGTTGTAAAGTATAATAACATTAAAGAATGATTTAGTTTATTAATATATAACAAAAAAAGGAGGTAATTGTATGATAGGTTATTGGATATCGTTTGGTTTGTTTTTCCCTTTAATATTATTTGGATGCTTTGGTTTTAAAATATTAGCAAAACAAAGCATTAGGGTCGAAATAACACCTGAAATGGATGCAGCAATCAATAGAAGAATTGTTGGATATATTGTATTCTACTGGCTATGCAATTTATTTTATATGTCTTGCTTTATCAATAATTTAATTTGTAAGTATATATTTGGTGGATTAATTATGCTTGACATTTTTATGAATTTGGCTAGAACGTTTACTTATCCAAAAGCCAAAACAGGCTTTTTGAGATGGGGATTATTACAAGATTTTATTGTCGGAGTGGGATTATCAATATATTTGATTTATATCATTCCCAATACCGAAGTTAAAGAAATAGTAATACCTATTATAGCAGCTATTTATGGTGGGTTAATTACATTAGTAGGGGTTGCTTGGACTATTCGCAAATCTGATATTGACAAAAATGACGAAGAAGTTAAAAAAGCAAAACCATTAATTTTCATTGTTAATAGGAGACGCGAACAAACAATAAACTATTTAAGCTTTACATTCGAAAATTCTTTTAATAATGAAACTATTTTTACGGGTGACTCTACATATCATATTAGCCCATTCTTTTTGAAAAATGCAGATTATTCTTTTTCATATTTGAAAGGCATTTGCATAAATAATGACATTATGCTTACAAACGTTGCTCAAGTATTTGATAAGGGGCAAACCTATGCATGTATCTGTGATTTTGAATTTAGTTACAATAAAGAAATTAATAATATGTACCTCTTACTTGTCGATATGCTAGACAATTTTTATGCGTTAGAAATTAATTTTGAATGCTCATCTGATGACAAAAATGATAAAAAAGATATAGGAATAATTAGTGGCATAGAAACATTTAAGGTAGAAGTAAATTTTGATAACTTTAGCTTTACAAAGGTATCAGATTAACATAGTTGTAATTTTATAAAAATTTAAAATGACATTGATATAGTTATTATTGTGAATATTTATTCAAAAAAAGTTTGAAAAACTATAAATGTTAAAATAAAAAATCTTAGGGTGATATATATGAAAAAAGCATCTAGTTTATGTGAACAGCTAAAAATTGAATTAAAAGAATACGATTTAATAGATTTATTGGAAAAGTTAAGTTGTTTACGATTTCTTATTTTGACTAATTCTATCAAATGTATAGAAGAAGAAAGAAGAAAATACAGAATATTATTTGATAAAGCATTTTGTTTTCTATTTCCATTTCTTTTGTGCTATAAAGTTGAACAGGGAAGTAAAAAGATAAATTATGATGAACTAAATAATATTTGCGAAAAAATATTTGAAATTAGTCTAGATAATAAGTTTAGTAATCAACTAAACGATGAAGATTATTTTACTAAAATAGATTATGTGCAAAATAATTTAACTGATTTAATCGCTGGTTGCAAAAAAATACCTGTGGGAGATCTTCTAAAATTTGAAAATGATTTACTTGAAAACAAGTACAATGTTGATAACGAAACACTATTGAAAGAACTTATTGAAATTTTTCCGCAAAAAATATACTCACCAATCGACCAAAAACCACCTACAATTGAAGATTTTATTAATAACTTCAATTTATATATTGACGTTAATAATTTTATTTTAAAAGATAATAGTAAAAGTTATAAAATATGCCTTGATTTATCTATTGAATTTGGTGCTTTGTCAGAGACGCAATTTGATATTTCTAATCCATTATCAACGGTTAATTTAATAAGGAAAATTTTTATAAAAAATGATGGTATTATATATAATATTTGTGATGATCTTATTTGTTCGAGATTAATTAGATCAATTGAGTCACTTTTTAATACTACTTGTGAAAATAATCAATGGGCAATAAATTACAAAGAAGGAACTGAAACTCTCGTTGGTGAAATGTTTGACCAATATTTGCCAGGAGGAAAAAATTATAAAAATTTATTCTATAGAGATGCAAACGGAAAATTATGTGAAAATGATGTTTTGTTTAAATTTTATAATTTCTTGTTCTGTATTGAAATTAAGGGAAGCAAATTTAATCCAGACCCAATAGCTAATAACTATAAAAAAGTAAAGGAATCATATGATTTAGTTATTGAAAAAGTGCAAAATCAAGTTATAAGAATCAAAGAACAAATAAATAAACAAATTGCTTTTAATATTTTAGATTGTAAAGGAAAAACTGTAGAAAAATTATTTAATTCTCGACAAACAAAAGTAATAGGAATTTGCGTTTATTTTGAGGATATTGGTACTTTACTTTCAGGTTTGCCAAGCAATTGTGAAAAAGTACTTCATGTATCATTTTACGATTTAGTAATAATTTTTAATTATTTAAATAACCCCTTTTTAATCACAAAATACTTGCTAGAAAGAAGTGAAATAATAAACAATGAAAATATATTCATAAATGATGAAATGGTTTATCTTGATTTGTTTAGTCAAAATGTACAATTAAGTTATATTTTTAATAACAATAAACTTATAACTGATACAAATGTTAAAAAATATTTTACTTTTAATGATGAAATAGAAAAATGCTTTTATGGAAATATACCAAAAGCAAAATTGAATATTAGTAAATTGTTAATTCGTATACTTACAATGGAAAATTATTTAGATTTAGATGAAGATTTGTTTGATGGCTTATTTGGATTATTAAATGTACCAAACGAAAAATTGGAAAAATTGGAAGCTAAATATGCAATTAATAATAGAAAAAATATCCGATTGCCAATAGCTTTTACCATTTCAGATAAAGAAAGTAAAGAGTATTCAATATTAATTATTTCTCGAGATCATAATCCAACTCAAAAATTACAAAATATTGCTTTTGTAAAAAAATATTTTGATTACAAAAATAGTATAACACATGCGTATCTGATTTTAGTAGGTGAAGAATATAGTAAATGTATGAAATTTATCAGAGATGATGATGTATTTAAATCCATTGACGAAAATAAAATATTGTCAGATATGAATTGTTTCATAAAACAAAGTGATGATCTCTATTAACGGATATAACAGAATTTAACAAAATTTTGAATTTTTGGTGATAACTATAGTTTTTGAAACAAATGCAATATATTTAATAAGAATATAATGTTTCTATTATATTTATAAATACATAACAATAACTTAAAGCTATTGCAACTCCATTTATCGCACATATATGAAAACTACCATATAAAAGAAAAACTACTAATTTTAGTGAATTATTAAACAATCTGAATTTATAGTACTTAACGCAATTAATATACATATTAAAAAACAATAATTAGAAAAAGGAGATTCGAAATGTACGAAATTAATAAAAGAAAAATGAATCGTATTCAGGACGATTATCATAGAATGCTATGTATTATTAGAGCCATAAATGAGCAATTTCATGTGTCACCGGAATTACTAAAGGTATCAAAAGCAAAATATGTGGATTATTACAATCAATTAGAAAATGGAAAAATTATAGTCAGAGTTGAGGGAACAGAGTACTTGGCAGAATACTATAATATATTAATTGATGGCGTTTTAATATTTAAAAAAGGAAAAGGAAAAAGAAAATTTTCTGCAGAAGTGAATATTGGATTTGCAAAACTTGGTTATTCACACGAATTTTAGATTAATTTTTAAAAATTAATATCACAAGCAAAACGAAAAATTTATTTCAAACTTTAATAGAAAGGATATAAATATGAAAAAATAGTAGAGTTATTTCCGACTTTTGTAGTTTTGATCTTGCCATGTTTTTTAATTGGCTGTCAATCTACTTATAAGACAAGAAATAAGAATATATTTTTGATAAAAATAACATAAATGAGGTGATAAATATGAATTTTAGTCCTATTGAAAAAGTAGATATAAGAAAGGCCTTTAATGTTAATGGGTATGTTCTTAATTTTAGCGATGCAACTTTTGCTGCTTTTAATATAAAATCTGTAAATATTGATATCCAAAAAAAATATGGTGGCTCAAAGTGTAAATCCTTAATGAAATTTTTTGATGATTCATCTATTGACATGCGGAAAAAAGTGAAATTATTAACGGATCTTATAGATGAGTATAAGGCGTACCTACATACTCATGAGGATAATATAAATCGTGATCCAAATTTTCAAAATCAAGAATCCAGAGCTGAAGCTATTGAAAAATGTAAAGAAATAGTAGCAAAGTATAGTTCTTTTTTGTCGTCGATTGATACACAACAATTGTCTGAGGATGGGTTGCGTGAAATTATTGAATGCGCAAGCAAATATTATATTAGTGATATACAAACTGCATTAGAAAAAATATGGGATGCTTTTGAAAGAATAAAAACAATGTTCGATGGAAATAAAAAAAGTTCTTCGCAAAAATTAATAGAAAAAATATCAAATAATGATGAAAATCATATAAATATCCTTAATGAAGAATTTAATAATCTAACGAAATTGGGTAACGATTTTAGAATTCGCCATTCTGAGACCAACAAAATAAATATTATTAGCGATGAATTTAGACAATACTTATTTAACAGATGTATGGCATTAATTAATCTTGCGATTAAATATATTGATAAATAATAAAAGAAGGATGAAATGTTTTAAACTAAAAAAAGAATAACGTTAAATGAGCAATTTTGCTAATCTGTTATAGGATAGTTATTTATTGCTTATGGATGGACAAATGCCAATTTTTTGACAAAATATTTATAATATTACGAGTAATTTGTATCATCAATATCGGAAGTATAAAGGAGGTTATTTGAATGTCAGTTGAAATTATTAATAATGTAAGTCCATATGTTTTAGACTATATTGCTGGTATAACAGATAAATTGCCAGCTTTAACGAGAAAAAATGCAGACTTCATAGAGGCTGTAGTACATTTGGATTCGAATTACGCAAAAGACTTAGAAATTAATCCACCATCAGATGGGTATGACCCAGAATTAAATGCAGAATCATCAAAAGGTAAATATTGTGGTTCAACAGCATATTGGTTTAATGAAATGAAAAAAACGAACTGTAATTTTAGAAAATGCGTTCTTGGTGCAGTAATAGCAATAGATAGTACAAATTCTACACACTTAGAATCCTCAGAATCAGGAAGAAAATTGATGAGAGATGTTATTTGTAAAAATTGTAACGGGTGGCAAGAATTAGTTGAAATGCTTAATGTGCCATTTGAGCCAAAAAATCACAAACATATTATTTCGTTGTTAACAGCTAAGACTACAGCTAAAAAAGATGGTGGACCAAGATACAATATTTCATTTGCTACAAAGTTTTGCGCATATGCAGCTATATTTCTTAATTCAAAAATAAAGTATTCTAAATATGATAATATTGTTTCTAATGCTTTACCAAATTATCAAAAGGTATATTTGGAGGAAACTAAGAAAACTTGTGAATATAAGATTTGTGAATGTCAAACAAGAAAACTAGATGATGATGGTAAATATCAATATAGGCTTGATGTATATGAAAAATACGGAAATACAATATCAAAAATTCTTAGTAAACTCAGTTTAGATGGTATTCATTTGAGTCTAGAAGAATTTGATCATATCGTTTGGTATGGTTTAAAAGGATAACAATTGTTGAAAATATTCATTTGAATGATAGTTTAAGCTTTCAGGTGAAGAATAGATAATTGTAGAATGAGCAGTAATATTTCCAAATGTAAAGGCAATAGAGTTTGCCTAGATTATTGACCATAAAATATAAATATTATTGATTATTACTAGAGAAATATATTAAAATAGGGTTAATTTTTTATATTGATGGAACAATTCTTGTTATTAATAATGACAAAACATTTATTGTTGCTTCTATATCATTTGCTATTAAGTTAAAAAACATTTAATTGGAAAATGAATCTTAAGCCTTAAATTAGCTAAACAAAAGCAAGTAGTGATGGAAAAGTTATAGCTCCATCGGATTATTTAAATAGTGATCAAAACTATTTTAAAGATGTTCTTCAAAAATTTTATACAAAACATCAAACAAATAAAGAATTAAAAACAAATAAATAATGTTACATTTTTGAAAACTATAATTGCAAATTAAAAATACAATAAACAAACTTAATCACCCAATTATATAGCAAATAGCTGCTAAACATATTAAGAAAGTTTTTTGTAAGCAATAAATAATATTTGAAAGAGGTGAAAAAATGGGAAATATAGTCGACAAATTAAATAAATCACCTTTGTTTGCTATGTCGAAGGGATCAATGGAATTATTTCATTCCAATTTCTGGAGTTGGTTAATTAATGAAATTGATAATGAGTATGCGTTGGCGTTTGTTAAAGATAGAATGATAGATTTTAATAATATAAAAAATACTGAGAGAGAAAAAAAACACACCGATATATTGATTAATTATGGTAAACAAGCTATTGTTATAGAAAATAAGATTAAGTCTTTGCCAGACAAGAATCAATTAAAGAAGTATGAAGAAAGTATTGATAAAAAATTTTATTTTGGCGTATGTGTATATCCATATAATTTTGGTGATAATATAATACTTGAGAATTGGTCATTCATTACTTATGATGAAATTTTAAATGGAATAGAAAGAATTACTATTAAAAATAAGCAAAAATTGTTAGATAACGTTGACACAAATAGAAAAATTTATTTTGATTTAATTTGCGAATATGTTGATATGACTAGAAATGTTATTGAAATTATTAAAAGTCAAAAAGAAAACATTTCAAATAATATAATTACAAGTGAAGATGTCAAAGAAATAGATCAATTGGGTTTAGCTGATATAGTAAAAAAAATAAACGCAAGAATACTGTTTAATTTTTTAAGGGAGAATTTAATTGAACGTTATCCAGAAGAAAGATACTGTTATGCATGTGGATTTAATCACAAAAAAATAACAATTTCAATTAGAAAAATAATAAATACGGATGAAAATGGTTATATTCTTTTAGGACCACAACTTGAAGAAGATAATTTTCGAAGAACGATTCATGTTACAAATAAGACTTTAGGTATAAGCAAAAATAAAAAAGATAGAGATTTGTTATATGAAAAATTGAAAGGAATTTATTTTGACATAGAAGAAAAAAACAGTAAATATAATTATCCAATAGTAAAAAAAGAAGCCAAACTTTATAATGAATACAATGGTTATTACGGAGAAAAAGATCATAATTTATTAGATCAAGAATATATAGCAATTTATAGATATTATAAAATTAATAACACAAGTTTTGAATATATTTTAAAATTATTTGAAGAAGAATTAGAGTATGTTTCAAAAATAGTTGACGATAAAGAACTAATAAATAAAATTAATCTAAATATTATAAAGAAAGAACAAAAATAATATTAGTAGATGAAACTTTAATTAACTAATTATAAAAAATCAGTTTATCGAAAAAATATTATAAAAATATCCCTTGCAATAAAATTTATGAAAATATTTAGTAAAATCCCTATCAGCTTTGAAATGGATAGGGATTTTTTGCAAGTATAACCAGTTACAATACTAAATAAATTATAATATATCCATTGTAACAACGCCAATACTAGACGATGATATTTTTCAATTTTATTGAATTGTGTTTGTTTGTGTACAAAAACAATTTTAATAAATGAATTGATATTTTAATATTATTTTAGTATAATATTAATATATAGGATGAATATAAAAACAGGTCATAAGCTAAATGCTAGTTATAAAATGAAAGTATCTACTTTTAAATGATGCAAGTCTCAAAAAGAAGATAATATTAATTTATAGTTAATATTTGACTGATTAGGCCTAAAAAAGCAGCTCTAACAAAGGGTATGTTTTTGGTTGACCTTTTTTATTTTCTCCTATAAATGAGAATAAGAGAAAGGAAAAACAATTTTATGTCAATTGATTTTAAAAAAATCGAAAGTATAATAGGTTATACATTTGATAATATTGACCTATTACAACAAGCATTCGTCAGAAGAAGTTATTCTGTAGAAAATGGAGGTCAAAATAACGAAGTATTAGAGTTTATTGGAGATAAAGCATTAGATTTTGCTGTAATAAGACTAATGATGAATAGATTTGGAAAGATTACGGAAGATAAGCAATGGAATGAATTTAAACTAACTAATCCCAAATATTTTCAAACCAAATTAGATGAAGGAAAATTTACAGATATCAAAAAAATGTTAGTAGATACTAAATCTCTTTCAAAGTGTATTGATAAACTAGGTTTTCATACACAATTGATAATGGGAAAAGGTGACATTGCTCAAAATGTTCAAGAACAAGATTCAGTTAAAGAAAATTTATTTGAGGCAATTATTGGTGCAGTAACGTTGGATTGTGATTACAATATGGATATTATTACTGAAGTAGTTGATACAATGCTAGATTTAGATGCATTTTTTGATGATGATTTAGAAGAAGATAATTACGAAAAGAATTATATTGGTCTTCTTCAAGAATGGAGCCAGTCGCAAGGATTTGGATTACCTAACTATTGTTATAAAGAAATAAATGATGGTTATTTATGTGAAGTTAAGATTTCTAACAATTATGATTTTAATGCTATATATTATGGAAAAGATCTAAGCAAAGCCAAAGCAAGAGCTGATGCGGCATATCAAGCATATACTGATTTAAGAAATAAAGGATATATTGGTAATGAGTTTGAGGAAGCTGTTGGTGAACCAATATACGAAGAATCTATACGACAGATAAACGAATTATTTCAAAAAAGATTAATTTATAAACCCAATTATAAGTTTAATTTATCAAACGATAATAATGGAAATCCTGAATGGGAGTGTATATTATCGGTAAAAGGGTATGATGATTATTATGGATACGCAACAACAAAAAAAGAAGCTCAACGAGAAGCTGTTTACGACTTTCTTTGTTATTTGATGGATATTGAAGCTGATTATGAATAATTTCTACTGAAATTAGAAAGTTATTTAACAAAAGTAAGAGGTTTTGCATTTAAAGTGCAAAACCTCTTTATTATTTGTAAAAAATTCATTAAATTCTTGCATTAATTGTCAAAATATGGTAAAATATGAAAGTAAATTAAATATTTCTTAAGCTTGTAGTGGGGGAACACTCTTAAAAAATAATATTAAACATTTAAAACCTCCCTGCAAAACGGGAGTTTTTTTATTGTACTAAATAATTTTTAAATAGTTAAAAAATTTTGTTATATATTAAATTGTTTGATAATTAGGAATTCTTTAAAAAGATAAAATTTATTAAAAAAATTACAATATAAAAACTTACATATCAAAAAGCACATGAGGTGAAAAAATGAATGATGCAATTAAATCTGGAATAGCGTTTGAAGAAAGTATAATGACGATATTAAAATTATATTGTCTAGATAGAAATAAAAAAATAGTTATTTTAGATAATGTAGATAGTTATAGGTATTTTGACATGCATGAACGTAAAAATTATTACAATTATTCGCATTTTGATGCTTATGCACCTAATGGTGTTTTTGACGATATGCCCACTATAATAGAAATAAAATATTCAAAAAAAATAACTTCATTTAAAGAATCATTGGAAAAATTATATAATGTATATAGTCATAATTTTTCAGACAAGAATCATATGATGAGAAAAAGTTTTGCACGCGATGCGAGAAAAATAAAATTTATATATATATCACTTTTAGATAGAGAAGATGTTAAAAAAATAGAATCAACAAACGAAATATATAAATACGAATATCTTAATATTCAAATATTGCCAATAGAAGAAGTCATTGAAATTTTACAAAAATATCCAATTGAAGCTAGTAGGTTAAACGATTTAATTTCAGATGAAAAAAAAGCAAAAAATATTCTTAAAGAAATAAATACTTCTACATCAGAGTTAGAAACAACAGAAGAAGATATTATTCGCAAAAAAAATAAAAATATTGAATTGTTGAAAGAAAAATTGCATAATGGAGAATTGTCAATTGTGTTAGGAACAGGAGTGTCTATTCCTTTTGGAGCCTTATCATGGAATAAATTAGTAGATTATATGTATGAGGCCATCGACTCTGGAAAATTTGATAATGCAAATAATGCGTTTAGCAAAATAGGAAATGATAATCTATCAAAAGTACAATATATTAAACTAGAATTATTAAAAAATAAACAATATTTAAAAACGTTATACAACGGTTTATACAATAGTTATAACAATAACTATCCATATAATAATACATCATTATATGCTTTGTCTAACTTAATTAACGGAAGAAAAATAAGAAAAATCATAACATACAATTATGATAATTATTTAGAAATAATTTTAAAAAATAGAAAAATAGAGTATTTATTAATGGTTTCTAATGAAAATTATTATAAGAATTTTTTGCCAATCTACCATGTACATGGTTATTTACCATATGAAGTTAAGGATAAAGAAATGATTGATGGTGCAGATACAATAGTTTTGTCAGAAGATGATTATTTTAAATTGTATAATAATTCAAATCATTGGCAAGTTGCAATTCAATTACAATCTTTCAAAGACGACGTTTGTTTGTTTATTGGTAATAGTGTTACTGATTATAATGAAAAAAGAATACTAAATTATACTAAGCAAAAGTTTAAATGTCATTTTGCTATTTTTGTCAGAGACAACTTATCAATACAAGATATTTTAAAAATAAATAATTATTATTTAGAAATTTGTAACATTGAAATTATCTGGGCAGATTCAATTGCTGACATTTCTAAAATAATTAAAATGTTATCATAGATTATTATAGAAAGGAGATCAAATGAAGAAAATACAAATTATTACATATAATCCTAAAAATTTTAGTTGTTTAAATCAGAACATTGATATAAATAACTTTAATAACTTGAAGTCATTAGATAATTACGAAATTAATGTATTTGATTTAAACAACAATCATATATGGATAGATAGATCTAAAAATGAATGTGCTCCTACTGGAAACCTAGTTTTGTCAAACGATTTAATAAGTATAGAAAAAATGATATTCAATCGTAGAGAAACAAAAATTTTAGTATGCTTACCTCAAAATTTAAATTATACATATAAATTATATGGTGCAGATTGTCAGTGTGAGTTAAAAAATATAATAGGTGTTATGAAGTCGGTATTAAAACAAATTACTGATGTGGATATTAATGGTTTATATTATGAAAATACATATACCGAAATTAATGGTATTACTATACAAGGTGCATTTGTTTTTCCAGATTATGAAGATAGTATAACAAAGTCAAAAGATAGTCAAAAAAATACAACTATAAACAAATATGGTATTATTTTTACGGCATTAAATTTATTTGAAGAGAAAAATACTGACGCATTAATAGAGTTTTTGAAACATATTGAAGTAATTGACAAACCAATTGAATATCCTAAATGGTTACAAGAATATAAGTTTAATGATGATCAACAACTGCAAGATACTATTGAAAATGCAGAAGCAGAAATAAAAAAACTAAATCAAAAAATTTTTGATTCAAAAAACAAATTAGACGAAAATATGAAGTATAAAAGTATCCTTGTTACTAATTCAGATGAATTAACTAAAGTTATTTATGAGATTTTAGAGTATATTTTTGAAATTAATTTAAGTACATTTGTTGATGAAAAAAAGGAAGATTTCTTATTTGATAAAGAAGATATATGTTATATTGGAGAAATAAAAGGAGTAACATCAAATATCAAATCCGAACATATTTCACAGCTAGATGTTCATTATTATGCACTTCAAGATCGATTAGAAGAAGATGGAATTCAAAAGAAAATAAAAAAAATATTAATTATGAATTATGAAAGAAATAGAGAAATTTCAAATAGAAATGAAGTACATAAAACACAGATAGAATTAGCAAGTAGAAATAATACATTAATAATTGATACACTAAATTTATTACAATTATATGAAAAACTTCTGAAAGGAAATATTTCAAAGCAAGAGGCAATTGATTATATTAACTCAAAAATTGGCTTATTTAACGTTTTGGAAATAGAAAAAAATTAAACAAAAAATATACAATTCTGATGATAAAAAATGGTAATACAAATGATGTAATAAATAAAGTTTTAAATAAATTGAAATTGCAAAAAAATTTTTAATTTAAAATAGAAACAGATAAAAGTAAAAATACGGAGGTGTAAAAATGAAAACAGCAATCATACATATCAGTGATTTTCATATAAAAGAAAATGATCATTTTATTGTTGACAAAATTGACAAAATTGCAAATGCATTAAATGTATTAGGAAAAATTGATAAATACATTGTAATTTTTTCAGGTGATCTAGCCTATTCAGGGAAGATTAACGAGTATAAAAAAGCAAGATTTGTTATTGGTAAAATATACGAAAATCTTAAGCGTATTTATAATAATGAAAGAGTAGAAATTTTAATGGTTCCTGGCAATCATGATATGGTTTTAGATGAAAATTCAAGGGATTGTGATGATATTCTAAATTATTATAAAGAAAATAAAATTGATGAGAAATTAGAAGAGGAAATAAAAAGATTTGATAATTTTTACAATGAGTCAAAAGTCCACATGTCTAAAAAAAGGGATAAAATAATTGACAACTATTATATCAAAAGCGGTAATATTAATTTACAAATAAATTTGATTAATTCCGCATATTTTTCAACGACAAAGCCAAATGATAAAGAACTACATTATTTTCCTTTAGATAGATTAAATAGTTTAAATAAAAGAGATGAATTGTCTATTACGGTAATGCACCACACAACTGAGAGTTATAATGGCTTTTGTAAAAATGCATTAGAAGGTAAGCTATATGAACAAACGGATATTTTATTAACCGGTCATAATCACTTTCCACAAACAAAACGTGTTAGCATAAATGATAAAGGAAATATTATTGAATCATGTGGTGGAGAGATGAATTTTACTGATCAATATTTTAATGATGTTTTTAATGTTTTATTACTTGATAATGATTCTCTATCATGTATCGGTTATTCATTTAAGTGGATTGGGAAAGAAAATATTTATAAACATGAACAAGTATTGAAGGAATATTCTATAAAAAATAATAAAAAACTTTATCCTTCAGTAACTTTCATGAATGAATTGCATGAGGATCCAGGCAATCGCGGTAAAGATTTTACAAAATATTTTATTTTTCCAAAGTTAAGCAAAAAAAACAATTGCAATTACGGAGATGATGAATATATTGTAAACGAAAATGCTTTTATTAATGAAATATTGAACAACAAAAGAATTCTTATATATGGTGGGAATTGTTCAGGCAAAACAACATTAATAAAAAAAATATTTATGGATTTAACAAAAGAGTATGTTCCATTAATTTTAGAAATTTATCCTTCGATGAAAGTTAAATTGGATAAGTTTATTAAGAGTATTTTTGAAGAGCAATATGGTGATGATTCCATAAAGTATGAAAAATATCAGCAGTTACCAAAAGATCAAAAAGTAATCTTTATTGATAACATAGATTTACTTTCAAAAATTAAATATTTTAACATTTGTGATTTTTATAAAAGATTAATTGATAATTTTGAATATATTATTATTACTACTTCTTCCAAAAATGGTAATGTAGAAGACATAATAGCAAATGAACTAAAAAATAATGATGAATTTTATGAATACGAAATTTTTCCTTTTTTCTTAAAAAAAAGAAATGAGTTAGTTATTAATATTTGTAAAGCCAATAATATCAACAATCAAAAGGATATAGACAAGATAAATAGTATTGTCGATAATTTAGTGCACAATAATAATGAGTTATTTAGTTTAACGCCTTCATTTTTAGTAAAATATATTCAATATTTCACGGGCGATAATCAGTATGAATATGTCAAAGGTGAAAGATTTTTCAATAAAATTTTTGAATATGATTTGTGTGAAGCATTATTAATTGGATGTGAAAAAAATGAATTAGAAACTTATTTGACTATTTATGAAATTATCGCTTATGCAATGTTTAAAATGAAAAAAGACACTTTAGACATTTCTGAAATAAGAAAAGTTATTGAGGACTATAATTATAATTATGGTATGAAAATTAATTGTCAAGAAGTAATTAAAATTGGAGAAAAGTCTAAGATTATCAAGAAGAATGAAGATTATAAATTTTATTTTTCTAATAAAAACCATTTGGCATATTTCATTGCTAAAAGATTATTCTTTATATACCAAACTGAAGGAAAATATGAAGACGTAAATTATGCCTTAAAAAATATTTGTTTTGGCATTAATTCCAATATTATAATGTTTTATATTTACTTATCTAATAATGTAAATTCTATTTATAAATTAAATGATGATTTAGAAATACTTTTGTCGGATGCTGTTTCATTGGATTTAGATAAATTAAATATCCCCTTTTTAAAAAAGAAAGATATTACATTGATTGCTGCACCAGCGGATGATGACAAAGAAAAGATAAATGATGAAATTGAAATGCATGAAGAGACTATTTATTCAAATGAAGATGTAAAAGCCGTAGGAATATTTGACTATGACGAAACAGAAATTGACAAATTTGAAAACAAAATTAGTAGAGCAATTTCATATCTTGAAATTATTTGTAAGTCTATTCCATCATTTTATTCGAAAATTCCACTTGACAGAAAAGAAAAACTAAAGAATGCAGTATACAAATATCCAGATAAGATAGTTTATGCGATGTTAGCCCCTCTAAATAATAGTTTTGATGATTTGTGCAATTGGTTTGTCGAGTATGTCAATGACAATAATATAAAAAAGGAAAATGGAAAAGAGTATGTACGTGATGATATTGTTGATTTTTTACAAGGGTATGGAATTGCTATAGTTTTATCGCTTTTCCAACATTTTTCAGAAATGTGTGCAACTGAAAATACAGTTGAATTTATGACACATGGAGAATATGAAAAAAACACCAATAAATTACAAAAATTATCGATGCTAGAATTAGAAGCTCCTTCAAAAGATTTTATAAAAGAAGCAAAAAATATGTTAACTAATTCAGATGATTGGCTTTTCAAACACATGATTAGATTAATTGTAAGGAAACATTTAATTGTTAATAAAACAATCGACTTTAAAGAAAAGCAGTATATAGTTGATACTTTTTTTGGTAAAGTAAACAGAAAAAAATATTTATTAAAAACTATAAAAGAGTAATCATCAGGGTGGTCCTGCCCCACCTTAGTCGTTTTTACTTTAAAGATTACGACTTAACTGTTAAAGTAATATTAGGCATGTCATCTAGCCACGCTGCTGATGATCAATTAAATTATATCAAATAAATAATATAAAATATGTAGAAAAATGTGTTTGATAAATAATTATAAAAAATTTTAATATTATTTAGTGTAGATAAGAATGTATAAAATGTTTTTATATAGATAAAATGCAAAAATGTAGTACAATATGTTGTTTTAAATTATGAAAAAAGTGACAAATTAATGCTTAAATCTGAGCATTAGTAAATACTGTGAGTGATTTTTAAAATAAATTTAAAAAAGTGAGATGATTTAATGCTAGAAAAACAAATTAAAATTAAGGGGTGTCAAGTTAGCATAATTAAACCTAATACTTGTGCTTATTGTGATAAAGGTATTGATCCAATTATTATAAATAAATTTGCGTATAAATATTATGATCAAAATAATATTGTAGTTACATACCAATGTCCTTGTTGTGAACAAATTTTCTTTGCCATGTATCCAATTACATTAGGAAATAATTTAGCCCCTTTATATTATTATGAGATTATTGGTGGACACAAAACTGAAGAAAAATTTGATGAGTGTCTAAAAGATGTTAGTCAAAACTTTTTAGATAATTATAACGATGCATACTTTGCTGAGCAAGCTGGATGTACACATATACTTGGTATTGCATATAGACGCGCTTTTGAGTTTTTAATAAAAGACTACGCTATTAAATATAATCCAGAGCAAGTTGCTGAAATTAAAGAAAAGAGTTTATCAAAATGTATAGAAGACTATTTTCCTGATAATGAATCAAAAGAATTATTAGTTAGAACAAATTGGATAGGAAATGATTTTGCACACTATCAATCAAAGCATGAAGATATAGACATCAATGATTTGAAACAGTTAATTATGTTGTCAGTACAAATAATTGTCGCAGATGTAAAGAAAAAAGAGTATATTTCAAAGATAAAATAAAAATGGCATAATTTATATAATTCAGATTTTTAAGTGATAAATCTAATTTAATTATTTTTGTAAAAATAATCATAAACAAGTTTAAATTAGCTATTTATAAAAAACAACATTAAAATTTTTGCTGCAACAGTGAAAGAATTTATTTTTACTATAATTTTGATTGCTATATGTAATAAAATAGACGAAGTTTGCCATATTTCTACAAGAAATTTGTTTAAGACTTTAATTTTTTTCATAATTGTGGTATTATATAATAAATTATTTTTAGTTTAACATTAAATTTGGAGATATTATGAAAGATATATTAATAACAAATAACACTAATATAAAGTTCCTTGCTAAAATAAAAGAATCATTAAGAAATTGCTTAAACTGCTATTTTTCTGTAAGTTTTATTAAAAAGGCAGGATTAGTGTTATTTGAAAAAGAATTAGAAGATGCTTTAAAAAGAGGTGTAGATGTAAAAATTATTACATCAACTTATCAAAACTTTACTGATATAGCATCATTAGATATATTTAATAGATTTCAAAAATTATACTCCAATTTTAATTGCCATCTAGATTTAAACTGTTTCGGTGATAATGGTTTTCATTCTAAAGGATATATTTTTGAATATGAAAGTGAAGTAGAGTTTATTGTTGGTAGTACTAATATTACTAGATATGCGATCTTAAAAAATGTTGAGTGGAATGTTTCATTATTCAGAAAAAGTGATGATAAAATAGTTTCAGATATAGTCAAAGAATTTAATGTATTGTGGGATGCAACATATGAATTAAATGAAGAATTAATTGATAAATATAAAATAATGTTGAGTTATGCTATTGAAAAATGGGATATGGATTATTTTAATCCAAGTATTGCACCAGTCAACCCAAATTCAATGCAAAGAGAAGCACTAAAAGAATTAAGAAGATATAGAGATTTAGGCGTTGATAAAGCATTAGTTGTTGCTGCAACAGGTTCAGGTAAAACATATTTAGCAGCATTTGATGCTAGGAACTTTTCGCCCAATAGACTTTTGTATATTGTTCATAGAGATACGATTTTAAATGATGCACTAAATACATTTAAAAAAGTGTTTGGATATGAACATACTTATGGCTTTTATACTGGTAAAAAACAAGACTTAGGTGCAGATTACATTTTTGCAAGTTCTTCAATGATAGCAAAGCATTTAGATGAATTTAATAAAAATACCTTTGATTATATTGTCTATGATGAAGTACATCATATAATGGCAGAAAATGGACAGAAAATATTCACTTATTTTGAACCTACTTTTTTATTAGGTCTTACCGCAACGCCAGAAAGAATGGATGATAAAAATGTTTTAGAACTATTTGAAAATAATGTTCCATTTGAATTGCGATTAAGAGATGCAATTATAAATGATTTAGTTGTTCCTTTTCATTACTATGCAATAAGAGATGAATTTGCTGATTATAGCAGTAATGATAAAGCAATTATTGCAAGAGAAATATCAAAAAATATAAACGTCGAATTTATTGCAAGCCAAATAGAATTAAGAAGAGAACCTAATAAAAAATTGAAATGCCTAGCATTTTGTTCAAGTATAGAACACTCAAAAATGATGGCTCAGGGATTTAATGATATTGGATATAACGCTATTGCATTAACGGGCAATAACAATTTTGGTCAAAGAATAGTGGCATTTAAAGAATTACAAGATGATGCTAAACAGCTGGAAATAATATGTACTGTTGACATCTTAAACGAAGGTGTTGATATCCCTTCTGTAAATATGGTATTATTTTTAAGACCAACTGAATCGCAAACAATATTTTTACAACAATTAGGTCGAGGTTTAAGAAAATATCCAGATAAGGAGTATGTAACAGTACTTGATTTTATTGGCAATAACTATGAAAGATCAATACAAATAGCACTTGCACTTGGAACACTTGGTAAAACTACCTATACTGAAAAGGCTTATTTAAGCGAAATGATAAGAACCGATTTTAATTCGTTAAACATTCCAGGAGTTGAAATATTCTTTGATGAACTTGCTAAAGTTGATGTTATTAATTATATAAATAAACAGAACTTTAATAAAACTGATTACTTAAAGAAAGATTACCTAAATTTTAAGAAATATATACAAGTAGAATCATATCCAACACACGTAGATTATATTAATTCTGATATTGCACCAGATTTAATTAGATTTATGAAATCAAAAATAAATGGTAAGAAAAATAAATCATACTATTCATTTCTTAAAAAAATAAATGAAGATAATATTCCAATATTTACAAGTGAAGAAAATGAGCTAATTGATAAAATTTCAGAAATGTTACCTATTGTAAGATGTGATGAAATATTAATATTAAAATCATTGTTAGAATCAAATACTATTGATACTGAAAAAATACTTGGATATAATTCTAAAATAAATATTAATACTATCAATCACGCTATAATGTTACTAAAAAAAGATGGAATATTAGATAATGATAATAAAATTAATATTGAATTATTATCAGATGATATGAAGGTTTATTTGGCTGACTTATTTGACTATGCTTTATTGAAGTATGAAATTGATTTTGGAGACTTTGATGGAACATTTAAAGTTATGGCAAATTACTATAAAGAACAAATTATGAGAGTTTTGTTAGAAAATGCATTAACGTTCATGAAAGGTACAAAATTTAATGATGATGGTACAACTTATGTATTTGTTGGATTAAAGAAAGACTCATCAAAAGAAGAAAAGCTAAATTATAAGGATAAATTTATATCTAGTAAAGTATTCCAATGGGAAAGCGAGAATAATACTACGTTAGAAAATAGTACAGGTAAAAAACTACTTAATACAAAAGTAGTTCACTTGTTTGTTAGAAAAATGGATGAACAAGATGGTATAACTTTACCATTTACTTATTTTGGCACTGGCACATTCACAAATGCAAGAAAAACCAAAAATAACCAATGCGATACGTTAACATTTGATATTGTACTAGACAACGAAGTAAGTGAAGAATATTATTTAGATTTTGAAATACCAAAAGGAAAAGATTATGAATAACAAAAAACATATTGAAGTAGTAGCTGCGGTAATAAAAAAAGATGATAAATTCTTTTGTTGCCAAAGAGGTCAAAAAAATGAATGTGCTTTTAAGTGGGAATTTCCAGGTGGTAAAATAGAACCAGGAGAAACTAGAGAAGAAGCGCTAAAAAGAGAAATAAAAGAAGAACTAGATTGTAATATAATAATTGAAAAATTTATTACAACCATTAACTATGAATACAATACATTTTTACTAACAATGCATGTATATTTATGCCATCTAAAAGATAACGAACCAATTCTTTTAGAACATAAAGCTTCATTATGGTGCGATAAAGATAAATTAGAAACACTTGATTTTGCGGAAGCCGACAGATTACTTTTGAAATTTATTAAATAAAGAGTTTAAAAATGGTGCCTTTATCGGCACCTTTTATAGTAATAATATATGGTTGTTAAAGCAATTACATAATTAATTTTTATGAAGTAACCAAAACTATATTTAAATCGTGGTAAAAAATCAAAAAATATTGTATAATATATTTAATAATAGTAGGAGGGCTATATGATAGATGAATTAAAGTGTCCAATATGTGGACAAGCCACTAGAGTTTATATGGGGAATGCACGTAAAGATAGATTGTGTGCAAAACATGCAGATGAACTTAAAAGTGGGAGAATTATCGTAAATGAAGAAGGATTATTTGTTGAACCAAAAACAGGTAAGATTCTTAATAAAAATTATCAAGAAAACAAAGTAGAAAAAGAAGTTGTAGCAGAACAAAATGGTGTCGCAAAATGTATTGCATGTGGTAAAGAGACAAGACCTGGTTTTTTATTTTGTCCTTTTTGTTATAGAAAATACGTTGATAAAAAATTATTAGTTGAAATTACTAATTGTAAAGAAATTACTATATTGGATGATTCATATGAAGGTAAATTTACTTGTACTGATGGTCATATAGTTAAATCAAAATCAGAAATGATTATTGATAATTGGCTATTCGATCATAATATTCCACATGCATATGAAAAAATACTTCCAATTGATGCTGATCAAAGACATGACTTGCATCCAGATTTTTGCTTACCTGGATATGGCGATGATACAGATGATATTTATATTGAATATTGGGGCTATAATGAAAAAAATATCGAATATACAAAATCTAAGAATTATAAGATGAAAATTTATAAAGACTTAAAAATTACACTAATTTGCTTAGAAGAAAAAGATATAATGGATATTAGCGCATCATTAAGTAGAAAACTAAAGTTTTATAAAAAAGGACAAATTAATGAATAATCAAAAATGACAAAAAATTAAAAATGAAGCAGTATGGTTAACTGCAATATAAAGAAGTTAAGCATTATGTTTAATTTTTCTAAGAAATTAATTTTATATATAAAAGGTGATAATGATGAAAATAGAAATGATAGGATATAATGATACAAAAGCAATCGCAATATATAATGCAATACGATTGATGAACATAGTAATTATTTCGTTTATAATTGCTTTACTTTTTATTGTACCAGCATTCGTATTTCATATTTACGAGCTGTTGTATATATTTATCTTTCCAGTCTTTATGATAATACTTACAATATTACAATACTTTCTAAATTCAAATTATAAAACTTATTTAAAAGGTATTAAAACAAAACATAATTTTTGTTTAGATAGCGGAATTCTTTACAAAGATGGAAAAGAAATAAGAAATAAAGATGATATTCGTATTTACAAATTTAAGCATTTTCTATTCTTGGAATTAAAGAAATCATATTATCGAATAATGGATAGCGATTATTTAACTGGATCAAGAGAGGAACTACTTTCACATATTCGTTTTAAACAAGGTCACTACATATCTTTTGTTTTGCCACCTAAACCAGATCAAGAAATCATTGACTTACTTTTTAATAGAGTTAATTTGGATGGAAAAGAGAGGTTATTTTACTCAAAAGACAAAACAAAAATTATTTATATCTATAAAAATATTGCAGGTAGTTATTCAATTGGAGAAGAACGACTTTGTATAGCTGATGAAGAAGAACGCCGATATCTACACGAATATGGATGGTGGGAACCATCATGGGGAAGTGGATTTGCATCATTTTATGGGACTGTAGAAGAGGCATTTAGAGATATAGAAACAGATATTCGTGATTATATAGAATTAAAATAATATTACAAAAGATAAAAAATAAAATTTATAGATGTTTAATTAGGAGGAAATTGAATATTAAATGGTTAAAGAATTAATTAGAGAGATTAATTATTGTTTGGATAATAATTGCTGTATGGCAGCTCTCGCTTTGGCATTAACATTACCTGATATATGTGGTAAAGCGTTATACCCTAAGTCTAAGCCAAGTGAAAGATATGTGAAATGGTACGATGAACATATTAGCAAGCCTGAAAATATTGAAGGTAACAAATTAGATATAAGTGGAGACCTGATATATTCATTAAGAAATTCGATTATACATGAAGGAAATCCTAACGTAAATCACAATAAGTTTGATGTTATTTACTTTGAACTTTTATATAGCACACAAAAAAGTAGTCGTTCTTTAAGCTATATGATAGAGGGAAGAATAGATAATGACGAAAATGGTAATGAAATGATAAAGGAAAAGAAAATATCAATCGGTGTCAGAGAATTATGTACAAAAATTTGTGCGCATGCAGAAGAATGCTACAATAATAATGAAAAGAAATTTGATTTCTTCAATTACAGATTAGTAAACGCTGATTACAGAACTCGAGAAATATTTTTTAAGTGAATAGCTAGTAGAAATAAATGAAGAGTAAAATCAATTAAAATTTAATGAAATATTAGTATAAGCAAAAGGGGGTACACGATGCTGAAAAACAAATTTAAACTATTAAAGACATTTGACTGGAAATTATTCATATCATTAATTTTATTGTCACTTGTCCCCGCAATTATTCAAACCATTGAAACATTTGTTATTTCAACTAATTTATCTACAAGTGATATTGACATAATAGGTCAAATTGAATGGTTTGACCTAATTGATGAAACAATTAGAGCATTTCTAATTATTCCTCTATATTCAATTTTAAATAAAATATTAAAAAATTATAAAGATAAATTCGGTGAGGGAGTTTTTAAAACCCTAATTGTAGTATTTGTTTTATATGCAATATTCTCAATTATTGTACTCATTTATTCTGCTAATTTAATATCTTACATGAATAAAGATGAGACTAATTTGAGTTTAGTTAATTCATATTTATCAATATCAACTATAGCTTTCATGATAGGTATAATTGTTAGCTTTGTGAATGTTGTCTTTGTTGTTATTGATAAAGCAAAAAATATTTATCTTTTTCTTGGAATAAAAACTATTATTACTATCATAAGTGATTTTATTGTAATTCCACACTTTGGTGTAATTGGGGCAGCTATAAGTAATATCTTAATTAATAGTATTCTTGCAATTAGTGGAGTAATAATTCTAATTAATGAAAAAGCAATACAACCAAGAAAATTCAAAAAAAGCGATTGGTTAGTACTTAAAGAATGGGGTAAAATTGGGGTATTTTCTGGATTGCAACAGTTTATTGCTAATATTGTGTATGCGGTGATGATTGTTAAAATGGTAAATATGGTATCTGAATCAGGTAATTATTGGGTTTCCAATAATTTTATCTGGGGATGGTTATTAATACCAGTTTTTGCATTAACAGAAATAATTAGAAAAGATTGCAAAGAAGGATACTTTAAATTACAACAGTCAAATTATTATTTTATCACAATATTCATTATTATTTTTTGGTGTATTACAATACCATTATGGACTCCTTTTTTTAAAAACATTGAAAAACTTGAAAACTATGAACGTATTTTTCAAATTGTAATTATGCTTTTTCCTTTCTATATTCCCTATGCTTTTCAACAAATTCCTGATAATATATTTATAGGATTAGGTAAAACAAAATATAATTTAATCAATAATTGTATTATTAATTTTATATACTATGGCATATGGTATATTATTTATAAAACAAATACAATAACCTTTAATATGACAACCATCATAATGATGTTTGGTTTTGGAATGATTGCAAGCTATATTGTTAGTATATTAGAAGAAAAAGTATTACTAAAAAAAGAAATGAAAAATTTAGATATAGAAGAAGCTGGTTTATAAACTGGCTTCTTTAATAATTTTTCTACCAATTTTATTGATAATACATAAATTATACTTTTTATTAAATTAAATTATGCATATTAGATACTTAAAGCAAATAATGCAAAAATTTCATTAAATCCTTGCAATAATTGTCATATTATGGTAAAATATGAATATAAGTAAATATTTATTAAGCTTGTAGTGGGGGAACACTCTTAGGAAATGTAATTATACAAATATAGACTCCCTATTATATAGGGAGCCTTTTTTAACTAAAAATATATTTGTCAGTTATACTTTGAAAAAATTCAATAAAGAAACAATTGTAAAATTAATTATATATTAGTATATAGTTGATTAATCAAATATAAATTATTTTATTTATTAATTTAACAATGTTTATAAAGGTAATGTTGTTAAAGCAATGCCTATAAGTAAATTGTTAGGGGAATGGCAACCTATAAATCCTGTTTTTAATATATAAATTGCTAAAAACAAAAAATTCTACTAATAAGGAAGGTAATAACAATGAAAAGAGTAACGAAAAAACAAAGCAGTAAAGTTCGTAGGTTTGCAGCCGAAATATTCAAAAATCTCCATAAAAATTTAAAAGACAAATATACTTTTACAGTTAGATTAGTTGGATCTGTTGCATGGAATACTGTACTGAGGGATAGTGATGGTTTTTGGGATGTAGATTATCAAATATTACTAACAAAAAATTCTAAAGAATATAAAGCCAATCGTTTGAATAATCCAACAAATATCAAAAAATCTTTCTTAAAAGAATTTAACGAGATATTTAAAGATGATAAAAATTATAAAATAGAGAATTCAACTACTGCGATTACATTAATTGATAAGAAAAATAAATATTCTATTGATTTTGTAATTATAAAATTATATCCAAGCAACAATGAAATAATAAGAAGAAATAATAAAAAAAATTCCAGTATTAACGAATTTACTTGGAATCAATTGCCTAAATTCAATGAGGCTTATAGAAAATTTAGTGAACTTTGTCCTATGCAAAAGAAGGATTTAATCGAAAATTACGTATTGCCTAGGAAAAAAGAAGAAAAGAAAAAACATGATAATGATAAAACTAAAAGGTCATCATCTGAAATATTAATAGAGGAAATAAATAATTATGAAATTAGAGAATGAAATTATTGATTACTATGAAAACAAGGAAGACATCCTTCATTGGGCAAAACTTAAAGGTGAATATAGATATTTTTCTATAATAGAATTCTTAAAAGGAAAAAATATAAAGTGTACATGGAATAATGTAACTAATTATATTAAATATGATAAAAGAATACTTATTAATTCATTTAAATATATAGTATTTCTGGAAGAACTATATAAATCATTTATTATACAATATTCTGATATAGAACAAGATAAATTATTAAAACTAGATTTTAGTGTGACATTAGACAAGTACCTATCATTAAAAGATAAGGCAAATTACGATGGCATTGATTTGGAATTGTTAAAAAAAGAAAAGAGAACAATAAATGCATATAGAAATCAAGTAGTTCATAATAAAATAATATTATGTGATAAATATGAGGGAAAAGAATTAGAAGAAACATTGAAAATATTTATCAGAATATTACCAATTTCCTATAGAAATGGTTTTATTGAAGATATAAACAAATGTTCTAAAAACCTGGTAGAAACTTTATGGCATATAGAACTATCAAACGATTAAAATTGTATAGAAAATATAATATTAACTGCTATAGTTATAGATATAATTAAAAAAACATTAAGGGGGCAACATATGAAAAAAATCAAAAAACTTTTTAACTATCTACCAAAACGAATATTTTTAATTATCGATATATTAGTAAGTATAGAAATTATTTTAATCTCATTTGTTAATATAAACAATTTAAAAATAAAAAATGCATTATTTTTAATATCTGTTTTATATGTTTTTATTAGAAATTTTGTAAACAATTCAATGAAAGAAATGATTATTAATAACAATTTTATAAAATATGGTAATGAAAATTTTTTATGTTTATTGTTAAATTGCATATCATTAATTTCTATCAATTTTTATGTATATATCAATTTTTCTGATAACTATTTTTGGATGTATTTATTGATTTCTACATTAAGTTTAATTCTTATAATATTAAATGTTAAAAATTATAAACATATTTATAAAACTAAAAAGATTGATTATGATGTAAAAGTCAATTTAAATAGTTTAGCTCCTAAACCCAATTATGAATACTATAAAAATAGTGTAGGGGCATTAATTCAAGGTTGTGAAAATAGCAGAAATAACAATATTGCTTTGGATGGAAAATATGGCTCTGGAAAAAGTTCGATAATCGAAACTTTTATAAATGAAATTAGAGATGAATATGCATATTTAAAAGTATCTTTTGCAAAATTTAATAATGCAAAAATTGAACAAGATAAGCTTATGGATCAAATATATCAAGAAATATTAATACATGATATTAAAATGCCTAATTATTTTTTGAGTGGATTAATTACAAGTTTATTATTTTCAATATTTATATTGTTAAATATATTCAAAACATTTATTGTATTTGACAGTTTCACTAATTTATTGTGCTCAATTTGTTTTACTTCAATTTTTTATATAGTTACAATATTTATTGTTAATCTCAAAAAAGGAAAAATTGGAATTGGCGATTCTTCATTAGAACTAGAAAAAAATGAAAATGAAATTGATGCGAATAAATTAAAATTGCTGAAATTACTTAATAAATTTAATAAAACTACAATAATTTTTATTGAAGATTTGGATAGATTTAATGACATAACTATTTTTCAAAATTTCCGTGAATTAAATTTTTTGCTAAATGAAAAATTATTGAATAGAGTTATCTTTATATACGCATTAGATACCTCAATTTTTGATAGTAGTGAAGAAAGAACAAAATTTTTCGATTTAATAATACCGGTAATTCCTATTGGTGTCAAAAGCGACGCTATGAGTTATTTTTGCGCTGAAATTGTTGAAGAAATAGAACAAAAATTGCTATTAGTATGTTCAAGCTTTTCTAACAACTTAAGAATTTTGAATAATGTTCAAAATGAGTATATATTAATCAAAAAACAATTTCTAGAGTTTAATAATGAATATTATTGTAAGGAAAAAAATAAAATCTTTGCCATGGTAATGTTTAAAAATTTTTATCCAAGGCAATATGTTGAATTATTTGAATATAATAATTTTTTCGATGAAATTCTTAAAGATTTAGTTAATATAAGATATGATGATGAATTAAAAAATACTCCATTATTCACTGAACAAGCAAAAATGTATTTGAGCACAGTTAATCTTATAAGCAAAACAACTTTAAATAGTAAAAGATTACCATATAAAGATTTTGTTACAATAATTGATAAATTTGTGTATTGGCAACCGGAAAAAGCAAATGAAATTTATCCACGTAAATATACAGTGGTAAAAGATGAAAATGAAAAAAGAAAATTTAAAGATTTTATTCTGGAGCTAATTACAATCGGTGTATTAGATTTTGATTATTTTGAATATTTAATTCCAATTGCATTTAATAGTAAGGTATATAATGGAAGAGAACAAGAGTATTTTAATGATTTAGAACAAAGAAATTACATAATTAAAAATAGCAATAAAACTAATTTGAATTATAATTTTTGTGATTTATACGATGTTGTTCGCTCATTACCAGAAACTTGTTTTACTTATAATTCCATACACAATTATAATATTATTCATTTAATATTTGAAGAATCTTTTTTTACAACGAAAAAAGAGTGTTATATAAAATCGTTTTTATATAAAGTTGATAAAAATAATATAAATTTAAAGCAATTGCTATTTAAAACAATTGATAAATATATGGAAAAAAATAATGATCCTGATTTAACTATGCTTAATTGTTACAAAGAGAAAAAAGAAATATTTGAATTACTTACTATGGAAGATGATGATGTTATTTATCTTTCAAAATTTATAAGCATAATGCTTAATAACGATATATTTGATAATTTAAAATATGCATATTCTAAGTCAATAAATGATAATAGTAGCGTTAAAACAAAGGTAATTGACAATTATGAAGATTTTTATGAGTATTTAAGTTATGATTCTGATAAATATTTTTTAGAACGGCTAGGGGAAAGTTTAAATTTCTCAAGAAAAAATTTAAATTTAAATAAAGCCTTAGTTCAAACAAATTTGTTTAATTATGATATGAGTTCATATGAAAATTTATGCTATTGCTTAGATAATAACGTAAATCGAGATTTAAATTGCATTGAAGGAAAACTTGAAAAAATTCTTGATTTTTTAGAAGAGAATAAAGATGAAAGAAAAAATTATAATTATAAAATAAATAGATTATTTAGTAATATAACTACTTGTAATTATGATTTTTATGAAAACCAATCTATATTAAAGAAATTATCAAATTATTCAAATTTCTATGCTGGTTATGAAATTAAAAAAATAATAAATAAATTAATAAATAAATTAAAATTCAACGATATTAATGATATCACAATTCCCATTGAGTGTATTAACATTTTAATTGACTATTCAAAATTACCATATAGTATATTATGGTTAGACTATTTAAAAGAAAAAAACCAATCTAATGAGTTAATTAATTCAAAATATTATAAATATATTTCAGATAATTTCAAATCAATATTTGAAGATGGCTTTTATAAAACGTATTTTACAAATGAACAGATGAATCAATATATACGTGAAAACGTAGTTGATGTTGAAAAAATTGCAACAATATATGAAGAATTTCAAGTTGATTTTAAAAAGAATACTGACAATCTTAAAATTAATTCTTTAAATTATGCATATGTTTGTGACAAAAAATTTGATAAAGTACCTATTAATTATCTGTTTGAATGCACTGATGAAGTACTATTAGACAAATTTAATAGTTGTAGTGAAAGGGATTATTACATTGAAAAATTTAAAAGTACGGACGGAGCTACTTCAGAAAGTACTAGCACAAAGTATAATCACTTCGTAAAAATAATGTTGCAAAATAAAGATGTTGCGTAAATTGAATAATAGACGATATGTGTTAAATTTCTCTAAGATAAGAATTGATTTTGCAAATTCTGGTTCTTGGTCAGATATAAATAATATCTTTGTATTATTTAATTAAATTATAAGCTTTATATTCATCTGTATAGGTAGTTTATTAGAAAATTTATACAAAAAAAGGCAAGCAATATAAGTATAAAAAGACTTCAAATTTGTTAAAACGTTCTACCAGTCATATTATAGATAATACAAATAACTTATATGAATTATTATTAAAAAGAAATGTAACATTTGGAGAAATGTAATGCAATTTTAAATATTAGTAAATACAATAAAATAGATGAGGTGATGTAAGTGACCAAAGAAGAAATGATTAAAGATTTAAAGAATGTTAAGTTGGTAATCGGGAATGGATATGATTTACACTGTGGATTAAAGTCATCATATGCTGACTTTTTTATGCGTGATGCTGACAAAAATGATTATTTTAATAAATGGATAGATGACTTTAAGGAAAAAATTAATCAAAATGCTTCTACTACTGAGCAAAGTAAAGAAGATGTTTGGGTGGAATTTAAAAGCATTGATGAACTAAATATATGGGATTTATTTTTTTATATTGAAACGAAAACAACTAACCAAAGTAATAAAGAAGCATGGTTATGGTGCGATATAGAAACAGTTATGTATAATTCACTAAAAAGTTATGATAGTAGAGAAAGGAACACTAATTTATTTAGGTGGGAACATGTTTACAAGGCTATTACTAGAAGAATGCCTAAGGAATTTGAATTTTGGAAAATTTATGTTATGGCTAAAGTAATACTAAAAAAAAGGAATATGGAAGGATTTAAAAATATTGATGAATTTTACTATTATATTTTTGATGAACTAAATCAATTTGAAAAAGAATTTGGTGAGTTTATTAATAAAAAAAGATACTTATATAGTAATTTTTTGCCCAAAATGCCTAATTCAGATTTTGTAAATCGCAGTAAAATGACATTACGAGAACTATGTAATGTAGATAACTTGGTTTCAATAGATAGCTTTAATTATGATGATATTGGTGATGAGAATTTGAATAAGATATTGCATAATATAAATGGGAATTTAGAAAATCCTATTTTTGGTATTGATTCAAATTTATGTATAGCATCTGATCCGCGTTTTATTTTTACTAAAACAAATAGAAGAATGGAATTAGAAATGATTGATTTTGAATGTCAAAAAGATATTGCTTTCGATAATGTAATTGTTTATGGTCACTCTTTAAGTTCAAATGATTATAGTTATTTTTTCCCATTATTAGATAAATTAGAAATGACAAATTTTTTATCAAATAAAAAAATAATTTTTGGATTTAGTGTATATGATAGAGAAAAAGAAACTGAAATAAAAAGGAAAAACAGATTAAATATTCAAAAATTATTTGAGGCATATGCAAATTATAAGGGACTAAAAGATGTAAATAGGTTACTTGATTCACTAACTACACAAAACAGAGTTCTTACGTATGAAATACATATTTAATAATTACTTTTAAAATTGATAGCAGAATTATTTTCTGCTATTTTTCTATTGTATCTAGATATTACTACTTTAGCATTTTTTAATACATAATATTAATCTACTTGTGGTTGATTTTCCTATTATTTAGAATAAATAGTTGAATAAACGTGAATATAATGATATAATACTAGTAAATGAAATAAGGAGAAAAAGGTATGAAAAAAGTAATTGTTTCTTTAAGTATATTTATGGCTATCTTTACGCTTTTTATGTCAACAAGTGTGGTAGTACATGCAGACACGGGACCTAAACCAGATATGCAAATAGAGATTTGTAATCTTCCTAAATCTGATTATATCGTCGCATATGCAACTAAATATAAAGAATATATGGGACCACATCATTCATTTATTCCAGGTGATACAAGTGACAGACATTATGGTGAAACAAGTTTTGGAAATGTTGAAGATTTGACTATCGTATATAATAATGTTACTTTACCAGAAGGGTGGTATTTGTGGGATATTTCATCATTTTATTCAAATAGTACTAATCTATTAATCAAAAGTGGTTACATGTGGCCAACTGAATTCATTTTAATTATCTATGATAAAGTAAGTAATGAATATTATCTTACTGAAGAAACTAAAACTTATGCCTTTCATTCTTATTTTAAATATGATATGAATGATTATAAAAATACTTCAATTACATTAGAGAAGAAGATTGTATTAGAAAAGTCATATAAATATGGAAAAGAAATATTAACATTTGTGTTGAGATTACTTATTACTTTAGGAATTGAATTGTTGTTAGCATTATTGTTTAAGTTTGACAAAAAATCATTTGTTATAATTGCTATATCTAATGCCGTTACACAAATTGGTTTAAACATTGCTTTAAATCTTACTGCTTATTTCAATGGTAAATCAGTATTTTATATCTATTACTATATTCTTATTGAATTATTAATTGTGGCTGTTGAAGCAGTTGTTTATCGATTATTATGTAAAAGAGGAAAAGACGGAACTAAGAAATGGATTATTTCTTATGCCATATTAGCTAATGTTTTATCATTTGTGATAGGGGTATTACTTTGGTTCTTAGTCTAATTTTAAAAGTCAGTTATACTGGCTTTTTTTATTTTTTAATTTAAAGTACATTTAAGTTTTAGATGTTATAATTTGTTTAGAAAAGGTGATAAGTATGGAAAAAAGTTTTAAAAGACATGAAGTAAAATATCTAATTACCATAAATCAGTATATTAACTTAATGAATTATTTAAGCGATAAAGTTGAAAAAGATGTGTTTTATAAGAGCACAATTTATAATATTTATTATGATACTGATAATTTTGAACTAATTAGAAAATCAATCGAAAAGCCTATTTATAAAGAAAAACTAAGAATTCGTTCATATGATAAACCTACTTTAGATAGTAGTGTGTATGTTGAACTAAAGAAAAAATATGATCATATTGCCTATAAAAGAAGGGAAAAAATTGCTTATAAATATATTTTAAATAATAGTTTTTTAGGGTGTGCTGAAACCCAAATTGATAAAGAAATTAAATACTTTAATGACTTTTATGGGGGATTAACTTCTAAGATGTTTTTATCATATGAAAGAGAAGCATATTACTTTAAAGATGATAAACAAATTAGAATAACTTTTGATACTAACATAAAGTATAGTACTGAAAATGTTAATTTGTTACCATCAATTAGTGATATTAAATTATTACCCAATAATTTAGTATTGATGGAACTTAAAGTACCTTTTTCAATTCCTTATAATCTTGCAAAATACTTATCAAGTGAGAAAATATTTAAAACACCTTTTTCTAAATATGGCACAGCCTATAAACAAATACACAAATTATCATAAAATTCAAAGTATTAAAACTACTAATTTAGGAAGTTTAATTAAAATAAAGTATGATGTTGTTTAAAAGAAGATATACTTGAAAAAGACTTTATTGATGAACTTAGAGTAAAAAATGGCAATTTAGAAATTGCTTTTTGCAATACTGAAATTAATAATGAACTATAGATAAAAATTATATTTCCTTGATTTAGATAAGACAATGTAGTATAATGTCTATGATGGGTTGAAGATTAAATGACTTCCTTATTAAGGAAGTCGTTTCTTATCTAATTAAAAATATATAATTTAGTATATTTAGATAAAAAATGTCAATAATAAGAAAAATGATGAAAGAAAATGAGAAATCCTAGCGCACCTAGAGAAAGTGGAGTATTTATGAGATTATTAAGAAGATTAATTATTAACTTAATTGCTTTAGTTGGACTAATTGCTATTGCCATCGTTGTTGGCTATGTTTATGTTCGTAAAACTTATAACATTGATTTATTTAATACGGTGAGTCAGTTAAAGACTCTTAGTAAAGAAGTTGATCAAAAAGAATTATGTATGTTCCCAATTAAAGATAGTGATTATAGTGATGCTAAAACAGAAATTGATAAATCAATTGTTGATTTTGTGACCTATGAAGAAGGAACTGGTTATAATGGTTATACTGTAAATCTTAGTAAGAGTGATTTAACATTAAATAAGTTTATGATGATTTCATCACAACAACTTGGAGCCCTCGCCCAAATCATTTTACACCAACAAACTGGTGGGAAAATTAGCGTTGCTGGAAAAGAAGTTGCTATTAAAATACTTGAATTAGAAATTTACCAAGTACAAGATGATGGAAGTGCTGATCTAAATATAATATTAGAATTAGATTTAACACCATTATTTGATAATGCTAAAAAGTTTCCCTTTAACTTCTTGAAAAAATATGCACCAAAGAAATTGTATATTTCTTCAACTGTAACAATCCAAAAAGGTGAAAGGGCTTTTTCATATAGTGTATTACATAAAGATATTACTATTAACAATTTAAAATCATCTGATACAGCTGATTTCTTTAATACTTTAGATTTTGTTTTCAAAATTGGTTCAGCTGAAGATTTAAATCTTTTAATTGGTAATACGGTTGCAAATGCTTTGATAGGTAATGAAGCAAATCCTGGATTTGCTTATACACTAAAACAATATGGCGCAAAAGACTTTTCATTTGCTACTCTTGCCGCAACAAATTTCTTTATTATTCAAAAATAATCTTGACTGACCTTCTTAGGTCAGTTTTTTTATTGATTTACAAAACAAATATATTTTAAAATAAACTAAAATATGGTATAATATGAAAAGTAGGTGATTATTATGAAAATATTTATTGCATCAGATATTCATGGTTCGGCATTTTATTGTAAAAAACTTCTAGAACGTATAAATAAAGAAATGCCAGATCGCATTATTTTAGTAGGTGATATTTTATATCATGGCCCAAGAAACGACTTACCTAAAGATTATAATCCTAAAGAAGTAATCAAAATGTTAAATGAGTTAACAACACCAATCGTTAGTGTACGTGGTAACTGTGATAGTGAAGTTGACCAAATGGTTTTGAAATTTCCGATATTAGCAGATTATTTACTACTTGCCATTGGTAAAAAGACTATTTTTGTTACTCATGGACATCTCTACAATAAAAATAATTTACCACCCCTAAATAAAGGTGATATCTTATTATGTGGTCACACTCATATTCAATGCTATGAAGAAATAAATGATATCGTTTATATGAATTGTGGTTCAGTATCAATTCCTAAAGAAGATGGTTATCACGGTTATATGATTATTGAAGATAATAATATAACATGGAAAGACTTAGATGGTAATGTTCATCTAAATAAAGTGATGTAGGAGGAAATATGAATTTTTTACACTTAAAATATGCAATAATGGTGGCAGAAACCGGTTCTATCAGTAAAGCAGCTGAAAAATTATATGTTGCTCAACCCAATGTTTCAAGAGCCATCAAGGAACTAGAAAGCGACCTTAACATCACTATTTTTGAGCGTAATTCTAAAGGGATGATTGTTACACCTGAAGGTGAACAATTAATCCACTATGCGAAAAGAATCTTAAGACAAATTGATGATATGGAAAAGATATTTAAATATCAAAAAAAGAAAAATGTTTTCTCAATATCCGTTCCAAGAGCAAGTTATATTTCTGATGCCTTTGTTGAATTTTCAAAATGTCTAAATAATATTGATAATGCTGAAGTATATTATAAAGAAACTAATGCTTATCGAGTTATAAACAATGTAATAAATGAAGAATACAATTTAGGTATTTTACGTTATTATATTAATCATGACCGCTATTTTAAAGATATCATTGAAAAGAAAGAATTAAAATGTGAATTGATTAATCAATTTAAATATGTTTTAATCTTTAATAAAAATAGTGCGCTTGCGGAAAACAAAGAAATCCATTATTCTGATTTAAAGGATTTTATTGAAATTGCTCATGGTGATCCGTATGTTCCATCACTTTCAACCAATGAATTGGTAAAAACAGAATTATCAGAAGAAGTAAGTAGAAGAATTTTTGTTTTTGAAAGAGCTAGCCAATTTGAACTACTTGCAAACAATGAAGAAACCTTTATGTGGGTTTCACCAGTATCAAAAAGGTTATTAGACCGTTATGGACTAGTTCAAAAAGAATGTATAGATAACACTAAGGAATATAAAGATTTGTTAATTTATCGTTCTAATTATAAACTTAGTAAGTTGGATCAAGAATTCATTACAAAGCTTTGTGAAAGTAAGCGTAATATTAATTAATTTTACTCTAAAAAGTAAAAGTATATCGATATTGATATATCGATATACTTTTTTGATATTTGCAAAAATTTAGGAAATGTAGTATAATGTTAGCGAAAGGTAGTTAAAGATATGATTTATAAAACAATTCCTAAGTCTGTTATAGAACGTATCCCTATTTATTTGAACTATTTGAATAAAATAGATGAAGACGGTCTAATATCATCAACAACAATTGCCCAACAATTAGGGTTAGGTGAAGTTCAGGTTAGAAAAGATTTAAATCTAATATCCGGAAAGGGTAAACCTAAAGTTGGATATCAAGTTAGTAATCTAAAATCTGATTTGAACAAGTTAATCTTTGATGATAAACTTATCAATGTTGTGATAATTGGAGCCGGTAAAATAGGAAGTGCACTTGCAAAATATCATGGTTTTAACGAAAATTCGTTTAAAATAGTAGGCATATTTGATAATAGCCCTGAAAAGATTGGAAGGACAATCAACGATAAAAAGATTTTATCAATTGATGAAATGTCATCCTTCTGTTTAACGAATGATGTTAAAATGGCAATAATTTGTGTACCTCATGATAGTGCTCAGAGTGTATGTGATGAAATAATAAATTGTGGTGTCAAGGGAATTCTTAATTTTACAGATCAAAAATTAAATATACCAAATGATGTAAAAATAAGAAATGTTGATATTGTATCACTACTAATAACATTAGCTGTCGAAATAAATAATAATTGAAAAGGAGTGTAATTTACATGGAAAAAAATTATGAAATTGTTGATAGTTTAGAAAAATTATCAGCTAGATTAGAAAAAATTAAAAAAGCTCAAAAAGTATATGCTACATATACAGAAGAACAAGTAGATAAGATTTTCTTAAATGCCGCACTTGCAGCTAACAAGGCACGTATTGAACTTGCAAAAATGGCAGTTGAAGAAACTGGTATGGGTGTTGTTGAAGATAAAGTAATTAAAAACCACTACGCTTCAGAATACATTTATAACAAATATCGTAATGTAAAAACTTGCGGTGTAATTGAAGAAGATAAAGCTTATGGTTTAAAGAAAGTTGCAGAACCTATGGGTATCGTTGCTGCAGTTGTTCCTACAACTAACCCAACATCAACAGCTATCTTCAAAACTTTACTTGCTTTAAAGACAAGAAATGGTATCATCATTAGTCCACACCCTAGAGCAAAGAACTCTACTATTGCTGCCGCAAAAGTAGTTCTTGAAGCTGCTGTAAAAGCTGGTGCTCCTGAAGACATTATCGGTTGGATAGATGTACCTAGTTTGGAATTAACTAATGCAGTTATGAAAGAAGCAGACGTTATCCTTGCAACAGGTGGTCCTGGTATGGTTAAAGCTGCTTACTCTTCTGGTAAACCTGCAATTGGTGTAGGTGCTGGTAACACTCCTGCAATTATTGATGATTCTGCTGATATCGTCTTAGCTGTTAACTCAATCATTCATTCTAAGACATTTGATAACGGTATGATTTGTGCATCTGAACAATCAGTTATCGTATTAGATGGTGTTTATGAAACTGCAAAATGTGAATTCATGAAACGTGGTTGCTATTTCTTAAATGAAGAAGAACTTAACAAAGTTAGAAAGACTATCATCATCAATGGTTCACTTAATGCTAAGATTGTTGGTCAAAAAGCTGCTAAAATTGCTGAACTTGCTGGTGTAACTGTTCCAGAAGGTACAAAAGTTTTAATTGGTGAAGTTGAATCAGTTGAATTATCAGAAGAATTTGCTCATGAAAAATTATCACCAGTTCTAGCAATGTATCGTGCTAAAGATATCGAAGATGCATTTGCAAAAGCAGAACATTTAATTGCTGATGGTGGTTATGGACATACTTCTTCAATTTATCTAAACCCTATTACTGAACAAGCTAAATTAGAAGAATTCGCAAAACGTATGAAGACTTGCCGTATTCTTGTTAATACACCTTCATCTCAAGGTGGTATAGGTGATATTTACAACTTTAAACTTGCTCCATCTCTAACACTTGGTTGTGGTTCTTGGGGTGGAAATAGTGTATCTGAAAACGTAGGTGTAAAACACTTAATAAATATTAAAACTATCGCAGAAAGAAGGGAAAATATGCTTTGGTTTAGAGCTCCAGAAAAAGTATACATAAAAAAAGGCTGCTTACCTGTAGCACTTCAAGAATTAAAAGATGTTATGCATAAGAAACGTGCATTCATCGTAACAGATAAATTCTTATATACAAACGGAAATGCTAACCCTATTATTGAAAAATTAAAAGAAATGAATATGGAATACACAGTATTCTTTGATGTTGAACCAGACCCAACATTAGCATGTGCTAAACGTGGTGCTGAACAAATGAAATCATTCCAACCTGACTGCATTATCGCATTAGGTGGTGGTTCTGCAATGGACGCTGCCAAGATTATGTGGGTATTATATGAACATCCAGAAGTAGACTTCTTAGATATGGCAATGCGTTTTATGGATATTCGTAAACGTATTTATACTTTCCCTAAGATGGGTGAAAAAGCTTACTTTATCGCTGTTCCTACATCTGCAGGTACAGGTTCAGAAGTTACACCATTTGCGGTAATCACTGATGAAACTACTGGTGTTAAATATCCATTAGCTGACTATGAATTACTTCCTAAGATGGCAATCGTTGATGCTGACTTCCATATGACAGCTCCTAAAGGATTAACTTCTGCATCAGGTATCGATGCTGTATCACACTGTTTAGAAGCATATGCATCTATTATGGCTACTGACTATACAGATGGTTTAGCTTTACGTTCATTAAAGATGATATTCGAATACTTACCAAGAGCTTACAACAATGGTGCTAATGACCCTGTTGCTCGTGAAAAGATGGCTAATGCCGCAACAATGGCTGGTATGGCTTTCGCAAATGCCTTCCTAGGTGTATGTCACTCAATGGCTCACAAACTTGGTGCCTTCCATCATTTACCTCACGGTGTTGCTAATGCCTTGATGTTAGATGAAGTAATTAGATTCAATTCTGCCGAAGTTCCAACTAAGATGGGTACATTCCCTCAATATGATCACCCTCACACAATGCAAAGATATGCAGAAGTTGCTGATTATTTAGGTCTTGGTGGAAATACTGACGAAGAAAAAGTTAACAATTTAATCAAAGCAATTGATGAATTAAAAGTTAAGATTGGTATTAAACCTACTATTAAAGATTATGTTCCAGATGAAAAAGACTTCTTAAATAGACTTGACGCAATGGTTGAACAAGCATTCGATGACCAATGTACAGGTGCTAACCCTCGTTATCCATTAATGAGTGAAATCAAACAAATGTACTTAAATGCTTATTATGGTAAAGAATTTGTTGAAAAACCTGTTCCAGTTCAAGATCTAGAAAGTTATATTCCTGAAGATAAAAATGATTTTAAACGTGCATATAAAAAGAACAGAACTATTAATAAATAGAAAGTGAGGAGAAGAATATGAATCTTGAAAAAATTATTGCTATTAGAAATGCAAAAACAATTTATTGTGATGAAAACAATTGTGTAAAAGTATTTAATAAAGAATACTCAAAAGCCGACATTTTAAATGAAGCATTAAATCAAGCTAGAGTAGAAGAATTACCTATTAATGTACCAAAAATCAAAGAAGTTACTATGATTGATGGTAAATGGGCTATTATAACTGAATATATCAAAGGATATACTCTTCTTCAATTAATGGAAAAATATCCAGAAAAGAAAGATCAATATCTTGAACAATTTGTAGATATTCAATTAGCTACTCAAAAAAATACTTGCCCTTTATTAACTAAATTAAAAGACAAGATGAATCGTAAGATTAATATGGCTGACATTGCTTCAACAACTAAATATGATTTGCATACAAGACTTGAAAGTATGCCAAAGGGTAATTCACTTTGCCATGGTGACTTCAACCCTTCAAATATCATAATCTCTGAAGATAATAAACCATATATTATCGACTGGTCACATGCTACTCAAGGTAATCCATGTGCTGATGCCGCAAGAACTTACTTATTATTCTGGCTATCAGGTGACATTACAAGTGCGGAAAAGTATCTTGATTTATATGCTAAAAAAGGAAATGTTACTAAAAAAGACATTCAAAAATGGTTGCCAATCGTTGCTGCTTCTCAATCAGTTAAGGGTAACGAAAAAGAAAGAGAGTTCTTACTTTCTTGGGTTAATGTTGTAGATTACGAATAAAAAAACGGAGGAATAGAAAATGATTAAAATTACTGTTTGTATTGGTAGCTCATGCCATATTAAAGGTTCAAGACAAGTTGTTGAACAACTACAATACTTAATTGCAAAAAACAATTTAAATGATAAGGTTGAATTAAGCGGAACATTCTGCATGGGAAAATGTCAAAATGGTGTTTGCGTTAAAGTAAATGATGAATTATTCTCTTTAACACCCGACCAAGTTAACGAATTCTTCGAAAAGAATGTTGTTGAAAAATTAAAATAATGGTAGAAGTAAAAGTTTGTGTTGGGAGTTCATGCTTTTTAAAGCATGCTCCCGATATTGTTGAATACATAAACAAAAAAATTGAAACAGAAGACTTGTGGGACAAGATTATTTTATCAGGAAGTTTCTGTGCGGGAAAATGTAACCGTATCGGTGTTACTATCTTTGTTAATGATCAAGTTTACACAGGTGTTACTGTTGATGAAATTGAAAAATTTTGGAATGAAAAAATAGTTCCATATTTAAATTAATTTGAGGTGAGTAAATTGTCTAAGTACCTAACATTAAAGAAATCAAATTGTAAAAACTGTTATAAATGTATAAGACACTGCCCAGTAAAATCAATTAGATTTTCGGCAAATCAGGCACATATTATAGATAATGAATGCATTCTTTGTGGACAATGTTTTGTAATCTGTCCTCAAAATGCCAAAGAAATTGTTGATGGTGTAGAAAAAGCTAAAGTACTACTAATGTCAAAAGCACCAGTTGTTGCTAGTATTGCGCCATCATTTATAGCTAATTATAACGGAATTGGTATAGAAGCTATTCGTAATGCTTTAAAGAAATTAGGCTTTTATGATGTTGAAGAAACCGCTATAGGTGCTACATTTGTAAAAAATGAATATGATCGCTTATTAAACGAAGGTAATCACGAAATATTGATTTCTTCATGTTGTCACTCAGTAAATTTATTAATTCAAAAATACTTTCCTAATGAATTACAATATTTAGCTAATGTAATGAGCCCTATGCAAGCTCATTGTAGCGATATTAAGAAAAGAATTCCTGGCGCAAAAACAATATTCATTGGCCCTTGCGTTGCTAAAAAAGATGAAGCAGATCGCTATGAAGGAATTGTTGACTGTGTTTTAACCTTTGAAGAATTATCAAATTGGTTAAAAGAAGAAGGAATTGTAATTGAACAAACTCAAGATAGTGAGGAAATCGCAAAAGGTAAAACTAGATTATTCCCTACTACCGGTGGTATCTTAAAAACTATGGAATGTGATGCAAAAGGTTACACATACATGGCCATAGATGGGGTTGAAAACTGTATTGCGGCATTAAAAGATATTGAAAGTGGTAAAATTTCAAAATGTTTTATTGAAATGTCAGCTTGTGTTGGAAGTTGTATAGCTGGTCCTATTATCGAAAAACATCATTGTTCACATATCAAAGACTATCTATTAGTAACCCACTACGCTAGTACTAAAGATTTTGATGTAGAACAACTTGATAAGATGTACTATTATAAAAATTTTTCTCCTATTAAAATAGATAATAACAAACCAAGCGAAGAAGAAATAACCCAAATCCTAAAACAAATGAATAAAACAAAACCAAGTGATGAACTAAACTGTGGTTCTTGTGGATACAATACATGTCGTGAAAAAGCGGTCGCAATATATCAAGGAAAAGCACAAATTTCGATGTGCCTTCCATATTTAAAAGAAAAAGCAGAAAGCTTTTCCGATTGCATCGTTAGTAATACCCCTAATGGATTAATTGTAGTAAATGAAAAACTAGAAGTACAACAAATCAATGGTGCAGCTAAAAAGATTATGAATATTAGAAATGATTCAGATATTTTAGGTGACCAAGTTGTAAGAATATTAGATCCAGTACCTTTTACTAAAGTTTTAGAAACTAAGCGTAATATTCGTAATGAAAAAGTATATTTAGCCGAATATGATAAATACGTAGAACAAAGCATAATTTATGATACTAACTATCATATGATGATTTGCATTATGCGTGATGTTACTGAAGCAGCTCTTGAAAAAGAAAAGAAAGAGACAATCAGTAAACAAACGGTAGAAATTGCGGATAAAGTTGTTGATAAACAAATGCGTATTGTTCAAGAAATTGCTTCATTATTAGGTGAAACGGCGGCGGAAACTAAGATTGCTTTAACTAAATTAAAGGAGTCTATTAGCGATGAATAATTTATGTGCAGATATTGGTTACAAAAGCATTAACCACTATGGTGAAGAGTTATGTGGTGACCACATTGATATTATTGAACAAGAAGATGGATCAACAATTATCGTACTTGCAGATGGTTTAGGAAGTGGCGTAAAAGCGAGTATCTTATCTACATTAACTTCTAAAATCATTTCTACAATGATTTCAGCAGGATTATCACTAGAATCTTGTGTAGATACGATTGCTGCTACTTTACCAATTTGTTCAGTACGTGGGGTTGCTTATTCAACTTTCTCAATAATTCACATAAAGAATAATGAAGAAGCCGAATTAATCCAATATGACAATCCGCAAATCATCCTAATTAGAAATGATGAAGTCTACAATTATCCTAAAACAGAATTAATAATGGGTGGTAAGAAAATTTATAAAACCCAATTAAGACTACAAGAAGGTGATGTACTTGCATCAATGAGTGATGGATGTCCTCATGCAGGTATAGGAATTGCCTATAACTTTGGTTGGAAATTATCTGATATTGCCAATTATATAAGAGTTATCAATTGTGGTGGTTATACTGCCAAAACAATGTCAACAATGTTGATTGATGAATGTAATCGATTGTATGGTGGAAAACCTGGTGATGATGCGACTGCTTGCATCATAAAGATTAGGAAACGTGAACCAGTAAATATTTTATTTGGTCCTCCATCAGATCGTAATGATAATGACCGTATGATGGCACTATTCTTTGCCAAAGAAGGTAAACATATTGTTTGTGGTGGTACAACATCATCTATTGCCGCAAAATATCTAGGAAAACCAATAAGAGCTTCATTGAACTTTGAAAACTCTGATGTTCCACCAACTGCCGAAATCGAAGGCGTTGATTTAGTAACTGAAGGCGTAATAACAATAAACAAAGTAGTAGAATATGCCAAAGATTATGTTGGTGAAAACAAACTATACGATGATTGGTGTTTCAAAAAAGACGGTGCTTCTTTAATTAGTAGATTATTATTTGAAGAGGCTACTGATATTAATTTCTATGTTGGTCGTGCAATAAACCCTGCTCACCAAAATCCTGATTTACCAATTAATTTCAATATTAAAATGAATTTAGTTGAAGAACTAACCAAGTATCTAAAATTAATGGGAAAACGAATTAAGGTTAGTTATTTCTAAAGGTGATATAATGAAAAAATTTGATACAAAAGTTCAATATATAAAATATCAAGTGCTAAAGGAAGTAGCAAAAGAATCTTGGGATAATACCCTTACTGAAAATATTTTAGATATTCCTAAAAAGATTATTGTTGGTAAGGTTCCAACTATGCGTTGTTGCGTATACAAAGAACGTGCAATTATTGCTGAAAGAGTAAAAGTTGCAATGGGTGGCGATCGTAACAACAAAAACGTTATCGAAGTAATCGATATAGCGTGTGATGAATGCCCAATGGGTGGTTATGAAGTAACTAACGCATGTCGTGGCTGTCTTGCTCACCGCTGTGAAGATGCATGTAAACGTGGTGCCATTTCTTTTGATGATAATCACGTAGCACATATTGATAAAACAAAATGTGTTGAATGTGGCGCTTGCGCAAAAGTATGCCCTTATAGTGCCATTCACAATTATAAACGCCCTTGTGAAGTTGCTTGTAAAGTTAAAGCTATTTCAATGGGTGAAAACAAAGAAGCAAAAATCAACGATGATAAATGTATTGCCTGTGGTGCTTGTGTATATCAATGCCCATTTGGCGCAATATCTGATAAATCAATGATTGTTGATGCAATTGATATTTTGAAGAAAAGCAACAATAACGAAAAATACAAAGTATATGCCGTAGTTGCTCCATCAATATCAAGTCAATTTAACTACGCTAAACTTGGCCAAGTTATCACCGCACTAAAGAAATTAGGCTTTTACACCGTAGTAGAAGCTGCACTAGGTGCTGATATGGTAGCACACACTGAATCACTTGAACTAGTAGAAAAAGGATTCTTAACTAGTAGTTGTTGTCCTGCATTCGTTACATACATTAAAAACGAATTTCCTAATTTAGTACAACATATTTCTCATAATTTATCTCCAATGGCAACAATTGCCAAATATTTAAAAGAAAATGATCCAACTTGTAAAGTAATTTTCATTGGTCCTTGCACAGCCAAGAAAAAAGAAATACAACAAGAAGAAGTAAAGAAATACGTTGATAATGTATTAACATTTGAAGAATTACAAGCATTATTCGATAGTAGAGAATTTGATATCACTACTTTTGAAGAAGATATTCTTGATAATGCTTCATACTATGGAAGAATTTTTGCAAGATCAGGTGGATTATCTGATGCTGTAAAAGAAGCACTTAAAGAAAACAATATTACTGATTTTGACCTAAAAGCTGTTACTTGCGATGGTATCGAACAATGTAAGATTGCTCTATTAAAGAAAAACAAAAACTTATTAGATGGCAACTTCATAGAAGGTATGGCTTGCCTTGGTGGTTGTATCGGTGGTGCTGGTTGCTTAACCCATGGTGAAAAGAACAAAGCTGAAGTAGATAAATATGGTATGGAAGCATACGAAAAAACTATTTCCGATGCAATATCAATTGTAAAAATGACAAAATAACTTTATAACTTTTGAAGAAAATGTTAAATTTCGGTTTAACATTTTTTTCTTTGTTTAAAAATTAAAATATAACAAACAATACAAATATGAAAAAAAGAATATTAATATTATTAATTTTTACATTTTTTATCTTTTCATGTAAAAATAATATTGAACCAAAAAAAGAAATCAACGTTGAAAATAAAGAATTAATAATTAAAGATAATTCAAAAATTAATTACCCAAGTATCAATAATGAAGTTGATGAGCAACTAAAAGAAACAATGAAATTAACTTGTGATACGATTGAAAGTAATTATCATACTATTCCCAAAACTACATATGAAAGTTTTGTTAGTAAAAACTATATAAGTTATTTAATTACTTATAAATTTAACAATAACGAAATTACTAAATCTTATGTTTATGATGTCAATACCAAAAAAAGAGTTTATTTCAATAATAACCTTATTACCAAAATAAATAGTGTATTGAAAAACAAATATAACATCAATAGTAATGATTCAGGCTTTATCAATGTTGTTATTAACAACGATGAAATTGTAGCATATTTATCAACATACATCACAAATAGCGATGTAGAAAAAGTTAAATTTGCATATTCAAGTACTTATCTAGGTGAAAATATTACTAGTATTACAAACAAAAAAGTAGTTGCTTTAACCTTTGATGATGGGCCAAGTTTTAATAGTAAAAAAATAGTTAATTTATTAGATGAGTTAAACATAAAAGCAACTTTTTTTGTATTAGGCTGTAATGTTGAAAAATATGCAGATGAATTAAAATACATAAATGATCATGGCAATGAAATAGGAAATCATTCATATTCACATCCTGATTTTAGGAAATTATCGCTTGAGCAAGGATTAAAAGAAATTGAAAAAACGCAAGCAATTGTCTTTAAAACAATCGGAAGATATCCAAGAATATTTAGGTTCCCCTATGGATTAGTTAACAAGCAAATTTTAAATAACATCAAACTTCCAACTATTCTTTGGAATGCTGATTCACTAGATTGGCAGTGTTGTGATACTAAAACAATCATTAAAAGAGTAGAAAAAGAAGTGAAAGAAAATGGCATTTTACTATTCCACGATTTCAAGAATTTTAATGAGGAAGCAATTAGGATTATTGTTAATGACTTAAAAAAACAAGGATTTGAATTTGTAACAATATCAGAATTATTAGAATTTAGAAATGAAGAAAATATGCAACTAGGTAAAGTAATTTACTCAAAATAAGAATCAACAAATTATAGAGTATTGTCGTTTTATTATTTTAAAGTTTATGGTAAAATATAAGAAAACTAAGGAGGAAATAAAAATGGGTAAATCAAAAAAGAAAAAAAGTGTTGCATCAAAATATGCAAAATATTTGTATTTAGCATTTTCAGTGCTTGTAGTTGTTATGGCATTCTTGCCATTTGTTATTAGTAAATCTGATAATAGTTCAGATGTTACTTATACTGGTTTTGAAGTTGCTTTTGGAAAAACTTTAAATTCAGCTTCAGTTTTAGGCTTTGCAAGTGGTAGTGCAAAAATTAATATGTCTTATTTATTAATTGTGGCATTATTTATACCACTAGTAGGTTCAGTAATTGCATTATTTGTTAAGAATCGTAAACTAGCAAGTTTAGTTGCATGCGTATGTTTTATCGTTTCCGCAATTCTTGTATTTATGACTCCAACAATAACTTCGGTAACATACACAGGTGAAGTACTTGGATTTGGTAGCACTAATACGGAAACTTTTGCTTATGCAGGATATAGCCTTGCGGTAGGATCAATCCTTTCTGGTGTGTTCGGTGCACTTGGTGGAGTAACAGCCCTTGCTAATCTTATTTTAAAATAAAGTAAAAAAAAGCTATTGATTATTCAATAGTTTTTTATAACAATAATAAGGAAATAAAATATGAATAACGAAACAATCATAAATAAATTAAAAGATGGTAACAAACAATATGTTAAAGGTGGAATAATTGGTGATGTTTCTAAGAATAGAAGAATAGACACTTATCTTAATGGTCAATCACCATTTGCCTTAGTTATTACTTGTTCAGACTCAAGAGTAATTCCAGAAGTTATTTTTCAACAAGGAATTGGCGATTTGTTTGTTGTACGTGTTGCGGGAAACGTTGTTGATGAATTTGTGCTTGGTAGCATTGAATATGCTATTGAACATTTAAACATTACCTGTGTGGTCGTTTTAGGGCATAAAAACTGTGGCGCAGTTTCATCTTGCCTAAATCACGCAAGTGGAAGATACGTAAATAAACTAATTGAAAGAATATCTCAAAATATAAAAAATGAAAAAGACTACGATAAAGCAATTGAATTAAATGTAAAAGCAGAAGTTTTAAATTTAAAACAAGCTTTTGCAACATTTAAAAATGTTGAATTTATTGGTAGTATCTACGATATTGAAACTGGCAATTGCATTTTTCTTTAAATTTTTGACTTTTTAGTATATAATTTATTGTAATACCTAATTAATGTATTACAAATTATCAAATTAGGAGTTAAAAATGAGTAGAAGATTAGGTACTGTATCAAGAGGCGTAAGATGTCCTATCATTAAAGAAGGCGATGATTTAGTAAGTATTGTTACTGATAGTATTATACTAGCTAGTGAAGAAGAAAACTTCCCCCTAAATGATCGTGATGTTGTTGCGATTACTGAATCAATTGTTGCAAGAGCTCAAGGAAATTATGCAACTGTTGATCAAATAGCAACAGATGTTAAAAACAAAGTAAAAAGTGAAAAAATTGGTGTAATATTTCCAATATTATCACGAAACAGATTTGCAATTCTTTTAAAAGGTATAGCAAAAGGTGTAAAGAAAATCATTTTAATGTTAAGTTATCCTTCTGATGAAGTTGGTAATTCTTTAATATCTTATGATGAATTAGATGAAAAAAATATCGATCCATATAAAGATGTTCTTACCCTTGAACAATATCGTGATTTATTCGGACATAATGTACATGAATTTACTGGTGTAGATTATGTTGAATATTATATGAGTATTATCAAAGAAATGGGTGCTGAAGTTGAAGTTATTTTTGCAAATCAAGCAAAGACAATCTTAAAATATGCCGACAGCATCATTACTTGTGATATTCATACTAGAAATAGAACAAAACGTATTCTAAAAAATGCAGGGGCAAAAGTCGTATTAGGTTTAGATGACATACTTACAAGTAGCGTTGATGGAAGTGGCTATAATGAAAAGTATGGTCTACTTGGATCAAACAAAGCAACTGAAGATAAGGTTAAACTATTCCCACGTGACTCACAATATCTTGTTGAAGATATTCAAAAACAATTATATGAAAAAACTAATAAACACTTTGAAGTAATGGTATATGGTGATGGAGCTTTTAAAGACCCTCAAGGTAAAATTTGGGAATTAGCTGATCCTGTTGTTTCTCCATTTTTCACTAAAGGTTTAATTGGTACACCAAATGAATTAAAACTTAAATTCTTAGCTGATAATGACTTTAAAGACTTAAAAGGTGAAGAATTAAGAATTGCAATTGAAAAACGTATAATTGAAAAAGAAAAAGATTTAGTAGGAAAAATGATTTCTGAAGGTACAACACCAAGACAATTAACCGATTTAATTGGCTCATTATGTGATTTAACTAGTGGATCAGGTGATAAAGGTACACCTATTGTCCTAGTTCAAGGATATTTTGACAATTATACAAATAAATAGTAATAATGTAGTTTAGGCTTTAATGTAGCTTAAACTACTTTTTATTTTGTTTTCCCCTCGACAAAATGTCTTTTGTTTGTTATAATTATAGTAATAAATAGATAAAAAAGGAGTAACCATGAAACAAAACCGAATATTTTTAATCATTGCTTTAGTACTTACGATTTGCTTTTTTTCAGGTTGCAAAAAGAACAATATTGAAGCATGTGAACATAACTTTAGTAATGCAACGTGTACAAGTCCTTCAACTTGTACTAAATGTGGCGAAACTAGAGGAACTGCACTTGGTCATGATTGGCTAGATGCGACATACGAGCGTCCTAAAACTTGTCAAAGATGTGGAGCAACTGAAGGTGACCCTGTAGGCGAACATACTCATGTTTTTAAGAAAGCTACTTGTACAAAACCTAAAATTTGTCGAATTTGTAGTTTTGAAGAAGGAAGTCCTTTAGGCCATGAAGAAAGTATTAAGTTTCCAGAAGATGCTAAATGCAATAACACATACACTGTAGAAGTATATTGTACAAGATGTGAAGAGCTTTTATATGAAGATGAAATGGTCAAAGAACACGATTTATATGAAGAAATAGTTGTACCAGTAACTTGTACAACATATGGAAGTTCATTTACTAAGTGCCATAACTGTGATTATGAAAGTGAAAATATCTTAAAACCAACTGGTCATAGTATCGTTTACATAATTGATAAGGAACCAACTAGTACTGAATGTGGTTATCGTCATAGAGAATGTGAAAATTGTGATTACTGTGAATCTAAAATGGCTTATGTCAATAATGGCTTTTCAACCCATGGTAAGTTACAAGTAGTTGGACCTGATCTAGTTGACCAATATGGTGAAAAGTTTCAATTAATTGGTCTTTCAACCCATGGCTTACAATGGTTTGGTCGATACGTAAATTATGAGACTTTTGAATCATTAAGAAATGGTTTTGGCATTAACGTAATCAGATTATCACTATATACTAGTGAGGGTGGATATTGTGTAACTACTCCTAGTAAGAAAGCCGCATTGTTTGATTTAGTTTGTAAAGGCATTGAATATGCAACTCAACTCGATATGTATGTTATCGTTGATTGGCACATGCTTGGTGCAGAAGATGAAAGAGACGAAAATCCTTTATTCTATAAAAAAGAAGCAGTTGAATTCTTTAGTAAAATTACTGAAAAATATAAAGATTACGAAAATATTTTATTTGATATAATGAATGAACCATCGGGAAAAACGACTTGGAAAGATTGCAAAGAATATGCAAACCTAGTTATTCCTGCTATTCGCAAAAATAGTGATGGCATAGTACTTGTTGGAAATCCAAAATGGACATCAGATTTAAGCAGTGTTATGGCAAGTCCACTTGAAGGGTACACTAATATAATGTATAGCTATCATTTCTATGCGGGAGACGGAACTGATGCTACATTAGTAAAACGCGCTTATAGGGCAGGCATTCCGGTATTCATATCAGAACATGGAGGTATGGAAAATACTGGTGATGGGCCAATTTATAATGATTACATAAATAAATGGTATCAAGATTTAGATAGTTTAAATATTAGTTATGTTGCATGGAACATTTCAAATAGTAATGGAAGTGCATCAATCTTTAAAGCATTGTCTTCAGATATCGTATCAGTTAGCGATGATAATTTAAAAGAGTGGGGTATATTCTATCGTACTCACGTTAGAGAACGGATGGGTTTATCAGAATACAAATAAAAAGGAAAAAAGAGAAATGAAAAAATTAGGATTTGGATTAATGAGATTACCGAAAATAAACGGTGAAATCGACATAGAACAAGTAAAAAGTATGGCAGATGACTTTTTAAGTAATGGCTTTACTTATTTTGATACCGCATATGTTTACGAAAATTCAGAAGTTGCATTTAAAGAAGCAGTAGTTAAAGGATATAACCGAAGTGATTACTATATTGCGGACAAGCTCACCGCATGGAAACTAAAAGAGGGTTCTGATAAAGAAGAAATCTTTAAAGAATCACTAGATAGATTAGGAATAGAATATATTGACTATTATTTATTACATGCGGTACAAGAAGCAAATATTGAAATATACAATGAAAACGACTGTTGGAATTTTTGTCAAGAACTAAAAAAGAAAGGTTTAATCAAACACTTTGGCTTTTCATTCCACGGTTCACCTGCTTTACTTGAAAACATTTTAGCTAATCATCCCGAAGTTGAGTTTGTCCAATTACAAATAAACTACTTAGATTGGGATAATGCAATAATAGCTTCAAGACATAATTATGAAATATGTCGAAGATATCATAAAAATATTATTGTTATGGAACCAGTTAAAGGTGGCATTTTAGCTAATTTTGATGATGATATCGCAAAACTATTTGAACAATATCATCAAACCAATTCTTTTTCTTCATTAGCACTTAGATATGCTGGTTCCCTTGATGGTGTTATTATGGTATTATCTGGAATGAGTAATAAAGAACAAGTAGAAGATAATATTAATACATTTAAAGACTTTGTTAAACTAGGTGATGAGGAATATGAATTAATCAGCAAAATTAAAACAAAATTAATTAAAAAATCATCAATTGGTTGTACAAATTGTAAATATTGTGTAAGTGAATGTCAAAAGAATATCTTAATACCAGAAATATTTAAAATTTATAATCAAGCACTTATTATGGGTATCAATAATAAATACAAAGAAATGTATAAAAATTTAATCAATACAACTAAATCAGGTCAAGCAAATACTTGTATTAAGTGTCATAGATGTGAAAAAGTTTGTCCTCAACGTCTAAAAATTACCGATGAACTTGCGAAGGCATCGAATTATTTAGATAGATAATAAAATAATTAAAAGAAAGGAAGATACTGTGAAATCAATTGTTTATTTTTCAAAAAACCTTAATAGTCATGAATTAGTTAAGTTATATGATATATTAGGTGTACAACTTGAAGGAAATGTGGCAGTAAAATTACATTCTGGTGAACCTGGCAATCAAAACTTTTTGGGACCAGATTGGTTTAAACATATTGTCGCAAAAGTAAAGGGAACCGTAGTAGAATGTAACACCGCATATGAAGGCGGTAGAAATACAACTAAGGCACATATGGAAACTTTAGATAAACATGGATGGTTAAATAGTTATCGAGTTGATTTATTAGATGCAGAAGGACCAGATAAAGTATTAGAAATTCCTAATGGTAAAGTAATTAAAAAGAACTATGTAGGAAAAGATATTGAAAAATATGATTCAATGTTAGTACTTTCACACTTTAAAGGTCATCCAATGGGTGGATATGGCGGAGCACTAAAACAATTATCAATTGGGGTTGCTTCATCTTATGGTAAAGCATACATTCATGGCTGTGGAAAACCAGAAGATCTTAGGACTGCCAACCATGATAAATTCCTAGAATCAATGGCTGATGCGGCAAGCTCAGTTATTAATTACTTCAACAAAAAAATTGTTTATATTAATATAATGAAAAATATGTCGGTAGATTGTGACTGTTGCGCGGTTGCAGAAGACCCATGTATTAAAGATATCGGTGTTTTAATTTCAACTGACCCTGTTGCCATTGACCAAGCTTGTATAGATTTAGTATATAACTCAAATGATCCAGGCAAAGCTCATTTTATTGAACGTGTAGAAAGTCGTAACGGTATTCATACAATAGAAAGTGCTGAAAAACTAGGCATTGGCTCAAAAAATTATGAACTAATTGAAGTTACAAATAAATAGATTAAAAAATTGCAAATTCCATTGCAATGTAGTATAATAATATGGCAATAGGGTTATTGCCAAGTGGTAAGGCAACAGGTTCTGACCCTGTCACTCGTAGGTTCGAATCCTACTAACCCTGCCATTAAAGTCGGTCAAAAAGTCTTTTCTAGACTTTTAAAAAATAAGCTATTTTCGCAATAATTCATAGTCTCACTATGATGAAACGCTGAAAATAGCTCTTTTTTATTCAAAAAGTGTAGAGTTGTACAAAGGAGTTGAACCTTCTTTTTTTACGGCTAGACTGGGGAGTTGAACTGATTTCAAATTTTAGGAACAAGGGGATTTTAATATTATTATCATTACAAACTTTTAAGCAGGTTTTAAGGCTTTTGTCAGTTCTTTATCAAAAACAGAAATATAGGTAAAAGCATATAGAAGAGGATACTAACGAGATTTCGGGGCAACTGTATTTAAATCTATCAAAAATAAACGCAAATTCTTAAATAAATAAAACGCTTGCATTATTTTCCATATTATTGTAAAATATAATTGTAATACATTAATATTTCATAAGTCTGCTTTAAAACACTCTTAAGAATAAAATACACTGACTAGATACAAGCTCTCTTAGGAAAAGGGGACTTTTTTGTTTGAAAATAGATTATTATGTGTAAAGTTCATATAATAATAGTGATAAAACATAAAAGACAGTATGGGGAGGTACTAGTATGTTAATTTATTTAGTATTAAAACGTATCATCAAAGAGCTAGTTGGCCATAGTATACGGCCAAAAGTATACTAATATTATTAAAGACAGGAGGAGTATATTTATGAAAAAAATCTTTTTTGTAATTGTTCTTATAATGCTTAGTATTGCAATGATTGGTTGTACTAAGTCAGAATATGGTTATATTTTCCATTTTTCTGTTACAGAAGGAGAAGGAGAATTAACTATTCAAACAACAGATTCCTTTAATCCAACAATTGAACGTTGTAATGACGTCAGTATTTGTGAACTTAATTGTGGAGAAAATAGTTATTGTATAGGACTTCGTGGAGGTAAAAAGGGAAGTCGCGAATTAACATTTATCGCAACCCCCAAAGAAGGATATAAGGTAAAAGAGTGGACATTTAATGGCAAAGTAGTAGAAAAAAATAAAACAAACACTTATACCGCTATTGTAACAAATGAAGATAACTATAATGGTGTAATAGCAGTAAAATTTGAAAAAATATAATATATTATGCAGAGGAAAGTAATGAAAATATTTAAAAAAATGAGTAAGTTATTAACAATAATTGGTATATTATTTATATTATGTCTTTTATTTAATAGCTTTGGAATTCATATTTATGCACAAGAATTAACTGAAAATGAAGACAATATCGAATTTGAAGTTGATTCTAATAATTATACCGGTTATGGTTGTAATAATGGAAATGATTTGCAGGAAAATCTTAATGGTTCTTCGGATAATACTATTCCGGAATTTCCAAGTGGATTTGGTTGTGGTTCTACTTGTGGTGCTAGTAGAGAAGAAGGATATTCAGCTAGTTATCCAAGTGGTTGTAGAAATTGGCAGGTAATGCCCATTATTTATCCATTTGAATGTACTGATATTTGTGGTTACTCATCTGTATTAAGAGATTTGAAAAATAATATTTTAAAAGAATTGATTGATAATATTTTTAAATAATATAAAAATTTGAAAATTTATCAGGATATTTTGGGCAAAGTAAATGAAATGTAAAAGATATTAAATAATACCACAAATCTTTTAAACAAAATGCTTTATATTTAATTATTAATAATGTGTAAAGTGATTTAACATTTCCAATAAATAAATCTAAAAAAATTTTCTATAGGTAAGAAAATTAATGTATATCAAAAATTAAATAAAATCTTTAAAAATAAAACAGAGAACATATAAAGAATAATAAGGAACGAATAAGGAACGAAATAATGTCAATAACTTTGCAAAATGTCCAAAAAAAATTTAATTATAAGCGTAATCTTCA
>ERZ779725.14-NODE-14-length-141668-cov-26.112490_pt1:0-10000 | contig 141668 bp, 150 predicted proteins | sample MGYA00511890_ERZ779725 | MGnify/ENA primary metagenome ERZ779725 (study PRJEB29588, sample SAMEA2148549) | human gut metagenome | biome: human gut; feature: human-associated habitat; material: faeces | place: Denmark | collected 2008/2010 ...
TTAAAGAACCAAATAATAACCCAACAATAGGAATAATTATAACAAAAGACCAAGACAAGTTTGTGGCAAACTTTGTTAGAAGTGAAAAACTAGCACCGCTCACATACAAATTTGTATAAAAATAATGCAATTTATAAATATTTAGTGTATAATAAATTTAGTTAAAATAAAGGGAGACAATATGAAAAAAAATGGATTTACATTAATAGAAATTATAGTAGTAATAGCATTATTAGCAGCGATATCAGTAACTGTAGGAGTTAGTATGACTGGCTTATTTGGTAAAGAGGAAGACAAAAAGTATAATGCTTACAAAACAGAAATAGAAAACGCTGCTTGTTTATATGTTGAAATAAATAACATTACAACAGCTGAAACAATTAGCAAGGAAACTATTGTCAGAGCTGGTCTAATAAAAAAAGATTTAAAAAATCCTAAGAATAATAAAACCATTTTAGAAGATTCAACAATAATTGGCGTAAAAGTATCATGGAAAAATAATGAAAAAAAATGTTCAATAAGTACTAGTTAAATAACAATAAATATGTTATACTTTATATGTGATAAAAAATGAAGAATAAAAAGAGGGTACTGACAATATTATTAGCATTAATAATAATTATTACGATTATACTAGCGGTCGTTTTGATTTTTGGTGGTATAAAAACAAAAGAAATTAATGATTATCACGAAAAATTAGAAAAAGCTGCATGCAAATTAGCTGAAGATGAAAATTATACTGAAGCGTTGTGTGAAGGTTTTGAATATCTTTGCAAAGTTAAGTATGAAAGACTAATTGATAAAAAGTATATCAAAAATAATTTAAAAAATCCTTTAAATAATAAGTTAGTTAGTGAAGATACTAAAAGTTTCGTACAAATTAGCTGGAAAGATGGTAAAATGATTTGTACACATAAAGAAGGATAGTATATTATGAGGGAAAAAATATTAGAAGCATTAAAAGATGAAACAAAAGGACAAGATATAAATACTATAAATAGTAAAATCCAATTAAAAGGTGTAGAAGGCGTAAAAGAACTCGAAGCAACCCTAGCTGAACTAGTAAAAGAGGGCATTGTTCATATGTCTAAAAATCACGAATATTTATTAATGTCTAACACAAAGTCTTTACGTGTTGGAGTTCTTAAAATTAATAAAAATGGTAATGGATTTGTTGAATGTGAACCAGAACCAGTATTTGTTCATAATGATGATTTACTAGGGGCAATAAACGGCGACTTTGTTGAAGTTGAAATAAAAACAAGACTTAGTGACCCAAATCCCGAAGGATATATTAGAAATGTTTTGAAAAGAGATTTAAAAACCGTCGTTGGAGAAATAGTAAAAGATAAGAAAAATCTTGCTTTTAAAGCAGATGATGAAAAGTTAAATATTGCAGTAAAATTGACTAAAGACAGTATGAAAGGTTGCGTAGAAGGCCATAAAGTTATTGTTTCAATTATAAAAGAAATTGGTAATAGAACATTTTTAGGTAAAGTTGAAAGAATTATAGGACACAAAAATGACCCGGGCGTTGATATTTTAACAATTGCAGCTAAACATTCAATTGAAACAATATTTAGTGAAGCGGTTTTAAACGAATTAAAAAATATTCCTGATACCGTTTGTGAAAATGATTTAATTGGAAGAACAGATTTAACAAAGGAAATGATTTTTACAATAGATGGTGATGATACTAAAGATATCGATGATGCTATAAGTGTAAAAAAAGATGGGAACAATTATATACTTGGAGTTCATATTGCAGATGTTTCAAACTATGCTAAAGTTGGAACTGCCCTTTATGATAGTGCATTTTCTCGCGGAACATCAAGTTATTTAGCAGACACAGTTATACCAATGCTACCACATCAATTATCAAATGGTATTTGTTCTCTCAACCCCGAAGTAGTAAGACTTACAATTAGTTGTGTAATGACAATTAATGATGCTGGAAAAGTTATTGATTACGATATATTTCCATCATATATTATGTCTAGAAAACAAACGACTTACAAAAACGTAAACAAAATATTAGATGAAAATAAAGTTCCAAAAGGTTACGAAGAATTTGTTGATACATTAAAAACAATGCATGAGTTAGCAAAGATATTAAGAAAAGAAAAAATTAATCGTGGATACATAGACTTTGGAATAGATGAAGCGAAAGTAATACAAGATAAAAAAGGTCGAGCAATTGATATTGTAAAACGAGTACAAGGCACTGGCGAAAAGTTAATTGAAGACTTTATGATAGCAGCTAATGAAACTGTAGCAACACATATAAGTAATATGGATTTACCATTTATCTACCGTGTTCATGATTTACCAAATGCCGAAAAGATTGAAGATTTTTGCAACTTAATAAAACAACTTGGTTATCAAGTCCATACTAACTTGAACAAAATAACACCTGTTACCATGCAAAAACTACTTGATGAATTTCGTGATAAAGATGAATTTGTAATACTTTCTGATATGTTACTTAGAAGTATGAAAAAAGCTATTTATAGTACAAATAATATTGGTCACTTTGGTCTAGCTAGTAAAAACTATACTCATTTTACCAGCCCAATAAGAAGATTTCCAGATTTAACTGTTCATAGACTTCTTAGAACTTATCTTTTTGAAAACAGAATTGATTTAGAAACAATTAATTTTAATGCTAAATATCTAATAGATGTTGCTGAACATTCTAGTGAAACAGAAGTTAATTCTATTGAAGCCGAAAGAGATGTTTTAGACATGAAGATGGCTGAATATATGGAAAAACATGTTGGGGAAGAATATGACGGGATTATTAGTGGTGTAACAAATTTTGGATTATTTGTTGAATTAGATAATTTAGTTGAAGGGTTAGTTCATATAAGTACATTAAATGGATTTTACACATATGTTCCAGAAATGCTATCGTTAATAAGTAGCAATAAAAAGAAAAAATATCGTATTGGTGACAAGGTAAGAATAATAGTTACAAAGGCTAGTAAAAAACAAGGCATTATTGACTTTGAATTAGTGGGGGACAATAATGGAAATAACAAATAAAAAAGCTTATTTTAATTATTTTATCTCATCTGAAATAGAAGCAGGTATTGTCCTTGTTGGAACGGAAATAAAATCTATAAAAAAAGGCTCAGTAAATTTAACAGATAGTTATGTTAGAATTAAAAAAAATGAAGCATATATAATCAATATGTTCATTGATAAATATGATGAAGGAAGTATTTTTAATCACGAACCGACTAGAGAAAGAAAATTATTGCTTCACAAAAAAGAAATAAAGAGGTTGCTAGAACTTACTAGTCGCGAAGGATACACTTTAGTTCCTTTAAAAGTTTATCTAAAAAAAGGCAAAGCCAAAGTTTTAATTGGTGTTGCTAAAGGTAAAAAACTTTATGACAAAAGAGAAATGATTAAAAAAAGGGACATGGAAAGAGATAATAGGTTAAGGAGGTAATTATGAAATCTAAATTCTCAAAAATATTAACGATATTATTAATTGGTATATTTTGCATATCTCTAAGTGGATGTGGAAAAGAAACAACAAAGGATACTGGAAAAACAACACAATCACCAGAAAAGAAAAATTTAAAAATAGTTGATACAAGTAAAAATTCTCGACCATATGCAGTTATGATTAATAACATAAGTGTTGCAAGACCACTACAAAGTGGCTTACAAGATGCTTACATTATTTATGAATTAATAGCTGAAGGCGGAATAACACGTTATATGGCATTATTTATGGACCAAAATACTGAAAGAATAGGTTCAATCCGAAGTGCAAGACATTATTTCCTAGATTATGCTTTAGAAAATGATGCAATTTATGTTCATCATGGTCAAAGTCCTCAAGCTCAAAGAGATTTTAGTGCTCTAGGTGTTGATAGAATTGTAGTTGATAATTCTAAAACTGGCTGGAGAGATAAGAGTTTAAATGTTGCATCAGAACACACATTATTTACAAGTATTGAAAAGTTAAATAATGGTCTTGGTAGTAAAAGAACTACTAGAAATAATGATTTATTATTAAACTATAGTGTTGATGAAGTTGATATTTCTAAAAAAGAGGGAGCCAAAGTTGCTAATAATGTATCAATAACATATTCAAGTAATACAGTTACAAGTTACAAATATGATGAAACTAACAAATATTACTTAAGAAGTGTTAATGGCAAAGCACATACTGACTATGTAACAAAAGAACAATATCATTTTAAAAATATAATTACATATCAAGTAAAAAATACAACACTAAATGATGGTGAAAACAAAGGTCGTCAAGATATTGAAAATATTGGTTCTGGAGAAGGTTACTACATTACAAATGGATATAGCATTCCAATAAAATGGGTAAAAGAATCTAGAAAGAGCCAAACAAAATATTATTATACGGATGGTAAAGAAATAGATGTAAATGATGGTAATACATTTATTCAAATTCAACCCTCTGGACAAAATTTAACAATAGAGTAAAAAGGAGAAATTTATATGGATGGATTTGTTAATTTTATTATAGAACATTATATAATATTTGATATAATTGGGGTGTTTTTAATACTTGCTTTAATTGGATATTTTGTTTCTATAAAAAAAGAAAAAGCCAAAGTATTCAAATTAAATGATGAAACAATAAATATTGCAAATGACATTCCTATAAATGCTAATGTATCTTTACGAGATTACGTTAATGAAAATAAAAGTATTAATAATAACAACAATAACAATTTATAAAATTGGGGGCTACCCCCTTTTTATTTTTCAAAAAATTTGATATAATAAATTGGACAAAGGATGGTGTTTAAATGAATCTCTCAACAGTCTGGGAAATATTCACAAAATTGTTAGATATATGCTTAGTTTGGCTAGCATTCTACTATATATTAAAAAATGTTAAAAATAATATTAAAATGGTTTTAATAGTAAAAGGTGTATTTATAATCCTTTTAGTTAAAGTTGTAAGTGATTTACTAAATCTTTATACAGTTGGAGTAATTTTAGAATATGCAATTCAATGGGGACCACTTGCTATAATAGTAATATTCCAACCAGAAATAAGAAGTGTACTAGAATCATTAGGACGTACACAACTTTTAGGACGTCATAAAATACTAACAGTAGATGAAAGAGAAAAAGTTGTTTATGAAATAATGCGTTCTGTAGAGTATTTACGTAAAAATAGAATTGGAGCTTTAATAGTTATTGAAAGAGAAATATCTTTAGAAGAATATATTAAAAACGCTACAAAAGTTTATGCGGATTTATCTGACTCATTACTTGAAACTATATTCTTTCCAAATTCACCACTTCATGATGGTGGTGTAATTATTCAAGGTGATAGAATTACATGTGCCGGAGCAGTATTTAGAACAAGTATGAACCCAAATGTTTCAAAAAGACTTGGTACAAGACATAGAGCGGCTTTAGGAATTGCTGAAGAAAGTGATGCCATAGCTTTAGTTGTAAGTGAAGAAACAGGAAGACTATCAATTGCAGTTGATAGCAACTTACATTATAATTTGGAACCTGACCAATTTAGAATGATGTTAATCGACGAATTAAAACCTAAAATGGAAGTATTCTTCGAAGCTGATGATGAAAGTGAAGGTGATGAAGAATGATAACAAGATTATTTAAAAAAATATATAAATTTATTGACCAAAAAATAGTTGTACCAATAAGTAGATTTATTTATTATTTATCAAAAAAGTTTAAGAAAAATCAAGGAAAATTAGACAAATTATTAAATAGACCACATTTTTTAATTTACTTATCATTGTTCTTAGCAGTAATAATGTTTTTATTAATTGACTCTAAAGTTATAAATTTAGTAAAAACAGAAGCAGAAGAAATACGTGGTGTACCAGTTGTAGTTAAATATAATGAAGAAGCGTATGTTATTGAAGGCGTGCCTGAAACAGTTGATATAACACTAACGGGAAGAAAAAGTGATATATATCTAGCAAAACAACTTGGAGAATATGAAGTTGTATTAGACCTTTCGGAATATACACCAAGTGATAATCCATACAAAGTTTATTTCTCATATTCAAAACCAATACATTCACTAACATATAAGTTAGACCCTTCATATGTACAAGTAATAATTAAAAATAAAGAAAGTCAAGTTAAAACATTATCATACGATTTACTTAATATAAATGCTTTAGATAGCAGATTAAGCGTTAAGTCTGTATCATTAAATAAAACTGAAGTAGTTGTAAAGGGCGGTAGTGATGCTTTAGCAGAAATTGCATCCGTAAAAGCATTGATTGACCTTGCTAAACAAAACTTTAGTGAAGCAGGAACATATGATATTGACAACGTTGAACTAGTAGCATATGACTCAAAAGGAAACAAATTAACAAATGTTGAAATTGTTCCAAGTACAATTAGTGCATCAGTTATTTTGGAAAGTTACTCAAAAGCAGTACCAATTAGAATTGAAACAACTGGAGAACTTATAGCTGGAAAATCAATTGCGTCAATTTTAATAAATGGTAACTCAAATTATTCAATTACTATTTATGGTGACCAAGCGGATTTAGAAAAAATTAATAGTGTTCCTGTAACAATAAATGTTGATGGACTAGGAAATGAAGGCACAAAGAAATATAATGCCACAATTAATAAACCAAATGGTGTCCGTAAAATGAGTGTTGAAAAAGTAACAATTACAGCAACATTCGGAGAAGAACAACAAAAGACAATAGACATAAGTAACAATATAACTCCGATAAATCTAAGTGAAGGCCTAACAGCAAACCTTATTGATACAAAAGACATTACAGTTCAAGTAAAAGGTGTAGCATCAGTTATTGAAAAAATAAATAATGGTGATGATGAAAATAAAGTTAGTGCATATATAGATTTAGCAGGCTTAGGTATCGGTGAACATGAAGTGGAAGTAAAAATTAACAATAGTAACCCACTAGTAAGTTATGTTGTATCTAATAAGATAAAAATTAAAATAACCCAAAAATAAAGGTGTTAGCTTAATGCTAGCACCTTTTTAGTCTTCGATATTTGTAAATAATAAACCAATATTTATTAATCCACAAACACCAACAATTACATAAATAGCCTTTTCTAGTATTGTAACATTATTGAATAACTTAGCTACAATATTTACATCGAATAAACCATATATTCCCCATACTATAGCACCTATTATAGTAATAACTAAAGCTACTTTTTGTAGTATTGCCATATATTCACATCCCTTTAATCATATTTTTACCAATAAATTAAATAATATACATATTTTAAAATAGAAAAAATATATTTAATTAGAAAAGGGGATTTGGTAATGAAAAAGTATTTAATACTAATAACGATTATGTGTTTGGTTTTAACAGGATGTGGAACTTACAAACTTGAAGATGCTGTTAATGACTTTACAAAAAGTGTAGAAAGTAGCAAATCATACAAATTAAATGGTACAATGGAAATAAGTAGTGGAGAAGAAATATTTACTTATAATATTGATGCATACTTTTTAAAAGATGATTTTTATAAAGTTGTTTTAGTAAATCAAACTAATAATCATGAACAAGTTATTCTTAAAAACAAGGAAGGATTATATGTTGTAACACCAAGTTTAAATAAGAGTTTTAAATTTGATAGTGTCTGGCCAGAAAATTCTTCTCAAGCATACCTATTACAAAATTTAGTAACAGATATTAAGAATGATAATGAAAAAACATTTGAAAAAAATGAAAAAGGATATGTAATTAAAAGTAAAGTTAATTATCCAAATAATGAAGAATTAGTTTATCAAAAGATTTATTTTGATAAAGATATGAATATCACCGGCGTAGAAGTATATAATAATGAGGATATTATCAAAATCAAAGTAACGTTTAAAAATGTTAATTTAAAAGCTAAATTAAAAGAAGATGACTTTGTTTTAGAAGATTTAATTGATACAAAAGCAGAAGATAATAATAAAGATACAACAAAAGATAACCAAAATAATACTGAAAACAAAGATAACAAAAATGAAACTTGCACAGGAACAAATTGTAAAGATAATAATAAAACTTGTGAAAATAACAATTGTGATAAAACAACTGGTTCATTAGATAGCATAATTTATCCACTTTATATACCTACTAATACACATTTAAAAAGTTCAGAAACTGTATCAACTGCAAGTGGAGAACGTGTAATACTTACATTTAGTGGTGACAAAAACTTTGTTATAGTTGAAGAAACATCAAAATTCTCAAGTGAATTTGAGGTAATTCCAGTATTCGGCGACCCATTGATGCTTGATAAAACAATCGCAGCTTTAAGTTCAAATTCTATAAGTTGGAACGCTGATAACGTTAGTTACTATCTTGTAAGTAGTGATTTATCATCAAATGAAATGGTCAACGTTGCAAAATCACTAGGTAATTCTAAAACAGTAATTTCCACGAAGTAGTATATATAATAATGAAATATTACCTTGCAAAATAGTGTCATTTTATGTATAATTATTTTATGGAGGCATAAAGATGGCAAATAAAAAGGTAAAATTAAATGACAAAGTAAACGTAAAAAAGAATAAAAAAGGTGTAGATATTGACAAATATGTTAGTGATGAAGCAAAAGAAGTAAGAAGGTTTATTATAATATTGTTAAGTATAATTATCTTAGTTTTAGGAGTTTATGCTATTACAAGACTTGTTAATAAAAATAAAGATAGTAAAAAAGAAGAAAATGTTACAGCTGGAGCAATCGATTACGATAAAGTAAGTGTTGGAACAATGCTTAATAAAAGTGATGAAGAATATTATGTAATTGTATATGATGGTGAAGATAGCAAAGCAGTTTATTATTCAGCAATTGTTACTACATATATGCAAAAAGATAAAAGTTTACCAGTTTATTTCTGTGACTTAGGCAATAGATTTAATAAAGATTACTATGTTGGAGAAAATGGAACAAGTAATAAGAACGCAAAAACAGTAGAAGAATTTGCTTTTGGTAAATTAACCCTTATTAAAGTAAAAAATGGTAAAATTGATAAATATATTGAATCACTTGACACAATTAAAGAAGAATTAAGTGTTTAGAAAAGTTTTTAACTTTTCTTTTTTTTGGAAAAATGTTAAAATAAAAGTAAGGGTGATATAGAATGAAGCAAAATAAAGGTTTTAATTTAATTAGTGTTATAATTATCATTTTTGTAACATCAATAGCATCAGCAATTACCGCCGGTATAATCGTAACAAATAATTACAATTTAACATATAAAGGTTTAGCAGATGATAAAGAATTAAATGAATTTATAAAAACATATTCTAATATAATAAATAATTATTATGATGAAGTAGATAAAGAAAAGATGATAGATTCTGCAATTAATGGTATGCTTAATTACCTTGGGGATAATTATACAACATATTTAACTAAAGAACAAAGAGAAGATTTAGAAGAAAGATTATCAGGTAGTTATGTGGGAATTGGCATAACTTATAATGGTAGAGAAATAGTGGAAGTAGCTAAAAATGGTCCTGCTGAAGAAGCTGGATTAAAAGCTGGTGATAAATTTGTTAGTGTTGCAGGTACAGATGTAAGAGAAACACCAAATGCAATAAAAGCTTTAATACAAGATGCTAAAGATAAAACGATATCTATAGTAGTAGAAAGAGAAGAAGAAGAATTAACTTTTGATGTGGAAGTAAGAAATGTACCATCATCAGTAAAATATGAATTAAAAGAAAATTCTATTGGTTATATAAATATCGATATTTTCTCAGAAACTTTAACAAATCAAGTTTCAAATGCTTTAAAAGACCTTGAAGAAAAAGGAATGAAGAAGTTAATAATTGATTTAAGGGATAATTCCGGGGGATATTTAGATTCTGCAGAAACAACAGCAAGTTTATTCTTAGAAAAGGGTAAGCTAATATATTCTTTGGAAGATAAAAATAAAAAAGAAGATTATTATGATGAAACAGAAGAACATAGAACTTATCCTATAGTTATATTAATCAATGAAAAGTCAGCA
>ERZ779725.14-NODE-14-length-141668-cov-26.112490_pt1:12500-141668 | contig 141668 bp, 150 predicted proteins | sample MGYA00511890_ERZ779725 | MGnify/ENA primary metagenome ERZ779725 (study PRJEB29588, sample SAMEA2148549) | human gut metagenome | biome: human gut; feature: human-associated habitat; material: faeces | place: Denmark | collected 2008/2010 ...
TTCCCGGGTGTTGTACACACCGCCCGTCACGCCATGGGAGTCTGTAATACTTGAAGTCGGTAGCCTAACCCGTAAGGGAGGGGGCCGCCCAGGGTAGGACAGGTGACTGGGGTGAAGTCGTAACAAGGTATCCCTACGAGAACGTGGGGATGGATCACCTCCTTTCTATGGAGATATTTTATAGAAAACCAACCGTATGAAACCTTCGGGGCTAGCACATTAAATGTGAAAAGGTTTCAATCAAGAAGCTGCGGACTATTTTACTTGGTTTTGAGAGATCATTCTCTCAGATTATTGAACCATTTGTTGGTTTAGTGATTTTGTTCTTTGAAAAACTAGATAATGCAAAATTGAGTAGTCAATTACTGTCCTAGTAATTGACATTAAGATCTCAAAACTCATTTAATTAGGAATAATGGTGAATAATACGTAAGTGATTGTTTAACGAAAAGTTAAATTATTAAGGGCGTATGGTGGATGCCTTGGCATTAGAAGACGATGAAGGACGCGACAAACAGCGATATTGCTTCGGGGAGTTGTAAGTAAACTTTGATCCGGAGATTTCCGAATGAGGAAACTCACCCATTAGGGTATCATAAAGTGAATACATAGCTTTATTGAAGTCAACCCCGTGAACTGAAACATCTTAGTAACGGGAGGAAAAGAAAGAAAAATCGATTGCCTGAGTAGTGGCGAGCGAAACGGCAACAGCCCAAACCAGTCTTAGGACTGGGGTTGTAGGACACTAATATACGGAGTTACCAAGTTTTATGATAGCAGAACACTTTGGAAAGAGTGACCATAGAAAGTGATAGTCTTGTATGCGAAATCATGAAACCTCTATAGTGTATCCTGAGTACGGCGGGACACGAGAAATCTTGTCGGAATCTGTGGGGACCATCCCATAAGGCTAAATACTCTCTAATGACCGATAGTGAACAAGTACCGTGAGGGAAAGGTGAAAAGAACCCCGGGAGGGGAGTGAAATAGAGAATCTGAAACCATATGCTTACAAAAAGTTCGAGCCCATTAACGGGTGAGAGCGTGCCTTTTGCAGAATGAGCCGGCGAGTTATGGTATTGTGCAAGGTTAAGTGGAAAACACGGAGCCGAAGCGAAAGCGAGTCTTAATAGGGCGATTTAGTACAATGCTGTAGACCCGAAACCGAGTGATCTAGCCATGAGCAGGTTGAAGTTGGGGTAATACCCAATGGAGGACCGAACCAGGGTACTATGTAACGTGCTTGGATGACTTGTGGCTAGCGGTGAAATTCCAATCGAACTCGGATATAGCTGGTTCTCCCCGAAATAGGTTTAGGCCTAGCCTTGAATTATTTCATCCTGGAGGTAGAGCACTGAATGTGGAATGGCCGCGTCTAGCGGTACTGACTGCAATCAACCTCCGAATGCCAGGAATTGTAGATTCAGGAGTCAGTGTATGAGGTGATAACGTCCATACGCGAGAGGAAAACAATCCAGACCATCAACTAAGGTCCCTAAATATATGTTAAGTGGGAAAGGATGTGGAGACGCACGAACAGCTAGGAGGTTGGCTTAGAAGCAGCCATCCTTTAAAGAGTGCGTAATAGCTCACTAGTCGAGTATCTCTGCGCCGAAAATGTACCGGGGCTAAACATATTACCGAAGTTATGGATTTATAATTTATTATAAATGGTAGGGGAGCGTTCTAAGGGCGCTGAAGGTAGATTGTGAGGACTACTGGAGCGCTTAGAAGTGAGAATGCCGGTGTGAGTAACGTAAGGTAGGTGAGAATCCTACCCACTATTTGACCAAGGTTTCCAGGGTCAAGTTCGTCTTCCCTGGGTTAGTCGGGACCTAAGGCGAGGCTGAAAAGCGTAGTCGATGGACAACAGGTTTATATTCCTGTACTGCTTATAGGACTGATGGAGTGACGGAGAAAGCTAGGAAGAGCCAGTTATTGGATTCTGGTCTAAGCGTTTAGGTTGATGCACAGGAAAATCCGTGATATCGATAAGACTGAAGCGTGATGGCGACGTGGTCTACGGACCGCTAAGTCTTCTGAAGCTATGCTTCCAAGAAAAACTTCTAAAGATATGTTATAAGTACCCGTACCTAGAACCAACACAGGTGGTCAAGGAGAGAATCCTAAGGTGAGCGAGAGAACTATGGTTAAGGAACTCGGCAAAATTACCCCGTAACTTCGGAATAAGGGGAGGTTTCTTCGGAAACCCGCAGTGAATAGGTCCAGGCAACTGTTTACCAAAAACACAGGTCTCTGCTAAAGCGTAAGCTGATGTATAGGGGCTGACGCCTGCCCAGTGCTGGAAGGTTAAGATGATTTGTTAGGTGGACGAAAGTCGATAACACCGAAGCTTTGATTTGAAGCCCCAGTGAACGGCGGCGATAACTATAATCGTCCAAAGGTAGCGAAATTCCTTGTCAGGTAAGTTCTGACCCGCACGAAAGGCGTAATGATCTGGACGCTGTCTCAACCATAGACTCGGTGAAATCTTAATACCTGTGAAAATGCAGGTTACCCGCGACAGGACGGAAAGACCCCATGGAGCTTTACTGTAGCTTGATATTGAAGTTAGGTAATTTATGTAGAGGATAGGTGGTAGACTATGATGTATGGACGCCAGTTCATACGGAGTCGCCCTTGGAATACCACCCTTAAATTATTTGACCTCTAACTTACTCCCGTTATCCGGGAGGAGGACAGTGTCTGGTGGGCAGTTTGACTGGGGCGGTCGCCTCCCAAAGAGTAACGGAGGCGCTCAAAGGTTCCCTCAGATTGGTCGGAAATCAATCAAAGAGTGTAATGGTATAAGGGAGCTTGACTGCGAGACCTACAAGTCGAGCAGGTGCGAAAGCAGGACATAGTGATCTGGCGGTAGAATATGGAATTGCCGTCGCTTAACGGATAAAAGTTACCCTGGGGATAACAGGCTGATAGCGCCCAATAGTTCACATAGACGGCGCTGATTGGCACCTCGATGTCGGCTCGTCACATCCTGGAGGTGGATTCGCTTCCAAGGGTTGGGCTGTTCGCCCATTAAAGTGGCACGCGAGCTGGGTTCAGAACGTCGTGAGACAGTTCGGTCCCTATCCGTCGTGGGCGTAGGAAAATTGAGGAGAGCTGTTCCTAGTACGAGAGGACCGGAATGGACATACCTCTGGTGTATCTGTTGTAACGCCAGTTGCAGTGCAGAGTAGCTATGTATGGACGGGATAACCGCTGAAAGCATCTAAGCGGGAAGCCTCCTCCAAGATGAATTTTCCCATTCTTCGTGAAGTAAGATTCCTTGTAGACTACGAGGTTGATAGGCTAGAGGTGGAAGCGTAGTGATACGTTGAGCTGACTAGTACTAATAGATCGAGGATTTAACTTAAACAATTATTTCTTATTAGATGAATTATATCATTGCATTATCGGGTTTTTTAAAGGACAAAATCCTTTATTGGTGACGATAGCTTAGGTGATACACCTCTTCCCATCCCGAACAGAGAAGTTAAGACCTAATACGCCGAAAATAGTGTAATGCTAAGATAGGTAGTCGCCAGTTTTTTTTTGCTTAAAAATACTTATAAATAGTTAATTTACAAACAAATTATGTAAAATAACAATATTATACTTGTATTAATTATTAGTTATATCTTATAATAGGAATAGGTGATTAGAAATGGAATTTAAATACACATCAAGATCAGTTGATGACACAGTAAGAATTGCTCAAGACATTGAAAGTGAAAAATTTCCAAACATGGTAATTTGCTTATATGGAGAGCTAGGCAGTGGAAAGACTGTATTTACAAAAGGATTTGCTAGTGCAATGGAAATTGAAGAAACAATAACAAGTCCTACATTTAATATTATAAAAGAATACCCATCAGGAGAACTATCATTATATCATATGGATGTTTATCGTCTTGAAGAATCTGATGAATCTATTGGATTTAATGACTATTTTAATAAAGGTGGAATATCTATTATTGAATGGGCTGACATTATTGAAAACAAACTACCTGAAGAACGTTTAGACATTAAATTCAAAGTTATCGACGAAGACACGAGAGTACTTGTATTTATGCCTCATGGTGAAGAATATGAAGAAATCTGTAGTGCGGTATTATAATGACAACATTATTTATAGATACCCATCTAAATGATATATTAGTATTTCTTTTGAAAGATGGTAAATGTGTTGATAAAAGAGAAGTTATCAACAAAAAAAACAATAGCGAAGTTTTATTTCCAACTATTAAAGAATTAATTGATGGCAAAAAAATTGATGAAATTATAGTAGTAAATGGACCCGGTTCTTTTACAAGTGTAAGACTGGGGGTTACAATAGCAAAAACATTGGCTTATACTATGGATATTCCTATTAAAACTATAACCTCCTTAGAGGTACTAGCTATAAGTAGTGAAAAACTAAAAGTGGGAATAAGTGATGGTAACGGATGTTACTTAGCAGAATTTGATGCACAATATAAACCATTAAATGATTTTATTTATGTTAATAACTCCGATTTTATCAACATGAAAAACAAAGATGAATATTATATGGAATACTTGGTTGATATAGAAAAAGTTTACTTACATATGAACAATATAAATCCTACGAATGCTCATAATGTAAATCCTATCTACATAAAGAAAATTGGTGTTGAAATTGATAAGAAAAGCAACTAAAAATGATATTAATAAAATAAATGAGCTGGGAGCACAATTACATAGTAATTTTATATATACATATCATATTGAAACTGAAGTAGAAAATAGTTTTTCTATAGTTTTAGTTTCAGAAGATAATAGTATTATAACAGGTTATCTGTACGCCCAAGAGTTAGTGGATAATATTGATTTATTAAGTATTTTTGTTGATAAAAACTATCGTTATCAACATATTGGTACAGATTTAATTAATTATTTACAAGAAAATAGTAATAATAAAACCATTACTTTAGAAGTTTCAAATAAAAATGAAAACGCCATTCTTCTATATAAAAAGTGCGGTTTTAAAGAGGTAGGAATAAGAAAAAAATATTATATTGATAGTGATGCCATAGTAATGAAATGGGGGATTTAAATGAAAGATATATATATATTAGCAATAGAAACATCATGTGATGAAACAAGCATAGCAATTGTTAAAAATGGTCATGAAGTCGTAGCAATGACTATTTTAACTCAAATGTATACTCATGCAAATTTTGGCGGAGTAGTGCCAGAAATTGCATCAAGAATGCATACAGAAAATATAACAATGGTTTTAGAAGATACTTTAAAAAAAGCCAACATGACTGTTAATGATGTTGATGCTATAGCAGTTACACAAAAACCTGGTCTTCTAGGTTCTTTACTCGTGGGCATAGAATTTGCCAAAGTATTAAGTTATGTATATAACAAACCGTTAATTGCTGTAAATCATTTAATAGGTCATATATATGCTAATGCTATTAATAAAAAGTTAGAATTTCCTCTTTTAGCTTTAGTTGTAAGTGGGGGACATACAGAACTAGTAATTATGAAAGATGACTACGATTTTGAATTTCTAGGTGGAACCCTTGATGATGCTATCGGTGAAGCATATGATAAAGTTGCAAGAATACTAGGCATACCGTATCCAGGAGGTCCTGGAATAGAAAAGAAAGCTCTAGAAGGAAAAGTAACTTATGACTTTCCAAGGCCAGTAATGGATAACACATATAATTTTAGTTATAGTGGCTTAAAAAGCCGAATAATAAACATTGTTCATAATGAAAAACAAAGAGGAAACGAAATAAGAGAAGCTGACTTAGCAGCTAGTTTTCAATATGTTGCTGTTGATGAACTTGCTAGAAAAACGGATTTAGCCCTTAGAAACACTGGTATAAAACATGTTTTAGTAGCAGGTGGTGTATCAGCAAACAAATATTTACGAAATGAAATAGAAAAAGTAGCAGAAAAAAATGGTGCTAAATTAAACATTCCAGAATTTATATACTGTACAGATAATGCAGCAATGATTGGTGCTGCAGCTTACCCCCTTTATTTAAAAAAACAATTTGCAGATTACTCATTAAATGGTGAATCTCAAGCAGATGTTTGCTAGAAAGGCATAAAAATGAATGATAATTTTCAAAAACTAAATAATTTTTTCCAAACAGATTTGCATATAAAGCAATTAATAAGTAATTTATTTCCTAATCCAGCGGATAGATTAAATAAATCTGCACTTTTTAAGTATGTTGATAGATTGGAAGACTCTTTGGATAAAATAGAAATATCCTTCAATAGAATTATCAACACTTATTTTTCTAGTGATTTAAAAAAATATATTGAAATAGTATTTGATTATTATCATCAAGAAATAAATAGTTGTGGTTACGATTATGATAAATTAGAAAATGCTTTTAAAAAGATATTTGTGAGTATGTCACCTGAGTTAATTGATATAACCAACAATGAAATAAAAGGTTATTATATGTTATCTGGGGTTGAAAAACCTTTAGCTAAAGCAACTTCAATATCAGAAATTTTACATATATTTCATTCTTATGTTTTAAATAATGAAAATATATTACAAAGTTGCAATCTTCTAAAACAAAAAGCTGAAACACGTCTTTATGGTTATCCATCTCAAATAGCTGAAAATATTTTTAACTCTTTAGATGACTATTTTAGTGATTCACCCAAAATAATTGTTTCTTTAAATGAAACTCACATTCTTATGATGCTAAGGGATTTTGGGCATGCAACAACTTTAGATATCAACATTGAAAATGATGAAGCTTGGATAGAGTATTTTATTCCAAAAGTGTGTAATTATCTAATGGTAAATGAACTTCCAGGTGTAAGAAAAGTAGATAAAAGTTCAAATTGGACCAAAGGAACATTAAGAGTTAAAGTAAGTGAACTTGGTAAATACTTAAACAATTTTATTAAAATGATACCAACAGATGATGAAATGTTTATAAAAGGTGGAATTGTGTACGAAGAAAGAACAACAAGATAAAAAATGTTGCTAAAAATTATAGACAAACGAATAAATATTTGCTATAATGTATATTACATGGGGAAGTACTGGTTTCGACATGTATTACTAGGCATGACTGCAAGTGGTCGGCATACCTTAAGTGCAAAATTAAAATTAAATGACGAAGCTAATTATAGTTTCGCTCCTGCTTTTGCCTAATAGAAGGTAAGGGAGCACTTCTATTCAATTTCTCTTATAGGTTGAACTAGGGGTTAATAAATATAAGATATAATATATTAATTGCTTAGGTTAGTATATCGAATTTCACTAAACTTACTAATTAATAGGTTAGTGTAGAGCCATTTTAGTTAGGACATTTAAATCTACCTAAACTTGTAGACGTTGTGATATAGGGTATATTGGACAGGAGTTCAATTCTCCTCTTCTCCACCAGATTGATAGGAAACTCGAACTTTTATAAATTCGAGAGTAATAAATTACTAACAGAAATGTTAGTTTTTTTGTTATTTAAGAAAGGAAAAGTGATGAGTTATGACAATAGAAACTAAAGAACTTGTAATAAGTGAAGAATTAAAAAGAAAGGTAGAAATGATTTGTAGGTTTGCTTATGTTGACTACACTATCGCAAATGGAAATATTAAAAGTATTAAAAACACAAATATTGCTATGGTTAAACCTCATATAGTAAAAATTAAAGGTATTGATTATTTAATATTTGATGAATGTGATGATATTTTTATAAATGGTTATAAAGAGAAAATTAAGTTTAAAGATTTTGAAGAATATATTAAAACCCACTAAAACCTTGACAAATCAAGAATAAATGTATATAGTATAGAACTAATAAAAGCAAGCAGTATCGCTTTTTAAAGGGGAAAGAGAGGTACTTCTATGATTAAAAGCACATATAACATATTTAAAATTTATACTTATTTATTTAAGAGGAGTCAAAGGTATTAGTCCCACCTAGTATTTTTGACCCCTCTTTTTTGATAGAAAGTGAGGTTGATAAAAGTATGAATGAAGAAAAGAAAATCGCAGGTATTTATAAAAGAGTTTCTACACTCGACCAAAAACGTGAGGGTTTTAGTTTACCCGAACAAGAAGAAAAATTAAAAGAGTTTTGTAAATTTAAAGGTTATGAAGTTTATAAAATATATGAAGATGCAGGTATAAGTGCTAAAAATGATAAAAGACCAGCATATCAAGAAATGATGCAAGATGTTAAAGATAAGAAAATAAATGTTATTGTTGCTTTTAAGTTAGATAGATTAACTCGTTCAGTTTATGATATTGAAAAACTTATGAAGTTTGTTAATGATTATGAATGTGATATTGATTGTATGGCTGATGAATCTAATACAACTACTTCAAATGGTAGAATGGTTATGAGAATAATGACTAGTGTTTCTCAAAATGAAATTGAAAAATGTAGCGAAAGAACAAAGTTTGGTATGGTAGGTGCTATTAAGTCAGGACACATTCCAAATCGTGCTCCATTAGGTTTTACAAGAGATAATAAAAAGTTAGTGCCTGACCCTTTAACAAAAGATGTTATTGTTAGAGTATTCGATTTATATTTAGAGGGTAAATCTCATCAAACTATTGCTAATATATTTAACAAAGAAAAAGTTTTAGGAAAAACAAATTGGTATGACTCTACTATTCAAAAGATATTATCAAACGAACTTTATAAGGGCGATTTTGTAAATGGTAAAAGAACAAAACAACCTACATATTATGAAAATGTTGTTGAGCCAATAGTATCAAAAGAAAAATGGGATAATTGCCAAAGTCAAAAATTAAGAAATGCTAGACACTATGAAAGAACAGCAACTTACTTATTCACAAATAAACTAATATGTTCTAAATGTGGTAGATTTCTAGGTGGAAGTGCTACGACTAAAAAGAATGGAAATAAATATTATTACTATAAATGCGAACATTGTAAAACTAACTTTAAAGAGCAAGAAATAGAAGAAAATATGTTAGCAGCAGTTATTGAACTTACTAAAACTGATGAACTTATAAATGATTACTACACACCATTTATTAAATCTAAATTTGATAATAAACAAATAGACTATGACAAACAAATCAAAGATTTAGATAAACAATTAGATAGAATTAAAACAGCATATATTAAAGGTGTATTGAAACTTGAAGATTTTGATAAAGAGATTAAACACATTGAATTTCAAAAGAACGATTTAGAAAAGAAATATCAAGAACAAAGACAATATGAAAATTTAAGTTTTACTGTTGATGATTTACTTATCTTACAAGATAAATATAACATTGATACATTTGTTAAACCAGAGAAGTTTTTTGCTAATATCTATGGTTGGTTAAATAAGCCGAGAGAAGAAAAACAAAGAATAATATCTACTTACATTGATAATTTAGTAGTAGAAAGAAAAGAAGATAAAACAATAGTTAAAGAAACACATTTTAGAACTAGTTTCTTACTTGATATGATTAACTATAATCAAGATTATGGACTACCTTTAAATTGGTTTCTATTTGAAGATAACTATGGTTATTCACTATCTATGAATAAAGAATTAAAAACAACAGAACAAGCACAAAATTATTTTAATAAACTAGTAGAAACATTAGGAAGTGATTACAAATTAAATTATTATTTTGTTTATCCAAATGATGATTTAAGCGATATAAGTTTTACTTCAAATGTAGATATTGAAAAAATAATTAGAATTATTGCTATTAACGATAAAAAGAAATACAAAGATGATAAATTAAAATTTGGAATTATAACTATTGATTTAAGCGATATTAAAAATATAAATGGCGAGCAACTTTATAAAGGTTTCTTTGAAAAGTTTAAGGAGATGTGTGATAATGAGTTATGCGATATTTAGAGTCGAGCCAATATATAAAATAGCAGATTTAGCACAAATCGGATCGCACAACAAATGAGAGAAAAAAGCATATAAATCTAACCCCGATATAGATATTACAAAAACTAAAAATAATATTGAACTAGTCCCACTTTCAGAGAAATACATTAAAGGTTTTTATAATCTAACAAAAGAGTATAAAAAAGAACACGATAAACGAATGGAAACAATGAGAGATGATAGAAAGAAAACATTTAAACAAATGGTAGATGACGCAAATAATGTAGTCGCAGATGAATTACTATTTACTAGTGATAGTGATTTCTTTAAAGATATGAATAAGAAACAAATTAAAAAATGGGCTGATATTTGTATGGAATTTGTTTATGAAGATTTAGGTTATACAAAAGAACAAATATTACATGCTACACTACACCTAGATGAAAAAACACCACATATTCATTGTGTAGTTGTTCCCTTAATTAGAAAGTTTGATAAAAGAACTAATACTGAAAAATATACTATTTCTAAAAAAGAATATATCAAATCTAACGCCCATTTAAGCGAACTTCAAGACAAATACCATCAAAGACTAGTAGACAAAGGTTTTGACCTTAAAAGAGGCATTAAAAACAGCAATAACGAGCACATTTCAATAAAAGAATTTAAGAAAATTACAAAAAAGTTAGATACTCGTATGGAAAAACAAAATTACCTTATGACTAGAGATTATGAACTACTAGAAGAAAAATTAAAAACTGCCAAACCAACAATAAGTGGCAAAGAGGTTAAAATTGATAAAGATACATACGATACACTAAATAACTTTATGCATACATCAAAAAGAGTTATTAAAGATATGCCTAGAAGTCAAGCATTATTTAAAGAACTAACAGACTACACACAAACATATAAAGATATAGAACAAGAAATAGATAATATTAAGGTTGAAGTTAAATTATTAGAAAAACAAAATGAAAAATTACAACAAAATTACAATAATTTATTTAACTTACTTAAAACTATCTTACAAGCACTAAAAAAATTCTTTAAACGATTATTAAAAATAGGAACTGAAAATGATAAAGATGATGTTGTTGATGAAATAAAAGAGTATCACAAAAATAATCTTTACGATAATGAAGATTTACACGACATAGCAGATAATACTACAAGAGAAGAAGAAATAAACGATTATTTATACAAAATAAATTATGAATATGATGATCGAGATTTTGATATTTAAAAAACGAGCAACAGCTCGTGAAAAAAGACCATTTTGTCGAAATGGTAACACACTACGCTATTGGCAAAGCCAATAACGGTGTGAAAAAGGGAAATTCCCTTTTTAATCCCTTTTAATCATAATTTTAGCAAGGCATATAAAGCCAAGCAAAATTATGTTTTTATTTTCAAAACTTCGTAATGAAAATAAAGAAAAGTTCTAATGAAATAACAATTATTAGAACTTTTTAAACATATTCAAAAAACAAATTATCGTCTTGGGCTACGATTATTTCCTTTTGCATTTTCTATATCAGCATCAATTGAACGAAGTTGTTCTTGTAATTTTGCCATTTGAGCCATTACTCTTTCTCTCTCTTGAATTTTTCTTGTTATAAATTGATCTGAGTTAATATAATTATAGCATATAAATAACACATTTTGGTTAATAATTAATATTATTTATCTTCTTTTAAACATTTGATTTTCACAGTCTATTTTTAAAACACTTCTTAATTCCCATATTTTTTCATCAATACCAGGAAATCTATCATCAATGGCTCTTTGTTCTAATAATTCCAAATTACTAGATAGTAATGAATCCAATTGGTGCATTTCTTCTTCTTCATTAGGGGTTAAATCACCAAAATAATGATGTCGATCTTTTAATTCTTTAAGGCGTTTAATGTCGTCATTCATAAATAACCTCCTTGTTATTAATTATTATACCATATTTTTGCGTAAATTAAAAATTTTGATTAAAGGAATTGGCAACTTTATTATTAAAAAAATAAAAATTGTGATATAATTATATTAGTTAGTAGTTATTACTACCTATAAATTTATGCCTAGTGGTTGTTATACTTCCACCAAAAGGGCACAAAATTAAATTCAAATTCCTTTTATAGGAATTTTTAATTTTAATAAAGAGGTTTTATCATGAACAATTATGAAATAATAATTAACAAATTGCAAACATCAAAATTTAGAAATAGTTTTCATTTAAAAGAAAAGGAACTAAATTACATTAAAGAAAAAGGAATGGATACAATAAAAAGTCATGCTATAGATTTCATAAATCAAAAATTAGCCCCAGCAAATCCATTAAATGATGGCAAGCAAACTCCCATGAAAAATCATCCAGTATTTATAGCGATGCATGCTTGTGCCTGTTGTTGTAGAACTTGTCTATATAAATGGCACAACATTCCTAAAAATAAAGAATTAAATAACAAAGAAAAAGAATATATATTAAATTTACTAATGACATGGATAAAAAAAGAGTTAATAAACAATACAAATTAACTTTTTTGGTTAATAAAGTACAAATTTTGTTTTCAAACAAGCAAAAACATGATATCATTATATATAGTGTCATTGCATTTTATTACATGGGGTGGAGTTATGAATAAACCATATGCATATTATGAACATAAAAAATTAAATAATTTCAAAGAATTATTAACTTTGAATTTAGGAAATAAAAAAGATGAAGTAGCTTTTATTTTTAATAATGCCAAAAAAGAAGAAATAAAAAAAACATACAATGATTTTTATAATGATGTAACTTTAATGAGCAATTATTTAAGTAACAATTACAAAAACAAACATATTGCATTAATCGGAGAAAATTCTTATAATTATCTAGTATTATTTTTTAGTATTATTAATAGTAAAAATGTAGCAGTATTAATAGATAAAGATTTATCAAAAGAAAAAATTCAAGAATTACTAAAGAAAAGTGATAGTAAAGTTCTATTTTATTCTAAAGACTATTGTGATATAGATGGATTAGAAAAGAAATATAAGTCATACTTTATTGAAGATATAGAAAACATTATAAAAACTAGTAAGGATTTAAGTTTTAAAGATAATAAAGCTAAAAACGAATGCCGAGTTATATTTTTTACATCCGGTACAACAGGAGCTAATAAAGGTGTCATGTTAAGTGAAAAAAACATTTTGAGTGATATTTATGGCGCGAGTTCACTATTTAAACCAGATGGATTAGTATTTTCGTGTTTACCATTTCATCATGCTTTTGGCCTTATTACAAGCATCTTAAAACCATTTTATTATGGTGTACCAGTATTTTTAAATCACAGTTTAAAATATTTAACAAATGAATTAAAATCATCAGCACCAAATACCATGTTTGTAGTACCAGTATTTATAGAAAACTTTTACAAACAAATATGGAAAAATGCTCGTTTAACAAAGAAAGATTACATGTTAAAAACAATGATAAAACTAAGTAATAGCTTACTAAAAGTTGGAATAGATTTAAGAAGTTACCTATTTAAATCAATAATCAAAAACTTTGGAGGCAACTTAAAATATATCATCTGTGGAGGAGCGTTCCTTGATAAAAAATATGTTAAATGGTTTAGAAGTATAGGTATTGAAATATTAAATGGCTACGGAATTACAGAATGTTCTCCAGTTCTAGCAGTAAATAGAAATGAGTATTATAAAGATGGTTCAGTTGGTCAAGTGGTCCGTGGGGCTACCATAAAAATAGAAAACAATGAAATTTTAGTTAAAGGTGACATTGTAATGCTTGGTTACTACAAAGATGAACAAGCCACTAAAGAAGTTATGAAAAAAGGCTATTTTAACACCGGTGACTTTGGTTATTTAGATGAAGAGGGTTTTCTTTATATAACTGGTAGAAAAAAGAATTTAATAATATTAAGTAATGGTGAAAACATATCTCCTGAAGTAATTGAAGAAAAAATTTCTAAAGACAAAGGTGTCTGTGAAGTAATAGTTTATGAAAAAGATAATAAACTTATAGCAAGTATATATCCAACGGAAGAATATTTTGGTAACACAAGTTACTTTAATGGATTAATATACAAATACAATAGTAAAGTACCTAAAAATCACCAAATATCATCAGTTACATTAAGAACAGAAGAATTTCCCAAAAATAATAATCGAAAAATATTAAGAAGTAAAGTTATGGAGGAAGAAAAATGAAAGAAGAAGTAATAAAAATAATAGCTAGTGTTGCAGAAGTACCAGAAGAAAGTATTAATTTAAATACAAATTTAATCGCTGATTTAGACTTAGAATCATTAGACTTAGTAACATTAGTATCAGAAATCGAAAACAAATATGAATTAGAAATTCCTGATAAAGAAATTAAAAAAATTCAAACAGTTGAAGATATTGTAAATTTCCTAAGTAGCCATGTATAAGTTATTCACAAAAGAAAACACTACATCCAAAGACTTGTTAAAAGATGTTTTAAAAAATGAACTAAATATTACTAATTATGAGCTTACATTCAATAAATATAACAAACCATATTTAAAGAATCGTAACATATATTTTAATATTAGTCACGATAAAAACACAACCGTCCTTGTTACCAGTGATAAAGAAATCGGTGTAGATATCGAATATTACACATATAAAGAAAGTGTAATGAAAAAGTATTATAATGAATTTGAACAACAAGAAATAATAAATTCAAATAATAAAGAATATGAATTTACTAGGATTTGGGTTATGAAAGAAGCTTTTGTGAAAATGAAAGGGCAAGGTATATCATATGGCTTACAAAATGTGGATACAACAAGATTAAAAAAACAAATTAAGTTAATAAGTAATGAAAAGTATATAATAGCAATATGTCAAAGTGAGGAGTAGAAATGAACATTTTATATTGTGGAGATACCAACATAGCTGATGGATTAATAATATCCATATTATCATTAATAAAACATGAAAAAGATGTATTAAACATTTATGTATTTAGTATGGATTATGATGCTTCAAAAGGTGTTAGCAAAAAAGCAATACAAAAATTAGATGATTTAGTAAAAAGTGTTAACAAAGAAAGTTTTGTAAAATTAATTGATGTTAAAGAATATTTCTTAAGTGAAATACCATCAAGTAATATAGATACGATGTTTACTCCATACTGCATGTTACGTCTTTATGCTGATTTAGTACCTGATATGCCAAGTAAAATAATGTATTTAGATAATGATGTTGTGGCATATAATTCTTTTAAAAGTTTTTATGATTTAGATAATTCTAAATACGAAATAGTTGGTGCTAGAGATTTCTATGGTCAATATTTTTATAGTAAAAATAAAATAAGGAAAGATTATTTAAATTCAGGAGTATTAATATTAAATTTAGATTTAATAAGAAAAAGCGGTAGCTTTAAAAAAGCTCGCAACATGTGTCAAACAAGAAAAATGTTACTACCTGACCAAGCTGCAATTAACAAATATTGCAAACCAAAACTAATTGTTAAAAGAAAGTATAATGAACAACATACTTTAAAAAAAGATACAGTATTTCGTCATTTTACTACAACTTTTAAGTTCTTTCCGTACTTTAGAACTCAAAAAGTTAAACCATGGAACATAGATAGATTACATGAAATCTTAAAGTGCCATGAATTTGATGACATCTTAGAAAGTTATCAAAAATTGAAGGAGGATATTAAGTGAAAAAAACAATACCTATATTTTATGCTATTGATGATGGATATGCCAAGTTTGTAGCAGTTTCAATTAAATCACTAATAATGAATGCAAATAAAGATTATAACTATGACATAAATGTTATATATGAAAATTTAAGCAGTGAAAATGCCAAAAAATTAATGGATTTAGAAACAGAAAATTGTAAAATTATTTTAACTGAGATGAATAAAAATCTAAGTATGATAACAGATAAATTAGGAAATAGACTTCGTGAGTATACATTTACATTAACAATTTATTTTCGTTTATTTATACCAGTTATGTTTCCAAAGTATGATAAGTGTATTTACATTGACTCAGATACAGTAATTACTGGGGATATCTCTGAACTTTTCAATGAAGATTTAGAAGATAATTACTTAGGATGTGTTATAGATAAATCTACAATTGATAATGAAATATTAGCAAGTTATTTTGAAGAAGTCGTGGGTATTCCTCGTGATAAATACATAAATTCAGGTATGCTTTTAATGAATTCAAAGAAACTACGTGAGCTAAAGATAGATGAAAAATTTTTAGATTTATACACAAAATATGGTTTTGATGTTGTAGCACCAGACCAAGATTACATAAATGCCATGTGTTATGGACATATTAAATATTTAAAAGATGAATATGATGCTATGCCAAATCCCAATAATAAAGAATTAGAAAATCCTATCATAGTTCATTACAATTTATTTTTAAAACCTTGGCAATATGATGAAGTACAATACAAAGATTATTTCTGGAAATATGCTAAACTTACACCATATTACGAAGAAATATTAGCAATAAAAGACAGTTATACCGATGAAGATAGAAAAAAAGACTCTGAATGGATGAACCTTATGGTAAAAAGAGCATCTATGTTAGTAAATGAAACAACCACTTTAAAAAATATTTTTGAAAGTGGAAAGGAAAACCGCCTATGATAATCGGAGGTAGTAAAAAAGAAGTTATAAAAAACATTGAAACAAACATAAATAATAATGAATTAAACAAAAAAGTTGAAGTCGGAGACCCCAATCTAACTGAAGAAGAAAAAACAAAATATATAAATAAATTTTATCAAAATCAAAAAAGTCCAATATATTTTATCAAAAATAAAATAGCTAATAAAACTGTTAAAAAAATAGCTAAAGAAATATATCCTAATATAAATATAATTGGGTTAGAAAAATTAAATTATGTTGATTTAACAAATGGAGCAATAATAACAAGTAATCATTTTAATCCTTTAGATAGCTACAACATTAGAAAGATAGTTGAAGAAAAACTACATAAAAAACTTTATATTGTAGTACAAGATACTAACTTAGCAATGCCTGGAGCACTAGGTTTTTTATTTAACAATATTGAGGTAATTCCTTTATCAAAAAGTCCAAATTATATAATAAAAAAGTTTATGCCTGAGTTAAAAAAAATATTATCAAAAGGAAATTTTGTTTTAATTTATCCAGAAGAAGAAATGTGGTTTAATTATAAACTTCCAAGACCTTGTAAACGTGGAGCATATCAATTTGCACATGAACTTGATGTCCCAGTTATTTCTTGTTTTGTTAAAATGACAGACACGAATATTACAGATAATAACGAATTTAATATTGTAAAATATGATGTATTTATAAACAAAGTAATTTATCCAGAAAAAAATGAAAGCATTAAAAGTGACTCACGTAAAATGGCTGAAGTTGATTATGAAACAAGAAAAAAAGCATACGAAGATGCTTATAATAAAGAACTAAAATATGAATTTGATATCAAAGATATTGCAGGTTGGAAAGATATTTAATTATCTTTCTTTTTATATGTCACAAATTCTACATTTGATATTTTGCTTCTTTCTCTCATTTTATTACTAACAACTTCAGCTAAAGATTTACTTTTTTCTTTTCTAGACAATTCATTATCAACTACAAAAGGACCATCAACATAAATAACTACTTTAGGTTTTTTAAATAATTTACTTTTTTGATAAGTTGTTGTTGCACAGTATACTTCTTTTTCTTCTTCAACTGGAAAAGTAAAAGCACTAGTTTTAAAAGGTCTAATTTTTGTATAATATGGCCATACATGTGCTTCAGGATACACAATAATTGGATGATTATTTCCATAGTATTTAACTGCTTCCCTAAATTTAATCATATCATGAATTCCATCTGGTATAACTAAAGCCCCAAGAGTAGGAAGAAGCTTACCCAAAAGAGGTATCCCAAGATTAGCTTTATTAACCACATAATATGGTCTTTTATATCTAGTTATAAAAGGAGGAATAAAAGCATCTCCAACTTCTTGTGTATGATTTATATATAAATAATAGCTTTTTTTATTTTTTAAAACTTTTCTATTTTTAATACTAACATGTAAAAATAGTTTAATATAAATAAAACTAATAACAAAAAATATCCAATAAATTATATAAGACCAAATTACATAAAAGATATTTTTATGAATCCATTTATAATTATCTTTTAAAATGTATTCTTGATTTTTAGATTTAACTATATCACTATCAAAATCTTCATAATAATAAATTTTCTTCATAACTATCACACATTAATTATAGCACAGAAAATAGACAAATGCACTTTAAAAATATGGACTAGTTCATATAATATAGTGAGGTGAATACAATGAATTATTTAACATATCCATTAAAAGTTATGAATATTACCCAAGGGTACAACGATAATTATACTCATAAAAGACATTCAGAAGGTAATTTAAAAGATTATCCAATTGATGATGCCTGTGGAAGTGGTAACAATAGTTATTTTTATTGTCCATGTGATGAAATGGTAGTAAAAAAGGTTTATGGAGTTGGTCTTAGAGCATCAAACACTATATGGCTAGAAAGTACAACCCCAGTTATAACACCAACATTTACAGATTACATTACTATAATGATAGTTCATCCTAAAGATAAGGATTTAAAAAATGTTTATGTTGGAAGAAAATATAAAAGAAATGAAGCATTATTTCCAAAAGGAGCAGATGGTTTTGCAACGGGACCACATTTCCACATCACTTTAGGGCGAGGAAAAATGTCTGGTTCAGGCTGGGCTAAAAACAATCTAGGTTTATGGATATTAAAAACAACTGGTTATAATATTAAACCAGAACATGGAATGTTTATAGATAAAAACTTTACCACTATAAAAAACACTAGAAATATTGAATTCTTATCCCTAAATGATGAAGAAAAAGAAGAAGATAACATTTTTTACACAACAGCAAATTTAAATATTAGATACGGTCCCGGAGCTAACTATAGATTTGTAAATTTATTACACAAAGATACACAAATTAAAATAGAAAGCATTACAAATGGTTGGGCTAAAATAAATGATAAAGAATATGTTGCTAGTGCTTATCTTACAAAAACCAAACCAAAATTTTTCTATTTATCCAAAATAACAACAGCAGCTCTTCTAAATGTTAGAAATAAACCAAATGGTAATGTTATCCTTTATAAAATACCTAAAAAAACTACTGTTAGTGTAATGAAAAATGAAAATAATTGGACACAAATTTATAATAATCGTTGGGTATACAGTAAATATTTAAACTAACAATTGCTTATTTTTAAAATTTATTATACAATATAATTAGGTGATATAAATGGGACAAGTATATGATAAAGCATTGGAATTTAAACGTAAACATCCAGGAGGAGTAGTATGGAATTTAAAAGACCATTGTAATGTAGTGGAAAAACATCTTAATCCCGGAGAATATGTAACATTTGCTTTTGCAGGTCAAAAAAATGACAAATTTTATGATTTATTTCAAACATGTGTTGTAGTTTTAACAAACAAAAGAATACTTATTGGTCAAAAACGTGTTGTCTGGGGTTATTTCTTAAGTTCAATTACACCAGATTTATATAATGACTTATTAGTTTACCAAGGTCTTATCTGGGGTCAAATCAAAATTGATACTGTAAAAGAAGAAGTAATAATATCAAATCTTCCTAAAAGTGGTATTGATGATATAGAAACAAACATAACAGAAATGATGATGGAAGAAAAACAAAAATATGGTCATGAAGAAAACTAATGTAAAAAAATTACGGAACCTAATTATATTTTTGCTTGCTATATTTTTAATATTTATAATACTTCTAAATACATCTCACAACTATAATATAGAATATACTATAAAAGATGTCAAAGTAAATGAAAATTATCATAAAAAAGCAAAATATTATAGTTTTGTATTTACATATGAAAATAATGAATATGAAGTAATATCTTTTGATAAATATACTAATAAAAGAAAATTAGTAACAGACATATCCATTTCTAAAGAAAATGATAATACATGTCTTTCATTTACATCAAAGTATGTTAATTTATATGATGTTTGTAAATCATCAGATACATTTTATTATAAAAATAACAATAATGACTTTAAAACTAATAAAACATATAAAAATATATTAATTGATAATTTAAACAATCAAACCTTTTTGTTATGGAACTATCATGAATTTGTTTACTTAAGTCCTAAAAAAGAAACAACAATCAGTTTATTTAATAAAGATGTATACAATTTAAACTTAATTTATCAAACAGACAATACTTTATTAATACCAAACTACAATGAAGATTATAAATTTACTAAGATATATCAAATAAATTATAAAAATGCCAAAACTAGTGAAATAAACTTACGTTTTGAATTATATTTTGATAGTTATTTTCTAGGGGATTACAAAAACAGAGTTTACTTATATGATAATAAAAATGAATTAGAATACTTTCTTGATTTAAAGAAAAAAGAAATTTATAAAACTGATTATAAAATACTTGTTAATAAAAAATGGGAAAGTGTTACTAATCAAAAACTAAAAAACAACAAATTATCATTTGAAGAAACTAAAATATATAATTATACTTTAAAAGATAATAAATTATATGGCGGTTTTAACAAAGATTATTTAGTAACAAATAAAGAAGTAAGTAAAATTATTAAAACTGATAATTTAGATATCTATTACATTTCTAATGATACATTATATTATTTTAACCCATTATATGGTGAAAAAACATTACTTAAATATAGTGAGTGGGAATTTAATAACAACAATATGATATTTATCTTTTAACTAAAATAAATATTTTACATATCCTATACTAGGAGTGATAATGTGTTTAATAATTATTTAGTAAAAAATGGAGAAAATATTAAAACAATAGCAAGTAAATTTAATGTTTCTCCCCAAGAACTTATGCATATAAATAATTTATATTTTGATAGTGATTTAAGGGCAGGTACGGAAATAATAATACCTAAAAATGAAGAAAGGTATTTTAATACTTATGTAATTGAAAGCGGAGATTCTTTATATAGGATAGCAGAAAAATATAATATAAATCCCACACTACTTGCTAGTCTTAATGGCTTAGAAATGGAAGATTACATCTATCCTGGCCAAGAGCTACTAATTCCTAAAAACAATTATAGTTATTACATCACTGCAGAAGGAGATACACTAGATACAGTTAGTAAAGTATTTAAAATATCAAAACTTGACTTACTTAATCAAAATGAAACAATATATTTACTAAAAGACCAAGTATTAGTAACAAAAAGATAGAAACAACTTTACAAAAGGTTGTTTTTTTTGATAAAATTATATTAGAAAAGGGTTGGTTAAAATGATTTTAAAAAAGCCATATGCATTTTTAATTAAAAATTTTAGAAAAATTCATTTTATTCTAGCTATTTTAAGTGTGTTTATCATAATTAAAACTAACACTATAGTAACATTTTTTAAAGATTACATAGCTAATAACTATACTGTTGCAGTTACTGATACATTAGTAAAAGATACAATTAGTAATTGGTTATATGTAAGTATTATTTTAACAATTATAGCTTTAATACTTATATATATTCTTTTAAAAACAAAGAAAAAACCTCGTAAATTTTATTTATTTTCAATAATTTATTACATGATTTTATTAACATTTATTATCATTGCATCAATCCTTATTTCTTCTTTAACGAGAGGCCTGTGGGATACAGCAAGTGCAAGAATATATCGTGATTTTGCTAATATGATTTTTTATCCAAGTTTTATTTTTCCAATTATTACATTTATTCGAAGTCTTGGATTTAATATTAAACAATTTAATTTTAAAAGTGATTTAAAAAAACTAGAAATAACAGATAAAGATAGTGAAGAAATAGAACTTAGTTTAAATTTTGACAATTATAAAGCTAAAAGAACTATTCGTAGATTTATCCGTGAATTTAAATATTATTATGAAGAAAATAAGAAAATATTTTATCTAATTGGTATTATTTTAATAATTATATCAGGATTTTTAATTTATAAAAATACCGAAAAAATTAAATATACTTATAGTGAAAATAAAACATTTACAAGTAATTCTCTTATCTACAAAATCACTGATAGCATGATTACTAATCTTGATTTAAAAGGTAATACAATAAGTAATAACAATTATTATGTTGTTATAAAATTTGAAGTAAAAAATAGTACTAACAAAGACTTAAGAATAAACTATGATAATTTTAAACTTTATTATGGCAAAAATTATGTATATCCTTCTCTAAATTTAGGTAATAATTTTCTTGATTTCGGAGACCCATACATGAATGACTACATAAAAGTAAATGAAAATAAAACATATATCATGGCATATGAAATAGATAAAAAATACAAAAATAGTAATTTTAAAATAGTTCTATATCTAGGGACATCTACTAAAAGTAATGATTTTCTAGCTAAAACAGCTACAATTAAGTTAAATCCAGCTACATTTGATAAAGTAGAAAGAATAAGAAATGCTAGTATAAATGATTTAGTATCTTTATCAGGTACATCATTAAAAAATTCAAGTATAAACATAAAATCAGTACTTATTACTAATAGATATGAATATCAATATGATTGTGGTTATAAAACAGATAGATATAAATGTACCGACTTTGTAGTAGCTGATTCTTCATACCAAAATAAAGTTTCTCTAATAGTAATGGATTATGACTTAACTTTAGATAATACAACATCATCTTATCAAAACATCAATGATTTAAATGCTTTTGCATCTAATTTTATGAAAATAGAATATACTTTACTAGGTAAATCCAAAGTAGCTAATGTTAAATATAAAAATCCATCAAGAACTATAAACAAACTAATTTTAGAGACAGATGGAGAAATAAATGATGCTGATGCAATTAATCTATTAATAACTATTAGAAATAGAGAATATGCTATAAGATTAAAGTAAGAAAGTTATAAAGAGAACAAGACTTGACTATGATTAAATATGTGATATATTTATATCAGTTAGGAGAATGTGATTTAAATGAAAAAAATTATATTGTTGTCAATTTTAGTTTTATGCTTAAGTGGATGTCAAAAAGATAATGACAAACTTCTAGCAGATGGTTATGAAATAACTCCAGTGGGAAGCACTGAATGTAGTAATGAAACTTTATATTATATGGATGATGAAAGAACTGTTTATCTAGCATGTTATGAAAACATAAATCTAACTAAAGATAATAAGAGTATCTCTTTAAATGAATATTTAGTTGATAATTCTTTAGATAGTTTCATAAGTAAGTTAGATAAAGAAACAAAAAGTACTACTTTAAAAGATGGTGGAACTAAAATATACAAAAAAGATGATTTTACCATAGTTGTATGTAATAAAATGACAGATGGTATGGTAGTATCTAAAGACATTCATATTGGTAAAGATAATGACAAAAACAATAATATTTGTGATGTATCATCAACAGATATAGTAAAAAGAGAAAAATAATCATAAAAGGGTAATATTAAATATTATCTTTTTTTGCATCAAAAAAAGCCCAAATAACAGGGCTTTGATTACTAATTGGAGGAACCGACCAGATTCGAACTGGTGATCAGGGTGTTGCAGACCCACGCCTTAGCCACTTGGCTACGGTTCCACGTAAGATAATTTTAATATAAATTTGCCATTTTGTAAAGTAAATAATGCAAATTATACTAAATTTTATACAATTTTTAGTTTTTTATTCATTATTATCAAAAAAAGTTTTAATATCTACATTATATTTTTGACATATTATAAACAAAGTATCTAAAGAAACAAATATTTCACCAAAAACTTTTTAAATACTGCAGTAACATTTGACTACTTGGTAGAAAATAATGCTGTTTTATAAATAATGCTGTTGTATAATTAAAATATCAAAAGTAGTCACCATTAAGGCATGGGTCTGCAACACCCAAAACACCACTTCAAATGAAAAAACAAAAATAATGCCAATAATTGTCTATTTTTTACGCCAAATTTATCAATGTTTATTGCTATTTGTCGAATATTTGGTTATAATAAAAAAGAATAAGGGAAGTGTGATATGAACTCCGAAGTAAAAAAGAAGTCTAATTTTCGGGAAACATTAAGATTTATTTCAACTATTATCAGTTGGACGGTTTTTACTTTGTTAATTCTTATCATGGTTGCTTTAGTTTATTACTTTGTAGCAGTAAGAATTTATGCTGCCAAAGGTAGTGGACATGAACCAAAATTCTCTTTATATACCATAATTACTCCAAGTATGACCCCAAATATTAATGTATATGATGTAGTTGTTGATGTAAAAGTTGATAAGCCTGAAGATATAAAGATAAATGATGTAATTACATTTAATTCCAGTATACCCGGTGTTCACGGAGGAACAATTACTCACCGTGTCATAGCTATAAATAAGGATGCCAGTGGCAACTATCATTACACTACTAAGGGTGACTATAATCTAGTTGATGATGGAGTAGATGTAGAGTTTGCTAATATTGTTGGTAAAGTTGCATTAAGAATTCCTCAACTTGGAAGAGTACAATTCTTCCTTGCAACAAAAGCTGGTTGGTTAATCTGTGTTTTAGTTCCAGCAGTTTATGTAATAATCAAAGACATATTTAAAATAATAAAATTAAAAACCAACAAAAGCAATGGCAAGTTTAGTAAATTCTTAAATCGCCCACTAATATCGTTTAAGAAAAGAAAATTGTTGCCATATACACCACAAGAAGAAATTGAACTAAAAGAAGAGATAAAACCAGAAGTAAATAATTCATTTATTAAATATTATGATAATGATGAAGATGATGATTTTAATCTTCCTTCTCTAAAATAACGCTTTAAAAGCGTTTTTTTGTTATAAAAAATATTCTTACAAATATAATTTTGTAAGGTGAGTAATTTGAAAAAAATAATAAAAAACTACAAAAGTACCATAATTCTTTTAGTAAGTGTCATAATTGGAACAATCTGCGGATTAATTTTTAAAGAAAAAACAAGTATTGTAAAACCACTCGGAGATTTATTTTTAAATATTTTACTTGTAATAATAGTACCTTTAATATTTTTTACTATTACATCATCAATATCTAAAATGAGTAATAAAAAAAGATTAAGTAAAATAATAATTAATACTTTTATAATATTTTTAATAACATCAGTTATTGCTTGTCTTTTTGCACTGTTAACAACCTCATTTATAGATTTAGTAAATAAAGAAGATACTGTTTTAATCCAAGAAACATTTAAAAATAATGAAAATGTAACACCAAAAATAAATATTTTAGAAAGAACAGTTAATGTTTTATCAACTAATTCATTTATTAACCTTTTATCAACAGATAATTTAGTAGCTTTAATAATTATGTCTATTTTATTAGGTTTAGCTATTAATAAAGCAGGAACTAAGGGAAGAAAAGTAGCAGATTTCTTTGAGAGTTTTAGTGAGGTAATGTATAAATTAATTGAAATTATAATGTATTATGCTCCAATTGGGCTGGGTTGTTATTTTGCAAATTTAGTTGGTTCCATCGGAAGTACAATTGCTCTAGGTTTCTTAAAAACATTTATAGTTTTTACAATTACATCTATTTTATTTATGTTTATATTTTATACGCTATATGCCTTTATTGCAGGAAGAAAAAAGGGCATTAAATTATTTTGGAAAAATATTTTACCGGTAGCATTAACAGCAGTTGGTACGTGTTCATCAGCAGCAAGTGTCCCAATAAATATAAGTTGCACTAAAAAAATTGGTGTTCCAAATGATATTGCAGAAACGACAGTTTCCCTAGGTACAAGTTTTCATAAAGATGGTTCATGCATGGGTAGTGTATTTAAAATAATGTTTTTAGTAAATTTATTTGGAACATCTCTTTTAACTATTGGGGATTTTACTAAAGTATTAGGTATAGCTCTTTTAGCCACTCTTCTTGTAACAGCAGTTCCAATCGGCGGTGGAACAATCAGTGAAATGTTAATACTTTCTATGCTAAACTATAATGTTGCTGCCCTTCCTATTTTAACAATTATAGCAACAATTATTGATGCCCCAGCAACTTTATTAAATGTCATCGGAGACACAGCATCATCTATGTTAGTAACCAAAACAGTTGAAAAAAATAATTGGTTAGAAAAATCACAAAACTAATATTTGTGCTTTTTTAAATTAATAAAATACAGCCAAATACGAATTTTATGACAAATAAAATTTACAAAATTTAGCAAAAGTACTTTTTTTGCTACTTTGGTTGTGATATAATAGAAACATAAGTTACCATAGAGTAATAAAGTGAGGTGGACTATTTATGCCAGCAGTGGTTGAATTAACAAAAGACAGAATTGTAAAAGTAGCAGTAAAAATGGTCAATGAAAATGGCTGGGACAGTGTTAATGCAAGAAGTTTAGCAACACGCCTCGGAGTATCAACTAAACCATTATATCGAATTTATAACAACATGGATGAAATCAAAGAAGATATTTACAAAGAAATTGCTCATCAATACGATGAATTTTTAACTAGTAGAATAGATAGTAAAAAAGCTTTATTAACATTATGTATTGCTTATGTCGAATTTGCACAAGAATACAAAAACTTATTTATTAGCTTATTTTTAAGTAATAATTTAAAATGGAAATCTATCGAAAATGTTTTAGATGAAAAATGGAACCAAAGTACTATTATAAATCTTGTTAATAAGCATGGTTATAGTTTTGAAGATGCCAAGAATTTATTTATGAACATGTGGTTATATGCAAATGGACTTGCAACCTTAATTGCCACAAATGAAATAAAGATTGAAGAACAAGAAATACTAGTAAAATTAGTAAAATTTTATAAAATACTAGTTAAAGGTGAATAATGAATAGAATTGAAATAAAACCAAGTAACTTAAGCATAGATAGAATTGAAGAAAAATGCTTAAATTGTGGTATGTGTAAAAAAACTTGTAAAAGTATTAATAACATTGGTGCTGACTGTATAAATTGTGGACAATGTATTTTAACATGCCCAAGTGGAGCCTTAATACCCAAATTTGAATATAAAAAAGTTCTTAATTATATTAATGATACAGATATGTGTGTAGTAGCTTTTACTGCTCCCGCTGTAAGAGTAGCAATCGGTGATGAATTTGGTTTTCCAAGTGGGACATTTTTAGAAGGCAAAATGGTAAGTGCATTAAAGAAAATAGGTTTTGATTATTGTTTTGATACAACATTCGGTGCAGATTTAACAATCATGGAAGAAGCAAATGAACTTGTAGAAAGATTAAAACATAAAAAAACACCTCTTTTTACCAGTTGTTGTCCATCCTGGGTTTTATATATGGAAAAATTCCATCCTGAACAATTAGAAAACTTAAGTTCTTGCAAAAGCCCAATATCTATGCAATCAACAATGATAAAAACTTATTTTAGTGATATGTATGATATTCCAAAAGATAAAATAATAACTGTTGCCATAGCTCCTTGTGTTGCTAAGAAAACTGAAAAAATGTATCATCCTGAAACTGATTTTGTAATTACAACCCGTGAACTTGCTATGTTAATCCGTGAAACGAATATAGATTTTAATAGTTTAAAAGATGAAGAATATGACTCTTTAATGGGGGCATCATCTACGAGTGGTCTTATATTCGGGGCTTCCGGTGGAGTAACCGAAGCAGTTTTAAGAACAGCATACTATATGATAAATGGAAAAGTTGCTCCTGTAAAATTTTATCATTTAGATGAAGTACGTAATGAAAGTGATTTTAAAACAACAACTGTAGACCTTGGAAAATACTATTTAAAAGTTGCAGTTATAAACAAGTTATCAACAGTAAGTTCTAAATATGATGAATTAAAAAAATATGATTTTGTAGAAGTAATGGCTTGTCCAGGAGGATGTATCGGCGGAGCGGGTCAACCACTCGGAGCAATTAAAGATATGAAAGAAGTCCGTGAAAATCGAATTCAAAGTTTATATAAAAAAGATAATGAAGAAAAAATTAAAGAAGCATATAGAAATCCTAAGATTCAGGATGCTTACATATCTTATATAAGTAAGAATAATATACCACTTCATACAAAATATATTTCAAAAAAGACTATACAAAATGAAACAAACAAAGTATAATAAGTATCGGAGGGAAAAAATGAAGAAGTTTATAGTTTTATTTATAGGTGTAATCACATTATTATTTGCAACAAATGTTAAAGCAAGTAAAATAGAATTACCAGAAAAAACAGACCATGAAAAGGTCAAAGTATATTTATTCCGTGGAGCAGGATGTTCACATTGCTATGATTTTTTAACATACTTTGCTGATAAATATGAAACATATGATGATTATTTTGAAATCGTAACATATGAATCTTGGAATAATAGTACAAATCAAAATCTTATGTTTGCTGTTAAAAAAATAGTTGGCGAAGAAGAAAACGGTGCTGTTCCATTTATCGTAGTTGGTGATGATTATCATTTACTAGGGTTCGGAGATGATTCAGGAGAAGAAATTATTAATGCTGCCTTAGAAGCATACCAAGATAAAAAATATACAGATATAGTTGCAAAAGCAATAAAAAGCAATAAATTAAAACCAACAGCTGAAACAATCAGTGAAGCTGCAACATCTGAAGGGATAAAACCAGAAAATCAATCAACTGCTGCTAAAACTGAAGAAAATTATTCTAAAGATAACAATAAAATATCAGATGGAGCTGTAATAGCTATAGTATTTAGTGTAATAATTCTAGGTTTTGCAGGTCTTGTATTCATTTCAAGAAAGTAGGTTTAAATGAAGAAGTTCTTATTAACAATTTTAGTGGCATTAAGTATTGTTTTAATACCAAATGTTAGTGCCAAAATAAATGTTCCAGAAAAAACAGACCATGAAAAAGTTAAAGTTTATCTATTCTGGAGTAGTACATGTAAAAACTGTCACAATTTAATTAGTTATTTCGGGGATAAATATGATGCATATGAAGATTATTTTGAAATTGTAACATATCAAGTAAATACTGATAAAGCTAATTCAGAATTATCAAATGCCATAGCTAAAGACGTTGGAGAAGACCCAGGATATATTCCACTAGTTATTATCGGTAATACTTATCATGTCCTTGGATGGCAAGATTCATTAGGTGAAACAATAATTAATGAAGCCTTAAAAGCATATCAAGATGAAAATTATACAGATATAGTTGCTAAAAAAATAGAAGATAAACAACTTACAGTAACAGAAAAAACTTTTAAAGATGCATGTAGTGTAGCTGGAATTACATGTAAAGGAAGTAAAGAAAGTAAAACTGATGGTATTGTAATTGGTATAGTATTTGGAGTATTAATTTTAGGATTTGCTGGATTAATAGTTCTATCAAGAAAAAAATAAAGAGATTTGTTTTTCAAATCTCTTTTTAAGTTATTATAAATATTTATTAGTTATAAATTCTCTACCACCATTTATATTAATGTAGTATTCTTCAATAACTTCTTCATTATTATTTTTTTCTATTGAAACAGTAAATTTCAAAGTATAACCCACAACACCTTTACCAGTTGTATTAAGTACTGTAGCAGTTTCACTATTAACATGTATATTTTTAACACCTAAATTAATTTTACTAAGTTCTTTTTTTATTTTTTCGTTTTCAGATTTAATCAATTCATTAACTGGTGCTAAAACATTTTCATCATTATATAAATTTAAATCTAAAGCACAACCTTCTTTTGTAACATTAACTGCTAAAATATTTGTAGTATCATACTCAGCATTACCATACTTACATGTTATAGGCTTTACTACTGTATCATTACCAATTGTTAAAGTAGCTTTCATTGGACTGGTTTTATTACCAGATGCATCACTGGCAACAATTAATATTTCATAAGAACCTTCTTTAGTATAATTTCTATAATCTATTTTTTCGCCCTTTTGGTCAAGGCTCAAATCATAAAAATCAATAATACAATCTTTATTACTATTATCTTGGCAAGATTTTACAAAATCATTAGCTTTATAAGATTCACCAATATTTATTTTAACATCTTTAATAACAAGTTCAGGAACTTCAGTATCTACAATTTGTATTTTAGAATTATATTTTTTACCATATATTTTAATAACTACATCATAAGTACCAACTTCACTAAAATCAACATTTTTATATGTTATTTTAATATCTTTTTCTTTAACATTTTCTAGTTGTTCAAAAAATAAATTCTTATCAACATTTTCATTATTAACTTCAATAGCTATAACATCCCTTATTTTTATAATAGCATCATCATGACTATTTCTAAAAAATACACTAATTAATATACCGATTATAATTACAGCTACAACAGCAATTATAGATATTAGAAGAACTTTATTATTATTTGATTTAGTTTTACTTCTTCCTTTTTTAACTTTTTGATTAAAGAATTTTGCCATTATGCATCACCCATCCTTATTTAATTCTATCATATTTTTAAAAATCTTCCAATAAAAATGACAAAAGTAGCAAAAATTTCTTGTAAAATGTGTCAAAATGTGGTATTATCGTAATTGCAAGTTTATATTTTTAATATAATTTGTTAAGTGGAGGGGATAACTTGCGGACTTGCCCTATAACCACTTACGCGAAAAAATTTTTATAGGAGGTGTTTTCGTGGCTAAAGAAGTCGTAAAGAAAATTAAATTACAAATCGAAGCTGGAAAAGCTACACCTGCACCACCAGTTGGTACAGTTCTAGGGCCTGCTGGAATTAACTTAGGAGAATTCTGTACTAAGTTTAATGAAGCAACTAGAGACAAAATGGGTGATGTAGTTCCATGTGAAATTTCCATCTATGATGACCGTTCTTTTGATTTTGTTCTTAAGACTGCTCCAGCAGCATTCTTACTTAAGAAAGTTGCTAAAATAAAGAGTGGTAGTAAAAAAGGAGCTAATGAAATCGTAGCTACTATTACTGAAAAAGAACTAAGAGAAATCGCTGAAGAAAAAATGCCAGATTTAAATGCTTATGATGTTGATGCAGCTATGAACATTATTGCTGGTACTGCTCGTAACATGGGTATTGCAGTTAAAGGTTTCAATGATGCTGAACTTGAAGAACAAGCAGCTGAAGCAAAAGAAGAAGAAAAAGAACAAGCTAAACGTGAAGCAGAACTAGAAAGACTTGAAGAAGAAGCTAAAGAAATGTCTGATGCAAGCGTTGAAGTTCCAACTCATGATGATTTAGAAAAATCTGAAGAAGAAACAGAAGAAAAATAATTAAAATAATAAAAATTGTCCGCTTAATGAACCACAGTTAGGAGGTAAACTATGAAAAAATATGGAAAAAAATATGTGGAAGCATCTAAAAACGTTGATAAAAACAAAGCATATGCTTTAGAAGATGCAATCAAATTAGTTAAAGAAACAAGTGTTACTAAATTTGATAGTACAGTTGATGTTGCAATTAAATTAAACATTGACCCTAAAAAATCTGACCAACAATTAAAAGGAGCTTTATCACTTCCAAACGGAACTGGTAAATCTAAAAAAGTTTTAGTTATAGCTAAAGGAGCATTCGCTGAAGAAGCTAAAAAAGCTGGAGCTGATTTTGTTGGGGAAAAAGATATGCTTGATAAAATCAAAAATGAAAACTGGTTTGACTTTGATGTTGTAGTTGCTACACCAGATATGATGCCAGAAGTTGGAAAAATTGGTAATATTCTTGGACCACGTAACTTAATGCCTAACCCTAAGACTGGAACAGTAACAACTAAAGTTGGTGCTATTGTTGAAGATCTTAAAAAAGGTATGGTTACATACAAGAATGATAAATTTGGTAATATCCATACTGTAATTGGTAAAGTTTCATTTGATGAAAAGAAATTAGCTGAAAACTTAAGCTATGTTGTTACAACTATTTCTAAAGCTAAACCACAAACAGTAAAAGGAACATTTATTGAAAACATTGCTATTTCAACAACTATGGGTCCTGGAATCAAGTTAGATAAAAATAGTTTTGACATTTAATTAAAAATGTAATATAATACGTATTAGAAAAAGCGAGAACCAAAGACAGTAGGCAAAAAAATAAGTCCTACCGAGGGGATACTTAAAACTACAAGATAATTTTAAGCTTCCCTTGGGAAGCTTTTCTAATATAATAAGGAGGAGAATATGGCAAGCACAAAAATTCTTGAACAAAAGAAACTTGTTGTTGACGAAATAGTTAACAAACTAAAGTCAAGTGAAAGTGTAATAATATTCCAATACCAAGGATTAACAGTTGAAGAACTTTCTGAATTAAGAAAAGAACTTAAAAATGTTGATTCAGAAGTAAAGGTTTATAAAAACACACTACTTAAAAGAGCTGCTGATGAATTAAATCTTAATTTAGATGAATTCTTAGAAGGACCAAATGCAATTTTATTGGGTAAAGAATTACTTGAACCAATTAAAATTGTATCAGAATTTGCTAAGAAACATGATAAATTAGATATCCGTGTAGGTGTTATCAGTGGAAATGTTGCAGATTTAGCTGTAATAAAAGAATATGCTACCATTCCATCAAGAGAAGGATTACTTACAATGCTTGCTGGTGGTATGATGCAATATGTTAAAGATTTAGCAATAGGATTAAATCTTTATGCCGAACAATTAGAAGGGAAGGAATAAAATATGGCAAAATTAAACAAAGAAGATTTTATAAGTGCATTAAAAGAAATGACAATTCTTGAAGTTAAAGAATTAGTTGACGCAATGAAGGAAGAATTTGGTGTTGATCCAATGGCTGTTGCTGTTGCTGCTGCTCCAGCTGCTGCTGTAGATGAAGGACCAAAAACTAGAACAGTTGTATTAAAATCAGCTGGTGGAAACAAAATTGCAGTTATTAAAATCATTAAAGAAATTACTGGTTTAGGATTAGTTGAAGCTAAAGCTGTAGCTGACAACGGTGGAAATATTAAAGAAAATATTCCTGCTGAAGAAGCTGAAGCTATTAAAACTCAATTAACTGAAGCTGGTGCTGAAGTAGAATTAGTTTAATTCTAAAATAAAAGACCACATTCGTGTGGTTTTTTTGTTGAAATATATATTTGTTTTTAGTATAATAAGTTTATGGAAGATTATTTAATATTCTTGAATATCTACCTATATTACATGGTTTGACATTTGCTTAATGGCAGATGCTTTTTTAATTTTTAATCCAAAATACTTGAAGTTTTTTTTATTATTTGATAAAATGAATACATGAAGAGAAATCTTCATATAATAAAAAAAGGAACATTCAGTATCTGAATGTCTACCTAAATTTTTTTAGCTGACATTTGCCTAACGGCAGATGTCTAATTTTATTAATAAAAGCATTATTGCTATTAAAAATAGAATAACACACAATCGGTTAAGAAATTTAATAACATAAATTCTCTTCTTCATATGTATTCCTCCTTCCATAAGCCAAAAGCCCCTGAAAAGAGGTAGACACCCAGAACACAAAATGTTCCATAGGAAGTACTATAACAGATAATTAAATGAAAAACAAGAGTATAAGAATAAATTGTAGAAAAAATTTAGCCACATAAATTTATGTGACTATTTTTTTAATAATTTCTTCATAAGTAAAACCATAATTTTTTAGTTCTAAAACAATATTATTTAACTCTTTAGTTCTATCATTTTATATCCTCCATTGTACTATATGTACTAGTACAATTAAAATAGACCATACAAAATAAAAAAAATCAATAGCAAATTAATAAATTGACATTACTAAGTATTTTTAATATAATACACTTATAGGTGATAACAATGCTTAAAAATATAAACAACAAACTAAAAAATAATGGTGGCTGGGGGCTTGTAGAAATGTTAATTCTAAGTGGAATTCTTTTACTAGCCTTACTTTTTGCAGCTTACTTAATATATAAATTATATAGTAATTTTTAAAGCAAAATTTATTGTGACTTAATTTTAGGGGGATAAATATGTCAAAACTATCAAATTGTTTATTAATGCTTGAATATTTAGAAAATGGTAGAAAATACAATATAAAGGAACTAGCAGAAAAACTTGAAGTATCCGAAAGAATGGTTAGAAGTTACAAGGAAGAACTTGAAAAAGCAGGAGTATTTATAGATAGCATCATGGGACCTTATGGAGGTTATGTTTTAAATCAAAGTATTAAAATTCCTTTACGCAAATTTTCTAAAGAAGATTATGAATTTTTAAAAAACTTAAAAGTAAATGAAGACGATAAAGAAAAATTACAAATAATAGCTGATAAAGTTCATGGAATTTATTTTGAATCTCAAAACGAAAATATTGAATTAAAAGATGATATTAAAAATTATTATAATATATTAAATAAGGCTATAAAAGAAAAAAGAAAAGTAAAAATAAATTATTATTCATTTACCGATGGAAATTTAAATAGAATTATAAGGCCATATGATTTATTTTTATATAATTCTGGATGGGGATGTGCAGCCTTTTGCGAACTTCGTCAAGATTTAAGACATTTTGAACTTAAAAGAATAAATAAAATGGAACTTTTAGATGAAACTTTTTAAGTAGACCAAATACTTCCTCTTTAAGTGATATAAATTACTTAAGGAGGATTTTTTATGGAAAAGAATATGAACGAAAATTTTAAAAAATTGAATAATAGGGTTGTTGATAGTTTAAATGATACTGACTTAGAAAAATTAAATTATTTACTAAGTAAAATTAAAGACCCAGCATTAGTATCGGGGGTAGGTGGTTCAAGTATTGTTGCTTCGTTTGCATCAAAAATATTACTTATGAAGAATATGATTATAACAAAATGTGTAGAACCAAGGGATTTAAAATATTTTAAAGAGTTTATGAACGGCTATAAAAATATTTTGGCATGTAGTTACTCTGGAGCAAACTTTGGCGTTGAATTAGCTTTCGATAACAATCTAAGACATTATTTGTTATCTAGTAAGGAAAATAATGAAAACGGTGTAATTAGTTTAAATTATATTTGTAAAGATTCAGAAAAAAGTTTTATATCTTTAGCAGCAACATTAATACCATGTGCAATATTATTAAATTATTATTTGGATAATGATTATCAAAGAATAATTGATAGTACGAAAGAATATGATTACAATTTTGATGTAAATTGTGATGCTTTTGAAATCTTTACAGGATTTGAAACATTATCAGCAAGCAAATATTTAGAATCTACGATGGTTGAAGCTGGTATTGGCATTCCTGTAATTCATGATAAGTATTCATATTGTCATGGTAGAAGTACATTATCAAAAACTTACAATAATATAGCAATATATTTTAATTTAGGTACGGACTTAGATAAACTATTATTAAGTGAATTAACTAAATACTATAAAGAAGTAATTGTATTAGATAGCAAGCCAACGCTTTTATCGGAGTATAACTTATTAGTAAAGTGCATGTATCTAACAAAATACATTGCCTCCCAAAAAGAAAAAGATTTATCAGGTGTAGATTATAATCCAATTGTAAAAAAGCTTTATAGGTTTAAAAGCGGTGTGTGATAAAAAGCACAACAAATTAACCCAAAATTCATTATTTTTTCTTGACAAACATATCATATTAATGTTATAGTATATTTGCATTTTGAAAAGACGGGTTCTGCTTAGGTAGAACCTAGTTTAAAACAATGTTCGATACACCAGGATGTGTGTTAATGGAAAGGAGCGAAAATAAATGCCTACGATCAATCAATTAGTAAAGAAAAATCGAAGCAAAAAAACAAGAAAGAGTAAAAGTCCAGTATTAAATGTTGGATTTAACACTCTAGAAAAGAAACAAACTGATGCAAAGAGTCCACAAAAAAGAGGAGTTTGTACTAAAGTTGGTACAAGAACACCTAAAAAACCGAACTCAGCATTAAGAAAATATGCTCGTGTTAGACTTTCTAATGGTAAAGAAATCGATGCTTATATTCCAGGAGAAGGACATAACTTACAAGAACACAGTGTTGTTTTAGTAAGAGGTGGCCGTGTTAAGGATTTAATCGGTGTTCGTTATCATATCGTAAGAGGTACACTTGATACTCACGGAGTTCAAGATCGTAAACAAGGACGTAGTAAATACGGTACTAAAAAAGACAAAAAATAATAGAATAGGAGGAAAATTAAATGCGTAAAAGACGTGCAGTTAAAAGAGATGTATTACCAGATCCTATATATAATTCTAAAGTAGTTACTAAATTAGTAAATCAAATTATGTTAGATGGTAAAAAAGGTACAGCTCAAAAGATATTATATGAAGCATTTGATATAGTTGCTGAAAAAACTGGAAAACCAGCTTTAGAAGTTTACAATGCGGCATTAGAAAATATCAAACCAGCTCTAGAAGTTAAATCTCGTAGAGTTGGGGGCTCAAATTATCAAGTTCCAATGGAAGTAAATGATGAAAGAGCTCAAACACTAGCTTTAAGATGGTTAGTTAATTATGCAAAATTAAGAAATGGAAAGGGAATGGCCATTAATCTTGCAAACGAAATCATAGATGCCTCAAACGGTACTGGTGGAGCTTGCAAAAAACGTGAAGACACTCATAGAATGGCAGAAGCAAATAAAGCATTTGCTCATTATAGATGGTAAGCACTATGGCTAGAGACGTTTCAATTGACAAATTAAGAAATATCGGTATCATGGCTCACATCGATGCTGGTAAAACAACTACTACAGAAAGAATTTTATTCTTAACTGGTATTACACACAAAATCGGAGAAACTCACGAAGGTGAATCTCAAATGGACTGGATGGAACAAGAAAAGGAAAGAGGTATTACAATTACTTCTGCCGCTACTACTTGTCACTGGAAAGGATATAGATTAAACATTATCGATACCCCAGGTCACGTAGACTTTACTATCGAAGTTCAAAGAAGTTTAAGAGTTCTAGATGGTGCTATAGCTCTAATTGATGCTCAAGCTGGTGTAGAACCTCAAACTGAAACTGTTTGGAGACAAGCAAATGAATACAAAGTACCAAGAATGATTTGTGCTAACAAAATGGAAAAGATGGGTGCTGATTTCTACTATTCATTAGATACAATTAAAAGTAGATTAGGTGCTAACGCTGCTCCAATTATGTTACCAATCGGTGCTGAACAATTTTATGAAGGTTACATCGATTTAGTTACTAAAAAAGCATACAAATATGATGGAACTGAAAAACAAGAAGTATCTGAAATGGAAATTCCAGCAGATATGGTAGAAAAAACTGAAGAATATAGAACTAAATTAATTGAAGCAGTAGCTGATTTTGATGAAGATTTAATGATGAAATACCTAGATGGTGGAGAAATAACTGTTGATGAATTAAAAGCAGCTATTAGAAAAGCAACATTATCTGTAGGATTCTTCCCAGTATTATGTGCTGATGCTCTAGGAGATAAAGGAACACGTGCTTTACTTGATGCTGTTATAGATTACCTACCAGCACCAACTGATATTGAAGCTATTGAATGTACTGATGCAAAAGGAAACGATGTATTAAGACATCCAAGTGATTCTGAACCATTCACAGCACTAGCATTTAAGATTATGACTGACCCATATGTTGGTAGACTTTCATTCTTCCGTGTTTATTCAGGTGTTTTAAAAGCAGGTTCATATGTTTTAAACTCTACTAAAGGAGAAAAAGAAAGAATTGGTCGTATCTTACAAATGCATGCAAACCAAAGAAAAGAAATTACTGAAGTATATGCAGGAGAAATTGCTGCAGCAGTTGGTTTAAAAAATACTACAACTGCAGATACATTATGTGATGAAAAGAACCCATGTATCATGAAGGGTATGGAATTCCCAGCTCCAGTTATTGATATAGCTATTGAACCAAAGAGTAAAAATGACCAAGACAAAATGGCTATTGCTATTCAAAAACTAGTTGAAGAAGACCCAACTCTAAGAGTTAAAACAGATACAGAAACTGGTCAAACAGTTCTATCTGGAATGGGTGAATTACACTTAGACATTATTGTTGACCGTATGCGTCGTGAATTTAATGTTGAGTGTAATAAAGGTAAGCCACAAGTTGCTTATCGTGAAACACTTACTCAAGCTGCTGAATGTGAAGGTAAATATATTAAACAATCAGGTGGACGTGGACAATACGGACACGTTTGGGTTAAGTTCGAACCAAATCCTGAAAAAGGATATGAATTCGTTGATGCTATCGTTGGTGGTGTAGTTCCTCGTGAATATATACCTGTAACAGATAAAGGATTACAAGAAGCTATGGCTGGTGGTATCCTTGCTGGTTATCCAATGGTTGATGTTAAGGCTACATTATTTGATGGATCATACCATGATGTAGACTCATCTGAAATGGCATTCAAAATCGCTGCTTCTATGGCTTTAAAAGAAGCTAAGAATAAGTGTAAACCTGTACTTCTAGAACCAATTATGAAAGTTGAAGTAGTTGTTCCAGAAGAATATATGGGTAACGTAATGGGAGATTTAACATCTCGTCGTGGTAAACCATTAGGAAATGAATCACGTGGAAATGCATTATCAATCAATGCTATGGTTCCACTTGCTGAAATGTTTGGATATGCAACAAGTTTACGTTCAAATTCTCAAGGTAGAGGTAACTTCACCATGACTTTAGACCATTATGAAGAAGTTCCAAAGAACATTGCTGAAGAAATAATTAAGAAAAACAGCATAAATTAAGGAATAATACTTGAAAAATTTTCAAGCATTAGATAAAATATAATAGTAATATAAGAAAAGGAGGAAATTATTATATGGCAAGAGAAAAATTCGATCGTTCAAAAGAACACGTTAATATTGGTACCATTGGACACGTTGACCATGGTAAAACAACATTAACTGCTGCGATCACAAAATACTTTGGAAAATTTGTTGATTATGCTGATATCGACAAAGCTCCAGAAGAAAGAGAAAGAGGTATAACTATCAACACTGCGCATGTTGAATACGAAACTGAAAAACGTCACTATGCACACGTTGACTGCCCAGGCCATGCTGACTATGTTAAAAACATGATTACTGGTGCTGCACAAATGGATGGTGCTATCCTGGTTGTATCTGCTGCAGATGGTCCTATGCCACAAACTAGAGAACACATTTTGTTATCTCGTCAAGTTGGTGTGCCTAAGATCGTGGTTTACATGAATAAATGTGACCAAGTTGATGATCCAGAACTACTTGATTTAGTAGAAATGGAAATCAGAGAATTATTAGGAGAATATGGATATGATTCTGAATGTCCTATTATCCGTGGTAGTGCTTTAAAAGCTCTAGAAGGTGATGAAGCTGCTGCTCAAAGTATCCGTGACTTAATGGCTGCTGTTGATTCTTATATCGATGCTCCAGTTCGTGATACTGACAAACCATTCTTAATGAGTATTGAAGACGTTTTCACAATTTCAGGACGTGGAACAGTTGTTACTGGACGTGTTGAACGTGGACAATTAAAACTTAACGACGAAGTTGAAATCGTTGGTCTAAGACCTACAACTAAAACAGTAGTTACTGGTATTGAAATGTTTAGAAAATCTCTAGACTTTGCTCAAGCTGGTGACAATGCTGGATGCTTACTTCGTGGAGTTGCTCGTGATGGCGTTGAACGTGGACAAGTTTTAGCTAAACCAGGAAGCGTTACACCTCATACAAAATTCAAAGCAAGCGTATACGTTCTATCTAAAGAAGAAGGAGGACGTCATACACCATTCTTCTCAAATTACCGTCCACAATTCTATTTCAGAACTACAGACGTAACAGGTGTTATTGAATTACCTGAAGGAGTAGAAATGGTAATGCCTGGAGATAATGTTGACATGACTGTTGAACTTATCGCTCCAGTTGCTCTAGAAAACGGAACTAAATTCTCTATCCGTGAAGGTGGAAGAACTGTTGGTGCCGGAGTTGTATCTGAAATTTTAAAATAATTTAAGAATATAACAATTAAAAAATCTTAGGACTTCGTGTCTTAAGATTTTTATTTTGCCTTAGGATAAGGTTTTCTTTCATTTGTTAATCCAAGTAAATAATCTACAGAAACATTATAAAATTTAGCAAGAATAATTAATTTTTCTATTGGCATTGACCTTAACCCGTTTTCATAAAGACTATATTGGCATTGAGTAGTATTTAAAACTTTAGCTATATCAGCTTGAAGTAAATCTCTATCTTCTCTGATATCTTTAAATCTATAAAATTCCATAACTAATTCACCACATATAAATTTTCTCATATTTCCCAATGAATATATTGACAATATATGCAAATGAATATATAATAAATGTATAAATATATGCAAACGAATATATGGGGCGTAAATATGAAAGTATCAAAAATATTATGTATTATTATAATTTTAATGCAATTTATTATCATAATTGTCTTTACAACAAATAAAAATACATCTTCAAAAAATGTTTTTGAGGAAACAAAAGAAACTATAAAGAAAAATGTGGGCACATTGTCTTTTATGTTAGAAACTTCATATGGAAGCGGAAAATACGAAAAAGGCTCATCTACTAAATGGCCATTACCATCTGATGGGTATATTTTTAATGATACGTTATCAAAATGTGAAAATGGTGGGGAACTTATGTGGGATGATACAAAAAATATAGTTATTATGACTGGAAATATTTCAGATAAATGCTATGTGTATTTTGATGCTGTCCAAAAAGCAGTTATTAATGATATAATAACAAGTGATATAACTTTATCAAGTATAACTATAACAATTAATGCAACCAAAGGGACTTTTGATATAAGTAAATATTACTATTCAATAGACAATGGTGCAACATGGAATGAAAGCACAAGTAATATTATTTCCATTTCTGGTTCAACTAAGGGAACTACATACGCAATAAAAGCTTATGTTCAAGATGTAAGAAAAATTAATTCTGATTATAAAAATGTAAATGCCTCAACATTAGATATTACTTTAATTACATTTACTTTTGGAGATATAACTTACAATGCCGAAGAAGGAATGACTTGGGAAGAATTTATTAATAGTTCATACAATACAACTAGTAATAGGTGCTTCGAGTATGCTTCTACAGGTTCTGTATCATGTTTTGTTTCTCAAGGTAAGTATTGTTCAGTAAAAGGCGTTAGGTTATCAGACACAATAATAAGTGGGCGTATATATGAAAAAGATGGATGTGAAAAAACTAATTAGAAACTATACCAAATTAAAATTGCATAGTTTCTATTTATTAAATTCTTTAGCTAAAGCTCCACTTTTTAATAATTTATCATATTGTTTTTCATCAATTACTAAATCAAATTCTCCAATATATTCATAAACATCTGGATTAAATCCCATTTTAAATCTATTTAAACCATAATAATGATTTTCTTTTGATAAATCTGCAGTAATTCCATTTAAATCCAAATATTTATATTCTTGTTGATAATATTTAATCAAAGCATAATATAAGAAGTAATTTGGACTAAATCTAGACATTGCTTTGTTAAATCCACTTATTTGAATTATAACTCTATTTTGGTGTTTAATAACTAAAGCCCCAGCAACATAAGTTTCCAATCCTGTATTTAAGTTTTTAGAAGCTTCTGCAATATCATTTTTATAAGATAGTAATGCTTTATCAGAATTCATTTTAGCATTTATAGCATTGGCATTACTATTTGTTAATAATTTATTATTAAGAAAAGCATTTCTTCTAAGTTCCGCGTTATAAGCTTCCTGAGCATTTATTAAAAAAGCTTTATAATCAACTTTTACTAACATTAAATCAACATCTAAAGTTTTACTAAAAACATTATAAAAATCATTATAATAATATTCATCTCTATTAATTTTATTTTTTATAAATTTATAGAAAATATTTAACTTATCTGGATTAGCTTTCTCTAGTATTAAACCTTTTCTAATTCCTTTTTTAACCTTATTTCTAGTATTTTTAGATAAATTATTATAATCATAACCATCTAACTTTATAATAGCATTAACTCGAGGAAGTAAGGCTTCAAAATTCATATTATTTTTTAGCTTTTTATAACCATTTTTAGTAAGCATATCTATAATTTTATAATTTTCATTATATTCGAAATTCATAGTATCTTTATTTAACTTAGCAATAGCTATTTCAGGATTAATTTTTATAAAAGCAAAGTTTCTATTTTTGTAATATTCTTTTATTTTATTAGTAAAATCTTCTAATAAATAGTCATTAGAATAATCAATTAAAAAACCACGTGGAGAATATCCAAAATAAACGTTACCTATTTTTTTATAAAGAATTAAGGCAGCTCCAACAATATCATCAGCTCCATAAGCAATAAATTCATATTCAAAACCTTCTTCAGCTTTGATTAAAGCATAGTTAATTGACTCATGAAAGTTACCAATAAAATGTGTATTTGCAAATTCCTTAAACTCAGCAAGTGACATTTCTCTTATAAACATAAAAATTCCTCCTTTATATAAAGTAAGACAACATTATACCACAAAATGCTGGTAAAATCTATAAAAATGTTGCTTTAAATGATAATATTGTGTATAATATACTTGGGTGATAAAAAATGGCAAGTAGTTTTAAAAATAGTATTGAAAATATGTACAAAAGAATGATTACATATTCTATTCTAACATCTATTCTTACAGTAGTAGCTGGTGTTGTACTTTTATTAGTACCAGAACTTACTAACAAAGTGGTAGGAATAATCGCAGGAATTATTTTCTTACTTGAAGGAATTAATTCAATTTACAAATATTTTCATCGTGAAGGAGCAAAACTTTATAATTTAAGCTTAGTGTTCGGTGTTCTATATGCTGTACTAGGGGTAGTAATTATTATTTATCCATTTACAGTAGTAGAATTTGTAACAGTATGTCTTGGACTTTATATGATAATTAATGGTGCAAGTAAAGTAAATTATGCATTATGGTTAAAAAGAGGAAATGAAGATTCTTGGTTAATAACTTTAGCAACTGGTATTTTAGTAGCTATCGTAGGTATTCTTGTAATATTTAATCCATTTGCAAGTCTTACATTAACTAAACTAGCTGGGGCATTCTTAATTATTACAGGAATTCTTGATTTTATGGATACTATTTTATTCAAAAATAGAAGTAAAGAAATAATGGAAATATTTTGGTAAAGAAAAGTAAACTTTAAAGTAAAACTAATATGTTTTACTTTTTAATTTGGTAAAATTTTGGTATACTAATATTATGGAAGAAGGGGATAAAATGTTAATAAAAGACATTCATGCTAGAGAAATACTAGATAGCAGAGGAAATCCAACTATTGAAGTTGACATGACATTAGATAATGGAATAACTGCAACCGCATCAGTACCAAGTGGAGCATCAACTGGTTCTAGAGAAGCTTTAGAACTACGAGATAAAGACCCAAAAAGATATGAAGGAAAAGGTGTTTTAAAAGCTGTTGATAATGTTAATAATATAATAAAGCCAGCCTTAGTAGGAAAAAAAGCTGACCAATTAAGCATTGATAATTTACTTATTTCTTTAGATGGTACAGAAAACAAAAGTAAACTTGGAGCAAATGCAATTCTTGGAGTTTCACTTGCGTGCTTAAAATGTTTAGCAAAATCAAATAACAAAGAATTATATGAATATGTTTCAAATAGAAGTGTTACAATGCCAATTCCAATGATTAATATTATAAATGGTGGAGCACATGCTGTAAATAATATAGATATTCAAGAATTTATGATAATGCCAGTAATGAAAAGCATTAAAGAAAGAGTTAGAGCAGCATCTGAAGTCTTTCATGCTTTAAAAAAATTGTTAAGTGTTAATAATTTTGCAGTTGGTGTTGGGGATGAAGGTGGATTTGCGCCGAATTTAAACAGTAATTCTATGGCTTTAGATTTCATAGTTGAAGCAATAAAGAAAGCTGGATATACTCCTGGAGAAGACATTTTTATTGCTTTAGATGTGGCAGCTAGTGAACTTTATAATAAAGAAACAAATACTTATAAGTTAGATGGAAAAAATTTTACTAGTGAAGAACTTATGAATTATTATGTAAAATTAATAAATACTTATCCAATATTAAGTATTGAAGACCCATTTTTTGAAGATGATTTTGAAACACTTGCAAAATTTACATCTTTAGTAGGAAATCGTATTATGATTGTCGGGGATGACTATTTTGTAACAAATGAAAAATATTTAGAAAAAGGAATAGATTTGCATGCTGGAAATGCCATTTTACTTAAAGCAAATCAAATTGGCACAGTTAGTGAAATGATTAAAACAATAATGCTTGCTAAGAAGAATAATTATAAAACAATTATATCTCACAGAAGCGGTGAAACAGAAGATACATTTATAGCTGATTTAGCGGTAGGACTTGCAATTCCATTTATCAAAACTGGTTCAATGTGTCGTGGAGAACGTATTGCTAAATACAATCGTTTAATGAGAATTGAAGAAAAATTAAAAAGAGACTAGTTATTTAGTCTTTTTTATTTTATAATATAATTGGTGATAATATGAAAAAAATTGTAGATGGCAATAATGCTTGTAGTAAAGTTGCATATTACTTTAGTGAAGTATGCAGTATATATCCAATAACACCATCAAGTCCGATGGCATCAAATATTGATTTATTAACAAGCAGTAACTTGCTTAATATATTTAATGATAAACCAAGAGTATTAGAAATGGAGTCAGAAGCTGGAGCAGCTGGAGCTTTACATGGTGCTCTTTTATCAGGGTCTTTAGCATCAACATTTACAGCAAGTCAAGGGCTTTTATTAATGATGCCTAACATGTATAAAATAGCGGGAGAAATGTTACCAGCAGTAATCCACGTTGCAGCTAGAAGCCTTGCAACTCATGCTTTATCAATATTTGGAGACCATCAAGATATTTATGCAACCCGTGCTACAGGGTTTTGTATGCTTGCATCATCTAATGTTTTTGATGCTCAAAATCTAGCAGCAGTGGCGCATCTATCAGCCATAAAGGGAAGTCTTCCATTTGTGCATTTTTTTGATGGTTTTAGAACTAGCCATGAACTAAATACAATTGAAGAGTTACCTGAAGATAAACTTTTATCATTAGTTGACCATGATGCAATTAATAAATTTAAAGACAGATGTTTAAATGTTGGTAAAAAATACCAATATGGAATGGCTCAAAATGAAGATATTTATTTTCAATGTATGGAAGCTAGAAATAAATACTATGATGCCATGCCCGATATTGTAAATGATTACATGGAAAAGATTAATGAGATAATGAAAACTGATTATAAACCATTTAATTATTATGGAGCTAAAGATGCTAAAAACATAATTGTTGCAATGGGAAGCGTAACAGATATTATTAAAGAAGTTGTAAGAAAGTTAGGTAATGTTGGTTTAATTGAAGTTCATTTATATCGTCCATTTAGTAAAGAATATTTCTTGAATGTTTTACCTAAATCTGTTAAGAATATTGCAGTTTTAGACAGAACAAAAGAAGCTGGTTCCAGTGGTGAACCATTATATTTAGATGTATGTAGTATTTTAAAAGACAAAGATGTCAACATATATGGAGGAAGATATGGTTTATCTAGTAAAAATACCACTCCGAATGAAATATATAGTGTTTACAAAATGCTAGAAGAAAATCCTAAAGATAACTTTACAATAGGTATAAATGATGATGTAACTAATTTAAGTTTAAAAGAAGAACATATAGAAATAGAAAATAACAACAAAGAAATAAAAGTAGTTGGTTTTGGTAGTGATGGCATGGTCAGTGCTAGTAAGGATTTACTAAAAATTCTACATGCTAAAAAAGATTTATATGTTCAAGGATACTTTGAATATGACTCAAAAAAAAGCGGGGGAGTAACAATATCTCATTTAAGATATGGAAGTGATAAAATAAATGAACCATACTATGTAACACATCCAGAGATAACTGTAGTTACCAAAGATATTTACTTTAGAATGTTTGATATTATAAGTAATTTAAAAGAAAATGGCACATTACTTATCAACACTATCAAAAATGAAGAAGAATTATTAAAATTGTTACCAACAAAAGTTAAAAACACAATTTTTAAGAAAAATATTAAAGTATATTATATTGATGCTGAAAATATAGCTAGTAAAAATAATCTAAAAGGTAAGATTAGTAAAATAATGGAAGTATTAATTTTAAACTTACTAAATGTTGAAGATGCCACTTCAATGCTTGAAGAAACAATAAAAAAATCATTTGCTACAAAAGGAAAAGACATAGTTAATAACAATATTTTAGCAATACATGAAGCTATATCAAATTTAAAAGAACTTAAAGTTACACATGAATATGATGAAACAATAAGTATTGTGGATGATAGCATAATAAATATGATTAATGAACGAAGGGGTAATGAAATTCCTGTTAGTAAGTTAATGGATTTTGCCTGCGGTCGTTTTCCTGGGGCAACAACTAACAATGAAAAGCGAAATATTTCAAACATTGTTCCAAGATGGATTAAAGAAAACTGTATCGAATGTGGAATGTGTGTCTTAGCTTGTCCACATGCTGTAATTAGAGCTATTGCTAATGAAAATGATGCTGATGGAATTCCATTTATTGGAAAAGATGGATTAAAATATTCTATAAAAATAAGTGAGAAAGATTGTACAGGTTGTGGCGTGTGTGCAAGTGTATGTCCTGGAAAAATGGGCAAGAAAGCTTTAGAGATGGTGGAAAAAACTGAAAAAGTTGGTATTGACTTTGATGCTATAAAAAGTGTTAATCCTCTACCTAAAACAACTATAAAAGGTGTAGCTCTAGAAAAACCATTATTTGCATATTCTGGTGCTTGTGCAGGATGTGGAGAAACTCCATATATTAAAATGTTAACACAAATTCTTGGAGAAAAATTAGTAATTGCTAATGCTACAGGTTGTTCAAGTATTTATGGAGGCTCAACTCCATCAACACCTTATAGCATCCCTTGGGCAAACTCACTATTCGAAGATAATGCTGAATTTGCTTTAGGTATTCATATTTCTTACAAACAAAAAAGAGATAGAATAAAGCATATAATAAAAGAAACTATAAATTCTGTTGATGAAGATATAAAAGAATTATTCACAAGATGGTTAGAAAATGAAAATGACTTTGAAATAACTAAAGATGTTAAAGAAAAATTACAAGATAAATTAATACCAAAAGAATTAAATGATTTAATTGATTATATTCCTGCTAGAACTATCTGGGCAATCGGTGGAGATGGCTGGGCATATGATATTGGATACGGAGGCCTTGACCATGTACTTCATTCTAATGAAAATATTAAAATATTAGTATTAGATACAGAAGTTTATTCAAATACTGGAGGTCAATCAAGTAAATCAACCAAACTCGGGGCAGTTGCTGAATTTGCTAACTTTGGTAAAAGAACTGTGAAAAAAGATTTATTTAAGATAGCATCGTGCATACCAAATTGTTATGTAGCATCCATTTCACTCGGAGCTAACATGATGCAAGCAATCAAAGCTTTCAACGAAGCTGAAGCTCATGAAGGACCAGCAATCATAATTGCTTATTCACCATGCATTGAACATGGAATTAAAACTGGTATGACCACATCAAGTGAAGAACAAAAACTAGCAGTAGAATGTGGATACACAATTCTAATGAGATATGATGGAAAATATCATATTGACTCAAAAGAACCAGACTTTAGCAAATATGAAACATTCTTAGATAATGAAGTAAGATTTAATGCCTTAAAAATAAAAGATAAAGAGTTAGCATCTAAATTACTTGAAAGTCAAAAAGAAAATGCTAAAAACAGGTATGAATATTACAAGAAAATAAGTGAATAAAATCACTTATTTTTAAATACAAAAAAAAGTGGAGATTTCCGAAGAAATCTCCTAAAAGAATAAAAAGGGGTTGACTAGTGTGATACTAGCACCAATTCGCCTTCTTTAAGTGAATTGGTGATTACTATCTTAATCGAAAAAGTGCAATTTGTCAAGCTATTTTTGCAAATTTTTGATATAATTATTAAGGAGGTATTTATGAAGTTAGAACAACTACCTAAAATTGGTCCCAAAACCATAAATATTTTAAATAAAATTAACATAAATACAGTTGAAGATTTACTAACATATTATCCATATCGTTACAATGTTATTAAATTTATAAACATAGATGAAGCAAATGAAAATATGATTTGTTATATCAAAGCCAAAGTTTTAAGTGTTCCTAAAGTTGCATATATAAAGAAGAATTTTAATCGCCTAGATTTTATTGCATCAAACAGCAACCAAGATTTCAAAGTCACTATTTTTAATCGTGCTTATTTAAAACAAAGTCTAACTTTAGATAAAGAAATAGTTTTAATTGGTAAATTTTCCAAACTAAAAAACATTTTTGTTGCTAATGATATTAAATATAATATGCATGAAGAACGTATTGAACCAATATATCATTTAACAGAAGGTTTAAAAAACTCTAGTTTAGAAACAATGATATCTAATGCTTTAAAAGAAAATATATCTTTAAATGATTATATACCATCTTATTTATCAGAAAAATATCATTTCTTAAATAAAGATGAAGCGATTAGAAAAATTCATCAACCAGAGAGTCCTAGTGATATAAAAAATAGTATGTTAAAACTCATATATGAAGAATTATTTATTTATACGTTTAAAATAAACTATTTAAAAAGTATTAATAAAGTAACTAATGGTTTACCAAAGAAATTTGATGAAACCCAAATACAAGATTTTTTATCAAGCTTAAATTTTGAATTAACAAAAGACCAATTAACAACTATTGAAGATATCCTAAAAGATATGAAAGAAAATAAAAGAATGAATAGATTAGTTCTTGGGGATGTGGGTTCAGGAAAAACAATTGTAGCATTTGTTGCTATTTTAGCAAATTACTTTTCTGGTTATCAATCAACATTTATGGCTCCAACAGAAATTCTTGCTAAACAGCATTTCACATCTATCAAAGAATATTTTAAAGAATATGATATCAATATAGCTTTATTAACAGGAAATTTAACTAAAAAACAAAAAGAAAATATATATAACCAAATTAGTAATGGAAAAATCGATATTGTAATTGGTACCCATGCATTATTAAATGATAATTTAAATTTTCAAAATTTAGGTTTAGTTATCACTGATGAACAACATCGTTTCGGAGTTAATCAAAGAAATTTACTTCAAAACAAAGGCTTAAATGGTGGGGCTGATGTCCTTTATTTATCAGCAACTCCAATTCCTAGAACATATGCTTTAACTATCTACGGTGACTTAGATTTATCTCAAATAAAGACAAAACCAAATATCAGAAAAGAGATAATTACTAAAATAGCCAGTGAACAAAACATTAAAGAAGTTTTATTTAAAATGTATGAAGAATTGAAGTTAAACCATCAAATATTTGTTGTATCTCCTTTAATTGAACAAAATGATGAACTAAACATAAATAGTGTTATTGAACTAAAAGAAAAACTAAACAAAGCATTTAGTAACAAAGTTAGAATTGAAATTCTTCATGGTAAATTAAAACAAAAAGAAAAAGATGAACTTATGAAAGCGTTTCAAGAAAATAAGATAAACATATTAATATCAACAACAGTTATTGAAGTAGGAATAGATATTCCTAATGCTTCAATGATGGTAATTTATAATGCTGAAAGATTTGGTCTTGCAACACTTCACCAACTTCGAGGTCGTGTAGGTAGAAGCAATATTCAAAGTTATTGTTATTTAGTAACAAATAATAGTAATAATGAAAGATTAAAAGTAATGGAAAAATCATCAGATGGCTTTTATATTGCAGAACAAGACTTTAAGCAACGTGGTCAAGGAGACCTTTTCGGTGTAAAACAAAGTGGAGATATGTCATTTAAAATTGCTGATTTAAAAAGAGACTTTAGCATATTATCTCAAGCTAACATTGATGCAGAAAATTTCCTAGTAAGTAAAAAATATCAAGAATATGAATATTACAATAATATTATAAAAGAAATAGACTTTTTAGATTAAAGAGGATAGTAATGATAAGCATCACAAAATTAAAAGACATAAGTTATACCTTTAAAAAGTTTATGTAATTTTGCAGATTATTTTAATTATTCTATTGATTACGTTTTAGAATTAACAAATATAAGAAAAAATCCAAATTTAATTAAAGAATTAGATTTAATTAGACTTGGAAAAAATATCAAAAGGATAAGATTACAAAACACAAGCTTGTATAACTAGATATGAAAAAGGTTTAATATGTATTTCAACTTATAATCTATACAAATTATCAAAAGAATTTAAAATATCTTCATCAAAATTATGTGGAAAAGTAAAAAGTCGTTAAAATGTTAACGATTTTTTTAAAATTAAAAAGCGGACCTCTCTAAGAGGTCCTTCAGGGGGTTTTGGTTGATCTCTTCACATTGAGATTCGTAAGAGAGATCAGGTTATTAGCATGACTTGTATCATGCTAGTATAATCTTAATATTTTTTTTGAAGTTTGTCAATAACTTTTTATAATAATTTTAAAATTTTACAAAATAACTTTTTTATCTTGCATCATATAGCAAACATATGTTATTATATAAATGCGGGGTAAAATCAAAAATAAAGGAAGAAATTATGATATTAAATGTAAGTGGAAGAACAGATATAATTGCATTTTATGAAAAGTGGTTTATGAATAGATTAAATGCTGGTTTCGTTGATGTAAGAAATCCCTTTAATCCTAAACTTGTAAGTAGAATTAACTTTAGTGATGTTGATTTAATTTTATTTTGTACTAAAAACCCAATTCCAATATTAAATGATTTAGACAAAATAAAAATTCCTTTTATATTTCATGTTACCATAACACCTTATAAAAATGATATTGAACCAAATGTTATATTAAAAACAGAAATAATAAATGCTGTTAAAAAAATATCTACAATTATAGGAAAAGATAATATTTACATAAGATATGACCCCATTTTTCTAAGTGATAAATACAATATTGATTATCATATTAAAGCTTTTAACAAGTTATGCACATTATTAAAAGAATATGTAAATACTATAATTGTTTCTTTTCTTGATGAGTACAAAAATGTTTTAAAAAATAAAAATATTTTAAAATATCGTCCGTTTACTGAAAATGACTATAAAATAATCGGTGAAAATTTTAGTAATATAGCAAGGACTAATAACATGGTAGTACAAACTTGTTTTGAAGATAGAAACTTAACAGAATATGGATTTAAAAAAGGAGAATGTTTATCACATGAACTTGCATATAAACTTACTGGTAAGACTTATAAATCATGGAAAGCTAGAAAAGAAAGAAAATGTGAATGTGTAGAAATGGCAGATATCGGATGTTACAATTCATGTAAACATTTTTGCAAATATTGCTATGCAAATTATGATGAAAAAATGGTTAATGAAAACTTTAAAAATCATGATGTAAATTCATCTCTTTTATGTGGAATTTTAAAAAAAGATGATATAATAAAAGTAAGAAATAAGTAAATGCACTTAAAAGTTGATAGAAAATAACAAGCAAATAAAATATAATTAAATAACGAAAGGAAAATAAATATGAAATTTGGTGAAAATTTAAAAAACATTAGAAAACAAAAAAATATTTCTCAAGAAGAATTAGCAGAAAAACTTGGAGTATCAAGACAAAGTATATCAAAATGGGAAACGGGGGAAAACTTTCCTAGCATGAACAACATTATGTGTTTATGCGATATATTTAAGTGTAAAATAAATGATTTAGTCCATGAAGATTTTACAGATATAGACTCTTTAGATAGTGAAATAAAAGAAAGTGTCGTAAAGTTTAAAAAAGAAAAACAAATAAAAGTAAAGTTAATAAGTAAAATAATTTATGTATTAGCAAATATAATTAATAAAATATTTATTGGTGTATCTGTTTTAATAAGCATAATAATTCTTGCTTTACCATTTGTATCTAAATCTTTAAGAATTGAAGATACTGACATTTACATGTTAAATATTAGAGTGGGTGATATTACAACAAATGGTGAACTTGCTAATGAGTATTTAAATAGTCACAGTATTACAGAAATTATATTTTATGTAGAAATTATTTTACTTGGTGTTTTAATAAGTATAATTTGTATTGCCAAAGTATTTGAATGTTTATATAAATTATTCTTTAACATTCATAATGGAGATACACCATTTACTTTAGAAAATATAAATTGTATTAAAAAAATATCTTATTTTATAATATTTTATGTTGTATTTAGTTTTATTTATGGTCTTATGTGTGGCATTATAATGAAAATAGATTTTAAGGCTGAACTAGAATTATCAGATATTGTTTATGCTTTAATAATTTATAGTATTTCATTTATATTTGAATATGGATATGAACTTCAACTAGATAGTAAAAGTAAAATGTACGAAAATTAATTTGACAATACCCTCATTTAGTGTTAAAATATAGCTCTAATCGGGGGTTTTAAAATGGATGTAAATACATTTTTCTTACTTTTCGGAGGTATTAAAGCATATGCAATGTTTTTAGCAGATTGCTTTATGGGTCAAAAAAAAGTATCAGATTTTATCTTACAAGAAAACTTTTTTTACATGGCTAAATTTAGTTTAGCAATATGTTGTTTGTTAGTTGTAAAAGATGAATTAATTGAAGGCTCAAAAAACAATTTTATTTGTAAAACAATTGATGAAGGTATTCTAAATTGTGTTGATAAAGTTGCCACAAAAACAAAAGATGGTTTTGAAATAGATGGTTTTACATTTAAAAATCCTGAAGAAATAGTGGGACTAATTAGAAATAAACTAGCACATGGAGAATTTATAATAGATTTAGAAAATAAGAAAGTTTCATTTAAACTTGAAAATTCTATGATGTCTCTAGGAATGACTAATGTTATAAATATGATTTCTAAGTCTATGGACATTTATCATTTAAATTCATCAAATACTGAATATAAAAATGATATTGTAGTAATTAATAAAAATGATAAAACTAGAACTAAATCATTAAAAACTAAAAGTGAAATAAAAGGTTTTTTAAGAACATTTAGTAGAATGCGTTTTAGTTTTAAAAAACATGATGATGGACTTTTAAACGATGAAATGGCTAAAACAGTAGACATGGTTATAAGTGATTATGAAGCTGATTTTCCTTTAGATTTACTTGTAAAAGCTAAAAAGAAATTTGCTCAAAAAGGATACTCTTTTGATTGGGAAAAAACTTCATTAAAAGATGATTTAATTGAAGATATAACTAATTATGTTTATTATAACTATCCTAAAGATATACCTTATGAATATCAAATAAGATTTATGAAAAAAGATTTAGAAAGTAGATTAAATCCCAAAAAGCATTTAGTAAAATCTTTTCAAAAAAATATGATGTTACTAGAGATTGCTTATAAAAAACAAACTGTTAATTATGGAGAAATTCTTGAAGAATATCAAAAAAATTGTAGTTATGATACAATTGGTTTAGAAGAATTAGCTACCACAACTTTTGCTCTTTTTGAAGCCATGTTTTCTTATGGAAATGATAAATTTTTAGAAAATAGTAATGAATACACCTTTTTACCAAGTGATGGCTTAGATTACAGCACTCTTGATTTAAGTCCAATAAATGTCCTATATATAAATAAGGATAATGGATTTAAAAATAGTCTTCAAATAGAATTTACAAGTAAGAAGAAAAGAATTACAGAAATTGATGCTAAAATTTCTAAAAATGAACAAAGTTTAGCGCAAGTAACTAAAAGTGGTAATTTAAAAGCTAAAGCTATATTAGAAAGTAACTTACAAAAATCATATCAAGAAAGAGATAGACTTTATGAAGAATTAAAAACCTTACTTATAAGGTTAAATGAAATAAATCTTTATGAGAAATTTAATGAAAGTCACTTAAAAAATAAAGCAATAATTAATGGTATAAGAAATAGTATTTCTCATGGTAATTATAAAATAGAAACTGTTGATAATCGTATTTGTAAAATAGTTTTTGAAGACATTTATGAAGGAGTTCTAACATTTAAATGTGAAGTTCCAATCACAGATTTTATTAACATGATTTATACAAATGAAGAACCAATTAAAGAATTCTTAAAAAAAGATGAAATTCTAAGAAGAATATTAATATAAAGTGGATAAAACCACTTTTTTTGTTAAAAATAAAAGTGTGATAATTATGGTATTAAAAGATTTAATTATAGTATTTTTAATTTTACTAACAATTATTTTATATTTATTTAAAAAGAAAAATTATTTATTATTTATTCCATTCTTACTATGTTTTATTCATATAAAAGTAAGTAATGAAAACATATTATTTAAAATAGTTTATCTAACAGCATTTCTATCTATAATTATATCTTTAACAAATAAAATGTTGATAAAAAAGACTTTATCAACAATTATTATAATTATTTTAGTAAGTTATCCAATAACCACTCTTAAAATAAATAATTATGCGTCCTTAAATTATATTGTAGCTTTTAACAAATTACATGAAACTTTAAAAGAAAACTATGTTTTAAATGAACATAAAGAAATTAACTATGATAACTTATATCAAAAATATAAAAAAGAATTTAAAAATATAAATAATGAAATAAAATATTATCAAGTATTAGAAAACTATTTAAATGAATTTTATGATGCTCACATTGGTATAAAAAGTTTAACTAATAATTCTAATCTAGAAGAAGCAAAAGAAAAATTTTATAATAGATATTATGGTTTTAGTTTAAGTTTATTAGATAATATGACTTATGTAGCAACAAGTGTTTCCCCGGAAAGTACGGCATATAAAGCTGGTATCAGAGATGGATTTATCATAACTAAATGGAATGGTAATAATATTTCTGATGAGATAAAAAATCTAAAGTATCTAAGTGTTTCCCTACCCAATATATCTAATAAAAATGTCTTAAATTATTATATCCCCATTTATTTATCTGGAAGAGGTAATGAAGAAAATGAAATAACTTTTATTAATAATGAAGGAAAAGAACAAGTTATCAAATTAAAATCAATTGGTAATGGTTATAAATACATAAAAGAAAATATTAAAAAGTTTACCAAAAGTAATGATGAAGAAAATTTTACTTATAAACTGTTGGGAGTTACATCTTACCTAAAAATAACAAATGAAAAAGATAGTATAAAATATGTTAAAAACAAAATGAATAATATTGTTGATAATATAAATAAGGATAATGCTAAAAATTTAATATTAGATTTAAGAAACAATGAAGGGGGCAGTGACATTGTAGGAAGTGTTATTGCAAGTTTTTTTAGTACACAAGATTACCTTTATATTAAGGAAAGTATTTTAAAAGATAATAAATTAAAAAAGATAAATGAAATATATGCAAACGGTTATAAAAAGATAAATATTCCAACCATTATATTAGTTAATGGTAACACTAAGAGTGCTGGAGAAATACTTGCATATAACTTACAAAATGAAGAAAACATACTTGTGGCAGGATTAACCAGTACAAATGGCAGCATATCAACAGTTAAAAAGAAAATAATTATGCCCCATAATCTAATAATTTCCATTCCAACCATTGCTATTGGAAAAAAAGATGACATTATAATTGATAGTAACAATGAAAGAAATGGAGGATTAAAATTAAATATAAAAATACCTATAAATAGTAAAACAATAAATGATATTTTCAATGAAAATTATGAATACGAAGTAGAATATTTGTTAAATTATCAAAAAAATATTTAAATTTTTCAAAAATAGTGTATAATTAATACTAAGGAGGGCAACATGGGTAATAGTATTAGTTATGTTTTACTAGCGTTATTAATTTTTGTCATTAGTTTACTTATTTATTTTTTAATCAAATGGGCAGTTCGTGAAGGCATCAAAGAAGCATACCATGACATAACAGGAAAAACAACTTATGAAGATAAGAAAAATATAAAAATGGCAAAAGAAATTAAAGAAGGTATTAAAGAAGTTGCTAAGAAAAGAACTAGCAAGAAAAAGTAATACCTTTTTCTTTACACAAATTTGACAAAAATTACAATTTGTGATAAAATATAGCTAACTAAGGGGGATAAAAAATGGTTGTGACTAGTAAAAATTTACTTTCTCTTTTAAATAGCTCTAAAATAAGTTATAAAGAAAAAGCAGAAATAATTAAAAAATATGATAAATTATTAAGAAAAAATTTACAAAATACCAGTGAAGATGTTTTAGTAAACCTTCTTTTTAGTACCCAAGTACCTAAAAGTGCTAAAAAAGTAATATCTCAAGTAATAGATAGTAAATCTAGAGATTTTGTATGTTTGAACAACTTTGAAAATGTGTTTAAAAAATATACTAATTTTAAAGAAAGTGACCTTTATAAAGCTCATTATCCTCATATTTTAAAAAGACACATTATAATAGATTTATATAATGATATTTTAAGTGTCTTAGAAAACCCAAAAAAAGATAAAAAATTAAAACAATTAATAATTTATTATGGTGTTGATAAATCTTTACTAGCAGAATTTCTATCCACATCTAGTAATGAAGATTTAATCAAGTTTTGTCTAGAAACTAAATTTACTAACATAGATAATATTGCTTATGTTTTATATAGTGAAAAACTAAGTTTAGAACAAAAAGAAGACATCATTAAAAGATTTGTAAGTGAATTTAATATTCTAGAAATATTAAAAAGCCCATCAACTGAAGAAGTAAAAAATAAAATAATTGAATTAAAAAGTAATGAGTTAGAATTAAAACTTAAAAATATTAATGAAAAAGAGTTAATTGATTTAATAACAACCAGTGAAAACTATCCCAAAGTAGTTTATGACATGTTAATAAGAAAAAAAACAGACATGTTACTTTCTGTTATTCAAAAAATGTCTTTCGAAGACTTTAAAAAAACATTAATTAAAATTAAAGATGCAAAAATTTCAACCATAATTATTAAAAATTTCCCATTAAAAACTAAATTAGTTTTATCATTAACTAGTGATATAAATGTCTTATCATGGATATATAATGATGCAATTTCTGCTGATATCAAAGAATTTATCTTGGATAAAAAAGAAAAAGATTTAAAATCCGCTATTAAATCTAGAAGTTTAAGTAGTTTAAAAATATGTTATTTAAGAAATTCCCAAAACATTCCTTTAAAAGTTCAAAAACTAATAATTGAATTAAAGGATGAAGAATTAAAACTTGATTTAAATAAGAAACCATCATCAATTATAATATCAGAAATTTTATATGGTAACTATTGTGATTTATATAAATCATTTATTATAAAAAATGGTAATTATGATGTAGAATTATTACTTGAAAAAAGTAATGAAGAATTAACTATTTTAGTTTTTGAAACCTTAAAAGACAGAATTAAAACTTATTTAAATAAATTAACTATGTTAGAACTAACAACTCTAGATTATTTTAAAACACCATATTCTAAAGAACTAGCAGTGACACAAAATAAATATTTAATTTTATCTAAGATAAATAATACTAGCCAAGAAGAATTATATACATACTTAAAATCTTTAGAAACACATCGTGAAATAAAGAAATTAATCTTAAAAAGTATGAATATAAATGAAGATGATTTAGATAATTGTGTAGAATTAATTAAATATAATGACATTGATTTAGTAATTAAAAATTATAATAAAATAAAAAGTTTTATAAATAAATCAGGTATTCCTTTTGATGCTTTTATTCAATATGGTTGTGGCAGTGAAAACTATAAAAGCTGGTTTAATAAAGTACTTGAGATAATTGAATTTAACAAAGAAGAAGACTTTTATTCCGCAGTTAAATATTTAATGAGTGAATTATATCATGAAGACCAAAGTAAAGAAAATATAGTTTATAGTATTATAAATTATCTATCAATAATAGATGCTTTTAAAGATTGTTATTATTTAATAATGAATTTAGTAAATAATAATGTCTTACTAACTAAAGATGATTGTGATAACTTAAAAAGATTATTTGCATCAAGTTATAGTAAGAAAAATGAAGTAAGAGTTTTAGATGATATCAAATCCATAAGATTTAAAATACTAGAACAATATAAAGATGTAATATTAAATTCAAGTTCTATTAAAGAATTAAAAAATATATTTATGGAAGTAATCTGTGGAAATGCTAGTAAATCATTAGAATATATCGGTGGTTCAAAAACATTAATTACTTTAAAAGAGCTAGATAAAGAAAATGAGAAGATTTGTTTATTTATTGATGAATTGTTAAAGTTTTCTAAAGTAATTGAAGCAATAGAAAATACCAATAATATTGAAGGTTTGCGAAATATTTTAAAATACTTTATTATTGATAAACCAGATAACTTACTTATACTTGAAGCATCATTTATTAATTTTAAGAAAGATTTACAAAAATTATTTGAAATAGATGCTAAAATTAATTTAACTTCATTAGATAGCGATGTTACCAAAAGTTTAGTTAATGAAGAATTATCTTCCAAATATGGTACAATAGTATATGATTTTTCTAAGGTTAATTACTGTTTATATGCACACATTTTAAGTAGAAGTGAAAAAGTTGAAGATTTAATAAATGGTAATTCTCATAGTAAAGCAAACTTCTTATCAGTAAGTCCGATAAGTTTTCTTGGAGAAAAGTTCTATTTTGATAGAACATCAACAACATTTGCTATTGATAAAATTCCAACTGGTAGTTTTATTCATAGTTCTCTAGTAAATATGAGTACAAATTTTAGGATAACTAATAACTCTGGAGAAGTAAAAGAATTACATCGAACTGAAAGAGGAATATTAGAAACAAGTGCAGTAACTGCAGCAAATTCTGAAGTGTTATTATATCGTGATGGCATAAAAATGAGTGGAATTATTTTACCTGGAGGAAGAATTCCAACCCTTGAAGAAATAACATTAGCTAAAGAATATAACTTACCATTTATTATAACTCAGGAAGTAATGACTTCAATACCTAATGTTAAAAAGGTATTTAGTTTAAATGATATTGACTTTGAGTTTACAAAAATACCAAAAGAATTAGAAGAAATATTAACATCCTTAACAATGGTTAATGTTAATAAAACTTCAAGTATTTATACGGGAAGAGAAATCGCTATAATTACTGATGCTCATTCATTATATGAACCAACTTTAGCAGTATTAGAAAACATTAGAAAAAATGGTATCAAAGAGATATATTCACTTGGGGATAATGTTGGAGTAGGGCCAAATCCTCATGAAGTATTAGGGTTATTTGAAGATTATAATGTAACATCTATCGCTGGTAATAGTGAGTATTATAATACGTTAGGAATAATGCCATTTATATATTTTGATAAAGAAAAAAGTGAAAACCAAGAATGGACTTATAATAAGTTAAGTGCTAGTGACCTTGAAACTTTAAAAATGTATAAACCATCAATTGACTTAGAAGTTGGTACCCAAAAAGTTGCATTATGCCACTTTGCTAATGATATTCGTTGGGATTATATGGGGGAAAACTCTACCTGGGCATATCAAAGAAACTTCAAAAGAGGTAAAACATCACAACAATTCTTATATACTAATAGTGATGATGCAAAATTAAAGATAGAAAGATCAATTGCAGGAAAAGATAAAAATGATTTAAGAATTAAAGGTTTCCTTGATGCTTTAGAAAATCCTTTATTCGAAGGCAAAAAAACAACTGATTATGATGCCATTATTCAAGGACATGTTCACTTTCATATAAGTGATAGACTATTTAATACTAAAATTGAAACACTTAGAGCAATTGGCATGGGATATGGTAAAGACGATTTAGGAAATGCTTGTTATTATGTTTTAAAAGAAAAATGTGATGGAACATTTGAAATTGAAAAAAGATTAGTTGAGTTTAATAGAAATGTTTTACTAGCAAATATCGTATCAAGTGATATGCCTCACAAAGAAAAAGTATTGAAATTTGTAAAATGGTAAAAATATAATAATAATATTTTAATAAAAAGCTAAACTTATAATAAAGGAGTTGATAAAATATTGACAAATTTTATAAAAAGTGTAGAATATTATATTAACTTGTGTTATTATTTAATTAAGGATAGCAATGATTTGGAGGTGAAAAATATGATTGGAACTATGCCAAGTTTATATAATCAAGTGGTAGAAAAAGGTGCAGTTAAAAAAGAAAAAATGACTTTAATAAAATGTATTTCGTGTTATAGAAACTTAAGAAAGTTAGCAAAAAAAGCTGACTTAGACAAGTATTTAGAAACAAATAAAGAAGTATTAGATGGTCAAACTGTCATCAAAAATACCAGAATTCAACCAGAAATCATATTTTATTACTTCATTAATAAATCTAAAGAAATAGAAGATTCCCAAAAAGTTATGAAAATGATAAAAGAAAATTATCCATCTTTAGATGATGAAAAAATTCTAATGTCATTTCTATATGTTATTAAAACTAAAGGAATCAGGGCATTCTTATAGATGAAATTTTTACTTGATGAAAATATTCCTAAAGAGTTAGGAAATTTTCTAAAAAATAAAGGTTTTAAAATTGAATTAATAAATAGTAACAAACACAAGGGAAAAAGTGATAAAGAAGTCTTTGAATATGCTGTAAAAAATGGTTATACAATTATAACATTTGATGCTGATTTTTGTTCTTTTAAAAAATTATTTCATTGTGGAATAATAAAATTAAATGGTAAATTAAATAATCCAGAAGAACCTTTAATGAAAGCTATTAATTATTATAAAGATAAAGATATGAAAGATTTATTTATTCAAGTAGATTCATCCTCTAAAATGGTTGAGGAAAGTAAAAAATATAGTAAAAAGAATGTTTTTAAACAATTTAGAAAGATGCCAATTAAATTAAAAATATTTATTTAGAAATAAAAATGTAGTATAATAATTCTAGGAAAGAGGTGCAATAATGGAAGATAAAGAAAAGATAGAAACTTGCAATTGTGGTTGTGAATGTGAAGAATGCAATTGTGATGAATCTTGCGAATGTGAATGTGGTTGTGAAGATTGTGAATGTAGCGAATGCTGTGATTGCGAAGAATGCAGCTGTGAAAATTGTGAATGTTAAATAAATAAAGAGTTCCAATTCAGGAACTTTTTTGTTATAAAAACTACTAAATAATTGCTTTTATCTTATATTTACTGTATAATAAATCCAATTAGAAACGAGGTTGTATATGGAGTTAATTTTAGTGGAAGCATTAAAAACAATTTTTAGACCACAAGTCCTAATTATGATAATACTTTGCATATTAATGGATGTTTATTATAAAAAGTTTATTGGGATGGCTGGAGAATTTTGGGTAAAAAGAGAATTGAAAAAATTATCAGATGAGTATTTAGTTATTAATGACATAATGATAAAAACAAAAGATGGAATCACTCATCAAATAGATCATGTTGTTATTTCTAAATATGGTATTTTTGTTATTGAGACAAAACAATATAATGGTTATATAAAAGGAAATGATTATGACAAAAGATGGTTGATAAAAAATGGAAAGAAAAAAATCTATGTTAATAATCCACTTCATCAAAATTATGGTCATGTTAAATCATTAGAAGAAATTTTAAACTTACCTGAAGAAAATTTTATATCTTTAGTATGCATACCAAGCAGAGCAATATTATCTGTTAAATCAAATAATGTAACTAGAATATATGATTTGTTGGATAAAATAACTTCATATAAGGAAGAAGTTATTGGAAATCCAAATGAATTATATGAAATTATAAATAATTTAAATATAACAGATAAAGCCGAAAGAAAAGTTCATGTTAAAAATGCTAGAGAAATAAAAAGCAATAAAGATGAAGAATTAAAAAACAAATGTCCAAAATGTGGAGGAGAACTTATCAAAAGAAATGGAAAATATGGAGAATTTATGGGATGCTCTAATTTTCCAAAATGTAGATATATAGCAAAATAAAAAATAAATAGTAAGGTGAGATTATGGCAATTTATACAATAAAAGGTACATTAAAACAACGTATATTTAATAAACTAATTTGTATTGCTTCGGATATAGACAATATGGTGTCAAAGTTAAAAGTATACAGTAAAAAATTAAAATATTGTAATATAACTAGAATAGAGTATTCATTTATGGAAACACCAGAGTTTATTTTTGAAAATATGTGTATTGATAAAGATTTAATTAGTAAAAGAAAATTTAATAGAATTATTAGTGTATTGGAAAAAAATGATGTATTAAAATGGAAGAAGAACTATATATCTAAAAATATATATTATGATGGCTGTGAATGGAGTTTGAAGATAACATTTAATGATGGAGAAATTTTTGAAGTATACGGAGATATAACATTTCCAAAACAATTTGAGCCAGTTTATGATATGTTTAAAGAATATATTATTACATCAGAAGATGCAGAACTAAATATTAAAATTATTAATAAATGGTTTAAAAGTAATAATTAATAATTTTAGTGAAATCAAGGATAATGCAAGAAAAAGATAATAGAAAAATTAAAGAAATCAAAGTTAGATGAAAATGCTATAAAGATATTATTAAATTAACAAATATCAATGATTATGAAAAATTATCAAACATTAGAAAAATAGTAAAGATAACAACTGCAGATTTGAAGTAATAGAAAACACATTAAGTAAAGAATATGTTTATGGAAATATTCATTGTCTTTTTTTGTAATAGTTTAAATATATTTTTAGAAAAAGCTGATGTCAAATAATAATAGGCGATTACATAATAGCTTTAATATGTCATGAATATAGAAAGTTATATAAATTCAATGATGTTAAATATAGAAATATAACTAATTATTAATATAATTTAGAATTTTTTTAATGCTAATTTGTCAATAAATATCAAAATTTGTCAAATTATATGATATAATAATTTATATTATAGATAATTTAGGAGGATATTATCATGAATGATATAGTGTACATTATACAAAATGCAACTATTGAACAACTTAAAACAGAAATAGACAAAGTCTCATTTACCTATAAAAACTTAAAAGATATTAGTGAAGGGTAAAAAATGATAGACAATTGAATTAAATAAGAATAGTGTTGAAGATACAGTTAAGCATGCTTTGCTTATTTACTGTATACATAAAATAAAAGGTGGTAAGTAATATGAACAATAAAAAAGAAAAAGAAAGAGAAGAATTACATAAAACAATTTGGAAAATAGCAAATGAACTAAGAGGTTCGGTAGACGGATGGGATTTTAAACAATATGTATTAGGTTTACTATTTTATAGATTTATATCTGAAAATATAGAAAACTATGTTAATGAAAATCAAAGAAAAGCGGGTGTAGTAAATTTTAAATATAGAGATATTTCTGATGAAGAAGCTTTATTAGGTAAAAGTCAAATACTTGAAGAAAAAGGTTTCTTCATTTTACCAAGTGAATTATTTTGCAATATAAGAAAAGGCGCAGATAAAAATGAAAATCTAAATGTTGTAATTTCAAATGTATTTAATAATATTGAATCATCAGCAAGAGGAACAGCATCAGAAGATGATGTTAAAGGTCTATTTGACGACTTTACAGTGGATAATAAACTTGGTGCTACAGTTGATGAAAGAAATGCTAAATTAGTCAAGTTGATAAATTTTATTGGAAATTTAGCTATGAGTAATTATCAAGAAAATACAATTGACTTATTTGGAGATGCATATGAATATTTGATGACAATGTATGCTTCAAATGCTGGTAAATCCGGAGGAGAATTTTTTACTCCTCAAGAGGTTGGAGAGTTACTTGCAAGAATAGTAATAATGGATAAAACATCTGTCAATAAAGTGTACGATCCTTGTTGTGGGTCTGGTGGTTTATTGCTTAAGTTTGCAAAAGTATTAGGAAAAGAAAATGTAAGAGATGGATTTTTTGGTCAAGAAAACAATTTAACAAGTTATAATTTAGCAAGAATTAATATGTTCTTACATGATATTAATTATAATAAGTTTGATATTGCTTATGGTGACACATTGCTACATCCTGTACATTGGAATGAAGAACCATTTGATGCTATAGTTTCTAATCCTCCTTATTCACATCCGTGGGATGGAAAAAGTAATTCGATTCTTATTAATGATGAAAGATTTGCTCCAGCAGGTGTGTTAGCTCCGCAATCTAAAGCAGATTTAGCGTTTACCATGCATATGTTATCGTGGCTTTCACCTATAGGTACGGCTGCTATAGTTGAGTTTCCAGGTGTTCTTTATAGAGGAGGAGCGGAACAAAAAATAAGAAAGTATATGATTGATAACAACTTTGTAGACACAATCATCCAATTACCTTCAGATTTATTCTTTGGAACACCAATAGCAACCTGTATTTTAGTCTTAAAGAAAAACAAATCAGATAATAACGTTTTATTTATAGATGCATCTAATGAATGTGTTAGAAATACTAATAAAAATAAATTATCAGATGAAAATATTAATAATATAATTAGTTTGTTAAAAGAAAGAAAAAATGTTGAAAATAAATCCTATTTAGCTACTTATGAAGAGATTAAAGAAAATGATTATAATATATCAGTTAATTCATATTTAAAAGCAAATATTGAGGATAATACAATTGATATAGAAGAAGTAAATAGAAAACTTGCAGAAATTGTACCGAGACAACGAAAAATAAGAGAAGAACTAGAAAAAATAATCAAAGAACTTGAGGTTGATTATCATGAGTAGGATTAACGATTTAATAAAAGAAATGTGTCCTAATGGGGTTGAATATGTAAAACTTGAGGAATTAGTAGATTACATACAACCAGCTAAATATATTGTTAAGAGCACTAATTATGATATAAAGTATGATGTACCAGTTTTAACAGCAGGACAAACATTTATTTTGGGCTATACCAATGAGAAAGATGGTATTTATTATGCTAGTGCTGATAACCCTGTAATTATATTTGATGATTTTACAACGAGTAATCATTGGGTAGATTTTAATTTTAAAGTTAAATCATCTGCAATGAAAATACTTATTTCTAAAACTGATAATCTATTTAAGTATATTTATTATTGCATAAGTAATATTGATTATGTTCCAAAGGAACATTCAAGACAATGGATACAAGTGTATAGTCAATTTCAAATTCCGTTACCCCCTTTAAAAGTACAAGACGAAATAGTTAAAATTCTTGATAAACTTGGCGAACTAGAAGCGGAGTTAGAAGCGGAGTTAGAAGCGAGAAAGAGTCAATACGAGTTTTGGCGTGGTCAGATGTTTAAACATAAAGGAAATTCTAAAATATCAGATTTATTTAAGAGAGTTAAAGGAACTCCAATAACTGCTGGAAAAATGAAAGAAATAGAAGATCCTGATGGCAAAATAAGAATATTTGCTGGTGGACAAACAGCTGTTAATGCTAATCTTGAGGATATTCCTAAGGCAAATATTATTGATTATCCATGCGTAATAGTGCAATCTCGTGGATTAATTGATTTTGTTTATTACGATAAACCTTTTACATTCAAAAATGAAATGTGGGCATATACTTGTAATAATCAAGTAACTATTAAGTATTTATATTATTATTTAAAAAATAATGTTAATCATTTTAGAAAAATTGGCACGCAAATGGGTTCAATGCCTCAAATATCATTGCCTGTTACTGAAAAGTTTGAAATATATTTACCTTCATTGGAAGAGCAGAAAAAGATAGTAAATATTTTAGATAAATTTGAAAAATTAATAAGCGACATTTCAATTGGTCTTCCTGCAGAAATAGAATTAAGAAAAAAACAGTATGAATACTATCGAAATAAACTATTAAGCTTTGAGGAATTAAATTATGAAACTGTTGCTTGATAACGATTTAAATAACAAATTAAGGGAAGCTGTTAACAGCGATGATTTATTTTGGAAGGATCCAGTACAGAAAGAAAATTGGGATCTTATATGTGCGGCGATGGATAGACTTGATACATCAATTGACTATATAAATAGTCATTCTGATTATTCAAAGAATGAAAATGATATTATTTTATTCTTTGTACATGTCAGTATAATTAAAGATGCAATTTATCAAGTGTCCAATTCTTTAAAAATTGATTGTTCTAATAAAGAAAATATTTTTTATAAATATACAAAAGATTATGAAATTTTCAAAAACATTGAAGAATATGAGAATTACAGGAATAGCAAAAATGCTGCCGATGATCAGTTTTATGAATATTTAAGATCGTTAGTATTTGCGCATCCTGCTGAAACATCTTGGTCTATACCAAATAGGATTCAAAATGAAATACAATATTCACCATATTTATTAAGTAGTACTTTGCAATTTCATTGTGACTATAAAAATCCAATTGGTGTCCAAATTTATAGCAATAAAAGGGACACATCTCATATATGTTTAGATTTTGAAGATTTGAAACAATATGTTAAAAATAAGTATTATAAATTGGAACTAATAATAAATAAATATAATTCAATTGTTGAAGAATTTAAAAATGAGAAAAAGAAACATAAAGTAAATCGAAATCAAGATGACTTATCTATTTTGAAAGAAATTGTGACAATTTTAGACGAAAGATATTTGGAACATTACAATATTGACGAATTAATTGATGATTTAGAATGTAATTTGACTTTTGCAGAAAACAGAAATAATGTTGAACTATTTAGAAATCAAATTAAAAAGATTATCCCTGATTTATGCGATGCGGTTGATAAATATGATTGCGATGGTATTTATAGTTTATGTGATACACTTTTATATAGTAGACCAAAAGCCCACCAGATGATGCATTACCAATTAGAAAAAATATTTTGTTATTTAAATGATGATGGATATGGCGATATAGAGTGGGGATTAATTCAAGCTGAAGCTTTTTCAAAAGAATTTGCTAAAAAATGGGTAGTTATAAAACCGTATGATATGACTTTTAAAGAAATAAAATTACTTGTTAATGTAGCGTGTTATTTAGAATATCAAGAACAAAATAAGGAGTGTAAAGATGAGTAGTATAGGTTTAATAAGTGAAAATGATAATTCAACAGTATTAGCTGAATACAAAGGATTAAATAGAGAATCAAAATCTTTTCAAAGCGAAGATGCTCTTGAAAAAGAATTAATTAAAACTTTAGTTGAACAAGGCTATGAAAGATTAAATATACATTCAGAAAATGAATTGATTCTTAATTTAAGAAAACAATTAGAGAAATTAAATAATTATAGATTCACCGATGGAGAATGGGATAATTTCTTTACTAAAGTTATTGCTAATAAAAATGATTATATTATTGAAAAAACAAGATTGATTCAAGAAGATTATAAACAAGAGATAACACTTGATTCAGGTGAAAAGAAAAATATTTACTTAATAGATAAGAATAATATTCATAACAATAATCTTCAAGTATTAAATCAATATGTTAATAATGATGGAAATTATGATAACAGATATGATGTAACTATTTTAGTTAATGGTCTTCCTTTGGTTCATATTGAATTAAAGAAAAGAGGAGTAGATTTAAGAGAAGCTTTCAATCAAATAGAAAGATATCAAAGAGATTCATTCTGGGCAGGTTCTGGATTATATAACTTTGTCCAAATATTTGTTATTTCAAATGGAACATTAACTAAGTATTATTCAAATACTACAAGGGAATTTCATATCAATAATCAAAAGAAAAAGAAATCTAATTCATTTGAATTTACCTCATATTGGGCAGATCAAAAAAATAATGGGATAACAGATTTAATTGATTTTGCTAAAACTTTCTTTACTAAACATACATTATTAAATATTTTAACTAAGTATTGTGTATTTACTTCTGAAGAAGAATTATTAGTAATGCGACCTTACCAAATAGTTGCTACTGAAAAGATTTTAAATAGAATAACCATAGCATACAATAATAAATTCTATGGAACTATTAAATCTGGTGGATATATTTGGCATACAACCGGTTCGGGAAAAACACTAACATCTTTTAAAACATCTCAACTTGCTAGCAAATTAGATTTTATTGATAAAGTATTATTTGTTGTAGATAGAAAAGACTTAGACTATCAAACAATGAAAGAATATGATAGATTTAAAGAAGGAGCTGCTAACTCTAATACATCAACTAAAGTATTAGAAGAACAATTAAATGACCCTAATGCAAAAATAATAATAACTACAATACAAAAGTTATCTCAATTTATTAAGAAAAATGAAAATAGTGATGTATTTGATAAACATGTAGTATTTATATTTGATGAATGTCACAGATCTCAATTCGGAGATATGCACAAAGCAATTATTAAAAAATTTAAAAAATATTATTTGTTTGGATTTACAGGAACACCAATATTCCCAGAAAATGCTAGAACAATAAAAGGTATTTCTGAAACAACTGATCAAATTTTTGGAAAAAGATTACATACTTATACAATCGTAAATGCAATAGCAGACAAAAACGTATTACCATTTAGATATGAATATGTTGGTGGAACAAATATATCAGATGATGTAAAAGATGAAAAAATATATAATATAGATGAAGAAAAACTATTTGATAATCAAAAGCGTATAAGTTCAATTACAAATTACATAATAGAACATTTTTCCACAAAAACAAAGACATCTGAAAGTTATGTTTATTCGACTCTAGATAATGTTAAAGAAGTAGCTAAAAGACAAAATACAGTAGAAATTAAATCAAAAAAGAATATTAATGGTTTTAACTCTATATTTGCAGTATCAAATATTAAAATGGCTAAAGAGTATTACTCAGAATTTAAAAAACAATTAGATTTTAAGAATAGTAATCTAAAAGTTGCTTTAATATACTCTTATGGTGTTAATGAAGAAGATGGAGTAATTGATGAAAATTCAGAATCAACCGAAGCACTAAGTACTGATGATAGAACATTTCTTGAAAATGCAATCAAAGATTATAACAACATGTTTGGAACAAGTTATGATACATCATCAGAAAAATTCCAAAATTATTATAAAGATGTTTCTTTAAGAATGAAAAATAGGGAAATTGATATATTGATTGTAGCTAATATGTTTTTAACAGGATTTGATGCTAAAACATTAAATACATTATGGGTTGACAAAAGCTTAAAATGGCACGGATTAATTCAAGCGTTTTCAAGAACAAATAGAATCTTAAATAGTGTTAAAACATATGGTAATATAGTCTCATTTAGAAACTTAGAAAATAGACTTAATGAAGCACTTGCAAAATTTGGTGATGAGAATGCACATGGTATTGTACTTTTAAAACCATATAAAGATTACTACTTTGGATATAAAGATGAAAATGGTAAAACCTTTGAAGGGTATAAATCTTTAGTTGAAAAGTTAACTTCAAAATTTGCACCAGGGGAATTAATGCAAAGCGAAACAGAACAAAAAGAATTTATAAAACTATACGGTGCGATATTAAAAGTTACTAATATCTTATCATCATTCGATGAATTCGAAAATGAAGAATTAATCAATGAAAGGGATAAACAGGATTATCACAGCATATACATAGAACTTTATAATGAATTCAGAAATAAAGCAAAAAGAGAAAAAACGGATGTTACAGAAGATGTTGTATTTGAAATGGAATTAATTAAGTCAATTGAAGTTAATATTGATTACATCTTAGCATTAGTTAAAAAGTATTATGACTCAAATATGGAAGATAAAGAAATACTTGTAAGCATTCAAAAAGCTATAATGGCTAGTCCAGATTTAAGAAATAAAAAAGACTTAATTATGGCATTTATTGATTCTTTAGACCAAGATTCAAATGTATATGTTGATTTTGAAACATTTATGAATAGTAAAAAGAAAGAACAGTTAGATAAGATAATAGCTGATGAAAATTTAAATAAAGAGGAAACTTATAATTTTATTCAAAAATCATTTGAACAAGGAAGAGTGGAAACTAATGGAACTGAAGTATCTACACTACTTCCTCCAATGAATATGTTTACTCCAACAAATGATAGACAAGAAAAGAAAAACAAAGTAATTGATAAATTATTAGATTTCTTTGATAAATTTTTTAGCATAACAGGAAAGTAATTTATAATACAGTAAAAAAATAAATCATTGCGTTTCTTATTTTTTGATATAAGCAGCATAATTATAGTTGATAAATATCAATAAATAATGTAAAATATATACCAATTATTTATTGGAGGAAGATGTTATGAATAATACACAAGCAAGTGCAACGGTATTTGGCTTTCAATTTCAAATAAATGCCGCAATATATTTAATGCTTAAATATTTTTCTGATTTTAATCAAATCAAGGTGGAAGGAACTCAAGAAGATATAGAAATTTTTTTGCGTAATAGAAAAATATACGTACAAGCAAAATCAAAAGAATATCCAACAAAAGATAATAAGGGGCATTCCGAAAAATTAAATGAAGCACTTAGAACACTATCAAATGTTAAAGATAAAGGCGTCTGTGATTTAATGTATATTAGCAATTTAGAAGACAACCCATTAAATTCTGGCACAACAGAGTTTAACGATGTTAGTTTTGTTAGATATGATGAATTGAAAGCTCCGTCAAAGAAAAAAGTGGATAAACAAATATTGAATGGAAGTTATGATATTGATACAAATAAATTGATTATAGGTAAAATACCATTTTATGGTGATGACTGGGAACAGCGACATAAAACAATAAGCAAAAAAATGACAGAGTTTATTTCTGAAGTTAGCCCAAGCATCAATTCCTTTGCTAATAGGATAATAACTATTTGGGAAGATGATTTCTTACAAAATGCCTCAGTAAAAAGTCCCAAAATAACAATTACTAAAGAAAATGTAATTTGGGGATTAGTAGTTTGTAAATTACAATTAGATGACGTAAAGAAGTTTGATGGAAATCTTGGCATTGAAGAAACTGATTTTCTAGAAGCCATAGATGAATACGAAAAAATAATTGATATAAAGAGTTCAACTTTTTTGGATTATAACAAAATAATATCGTTATATTCAAAATATAAATTAAAAATGGGAAAATCAATAACAATATATAAATTTATTATAGATAACGAAAATGAAATATTTAATTTAATTTTTCCAAACAAAAAAAAAGACGATATTGTTTTGCAAACATGTGCCAAAATTATAGCTAAAGAAATAATTTTGAGATCAAATAGCATTGAAGAAATAAAGAGAGGAGTTGAAAATTATGGTAATAAATAGTATTGAGATTTCATTTAATAATAAAAGTCAAAAATATAATTTTAAAAATGATTTTAATTTAATTTTTAGTAAAAAAAATTCAAAAGGAAAAACTACACTTTTGAGATTTATACTATACGGTCTTGGTTATAATATCCCACCCACAGAAGGAATTGGTGATTTTGGTAAATATAAAATTAATATTGAGTTATCATCTGAAGTGAAACAAATATTGTTAATTAGAACCGGGGAAACAATAATTTTAAAGGATGAAAATAATGAAAAAAAATTTTTGTTACCAGAAGAACAATATGAACTTCAGTCATTACTATTTGGAATAGAAGACTTGTTAATACTAGAAAATCTTTTAGCTGTATTTTACATAGATCAAGAAAAAGGATGGACAATGCTTAACAGAGGTAAAATAATAGGAAACAATAGATTTAATATAGAAAATTATATATCAGGCTTATCTGGAAAAGATTTAGGCGATTTATTTTACGAAAGAGAAAAAGTTAGTCAAGAAATAAGAAAGTATAATAATTTGTTGAAAATATCTGAATTTAAAGACGAAATTGTTGATAACTTGGCTATTAGTAAAACAAATGAAGAAATAAGTTTGCTAATAAAGAATAAAAATAAAATTAAATTTCAAATAGAAGAAAAGGAAAAAGAAATATCTGAAATAGATGAAATTATTAGAGATAACAAACAATTCATAGAATATATTGAAAATATGAAAATAATTGTCAAAGGAAAAAATGGTGAAAAAATAGAATTAAAAAAAGAAAATATTTTAAATTATCCAGAAAATGAAATGTATTTAAAATACAAAAAGTCTCTATTAAACCATCAACTATTTAAGTATAAAGCAGAATATAATAAAGTAATGAAGAAGATTGAAGAAAAAAACACATTATTTGATATGAAAACTATTTTAGAAAATATGGAAGACAACATTAAAAATATTAATCTTGATAAAAATATTGTAGAGAATGTATTAAATAATCTAACAAATCAAAAAAAGAAAATAAATAATAAAATTAAAAATTATTTATCTACTAATAACAATTATTTAAATTATTTTTATGATGTCATAGATAAATATGCAATTGAACTGGAGATTAAACAATATATAAACAAAGATCATAGCATTGTACTAACAAAAAAATTGAAAGGGTACAGTGGTAAAATATTAGCTCAATTAGCATTTGTATTTAAGTTAGCATATCTTAAAACTATTGAAGAAAAATTTGAAATAAAATTGCCATTTATAATAGATTCACCAAGAACCAGTGAAATGAAAGAAGATGCAGCAATTGATATGATGAATATTTTGAAAAGAGATTTTCAGGGATATCAAATAATCGTGGCTTCGGTTTATGATAGTTTTGGTGATATAAAAATGAACAAGATAATACTTGAAACTGGAGTTATAGATTAAAAATGAAAACAGTAGAAATAGTAACTCTACGGTTTTTTATTAAAAACAATAAATATAATAAATCGTTTGAAAAAAATCAAAATTATATTGAAAAAAAGATATATTCTATTTAATACTATCATAAATAAAAGGAATTAATATTACTGTTGAAAGAAAACTATAAATTTCTTTAGTACTAGAAGAGAAAATTAATGGATTTGAAATTACTATAATTTGTACAATACAAAATGCAACAATAATTGAAATGTTGGTTATCTTTTTAATAATCAAATTATAATTACTTATGAAAGAGTTTATAATTTTAATAGTAATTTTCTTAATTATTCTTATCCATATTTTTTTAAATAAATATATAAGTAAATTAAAAATAATTGTGCTTATACTAAGTATAAAATAAATTAAAATATCAATATAAAAGCATAATTGAAAATTACACTTTCTATATAGAAAAAAATCATAATCGCATATTTTGTGGAAAATATTATCATTTTTGAATTTAAATGGCTTTACTTTATTAATATCTGATAAAAGAATTGCTATACTATTTAAAGTAAAGAAAACAAATAAGATAATCTTTAGAAGTAAATAAAAAATTAATAACCATTCTTTTGTACAATGACCTAAAAATGCCAAATGTTCATAATAAATTGTAACTGCCGTTGAAGAAAAAAATATCATATATAAATACATAGCCCATAACTTAGAATATTTATCATCAGTAGACAATCCATTTTTATTTGCATAAACATCATAAATGTTTTTACAAAAAAGAAAGGCAGGGATTAAAATAAATATTGCTATTTGCGTTAATAACTTCCATTTTATTGTTACTATAATTAAATGTATTATTATACTAGCAATAATTATAATGATTTTAGTTTTAGCTATTTTATCCAACTTAGTAAAATTTTGAAAATCATTTTTGGGGTTCTTTAAATCTACTATTAATGTAGAGAAGAAAGCCATAAATAATAGCATCATAACAGTATAATAAAAAAAAGAATTTTTTAAAATAAAATTTAACACAATTTAACACCTTCTTTAATTATATATTTTATCATTTTAAAAGTGGAAAAGTAAACAATAATTAAAATATTTGCACAATAAATTTTTAAGAGCTACGCTGAAAAAGTAAATTTTATGGGAAAATAATAATACCATCAAAAGTTTACCAATTTATGAATTGCATTATTTATCATCTTTAAATGTGATAAGTGTTTTTTCTATATATATAATCGAGAATCCACATTATTTTGATTTAGAAACAGAAGCATTAAATATATTTATTAAATTTTTAACGAAATTAAATAGCAAAAACTTTTCTAAAAATAGAACCTCAAAAATTAATATTTTAAATAATTATATTAAAAAATTCTTTTTGCTATATTACATTACAAAAACAAACATTGATTACGGAATTATAATTGGTGGAGAGAATCCAAATGACAGCTTAGATGTTTTTTTAGATAAATTTACTAATTATGAAATTTTGTATAAAGATGATTACGATTTTGAAGGATTATTATTTTGCAGATAAATTATCAAAAAAATATAGACGATTTAATTAAATATATAGAAAAAAATAAATAACCACATTTTAAGAGTGGTTATTTATTTTAGATTAATGTAATTAAATTTTTATTAATACTTTCTATAATCAAAATATTCCCAGATTATATAAAATAAAAATCTAAAAAAATTTCTCAAAATGCCTCCTTCTATATCGAGGCCCCTGACAAGATCATTATATAAAAATAATATTAAATTGTATAGTTTTCTAGACATATTTTCAAAATTGTATTATCATAAATACATGAAAGGATTGATACAATGAAAAGTAAAGTATATTTTACAAAAGAAATAACAAGTGAAAGTTTAGTTAAAATTTATGAAAGTTTAAATCATGAATTAAAAGGTAGAGTTGCTGTTAAAATTTCAACCGGAGAACCTGGTGGACATAATTTTTTAAATCCAAATTTAATTAAAGTTTTAGTAAATAAATTAAATGGTACAATTGTTGAATGTTGTACTGCTTATGCTGGAAAAAGAATGCATCCAAGTGATCACTGGCAAGTTATCAAAGACCATGGTTTTTATGATATAGCTCCATGCGATATTATGGATGAGGATGGTGAAATTAAAATTCCTATAAATGGTGGAAAACATTTAGGTGGCATAAACTATGTTGGTAGTCATATTAAAAATTATGATTCTATGCTTATGTTATCTCATTTTAAAGGACACATAATGGGTGGCTTCGGCGGGGCTCTAAAGAATATGTCAATCGGAGTTGCTTCCAAAAATGGTAAAGCGTGGATTCATTCTGCAGGAAAGACAACTGTACTAGATGAATGCTGTAAATTAGAAACTAAACAAGATGATTTTCTAGAAAGTATGGCTGAAGCAGATAAATCTGTCGTGGACTACTTCAATCCTGAAAATATTGTTTATATAAACGTTGCCAATAATATTTCAATAGATTGTGATTGCGATATTAATCCAAAAGATCCAGAAATTGCAGATATAGGAATATTTGCATCCCTAGACCCAGTTGCTTTAGATAAATGTTGTTATGATACAATTATGAATTTAACTGAAAATGGAGCAAACTCTTTAAGGATGCGAATGCTTGATAAAAATGCAATTCATACCCTAGAAGAAGCAGAAAGACTAGGTTTAGGTACAACTTTATATGAACTAGTAAGTATTGATTGAGGTTATTATGAAATTAGAAGAAATAGTAAAAATATTAACTAAACAAAATAAAACTATCTCAACAATGGAATCTTGTACCGGCGGAGCTCTTGCTAATGCCATTACAAATATCCCGGGAGCTAGTGAAATTCTAAAATTTAGTGCAGTAACTTACTCAAATGAATTTAAAATAAAAATGGGTGTACCAAAAGAAATAATTAATACATATTCAGTTTATAGCATAGAAACTGCCATAGAAATGAGTAAAAAAATATCTGAATTTACCAATTCTAATTATGGAATAGGTATAACAGGTAAACTAAATAGAGCGGATCTTCATAACTTATCTGGTGATAATAGCACAGTTTACTTTAGCATATATAATAAGGATAATAACACAAATTACAATGGTTCATTAAAAGTAACAAAAGAAACTAGAAAAGAAAATAAAGAAGAAGTAATAAATTTAATTGTTGATAAATTATATGAAATAATAAAAACAGAAGACTAAACTAAGTCTCCTTGATAAATATTTCTCTTAACCATTTCTTTATCTATATCATTTAAAACTACAAACTTCTTTATAAGCCAATCCGGAGCAATCAATTCATCTATAGTTGGGTCCCCAGTTATTCTCATAACAACAACATCTTTGTTTAAAAGCCTTAATTGGTCACAAATAATATCAATATATTCCTCTTTAGTTAGAATATGAAATTTATCTTTTTCATAAATACTAGCTAAAGGGGTATTTTTTGCTACATAAAGCATATGAATTTTAATCCCATCAATACCACAATCATTAACAAATTTTATTGTATTTAACATATCTTCTTTAGCCTCATATGGTAGACCATTTATAATGTGCGCAACAACAAATATATTTCTTTCGTGTAATCTTTTTACAGCATCTTTAAATACTTCACTATTATGTCCACGATTTATAAAATTTAAAGTATTATTATTACTACTTTGTAACCCAAGTTCTACAATTAAAAAAGTCTTTTTATTTAATTCATCTAAATAATCTAACCATTCATCAGTTAAACAATCTGGTCTAGTAGCAATATCAATTCCCACAACTTTAGGTAATACTAACAACTTATCAACATAATTTTTAACTAAATTTTTATCATTATAAGTATTAGTGCCAGATTGAAAATAAGGAATATACAAACTATCTGGCCATTTTTGCTCCATAATTTTTCTCCCATTTTCAAATTGTTCTAAAATATCAAGGGCATTATTACTTATTGTAGCACTAGATTTATTAGAACAATAAATACATCCACCATTAATTTGATTAGGACAAGTACTATTAATATCTAAAGGAACTTTAAACACTTTTTGACCAAACTTCATTTTAAAAAAGTAATTTAGTGTATAATATCTTTTATTATCTAATGTATTTTTAAACATAATACCACCTGCTAATATTTTATCATGTAAAATTATAAAATAAAAGTTGTTATTCTTAATATTTGTGGTATACTAATATTAGTTGCTGAAATAGCTCAGTTGGTAGAGCAATGCCCTCGTAACGCATAGGTCGTAAGTTCAAGCCTTACTTTCAGCACCATTTAAAAATAATCCCCGTAAAATCGGGGTTTTATTGTATCTTTTTTTAATTTACCTCTTATTAACAACTTAAATATTAAAAAATTTTTCAATAAAAGCAAATTTTATATATACAAAAGATTATACTATGTGTTATAATAAATTTATCACACAAAGGAGGAAATAAAAATGCGTGTATATGGTATGAACGTTTTAAAAGAATTAGATACTAAAAAGATTAAAAAAGTATTTACATCAAGAAAAGAAGTATGCAAGTATTGCAGTGAAAACAAAATTAAATACGAATTTGTTGATAATCATTTTCTTAATAAAATGTGCGAATATAATCACCAAGGGGTGGTAATTGATGCTTTTGATTATGATTACTATAATATTAATGATATAGATGGAGATTTTGTTTTAATATTAGACCATCTTGAAGACCCACATAACTTTGGCGCCATCATAAGAACTTGTGCCGCAGTAGGAATAAAATCGATAATAATTCCCAAAGATAGAAGTGTTGGAGTAACAGATGTTGTTGTAAAAACTAGTGTAGGAACCATAAATTATGTAAAAATAATAATGGTTAATAACTTAGTAGCAACTATGAAGAAGTTAAAAAAAGATGGTTTCTTTATATATGCAGCCTCAATGGAAGGTGAAGATTTTAGAAAAATAGATTATAGCACAAAAAGAGCTTTAGTAATTGGTAATGAAGGTTCTGGCGTAAGCAGATTAGTTAAAGAAGAAAGTGATGTTTTAGTAAGTATTCCAATGAATAAAAATGTTGAAAGCCTAAACGCATCAGTAGCTGCCAGCATTCTTATTTATCATATGGGGGATAATGACTAATATAAGTGATTCTGAACTAATCATGCTATGTCGAGAAAACAATGAAGATGCTCAAAAATTACTTGATGAAAAATATAATATTGTTATAAAAAAATTTATTAAAGATAACTATGAAGCAATTAGAGTTTTAAACATTTCTTTTGATGATTTATATAATGAATGTTTTGAAACATACAAAAGAGCAGTTGAAAATTATCGTAATTATAATAAAGCAAGTTTTTACACATTTGCATCAACATTAATTAAAAGAAAAATAAAAAAAGTAATATTAACAGAAATAAGAGAACAAAAGAAAAACTCAGTAGTATTACTTAGTGATTTAGAAAATCAAAAACAAAATAATGAATTTATTTTAGCAGATAGTAAAGACCCATTAGAAATAGTTTGTGAACAAGAACAATCTCATGATATATATGAAATAATATTAAGTAAGTTATCTATTGCAGAAATAAATATAATAACTCTTTTAATAGATGGTTTAGATTGTAAAAAAATATCAATATTATTAAAAAAAGATTATTCATATATTTATAGAAAAATACAAACAATAAGAAAAAAATTAATTCTTGAGTTGAATTTAACCTAAAATTGCTTGATTTTTCCATATTTCTATGCTATATTATTAATGAACACGAAAGTGTTTTTTTAAATGGAGGTTTTTTTAATGGCAAAAGAAGCTAAAGAAACAAAAAAAGTAACAAAAGTTACAAAAGATGCTAAGAAAAAAAATAGCAAAGCAAAAAAAGTAAGTAAAGGTCCTAAAGAAAGTTATGTTAAAAAAGTAAAAAAAGAACTTAAATTAGTTAAATGGCCAACAGCAAAAGAAGTATTAAAATACACAATATCAACAGTAGTATTTTGTTTAATATTATGTTGCTTATTTATGTTGCTAAACTTATTATTATCAGTAGTTAAAGGATGGTTGGCATAATGGAAAAACTTTGGTATGTAGTAAATACTTATTCAGGACATGAAAATAAAGTAAAAGAAAAATTAGAAGCAAGAACAGAGTCAATGGGAATGCAAGATTACATTTTCCGTGTTATAGTTCCAGAAACAACAGAAGTTGAAGTAAAAGATGGAGTTAAAAAGGAAAAAGTGAAGAAAATGTTTCCAGGTTATGTTTTAGTTGAAATGATTATGACTGATGAAGCATGGTATATCGTAAGAAATACACCAGGAGTTACAGGATTTATCGGTTCTAGTGGAAAAGGAGCAAAACCAACTCCATTACTACCTCAAGAAATTGATAGAATTCTAGCTAACATGGGAATGAGTAGAGTAGACGTTAAATCTGAATTACAAGTTGGAGACACAGTTAATATTGTTGATGGACCATTCAGTGGTATGACTGGTAAAGTTGATAACATTGACCTTGAAAATAATAGATTAAATATTATAATTGACTTATTTGGTCAAGAAACAAATGTTGATGTAGAAGTATATCAAGTTAATAAAATATAATTAAAAAAGTTGAAGGTTCTTAATCTTCAGCTTTTTTTGTATTTTCAAATATTTCTAAATTATTTTTAATTCTTTCATTATTCGGATTTATCTCTAATGCTTTTTTAGCATTTATAATGGCATTATCATAATCACTTAAATGAAAATATGCAATAGATAATAAATCATTTAATGTTTCATCATAACTAAAAACTTCATTCATATATGTTTTAGGATTATTTTTAATATCTAATGCTAACAGTCCGTATTTACAAACGTTTTTATAATCTTCTAAAGTATAATAAAGTAAAGCAAGCTCGGTATATGGGTCTCTTAAATATGGGGCTTCATCAATAGCTTTTAACAACCACATTAAAGCTTCATCATAACGACCTAAATTCTTATAACATCTGGAAATAAATCGCATTGATGCACATCTTTCATCTTTCCATGTTGCAGTTTCCAATCTTAAATGTTTTATTAAAGTATCAATAGCATCATTCCATCTTCCATAATACATATATTCTCTTCCTAGATAATGCATATTTCTATCATTCAAAGGATTTTCACGGACCGATAATTCAAGTAAAGGCAAGTAATTAGCTCGTGACTTTTCTCTATCTGGATAATGATTAACAATAATATTATCTGTAAAAATTTGTTTTTCTTCATGGTCAAATTGCAGTACTTCATGAACAGGATTTACCCATTTACATCCAGTTCTTTTATGTATTTTATCAGCATAAAAACTTACCTTAGGAACATCTCCTTCAATATACCAATTATAAACATATCTTATTCTATCTGTATCACTTTTCCATATTTTTAATATTTCTTTTTTCCAACCATCAATCATAACTTCATCTAAATCTAAAGAAATACAAATATCATAATCATCAGGTATCATTTTTAATGCTTCATTTCTAGCAACATCAAAACGCCATGGTTTTATTATCTTTTTCTTAGCAACAATACCATGACTTTTTAATTTTTTTCTTGTTCCATCAGTTGATCCAGTATCTAAAACAAATATACCATCAGCATCTTTTATTGACTCATACCACCTATCTACAAACTTTTCTTCATTTTTACATATTGCATATACACATATTTTTTTAATAATTATACCTTCTTTCCTTAAATTATATAAATTAATTTCCTAAATATTCTATAATTATTGTAAATCAGGAGTTTTTAAATAAATACTTTGTTTTGATAAATTTACAAGATTGTATTCTTGATTTATATCCACAACAGCAAAATAAAATATGTTATAAATAACGTTTCCTATAAAATGTAAAATTTTATAAATTTTGTATTGAAAAATTGAATAAAAAAAAGTATAATATTTTAGTAAAATAAAATGAACGGAGGAACTATGAAAGATAATTTAGAGTTATATTACGAACTTAGTCATAAATTAGCTATGAATCAATTAATAGAAAGATTCTGTTTTGAGCTTGAAGCAAATAAAATCTTTTTCAATGAAGAAGATATAAGTTTAGAATCTTTGATAAGAGATTGTAGTAATAACGAAGTATTTAGTGATATAGAATATATGGAAGCATATCAAAAAAGTAAAATGATGTTAAGTAAAAGAAATTAGTTCTTTTTTTCTTTTACAATATAATTTATAATAATATTATGAAAAAGAAAAATTTTATAATAGTAATATGTTTTTTATTAGCAAGTATTTATTTTGGGTATGATTATGTAAATAAGAATACCTCTGCTTTACCTAACTTTAGTGAAGTACCAGAATTTAATGAATATAGATATATTGAAATTAATGGAAATGTTCCAGAATTTAGTGATGCTGATACTAGCTCGTCTTTTGAAATCTATAGTGAGCTTGATAACTTAGGTCGAGCAAAAGTGGCATTTGCAAATATTGGTAAAGATTTAATGCCAACTGAAAAAAGAGGTTCAATTGGTATGATTAAACCTAGTGGATGGCACACTATAAAATATGACATTGTAGATGGTAAATACTTATATAATAGATGTCATTTAATTGGATATCAATTGACAGGGGAAAATGCTAATCCCAAAAACTTAATTACTTGTACAAGACAAATGAATACAAAAGGGATGCTTCCTTTTGAAAATAAAGTAGCAGATTATATAAATGATACAAATAATCATGTTTTATATAGAGTTACACCGGTATATAAGGATGACAACTTGCTTGCAAGTGGTGTTAAGATTGAAGCTAAATCTGTTGAAGATAATGGTGAAGGTATAAAATTTAATGTTTTTGTTTATAATATTCAAACAGGTATAAATATAGATTATAAAACAGGAAGCAGTAGTTTAAAATAAGGAGATGGATAATATGAAAGTAGCTGTAATTACTGGGGGAGCAAGTGGTATAGGTCTTGCAACAGGCAAGAGACTTAAGAGTATGGGTTGTGAAGTTGTGTTAGTAGACTGGAGTGATAATGTAGAAAGTATTGCTTTAGAAAATGGACTTATGGGTATTAAGTGTGATGTGTCAAATGAAGAAGATGTTAAACATTGTATTCTAGAAGTAATAAAGAAATATAATCATATAGATTATTTAGTTGCTAATGCTGGTATTGGTGGAAGTGCTAGTTTACCTCATGAAGTTAGTTTGGAAGAATGGAATAAAGTTATTGGAGTTAATCAAACAGGTATATTTTTAATAAATAAATATGTTATAAGTGAAATGCTTAAGACTGGTGGAGGAAGCATTGTTAATACTTCATCAATGTATGGGTTAGTTGGAACAAATATGAGTTTTGCTTATTCTGCTAGTAAGGGGGCAATAAATCAAATAACTAGATCTTTGGCTTTATCTTATGCTCGTGATAATATCAGAGTTAATGCAATTGCTCCGGGTTATGTTGATACACCGATACTTGCAATGGTTCCAGATGATTCTAAAGCTGCTATGGCTAATCAACTTCCAATTGGAAGACTTGGTAAAGATACAGAAATTGCTGATTTAATTTGTTTTTTACTAAGTGATGAAGCATCATTTATTACTGGTGCTATAGTTCCAATTGATGGAGGATATACTGCAGCATGAGAAAACTCGAATTAAATAAAGTTTATAAACATTTTAAAGGGGACTTATATATTGTACTTGATGTTGCAATTAATAGTGAAACTGATAAGAAAATGGTGGTGTATAGAGCACTATATGATGATTGCAAATTATATGTTAGGGATTATGATATGTTTTTAAGTGAAGTTGATCATGTTAAATATCCGGATGTAAATAATAAGTATAGATTTGAATTACAAAATATTAAGAGCGTAAAAAATTCTTAGTATTTTTTTGTTTTTATAGAAATTTTTTTAATTAAATAGTATAATTAGGTTAGATATTATTTAGTGAGGTGTTTTATGAAAAAAAGAATAAATGCTCAAAAAATGATTAAAATGGCTTATAAAGAAACAAAAAGAAGTTCTTTGGCTATTTATTTAATTCTTAGGTTTTTAGTTGTAATATGTATGATTTTACAAATAATTAGAGGGGATTTAAATAATGCTTTATTATGTTTATTATCTTTAGTTTTGTTATTTGCACCATTATTTATTCAAAATAAATATGAAATTACTTTGCCTGATAGTTTAGAAATAAGTATTTATTTATTTATATTTTCTGCTGAAATACTTGGTGAGATTAATAATTTTTATGGTATTATTCCTCATTGGGATACTTGCTTACATACTATAAATGGATTTTTAGCTACAGCAGTTGGTTTTTCTTTAGTAGATTTATTAAATAAAAATAGCAAAGATATTAATTTATCACCCTTTTATTTATGTTTAGTTGCTTTTTGTTTTTCTATGACTATTGGTATTTTATGGGAATTTTTTGAATATGGAGGGGATAAATTAATGAAATTTGATATGCAAAAAGATACCCTTATTACTAATGTTTCGTCAGTTTATTTAAATCCTGATAATGAAAATAAACCTGTTGTTGTTGATAATATTGGAAAGACCGAAATTTTTGATAAAGATGGAAAGCTATTATATGTTATTGATGGTGGGTATTTGGATATTGGTTTAAATGATACTATGAAAGATTTATTTGTTAATTTTATTGGGGCTTTAGTTTTTAGTTTTTTTGCATATATTGGTCTTAAAAATAATAAGCGTAGTTCTGTTGTTAAAAATTTTGTTCCTATAAAAGAAAAACGTAAAATGGCAGAATCTGTTAAGAGTTGTTTAATGAAATAAAGAAAGGAGATATTATGGCTTATATAGAATTTAATAATGTTTTTAAAGTTTATAAAATGGGTGAGGTTGAAATTAAGGCACTTTCAAATACTTCTTTTAAAATAAATAAAGGGGAATTAGTTTGTATATTAGGACCTTCCGGTGCAGGTAAAACTACTTGTTTAAATATTTTAGGTGGTATGGATAAATTAACTAGTGGTGAAGTAATGGTTGATGGTAAGTGTATTAATAAACTAAATGACAAAGAATTAATTAAATATCGTAGAAATGATATTGGTTTTGTTTTTCAGTTTTATAATTTAATTCAAAATTTAACTGTTATTGAAAATGTAGAACTTGCTACTCAATTATGTAAAAATTCTTTGAATCCTGATGATATTTTGGATAAAGTAGGTCTTAGCAATAGAAAGAATAATTTTCCAGCACAACTTAGTGGTGGAGAACAACAAAGAGTTGCAATAGCTAGAGCTATTTGTAAAAATCCAAAATTGTTATTATGTGATGAACCTACTGGTGCACTTGATTATATAACCGGAAAACAAATTCTTAAATTGCTTCAAGATACATGTAGATTAGAACATATGACAGTAATAATTATAACTCATAATTCTGCTATTTGTCCAATGGCTGATAAAGTTATCAAATTTAAAAATGGTGCAGTTAGTGATGTTATTATTAATGATAAACCTATGGATATAAAGGATATAGAGTGGTAATATGAAAACTATGTTATTTAAACATATTTTTATGAAAATTAGACAAAATTATAAAAGATTTTTATCGCTTTTGTTTATGGCACTTCTTGGTATTGGTTTTTATGCTGGAATTGAGGCTTGTAGTCCAGATATGCTTAAAACTTTAGATAAATTTTATGATGATAATAATGTTTATGATATTTTGATTTTTTCTAATTTGGGTCTTGATGATAATGATATAGATCGTTTATCCAACATTGATGGTGTTGATAAAGTCATTGGTTCTTATGAAAAAGATACTTATTTAAAACTTAATAATGAACAATATGTTATTAAAGTAATAGGTTTAAATGATAATATTAATAAAGTTTATATCGAAGATGGAAGACTACCTAATAATAATGATGAAATTGTTGTTGAAAAAAAGATGATTGTTGATAATAACTTAAGTATTGGAGATTCTATTGATATTTTAGGTAGTAATAAGAAAATAGTAGGAACAATTATAAGTCCTTTGTATTTTTCTACTGAAAGACCTAGTACTAATTTAGGAAGTGGGAAAGTTAATTATTATGCTTATACTTTAAGTGATTTATTAAAAAGTGATTATTATAGTGCTGTATATTTAACAATTAAAGATACTATGCATATGCTTACTAATAGTAAAGAATATCAAAATACTATTAATAATTTTGTAGAAAAAATTAATGTTATAAAAAAAGATAGAGAAGAAGAAAGATATGATGAATTATATGGTAAGTTAATTTCTGATAGTAAATTATATGGTATTAATATAAATGAAGATGATTTTGTTAAACCGCATTGGTATATTTATGATAGATTTGATAACAATTCTTATAAAGAATTAATCAATGCTAGTGATAATATTAAAAATTTGGGAAATGTATTTCCTTTAATATTTTTTGGTATTGCTATATTAGTTAGTCTTATTTCAATGATGAGAATGATTGAAGAGGATAGGACTGAAAATGGGACATTGAAGTCTTTAGGTTATAGTAATTTTTATATTATTTTAAAATATGTTATATTTTCCTTATTGGCTACAATTATAGGTGGAGTTTTAGGTGTTTTTATAGGTTCATATTTGATTCCATATGTTATTTGGAATATATATAAAAAAATATTTTATATACCAATATTTTTATATTCTATTAATAGTGTTTATAATATGCTTGGTTTTTGGATTTGCATATTATGTATTAGTGGTACTGCCATTATCATTTGTATTTTTAACTTAAAAGACGTTCCGGCAAATTTAATGAGACCAAAAGTACCTAAATCAGGTAAGAAAATTTTATTAGAAAAAATAACTTTTATTTGGAAAAGACTTAAATTTTCTGATAAAATTACTTTTAGAAATATTTTTAGGTATAAATCAAGAGCACTAACTACTATATTTGGTATTGCAGGTTGTACAGCTTTAATTTTAGCTGGTTTTGGATTAAAGGATTCTATTAAAAATATAAGTGATTATCAATTTAATAATATATTTAAATATGATAAAATGGTGGTTATAAATGAAAATAATGATTATAGTGAGTTAGTAAATAATATTAGAAGTGAAGAAAATGTTTTAAATGTTGTTTTAGTTAATTATCAAAGTGTTAGTGTTTTAAAAGGTGATGATAAACAAGATGTATCTTTGATTGTACCAGAAGAATTTAATAAACTAAATGATGTTATTTCTTTAATAAATTATAAAGATAATAATATAATTTATAATACATTAGAAGATAATACTTGTGCTGTTAGTGAAAAAACTGCTAGAATTTTAAATATAAATATTGGAGATTATATTGATGTACTTGATAATGATAATAATATTTACAAAATAAAAGTTTCTTATATAGTTAAAAATTATATTAATCAATATATGTATATATCTAAAAATACCTATAAAAATTTATTTGGTAATTATAAAGTTAATTCGTTATTAATTGATTTAAATAAATATAATGTAAATGAAAGTAATGATTTTGATAGTAAATATATTTCTAGTAAAGATGTTATTTCTATTGTTAATAATATTGATATTAAAGATACATTAAATGATATGTTGTCTTCGATTGATTCTATTGTGGCTATTTTAATTATTGCTGCAGCGATGCTTGCGTTTGTTGTTTTATATAATTTATCTAATATTAATATTAGTGAGAGAAAAAGGGAGATTGCTACTTTAAAAGTATTAGGTTTTTATGTAAATGAAGTAGATAAATATATAAATAGAGAAACTATTTTATTAACTTTATTAGGTATTAGTTTTGGTTTATGTTTTGGGTCATATTTATGTCATTATATTATATCTACATGTGAGCCTGATTATTTATTATTTGATAGGCAAGTATTCTTATTAAGTTATGTTTTTTCTGCTTTAATTACTATTATATTTTCTATTATTGTATTAATTGTTACTCATTTTAATTTAAAGAAAATTAATATGGTTGAATCTTTAAAGAATGTAGAATAAAAATGGCGGTTATATGAAAAATATATTAATTTATTTATTGTGTTTATATTTTGGTGTAATTTATTAAAAAGGAGTGTAGTATGGATCAAGAAAAATTTGGAAAATTAATTAAAGAAATAAGAAAGAAAAATAATTTAACTCAAAAACAATTTGCTGATAAATATAATGTTACCTACCAAGCTGTAAGTAAATGGGAAAATGGTTTAAATATGCCTGATACTTCTTTAATCAGACAAATTAGTAAAGATTTTAATATTAGTTTAGATGAATTATTTGATGGAAAGTATAAAAAAAATAATTATAAAAAAAGATTTATATATGTTTTTATGTCTATTTTTATGTTTATTATTATTGTTGTATTATTTTTATTTATTTTTAAATTTTTAAATAATGATAATGATTTTCAATTCAAAACATTATCTAGTGAATGTAAAAATTTTAATATTTCTGGTAATATATCTTATAATGAAAATAAATCTGCTATTTTTATTAATAAAATTGAGTATTGCGGAGGAAGAGATGTTAGAAAATATAAGTCCATTGAATGTACTTTATATGAATCAAATAATGATGTTGAGAGAAAAATTGGTAGTTGGAAATCTCAATATGAAAATATTACTTTAGAAGAGTTTTTAAAAGATATTGTATTTTCTGTTGATAATTATGAAAATACTTGTAAAGAATATAAAGAAAATAGCTTGTATCTTTCTATTAATGCTAATGATTTTAATGATACAGTTATTAGTTATAAAGTGCCTTTAAAATTAGATAATTGTAATAGTAGTAGTAAACTCAACTAAATGTTGAGTTTTTTCAACTTATACGTTATTGGTTTTTAATTTATTTTGTTATAGTATTTTACTTGGAGGAGATATTATGAAAAAAAGTATAGTTATAGTTATAACGATTGCTAGTTTTTTACTAGGAGGTTTAGGTAGTTATTTTATATTTAGTAAATCTAATGAAGAAGATATTAAAGCTTTAAAAGCTTTACCTAAGCAAGAGAAGTCTGAAGGGCTTAGAGGGGTATATGATATAGATAAAAATATTAATGAAAAAACCATTGATAATTATCTAGGTAGAAGTGATACTGTTTATCGTGATGTAAGAATGCTTATGGATAGTGCAACTTGGGAAAATAAGGGAGGAGAAAGAGAATTAACTGGTTTTGTTGAAGGCTTTGAGGTTGTTCCTTATGCTTATTTAACTGAGTTTCCTCAAGAATATGTAGATCAAAAGAAAAATGAAAATGTATTTGGTTTATATAAAGGAAAAACTTTATTTTCTTTAGATAAAGATGGTAATTATGTTGCTAATTATAAAGAATCTATGGATATCTTAGAATATTTATTTCCTAAGGATAAGTTTATATTTATTATGTGTGGTGCCGGAGGATATGCTAATTTTACTAAACAAATGCTTGTTAGTTTAGGTTGGGATAAGGAAAAAATTTATAATGTCGGGGGATATTGGAATTACGAAGGTAATCATAGTGTAAGTACAGTAAATAAAAATGGTTCTAAGATTAAATATGATTTTTGGAAAGTAAATTATCATAATATTGATTTTGATAATTTAACAAAGATTAAATAATGAAGAAAAAAGTTTTATTAATTATATTAATTATATTAATTGTATTATCTTTTTTAGTCACTATTATTTTAAAACAAAATAATAAACCATTTTATCTTGAAGATAGTTATTATGGTATAAATAATGTAACTGAAATTAATGTAGATGAACTTAATGAATTAATTAATAATAAAAAATCTTTTGCTGTATTTGTTTATCAACCAATGTGTATTACTTCTTGTGATTTTGAAAAAGTTTTAGATGAATTTTTAGAAGAAGAAAAAATAAGTATTTATAAAATAGCTTTTTCTGATATAAGAGATACTGAAATTGGTAAATCAGTTAAATTTTATCCTTCATTTATTATTTATAATAATGGTAATATGATTGATTTTTTGGAATCTAATAAAGATGAAGATGTTAATTATTATACTTCTAAAGAGGGCTTTAAAAAATGGTTTACTAAGTATGTAAAATTAAAGAATGATATTAATGAAGAATAAATTAATTAATATAGTAAATTTTAAATAGATGATTTTAGTGTTAAACTAGTTTCATCTTTTTTTATTTTGTATTTTGTGGTGAGTTAATTATATGAAAATTATAATCAAGTTACTGAAACTGAAAATAATGCATTATTAATAAAAACAAAAATAATATCAACTTCTGGTAAAACAGAATACAATAAAAATGTTGTTTCTGTTGGTTATTTAGATAATAATGATTATTATCAATATCAAGTATTATGATTTTATAAATTTTATTGTTAAAGGTATTTATTATTCTTAATAACTATAATTTGTGGTATGCTATAAGCGATATTAGTTCTTGTTATATTTTTAATTCTTTTGTTTCTATATTTAACATATAATCAAATTCCTTTACATAACAAAAAAAACTAACTATTTCTAGTTAGCATTTATTATTCTCGGAAGTAAATTTTCCGAGTTTCCTATCAATCTGGAGCAGGTGATGAGAATCGAACTCACGTCAGGAGCTTGGAAGGCTCTTATTCTACCATTAAACTACACCTGCAGTAATCAGCTGACATGATTAATTATAGCAAATTTATTTTTAAAATTCAAGCTTTCCAAGCAAAAAAATATAAAAAAATATAAAAAGTTGCTTATTTTAGCTAAAAAACACCATTTTATAGGTGTTTTCTTTTTAATATAGCTAATTTTGTTATTTCAATTCCTCTTTGATATTTACTTTGTTTAGTTGTTTTTAAATCATATTTTCTTTTTATTAATTCATTTATATCTTCTAAAACTTTAGGATTAGTTGTCTTTTTTGTTTCTATTTCTACCATTAATTCTTGAATTGCTTCATTGTAAGTTATAATATCAAATGATAAAGTAATTATATTTTCTCCATTTTTTAAAGTAAAATCATGTCTACTATTAAATAATCTTAGAAATGGAAAAGGGCAAATCTTACTTAAATCAAATTTTTCATTGTTAAAAGCATTTAATAGGGCATCAAAAGTTTTACTTTCTAAATCTTTTTCAATTTCAATTCTTTGCATGTATAAACTATCATTATCAACTGGATATTTTAAAGTACCTTTTATTTTCTTCTCATTAATAATTCTAATTCTTAGTGAGCTATCAGTTCTTTGCAACAATTTATCTGGAGTATCAAAATAAATATCTTCATTAGTAACATGATTTAAATCTTCCATAGTAAAACCATTATTAACTAAGTAAAGTACAAAACTAATTATATCAAAATTATCATCAACTAAATATTTTAATTCCATTTCTTTTGGTTCATTCATCGCTGTTCCTTCTTTCTAATTAAGTATATCATAAAAAATAAAATTATGTAATTTAATTTTTTAAATCAACATCATCAAATAATTGTCTTATATCAATTTCTAAGGCATCTGCAAATTTACCAATTGTTTCTAAAGTAGGTGTCTTATCAATTGTTAAACATTCCAAATCACGAACATACCCATGAGTAAGTTCAGTTTTATCTGCAAGTTCTTGGAGTGTGTAGTTTCTAATATGACGATATTTTCTAATGTTTATTCTAACTTGAATAGATAAATTTTGTTTTGTATATCTACGCATGAAAGTTTCACACTCCTTTGTAGATATTATTATTATTATTATTATTACACAAAATTAATAAAAAATATGCCACATGTGTGAAGTTTTTATGATGTAATGGATATAGAAAGGAGTAAACCATGAAAAAATGTAAATATTGTCAAATTGAATTTATTTGTTATGATAAAGATAACAATAATCTTGGTACAGCAATAGATAACACAAATAATTTGTTGGAAAATCAAACATGGAATTTTAAAGCAATGGGATTATTTACAGATTCAAAAACTGACCATTGTGATTTTCATGAAATTACAGGTTGGTAACAATAAAAATACTGCAATTTTGCAGTATTTTTAATGACATTTTTTCCAATTTTCAACTTCTTCAGCATCATCTAAATGTATTTTAGTGTGCCCAATTATTTGATAATCTTCATGTCCCTTACCTAATATTAACAAGATATCTTCAGGTTGTAACATTTCAATTCCTTTTTTTATAGCAGTTTTTCTATCAAGTTCAACTTCATAATTAGTAGTTTTAACACCTTTTAAAATATCTTCCATTATCTTTTCTGGGTCTTCAGTTCGAGGATTATCACTAGTTAAAATAGTATAATCACTTAAAGTAGTAGCAATATTTCCCATTATTGGTCTTTTAATTGGGTCTCTGTCACCACCACAACCAACAATCGTTATAACTTTTCCTTTTTTTAGTTCATTATAAGCAGTTATAACTTTTTCAACAGCATCTGGTGTATGTGCATAATCAATTACAGCATAGCCACCATTGACTTTATGTGTTTCACATCTTCCTTTCGGAGCCTTAATATATTTAGTTTTTTCTATAATATTGTCAATTTCATAACCACATTCATGTAAAATAGCTAGTGAAGTCATGTAATTATAGACATTAAATTTACTAGTTAAGTTTGTTACAACTTCATATTTTTTATTATCATATGTAAATGTTATTTTAGTTTCTGCAGGGTTTATATCTGCATTTATAATGTTATAATCATTATTTTCATTGTTGTATCCAAGAGTTATACCTTTACCAAATTTATTTACAAAAGCTTCACTTGCTTTATCATCATGATTTACAATTAATTTACCATTACTATTCATATAATCAAATATTTTTAGTTTAGCATTTAAATAATTTTCCATTGTTTTGTGATAATCTAAATGGTCTTCAGTAAGATTAGTAAATGCTGCAATATCAATATGTAATCCGTAAATTCTTTCAAAAGATAGGGCATGAGAACTAACTTCCATAACAACTGTTTTACAACCGATTTCTATAGCATGCAATAATAATGAATAAATTGTTAATATATCTGGTGTTGTATTTTCAGTTTCTATCTCATCATTTGGAGCCTTAAACCCGATTGTTCCTAAGTAAGCAGCTTTTTCATTAAATAAATTTAATAATTGATAAGTTAAATATGCAGTAGTTGTTTTTCCATTTGTGCCAGTTAAACCAATTATTTTAAGTTGATTTATTTTATCAGCATATTCTTTTTTTAATTCAACTTTTAAATATTCTAGAGTACTAGGTACAACTTCTACAGGAACACTACATTTTACTTCATGTTCTGCAATTATTTTTGATGCACCATTTTTTATGGCATCATCAATATAATCATGACCATCTACAGTATGTCCTTTAATAGCAACAAATATTTGACCATCTGTTATTTTTCTTGAATCTACTTGAAATTTCAAAATAATCATCTCCTTGTTATAAGTTTATTATATCATGTTTTATAAATTTACAAAAGTAGTTATAAAAATAAATTTTTTCAGACATAATAATATTAAAGTATTATTCGAAATTTTTATTTTATTTTAGTTACTACGATTTTTTTTATTCGAATAATACTTTTTATTATGTCTAAAAGTTTCACACGCAGTTGCAATGTGGCTTTTTATATTCCTCTTGATTTATTAATTATTATTTAGTATAATGTATATATGAAGAGCAATCTTCATAAAATAAAAAAGGAACATTCGATAACTCGAATGCCTACCTAGAAAAATGGTTTGGCATTTATCCTTGCGGATAGATGCCTATTTTTATTGCTACAATTAACAAAACTATAGTTAATAAAATGAACCATATTCGGTTAAGAACTTTTATTATAAAAATTCTTTTCTTCATACAATCCCCTTCCTTTCATAAAAAACCAAAGCTCCCTGAAAGAAAGGTAGGCATCCAAGAATCAAATGTTCCGTAAGATTTACTATAACAGATATGTTTGGAGATTTCAAGTAAAATGCAATATTTTTACTTTTTTTCTATAGTTATTATTAAATTTTCTTTTTTAGCAAGTTTTAACAAAAGTTCAAAATCATAATTTCTTTGTCCATATTCATAAAGTTGAATGGCATTTTTTGTTCTGTTTATTTCTTTTCCAAATTCTTCTTGAGTTTTTCCAGACCATTCCCTAATAATTTTGATTATTTCATTTGCTCTATAATCATTTGCGTTAATTTTCATACATTCACCTCTTTACAAACATACATTATGTTGGTATAATTTTGTTAAATAAACATACAAATTGTATGTTTCGCGTATGAGGTGTGATATGGAAAGTAGTAAAACTAAAATAATATCAATTGTAACAACGATAGCTTTTTTATTAATGGTTATAGGGGCAACATATGCTTATTTTGCAGCACAAACCGGGGAAGGAGCTTCTACAGACATAAAAATTAATGCAAACACAACTGATGTTTTTACATTTGAAACAGGTTCTGCAATTAGCATAAGTTTAAATCAAGAAAATTTTGCCAGTGGAACAGGTAACCAAAGTGGTACAACATATGCTAAAGCAATGTTAACCGCAAATAATAAGACAAACACAGCAACAGAACATTACTATCTTTATTTAAATATAAAATCAAATACTTTTGTTTATTCTCAAGATAACACAAAACCAGAAATTCTGTTAAAAATAACAGATAAAAATGGAACTGAAGTAAAACCAACACTTGAGGGCTTAGAATATAAAACAGTTATTGATGGCAAAGGAGTAAATCAATCAGGATATGATATAACAACATATAATGATGTGCTACCAATTTATGAAAATAAAGAAATAACAACAACATCCAGCATAACAGAACAATGGAATATAACTATAACATTTATAAATTATGATTTTAATCAATCAGCAAATGCAGGCAAATCCTTAAGTGCTACCTTAATGATACAAAAATCAGAACTTGAGTATGCTCTAGGGGACATAAATGGTGATGGGGTTCTTAATGTAAAAGATATAGTAAAATTAAGAAGATGTGTTACTGGTGCAGACAATTGTAATAAGTATACACTACAAGCTGGAAATGTAAATAGTGATACTATTGTAGATGAAATAGATGTAGATATTTTAAGGTCATATATTGCAAAACTAACTAAATCAATACCTTATCAACCTAAAGATATTTATACCATAACCTATAATTTAGATGGAGGAACAGTAGTTGGTTATTTAAGAACAAAATATAGTAGTGAATTTGAAGCATCATTAGATATTGAAATAGGTGTAAATTTAGTGAAAGATGGTTATGGTTTTACAGGTTGGACAGGAAGTAATGGAACTACCGCTGAGGAAGAAGTAACAATAGCTCAAGGGACAACTGGAAACTTAAGCTACACAGCCAACTGGGCTTTACTCGGAGATGTAAATCAAGATGGTGGAGTTAGGCCAAGTGACTGTAATCAAATTAGTAGATATTTACAAAAGCTATCTTATTCAGCAAAATTTAGAAGCGATGTAGCAGATGTAAATCGTGATGGAAAAGTTGATTACTTAGATATTGATAACATCACAATATATCTATCAAAAGGAACTGCTATTACGAACATGCCTGACAAAATATATAACATAACTTATGATTTAGATGATGGAAAATTTCTTAATAGTGAAGGAACAGAATACAACGCAAGAAGTAGATATTATCAAATGGACATGAGTATATTATTAGATACTCCAACAAAAGATGGATATACATTCCTTGGTTGGACTGGAAGTAATGGAAGTACACAAGAAGCAAGTGTAACGATTGCTGCAAATACAACTGGTGACTTATATTACAAAGCTAATTGGCAAGCAAATTAATTTATTTACTAATAACCACCAAATAAGGAGCATCCTCATTTGGTGTGTTTTTATATATTTTATAATTTAAATTATAATTGTTTAAATAATCTAAAACAACTTTAGCTTCTAATTTTCCTTCTGGATGAGGATAAAACACAACTAGAATAAGACCATCATTTTTTAACATATCAAAACCATTTTTAATAGCATTTAAAGTTGTTTCATGATTTGTAGTAATAAATTTATCCCCACAAGGAAGATAACCTAAATTAAATAAAATAAGTTTTATATTATTTTTATATTTATTTAAAACAATATCTATTTTATCATGACTAATGTTGAAAAGTTCATAGTTATCCACATTATTTTCTTCTAATAACTTAGTAGTATTTTTAATAGCAATATCTTGTATATCAAACCCAAATACTTTTTTAGAAATATTAACTAAAAACAAAGTATCATTTCCATTACCAACAGTCATATCAACAACATAATCATTACTAGTAACATTTTCAACACATATTTTTTTAACCATATTTAAAATACTTCTATTAAAACCTTGATAAGTATTTCTTTTTAAAAATTCATTATTAATTTCCTTATTATAATTACATCTAATTTCTATATTATTTTTAACATTTTCTAAAATATCACATAGAGTAGAAATATTTATATTATCTCCATAAATATTAACTATTTTAACACCCTTAGGTAAATTAATAATTTTATCTTTAAAATCAATATTGTTATAATCTAAATTTATTTCCATAAATGATCACACTCTAGAAAAATTATAACACTATTTAGAATCTATGTTCATTAATTTTTCTATTTCTTTATTTAATTCATTAATTTTTTTTTCATTTTTTCTAATTAATTCTATATTATCTTTTGTTTCATCTTGTAACATCTTACACCATTTATCATAATTTATTTCATCACTATCATTCTTATATATATAAATAAAAGCTAAAATATTTATAACTATAAGAATAACAATAATAACTATTTTTAATAACATCTATATCACTTCCTAAATCCTTTTTTAAAAAATAAATTCATTTGCTTTTTTAATAATAACTTTTTTTGTAATTTAATAATCTTTCTATGTTTTTCTAAATTAGTATCATAAAATATATCAAATCCATGATACTTTGTATGTTCTTTATCATTATAATCATTTATAACAAGAATAAAAACTATTGAAAAAATAACAATTAATATGAAAAAAATAAGTAACAAATATTTCAATATTACATCCTCCTTTTTTAGGGCACCCTTCGATTATAGCAAAATATTATTTTTAAAACAATAAAAAAAATTACATAAAATATGTAGTTTACAAAATATTTTAAAAGTCTCTTATTTTTAGGAAAATTAATGTGTAAAGTAATAAATTTAAGCTTTCTAACTACTCATATATTACCTTAAAATCACGATTTTTTCAAGGCTTGTAATAATTACAAAGTTATAGTATTAAGTATATGAAGGTGATTTTATGTACTTTTTAGAAGATTTAAAAGAAGAAGAAAAACAACTTTTAGAACTAAACAAAAATATAACTAAAGATATTATTCCATCAATAAAAGAATTTACTAACAAAAACTTATTACCTCTTTATAATATTTCAAAAGAATATTTAATAACTTTAGTTAATAAAACACAACTATTTTATAATACCATTTTTAAAAATAATATTCTTAATGTAGATAATTATTTTTACAACATAACTATCAAAGAAGGAATAACATCTTTCTTTAAAAACTACAATACTTCTTATGAAACTGACAATCATTTAATAAATTTAGATTATAATCCATATTTAAAAATAACCAATCTTTATGGAATAGAGTACATATCAAAAGTTTTAGAATACCTAAATTATGAAAACATATTCTGTAGTAAATTTAATTATCAAGATATATTAACCAATTATAAATACTCCGATAAATTTATTTGAAATAGTATTTAAATTATCACTATGTGTAGATATACTTTAGAAATATTACTTAACTTAAAATATATTATTATACACTTCCAAAAGTATCTAATGAACCATTTATAAAATTTAAAAACAACTTATCAACAGAATTTTTTAAAAAACAAACCAATCTTTTTATGATTTTATAGAGTTATTAGAACTATCAAATTTTACTAATAAAGAATTATTATCTATTTTTAATAACTTAACAATTATTGACTTAATGGCTATGAAAAATTATTTATGTTTAAGTAGTTCCAATATAAAAGATGAACTAAACATATATATTTATACCAAAGATAAAAATATTCAGGATTTTATAAACAACAATTATCAAAGTATAATTATAAAAGAAAAATAAAAGAAACTCTATTACTAGAATTTCAATTGCACTTTTTTGTTTCAATTTGTTTATTTGCATCAACATATTTATAATTTAATGCATTTTCTTTAGAAATAGCATTTTTTTTAGTTTCTCTTTCATAGGATAACCTAGCATCATTTGCAACTTTTCCACCTCGTTTAGCTACTTTCATATTTTCAGAAAGTCCTTGAGGCTTTTCTTCTTTAGCAATATCACGGGTAGCAAGTTCACCTAAGTTTGTTAATGCTATTTCAATATCTGTCATATTATCTCTTAGTGACTCTTTTCTTAGTCCCTTAAATTCTTTATATTCGCTAGCTTTCATACCAGACCAACATTTATAAATTTCATTAGTAAGAAGTGCAAACTCGACTGGTTTATTTATGCCACTATCTTTCCAAACATCAGTTAGTTTAAATCTATCCACAATTCCACTAAGTCTTGCTTTTATCCATTCATCACTAAAACCCTTTTTGCGATAATAATTTACTGCACGATTAATGGCAACTTCTGGGTCAAATACTTCATTTATTCTTTCATCACCAAGACTAGCCAGCCACATTTTAAATGGTTCTGCCTTCGGGCTAGGTACAGACTCAATAAGTCTTAATATTCCTTTTGTATTTAGAATATCTGTTGATCTTAATTTCCCATCTTTTGCCTTAAATTTGAAAGTGTCACAATTTGTGACGGTTTCATTTCCCTCATTTATCATTCTGGATTTTAATGTTCTCCAATAATGAGCTGGATCAGTACTCTCAGTTAATGCCCCAATAACATCAACCACACTAAAGAAGTAGTCTTCTTTTTCTGCATCCCATATACTTCTTATTTCATTTCCTTCAAATAAATTTGATAAAGTTTCTAATTTGTTTTCTTTCATTTTTACCTCCGTTAATTATATTATTTTTTATCTTTGATTTTAGTTATTGAAAGAGTATACCCAAATGGCTTTAATATTTTTATTAATGTATTTATCTGAGGATGCTTAACTCTATTTTCTATAACTGCTACCATTTCTCTTACTGTGTTAGCTTCTTCAGCCATTTGTTTTTGAGTTAAACCTAATTCTTTTCTTAATTTAATAAAATCACAGATTAAATCATATTCTAAGTTCATTACTTCTAAATCGTCTTCCATCATCTTCATAAAATAATCACCACAATTTAAGTATAATACATTTTAAAAGTGTAGTCAATAAGTTACACGTAAAAAAAAGAAACTCTATTACTAGAATTCCTTTATCAACTTTTTCTCAAGTAAAGTAATAATTTTATATAGCAAGAAAGAAATAATTAAAAGGATTAATATACCAGCCATAACAAGACTTAGGTTAAATACTTGTGTTCCATAAATAATTAGATAACCAATACCCGCACGACTTACTAAAAATTCTCCCATAATTACGCCGATTAAGCTCATGGATATGCACAATTTCATACTAGAAATTATTGTATTATAAGAACTAGGTATAACAAGTTTAAAAAGTATTTGCCTTTTATTTGCTCCAAATGACTTGATCAGTTTTAATTTTTCCTTATCAACATTTACAAATCCATTATAAATAGTAATTATACTAATTATTAAGTTAATAAGTAAAGCCATTATAATAACACTTTTTATATTAGCACCAGCTATAATTATAATAAGTGGCCCCAAGGCAACTTTAGGTAGTGAATTAATCATAGTTAAAAAGGGGTCCATAATACTTGATAGCATTGGAAATTCATAAAGAATAATAGCAACAATAAAACCTAGAACAATACCTAAAATAAAGGCAATTATAACTTCTTCTAAAGTAACAAAAATATGATTAAATAAATTATTTTGTATACATAAATTAATAATTGTATTAATAATCTTACTAGGTTTTGAAAAGACAAAACTATTTATTATATTTTTATTTGCTAAATATTCCCAAATTCCAAAAAATGCTACAACAATTAATATTTGTGATATAACCACAATTAATTTTCTTCTTTTAATACTTTTTAAAAATTTCTTTTGTTCATTAGACATTTTTATCTAAATCCTTCCAAAGTAAGTCGTAGTAGTAACCAAATTCTTTTGCTTTTCGATTATTTGTTGGTGTGGATTTATTAGTTAAATTAATTTCATAAACACTTTTTATTTTCGCAGGTCTTTTAGATAAAACAATAACTCTATCTGCAACACTAATTGCTTCTGCTAAATCATGAGTTATCATAATAACAGATTTTTTTTCAAGTTTTATAATATTTAAAACATCATCACTTACAGATAGTCTAGAAACATAATCTAAAGCTGAAAATGGTTCATCAAGCATCAAAATATCTGGTTTTAATGCAAGAGTTCTTATTAATGCCACTCTTTGTCTCATGCCTCCGGATAACTCATGAGGATATTTTTCTAAAAAATCTCCAAGACCATATTTAATAAGTAAACTTTTAACGAATTCTATATTTTCTTTAGTCTTTATTTTTTTTATATCTAAACCTAAACAAGCATTATCTAAAATATTTAACCAAGGAAATAGGGCATCATCTTGAAGCATATAACCGATATTACACCCATCTTTAATTTTTATTTCCCCGCTAGTTTTAGTATCAAGTCCTGCCAAGATATTTAAAAGTGTAGATTTTCCACAACCACTTGAACCAACAATACAAAGTACTTCCTCATTTTCTAAAGCAAAAGAAATATTATCTATTGCTTTTATTTCTCCTTTTATAGTTTGATAATTTTTACTCAAATTCTTAATTTCAAGTATTTTATTCATAGAAATTATTAACTAAATCTTCATATGGAACATACTCATCAAGTAGATTAAAATCTATTAAAAAGTCCTCCAAGTTAGTAAATAATCCTTCACTTATATATGGATTAGCTAACCAACAATCATATTTTTTATATCTTTTTATCATTTCTGCTAAGTCTTTAACACTTGTATCTGGAAATTGATTTATTATATCTTTAGCAACAACTTCTGCATCATTATCAAGGGTATATTTAATACCTTTATTTATAGCATCAGTAAATTTCTTAACAATATCTTTATGATTTTTTACATAGCTTTTGCGAGCATAAAATGCTGTATATGGAACTTCACCAGAAAGCATACCAACAGATGCCACAACATGACCATAACCTTGTTTAACTAAAGCTGTTGCATTAGGTTCAAAGAGGTTAACAAATTCCCCAACACCACCAATAAATGAACCAGATAAAGCTGAAAACTCAACTGCAGTATTAACATTTATTTTATTTGTATCAATATTATTTTTCTTTAAAGCATTTAAGAAATTTAATGCTGGCATTCCTGTACTTCTACCAACTAATATTTCTTTATTATATAAATCTTCTAATTTAAAATCTTTAATTTCTTTTCTAGAAACTATAAATTGACCATCTCTTTTAGTAAGTCCTGCAAAAAGTTGTAAATAATCTCCCTCATCTTGTTTATAAACATATATTGCAGATTCCGCTCCTGCAAAACCTATTTCTACATCACCAGATAACACGGCAGCACTAACTTTATCAGCCCCTGGAGTTAAAATAAGTTCTAAATCAATACCAGCTTCTTTAAAATATCCTTTTTCTATAGCAACATAAAGTGGACTATAAAATGAACTATGCGTAACTTCTGCGAGTCTAACTTTAGTTAAAGATGAATCTTTATTCTTTCTAAGCCCAAAAGCTAGTAACATAACTCCCAATAACACAACCACGAAAGATAATCCAATAATAATTTTCTTTTTCAAAAATAATTCCTCCCTCTAGGGTAGTATATGAATTAAGATTTTTTTGGTTATCATAAAACTTTTTATTTTAATTTTTCATAAAATATGATATCTTTATAATAAGGAGCGGATAAAAATGAAGAAACAAACGAAAAACATAATACTTACAGTAGCAACTTTATTTCTAGGAATTTCTTCTGTAAGTGCAGCAACCATCAACATTAATTTAAGTGATGGAACAAAAAAGACGTATGAATTCAAAGAAAGTGAATATGATAAAACAATTTATGATTTCAAAAAAAGTATTGAAAAAGATGTAGGCATTGATGCAGATTATCAAGTATTAAAAATAAGAAATTAGAAAGATTACTCTTTCTTTTTTCTATTAAATAATATATAATTAAATTGTGATTAGTATGAAAATAGAATTAATAAAAGCAAATGCCCAAAATGTGAGTGTTGCAAATGAATTATTAACAATGTTAATAAAAACTGAAAAAAGTTATATTGAAAACATAAAAGATGATTTTGTCATAACTTTAAATTATGAAAATATTTACAAAAATGATGATAATTATCTTTATTTTGCTACAATAGATGGCAAAATAGTAGGTTATCTATTCGGATACATTATAAATGATTATATAAATAAGTCTCCAGTAGCAAAACTTGATGCTTTATATGTTTTAAAAGAGTATCGTAATATGAACATAGCAACAAAGTTAATTGAAGATTTTAAATTATGGTGTCAAAAAAATAATATTGCCTATATTAATGTTACAGTATGGAGTGAAAATATTGTTGCTAAAAAACTTTATATGAAACATGGTTTTGTTCCTAAAAAAGAAGAATTATTTACAGGTTATAAACCAAAACATTATCAAAAACTAGTGAGAGATAAAATACCTGAAAAAATAAAATTAAATAATGAAGAACCAATAACTAAAGTATTAAGTGATTTAGAATATAAATTAGAATTAGAAAAGAAATTATATGAAGAATACACAGAAGTTTTAAATGCCAGTGGCGCAGATAGAATTGAAGAACTTGCTGACATGCTAGAAGTTATGATTTCTTTAGCAAAATTAGAAAATAAAAGTTTAGAAGACATTTTAAAAATAAGGCAAGAAAAGAAAAATAAACGCGGTGGCTTTGAAGAAAAGATTTATTTAGAAAAAGTAGCAGATTAAAAGAAGAACGATTCAGTTCTTCTTTTGTTATCTAAAATAAATAAATATAAATATTGCTAATAACAAACAATAAATTGAAAATTTCCATAGTTTACCTTGTTTAACCCAATTACTTAACCATTTATATGAAAAATAAGTAACAACACCAGCAGCTACCATACCAAGTAAATAAGGAACAAGTAGGGTATTAAGCTCTTGAGTATTTGCTAAATCACTAATACCCAGTAACATTGTGGCAACACTTACAGGAAAATATAATATAAATGTATATTTTAAAGCTGTATCTCTTTTTAAATGACAAAGTAAGCAAGCAACTAAAACTGTACCACTTCTACTAATACCAGGAATAATTGTTACCATTTGAAATAATCCAATTATAATAGCATCTTTAATAGTAATATCATAATCATCTTTTTCACCCTTTATATTTCTAACAATAAAAAGTGCTAAAGCTGTAATTAAAAAGGCAAATGCTAACCCTTTTAGTGAATACAAACTTTCTAATTTATCTTTAAATAGAAAACCAGTTATACCAACAGGAATAGTACTAATAACAACTAACCAACAGTATTTAAATTTATTTTTAGTTTCTTCTCTTTTTTCCTTATTAAAAATATAAATAAAGAAAGAAGAAACTAAATCTTTTATATCTTTCCAAAATATAATAAATATTGCTATAAATGAACCAAAATTAGATATTATTTCAAAATTCAAACTATTAAACATTGTTGTATTAAATAAATTTTTAAACAAAAATATATGTCCAGATGATGATATCGGTAATGGTTCAGTTATTCCTTGAATTATCCCTAAAATTATATATGTTAATATGTTATTCATTTTTATCTCCTTTATAAATAGTATTATTTAGTATCATTTTTAATTACTTCATAATCTTTACCAAAAGTATCAACAGTAACTTTTTCAATTGTAATATTTGTCTTTAATTTACCAGTTAAAGTATTCTCAATTTCACTATTATCTTCAATATTTTTTATAACATCCATACCTTGTATAACTTTACCAAAAGCAGCATATTTATTATCTAAAGAATAAGTAACGCTTTCACTATCTGCAAGAACAATAAAGAATTGTGAACCAGCACTGTCTGCATCAGTTGTTCTTGCCATTGAGATTATACCAGTTGTATGGTGTAAAGTATTTTTAGTATAACCATTTTCTCTAAATTCACCATTTATTGTATAACCTGGACCACCAGTTCCATCACCATTTGGGTCTCCACCTTGTAGAACAAATCCTGGAACTAAACGATGAAATGAATTCCCATCATAAAACCCATCTTCAATTAAATTAACAAAATTTGCTACAGTATTCGGAGCATATTTTGGATATAATTCAATTTTTATTGTACCATAATCTTTAATATTCATTGTAACTATTGGGTTATCATATTCTTTTTTACCACACCCAGAGAATAATAATATACTTACAATAATTAATAATATTTTTTTCATTTTCTTCACCATTTTAATTTTAACATTTTATAAATAATAAAACAAGTCTCACATATAATAAAGTATGAATATATTAAAATTGTTATTTGGAAGTTTACTAGTTAGTATTGGCTTATTTTTAGTCGTAATTTATTTAAATTTGTTTTATATTGGGTATAGTTTTTTAGATTTTGTTTATTTTATTATTAGAAGTGGTATTATATTATTTTTTCTTAGTGGTATATTTTTAATTTATAAAGGAATGGGAATAAGAAAATGAACTATTATTATGATGTATTATTAAATTTTTTAGATACTAATGTATTTTTTTATGAATGGGATAGCTTTGATAATTTAGAATATTACAAAAGAGTACCATTAATTCAAGTAAATAGTAAGACTTTAAAAGACTTTATTAATAATGATGTTATAGTGGATAAAGAATTTTTAGATATTATTAAAGATAAAGTTAAGAAAAAGGGTGGAAGTTCTAGTTTAATAGCAATATTTGCAGATAGAAATGGTAGTATTGCTTTAGAATTTAACGAATTTGGAAAATCTATTGCTAGAAGTTTCTTAAGTATTGAAGATGATTTAAATATCTGTGAAATTCTTTACACAATTGATATAAAGAAAATAAATTATAAGATAGATAGTGAAATAAAATATAATAACAATCTTAGAGTTGAAGATAGAATTAAACTAATTATCAAAACAGAATTAAATAGTTTATATAAAAGAAAAGATTTTATGAAATTAAAATACTTATTTATGGAATGGTTTAATGAAATACCTGAAGATAACACAAATGTATATGATATTATGATTAAAGAACTAGACCATGAAGTAAGTGGTAAAGAAAAAAGAATATATGATTTAATAAAACTTAGTTATAATAAAGTATAAAAGATAAAAAATAGATAATAATAAGGATAGAAAGGATTAAAATATATGAAAAAAATTAGTAAATTATTAGTTGTAGGTGTTTTATTATTATCTTTAGTTGGTTGTGGATGTATGAAAAAAACTGCCCGAGGAGCTGTTCAAGATTATTTAAATCAATATCGAAACTTAAGTGCCAATGTTATCAGTGATATGGATACAGTTATTGATAATGAAAATTTAACAGATAATCAAAAAGAAAAGTATAGAAGTATATTAAAAAAACAATATCAAGATTTAAAATATGATATTGTATCTGAAAAATATGATGGTGATACAGCAGTTGTTGAAGCCAAAATAAAAGTTTATGATTTATATAAGGTTCAAAAAGAAGCTAATGATTATTTAACTACTCATAATGATGAATTTATGCTTAATGGTGTTTATAGTAGTGATTTATTTATGGATTATAAATTAGATAAGATGAATAAAACTAATGATACTATTGAATATAATATAGTATTTAATGTAACTAAAGATGAAAAAGGTAATTATAAAGTTGTAGATTTAAGTAATTCTGATTTAGAAAAAATACACGGCGTTTATAATTACGACAATGATTAAAATGAAAAAAATTACTAGTTGTTAGTAATTTTTTCTGTTTTAAATATAGTATTATTTTTATCAACTAAACCACTATAAACTTCTAGATTTAGTTTATTTTTTAGAATATCTATTAATTCATTTTGTAAAGATGTTATTTTATCAATATTTTCTGTAAAACCATCAATAGGTATAAAAAGATTAGTAGATTTTTCTGTTACTTTAGAATTTTCTCCTTGTCTCCATGTCCATCTTCTAGTTTTAACTTCATCACCAGATGCATAAATTATTTCTCCATCTTCTAAATGTTCAACTTCCAAAGAACCAAAAGGAATAAATATATCATTACTTGTTGATGTTCTAATTTCAATTTCTTCATTTATAAAATTATCAATATCATGAACTCCGATAGGTAATTCATATTTTAATGATAAAGCATTTCCTAAATCTACAATTGGATTTATACTAGGAATATCTTTTCCTTTTGAAATTCTTGTCATTAATGCTTCAATTGAACACATAAATTTATTGGGATTAATTCCTAATTTTGTAAAAGCATCACGATAAGGAATAATCCAACTTTCTTCTTTAATTCTAACATCCCTAAATTTTTCTTTAGATTTTTCTAAATTTTCTTTAAATAGTTCATTTATAAAGTCATAGTTTTTAGTATTATCAAAGTTTTTAACAACTACAACTCCAAAAACTGCATTTAAAACTTTATCAAAAAAACTATCTTGTACTTTAAATACCATAAAAATTCCTCCTTAGAACAAACTTATTTTAACTCTTTTTATTGATTATTTAAAGCTTTTTTTGACAATTTTTTCTCTTGAGCAATCGGTAACTCATATCCATAATGATGAGCAATAGTTATAGCATCTTTTATTTTTTCAATTAATGGTTTATTACTTTCTTCAATTCTTTGAAAATCTTTTTGAATTTGCATCTTTATATCTTCATTTAAAATAGTATTAAAAAGCGGAATAAGTTCAATCGCAGATGTATCTTCTGGATAAAAATCTAATGTAACTAATCTTTTTAAACATTGATATATATTAAAGAAGAAATAATTACCATTAAATATTTTCATTTCATGTTCTTTAATAAATGAATTAACTTTTTCTACAATCTCATCTAGTTTAATCTCATCCATTTTATCTAAAATAAAATTATCTAATATTATTTTATAAATATGTCTTGGTTTTATTAAATGATTATTATAAGCATAATTAGTTAATTCTAATAATTTAGGTTCTAATAAAATACTTGCATACTTATGAATTTTATAAGAACTTACATTATAATGAATTAATGTATTTATTAAATCTGTTTGAATTAAAGAATCTCTATTAGTAAAAGTAGGTCCTAGTTTATAGGAAATAATTGTATAATACATTGTTAATTCTATATCTTCATGAGGAATATTTTGAAAAAAATTATCTAATATTAAAAGCCAATTTCTATCTGGATAATAACTTGTTACAGCATTAAAAATAACTAATAATATTTCATTTTTATTATCCCCTTGATAATTTTTATTAACATAGTTTTTAAGTTTTAATATATTTGTTGTAAAACTATTAAATGATTTTGTATTATGCATGATATCTACTCCTTGTTTGTGGTTTTGTTAAATTAAGTGATATTAAAAAACTAAGTATATCTTGAATAATTTTCTTTCTAGTAAAATTATTTTCATCAATTTTCAAAATAGTTTCTTTTACATGAACTTTTAGTAATTTATTATTACTATCTATTATACTTAATAGTATGTTTAAAGTTTCAAATGCTTGCATGGAGTAGGTTAGATTATTTGTATTTTCTTCCATCATAAATGAATGAATTTTTTGATATATATCTTTTAATGAATCATCTTTAGTAATAAATACATGATATGTTTTTTCTTGAATTTTAAATAAAGATTTTAATAAAGCATTATAATTTTCTTCACTCATTTCTGGAGTTTCTAAATTTCTTTCAAAAATTATTTCTAAAAACTCATGATAACTAAAAGTCCTACTATTACTTATAAAGTTTGTAATACATGAATAAAGTGGTTCTGATAAAAATATTTTAACATAAGTTACATAATTTAGTGGATTTTTCTTAAGTAATACTAAAATACTTATTAGTTCTCCACAAAATTCAGGGTCACGCTCTAAAAATGTTAAACCAAGTTTGCTTGCAACAATACTAAAAGCCATTTGTTCATCAACAGAGTAGACATAGTTAATGTTTTCTTTAAATAAGTTTTCTATTTTTGCCCAGTATTCTGGTGTAATACTATTTATAGCTTTTTTAAATTCTTTTATTAAAATCGGGTCGAGTGTTTCAATAAATTCACTATTCAAAATCTCTTGTTCTAATTTTCTTAAATATAAATTAAAATAAACTATCATAAAAACCACCCGATACTTCTTGATAAATTTATTTTATCATGAAATATTTTCATTGTAAATTAAAACAAGTATTAATTAAAAAAATCGTTTACATTATTAATAAGCCCCTTTACAATAGAAAAAATATTTGCTATAATCTATTCATAATAAAGGGCGTGATTAAATGAAAATGTTATCAAGTGAAGTTAAAACATTATTAGATAAGTTATATAACTTACGTGGTGAAGATAGTGTTATACTAGCAAAAATGAATAAAGAAAGAGAAGAAGCAATTGAAACTGGTGAAAGAACAAAGAATGAAAAAGAAGTTCTTTTGAGCAAAATAGATAAGTTAACAAAAGAAGAAGAAACATTACAAGAAGAAGGAAATAAACTTACTTCTATTTTAAGCAACATTAATAGAGATGATTTTGCTAATGTTTTAGATAGATTACAAATAGATTTTGACCCAGCTTCAATAAATGAAAAAATAACAAACATGTTACCTGAAACAATTGAAAAAGTTGTTATTGAAAATAAAAAAGCTAGTGAAGAGTTAGAAAGTGTTGAAACAGAAATGAATAATGCTATAACTAAAGTAGAAGAACTAGGTATTAGAAAAGATGAAGCTTTAAGTAACCAAGCAAAGTTAAATGAATATTTTGCTTTAGCACTTGAAGGAAATATCAATATAACCAGGGATGCTATAACTAGTTTACTTGAAAAGTTTGATTTTAATGAAGATGAACAAAGGGAAGCTGCTAAAATATTAATGTTCCCAGAAGATGCCTTATATGAATATGATGCATCATTTAAAAGTGGTTCACAAACTAGTGGCAAAACAATAACTGAAGTTTTGATGGAAGCTAAAAAAGAATCAAAGCCTGAAGTAAAAGAAAAAATAGTTGAAAAAGAAGAAGTTAAAGATGAAAATCTAAAACAAGCCTTAGAAGAACCATCATCATTAGAAAATATTTTTGAAAGCGTTATAAATGAAAATAATGTTCCAGAAATAGAAGATGTTAAAAAAGAAGTTATAGAACCAGTTGTAGAACCAACGGAAGAAGTAAAACCTTTATTTAGTGAAAATAATAAAGATAGTGTAAAACTTGAAGAAGTAAAAGAAGATAAAGATACATTAAAAGAACTTTTAACTAGTCTTAAAATTAACTTAAGTAATGAAAATATTGAAAAGTTAAGAAATGATTATAATGAAGAATTAATTACTAAAAATATTGAAATATTAAAAAATCATAACATTGATTTAAGTGTCTTAAATGAAAATGTTGAAATATTAAATGATACAGAATTAAATGAAAAGTTAGAAAAATTAATATCAGTTGGAAAAGAATCACGAGATATAAGTTTAATGCCAAGTGTATTAGTTAAATATGATTTAAAAGGATTAAATAACACAATTAGTGTTTTACAAATCAGTGGCTTAGATCCAAAGAAAGTTCCATTAATGGCTTATTAGAAAGGAGCAAAATATGAAGTCTTTTGAAGAGATAAAAAGTGTATATGAAGAAGAAAAAAGTGGGTTTGATGTTGAAAAAGAACATCCTGAAAAGTTTATAGTTTCTCTAGAACTTGCTAATTTAGAAAACAGAAATCTTCTAAAGGAATATAACATTAATTTAAAACCAAGTGATTGGATAGTTTTAAGTATTGAACCAGAAATACTAGAAAAAACTATTTTAAGAGCTCGTGATTTAGGATTTCTTGAAGCATATCAACAAACACCATCATTCTTAAAACAAGATGTTGATGCAGTTATTAAAAGAATAGCTGAACTAGACCATCTAGGAGTACCTTACAAGAGTGAAAAAGGAAAATATCAATCATTCTTATTTAGTAAAAGAGGATTTGATTATGTTCTATCACAAGTAAATGGGGAAAAAAAAGAAGATTTAGTAATTGAAAATCTTGAACTTAAAGAATTAGCTGATAGAGTTATGGAAACTTTTGCTATGGAAGATAAGAAAGATGAAATATATAATAAAGTAGCTTTAGCTGAAAAAGAAGGCTTAGGGCTTAAAGATACATTGATGGCAGTATTTAAAGGATATAGTGATAACTTAGAATATTTAAGTGATAATATTGATGAAATACTAGCTAGTTACAATGAATTAGCGAAAGGAAGAGTAGCATGAGTTTTTTAAAAGAATATGGGTTTCTAGATGTAGATATTGAAGAATTTTTAGAAAATACACCAAAAAAGGTAATTGATGTATTAGAGAGTCATGAAAACTTAGTAAGGGTTAATCTATCTTATTTAAAAGATTTAGGAATAACTACTTATAAAGAAATATTTATTAATTATCCAGATATGTTTTTAATGGATGCAAGTAATTTTGAAGAAAGTTTTTCAAAATATGATAAAGAAGAATTAGTAGAAAAATTAAATGCTAATTATAAAATGGTAAAATACTTATAAAAAAATAACCGAATGGTTATTTTTTTTCTAATCTATACAAATTTATTTCAGGCTTATTAAATAATCTAAAGTTAACATTATTAGTACCAATACCACCGGAATTATAAAGTTTTATATTTCCAATATTATAATAACTTTCAGTATATTTTTTATAACCATCTTTCTTTATAATACCTCCAAAAAAAGGTATTCTTACTTGTCCTTTTAGGGAACCTCCAGCTAAAACAACGTATTCTTCATCACTACTAAGTAAATCAATATCATCTGGATTATGAGTTAAAACTAAATTTAATGTTGTATCTAATTCATCACTTAAATATAAAGCTTTAGATATATCACTATTATCTTTTAAACCAGTAATTTTTACAGGTTTAACATCTTTATAAAATAAATATTTAGATTCATTATCTATTATAATAAAATTAGAATTAGTCATTACTTTATTAAAAACATCAATATTTTTTAAATCATTATCACCATAAATAGCATATTTATATAAAGTACAATCAATATCTTTTAAAATATTTGTTAAATTATTTATATCTTTATCACTTAAATTGTTGTTAGAATTTATTAAGTCACCAGTAAAAACAACAATATCAGGTTTTCTTTCATTAATAGATTTAACAATATTTTTTATATTATCTAAATCATTTTTATTTTTTATTAAAAAATCAGATATTTGCATGATTTTAAAACCATCAAAACTATTTTCTAAAGAAGCAACCTCAATGCTTTCTTCTACAACTTTAAAGCCTTTAGAATTGATAAAAAATCCATCTAATAAAACAATTCCAATTAATAAAATAAATATAATTAAAAACTTTTTCAATTCTACCAACCACCTTGTATAAATAAATAATATCATATTTATGATATATTCGCAATTTACAATTGTAAATTTTATCTATTTATGTTAAAATATTAATAGGTAGGTGGCGAAATGGATAGATTAAAAAAAGCACTATTAATTACATTTATATTTTTAGTTTTAGTACCCACATCAAAGGCTGCAACTTGTGGTTATGAAGAAAAAGCAAAACTCAATAATGAAGTAGCTAATGTCAAAGCCAACTATGAAATAAAAGAAAGGGTTCTAGATCGTGGTGAATATTCTCCTCCAGATGGTTTGGAGAACGAAGAATATGTTGCTAAAACAGATTATATTGAAGTACATATATTAAATATTACTAAAAATATGTATGTCGTAGTAACAAATGATTTAAATGGAGAATCAGTAACATATGGATATGATGATGCTAATAATGGTAATATATCATTTACAAGAACAGAACTTGATAGTTTGATAACTTATACAATTAAAGTGTATGCATCAAACGAAACAGGTTGTGAAGGAAGTACATTAAAAACATTATATGTTTCACTTCCAAGATATAATGATTATTCAACATATGATATATGTAAAGAATTACCAGACTATTACTTATGTCAAAGATATGTTACATATGAGTCAGTTGGATTTGATACATTCTTTACAAGAATTCGTGAACAACTAGATAAAAAAGAAGAAGATAAAAAGGATAATAAGGAAGATAGTAAATGGTATGAAGTTGTTGGAGATTTTATTTCTAAACATAAAGTTCCATTTATTATTGGGGGAATAACATTGGTTGTAGTTGCCGGTGGTGCAACAATAGTAATAATAAAAAAACGTAGGAGAAGTATAATATGAAAAAGAAAAATTTAAGAAATTTATTAATATTAATTTTATTAGTATTAACATTTGGTATATCAAGTGTTAATGCTGAATCTTTTGTAGTAGGGGATAAATACACAAAAGATTGGAAACGCGGATTTACAAATTATCAAGATAGAAACGGAAATAACAAAATAATAATTAATGGATTAACAATTCCTAAGCCAATTAATAGAGGTTTAACAGTAATTCCTTATGAAATTACTAAAATAGGAACTAATAATCAAATATTAGGATACTGTATTGACCCACATTTACAATCAGATACAACATATAAAATAGATTATATTTTAGGTGCATCAAAAGATAAAACTAATAATGCTATTGGTTTAGGTGTTTTAGAAATCATGAAACATGGATATAGTGAGTTTGATGGAACACCAAAAATTAGTACAAATTTATCTGACCAAGACTTTTATGTAGCAACAAGTATTGCTATCAGAGCATTTTCAATGGGTATTGGTGGACAAGGAAAAGGTACTGCTAGTAATAATGAGTTAATTGCTATAGCATCAGCTCATGTAAATATTGGTAGAGAATGGTTAGCTTCATCAAGTTATTCAAATAGTTTTAGTGATTTAGTTAAATATAATCCTTCATGGTTTAATAATCAATACAAATTTGCTTATGATGAAAGCAATACTACTGCTAAAGAAGTAATGGATGTTGCTAAGAGATTATTTGATATAGGTGTTTCTAAAGCTAATGAAGTATCAAGTGGTGCAAGTACAACCCCAACAATTACAACTAAAACAAATCAAGGGGAAACAAGTGTCAGAATTGAACTTTCTTATGAGAACTTTGATGCTTCTAAAGGAGTTATTAAAAACTTTAAATTAAATTGTGCTAGTTGTAGTAATTTAAAAGTAAATGGTGAAACTGTAAATGCTAATAAAAATTATTTATCTGGTTCAACTGGAAAAATAACAATTACATTTGACGTTGCAAAACAAGGTGAAAATTGTAAAACAACTGATTATAAAGTTACATATGATTACAATGACCCAAATCTAGAATATGTTGGTGCTCATTTAATCCCAGTAGGTCAAACAAATGCCCAAAATTTCTATGTAATGCAAAGAAATAAGGATGGCCTAACTGGAGAAATATCTGGTAAAATAAAATGCAATAATGCTTGTGATACTGAATTAGAAGCTCCAATTTGTAGCACAAACGAAGACGATGCTGTAGCGACAATTAAAGCTCCTGATAAAGTAAAAACATGTATAATTGACAATCAAGATGACGCTGGTAATACATATCAATTTACAGCATCAGCTGGAGGAGTGTCAAATAGTTATTGTAATGTATTCTGTAAAGAAGATTATGCAAAAATTAAATTAAATCCAATCGTGGAAGCTGTAAACTGTGGTGGATATTTCAAATTAACAAGTCATATTGAAGGAAAGAAAACATGTTATACAGGTGGTAATACAGCTGATAAAAGTATAAATAAATCACAATTTATAAAAGATATCGTAGCTGCTCAAAGAAAAATGATTGAAGGATACGATTTAGTGTTAAAAGCTGAGGCAGCATCAGCAACAAGTGCTAGAGAAGATACATGTTCAAGTTGTACAGGTTGTACTGGCGTTGGTTACATTAAAGTTGGAACTTACACAGGCATTAGAGCTTTAAATGCAACTGCAGATGGATATGTTGGAACTGCAAATAGTACTGGAAGTTTCAGATATGGTTCTGCACCTTCATGTAGTTCAAGTCGTTCAACAACTTGTGACAAAGATGGTAAGAATTGTGTAACATCTTGTGATGGAGGCTCATGTCAAGATGGAGCAACAACTGCAAGTATAGCATCTGCTATAGCTGCTGATAAGGCTCATGGAGAAAAATTAATTTCTGAAGGAAAATCTGCTTATGAAAAAGCAATGCGTGAATATAATGCATGTACAACTGGATGGATTAATACTTTCTTATTTGAACAAAAATTAAGATATTACTATGATGAAAACCATGGTAAAGATAATGAAAACTATACACCATATTATGATTTGATTTCCAAAGATGAATATAAAGATTTACAATATCTTGAAAAAGATGGAAATGAAGAAATAAAAACAACAATTACAATTTGTACTGGCCAAGCTAATGAAGCTTATGATTGTGTTGGTAAACCAATAACATTATCTGGTGATGCTGAAAATACATCAGCAAATAGTTACAATTATAAATCAAGTTATAGTAGTGCGTTTGCATCTAAGACATTCACAGTATGTTCAAGTAGTGGATGTAGTAGAGATACACAAAATATTTCTCAAGCAACATTTGTTAAGAAAGAAGTTGAAAAGAAACAAGATTATGTTACACCAACTGCATTCTATCAAATCGCTGCAAATGGTAAAGTAACTGTTAATAGTGGATATACTGGAAATAAAGTTCAACTTGAAGCATTACTTAATAGCTTACCAGTTTCAACAAGTACTGTTGGTGGTGGTGTAGTAAGATTAATGATAGAAGACCTTGGGGAATTCTATGATGAAAAAAATGGTGTTGGACGTTTAATTGACTACAATGGTGATAGAGAAGAAAATAGTGTTGCTGCTGTAGTTAAAGTAAAAAGTTTTGATGGAAATTATAAATGTTACTATGAATCTCCATGCCGACCAAAAGATTGTCCAAATTGTACATTTGAATGTGTTGGAGATGGATGTGAATGGACACCTTGTACAGGACCATCTTGTGACAACAAATGTCCAGCATGTATCATCAATCTTGATGAACTTAACATTATTCATAGAACTATTTCAACAACAAACTTCCATTCAGCTAATAGATCATATGGATATAACTGGATTACAACAAGTAATTTAGCAAACTTACAATTGTTAACTAAAAAGGCTGAAAAAACAATTTCTGAAATTGAAGAAGTTAACGAAATGGTTTATGATAAAACTGGTAATGATTCTGAACTAGCATTTAGTATAAAGATGACACCTGAAGTAATAAATACAATAAAAGAATATAATAAAAACCACACAAATGATGGTGGATATATCAATGATTCATTAACATGTTATGATGCAACAATTGATGGACAAACTTATAAAAATATTTACTGTTACAGTGATTTAATCGATGAATTAGTAGATAAATATGGGGATGCCATAACAGCAACAAATCGTGTTGAAAATAATGAAACAAAGAGAAAGAATGAAACAGAATCTAGTGGATATTGGACATTATGGAGCGGATATGTATATAATGAATCTGTTCTAGGTGGACCATCTTGGAAATAGGGGTGACTAAATGAAGAATGCTTTCTGGGCATATTGGTTAATACTTCTTGGTACAGTGATAGTTGTTATAATGATGCTGGTGCAAAATTTAACAACTTCTAGTACACAAGATTATTTCCTAGTAAAAGAAATAACAGAAGCATCAATGATTGATGCCGTAGATTACTCATATTATCGTAAATATGGGGAAATAAAAATTAATAAAGAAAAGTTTTTTGAAAGTTTCTTTCGTAGATTTGCTGAAACAGCATCACTAAATACAACATATACAGTTAGTTTTTATGGAGTATACGAAGCTCCACCAAAAGCTAGTGTAGAAATTAAAAGTAAATCAAATACATTTACAGTATTAGGAGATGCAACAACTATAGATATGGTTGAAAGAATAGATTCAGTTCTAGAAGGAAATGTAATCGATGAATAGTTAAAGGAGGAATAAAAATGGGTGGAATTAAAAATACTTTTACAAAGTTTTTTACTAATAAAACAACTGTAACCATTTTAGGAGTAGTACTAGGGTTAGGAGTTTTAGTAGGGTTCTATATATATAGAGTTAATAAAGAAGTAAATCCAACCAGAGTACCAGTTGCCAAAAGAGAAATACTTGCAACAGAAGAAATAACTAAGGATGACATAGAATATGTTAAAGTTAGAAAAAAATTCTTTAAAAAAGCTGATGTTTATCAAACAACAACTGATTTAATTGGTAAATATGTTGCAACTGGTACAAGTATTCCTAAAGGTGGTATGTTTTATACATCCCAAGTAGTTGAAAAGAAAGAATTACCAAATGCGATATTTGACGAAATACCTGAAGGGTATACAATTTATCAATTAAAGGTAAATGAAACAACTACCTATGCTAATTCAATTTATCCGGGAGATAGAATAGATTTATGGTTAAAAACCACTCAAGATGGTATGTTAGTTTTCGGAGAATTTATTTCTAACATTGAAGTTTTAGCAGTTAGAGATAAATCTGGACAAAACGTATTTGATGTTACGAGTGGAAGACAACCAGCATGGTTATTATTTGCAGTAAAAACTGATATGTATCGTTATTTAAAACTTGCTGAAAATATACCAGGCATGAATATTATCCCTGTACCTAAGAATAATTTAGTTAATCCAGATATTGGTTCAACTGAATATTCTTCACAAGAATTAATTGATTTAATAGATAGTCAAGTACAAAGGATGGGTGCATAAACATGAATGTAATGGAAAAAATAAAAAAATTGCTTTTAAATCGTAACACTGTTACGATTTTAGGCGTACTTGCAGGAGTTATAGCCCTTTGGTTTGCATATAGTATTACTTTAGATAAAGCTGTAAAACCAACCAAAGTACCTGTTGCAGTAAAAGATATACCAGCTGGTTCGATTATTACAAAAGATGATATAGAATATGTAGATATAAATAGAGATGTTTTAAAAAAAGCAAGTATCATAACAAGTTCTAGTCAATTAATTAACTATTATGTAAATAATAATACATCTGTTACAAAAGGTTCAATGTTTTATACATCTCAAGTAGTAAAAAAAGATGAACTAATAGATAGAGATTTAGAAATAATACCTGAAAATTATAAAATATATTGGTTAAGTGTTGATAATACAACAACATATGCAAATTCAATTTATCCGGGAGATAAAATTGATTTATGGTTATTAACAAAAGTCGAAAATAATTATGTGTATGAACCATTTATTACTAATATTGAAGTATTAAGTGTTAAAGATTCAAAAGGACAAAATGTTTTTGATGTAAATTCTGGAAGAACACCAGCAGTACTAGCTTTTGCAGTACCAAATGATATATTTGTATATTTAAGTAAAGTTGGTTTCTTATCTGGAATGAGTTTATATCCAGTACCAATAAATAAAAATAATGCTGATAAAGATGCAACAACTGAAATAAGTAATAAAGAATTACAAACTTTAATAGATAGTAAATCTATTATAACAAATCCTGATAATACAGAAAATAATGAATAAAAAGAGGTGATAATTGTGAATGATGCTATATTTTCACAAATAGATTTTGGACCTTTAAAAGAGTTTTTAGAAGAAGATAATATTACCGATGTATCATATTCAAATGGTGGTCAAGTTTGGCTAAAAACTCTTGATAAAGGTGTTTATAGGGTAGAACGACCAGAAATAAATAATGCTTTAATGGAAAAACTTGCTTTTCAATGTTCAAATGTCATGGGTAAAACATTTAATATGGCCCATCCATTTTTGGATGCTGAATCTGCAGAATTACGTTTAAACTTTGTTCATGAATCAATTGCAACAAATGGTATTTGTTGTGTAATAAGAAAGACGCCTGCCAAAATCCGTCTGAACAAAGAAAAGCTTATTAATGAAAAATATGTAACAGAAGATTTACATGACTTTTTAATGACTTGTGTTGAAGGACATTGTAACATCATTGTAAGTGGAGAAACTGGTTCAGGTAAAACAGAACTTGTTAAGTATTTAGCATCTCATACTAAAGAAAATGAAAAGATAATAACTATCGAAGATACTTTGGAACTTCACTTAGATAAGATATTTCCTCACAGAGATATTGTAGCTATGAAAACTAATAATATTGCATCATATTCTGATGTACTAGTAACTTGTATGAGACAAAATCCAAGATGGATTTTACTATCCGAAGTTCGTAGTGCAGAAGCCGTTACAGCAGTTCGTAACTCAATATCATCTGGTCACAACATTATATCAACAATTCACTCTGATAGAGCCTTAAACATACCAATGCGTATGTACAGTTTGCTTGAAAATAGCCAAGACATTGACCAATTCTTAAAATCAATTCATCGTTATGTTCAAATTGGTGTTCATGTTAAAGGTTATATGAGTAAAGAACTAGGAAGATTTCAACGTGAAATAATTGAAGTTGTAGAATTTTATGTTGATGAAAATAATGAAGCAAAAGCTAATATTATTTTTAAGAAAAGCTTAGATGGAAAATTTAGTTTTAATAATCCAAGTAAATATTTAATAGATTACTTAGGTGTTCAAGGGGTAACATTAAAAGAAGATTATTTTGTTAAGAAAAATGATAATCAAAATGAAACAATTGAAAGTTTATAAAAGAAAGGAGCAATTAATATGTTTTCAGTTAATCTAACAGGTTATTTACCAGAGTTATTTATTATTTTAGCAATTGCTGTGATAGTTTTAATAGCTCGTCGAAATCCTGGTGAAAATATATATAAATATGTAACAAATAAAGCTGCAGATGTATATGATAAATATGCTCCATATTCTTTTAAAATGGTTAGGGAAAAAGCTATAGAATTAGGACAAGAATATTCTCCAAGACAATATTTAACACAAGTAATTATACTCGGTGGTATTGCAGCTATAGTTGGTTACTTTTACTTTTATAGTATTATTACTGCCATTATTTATGCAGTAATTGCTATAGCAACAGTTCCATATCTTGCATATCTAAGACTTCAAAGAGTATATAGTGAATACATATTTGAACAAATTCAAACATATACAACCAATGTTATAATGGAATTTAATACAACCCAAAGTTTTGTTAAAGCCCTAGAAGGAGTTAGAGACTCTGGAATACTTGAAGAACCAGTCCTAAGCGATGTTAAAAAAATGATAGATATGTCATATCAAAATGGTACAATTGATGAATCTATACAATATTTTAATAATAAATATCCATTTTATATGGTTAAAAACATGCATCAATTATTCTTACAAATTACTAAAGAAGGTGCAAGAGACTCAGGTCAAGCTTTAGAAAATATGTCACTAGATATCGATGCTTTAGTTGAAGGAGTATATCGTGACCAAATGGATAGAAATAATTTCCATGGTAGATTCTTAAGATTTGGTTTAATCCTTTATTTATTAGTAATAGTTCTAAGATTTATGCTTGGTGAAGAAAATTACATTCAATTATTAGATATTTGGTATGTTCAAATAATCTTACATTCAATAGTTATTATAAATGCTTTCTTTATGTTAAGTGGAGAAAAGTACTATAATGAAGATGTGGGGGGAGAATAATGCAAATAGAAGTTATAATAGTGGCAGTTATAGTATTTGGTATTATGACTATAACTGGTCAAATAAGCATGAACCAACTAATCAGTGATAATCAACTTTTATTCTTAAAGATAAAAGAAAAGGACTGGGACTTTTTAGTTCGAGCAAAGTATGGTAATAATGTTAACCCTGATATCTTATTTAATAAAAGAATAAAGAATGCTTTAATAACAATGGCAATAGCATTCGCTATTATGATTAAAGATTTAAATGCTGTTAAAGTTTTATTAATATTTGTCCTTGGTATATTTGTTTTTAAATCATCTTATAATGATATCAAAAAATATTATCAAAGACATATGGCACAGATAGATTCTATGTTACCACATTATTTAAAGAACTTAGAAATTCTAATTCAACATTATACTGTACCAGTAGCAATAGGTAAATCAATGGCAGAAGCTCCCGAAATATTTAAGGATGGTTTACAAGAAATGATAGATTCTATTAATGCTGGGGACGATTCTATTGAACCATATATGGCATTTGCTAGAAAATACCCAGTAAGGGATTCAATGCGTATGATGAGACTTTTATACAGATTAAGTCTAGGTCGTCAAGAAAGAAAACAAGAACAAATCCTAACATTTTCTAGGTCAATATCTTCTTTACAACAAAAAGCTCGTGAAACAAGATATAAAAATCGTCTAGAAAAGATGGAAGGAAAAACCATGAGTATGTTAATAACAACTGGAGTAGGATTAATGGTCTTACTAATTCTAGCAGTTATTCAACTTATGCCAACATAACAAAAAAATAGACATTTAATTTACAAAAAAACGTAATAATAATTGATATTTTAACGAAATTAAGATATAATAAAAATATATTAAAAAGGAGGATAAAAAATGAAAGAGGCAACTGGAGAATTAAATATGACTGTAGTTACTGTAGTTGCAATTGCTGCGGTGGGTGCGTTTTTCTATTTCTTTATTTGGCCTGGTATTCAAGCTGGACTATCAAGAAATACATGTCAAAATCTTTGCCCGGGAGGAGAACTAGATTCAACTCAAGGCCGTGGTGGAGTAGATGTTAATAATAAAACATGTTTCTGTGCTGATGGTACAACAATTGAATTTGGCGACGAAACAAACTAACATACAAGAGGTGAAATAATGAAAGAGGCTACAGGAGAATTAAACTTAACGGTCATAGTTGCAATATCGATCGGTATCTTGTCAGCCTTTTTTTTCGGCGTTTTATGGCCAATGATACATGGCAACTTTGAAAAGAATTCGCAATGCAACAAAGCAATCTGTGACTGTACAAAAGAAGCACGTGAAAGCATAAGTTCTGATGACTATGCCAATAAATGTGTCTGTGCAATGACAAAAGACAAGCTAAAATCAGGTAGTGATGATGATATATTTTATTGTCCATTTAAAGGTTAGGGTGAATATATGAAAGAATCAATGAGTGTAACAACAATATTTCAAATTGTAATATTGTTTATCCTTTTATTTACAGCTATTATGGCTTTAACAATTAATAATTCTAATGCGTTTGGGATAAAGGACCAAATTGTAAATATCATCGAAGCAAGTGGTGGTAATTATATAGATGCAGATTCTTTAAATGAAGAAATAGTTACTTTAATAGAAAGTACTTCATATAGAACAACTGGAAAATGTGATGAAGACTTTGTTGGTTTTGATAGAAGTGGAGCTCAAGTATCAACAGGTCAAGATGCATCAGTTTGTATAAGAGAAGTAAATGCCACAAGTGGGTTAGATAATTACTTACAAGACATACTAGGAGATACTGTCGCAGTTGGCGACTTTAAAACCGGAAAATATTATCAAATAGTAGTATTTTTTCAATTAGATATACCAATTGTAAAACAAGTATATAATTTTGAATCAAAAGCTGAAACAAAAATAATTTATCAATAAGGAGGATTAAATGAAGGCAGTAAGTGAATCAACATGGACATTTCAAATGATTATCTTTTTTATGCTTATATTTGCTTGCTTTCTAACTTTAGTACTAAATTATAATAAAGCTTATGCTATAAAAAATAGAACATTAAGTATCATTGAAAAATATGAAGGAGTAACTTATGAATCTCTTGATATAATAAATGGATACATGTATGAAAAAGGTTATAAAACAACAGGTAAATGCCAAGATGGATGGTTCGGAGCCATAGATTTAGAAGGTAATGTTGAAGAATCAAAAAGTAGTGAACAATATTATTATTGTTTTAAAGAAAATACTAACAATAAAAATCAAATTTATTATGATATAGAAGTATTTTACAAATTTAATTTACCTGTAATAGGTAATATAGCAATGTATAGAATTGCTGGAACAACCAAAGCTTTTGTGGGTTCTTCTGAAAGAATAGGAAGATAAGGAGTGTAAAAATGAATGTAATAGTATCAAATAAATATCAATCATTATTAGCAAGTTTAAATATTGATGTAATAAAAAGTATAAATGGAGAATTTTCTGTTGATGATTTAATTGCTCAATTCTCAACATTTTACTATAATAAAATGATTTTAGATATAACAGCTATAAAAGGTTATGAAGATATAAATATCATGCAAAATTTATCAGTTAATTTTGATATGTCTAAAGTAATTTTATTATTAGATGATTCTGAAGTAGTAAACTCACCGGTTTATATATCACAATTAATATCAATGGGTATATATAACTTTACGAATGATGTAAACACAATTAAGTATTTAATAGATAATCCAAATCAATATAAAGATGTTGCTAATTACCATAATATCAGTGGATTTAAGAAACCAGTCTTAAATGAAAAAGCTATTGATAACACCAGAGGTAAAATAGGACAAAAGATAATTGGTTTTAAAAATGTTACAGAACATGCCGGAGCAACAACATTAATTTATTTACTTAAACTACATTTAGAAAAAAGTTATAAAGTAAAAGCTGTTGAAATAGATAAAAATGATTTTGTATATTTTAATGATGAATCATTAGAAAGCATATCTAGTTTAGGTTTTAATGATTTTTTAAGTCAAAATAGTGATTATGATGTAATACTTGTAGATTTAAATGAAGGAAATGTTTTAGAATATTGTCATGATATAGTATATTTAATTGAACCAGGACTTATTAAATTAAATAAGTTAATTCGTCAAGATAATGCTATATTTGAAAAACTAAGTGATAAAAAGATAGTTTTAAATAGAAGTGTTCTAAGTGAAAAAGATGTTATGGATTTTGAAAAAGAAAGTGGAAGTAAAGTATTTTTCAATATGCCATGTTTAGATGATAAATTAGATGACCAAAAAATAATAAATATTTTCTTAACAAACCTAGGATTTAGTAGAGTAGAAGAAAATTCATCAAATGGAATATTTAGTATTTTTAAATAAGGAGGTTTAGGTTATGGAATTTTGTTATAAAACAGCCACAGTGTGGCAAATGGTTGGGAAATTAATATTTATTTTAAAAATATTAGTACCAATAATAATAATAGTTTTAGGTACAATAGATTTTGGTAAAGCTGTTATATCAAATGATGATAAAGCAGTATCAAAAGCTAGTAAATCATTATTAACAAGAATAATAATTGGGGTATGTATTTTCTTTGTTCCTATTATTATAAATATTATATTTAACATGATAAGTGGTTTTAATGAAGAGATGAAAAAAGATTATACTAACTGTGTAACATGTTTAACAAATCCTTATAATGGATGTGATACATCATATAAAGGAGAAATATTCAAGAAATAATTGACTTTAGCCTTATTTTAAGGTAAAATAGTGATATACAAAGGGAGGAGTGTTGTTTATGACTTTTTGTTCAGATTCAGCAAGTATTTGGTATACATTAGGAATGTTTTTACTAGTATTTAAAATTGTTATTCCAGTTTTATTAATAGTATTTGGAATGATTGACTTAGGAAAAGCAGTTATATCAAGTGATGATAAAGCTGTATCAAAGGCTGCGAAATCATTACTAAACCGCGTTATCGCTGGTATTTGTATCTTCTTCGTACCAACTATTGTAAGTATTTTATTTAAAATGGTAGGTTCATTCGGAGAAGTTAAAGACCAATTTGATATATGTGCAAATTGTATTTCAAATCCTACGAATTCAAATAAATGTCCACAATAATAGGTAAGGACTTATAAAAGCTATGCAAATAGCTTTTTTTAATGCATTAAAAAAAGGATTATTTCTAATCCTTAAGCATTTCTATCTTCGTAATTTCCAGTTTTAGTAAAACCTTCTAAACTACTTTCTTTACTCCATTTATATTCTAAAGTTCTATGCATCCATTTAGAAGTTGTATTAGCATCTAATTTAGCATAACCTTTATATTTATTACTATTGCTTTCTAAATCTCTTTGACATCCACTTTCTTTAGTATATTTAATACTAAATTTAACTGGAGTAAAGTACATATTACCAAACTTAGTACTTGTATAAGCTTTAACACCATTTGCATTATAATAATTAATTGTTACTGGAACCATCCAATCTCTTTGACCACTATCTTGTTTTGCATCACCCAAACTATAAGTAAAATTATTTCTACTTAAAGAGTGATATCTAAGTTCACTAGCATTATTAATATCAATATATTGTGAACCAGCATTACTTCCCATTAAATTATTATTTCTATTATTTATAAATGCTTTATAATCACTAGTTGAATCACCAAAATATGAAGAATTAATAACTGAAACTGTTTTAACGTCACTAGGTAGATTTAAATAAAAATCATAAGTAAATGAATTTAAATTATTTACACTTGTTTTAAATCCACTAGTATAATATTCTTTTTCGTATTGTTTACAATAATTATATGTTGTAACATCTTCTTTTTTATTTTCTGCTTTAGCATCACTTGAATATCCTTCTGACCAATTAGACCATTTAACATATTCATAATATCTTACTTTCTTAGTTGTATTATTATTGTTGTTATCACAAGTAGTACAACAATTACAACATCCATTTATACATTTAATTTTTACAGTAACTGTTGTTGTAGTTGTAGTAGTGGTTGTTTTCTTACCAGAATTACTGCTACTAGAATTATTATTCTTATTAGAATTACTATTATTATTTGAGTTACTATTTGAATTATTATTACTTGAATTATTATTTTTATTATTATCTACAGTATTACTTGTGTTATTATTACATGAGTTATTAACACAAATTTTTTCTTTTTCAATATTAGCTAAAATATAATCTGATTTTTTACCACATTCTAGATTAACTTTTAAAGCATAATTATCTTCAAGAGTTCTAGTTGCTTGAATATAACTATTATCTAAGCTACAAACCTTACCATTATCAGTAAAATCAATTAATAATTTCTTATCAAACATTTCACCAAGAGTAAGTTTTTCTGTACTACCAACTTTTTCAGGTAATTTAGATTTAGTAAAATATTCAAATGCCACATTTTTCATAGTTGTAATATTTGTTGTAAAGTCATTAGTTGTATTAGTAGTTGTATTATTATTGTTATTAGCAACCGTATTATTAGTATTATTTTTCTTATGATTAGTTATTTTTGAAAATATAAAACAAGCTAGAAAAATAACTAAAGCTAATATTAACAACTTAATAATGAGTGAACCCCAGTTGATATTTAAACGTTTTTTTCCTTCTTCGTACATAAAAGTACCCCCTCCACTAAGTGCCATTATCTTACCACAAAATGTAGCTTTTGTCAAATTTTTTGCCTTAAGTAACTATATGTTAAATCAATAATAAAATTCCTCTCTAAAAGCCCTTGACACAAATATTTGTTTGTGATATATTATTTGTGCATTAAATTTGCAATTTGTGTTACAATACAAAAGAGAGGTGCAAAGTATGAATAACGATAAAATAATAATTAAAGGTGCCAGAGAAAATAACTTAAAAAATGTTAATATTGAAATACCTAAAAATAAATTAGTAGTTATGACCGGAGTATCAGGTTCAGGAAAAAGTAGCTTAGCATTTGATACAATTTATGCGGAAGGACAAAGAAGATATGTGGAAAGTTTATCTGCTTATGCTCGTCAATTTATCGGAGTTAATGATAAACCAGATGTAGATTCTATCGAAGGATTATCACCATCAATATCAATTGACCAAAAGTCTACAAACAAAAATCCTCGTTCAACTGTTGGTACAATAACAGAAATCTATGATTATCTACGTCTTTTATTTGCGAGAATTGGTATTCCTTATTGTCCAACACACCATAAACCTATAAAAAGTCAAAGTATTGAAGAAATGACTAATAAAGTTATGGAATATGCAGGAAAAACAGTTACAATATTAGCTCCAGTAGTTCACGGAGAAAAGGGAACCCATAAAGAATTATTTGATGAACTACGTAAAGAAGGATTTACTCGTGTTCGTGTAAATGGTAAAAACATGAGTTTAAATGAAGAAATTACTTTAGAAAAAAATATTAAAGATAATATAGATATAATAATAGATAAAATAACAGTTGATGATGAAGAATACGGAAGAATTTTTGAAGCTATCGAAACAAGTACAAAAAAAGCTGATGGAAAAGTAGTTGTTTTAGTAGATGATGAAGAAATATTCATGAGTGAAAAATATGCTTGTGAAATATGTAATTATTCCATACCAGAACTAGAACCAAGGCTATTTTCATTTAATGCCCCATATGGAGCATGTGAAGAATGTAAAGGGCTAGGAACAAAACTTCATATAAGTAAAGATTTATTAATTCCAGACCCTAACAAATCAATTGTAGAAGGAGCAATCTCTGCTTTAAGTATGGATTCTACTACCTATTTTACCCAAATAGAAACAGTATGTAAGTACTACGATATAAATATGTACGAACCAATAAAAAACATTCCAGAAGAAAAATTAAATTACATTTTATATGGTACAAATGAATTATTAGAATTTAACTATGTTTCTAAAAATGGCAATACTAGAAATACCAAAGGAACATATGAAGGTGTTATTCCATCATTAGAAAGAAGATATGTTGAAACTAAAAGTGGATGGATTAGAGAATGGTTACAAGGTTATATGATTGAAACTGAATGTCCCGTTTGTAAAGGAAAAAGATTACAAAAATCAGTATTATCAATTTACATCAATAATAAAAATATCTTTGATATGTGTGATATGTCTATCAGTGACTTACTTGATTTTGTTAAAAAATTAAAACTTAATAATGAAGAAAAAGAAATAAGTAATCTTATCTTAAAAGAAATTATATCAAGATTAGAGTTCTTAAATAATGTTGGTTTATCTTACTTAACTTTAACCAGAAGTGCTGGAACATTATCTGGGGGAGAAGCTCAAAGAATAAGACTTGCCACTCAAATTGGTTCTAAATTATCCGGAGTTCTTTATGTACTTGATGAACCTAGTATAGGACTTCATCAAAAAGATAATGAACGTTTAATTAATTCTTTAAAAGAAATGCGTGATTTAGGTAATTCACTAATTGTAGTAGAACATGATACCGATACTATGCTTGCATCAGATTATTTAATTGATGTTGGACCTGGAGCAGGTGAATATGGTGGACAAATAATGGCTGCAGGAACACCAGAAGAGGTTATGAAAAATCCAAATAGTTTAACAGGAAAATACCTAAGTGGAGAACTAAAAATAGAAATACCAGAAAAAAGAAGAAAAGGTAATGGCAAAAAAATAACTATCAAAGGTGCCAAAGAAAATAACTTGAAAAATGTAAATGTTGATATACCTCTTAATAAATTAGTTGTTGTAACTGGGGTATCAGGTTCAGGTAAATCATCACTTATTAACGAAGTTTTATATAAAAGACTGGCATCAGAAATTTACAAAAGTAAAGTTGTACCTGGAGAATGTAAAGAAATTAAAGGTTTAGAAAATATTGATAAAGTTATTCAAATAACTCAAGATGCCATAGGTAGAACTCCAAGGAGTAATCCTGCAACATATGTCGGAGTATTTGATGATATCAGAGACCTTTTTGCTCAAACTAAAGAAGCTAAAATGCGTGGATATGACAAAGGTCGTTTCTCATTTAATGTTAAAGGTGGAAGATGTGAAAACTGTTGGGGAGATGGAGTTAAAAAAATTGAAATGCATTTTCTAGCAGATGTATATGTTCCATGTGATGTTTGTAAAGGAAAAAGATATAATAGAGAAACATTAGAAATAAAATATAAAGGTAAAAATATCAGTGAAGTTTTAGACATGCGTGTCAGTGAAGCCTTAGAATTCTTTGAAAATGTTCCAAAAATTTATAATAAATTAAAAGTAATGATGGATGTTGGACTTTCATATATTAAGTTAGGTCAATCAGCACCAACATTATCTGGAGGGGAAGCAGGTCGTGTAAAACTTGCTAAAGAACTTCAAAAGAAAGCAACGGGAAAATCAGTATTTATTCTAGATGAGCCAACAACAGGGCTTCATTCAGATGATATTAAAAAACTTTTAGTAATATTAAACAGAATTGTTGATAATGGAGATACAGTTATTGTTATTGAACATAACTTAGATGTTATTAAAGTTGCAGATTATATCATAGATTTAGGTCCAGATGGTGGTAAATATGGTGGAGAAATAGTTGCAACAGGAACACCAGAAGAAGTAGCTAAAACAAAAGGTTCATATACTGGAGAGTTTTTAGCAAAAATATTAAAATAAATAGATTGACAAAAGATATTAATTGTCTGTATAATTAAATTACATTTAATTAGTGCACATTTATGTGGTATTTCACTTTTTAAAGTGCGCCTCCGTTTGGAGGCTTTTTAAATAAAATAAATCTATGTAAAAGTTATGTAAATACAGTATTTATTTACATAACTTTTACATAATAAATTATATAGTATTTAATAATATTAAAAAAATTGTTATAATAAATAAAGGAGATGAAGTAATTATGAATAGATATATTTTTACAATTGGTAATTTCAAACTAGAATGGTATTCCGTTTTAATAATAATCGGAGCTATGATTGGAATTACTATGATTTTAAAAGAAGCTAAAAGATATAAGTTTTCAACAGATTTTGTTTTTAATATGCTTTTCTGGGCAATTATCTTTGGTATCATCGGAGCTCGAGTATATTATGTTTTATTTAATCTAGAATTATATGATAATTTCTGGGATGCTTGTAAAATCTGGGAAGGGGGCTTAGCAATACATGGAGGTATTATCGTTGGAGCTTTAGTAATTTATCTTTATTGCAAAAAGTACAAAGTACGAACAATAAGAATGTTTGACTTTATTGTTCCAGCCTTAATCCTTGCTCAAGCTATAGGAAGATGGGGTAACTTCTTTAATGGTGAAGCCCATGGACCAGCAACAACACTAGCACATTTACAAAGTCTACATATTCCTGAATTTATCATTAATGGCATGAATATTGATGGAATATATTATACCCCAACATTTTTATATGAATCATTATGGTGTTTTGTAGGTTTTATAATTCTTCTTATAGTTAGAAGATTAAAAATTACTAAAGTAGGTCAACCATTTGCATTATACTTAATGTGGTATGGTCTAGGGCGTTTTATCATTGAAGCAATGCGCACAGACTCATTAATGCTCGGAGGATTTAAAATAGCTCAAATAGTTTCTGTAATAATGATTTTAACTGGGTTAATAATAATAATGATAACAGGAAGAAAAGGAAGATATGAAGATTTATATGACCAAGATGAAAATGAAGTTGTAAAATTCTAAAGGAGGATATATATGTATGATATTATAATAATAGGAATGGGTATCAGTGGAATAACTGCAGGTATATATGCTAAAAGAAGTAATAAAAAAGTATTACTTATAGATAAAGGTTTACCTGGGGGACTACTTAATAATATTGATAAAATAAGTAATTATCCGGGATTAATAAATATATCTGGACCAGATTTTGCAGATATTTTAGAGACTCAAGTAAAAGAATTAGATATTCCATATGTTTTAGAAGAAGTAAAAGAAGTAGATTTAACAAAAGAAATAAAAAAAGTAATAACTTCAAATAATACATATGAAACTAAAAAAATAATATTTGCTATGGGAAGAAAACCAAAGTATTTAGGTTTAGATAATGAAGAATATTTATTAGGTAAAGGTTTATCAACTTGTGCTATGTGTGATGCTAACTTTTATAAAAATGAAAGCATTGCTATAGTTGGAACAGGAAATAGTGCCCTACAAGAAGCTTTATATTTAGCAAATATAGTAAGTCATATTTATTTAATAAATAGAAGAGATGGATTTAGAGGGGAAGAAATGCTTGTTAAAGAAGTAAAAGATAATCCTAAGATAGAAATAATATATAATGCCAATATTGTATCTATGAATGAAGAAAATAATAAATTAACAAGTATTACTTTAGATAATAAAGAAACTTTAGAAGTAAAAGGAGTATTTATTTATATTGGTTATAGACCAGCAACAGAATTTTTACCTAAAGAAATATTAGATGAAAATGGTTATATAATCGTAAATGAAAAGTTAGAAACTCCAATAAAAGATGTTTATGCTATCGGAGATGTTATAAAAAAAGATACATATCAATTAGTAACAGCAACATCAGATGGAGCAAGAGTTATTTATAATATGAAGTAATATATAAAAAATAAATTATCAATCACTGGTAATTTATTTTTTTTTGTAATTCACTATATCTTCATCACTTATATCTAATATTTTAATTAATTTCTTTAATGTTTTTAAACTTGTTTCTGTGTGACCACTTTCTATTTTTTGTAATTGTCTTGGAGAAATGTCTAAAAGCTCTGCAAGTTTTTCTTGAGTTAAGTTATGTATCTTGCGATATTTTTTTATCATTCCTCTCACCAGTGATATTATCACATATAATTTACTTTTTCAGTGGAGGAAAAGCCCTAAATTGCACATTTGTGTGAATATAGGGCTTTTTTTTTTTTTTTTTTTCGGTTAAAATGGGTATGTAAAATAAAATATCCGTGCGTGATATTGTGAAGAAGGAGTAGATTTATAATGGAAAATAAAAAGCAAGCAATAA
>ERZ779725.18-NODE-18-length-115413-cov-23.929316_pt1 | contig 115413 bp, 154 predicted proteins | sample MGYA00511890_ERZ779725 | MGnify/ENA primary metagenome ERZ779725 (study PRJEB29588, sample SAMEA2148549) | human gut metagenome | biome: human gut; feature: human-associated habitat; material: faeces | place: Denmark | collected 2008/2010 ...
AGTGCTTTTTTTTTTTTTTTTTTCGGTTAAAATGGGTATGTAAAATAAAATATCTGTGTGTGATATTGTTATGAAGGAGTAAAGTATTATGGAAAATAAAAAGACAAAAATAATAAGTATTGTATCATTAATTGCATTAGCAATAACATTAATAACCGCAACATATGCCTATTTTGCAGCACAAACTGGAGAAGGAGCATCTACAGACATAAAAATTAATGCTAATACAACTGATGTTTTTACATTTGAAACAGGTTCAGCTATTAGCATAAGCTTAAATCAAGAAAATTTTGCGAGTGGAACAGGAAATCAAAGTGGTACAACTTATGCTAAAGCCATGTTAACAGCAAATAATAAGACAAATACTGCAACAGGACATTACTATCTTTATTTAAACATAAAATCAAATAGTTTTGTTTATTCACAAGATAACACAAAACCAGAAATTCTGTTAAAAATAACAGATAAAAATGGAGTTGAAGTAAAACCAACATTAGAAGGACTAGAATATAAAACCATAACAGATGGTAAAGGAGTAAGTCAATCAGGGTACGACATAACAACATATAATGATGTCCTACCAATTTATGAAAATAAAGAAATAACAACAACATCCAGCATAACAGAACAATGGAATATAACTATAACATTTATAAATTATGATTTTAATCAATCAGCAAATGCCGGCAAGTCTTTAAGTGCAACCTTAATGATACAAAAGTCAGAACTTGAGTACACTTTAGGAGATTTAAATGGTGATGGAAAGATTAATGCTATTGAAAAATTATATTTTAGAAAATATTTTTCTAACTTAATGAGTTTTAATAAATATCAATTAAAAGCTGCGGATGTGAATGAAGATGGTGTTGTTGATGATATAGACTATGATATCGTGAATGCAGTTTTAGAGAAAAAACTAACAACACTTCCTTATAAAAATACAGATGTATATAATATAACTTATAATTTAGATGGAGGTACAATCACAGATTATTTAAAGACAAAATATACAAGTAATTTTGCATCAAGTTTAATAGGAGTAGTAACTAAAGAAAATTATGGTTTTACAGGATGGACAGGAAGCAATGGTGATACTCCAGAAACAAATGTAACAATTGCTCAAGGAACAACTGGAGACTTAAATTATACAGCCAATTGGGCTTTACTTGGAGATATTAATCAAGATGGTGAAGTAGATGTATTTGATAATACTGCTTTAAGTCATTGTTTAAATAAACTTAGTTGTAATTCAAATTATAGAAATGATGTCGCTGATGTTAACAGAGATGGTAAAATAGATTTTTTAGATTTAGATAACTTAAGGTCATTTAACCTTGGATTAATACCAATAACATACATGCCAGACAAAATATACAATATAACATATGACTTAGATGGAGGAAAATTTCTTAATAGTTCAGGGACCAAATATGATGCAAGAAGTAGATATTATCAAAGTGATAATATCATAAAATTAGATGAACCCACAAAAGATGGTTACACCTTCCTTGGTTGGACAGGAAGTAATGGAAGTACACCAGAAACAAGTGTGACAATTGCTGCAAATACAACCGGTGACTTACACTATAAAGCTAATTGGCAAGCAAATTAATTCAAAGTTCTTTGAAGTAACCCTTATGGGTTGCTTTTTTTCTTTGTTTGTGGTATTCTTAATCTTAAGAATAGGAGATGTGATTTATGGATAAAAATAAATCGTTGTTTTATACATTAATGGTAATATTTTGTGTGATAATAGCAGGTATCGGAGGCTTTTTATTAGGAACAAACTTTGGCAAAGACCAAGCTAGTGATACAAATATAAGTGAGGTTCAAAATGGAGAAAAATAAATTAAATTACATAACATACTTAGTAATATTTTGTGTTATTTTATCTTTTGTAGGCTGTTTTTTTCTAGGAACATATTTCGGTGAAAAAGAAACTGTTACTAAAACTGAAGAAAAAAATCCTGATGAAGAAATATTTAAGAGTGCTAAAATAGAAGAATATAGTATTTATACATTAACAGCACTATATAATTTTACTCAAAGTAGCCAAAGAGATTTTAATGAATATTTAACAAATTTAAGTAATAGTCAAAAGCTTTATGTTGCTGGATTAGTAAACTATTTAGATGAAGATAATAAATACAATAATAAAAGTTTTGATACTTTAAAAGAAAATTTAATAAGTGTTTTTGGAAGTGATTTGGGAGTACAACCAGAAGATTATTATATGATGCCAACAGATGAAGAACCATTATTTAAATATAATAAAGATACAAATGAATATGTTTATAATGAAAATACAATTGGAACAGATGTGTTAACTGATTTTCAAAATGCCTATGTCTATAATTTTAAATTAGCAAGTGAAGAAAAAATAGATGACAACTATGTTATAACATATTATGGTTTATTTGCATTTCAAAATGAAATCGGCCCAACAAGTGCTACAAATTTAACTAATATAAGTAGATTATTAAATTATGATAGTGATTATGATGGTTTAAGTGATAAAGAATATCTTGAAAATGCTTTTAAAAATAATAAAGATGACTTCTTTAAATTAATTTATACTTATAAACTAGTTGATAATAAACTTATTTTAGTAGATTTTAAACAAGCTTAGGCTTGTTTTTTTGACAAAAATTTGACACAAATTTACCTAGCTACTTTATAAATATTAAATTATTTGGTAAAATATAGATGGAGATGCAGTTTAAATGGAAAAAATATATATTAAAAATAAAAAAATGTTTAAAAGCAAAACACAAATGGTTATATATATAATAATATTTTGTTTACTTATTTATGCTTTTATATATTTAGGTAAAAAAGAATATAAAGTTGAGTTACCAGACAATGAAAAATTTTCATCAATGTTTAGTATGGTATCAACTGACAATGTATTTAAAATAGTTAATGCAACAGAAGCTAGAATGATATCTCGTGGTGCCAAAGGAATAGTTTTATTTGGAACTGAAAATGAATGGGTAAATTATTATGCTTATATAGTTAATAAAATTGCTAAAGAAGTTGGAGTAGAAGAAATATATTATTATGATTTTACTAAAAATAGAAAAGATAATAATGGAACGTATGAAGATATAGTTAAAAATTTAAGTAATTATGTAACATATAATGATAAAGGAGTAGCAGAAATATATGCTCCATCACTACTAGTTGTTAGTAAAGATGAAGTATTATTATTTGATAGTGATACATCATTTATAAAAGGAAAAACAACACCGAGCACATATTGGAACAGTTTTACTCAAGGAGAGAAAGAACAAAATTTAAGGGCCGTATTTACAGAATACCTTAAGAATTAGGAGTATATATGGATAATACAAGAAATAAATTTGGTGTAATAGTTCTGGGAGTAATTTTATTATTCTTTATAGTTGGAGGTTATTTCTTTATGGATTACATGTTAAAAACTCCAGATAAAGATAAGAAAAATAATAAACAAGAACCAGAAGTAGTAGATTTAAGAATAAATAAAAGTAAAGATTATATTTATTATGATAATGAAACAGAAATAATTGATGATATATTTAAAAGAGATGTTATAATTAACATTGAAGGTTATGAGATTATAAATGATACACTTCATAGTGAACTTGAAAGTATAAATAGTAATCAAGTTAAAGTAACAACAGAAGAAATACCTGAAGGTACAACCTGTGAAAATGATTTATATAGTTTTTCATATCGTGATTATGAAATAATGGAATATGGAGATTACAAATCATTAGTAATTAAAGATTATGATTATAATTGTGTAACATCATCTTTACCAAAAGTTGTAAAAAGTTATGTTATAAATATTACTGATGGAAAAAATCTAACAAATGAAGAATTATTAACAAAATTTAATTTAAATGAAGATAATATTTTAGAACAAGTAAAAAAAAGACTTGAAGATACACAAATACTTGATGAAGATGTCCAAGTAATTGATGTTGATGGAACCTTAAATGATATTAAAAATAGTACTTATGGGACAAATAAAGCTTTAAGTATAAGCAAAAATGGCAAATTAATGTTAAATTTTATTGTAAAATCTAATAAAATTAATTATAATGATAGTATAGAATTAAATTAAAGGAGAAAAATTATGAATTCAGAGAAGAAAATGATGGCTACAATTGAAGCATTAAAATCAAAATTAGTCACAATCAGGGCAGGGAGAGCTAATCCAGCAATGTTAAATGGTATAATGGTAAGTTGTTATGGAATGCCTACACCAATTCAAAGTGTTGCAAACATCACAGTGCCTGAAGCTAGAAAATTATTTGTAAAACCATTTGATCGTAGCACATTAAAAGACATTGAAAGAGCAATTAATGAAGCAAATTTAGGAATAGCACCTACAAATAATGGTGAAATGATTATTTTAACAATTCCCGAACTAACAGAAGATAGAAGAAAAGAATATGTTAAACAAGCCAAAAATATTGGTGAAGAAGCAAAAGTAGCTCTACGTAACATCAGACAAGATGCAAATAATGAAATTAAAAAAGAAGAATATCCTGAAGATGAAGAAAAGATGTATTTAGAAGAAGTACAAGAATTAATAACTAAATACAATAAACTTGTTGATGATGAAATAAAAGCTAAAGAACAAGAATTAATGCAAGTATAAGTGTAACATTTTGTTACATTTTTTTTATTAGAAAATTTTTTTGAAAAATGATATAATTTTTCTAAGGAGTCAAAATGAAAAAATATATCGTATATCGAAAAGAAGTATGTAAAATTATTAGTGAAAAAAATGGATTATATCATTTAGAACCAGTCAGTGATAATACAATTAAGTATCAAGTACCTATTTCATCACCACTATTAAAAGATGTTATAACTAAAGAAGAAATAGATAAATTGTTATTAGAAATACCAGAAATAAATACGATTAATCTTGAAGAAAAACAAATTGAACAAACATATAAAGAACTAATGAAAAGTGGTACACATGAAGATTTAGTAAAAATAATTAAAACTACATACTTAAGAAATCAAATGAGAATATTAAACAACAAAAAGATAAGTGAAAAAGATGATGAATACTTTAAAAGAGCAGAAAAGTATTTATATGAAGAAATCGGTGTTGCTTTAAATATGGATTTTCTAGAAACTAAAAATTATATTATAAATAAATTAAAAAAATAAACTAGTCTTTAACAACTGGTTTATTTTTAATTTCAAAACTATAAGTATTAGTATTATTTATTAAATCATATATTAAACTAGTTTTTAATTCATATTGATAAATTAAAGAATTAGTATTAACATTACTTGGTATATTTAAATTATTTTTTATTTTATTTAAATAACTTAATCCTTTTTTATCAAAACCTAAAATTTTAGTATAATCTATAACTTTTAAATTATCGCATTTCTTAAGTCCAATCAAAATATGAATAAACATTCTATTTAATTTATTATAAGTATATCTTTTAGTTTTAATTAAATTAATATAATCAAAAAAATTATCTACATCATTAATATATTTTTTTAATCTATATTCAATACCTTCATCAACATCAACATAACTGCTTAAATCACTATCAGTAATAATTTTAGATTTTAATAATTTAAAAAATATACTATAATCAATTCTAATTAAACTATTAACAACTTCATTTGGTAAATAGTTAGTTATATCAATATTTTCTTTTATTTTTTCTCTAATATTTGAAGCACTAACAATTTCTTCGTTACTAGTTTTATCATGATAACTATTTGTTCTTTTTATTACATCAGCATCTATATTAAAATTATTATTTATTATAGCTTTAATATAAGATATACCAAGTAAATCATTAGGATTAAAATCAAAATTAACTTTACAAGCCCTTGCTAAAGCAGTTGGATAATTACAACCTTCATCCATATAATTTTTTACTAATTCATCAAAATCATCTTTAAATTGAGCTTTAGCAATATTAGTTAACATATTTACATCATTACATTCACTTCCAAAGATAATTTTATTAACATGATAATTATTAAGTATTTTAATACTTGCATCAGCAAAAATATCTGCAGATTGACTACCCATTAGAAAGGGAAGTTCTAATACAATATTAACTCCATATTCTAAAGCAATTCTTGTTTTTTCTTCTTTAGTTAGTATAGATATTTCTCCTCGTTCTAAAAAGTATCCATTTAAAACTAATATTAAAATAGCATCTGGATATTTTTCTTTTATCTTATTTATATGATATATATGTCCATTATGAAATGGATTATATTCTGCAATAATACCAATTATATCCATAGTTTCCTCCTTATTTTATATAAAAATATGTTCCATTCATAGTTGCCACTAATTTACCCAAATCATTTTTAATAGTTGCTTCCATAACACAAGTATGACTACCATTCTTTATAACTTTAGCATTAGCTATTAAATATTTGCCAACACCAGGTGATATAAAATTAATATTAGCATTCATAGTTACAGCAGTTTTACCTAAACTTTTAATTTTAACTCCCATTGCAGTATCTCCAAGGGCAAAAATTAAACCACCATGAACAATATGAAATGGATTTAAACATTCATCTTTAATTTCAACTTTAACAAAAATATCACCATCATTTATTATTTCCATATTATTATATTTTATAAAATCATTCATTTTTTTCGCCTCTTTTTGATTATACCATTTAAATATCTTTAAGTAAATGATATAATGTTAGTGGTGTTTGTGTTATGAAAATATTTATAATGGGACCTACTGGAGTAGGTAAAACAAAATTAAGTATAGCCCTGGCTAAAAAGTATGAAGCATATGTCATAAATTGCGATGCAGTACAAATTTATAAGGGTTTAGATATTGGTAGTGCTAAAGTAACAGAAGAAGAAAAGTGTGGCATTAAACATTTTTTGTTTGACATAAAATCTCCGAATGAAGAATATAGTGTCAAAGACTATCAAGAAGATTTAAGAAATATTTTTGAAAAATACAGTGACAAAAACTTAATTATTGTGGGAGGGTCCGGACTTTATGCCACCGCCGGAGCATATGACTATAGATTTAATGAAGAAGAAAAAAAAGACTATAGCAATTATTCTTTAGAAGATTTATATAAACTTGCAAAAGAAAAAGATATTAATTGTAATATCGATAAAAATAATAGAATACGTTTAGAAAGATTTTTACAAAAAGATTTAACATCTTTAGTAGAACCAACACTTTTATATAATGATGCTATCTTTATTGGGCTTACAACATCTAGAGAAAATCTTTATAACATTATAAATAAAAGAGTAGATAAAATGATTGATAATGGTTTAGTTCAAGAAGTAAAAAATCTTTATCAAAATTATCCAGAAAGTAAAATATTAAAAAGAGCAATTGGTTATAAAGAAATAATTGATTATATAGATAATAAAATTTCTCTAGAAGAAGCTATTATACAAATTAAGAAAAATAGTAGACATTATGCTAAAAGACAATATACGTGGTTTAACAATAAAATGGATATAAAATGGTTTGATGTTGATTTTAATAATTTTGATAATACTATAAATGAAGTAGAAAAATATATTGGAGGAAGAAATGAATAAGAAAAAAAGTGGAATATTAACAATATGGCTTAGTTTATTTATGTTTTTTACATTTTTAACATTTTTTATAATTGGTACAAATAGTGATTATTTAGTTAAAAACGTTTTTAAAAATATATCTTTATTATTAATGATGATAAGTATAATTAGTTTAATAACAGGAATAGTTTTAGTAATAAATTATAAACATCATAAAATATTTTCTAAAGTAGTAATGTGGATAATTTCTATATTTGTTACTATTTATATGCTTGGTTGTAGTGGTTTTCTAACTATTTTATATGGTTCATATAATGGTTTTAGAGACTGGCTTATTACAACTGCCATGGCAACAATGAGGCATCAATATTATTGTAAATGGTTTTATAATAGTGACCAAATAAAAGAAGTTTTGGATAATAACTTCATTGATGATAAAGGGATGGAAACAGACCCATCGCTCATAAACCATGAGAAAGTTACTGATTATAAAGATGAATATGAAAAAGCTGTATTAGATAGAAAAGATAATGAATTATATAAAGTTATTAATTTTGAAGTTAATGGGTGTAAAGCTTATCTTGGAGTTGTTTATGATGCTAGCAAAATAAAGGTTGGTTATTCAAAATGGCTTGGTAGAAGTGGTCAATATGTTTATGATATGGCAAAAGAACAAGGTTCAGTTTTAACAATTAATGGGGGAGGATTTTTAGACCCGGGACATAATACAAAAGGGGAAAATCCTGTTGGAATAACAATAGCAAATGGTAAAATAATAACTAATAGAACATTAGAAGGTTCAAGTTATGGTCTTATTGGGTTTAATGAAGATAATACTTTAGTGTTACTACATAATGTAACAGGAGAAAGTGCTCTAGAAATGGGAGTAAGAGATGCAGTTACAATGGCACCATTTTTAATAGTTAATGGAAAACCAGCATTTACAAAAGGCAATGGTGGCTGGGGATATGCTGCTAGAACTGCAATTGGACAAAGAAAAGATGGAATTGTTTTATTCCTAGTCATTGACTCAAATGCTACAAGAACAAAAGGTGCTTCCATGAAAGATTTAGTGGAAATCATGCAAAGATATGGAGCAGTAAATGCTGCCAACTTAGATGGTGGAACATCTTCAGCAATGGTAGTGGAAGGCACAATGATAAACGACCCAATTGACTCAGTAGGAAGACATAGAACCAGAGGTATACCCACAGTATTTAATGTAATACCATAATAAAAAACTAGCTCAGGCTAGTTTTTTTCAGTATCATTACTTTTCATAATAATATCAATATTATTTATTTTAGCAAGTTCTAAAAAATCTTTTAAAGTTATATTAGTTTCGCCACCTTCAAGTTTAGCAGTCCATCCACGTTTTTTATTTAAGTCACTTGCAAACTCAGTTTGAGTTTTTTCACAGCAATCTCTCATAAATTTTATTATTTCTTTTGTTTCATATTTATTACATAATATTTTCATACCTTCACCTACAAAAATCGTAACACAATTATTTTAAAAATAACTTATTTGTACCTTTACAAGATATATTAAAATTGTTATAATAAAATTGTTATATAAAATAAAGGAGATTAATTATTATGAAAAAAACAAAAATAATATTAATTACAATTTGTTTGTTGTTTGTTTTATTAATTTCATACTTAACTATAGATTATATTGAATATGAATATTACTCAAATAAAGAAACAATTTCGAATAATAAAATAAAGAAAAAAACTAATTCATTATCAATAATGCTTGAGACAGGTTCAAACACAAATGAATATGAAGCATCAACAAGTACTTCATGGCCAACAGATGGTTATGAATTTAACAAAGAATTATCAAAATGTGAAAATGGTGGAGAATTATCATTTGATGAAGAAACTAAAAAACTTCAATTAATATCAGATAAACCAGATAAGTGTTATGCATATTTTGACAAATATCTAGAATTTTATTTAAATGGTAAGTTTTATCAAGCAAAACCTAACATGACATGGCAAGAATGGTTAGATTCAAATTATTCAGATAATTGGGAATATAAAAGTCAATTAATTGAATATACCGGCCCAAAAGAAAACACATGTTCCACTGCTGCATATTATCCTTATTGTCTTGAAAAAGAAATAAACGATAATCTTTTATTAGTTGAAAATCCAGATTCATCTTCAAAAGAAAGTATATCAGCACTGGGTCTATCAAAAGGTATTGCACAAGTTTGCCCTGGATCGTCGCCTGTATTTAAATCATGTTATACTGATTCTTTATATACTATAAATATAAAGAAAATGATAATTAAACAATTAGAAGATATAGATGCATTATATTCGATACAAGAAAATAATTACTATTTAGTAAATCTTATAACAGGTTGGTGCCTCTCTCCAGAAACTCTAATTGATGTTGAAGAAATAGATGAAAAAGGAAAGAAGCGAAGAAGACGTAAGAAATTAAAAGATATAAAAGTCGGAGATAAAGTAATATGTATTAATCCATTTACATTAGAATTAGATACAGACACAGTTGTTGAATGTGATGGACAAATGAATAAAAAACATACTTGTTACGATAATTGGTATTTTAGTGATGGAACAATAATAACTACCATACATAGACATAGATTTTATAATGTTGAAAAAAATAAATTTATGTATATGGAAGAGTGGAATATCGGAGAACATGCATTAAATATAAATAATAAAAAAATAGAATATATAAAACACGAACATATTGAAGAAGAAATAAATCATTGTACATTATTTACAGAAAAATACAACAATTACTTTGCCAATGGCTTACTTTCAGGTAACAGAAAAAGTAAAAACATAATACAAAACAGATAGAAAAACCTCTATCTGTTTTAATATTAATTAAATTCCAAATAATATAAACTATTAAAATTATGGTCTTCTATAACAGTTTCTCCTTTATCAACTTTTCTTAATTCTTCTGTAGTTTTTAAAAAATAAACATGAAATAAATAATCTTTACCATCATTACTAACTGGGTCATCCCAAGTTAAATCTAAATGTAACCATTTACCATCAACTTTAACAGCGTTCCAAATATGTCCTGTTGCAGAATAACTAATTTCTTCTGGTGTAGTAGCAATTTTATAATTATCATAACCCATTTTATTTAAAAATATTGCCATTAAATCTGTATATCCATTACAAGTTGCATATCCTTCAAATAAAGGTCCATAAGCATTATAAGATTTATAATTACTATTACCAGTTAAATTTCTTTCTACATCATACTTAGCATTTTTAATAATATAATCATGAATAGTTTTAATTTTTTCATTATCACTCATATTATCTTTAATTAATTTTTTTAATACTTCATCTGTTTTATTATCAATCTTTTCTATTTCATCCTGTGCATATAAATAAAATATTTTAATATTTACTTCTCCAGAGTCAGAAACACTAGATTTAATATTAGTAAAACTATTAAAAGGATGTACATAATTATTTATATGAGTAAGTATTAGTTCATCTCCACTTATTTTAGAAGTATCTTCTATACAAGTTTTATATTCCTTTGGACAATAAAAAGTAAATTGTTCATAACCATTATCAATCGCAGAATAATAAATATTTAATAAATCCTGAAAAGAGTAGGGAACAAAATCATTAGTTTTTTCAACATACATATAATGTCCATTCTTCTGATATTTATTTCCAGGATTAACCACTATTTTTGGAGTACCTCCAAACAAACTAGCTAATTTATCTGTAATTGGATTAATAAAATAAATCGTTGCACTTACAATAATAAGAGAAATAATTAGGATTATCGTTTTATTCATGTTGCACCACCTTATATATATAATATCAAAAAAAAATATAGTAAACAATCGTTACTACATATTTTTTATTTTTTGTGTCAATCTAGATTTTTCTCTATCAGCAGTATTTTTCTTAATTAAACCTTTGCTAACTGCTTTATCAATATATTTTTGAATATCTTTATTTAATTTATCTGCATTCTCTTTATTTGCAGCAGCAATTTCTTTTTCGCAGTTCTTAATAAGGTTTTGAACACGCATTTTTAGTTCATGATTATTTTCTGTTTTTTTAGCAATAACTTTAACAGCTTTTTTAGAACTTTTAATATTTGGCATAATCCAGCTCCTTCCTTGTTTCTTATTAATTTTAACAAATATTTACACATTTAGCAAGTAATTTTAGCATAAATATGGTAATTTCTCATATTTTTTAGTTATTCTTCATTATCTTTTCTATTATTTACTATAAAAGCTTTAAACATTTCTAACAATAACTTTCTATCTTCTCCACTTAAATCTTTGCTTTCTTTTAAAATATTTTTAATTCTAACTAAATTAACTTTATTAAGTTCACTTTTTAATACAAAACCTGCATTATATAACATTTTGAAAAATAAATTAACAAATCTCTTTATTTCTTCTTTACTAAATTTATCTAAAATATTATTTATTTTTAAATGAAAATTTTTTGAGTAATCTGAAAGTTTAGCAGTAACAAACTTATTATTTTCTATATTCCAAGTATGTAAATCATGTTGAAATATTTGATAAGCATTACTTTTAATAATTTTTTTATCTCCATTTGTATCAAAAATCATACCTACAACACTTTCAAATGGATAATAATTTTTAATCTTTTTCTTAATTTTATCAGTTTTATTAATTACATCTGGTAAAAATCCTGGTCCATCAAAATTAAATACATAATCAACTTGATATCTTTTTAATATATTTTGTTCCATAACTGCACTAATTGCTAGATTACCACCTTTAGAATGTCCACCAACATAAACAACAATGTCATTTATTTTAATATTTTCTTTCAAATAATTAATAGCTTCTTCTTGAGCTGGAATAGGGTACATATAACCCATTTTAAAATTTTCTTCCCAACCAACAAGTTCATCATCAGTACCTTCAAAAGCAATAAACTTAAAATGCTTAGGAACTTTAACTGTTATGGCTCCAAATTGAGTTTCATGATTAACTAGTTTTTTATAACTTACTATAATATTATTTTGATATCTTTTAGATAAAGCCATTTCTCTAAACAATTTTTTATTTTCTTCCATAAATTTATTTTTATCTTTTAAAATAAATCTTTTACTAAACTTATCATATAATTCTTTAATTGTTATTGGTGTATTTATTAATCCCATTAAATCAAGATAGGGAAGAATAGTATAAATTGCAGCATCAACTTCATTAAATTTAACTTCACTAAAATCTTTATTAGCATTATTTTTTACATATTTAATTAAATTACTCAAAATTACCACCTATAAATATTATAAACTAAAAATAATTTAATTTAAAGTATTCCTTTCGACAAATTATATGCAAACTTTATAATATAATGTACTAAAGGTGATTATATGGCAAGATTAAAATTAAGAAATGGTTTTAAAGTTCAAGTATTTAAATTAGTAATAATAATTATTTTAATTATTATATCTTTTGTTCTAACATTTAAATTTTTATATGACAAAATAGACATAGAAGTTGATAATAATACATATCTTGATTTGTTAGTAAAAGATTCTTTTACAAATTATAATTTAAGTGACATAAAAAAGTTATCTTCAACAGAATTTTTATTAAAATACTCTTTTGGTATTGAGAAGGTTAATACTGGAACAAATGTTGATATTATAACACCGGTATTAAAAGAAGAAACAGACAAGAATACTAATAAAAAACCAATAGTTTATATTTTTAATACGCATCAAACAGAAGGATACAATAGTAATTTTTTAGAAACATTTAATATAAATAATACTGTTTATTTAGGAAGTCATATTCTAGGTGAGTATTTAAATGATTTAGGAATATCTTCAGTTGTTGAAGAAAATAGTATAGTTGATGTTTTAAATACTAATGGTTGGAAATATGGTTATAGTTATAAAGCTAGTAGAATTTTATTAGAAAATGCTTATAAAAATAATCCTAGTTTAAACTTTTTTATTGATTTACATCGTGATGCAGCTTCATATGATAGGACTGTTACAGAAATTGATGGTAAAAAATATGCTAAAATCATGTTTGTTGTTGGTTTAGAGCATGATAATTATGAAGAGAATTTAACTTTAGCTAAGACATTAAATGAAAAAATAAAAAAATTAGCTCCTACACTAAGTCGAGGAGTACTTGAAAAAAAAGGCCCTGGTGTAAATGGCATATACAATCAAGATTTTAATAAAAATACCATTCTTATTGAAGTAGGGGGTCAATATAATTACATTGAGGAGGTGAATAATACTCTAAAGATAATAGCAAAAGTTATCTATGAGTATTTAGAAAATGAAGAAGAAAAATAATTGGTTTAAAAAACTTTTAACAATTTCATTTATTATTTTCATGGGTTTATATATTTCTAGTGAAAGTGGTTTTTATGAAGCTAAATTAAGTAATAAAGTCGCTTTAACAGACAAAGCTATTAAAGAGTTTGAAAATGATGTAATTGAAGGTAAAACTGTAGATGTAAATACATATATAAGTAATAAAAACGTTGATTATAGTAATAAATTTACTTCATCTGGTGAAAGACTAAGTGAAGCTGTAACTAAGATTTTAACTGAAGGATTTAGTGGAGCATGGGATGCTATAAAAGTTTTATTTTTCTAAAAAAACTGGATTTACCAATTTAAATCCAGTTTGTCTTTTATTAAATAATATCTTTGTAAAACAGATGGAACAATATTTTCATCATCGATCATTTTTATAAATTCTTCTTTTGAAACAAATTTTACATCACTGACTTCTTCTATTTGTAAAGAAATATCATTTGTATCTATATTTTTACTAGAATTATATATATCTACAAATTGATGTTTATAAAGTTGTGTTCCAATAAGTCTAAAGTCATCTTCTTTAAAATTAATCCCAATTTCTTCAGCCATTTCTCTTTGAGCAGTTAAAGGGGAACTTTCACCAGCTTGAATACAACCACCTGGTGTTTCCCATTGTCCGGGATGTGATTTAAGTAAACTTCTTTTTGTCATCAAAATTTTATTATCATTTGTAATCCAAACTTCAACTCCAGTATTAAACTCATTTTCTAACAAAACTTCACCACGGACTTTTTTGTAATTTAAGGGTATTCTATTTTTATCATATACATCAAAATATTCCATTTAAACCTCCCACAAATAATTAAATCGTTTTAGATATATTTTTAATTTCTTCTTTAGATAAACCAGTTATCTTAGCTATTTCTTCAATTGGATAGTTGTTTTTCAATAAATTTATTGTCATTTCACGTTGGGCTTCAATTTTTCCTTTAGCTTCGCCTTCAGCCAAACCTTCGGCAATTCCTTCAGATTTATATATTTTCTTTAATGTATTCTTAGTTAAAATGTCATCTTGTTCTGGTGTAATGTTATATACGAACTTCTTGTCACTGTTTAATGTTTTCAATTTATCAACACTCTCCTTAATGCTAGATATTGCCATCTTTTCAGAATATTTGTCCAATTCTTCTGGGTCTTTTATCCCAATCATCGTTAAAAGTGGTTTTTCTCTAACAATTTTCATGTCCTTATCATACCAAAGTTTTGCAAATTTTTCAACATTGATTTCATAATATCTAAACCTTCGGTCTAGTTCTTTCTTATTTTCTTTGTCATAGAATGTGTAACATGCAATAAGAGGACTTTTACTTGAAGCTTTATAATTTAATGAAATATGAATAAAATCAGACTCAATGTCATAAGCATCTCCTTCAATAGTATACTGACTACAAAAAGAAAAGTAATAATTTAAATTCCTAATTCTAGTTACTTCATCAAAAGATGAATTCAACTCAACATTAATTTTCCTTCCATCAACTTCCACAATTAAATCTAGTCTTTTACTTCTTTCATGTTTACTTCTAACACCGAGCTCGATTGGGATAAAATCAACAATCCTATCAACTTTTGTATCAAGGCACTCACTAAGAAGTTCCAAAAGTAAACGTTTACTTACCTCATCTGTTCCAACAAACACAGCTTTAAACATTTTATCGATATTAAAAGCATAAAATGTTTTAGTTTCTTGCGATATCATAAAAATCGCCTCCTTCATGGCCATTTATTCTAAAGGTGATGTCAACAAAAATCAAGAAAAATCGTACGCCAAAAGTCGACAAAATTCGACAAAGCCACGTGTTTTGGCCCAATTCTTAGGGAAATTTTAAATTTAAAATTTCTTAAAATATTTTGAGATTTAATGATTTTTATGATAAAATTTATCTAGAGGTAATATTCATGAGAATAAAAAACGTTAATAAAAATGAATACTTTATAGAAGAAAATGGAGTAAAAATACTTTCTTATATTTTAGCTCAAGATACCTTGTGTATAGGAAGTGGAGATATTTTAATAGATGATAAACTATTTATTAAAATAATTTCATTTTTAAAAGAAAGTGTATTAAAAGATGATATGGTTATTCAGATTGTTAATAAAGATTTGTTTTCATTGTTTGATAAATATTGTGAAATAATTGATATTCAAGTTGAACGAACATTAAATTATCATGAAGATAATTACGATATAAAAGAAAAATATATTGAAATTGATAATCTTAAGATTAAATACTTTGAAACAGAAAATAGTGCATTTTGTAATTTTATAAAAAATGAAATAAGTGATGATTTAGAAATTTTAAAAGTTATAAATTATTTAAAAAACAAAAATAAATTAAGTTTTATAACTGATGTTCAAAACTTAGATTATCTTCTTTCATTAGGTTTTAAAATAGAATGTAAAGATTATAAGTTGGGTTAAAAACCGACTTTTTTAATGACTTTTTCGTTATTTTTTGATACAATTAAAGAGGTGGAAAGAAATGACGAAGGAAAATATTAGAAATTTTTCAATAATTGCTCATATAGATCATGGAAAAAGTACTCTAGCAGATAGGCTTTTAGAAATCACTGGAGCAGTTTCCAAAAGAGAAATGAAGGACCAAATTCTAGATAATATGGATTTAGAACGCGAAAGAGGAATTACAATTAAATTAAATGCTGTAAAATTAAATTATAAATATAAAGGTGAAGATTATGTCATTAATTTAATTGATACTCCGGGCCATGTCGATTTTTCATATGAAGTATCGAGAAGTCTAGCAGCTTGTGAAGGTGCTATTTTAGTTGTGGATGCAGCCCAAGGTATTGAAGCACAAACTTTAGCTAACCTTTATCTTGCTATGGAACAAGATTTAACAATTATTCCTGTCATTAATAAGATAGATTTACCAAATGCTGATATTCCGAGAGTAAAAAAAGAACTTATAGAAGTATTAGGATTTAATGAAAATGATATAATTTTATGTAGTGCTAAAACTGGTAAAGGCGTTCAAGATATTTTAGATGCTGTAATTGAAAAAATACCAGAACCCAAGATAAATGTTGATAAACCAACTAGAGCCTTAATATTTGACTCATATTTTGACCCTTATCGTGGAGTAGTATTATTAGTTAAGTTAGAAGATGGTAAGATAAAAATTGGTGATACCATAAAAATGATGGCAACAAATAGTACTTTTGAGGTTGTAGAACTAGGAGTACATACCCCAAAAGAAGAAAAATATAACGAACTTAAAAGCGGTGAAGTAGGTTATGTTGCTGCATCAATTAAAGATATAAGTACAGTATCTGTTGGTGATACAATTACAGTTGTAGGTCGTGAAGCAACAGAGCCAATTAAAGGTTATAAAAAAATGAAACCAATGGTATTTTCAGGTATATTTCCAACTGAACCAAATAGATATGAAGAATTAAAAGAAGCTTTAATAAAATTAAAACTAAATGATGCTGCTTTATCTTTTGAACCAGAAACAAGTGAAGCCTTAGGGTTTGGTTTTCGTATTGGTTTTCTAGGACTTTTACATATGGATGTAATAATTACACGTATTGAAAGAGAATTTAATATTGGTATTATTGCTACCAGCCCAAGTGTAGTTTATGAAGTAACTTTAACAGATGGCACAATAGAAAACGTTGATGCTCCATCCAAAATGCCTGAAAAAACAAAGATAAATTATATAAAAGAACCTTATATATATACTAATATAATAGCACCATCTGAATATATCGGAGCTATAATGGAGCTATGTCAAAATAAACGTGGAATTTATAAAAGTGTAGACTATATTGATGCCACAAGAATTGATGTTCACTACGAAATTCCTTTATCAGAAATAGTATATGATTTTTATGATAGATTAAAAAGTACTACAAAAGGTTATGCTTCATTTGACTATGAACTATGTGGATATAAAGAAAGTAGTCTAGTAAAAATGGATATTTTACTTAATGGTGAAATTGTTGATGCCCTAAGCATTATCATTCACAAAGATTTTGCTTACCAAAAGGGACGTGCAATTGTTAAAAAGCTACGTGAACTAATACCAAGACAAATGTTTCAAATACCAATTCAAGCCAGTATTGGTTCCAAGGTAATAGCTAGAGAAAACATCAGTGCCCTAAAGAAAAATGTTTTAGCAAAATGTTATGGTGGAGATGTTTCCAGAAAAAGAAAATTATTAGAAAAACAAAAAGAAGGGAAGAAAAGAATGAAAATGGTCGGAACAGTTGAAGTTCCTCAAGAAGCATTCTTAGCAGTTCTAGGTGATGAATAATGAGTGAAGAAGAAAAAAGTTATATTATAAATCAAGCAGACCTTTACCTTTCAGGTAAATCTTTAAGAGAAATAGCAGAAATAATAGGTAAGTCACATATTACTGTTAGAAATAATCTAACTAATAAATTAAAATATGCTGATGCTTCAAAATATGAAAAAGTTATGGAAAAGATATTGGATAATAAAGAAAAAACAATTGAGGATGAAACTGTAAGATTAAGAGTGTTAGAAGCTTACAGATTATTAGTTGAAGAAGGAAAGACTATTTCTGAAATTGCTACAATTTTAGACAGTACAGAAAATACAATTTACCGTGATTTAACTAAAAGGCTAAAAGAACTTAGTGAAATTGCTCCGAGAGTGGTAACAAAAGATATGGTTAAGTATGTAAATGAAACTTTAAAAGTTCATAGTTTAAGTATTTTTCCCAGTTTTTCTGCAAAACTTGAAGAAGAAAAGCGAAAGAATTTTGTATCTCAATTATATCAAATGTTTCCAACTAGACAAAAAAGAATTAATTTTTTAACAAATTGTATTCTAACTTTTGGTTTAAGATTAGAAACTTTATCACATTTATTAGGTAAAGATGTTGAAATTTTAGCTAAAGAAATAGAATCTGGTAATCAACTTTATACATACATATCAAATGTATTTAAACATGGTATGAAACACCAACAAGAAGCAGTTATGGAGTTTGAAAGCTTTTTTGAAAGATTAAAAGTAGCCTCTCTTACAAAAGATAAAAATAAAATAACTATAGTTTTAGAAGAAATATCTGATAAAGAAGCTAAAAAAATCGCTAAAAGAGATTTAAGTAAACTTCAAATCTTAACAGATGAAGAAATTTTAACTATTCTAAAATATCAAATTAAATATATGTTAAGTGCTATGCAAATTGAAACAATATTTCATATTGAGAACAGTAATTATGCCAGAAGAGTAAGAAAATTACAAGAAAAATATCCAAAACTAGTATCAGATTTTGATTATTTATCAGACTTTTATTATATGAATAGTCGTAAAAATCAAGAAAGAAGGTAGATTATGAACACTAAATATCTATATTTAATGTTTCCAAATGTCGAAAAAAGAAGAAAGTTTATAATAAATTGTTCCTTAACATTTGGATTAAGGTTAGAAACTTTGGCTGAAATTTTAGGTGAAAATAAAGAAAAAATCTATGGTGAATTATTATATGCTACAGACTATATGTACAGTTCTTTATTAACTTTATTTGAACTAGGAATGAACGTACAAGAAGACGCTAAAAAAGAATTTATAGAATTTTTTAATGAGTTAGTAGAAGCTAATAAGAAAAAAGATAAAGAAAAAATAATTGAATTACTCAATGTTATTAGTGATAAAGATGCAATGAGCGTAATTAAAAAAAGAAAAAATGGTGTAAATAGATTAAGTGAAGAAGATGTTTTAATTATTTTAAAATACCAATTAAAATATTTACTAAGTACTGCCAAAATTGAAAAAATATTTCAAGTTCATCATTCATCTTACATTCCTAGAGTTCAAAGTTTAAGAGAAAAATATCCAGTTTTAGTTTCTCAATATGAAGCTTTAACAGAAATTAATTATAAAAATTATTTACAAAAAGGAGGAAGATAATATGAATATTAAATATTTATATCTAATGTTTCCAACTAAAGAAAAAAGAAATATATTTTTAAGTCAATGTATTTTGACTTTTGGTCTTAACCTTGATGCTATAAGTATGTTAACTGGCTTTGATAAAGAAACATTATATAATGAACTAATTAATAGAGGTACAAAATATTATGAATCTGTTCAAAGAATTTTTAAAAATGGTATGAAAAGACAAGATGTAGCTATAAATGATTTTTTAGATTTTTATAATAGATTATGTCAAGCATATGAAGCTAAAGATAGAGAAGCAATTTCTATTATTTTACATGAATTATCCGATAAAAAAGCTATTAACCTTGCTAAAAGACCTGCAACAATAAAAACTTTAACCGATGAACAAATTTTAGTTATTTTAAAATATCAAATTAAATATATGTTGTCAGTTACTCAAACAGCAGATATTTTTAAATTAGATAGACATAGATATGCTAAAAGAGTAAGAAAGCTTGAAGATGATTATACTAATTTAGTTTCCGACTTTAATTATATATCAGACTTTTACTACAATAGTAATAGTCATAAAAGTCGCGGGGTATAAAAATGGCTTCTTCAATTTATATTCATATTCCGTTTTGTAAAAATATTTGTTCCTACTGTGATTTTTGTAAGTTTATATATAATGAAAAATGGGCATATGCGTACTTAAAAGCTCTGAAAAATGAAATAAACGATAGATACATGGGAGAAGAAATTAAAACTATTTATATCGGGGGAGGAACTCCAAGTGCTTTAAGTATAGATGAAATAAAAAGTCTTCTTAATATGCTCGATACAATTAATAAAAATTATTTAGAAGAATTTACTTTTGAATGTAATTTAGAGGATATAAATGAAGAATTGTTATTATTATTAAAAAGTTATAGGGTAAATAGATTAAGTATTGGTATAGAATCATTTGATAAAGAAAAATTAAAATTTATGGAAAGAAATGCTGATTTTAATGATGCTTTAGAAAAAATTACTTTGTGTAGAAAATTAGGTTTTGATAACATTAATTTAGATTTAATGTATGCTATACCTGGTGAAACTTTAAAAGCATTAAAAAAAGATTTATCTTTATTTTTAAAACTAAATCCCAATCACATTAGTACTTATAGTTTAATATTAGAAAGCCATACAAAAGCATATGTAAATGGTGTTAGTGAAATAGAAGAAGAATTAGATTATGAGATGTATAAATACATTACTGAAAAATTAAGTAATGCCCATCATTATGAGATAAGTAATTTTGCTATTCCTGGTTATGAAAGTAAACATAATTTAGTTTACTGGAATAATGAAGAATATTACGGTTTTGGTCTTGGTGCCAGTGGATATATTGATAAAATAAGGTATACAAATACAAAAAATTTAAAAGATTATTTACTAGGTAACTGGGTCAAAGAAAAGGAAATAATCGGTGAAAAAGAAAAAATGGATTATGAAATAATGTTAGGTTTAAGAAAGTTTGATGGAATTAATTTAGAAAATTTCAAAAAAAAGTTTGGAATTGAGCTAGAAAAAGCTTATAATATAGAACCACTTTTAAAAAGTAAAGAATTAATTAAGAAAAAAGGAAGCCTTTATATTAATCCAATTTATATTTATGTTTCAAATGAGATACTTTTAAAAATAATTTAGAAATTTTTGAGCACACTATTTATGGGTGAAATAGTGTGCTTTTAGATTTAAAGATATTAAATGGTGACATGCCATTAAAATTTGATAAATATGTTAATAATTATACGGTAGAGATTGCTGAAGATGTAACTAAATTAGAAATAGATTATAAATGTAATGAGGGAGATTTAGTTAATATATTAAATAATGATAATTTAGATTATGGACTAAATTATGTGTTTATAGAAGTAACAAGTAATAATAAAAAAAATATGTATAGTTTGGAAATTTATAAGAAAAAAATTAATACTGTTTTTGCTGAAATAGATACAACCAAAAATACTCAGTCTGAGCACCAAAATTTTGAAATTAGCCCATTTGTCATTGTTTTTGTAAATATAATTGTCATTTTGTTTACATTTTGGTTAATTTTTCACAAAAAAAAAATTAGGTGATTTTGCCCTGTATTTACGGGTTTTTTTAATGTTTTAAAAAAATTTTTTTCGAAAACTTTCAAAAAAAGTGCAAAAATTTGACCCTTTTAGGAAATATATATATACGAAGGGAGAAATTAGAATGAAAGTAGTACGTCAACGAGATGAAAAAGATTGTGGAGTATGTTGCCTAGCATCGATTATTAAACACTATAAAGGAAATGTACCTTTAGAAAAAATAAGGTTAGATGCTAAAACCACAGTTGAAGGTACAACTGCCTTGAATTTAATCTTAGCAAGTACCAAATATGGATTTGAAGCAACTGGAGTAAAACTAAATAGCGTTAAAGATATCAAACAATTTCCAGCGATAGCACACATGAATTTAAAAAAAGGATATTCTCATTATGTAGTTATTGAAAAAATCACTAAAGACAAAATTATCATAATGGACCCAGCGAAAGGTAAGGTGGTAAAAAAGATAAATGAATTCATGGAAGAATGGAGTAAAGTAATAATATTGTTTTATCCAAAAAGAAAAATAATTGTTTTAAAAAATAAAATAACTATTTTTAAAATATTTAAATCCATTTTAAAATCTGAGAAAAAGTTGGTAAAAATAATTATTTTGACAAGCATTTTACTCATGTTCTTAACCATATCACTTGGTTACTATTTTCAAGTATTGTTCTCTTTTATAGGAGGGGCATACACATTCCAATACTTAAAAGTAATTGTTATGATATTTTTATTGTTCACTATCTTAAAAATAAGTCTTTCTTATTATAGAACATACTTAGAAAATCATTTGAATAAAAATATTGACTGTCTACTTAATAGTGACTTTCTCACTCATTTATATAATCTTCCTTTAAGGGTTATAAACTCAAGAAACGCGGGAGAAATTGTATCTCGAGTAAATGATTTAAAAAGTGTTAAAAATATTATCACTGAAATATTTATTACTTCAACACTTGATTTAATACTAGTGTTTATAACCATACCACTATTAATTAATATAAGTAAAAATTTGTTTTTCATACTTTTTTTGATGTTGCTTATTTATTTATTAGTGGGCATAGTATTTAGTAAAATGATTTTTAAGAAAGCATATGAAAATATTTCTTATGAATCAGAATTTAACAACAATTTAATCGAAGATGTTAAAATGTTTAATAGTATCAAGAACTTAAACATTATCACTCATGCTTTAAAAAAAATTGAAAAAAATTTAACAACTTACCTATACAATAACTACTTATTTAATATCATTTTAAATAAAGAAAAAACTTTTAAAAGTATTGTTTATGAAATGGGTTTCTTTATAATAAATACTTATGGGCTTTATCTAGTTTATATGAACAAATTAGAGTTAATAAATATAATTACATTTAATACTCTATTGTCATTATTTGTTGATCCCCTAAAAAATATAATAGATAGCATTCCAAAGTATAGTTATATGAAAGCAACAATTTCTAAAATAAATGACTTTTTAAGTTTGGATGTCGAAAAACTAGGCAAGAGTGAAGAATTAGACAACCATGAAATAAATATTAAACATTTATCATATTCTTACAACAAATATGAAAAAACAATTAATGATTTTAACATATCTATACCTGAAGGAAGTTTCTATTTACTAAAAGGTCCATCAGGTTGTGGTAAATCAACAGTATGTAATATTTTAAATAAATATATTGATGATTATGATGGATGTATTACTTTAGGAAATATCGATATAAAAGATTTAAATATAGAAACTATTAGAAATAATATAATTTATATTAATCAAGAAGAAAATATTACATCAGGAACTATCAAAGAAAATATTGTTTTAGGAAAAGAAGTAAGTGAAAACGATTTTCAACGTATTTGTAAATTATGTAAGATAGATGAGATTGTTAAGAAAAGGCCACTACGTTATAATACTTTTATTTCGCCGGATGAAAAAAATATCTCTGGTGGTGAGAAACAAAGAATTATTTTAGCTAGGGCATTACTTAATAATTTTAATGTTTTGTTGTTGGATGAAGCTTTAAGTGAAGTTGACTTAGAGTTAGAGCTAAATATTATAAATAATATAAAAAAATATTTCAAAAATAAAACTATTCTTTATATTTCACATAAGAAATATCCAAAAATATTTGATAAAGTTGTTACTTTGGAAAGGAAATTATGTCATACTTAGATTTATTAAATATAAAATACAAATTTAGATTATTCATTATTTTTATTGCTATATTTCTTATTAGTTTACTTATCTATATTTTAAATTTAAAAATGTATGATGAGATAGAAACTTACGGCTATGTTCTTGATAAACAAATTATAACAAGGCTAAATATCGATACCCCTGATATGATAAATAACATAAGATACGTAGTTATAGGTAGTAAGAGATATAAAACCACCATAGATAAAGTCGGAGAATTTTCTATAGATAAAGATAATTTAGTAAATTATCAAGATGTATATTTACAAGTAGAAAGTAATTTAAAAGAAAATCAAGTATTTAAGATGAAAGTTTTATATGATGAAGAAAAAGTATGGGAAAAACTTAAAAAAATAATATTATAAGGAGGAAAAATGGAAGTATTAAGTTTTGAAAAATTAGATAGTATTAATGGAGGAGGAAAAAAATTATGGTATCTTTTAGGCGCTGGATTGTCTTTCTTTCTAGGACTTTTTTCTGGATTGGTTAATCCTGTGAAATGTAATTAGGAAGGAGGAAAAAACATGTATTTAGAAAAACGTGAATTAGATCAAGTAGTAGGTGGAGCATCAGCATCATTTTTTAATTCGGTTGCAAGAATTTTAAGAACCGCTTATGATATTGGTTATAGTATTGGTTCATCTTTACGAAGATTATTTTCTAGAAATCTATGCAAAATATAAAAAGGCTTAAGCCTTTTTGGTACAGAATAATGAAAAAAAGTAATAAAAAAGCTTATTTTTTGCGAAAAAATGTTGATAAAGGTAAAATCAGATGTTATAATATGTATTGATAAACGAGAAGGGAGGGAATGAATTTGACAAAAGTAGTTGTGCAAAACGGGAATGTTGATTTAGCATTAAAAAAGTTTAAAGCAAAAGTTGCAAGAAGTGGAGTCCCTTCTGAAATAAAAAAAAGAAAACACTATGAAAAACCGGGCGTTAAAAGAAGAAATGAAATTAAAGAAGGAATTAAAAACTCACATAAAAGAAATCGAGGCTAATAATGTACGAAAAAATTAATGAAGATTTAAAAAATGCAATGAAAGAAAAAGATACATTTAAGTTATCAGTACTTAGAATGTTAAAAAGTGCATTACAACTTGAACAAATAGCTAAAAAACATGAACTAGATGACAATGAAGTAGCTGCAGTATTAAAAAAACAAGTTAAAGTTCGTAAAGACTCACTTGAAGAATACAAAAAATATGATAAAGCAGAACTTGTTGAATCTTTAGAAAAAGAAATAGCTATTTTGGATGTTTATTTACCAGAAGAAATGAATAAAGAAGATATCACAAAAGTTGTTGAAGCTGCAATTAATGAAGTTAAACCAACAAGTATGAAAGACATGGGACTTGTTATGAAAAAAGTTAATGAACTACTTGTAGGTAAAAATGCAGATATGTCTTTAGTTAGTAAATTAGTTAAAGAACAAATTATGTCAAATTAAAACAACACGAAAAAAGTGTTGCTTTTTTTTGATTTATATGAAAAAATACAAAATTTCACATATTTACCATAGAAAAAAGTTCTTAAATTTGGTAAAATATATACGGAAGTGATATCATGTTAGAAATTGGAATTAATTATAAAGAATATTTAACAAAGTTAAAAAAAGAAGAATTAGTAAAAATAATCACAATTTACAATAAGCTATGTGATATTTTTGAATGTGAAAAAATCTCAGATACAAAATCTAAAAAAGATATATTAATTAATAATATAGTAAATGTTAAAGATAATTATTTAAAATATATAATTATGTCATTAGATTTAAAAGATTATGAAGATTTAAAGAAAATTTTAAAGAAGAATGATACAAAAACATTAAATGAACATAAAGAATTAATAAATTATTTAAAAGATTGTTTTATTATATTTCAAAATGATAATTTAGAAGTTCCAAATGATTTAGACTTCAAAAACTGTTTTAAAAATAAAGAAATACAAAATTATGTAAAAAAATGGAATAGAATTTATGATTTAGCTAATGGAGTAATAATTGCATATGGTGTTGTAAGTAAAGAATATTTTTCTTTTATAACTAGTGGAACTGAAGATAAAGAAATAGTTATTCCTAAACTAGATTTTTATTATAAAAAAGATTATAAGATTGAAGAAAAAATGCTTGTTAGTATTAAACTAAGTAGTAAAAAAAGAATAAATAAATATTTTAAAGATAGTAATTATAAACAATTTACCAATAAAGTTTACGTAGAAATGGGGAAAAATATTTATCACCATAATATTAAAGCTTATAAAAAATTAATTAAAACATTAAAAAACTTTTATGTATTTAAAAATAAAGATATAAAGTTTATTGATGATAATATAGTAATACCATATTTATACAATTCATTAAATGAAGAAGAAATTGCTTACAAAAACCTTGAAGAAACAATAGTTAGTTTATTTGAGTTTAAAGGTGAAAAGTTAAAAAATAAGATGTTACAAGAAATATCTAAAATAAGAGATGAATTTCCATTATGGGAATATCGTGGATTTACTAAAACGGAGGTAAGTAAATGAAGAAAAATGGTTATACAGTAGTGGAACTTGCAATAGTCCTTGGGGTATTCAGTGCATGTTATTTTGTAGCAACATGGATTATATCTGGTAAGTTAAATGTTAATTATGAAGAAGAAATGTATAAAGAAAGAATTGCAAGTATTGAGTTGGGAGCATTTTATTATGCAAAGTCTAGTGAAAATTTATTTAAAGAAGAAAATACAGTTTATGTTACAGTGGAAGATTTAGCAAAAAATAATGTTGTTAGAAGTAATAATGGAACAGTAATTGACCCTAGAGATGAAGAAAGTTCTATGAATAATATTAAAGTTAAAATAACTAATGAAAATGATGAAATTACAGCAAAAGTCTTAAGTTAATAAAATAATGTGTCAAATTTGTGTCAAATTTTTATGATTTTCTTGCAATAACTTTATAAAATGCGTATTATAAGTAATGAAAAGGGAGTGTATATCATGTTATATCCATCAATAGATAAGCTACTAAATATAGTAGATTCTAAGTACAAATTGGTTCATGTAGCATCAATCAGAAGTAAGCAAATGCTTGAAAATAATCACTATCAAATGAAGGAATGTGATTATAAAAACAAGAAGAGTTTAGGGCGTGCGCTTGAAGAAGTTGAAGCTGGATTGATAAAAATTATTGAAGAACCGCAAAAATAGCTTGATTATTTTATCGATGTATGATAAAATAATTTTGTTCCTGGGGAATTAGCTCAGTTGGCTAGAGCACCACGCTTGCACCGTGGGGGTCGCGGGTTCGAGTCCCACATTCTCCACCATGAAGATGTCAAAAGCCCATATTTTCGGGCTTTTTTTAGTGCTGTTTCCGTCCACAAATTCCGCTTTTTCCGTATTTTTCATATATTCCACGGTAAAAAGGCGGTAAAAAAATACCACTGATTTTATAGATATTTATCAGTAGTATTTGCTATTTCTTTTTTTATTTCAGTTGAAAGATGACCATATTTATTGACAGTAGTTGCATAACTGCTATGTCCAAGTCGTGAACTTATTTGATATAATTCTTTCCCTTCAGCCATCATCGTGGCAACGTAGGTATGTCTTAAATCGTATAATCTTATTTTAGTGACCCCACATAATTGACAAAATCTTTTAAACTGATTTCTTATTGTTGTATCTGATAGTGGTTTATCATACTCATAATTATAGAATATTAGTGAGTCATCTGTAACCTTATATTTCATTTCATTTAACAAAAAATCTTTGTATAATTTAATTTGAGTTATCAATTTATTAGTTATTAGAACATCACGTTGTGATTGATAATTTTTTGTATTAGATAAATAGTCTTTTGACTTTATATCATAATTTATTGAGTGTGCTATTCTTATTGTCATATTATTTTCATTTATATCATTAAAAGTTAAAGCTCTTGTTTCACCAATTCTATCTCCTAAACAAAAATTAATCATGACAAGAGTTTTAATCATAAGAGATTGTCTTTTAAAGGTTAAGTCATTGGCTGTTTCTATTAAGCTATCAATTTTAGTGAAGAAGGTTTTAATTTCTAAAGGTGACCAGTACTTCATTTCAGCTTTTACAACTTTATAATTTTTTACTTTTTTCATTTCATTTTGAACAATGATATTTTCGTCTACACACCAATTTAAAAATGCTTTCAATGTTTTTATTAATTGATTTTTTTGTTTATCTGAACATTCTAATTTATCAATATATTTTGCCCAATAATCTTTTGATATTTTATTGACTGGCATTAATATTTTACTTCTGATATATTTGTTATATGCTTTTGTTTTTCTTATTATAGTGTTATATGCTTGTTTTTTCATATACTTGCATTCCTCAATATATCTATCCCAATGATCATCAATTAATTCTTTATGCTTAATTTGGATTTTCTTTTGATTAATAATTATTTGGTTATCTCTAATTCTTCTTGCTGTTTCAGAATCAAATATTTTATTGCCACGTTCATCCTTAGATACACTAGTTTCAACTTTACCATTGAATCTAATTACGTAATTTTTATTTGTTTTATGTCTATATATATTTTCCCATCTAGTTCTTTCATATATTTTTGTATTCATTTTTATCACTCCTTGTATATTTTTCTTTGTTTTTTTATGCATTTGTGATATAATGAATATGAAAGATCCATAAACATTATATCGCTTGATATTTTGTTTTAGTCTTGTCGGACTTTTGTGATTTTTCATTTTGCTTCGTGTTCCAGCACGAGGCTTTTTTTGTTTTTCTATTTTTTTAATTCATTACTTATCCATAGTTCATTTAATTCATCTTCATAATCATAGACTATTATTTCTTTATTTTTAATTTTGCTAATAAGTTCTTTATTTACATTAAAAGAAATAATTTTGTTATCGTTAATATAACCAATATATTGAATATTATTAATATCTTCTAGATTATTATTTTTTATATATTTTTCTATATTATAATAATTTTGTAGTATGGTTGACCTATTTGAATAAAGATAATTAATTTTGAAATTTAACATTAATGTTTTTTGTGTGCATTCTGCCATTTCGTTGTAATCTGTACATATTATTTCTTCTCTTATTATTTGATTTTCACTTATATCTTGTTTGTTATTATTGCTACAACCAGATAAAATAAATATAATACTTATCAATAATAGAGTTTTTAAATAGCTTTTATTTATCATTTTTCCTCCTCATTATTTTTTAAGTCTTTTATTATTAAATCATCTATACTTACATTGAAATAATTTGCTAGTCTTGCTAAATCTATTGCACTTGGTTCTCGTATTCCATTTTCCCAATTGCTAATGGCAGTGTTTTTTTTATTACATATTTTTCCTAAATCTTCTTGTGTTTTTCCTCTCACTTGTCTTAAATATTTAATATTCGAAGAAAGATATAAGTTCAATTTCATCTAAATCACTTCTTTCTATATGTATTATACACTTATAATTTACTATAATCAACTAAAAATACACAAAATGTGTAAAAAGATATTGACATCCACAAAATGTGGAGTTATAATTAAGTAAAGTTGGGAGGTGATAAAATGAATTATACTGTTAATGGTATTACTATTGCGAATAATATTAAAGCTGAAAGAAATAGAGCAAATAAAACTCAAGATGATATTGCTAAAGAAGTTGGTATTTCTCGTAAAACTTATATTAAATATGAAACTGATGCTAGTAAAATTAGTGCTATATTATTATTTTATATTTCTAATGCTATTGGGTGTGAATTAAGTTGTTTTTATTTAAATAGTACATCCACAAAATGTGAATAAAGTCCGACAAGACTAAAACAAAATCTTTTTTAAAACAAAACAAAAGTGATATAAAGAAAGGATCTTATTTTATATGAAAGAAAATGAATTTTATACAGTTAAAGAAATTATGAAACAAACAGGATATAAAAGAACAAAATGTTATGATTTGATTTATAAATTAAATGAAGAAATAAAAGAAAAATATCCAGAAATTGTTACATATAGTGGAAGAATATTAAAAAAGTTTTGGGATAACCAATTTGAAATGAAAAATGAAAAGGGGGAAAGTGCAAATGAAAATTAATCTAAAAAATACATTAATATTTCTGCTTGGCGTCATAACAACAATCATGTTTATTACTGATTGGATAATAGCTGTTGCGTTTAATGGAACTTTTACTGTTTATGGAATTGTTGCAAATCTTATAGAAGCTACTATTGCAGTTACATGCTTCGACTATATAGATGCTTATCTTAAAAGCAAAAATATAAAATAAAAATTTCAGGGGCAATTGGTTGGGTTAAAAATTAAATGAAAGGGAACAAAAATGTGAAAGAAAAAGACAGTATAATATTTTATTTTTCTCATTATAACATTATTAAAAAGTTGAACAATGAACAACTCGGAAGACTTTTTAGAGCATTATTTGAAAAACAACTCGGAAATGAGGTTGTTTTAGAAAATGATATAGAAATGGCTTTTGATTTCATAAACAACCAATTGCTTGTTGACAATGAAAAATACAATCAAATTACTCTTAAACGCAGTATGGCTGGGCAAAGGGGCGGTGCTCCTAAAGGTAATAAAAATGCTTGCAAAAACAATCAATCAAGCAAAACAAGCAAAAACAAACAAAACAAGTTTAATGAAAATGAAAATGTAAATGATAATGAAAATGTAAATGATAATGATTTATTTCTTTTATTAGAAAAAGAAATAAAAAGAACAATAAATCAAAATGAATTTGAAATAATCGAAAGGTGGGAAAGTACATTTGAACTTGATGTAATTAAAGCAGCTATTGAAATAGCAAAGAGAAATGAAAAAGTTTCAATTGGTTATATTGATGGAATTTTAACTAATTGGAAAAACATGGGGAAAACAAAGGTTGAAAATTTTAAATCAGGTGTTATAAGTTCATTAAATAATTCAGAAATTGAGTTAACCGATGAGCAAAAAGAAGTTTTAAACTTTGACTGGTTACATAGTAAAGGAGCTGATTAAAAATGATACTAGTTAGTGGTAAAAAATACAATAAATTAAAAGGTGAATTGAGTTTAGCAAAAATTGAAATTGAAAAACTAAAGGATTCATTAAAATGTGAAAAAGATAGAAATTATAGAGTTTTAGAAGACAAATCTAAAAAAGAAAATAATTATTTAAAACAAATAGAAAATTTGAAAAATAGTGGCAAAAAATTTGAAGAATTAATTAATTTTAAAACAAATCTTAATCGTGAAAAAGATGACAAAATATTGGAACTAGAAAAGAAATTAAGACTATCTAATTCAGCTCGTGGTGGTATGCAAAGAATAATAAATGCATTAAAAAGAACAATTGAAGAACTTGAAAAAAGTGAAAAAGTTCTTAAAGTAAAAAAAATAAGAAGTTGTAAAGGAACAACTCAAAAAATGAAAGCTCCAAGAGTTCAAAAAAATTCTGTTAGAAGGACGTTGAAAGAAATTGATGCTTTACGGGGAAATTCCGAAGACTGATGATAAAGAACGTGAAATATTAAAGTTAAAAGCTAAAGTCTTGTCATTAGAACAACAAAATAGATTATTATATGAAAAATATGGAGCTATTAAATCACGACATGAAATTATTAGAGAGTTGAAATATCTTATTAAAGCCCCATCAAATGGAACAATGAAAGTATATGAAGATGGGCAAATAAAAGCATTGTTATTTGTTTTAGGTTATCCGGAAAACACAAAATTAGAAGATATTAAGGAGGAAGTATGAAATTAAAGTTATATGAAAAAGTTATTAATCCAGGTTTAGGCGAATGTTATTTGATAAAGCAAAAAGAAGGAAAATACCTTTTCTTTGTACCTAATAATTTTGAAAAATATGTTATTACAAGACAGTTGTTAGGAAGAAAAGATAATTGTGGATTTTGCGGAAATGAATATATATCCGACTTAGAAGAAGCAATAAAAAGATTTAAAAAAGATTAGAAGGGATTGATTAAAATGTTTAAATGTGAGAAGTGTAAAAGAACTACAGCACCAGGTGAAAAACTATATAAATATCCAATCGGTTTTAGAGATAAAGTATATCAATATGAAGTTGGAAATGGAACTAGAAAGAGACTTATTACAACTTATGGTAAAGAAATTGTAAAAGAAATCAATGTTTGCGAAAAGTGCTATGCGGAGGTAAAAAAAGATGTATGTATTTAGAGATTTAAAAAAATTGAAGGAACTAGAAAAACTCGGGTATAAAGATACCTTAGGAGGTTATACAAAATTACTTAAAAACGATGATACTTTTGCTTTTATTGAAATCTTAAAAGATGCATCTATTAAAAAATATCATGAAGAAAATGGTCATTTAATGGGGTACAATGTTGAAGCAGAAGATGTAAGTGATTTAATTAGAAAAAAACTAGTTGAATACAAAGAGGACTAAATTAAAAATTTGTCCACTAAGTTGAGGAAATTATTAAACGTCTTATCAGTCTTTTCATTATACATCATCCCTTATTCTATGATAATGATTTCCTCAGATTAGTGGACAAAGAAAGGATAAAAAATGACTAGAAGAATTAAAACTAGTGGTGGTAAAGGAAAAACACTGCCAATTAAAGATGAAAAGCTTCTTAAAAGAGTAATGGATTATCTACGATTTCAAGCTGCGAGTGCTAAAACACCTATAAAAAAATATCAAGCAGACAGAAATTACATGTTATTTCTAATTGGTTTTAACACCGCTTTCAGAGCAGAGGATTTACTTCAGCTGAAAGTAAAAGATGTTGAAAAAGGTTATGTTTCAATAAAGGAAAATAAGACTGGTAAATGGCAACATTTCAGAATGAATAAAGATTTGCATAATGAAATAATGCAGTATGTAGCAAAATACAAATTAAATAGCAACAGTTACTTGTTTATGGGACAAAAGAAAAAAGATACTTATAACGGAGTTACTAAAGAGGTGATTTATCCAATTACTAGACAAAATTGTAGACAAACAATATTCGCAAAAGTAATTAATGCTTGTGGAATTGATTTTAGATTTGAACTTCATAGTTTAAGAAAAACATTTGGATATCAATTTATTAAAAATGGTGGTAAGCTCGTAACCCTTCAAAGAATGTATAACCACGAAGATCCATCGATTACAATGTTTTATGTAATGTGGGATATGAATGATGTTGAAGAAGATCGTGAGTCGATTTATATTGGTGGTGCAAAAAAAAGATGAGATTAGGAATATTTGACAAACAAGGCTATAAAGATAATTTTTCAAAAGGAGAATTAGCAAGAGAACTCGTATATATGCATAAAGACTGTGATAAATTACGACAAGATATTGAGCAACAGCAAAAGAGAATTAAATATTTAGAAAGAAGCAACAATCGTAGAGAAGATGATGTCATAGAATTACGAAATGAGCTTTGTGAAATTAATGATTATAAAAAGAAATGGAATAAGTTAAAGGATCATTTTAAAATTTTGAAAATCAATTCTACCCATGATAATAAAGAATTTATTGAAAAAATTATAAATCTAATACAAGAACTGGAAAGGAATGATAGTTATGAATAGTAAAGAATTATCAGATTATGAAAAAGAACTTTATAAATTTGCAAATGAATGTGCATTCAAAGGGATTGATATTGAAAATACATTTGGAGCAGTCTGGAATCTAACAAAAGAGGTTTTCGAAACTGTTATCATTTTAACTAATAAGAATTATGATTTTCTTAAAAAATGCATAAATTATGAAGGTGATGATTGTTGATTAAAAAAAAGATTATAGAATATGCAATCTATAAAGGTGATAAATTTATAGATATAGGTACAGCAAAAGAATTAGCGGAAAAGTGTAATGTGAAACCTGAAACAATAGAATTTTATGCTAGTCCATCATATTTAAAAAGATTTGAAAAAGTAAAAGACAAATATAATAAAGGATTTGTTTGTATTAGATTATCGTAGAAAGGAATTTATGAATAAAGAAAAAGAAAGAACTATTCCTCATATATTTGAGAATGTTGATTTTGAAAAATTGAGAGAAGAGCATTATAAAGATGAAATAAATAATCCTAACAATTTTTCGTATTGGTATCCTAAAGTAAAAGATTGCGGAATAAAAATGGTTAAGGCATGGATTTTTAAATTTTCATTTGAGGAATGGAAAATATTAGAATCAATGGAAGAGGAAGATAGTAGAGAAAAAGCATTATTAATTTTAAAAGAAAAATTAGAAAGTAATAAAGAAATTAAAAAAGGTCGATTATATAATATTAAGAATGGAGCTTTTAGTAACAAATTTAATGCTAATGATTGTTTTAGCAATTATTATGATATTCCTGGAAAATTCTTAAATATACAATATACAGGAATGTGTTTTGATGCTGATGGAACCTCAGAAATGGTTATTCGAGAAGTTATTGAATATGATTACAATACAGTTCCTACAATTTATAACGGGTTACCTTTAAGATCAGAATATAGGGTATTTGTTGATTTTGATTCAAATCGAGTTTTATATATTGTAAATTATTGGGATTACGAGTATTGTTATAAGCATTTAAATAAAACAGATAAAATAATATTTGATTATATGAAATTATATTTAGAATCTGAATTTGAAAATAACAAAGATAGAGTTATTGAACTTATTGAAAAAAACTTAATCCCTTATAATAAAAAAACTAAAGATGGATTATCTGGCATTTGGTCAGTAGATATAATGAAAGTAGACGAAGATTATTATTTAATTGATATGGCAATTGGTTGTCAATCTGCATATTACGATTACAAAAAAATAAAGAAGTTGATATAATGCAAAAATTATAGTAAGGAAGTGATAATGATGAATAAAGAAAAATTTATAAAAATGTTGGAACAGGCTAAGGAAGATGAATACGGAAGATTATATGTTTTGGGAGAATATAATAATAAAATTTATTTCGGAACTATAACAACTATTTGTGAAGATATATTTGTATTAAATCATTCAGAAGAATATCAAAATACAGCAGAATTATATGACAGACACTTTTGGAATGATGATACTTTAGAGTGTTATGTGGTATCAACAAAACATGATACAGATATTAAATATAAAGAACCAGAAAGGATAGAAGAATTAGATGATAAATATTGTTATCCAAATGATATATTACAAAAGAAAATTAATGAATTAGTTAGAATATCAAATAAATATGCTTGTTTGTTAGAAAAAGGTGATAGTAATGAATAGTCAAGATTTAAAAGATTTAATTGATTATATAATGGAACATAATTCCTGGAAAAATTGTTCAGCATTTATGGAAAATAGAAAAATGCCAAAATATTTAGATTTTAAATTATGGTTTACTTTAGACACAAGAGATGGAATTATATTTTATTTAAAAACTAGACAAAGTGGAAAAGATAAATCTTTTAGAATCGAAACAAAAGAAGATTTAAAAAAATTATATAAATGGTTAGAGAAAAGAGATATAGATTGAAGGTGATAATAATGTTGGATTATAATGTGGATTTACAAAAATTAGAAAAGTATGCAATGAAGATATATATAATATGTATGTTTGCAAATATCATTAATATGTTAATTTGGGGTGGACTTGCTATATTTTTTGAAAAATGGTGGTTAGCTTTGTTTAGTATATTGTTTATACAAGTTCCAACGTCAATAAAGGCTAAATAACGAAAATAAAAATTAATGCAAGTTTTTTAAAAATAAAAATATAATCTTTGTTAATAAAAATCAAAGAAAAGTATATGAAAAAGACTATATATGAAAACTTGTCAGTTTATGGGACTTTGTAAAGTTTTTAATAATGAAAAAAGGGAGATGAAAAAAGTGGTGAATAAATAATGATTGTAGTTGCGAACCAAAGTTATAATCTAGCTGATTATGCATTAATAACTTTATTACTACTGTTAATAATGGAATTAATAATAAAGAAATTAAAAATAAATAATATAGTGCATAATATAATTGTTTTAATCTTTTTCGGATTATTAGCAATAATATTTAGAATGTTGTGGATAACTTTATTTAGCATTTTATTTTTAAATTATAAGAAGGAGAAAGAATGAATAATATTGAAAAAGAAAATGAAGAATTAAAAAATAAAATAAAAAAAGATTATATTTTAAAAAAAGATGTATCATCATTTATAATTAAAGAACTAGTTAATTTGAAAATAATTAAACCTGTTCAGGATCCATTTTATGCAACAAAGAATTTATTAAAGAATATGTCAAGATTAGATAAAGCTATTTCAAACTATCAAAAAGAAATAAAGAGATTACAGAAGGCGAAAAATAAAATAGATTCACCAAAATTTAAAATATCTAGTGTTGAATCAAGTTTTGGTTTACCTACGAATAATTTGGATGTTATAAATAATAGAATAATAGATTTGTATCAGACTATTGCAAAAATAACAGAATTTAAAGCAAGTGTTTTAGAAATAATAAATGATTTATCTGAAATTGAAAGAAACATCATTAAAAAATTTTATTTAGATAAAAACAATATGAATTCAATTTCTTTAGAATTAAATTATGATATCTCAACATGTTATAGAAAGTTAGATGATGCAGTAAATCATATTAAAATCGAATTGTTTCCAGGTTTATTTATTGACTCATTGCTTTCTTAAATTTAAATGTCTATGCGAAAATGATAGCGAAAACATTGAAATTTACAATACAAAAATAATATGATAGAATATGATAAAATGAATTAGATAGTCGAAAAGATATCTGATTCTTTTTTTGTGAGGTGTTGAGTGATGACATAAAGAAGAAAACGCAGAAGAGTGTATGATTGGCAAGATGAAATAAGAAAAGGTAATTCGAAACTTTTTTATAATTCTACTGATTGGAAGATAATACGAGAGAAAGTACTCAAAAGAGATCATTATGAATGTCAATTTTTTTTAGGTAGATGGAATGATGGAAAGCATTTTCCAGAAAAGATATTATTGAAGAGAGCGAAATATGTGCATCATATTAAACCATTAAAAGAAAGACCTGACTTAGCATTAGATATGAATAATCTAATATCGCTTTCTTTTGAAGCTCATGAAATCATAGAAGAAAGAAAAAAACAATTAAATAATACTAAAAAAAGATATAAAAATGAAGAAAAATGGTAAATAATGAATTGTTTATCATTTTTTTATTGAAAGACCCCCCGTCAAAAAATAAGGGAGAATCCCTGCTAAGGAGAACGGGGTTGTGGTCACGACTGTTCAAAAAAAACGACTTTTTCGTATGTGATAAGGGGTATCTATTTAAAAATGGGGTGGTAAAAATGTCAAAAAGTGATAAATTGTCTAAAAAAGAAATTAAAGAGTTGATATATACCGATTTAAGTAATCAACTTTTTACTAATGGAAAATTAGGTAAATATTATTATGATCTTATTGAAGATTATATTTATTTTTGGGAACTTAAATATAAATTGCAAAAAGACATAAAAAGTTCAGGACTAAGATACGAAACAACCAATGGTAATGGAATATCTAGTACTAAGCCTAACGAATCGGTACAAAATCTTATTAAAGTAAATGCTCAAATGTTAAAAATACTTAGTGATTTGAATTTACAAGAACCATCTATTCCTAGTCCAGTTGGTAAAGGAAAAGTAGACGCCAATGATCTATTGCAAAGAGATCTATGATTATTTGGATTATTATGAAAACAATAAAGAACTTTTTAATGAAGAACGCATTCTGTTAATAGAAAATATAGTTAAGCCTACATTAAAGAGAACTGACATTGTTTTTGATGCGGATGGATATTATAGATGTTTAAAGTTCTGTGAATTATGGTTTTACCCATTTTATCCTTATCAAAAATTTGTAACTGCATTTATGTTTTTATATAAAGACGATAATGTAGTTTTTAGAACATTTGTAATTATGATGGGAAGAGGAAATGGTAAAGATGGATGGATTATACCAATTGCTTTGTATTTTACTAGTGAATTATATAATATTCCTAGTTATGATGTGGATGTTATTGCTACTAGTGAAAGTCAAGCAAAAGATAGTTTTCTAGTAGCTTATAATATGCTTGAGCAAAATAAAAATAAAATGTTAAAGCATTTTTATTGGAATAAGACTGAAATACTTAATCGAGCTACTTTGTCAAAATTTAGATTTTTAACATCTAATTCCACTACTGCAGATGGTAAGAAACCTGGCATGGTAATTATGAATGAATATCATGCTTACCAAAATGAAAAAAATGCTAATACAAATATAAGTGGGATTGGAAAAAAGAAACATGGTAGAGTAATTATAATTACATCCGATGGACAAACAAGAGAAGGTCCGTTGGATGAATTGAAAGATACATGTAAAACAATTCTAAATGGTGAGGATAACACTATTAAATATTTTCCATTTATTTGTAAACTTGATTCCGAAGATTTAGTTGATAATCCCAAAAAATGGATTCAGGCAAATCCTAGTATAGACTATATGCCAATTTTAAGGGATGCTATTGAAACGGACTACTATGAACAAAAAATAAGTCCTTCAAAACGAAATGAATTTCTTGCTAAAAGAATGAATTTGCCTCAACAATTTTCTGAAGATTGTGTTTTAGATTGGGAAACCATATTAAAATCTTCCTTTAAAGATATAAAAAATAAAATTGTAAGAGATTGCCCGGATCTGAATGGTAAAAAAGCAATAATCGGAATAGATTTTGCTTCATTTAATGATTTTGCATCAGTAGGAGTTTTATTTAAAATAAAGGGAGAATACATATGGCGATGTAAAACTTTCATATCTAGTAAAAATAAATTTTTTAAAGACATAAAGTTTCCATTTAAAAATTATGGTCAAAATGGTTTTCAAGATTATGAAATTGTTAATACCTCAATTGATGCGGAATTTATAGTAAATGAAGTTATTAATTTAGTAGGAAAATATAGAATTGTAAAAATTGTATTGGATAGTTATAGATTTCAATTGTTAAAACAAGCTTTTGCTAATAAAGGAATAACTGATATAGAATCTAAAACAAATCCAGACGGATTAATACGAATGGTTAGATATCCAGCTAGTATGGCAGCTATTGTTGCCCCAAAAATCGAATTAGAATTTACTCAAGGAAATGTTAATATTGGAAATTCGGCATTAATGAGATGGGCAATCAATAATACTTCCATAAAGGATTGTCGAGATGGCAATAAAAAATATGAGAAAATAGAACCAAAACTAAGAAAAAATGATCCATTTATGGCATTTGTCGGAGCTTTTTCTCAAAGTGATTTATTAGAGGAGGAAATAATTTATATTTAGTTAGGAGGTGAAAAAATGTTTAAGTTTAATTTCATAAAGAATTCAAAAACGACTGAAGTGATAGATTTTTTTGACTATCTTTTAAGTCAAAAACAAAAACAACAATCAATTTATCATAAGTCTCTTGAAAAAGCTGTTGATATAATAGCTTCTTATATTTCAAAAATCAAATTAGATATTTATAAATACGATTTAAATACTAAAAAGTTCAAAGAAGATGATGGTGAGTTGCGATATGTTATGAATGTAAGACCAAATGCCAACGAAAACTCAACTAATTTTAAATATAATGTTATTCACAAATATTTGACTGAGGGCGAAGCATTAATTATTGAAATAAATAATAAACTATATCTGGTTGATGATTTTGTTTATACCAATAATATAATATCGGAGAATACATATTCTAATATAAAATTAAAATTGCCTAACGGAAATATACTTTCGATTAATAAAACTTTTAAAGCTAGTGATGTCATTCATTTGAAAGTAACAAGTAAGAAGATCCAAAAGTTTCTTCAAAGCTTTTATGCTGATTATGGCCCTCTAATTGAAACAGCAAGAAAACAATATATAATATCAAATTCTTTAAAGTATTTTATGAAGATTCCCGGTTCTCAACCAGCTATATATGATACTATAGCAAAAAAAGAAATTAGTTATGATGAATACAAAAGTAAAATATTAAATAGTTTATTTGATGAAAATGATGGTGCTGTTTTGTTATCTGAAAAAGTAAATGTTACTAAAGTTGATAATGGAGAAAGAAAAAGCTCTAATGACTACATTCAGTTATTAGATAAATGGAGTAATGAGGTTGCTGCTGTATTTGATATTCCACAAGATATTTTTAATAAGACAAAGACAGAAAAATCTTCATCAGATGAAGATTTTATTAGTTATTGTATAATGCCTATTTTAGTTCAAATTGAAGATGAATTAAATAGTGCTATATTTAAAGAAAAAGCATTTAAAGATGGTTATATAAGATTTAATAGATATAGTCTTATATATCATGATGCTATTAGCAATGCAACATCAATTGACAAATTATTTTCAAATGGATTTACTCAGAATGATATAAGAAAATTTTTGGATTTGGATAGGATTTTAGAGCCATGGGCTGATGAATCATATGTTACTAAAAATTATGGTTCAATGAAGGGAGGTGATAACGATGAAAAATAATAAGTATATGCAATTCATAAAAACTGATGATAATAACACAGATTTGTATATTTATGGAGATATTAGAAAGCCAGATTTATTTGAAAGATGGTTAGATTGTGATGATCCAGCAAGGACAGATGCTTTGTCTTTTTCAGAAGCATTAAAAGAAGTAGATACACCAAATCTTACAGTAAGAATCAATTCTTATGGTGGTAGTGTTTCAGAAGCATTGGCAATATATTCATTGTTAAATGATTGTGGATTAAATGTCATAACAAAAGTTGATGGTTTTGCTTGTTCTGCAGCATCAGTAATATTTATGGCTGGTAAAGAAAGAATTGTTCCAGAATCAGGATTAATTATGATTCATAATGCATGGAGTATTGCCGAAGGTGATAGTAATGCACTGAAAAAAGCTGCGGAAGATTTAGAAATCATTACATCTCCTTCTTTAGAAATTTATGCAAGTAAAACAAAATTATCTAAAGAACAGTTGAAAGATATGATGGATAAAGAAACCTGGATTAATTCAACTCAAGCATTTGAATATGGTTTTGCAACAACTTTGAATAAAGATGATGCAGCAAAACAATCTATTGAATCTAATTTTGTAAAAAAATTAGTAGATAAAATTCAAATGTTAGAAAATGAAAATTATAAATTGAATAAAAAAATTAAAGAAAATATAACAGAAAAATCTGCTGATCCATGGCAAGATTTTTTTTAAATAGGAGGAATGAAAAAATGTTTTCAAAAAATATGGAAAAAGTTCGTGAAGAAGCTTTAGAAATTCTTCAAAAATCTAATGACAAAGCTAGTGCTATTGTCGATGTTATGGATAAAATCATAACTGCCAAAAATGAAGAGTTGGTAAATGAATTAATTAGCCAACAAGAAACTTTAAATAATGATGTTAATTTAAAGAGTAAGTTAGGATTAAGAAATCTTAGTCAAAATGAAAAAGATTTTTATGAAAAATTAAAGGATGTTAAGCAAGCAATTACTGCATCACAAATTGATATTATTCCAACTAGCATTATTAATGTTATGCTAGAAAATGTAAAAGAAAGTTCTGAATTGATTACTAGTGGTCTTATTGATTTTGCTCCAGCTGGAGTGAAAAAATGGTTATCTTCAGAAAAATCTGGTACATTTGCATGGGGTAAATTAGATGCTGCACTTTCTGCACAATTATCAGCAACGATAACTGGATTAAATTTAGATGTTGATAAACTATCTGCTTATTTAATTATTCCAAAAGCTATAAGAGAATTATCTTATGAATTTATTGATAAATATTTTATTGCTATTTTAACTCAAACAATTAATGAAGGCCTTGAAGCTGGATATTTAAATGGTAATGGTGTAGGGGCTCCAATTGGTATTTATAATAAAACGAATACTGTTGAATCAAATGGAACTCACGCAGCAAAAACTGTTTTAAGTACAATTACTAATTTTACACCTAAAGGACTAGCAACAGTTAAAAAAACACTTTCTAATAGTGGAAAAAGAGTCTATGATAAAATATTCTTAATATGTAATCCAGCAGATGAAGCTGACTATGTTGCTCCAGCTTTATATGATAGAGAAGGAAGGAATATCAGTTCTTATAAAAATTTAACTGTTATTACATCAACGCAAAATACTCAAGGAAAAGCAATATTTACTATTCCAGGAAAATATACAATGGGTATTAGTAGCATGCAAATAAATGAGTATGATCAAACAAAAGCGTTAGATGATGCTGATGTAATTATTGCAAAAATTTATGCAAATGGTAAAGCAGTTGATGATTCAGTAGCTGTTCCATTTGATGTAACTAAACTAGAAGAATATATTCCAGTTTATAAGGAAGTAAATAGTACTCCAGCAACATCATCATCAACAAACCAAACACCAGGAGTTTAATATGTATATAGTTATAAAAAAATTTAGAGATTTAAAAGATAGCAATCATATTTATAATGAAAATGATTTTTATCCTTATTGCTTAAAAGAAATAGATGAAGAAAGAGCTTTAGAACTAAAATCTGATACTAATAATTTTAAAGAACCTGTAATTCGTGAATTAACTGAAGATGAAGTTAAAATGTTAAATATTGTTATTCTTGATTTTGAAGAAGAAAATGAAGAAATTGATAATATTGATAAAACTAAGCATTCTAATAAGAAAAACAGCAATAATATATAATTATGGAAAAAGATTTAATGCAAGAGATAAGGGACGAACAAAATGTCCCTTATTTTGTTAAAGATGAAACAATTCTAACAATTGTAAAAGAGGCTATTTATGATACAAATGCAAAGGTTGGGAAAAAAATTGATTATGTAAATGATTTAACTGCAAGATCTTTCATTAAAAGTTATTATTTATATGCTTCAACTTTTCGTTTAGCTGAATTCAGAGAAATTTATGCAGGAGATTTGTATGACTTACAAATTAAATATAACAAAGACTCCGACTTATCGTGATGGACAATTTGAAATATTTGATATATTGCAAGATAAAACTGTTTATCCTACAGAGTATTTGAAAACTAGAAATAAAAAGATAACTTATTCTGAACTTAGTTTTGGAGATGTTTTGAAATATGAAATGAATTCGAGAGATATTGATATTTCGAAAAAAGTATTAATACCTCAAGATAAAAGTATTACACCATTGTGCGTGCTAAAAGAAAATACTTTATTTTATAAAGTTTATAATGCTTATCATTTTAGAAATGAAGAGGGATTTTTACAAACTCGATTAACATTAACAACTTATAAAAATCCAATCATAAAGGAGGAAAATAATGACAAAGAAGGAATTAATTGAGACATTACAAAAACTTGATATTCCGTTTAATGAAGCTATTTTGTCGGATGATGATGCTGATTCATTTGAGCATATTAACTTTTGGGATTATGTTTGGACTCCATTGCCAGCAAGTTCAAGTTCTTATTCTTTTACTGTTACTTATCAGATATCGTTTATTTCTGGTAAACCAAGAAGTGAAAAATTGTTAGAATTGATTAAATTATTGCTTGAACAAAATTATCCTGTTCAAGTTTATCACGAATATATTGCTAAGAATCGCCATTGGCATTCTTATTTTTCTTTGGATGTTTTGGAAGATATAATTAATGTTTGACGGGTTCAATGAATTGCAAAACGAATTAAAAGATATCTTAAAAAATGTTGATAATGTAGAAGAAATATTAGAAATTGGTGCAAAAGAATTTGTTGATGATGCATTAAAGTTACCAAAACCAAAATCTAATATTAATAGTTCAAAGCATACTCATTTGGTTGATTCTTTTTCTTATGAAAAATCCAAACACAAAAAGGGACAAATAGAAGTGGGATGGGGAGTTTATTATGGACCATTAGTTGAAAATGGAACTAAGTTTATGAAAAAACAATCTCATCTCGAACCTTTATTTAATAAAAATAAAGAGAAATATTATAATAAAATGATTAAAAAAATATATTGAGGAGGAAAAAAACATGAAGGTAAAAAAGCCTAAAATTATAGAAACAGTTGGAGCGTTTTATTATGCGTTTAACACTCCAGATGAAAATGGAGAATTTGATTTATCAACATATGAAACAATAGTTAAATCTCCAATTATTAAAAAAGTTAATGTAACCCCAGAAAGTGAAACAACAACAGTTCGTGCTTCTGGAGAAGATTATGATCAAGTTTCACAAACATCATCAATTGGTTTAGAGGTTGAGGTTATAGCTTTTGATCCATCAGATTTAGCAACTGCAAAAGGTGAAAAAGTTAATACTAATGGATTAGTTATGGGAGGCGCTTCAGCATCAAGACCATACTTTGCATGTGGATATCCAGTTATAAAAAAAGATGGTAAGATAGCACTTAAATGGTATCCAAAATGTAAATTAACAGAAAATAGTGAAGAAGTGTCTACAAGTGATACATCATATAGTGAACAAACATCTACAGTGAATATTACAGCATACTCTTTTGACGGTTCTAATAATAAGTATGTTTATTTAGATTCAGAAATGGCTTCATATCCTGAAGGAATGACTGAAGATAAGTTCTTTGCACAAGTTATTACTTCTGCTGCTGATTTAGATAAAATAATAACACCAGGGACTTAACCTGGTGTCTTTTTTGTTATAGGAGGAAAACATGAATAATATATTAAAATTAAAAAATGGAGACAATATTAAACTCGAATGGAGTTTTTTAGTTCTCGAATATTTAGAAGAATATCCAGGTGGTATGAAAGCTTTGAAAAAAGATATGCGTTCTCATACACATGAAATAAAAATTTCAAATTACTTTTGTTATGCTGTAATTAATGCTAACTATGAGAAAAAAGTAACATATGAAGAAGCTATAAAATTAATAGATTTAAAGGCTTTAAAACAAATTTTAGAATTTATTAAGAAAAATGAAAACGAATTTAACGAATTTAAAAAAAAAGACCAAACTTATTTGAACAAAAAGACCAAAAAGAAACATTTAAAATAAATAAGCCAAAAATAATTTATAATGGAACAAGATTGGGATTATCTCCTGACGATGTAATGAGACTTGATCCTCAAGTTTATTATGAATTATTAGAACAACACGAAGAAAGAATGAAAGCACTTTATGGCAAGTAATGATTTAAAAAGGGTTGGTCTGGTTTTTAAGGCTGATGGTACAGCCGATTTCGTTAGATCTTTAAAATCAACTAATAATGAATTAAAACAAAATTATGAAAACTTTAAACTTACTCAAGCTCAGTATGATAAAAATACTACGAGTATGGATAAGCTAAAGGATAAATATGAATATTTGGGTAATGCAATTGATTCTCAAACAAAAAAAGTAACAATTTTGGAAGAACAATTAAAAGAATTAGAAAATGCTGAAAATAGAGATGAACAGGCTATTGAAAAAAAGAGAATAGCCTTGACACAAGCTCAAACATCTTTAGAAAGGTATAAGAATCAAAGTGATGAGGTTGCAAATTCCATAAAAGCGGGAACTGCCAATATTGAAGACTTTGCAGATAAATTGAATAGTTCATCAGAAAAAATAACATCAACCGGAAAAAAACTTAGTATAGTTTCTGCAGTTGTTGGTGGTATAGGAGTAGCTGGATTAAAAACTGCAGCTGATTTTGAAGAAGCAATGTCAAGTGTAAAGGCAATTTCGGGTGCTACTGGGGATGATTTCCAAAAACTAAAAGAAAAAGCTGAGTACATGGGAGCAACAACAAAATTTACTGCAACAGAATCAGCTAATGCTATGTATTATATGGCACTTGCTGGATGGAAAACACAAGATATGTTAGATGGTTTGGAAGGAATTATGTATTTAGCTGCAGCATCTGGAGAAGATTTAGCTATGGTATCTGATATTGTAACCGATGGTTTAACTGCTTTAGGTTATGCAGCAGATCAGTCTACTCATTATGCAGATGTATTTGCTAAAACTGTTACAAATAGTAATTCGACTGTTGAAACTCTTGGAGAAGCCATGAAATATGTTGGTCCTATTGCTGGGGCATTAAATATAAGTGTTGAAGATACTGCTACTGCTTTAGGATTAATGGCAAATGCTGGTGTAAAAAGTTCTCAAGCTGGAACATCTTTAAGAGGTATTTTACAGCGTTTAGCAACTAATACTTCTGGAGCAAGAGATGAAATGGAAAGTTTAGGAGTAAAAATATTCGATCAAAACGGCAAAATGAGAGACTTTGGCGATATTATGAATGATGCAAGAATAAAGTTGAGTAAATTAACAGATCAACAGAAAACATCGTTAGCAAAAACAGTTGCTGGTACAACAGCAATGTCTGGTTTTTTAGCAATAGTTAATTCAAGCGATGCAGATTTTGAAAAGTTGACAAATGCTATTAATGATTGCGATGGTGCTGCAAAAAAAATGTCTGAAATAATGATTGATAATGCTAAAGGACAATTAACAATTATAAAATCTCAATTAGAAGGGATTGCTATTCAATTATCACAATATGTTTTTCCTTTTATAAAATCAATACTTAGTCTAATTCAGACTTTACTTACTAAATTAAGTGAATTGTCTCCTACACAACAAAAGATACTGTTAATAGTAACTGGATTGATTATTGCTTTGGGCCCATTATTAATAGTCATAGGTAAAATTGGAACTGGTATTTCATCTTTAATAAGTGCATTTAAATTTTTAGGTCCATTATTAAGTGGTGCTAAAACAGCTGTTGCTGGATTTACCGCAGGATTTAACCCAGTTATTTTAATTATAGCAGCTGTTGCTGCGGCTGTTGTTGGAATTGGGTATTTAATTTATAAAAATTGGGATGATATTTGTTCTTGGACAAGAAATTTAGCAGATAATATATCTGCTATTTGGAATAATATTACTGAATTTTTTAAAAATTTGTTTTCTACTGACTGGACAGAAACATTTGGTTTAATTGGAAATTTGCTAAATGGTGTCTATGCAAATATTGAAAATTTTATAAATGCTTTTAAGGAAATATTTAAAGGAATTATTACTTTTATTAAAGGTGTATTTACTGGCGATTGGAAAATGGCTTGGGAAGGTGTTAAATCAATTTTTAAAGGGGTTTTTGATTTATTGTATTCAATAGCTGTTTCACCTTTAAACATGATTATTTCTGCTATTAATTTAATGATATCTGGTTTAAATAAGATTATTGAAGGTATAAATAAAATTAAAATTCCAGATTGGGACTGGCTTGGTAGTTTAGCAGGTAAAGGATTTAATATACCGACTATAAAATCAATTGCTTATTTAGCTTCTGGTGGGGAGTTGTTAAGAGGTACAGCAATCGTTGGAGAAGCAGGACCAGAAATATTAACAAATAATGGTGGAAATCCGAAAGTTGTTCCATTAAACAAAAATAACAATGATTTTAATATTTTAGATTATGAAAAATTGTTCAAATTATTTTTAAAAGCATTAAATAGTTGTAAATTAAAATTGGATAGAGATGGTTTTATTAGGTTCATTGATGATAGATTGAATGAGGTGATTTAAAATGTTTAAATTTAATAATATTTCTTCAGATGAAATGAAAGTAATTTGTGAAGAAGAAGATAATTTAATACCAAAAGCTGCGTTAAGCTATGAAGAAAATTCTAATGGTAGTTTTTATGTAAGCAGCTATGCAAATATAGAAAGTAGTTTAAAACTTTATGTTATGGATTCTTCTAAATTGTCAAGTATTTATAAATGGCTAGATGGTGAAGGGACTTTAGAGTATAAAGATAAAGTTAGTACTGCGTATTTTTTTAATGAAATTAAACCTCAAAGATCTGCAACAATAAAAACTATTGATGTTAGTTTTAAAAGAAGCCCATTTTGGTATAAGAAGGCTGATAGTTATATAGAGTGTAGCAATACAATTACTAATGAAGGTAATGTTTTTTCACAACCATTAATCAAAATAATAAAAGGTGATTCTGATACAGTTGATTTAACTATTAATAACGTACGATTTAAGTATAGTTTTCCAACTGATGAGTCATATGTAATTGTTGATTGTTTAGATTGTAATGCCTATTATGATGGATATTTTAGAAATGAAAACTTAGAAATAGGATTTGAATTTCCAAAACTTGATCCTGGGGAAAATCAAATTGTAACAAATAGTGGTGATTGTCAAATTCAAGTTCTGAAAAAGGACAGGTGGATTTAATGATAAAAATATATGACGGTGATGTAAAATCGTTTGCTAATAATGGAAAGATTGCAATAAAGCCAGTAGAAATAAAAGAATATAAGAAAAAATCCTTAAATGGTTGGTACATAGAGGTTGAGGTATCAATAAAATATGCAAAATATATTGTAAAAGATGATTTGTGTGTTATTAAGTCAAAATCAAAACTTAATCCTCAAGCATTTAGAATTGGAGATCCAACTAAAAATAGTAAAACAATTCGATTTACAGCATACCATGTTATGTTTGATTCACAAAATTATATGTTAGATGATGTGCGACCAATTAATAAAAATGCTCTTAATGCTTTAGAATACATAAATAATAGGACTAATAAGAAAAGTCCTTTTTCTTATTCTTCTAACATTACTAAATTAGCAACTGCCTATTTTCAATTGAAATCTCTTTATGAAGCTTGGGTAATAATTGAAGAGAGATGGGGTGGATGTTTTGATGCTGATAATTGGAACATAATTCTGTCAGATAATTTAGGAAAAAATGTTGGAGAAATGCTAGTTTATCAAAAGAATTTAGAAGATTTATCGATTGTTGAAGATTGGAGTGATGTAGTTACTGAATTGTATCCTGTTGGACCAGATGGGTTAAAATTACCTGAAAAATATATTGAATCAGATATAAAGTATAAGATTCCATATTCAAAAACTGTAGAATTTACTTCGGATTTAGAGAATTATGATGAAGATGGAAATGAAATTGAAATTTCTCAAGAAGATTTGATATCGGAATTGAGAGAAAAAGCAACAGAATATTTAAATAATAACAAATATCCTAAAGTTTCATATGAAATAACTACAAATATTTCTGAAAACTATGATATTAATGATAAGATTATGGTAAAACATCCTCTTGTTAATTTACAGACGGAGGTTCAAGAATATGTTTATGATCATAAATTAAAAAAAACTGAAAGTCTTGTTTTTGGAAACTATAAAAAGGATATCATTCAAAAAATATCTTCATTTAAAGAAAGTGTTAGTCAAATAAATGACCAGTTATTAAAAAATAATGATACTTTAAAAAAACAAAAAGATATTATTAATACTTTAAATAAATTGGGCCATGTCTATATAGATGATAATGAAATCTTAATTTTGGATGTACTTCCTAAAGAAGAGGCAAAGTATGTTTTGCGTCTTGGCTTGGGAGGTATTGCATTTTCTGATAATGGTTATGAAGGTGATTTTAAAAATGCTTGGACAATAGATGGTAATTTTAATGCAGATTTTATCAATTCGGGAAAAATAAATACAAATTTAATAGAAGGATATACAGAGTTAATAATGAAGGTTAATACAATGACCGATTTAACTAGAAATATCACTGCAACAGGATATTTAGAACTAACAAATGCCTTTGAAGGTGATTTGCTTAATTTTTCAATAAGTGGACAAATGAGTTTACTTTATCCTGCAGATGACTTATATCCTGCAAATGATTTGTATCTGCTTGATAGTTATTTGATTATTCAAAATTCAAGTAATGAGCAAAGTATGATACACTTGCCGATCAATTATTTAAATTATTTAGATACAAATGTCTATGATGAGTTCATTGTTTGTGAAGGTAAGACCAAAATAATTAGGCGTGTGGGAATTGATGCTGATGGAACAAAATTTGCACTGGAAAATGAAATAATCGAAGAATACGAGGATTTGATAATTTCTCTAAGTGAAGGGTACAACAAAATTTGGTTACAATCATTTTACGATGCAAACTTAACATATTCTTGTAAATATGTTATTAAAAGTGATTATACGGATACATTTGCTACAAAAGTAGAAATGCATAACAGTATTACACAAAGTGAAGATAGAATAAATTTAGAAGTATCAAAAAAGGTTGATGAAAATGAAGTAATAGCAGCAATTAATTTATCTAGTGAAGAGGCAGCAATTAAAGCTAATAAAATTAAATTTGAAGGCTTAGTAACAGCAAATGAATATTTTAAAATACTTACTGATGGTTCTATTGAAGCAAAAAATGCATCATTAAGTGGTAATGTGTATCTTCCAGCTGGTGGAAAAGTTGTTGGCGGAGATGGCATGATGTCAGTAATGATAGTAAATGGTAATCTTTGGGGACAACAATTTGCTGGCTCATCGGGATTTGTGCCGCTTGGCTTTGAAACTTATGTAGATCAAAATAGTAATTTTAAAACAGTGGCGAATGCAATGGTTTTAGAATTTATGATACCTAGTAATTTCAAACCCAAAAAAGCCTTTATTTATTTAAGACATATACCGACTCAAAATTCCTATGACTCAAGTGGAAATAAAGTTACTGGATATAGTAAAAATATAAAAGCTTATATAAATAATGGTAATTTTTATAGAGATATTGATTGGACTATGCAAAAATTCACTATTTCTGGATCTTATTCGGAAATTTCAAATTGTTTTGGCAGTAGCGGCTTTACTGGGGCATCATCAGGCATAAAAGAAGCGACTTCAATTGATATAACTAATTTAATACAAAATACAGGAACTTATTCAATAAAATTACAAAGTTCCTACAATTCAGATGATAGTTATGCCGATACAGGATGTGTGTTGGCACAATTATACATATATGGTTATACGAGTGAAAATATCTCATAGAAGGAGGATAAAAAATATGAGAAAAAAACTAAAAAATGTTTGTTCAAAAGTATTGACAAGTATACGTAAGAATGCGATAATCTTACAAACAAACAAACAAACAAACAAACAAAGGTACTTTATACCTTGCGAAGGGAGGTGCGGTTATTTAGTTTTAATCGCATCTCTAAGAAGAAAGGGGGCAATGGCTTAATTCATTGCTCTTTTTCTGTTCGAGGTGCATTATGCTAAAAACTTTTTCAAATAAAGGCGAAGCTGGTGCAATACCTTTGACTGCAGAAAATATAAATTTCAACTTTACCGATTTAGACAATAGAAACATAAGTGAGAGTGGCAGTAATGAAACAGGAAGATGGATTAAATTCAACGATGGCACTATGATTACATATCAAAATGTAACTATTACTTTAGCTGTTACAGAAAACTGGGGCAATAGTGGAGTATATGTTGGAAATTATGCAACCCCGATTAGTTTTCCTCAAGTTTTTCAAGAGCCACCAGAAGTACTAATTGATTTAAAGTTTAAACAAGGTGCTGGTTGGCGAGTCGACTGGGATTTTCCTGTCATAACCACTTCCAGTATTCAGAATATCGGAATGGGTAGAATAGGCAGACATGATTCAGCCAAATTCGTAGTTTCAATATTTGCAATAGGTAAGTGGAAATAAGAGTAATGAAAAGCCGATTATATGGCTTTAAGAATATTTAAAAATAAAGGTGAAAGTGGGGCTATTCCACTAAGTGCCGAAAACTTAAATTATAATTTTCAAGAAGTTTTAAATTTGATGTGTCCTGTCGGAAAAGTCGAAATCTTCTATGATAATGACGACCATAGTAATTATTTGGGCTTTACTTGGGAAAGAACTGGTATTGGTAAGGCAATTGTTGGTATTGATAGTTCTGATAATGATTTTAAGACAATTGGCAAAACGGGTGGAGAAAAAGCACATACGTTAACAGTTTATGAATTACCGAAAAAAATCCCTGTAAATTATGGTAATATTTCAGGTGGAACTGATGTTGTTATTTCCTCATCTGTTGTTGGAACAGGTGGTGTCAAAGATGGTCAAACAAATATGAATATTAGTGCTACTGGTCAAGCACATAATACCTTACAACCATATCAAGTTTTTGCAATTTGGAAAAGAATAGCATAAAAAACTAAATAACCATTTTAAATGGAAAAACTTAATTTTAAAAACAAAGGAGAAACGGGAGCAATTCCTATTAATGCAGATAACTTAAATTTAATGCAAACTAATGTAGAAAACGAATTTAATAATATAACTAATTATTCTACTACTGAAACAAAAATTGGCAAATGGATGAACAAAGATTTATATAGAAAAGTTGTAGTAATAGTGGGCTTGTCAGTTAATACAGTTCAATCTACGAATTACGGAATTGATTCAGTAGATCAAATATGGATTGAAAATGCTTTTGTCATTTCCGAGGCTGGGAGAGTAGTTACTATGCCTATGGTTGGCTATGATGGAAGTTTGACTGATAAATGCGATATTTGGTTAGAAAAGAGCGAAGGTGTAATAAAAATGTATTCGAATGGTGGTTGGGGAGCCGATTGGTGGTTTTATGTAATTTTGAATTATACAAAAAATTAAAGAAAGGATAGAAATGGAAAATATAACGTTAGGGCAAGTAGCAACTGCACTTGCTTTTTTAGTTGGTTTTATAAGTTCAATTAAATATATTTTTAGTATGTTTAGCAAACAAATAGATAAAACATTAAATCCGTTAGTAAAAAGAATTGATGATTTGGAACTACAATCAATTAAAACGGATTTGACAAATTTTATCTCAGACGTAGAGCACAATGTTCCAAAAAGTCAAATTCAAAGACTTAACGCACATGAATTATATGATAAATACACTATATTGGGTGGCAATTCTTATATTCATGAGCATTGGGAACAATTGCTGAAAAAAGAAAAAATATAGGAAGGAGGAGAAGAAATGGATATTCAAACAATTATGACTTTAGTTACAATATTAGTTACTTACATTTGTGGTGTTATTGCTAAAAAACATCCAAAGTTCAATAATAAATTAATTCCAGTACAAAATTTATTAATTGGAATTATTGTAGCAGTAATTAACTTTATTATGACTAAAGACTTTAATGGTTCTATTGTAGTAGCTGGTTTACTTACTGGCGGTGCATATGACCTAGGAAAAAATTTAAATGACTTATTGAAAGGAGAATAGGAAACATGGAAATAAAAAAATGTATATTAGTTAATAATTCATGTTATAAGAAAGCATCAAAAATGGTGCCCAAAGGAATTGTGGTACATTCAACTGGTGCTAACAATCCATATCTAAAAAGATATGTTCAACCTGATGATGGTATTTTAGGAAAAAATCAATATAACAATGATTGGAATAGAAGCGGTGTTAACGCTTGTGTTAATGCTTTCATTGGTAAAGACAAAAATGGAATAGTTAGATGTTATCAAACACTACCATTCGATTATATGCCGTGGGGGTGTGCAAGTGGTAAAAAAGGAAGTTACAACTACACACATATACAATTTGAAATATGTGAGGATGCATTGAAAGATGAAAAGTATTTCAATGATGCTTTTGGAGTTGCTATAGATTTTTGTGCTTATTTGTGCAAGGAATATAACATATCTGTAGATAATATTGTTAGTCATCATGAATCTTATCTTAAAGGCTATGGTTCAAACCACGCAGACTGCGATCACTGGTTAAAGAAATTCAACAAAAATATGGATTGGTTTAGAAATGAAGTAAAAGCAAAATTAGAAAAAAAAGATGTTAAACCAGAACCAACAAAACCTAATGCGTCAGATAACTTCCTAGGAGCTAGAGGATATATCAAATTGGGAGATAGGGGTAGTAATGTTGAAAAAATAGCTAACTTCATGTATAAAACATTCCCAGCTTATACATCAAAAGCAGCTTTAGGAAATTATTATGGACCTAATATTCAAAAATCTATAAAAGAATTTCAAAAAAGAACAGGACTTGAACAAGACGGTTGTGTAGGACCTATCACATTAAAAATGCTAGTTAAGTATGGATTTAAATATTAATTAAGACTCAGTCAAAATTGGCTGAGTCTTTTTTTGTGTTTTAATTCTTTGAAAAAAATATGTTAAAAGCATTCATTTTTTTTATATTTTCCTTCAATAAATGAAATGGCGGTAAAAAATGGCGGTAAAAAAATAAAAAAGCCTTATAATAAGGAAATAAAGGGCTTATTTGGTGGACACATTCTCCACCAAATGGAATTTAAAGTCTGTATTTACAGGCTTTTTTATTTTGTCAAACACTCTTTGAAACACACTTTTTTAAAACTATTTTGATATTCATAATAAATTTGATATAATGTTTTTGCAGGTGATTTTATATGCAAAAAAAGAAACTAGATATAATATATGAAGACAAATATTTAATTATTATTAACAAACCCAGTGGTATTTTAACAATATCTAGAGATAATAGAAATGATAAAAATTTATATGATGAAGTTAAAGAATATGTAAAAAAACAAAATCCTAAAAACAAAATATTTATAGTTCATAGATTAGATAAAGACACATCTGGTTTAATAATCTTTGCTAAAAATGAAAAAGTAAAAAGCATTTTGCAAACAAATTGGACAAAAGTTAAAAGATATTACTATGCAGTAGTAAATGGAATAGTTAAAGAAAATAATCATTTAGAAAATTATTTGTTAGAAACAAAAACTCATGATGTTATAATAACTAAAGATAAGAAAAAAGGAATATTAGCAATAACAAATTTTGAAGTCATGGAATATAATAAAAAATACACTTTATTAAATATTGAAATTAAAACAGGTAGAAAAAATCAAATTAGAGTTCAACTTGCAAATATTAAGCATCCAATAGTGGGAGATAAAAAGTATGGTAATAAAGAAAGAATGCCTTTATGTTTGCAAGCTTATAGATTAGAGTTTTTACATCCAATTACTAATAAAAACATAGAAATTGAAATAAAATTACCTAAAAATTTAGAAAATTTAATAAAATAGGGTTGCATTAAAATTTTTAAAGTGCTATAATTGACCCAATCAGTGATGAAGGAATTTACGACTCTGGAGCTGAACCGTTAAATCGCGTTAAGATAAATTAAGTTAAATAAAGGATGGTACCGTGCAAATTGCACTCCTTGGGGTATCATTCTTTTTATTTTTGGAGGGAGATATTATGACATTATTTGAAGAACTAAAATGGAGAGGATTAGTAAATGATATAACTAGTCCAGATGTTGAAGAAGCCATTAACAAAGGAGGCTTAAAGTTTTATATAGGTGTTGACCCAACTGGAGATTCACTACATATTGGGCATTACTGTACTGTAATTGCTACATCAAAAAGATTAATGGAAGGTGGACATACCCCAATAATCATTGCGGGAGGAGGGACAGGACTAATCGGAGACCCTAAACCAAATGTTGAAAGACCAATGATTAGTAAAGAAGCTGTTGCTCACAATATAAAATGCATTCAAAATCAAATTAGTACTATCCTTGGGGGAAAAATTGAAATTGTTAATAATGCAGATTGGCTATGTGAAATGAAAGCAATCGATTATCTTAGAGATTATGGTAAATTCTTTAATATTAATTACATGCTTGCCAAAGACACAGTAAAAAGGAGATTAGATATTGGTATTACGTATACTGAATTTTCATACATGTTACTTCAATCAATTGACTTCTTAAAGTTATATGAAGAACACGGAGTAACAATGCAAGTTGGAGGACAAGACCAATGGGGAAATATCACATCAGGACTAGAACTTATAAGGAAAGTTCATGGTGCAGATGTAAAATGTTATGGATTTACAGTACCTCTAGTAACTAGAAGTGATGGTTCTAAATTTGGTAAAAGTGAATCTGGTGAAGCATTATGGTTAGATATTAACAAAACTAGTTCATATGAGTTATACCAATACTTCATTAATGCAGAAGATGATAAAGTTATTGAATACTTAAAAAAATTAACATTCTTAACTAAAGAAGAAATAGAAGAACTAGAAAAAAGCTTAAATGAACATCCAGAAGAAAGAAAAGCTCAAAAAGCATTAGCAAAAGAAATAATTACATTCTTACATGGAGAAGAAGAATACAAAAAAGCTTTACACATTTCTGAATCATTATTCTCTGATAAAATCTGGGAATTAACAGCAGATGAAATAATTGAAAGTATCAAAGATGTACCTAGATTTGATGTTAAAGATAACACTTTACTAATAGACTTATTAGTGGATAACAAAATTGTTTCAAGTAAAAGAGAAGCCAGAGAAATGATTACAACTGGAGCAATAAGTATCAATAATCAGAAATCAACTGATTTAGAAAAAGTTGTTACAACAAAAGATGCTATTGAAGGCAAAGTTTTACTAATTAAAAAAGGTAAAAAGAATTATTTTATGGGACTTATGTAATAAGTCTTTTTCTTTTTAAAAAAATTTGCTATAATTAACTTAAGGAAGGTAGGAATAAGACAAATAGAAAGAAAAAAGCTAGTGCCTTTTTACAACAGGACTAGCTCCGACTAACCAATCAATAGATATTTTATACTCTTTAGCAATTTGATACAAAAATGCTGTAAGAATTAAAGTATTACCTTTTTCGTAAGCACAAATTGTGGATGGAGAAGTATTAAGGATATTTGCTAAGTCTTTTTGTTTAATATTGTATAAAGACCTAACATAAATAATTCTTTTTCCTATTTCCTTTTTATCTAGAGTAACAAATTTATAAAAAATATCTTTCTTTTTGGATAGCCCAGTTAAGTAATCTAAACTAACATTATAGTACTTTGCTAAAGTAACTAAATGTTTTAAAGGGATAATCTTTTTTCCTTTCTCCCATTCGGCATATGTTTGTTGACGAACACCGAGAATTTCCCCGATATCCCTTTGAGTTAGATTATTATATTCTCTTAACTCAAATAATTTGTCGTTTTCCATTAATTTCACTCACCAGTTTAATTTTCCCATTAAAAAGACAAATATGCATATTTTTACAGACAAATACGAAAATATTTGGTATAATTTAAATAGAAAGAGTGTGATTAGATGAAAGAATACTTAGATTTAAGCCATACACTTGCAAAAAAACAAATGCAAGAAAAGATTGCTCTAGAGTTGGTTTATGAATTTTTAATATTAGATAATAAAACTATGGACATTATAAAAATAGAAGATGTAAATATTTTTACAGATCAAGAATACATGGATTTAGTTGATAGTGCTATAAAAAGTATAAATACTAAAACAAATTTAAATTTAGTAAGAAAGGGTAAAAAAATTATTTTGGGTAAAAGTAATTAGTTAAAAAGTTTAACTTTCATAAATTAATTATGAGAGGAGAGAGTTATGTATCCAAATTATTACCAAAATACAAACCGAGGATTTGTTGTGCCATTTTTGCTAGGAGGTTTAGCAGGGGGAGCAGCAGTTGGTTTAAGTAGACCAAGACCAATTTATAATGTGGCTCCACAAGGAGGAAATATGCCATATACACCTGGAGTTCCATATTACAATAGTTCATATAGTTACTATCAACCAATCCCTAGAGTATATTATTATTAAACCATACTTCGATATGGTTTTTCATTTGCAAAAACTATGCTTAAGAAAAGAAAATAAATAATTAAAGTTGAACCGCCATAACTTAAAAAAGGTAGTGGAATACCAATAATAGGAACAAGGCCAAGGTTCATTCCTATATTAATTATTTGTCCAAATATAAAAATACTTGTAAAAGATATTAAGATATATTTTATAGTATTTTTTTTCATATGACAAATTTTATTAATTAAAAATATATCCATAAAAAGATAACATATAAGAATTAAAAATCCTGTAAAGTAACCAAAATTACTTATAGTAAATGCAAATACAAAATCTGTCGGAGCTTCTGGAATATAAATTGAAACATTACCCAAGCCAGTTCCAAATAATGATGAAGACCCCATGGCAATCAAAGCATTTTCAAGTTGATAACTACTCATAGTTTTAAAAGTGATAAGTCTTTCAACTCTATAAAAGAAACTAGTACCAATTAAACTAATTAATATATCTTTATTAAATAAATAAAGAGTTATAAAAGCACCAATACCAATACCTAATAAAGAAAATAAAATAACAAACCAAAATTTATGAACTTTACTAAAAAGAATAATCATAAAAGCTTCAATAAGAAAAAATATAATGGCTCCGCTATCAGGTTCTAGAAAAACTAAAATTGAAGGTATTAGTGTTACCAAAATAACTTTTAATATAAATATTGTTTCTGATTTTACTCCGGTATTATTAAAAGAAACAGCTATTTTACTAAGCATTATAGCAAGACTTAATTTAGCAAGTTCACTTGGTTGAAAAGAAAATCCTTTAATATTAATCCAAGCTCTTGCACCATTAATAACCTTACCAAAAAGTAAAACATATAAAAGTAATAGTAAAGAAAAAATATATAAAACATTTGCATATTTAAATATTGTTTTATTATTAATTCTTTTAAATAAAATAAATATTATAAAACCTAAAAAATACCAAATTATTTGTTTTACTAAATTATTATTATATAAACTACTTAAATATTTAGCATTATACATATCTAAAAAACTAATAATCATAATTATTAGTAACGGAATAAAGAAAAGTAATTTATTATCTAAAATCTTCTTCATAAAAATAGTATGTGTATTTTTTTCCTATTTATCATAAAATATACTAGAGGTGTGAAAATGAACAAATTACCTAATGTGTTTGCAAGTCCCATAAACAAAAAATTAAATAATTATCAAGATTTATATCGTAGTGATAGAGCTGTAAAAAGTTATAATCCTAAAGATATAAATAAAAAGATTAATGAAATATTTGGTTCACTAAATCATGTTTATAAAAGTAGGGTAAGAATTACTATGGATGATGGTATTCATGAAGAAGAAATCGTAGGTAAAACAAATATTAATTTACTAACAATTGATAATAAATTAATTAAAATCACTGATATTCTTGATATTGAAAAGCTTTAAAAAAAAGTATATCTTAGAGAATTTCTTCGATATACTTTTTTAATTGTTTAGCATTTTTATCAAATATAATTTTTAATTGGTTATCAATTTCTACAATTCCTTTAGCACCAAGTTTTTGAATTCCATCTTTATTAGCTAAACTAACATCTTTTAAGATAACTTTAAGTCTTGACATATTACATTCAGCATTAATAATATTATCTTTACCACCTAAATAAGTTATAAGTTTATTAGCTTCAGCTTTAAAATCTCTTTTAGATAATTTTACAATTACTAATGATATTATAATTAAGATAACTGCAATAATAATATATTCAATCCATGTTTTCAAAATAATCACCTAACTAATTATACTATATTTTTTAAAAAAGTAAAAGTAAAAAGCATACACTAATTTGAAATATTTTCATAAATTAATAATGAAAGTACATGAAAGGGTGAAAGTTTATGAATAGAGAAAGTAAATCATCAGAAGGAAACTGCATAAATGAAATACTATGTGTCATTTTAGTGTTACAAGAAAATGCATGTCCAGATAATTGCTTACAAACTTGCGATAGACCAGTTTTAGGTGGCGGTACTAATTGCTTAATATGTAATACTAGACCAGTAATGCTTTATACTTGTGGTGGAAATGGTACTCCATGGAGCATGCCAATCACTAAAGATTCAACAGCTACTTGTACAGGTTCTTCAGCTACATGTTCTAATGTATTTAGAGTAGAAAAGATTGAAGGAAACTGCTGTACATTTAGAGTTCTTGCTGACAACACTGATGAAACTAGTGTTTATCCATATGTTGCTACAAATGTATTCTTTACAATGGATTGCGATTGCTTATGTTGTATTAGATGTCTATCAGACACATATGTTGATTGTCTTTGCTAATTAAAGAAAACTAAAAAAGCACTTCGTGTGCTTTTTATTTTGTTGTTGAACTATTTGCACTTGCAATAGATGCTAAGGCATTTTGAAGATAATTTGAATATTGTTTCTTAATTTCATCATCTTGAATTTCCATACCATATTCTTTACGATAATGTTGTAATGCATTAAGTCCAACACTATTTTGATTTTTAGAAATATATTTTTCTGCTAAAGTTTCAACAATTTTATCTTTTAAATTTTCTAAAGTATCTTTTTCATAAGATTTAACTTTTAGAATAACATGATATCCAAGTTCAGTAGTTATAACACTAGTTGAATATTCACCATCTTTAAGTTTTTTAGCAGCATTTAACAATTCATCATATTTACTATCTAAGTCACCAAAGTTAACTTTACCTAGAGCACCACCTTTATCTTTAGTGGCATCATCTTTAGAATATTCTTTAGCAAGTTTAGTAAATGCTTCAGTAATATCTTCTTTATTTTTCTTAGCAGTATTTAATTTTTCAATTATTTCATTAACAGTTTTCTTAGCTGCTTCTTCAGCTTTTTTCTTTTCATCAGTTGTTGCCCCATCTTTAACATCAGAAGTAATTAAAATATGATTAATTTCCATATCTCCAATAGCTTCATCTTTGTAATATGCTTCAATTTCTTTATCAGTAATTTTTGTTTTAGCATATTCTTCAATAGCATGACTTTGTAAATTAGCTAAATATAAATAATTTTGATAAGCTTCAATAGTTTGATAACTAGTTTGTTTTTGTAAAGCTGCTAACAACTTATCTTTTCCACCATATTGTTCAATAAATGCATCAATATAAGCTTGGGCATTTTTAGTTGCTGTATCTTTATAATCTTTAAATTCAGTTTCACAAATATATGTATCAATCATAGTAATTAAGGTATTAAGTCCCATTTCATCTTTTAATTTACTATAAAAATCATCTACACTAATTTTATCACCATTTTTAAAACTTACGATAGCTTCCTTTCCATTGTCTAACTTTGGTACTTTGCCACAACCACTAGCAAGTAACATTATTGCACATAACGCAAATATTTTTTTCTTCATTTTTATCTCTCCTCTTTAGGTATTATAACAATTATTTTCTTAATTTACAACGATTTTAAGTATTTTTTGCCCTCACACAATAAAAAATATACCATAAAATACTAGTGAAAAGACAAAATAAAGGAGGAAAGTTTTATGAGTCACTGTGGAAATGGCCTTGGAGCTGCTATAATTTTAGTACTATTCATTCTTTTAATCATCATAGTAGGGGCTTTCATTTAAATTTTTAAATATATAAGGAGGTTAAACAATGAGTTGTTGTAAAAAAGATTGCGACAATACCGGAGGAAACAATTTTACAGCTAGCTATGCATTTATAGTTTTAATACTATTTATCTTACTTGCTATAATCTGGGGTGGAGCATTCTATTAAAAGAGGGAAACCTCTTTTTTTTCCGGACATTTTGTATTATAATGTTGTTAAGAAATGAGGTTAATATGTTAAAGTTAGAAAATGTTAGAAAAACATATGGAAGCCTTGTAGCGGTTGATGACTTATCTTTTACTGTTAAAGATGGAGAAATCTTTGGTCTACTCGGTGAAAATGGTGCAGGTAAAACCACAACATTTAGAATGATTATGGGATTACTTGAACCAGATAAAGGTAAAATTACTTTAAATGGGAAAAAAATTGATTACAAAGAAACTGATAAGATAGGTTTTGTTACTGAAGAACGAAGCTTACTTACGAAACTAACTGTTAAAGAAATGATTGAATACTATGGTGTTTTAAAAGGCATGGATGAAAAAGACATTGATAAAAAATTAGATTATTGGTTAGAAAAATTTGAAATAACAGATTATAAATTTAAAAAAATAAAAGAACTATCAAAAGGAAATCAACAAAAAATTCAGTTTATATCTGCAGTTATAAATGAACCAAAACTACTTATACTTGATGAACCATTCACTGGACTTGATCCAATAAATGTTGGTTTATTAAAAAGTGCTGTCAAAGAATTACAACAAAAAGGATGCTCAATCATATTTTCATCACACCAAATGGAATATATTGAAGACTTCTGTGAACAATTAATTATTTTAGTACATGGTAAAGCTATTTTAAATGGTAGCCTTGATGAAATAAAAGAAAATTATGCCAAGAAAAATGTTTTAATAAAAGGAGAAAACATCAAAGTAAGTGATATTTCTAAAATAAAAGGTGTAACAAGTATTGACAAAAAAGCCAATGAAATAGTTGTTCATATTGAAAATGTTGATGTTGCTCCAAAAGTATTTGATTGTATAAAAAATGCAAATATTTCTAAATATGTTGTAGCAGATGCTCCATTAAATGAAATATTTATTCATTATGTCGGAGGTAAAAATGAGTAAGAAATTTTGGTATTTAACCCGTGTTAGTTTAAAGAAAAAGATTGGTTCAAAATGGTTTTTAATAACTAATATAATTTTAGCTCTAGCAGTTATTGGTATCATTAATATAAATTCTATAATTAAGTTTTTCGGGGGAGACTTTTCTGATAACTTAACAGTTTATGTTATAGATAACTCTAATACATTTAATTATTTTGAAACAACTTTAGATGCTTTAGATGAAGATAACTTAATAAAAATAGAACAAACATCAAAAACAAAAGATGAATTAACAAAAGATTTAGAAAATTCTGAAATAATAGTTATTTTAAATGAAAATGACAGAGAATTTCTAACTAGTGAAATAATTAGTAATGAAACAATAGATAATGGTATTTATCAAGAAATAACTAGTGCCATTAATGCATCAAAATCTACTTTAGGTATGATTAAATCTAATGTAAATCCTGAAATACTCGCAAATATTTCTGCACCAGCTAAAGTAGAAAGAACAATTCTTAGTGATAATGCTAGTATTGATGAAAATATGAATATTGTTATGACTAGTGTATTTCCAACTATAATATTACCATTCTTTATGCTAGTAGTATTCCTAGTTCAAATGGTCGGGGGAGAAATCTGTGAAGAAAAAACAACAAGAAGTATGGAAATTATAATATCAAATGTTAGTCCTAAAATGCATTTATTTTCTAAAGTTTTAGCAAGCAATATATTTGTTATTACTCAAGGGCTACTACTAATAGTTTTTGCAGGCGTTGGCTTACTTATAAATAAATTATTAACAGGAACATCTCCATTAAGTTTTATAAGTAGCATTGCAGGAAACATAGATTTATCAATTCTAACTGACAAATTATTAATTCTTATACCAACAACTTTAATATTAATGCTTTTATCATTCTTTGCTTATTCTGTATTATCTGGAATACTTGCATCAATGACAGTAAATATTGAAGACTTTAATCAATTACAATCACCAGTAATGCTTATCTCAGTAGTAGGTTATTATTTATCAATCACTGCATCAATGTTTAGTGGTTCAACTTTAATACATGTATTATCCTACATCCCATTCTTATCAGCATTCTTAACACCAACATTATATATAATCGGAGAAATATCAGTATTTGAAATATTTATATCAATAATTATAATGGTTTTATTTATATACATTCTTCTTAAAAAAGGATTAAAAGTATATAAAAATGGTATCTTAAACTATTCAACAGATAAGGTATGGAACAGAGTATTTAAATCAATGAAAAACTAAGGGCTGAAAAGCCCTTTTTTATTGGAAAATAACTTGACATTTTAAAAAATAAAATATAAAATATAATCAAAATTTATGAGCGAGGTTGTAATGAAATTAGTATTTCCAAATTTAGAATTAAAAGAACAATATTATGATTTAGTAAAAAGCGCTTTAAGAAATGATGATATATCTGAAATGGGTAATGCATATCGTGAAAATGAAAAATATGAAGATATGTTAATTAGATTAGAAAATCGTAGTAAAGGTATTAATATTTCAAGTAGGGATGTTCCTGCAACCGTACAGTTTATATTAAATGAAAAAGAAAAAGTTGTAGGAACAATTGATATAAGGCATACTTTAAATGACAATTACTTTTCTAGATTAGGTCATATTGCATATTATATAAAGCTTGAAGAAAGAAATAAGGGTTATGCAACCGAAGCTTTAAAATTAGCACTTGAAAAATTAAAAAATGAATATAAAGTAAATAAAGTCTTAATTACTTGTTTAAAAGATAACATTGCATCAAGAAAAGTAATTGAAGCAAATGGTGGAATTTTTGAAAAAGAATTTTATGATGAGATAACAAATAATTATATTCAGAGATTCTGGATAACATTTTAATGTTTAGATAATGAAAAAAATCTAAACTTTTTTTTCTTAAAATTAAGTAAAATCGAGATTAAAGTTGATTTTTTTGTTGATTTCCTGTTATAATGGTCTAGGAAGTGATAAGGAATATGGCAAATTATGATGAGTCATCGATTAAAATTCTTGAAGGTCTAGAAGCAGTTCGAAAAAGACCAGGGATGTATATTGGATCAACTGATAAAAGAGGTATGCATCATTTAGTCTGGGAAATTGTAGATAATGCAATAGATGAAGTAATAAATGGATATGGTAATTATATTAAAGTAATTATAAATAAAGATAAAAGTATAACAGTAGCGGACAATGGACGTGGAGTTCCAATTGGAATGCATGCATCTGGAAAAAGTACACCAGAAGTTATTTATACAATACTTCATGCCGGTGGTAAATTTACTGAAGCTGGTTATAAAGTTTCCGGAGGTCTTCATGGTGTAGGGGCTAGTGTAGTTAATGCCTTATCAAAAGAAATGCAAGTAGTTATTTATCGTGATGGCCTTATTTCTTCAATTGAATTTGAAAATGGAGGACATGTTAAAACTCCACTTCATACCGTAGGTAAAAGTAATAAAACCGGAACAATTGTTAAATTTTTGCCGGATGATACAATATTTAAAAATTGTAATTTTTCATATACAACAATTTGTGAAAGAATGCAAGAGTCAGCTTTTTTACTAAGTGGCCTTACAATCGAGGTTATCGATGAAGAAGATGGACACCAAGCAAAATTTCATTATGAAAATGGTTTAACTAGTTTTATCGAATACATGAATGAAGGTAAAAACACTTTACATAAAGTAATTAATTTTGGTAATACAAAAAGTAAAATTGAAGTTGATGTAGCAATGCAATATACAGATACATATAATGAAAATATTTTATCATTTGTAAATAATGTTAAAACTTCTGATGGAGGAACTCATGAAGTGGGTTTTAAAACTGGTATTACTAAAGCATTTAATGATTATGCTAAAAACAATAATATCTTTAAAGCTAAAGATGGCACCCTTGATGGTTCAGATGTTCGTGAAGGCCTATCAGCAGTTATAAGTTTAAAAATACCAGAAGAATTATTACAATTCGAAGGACAAACTAAAGGAAAATTAGGTACACCAGAAGCAAGAAGTGTAACAGAAAGTATAACTTATGAATCTTTAAAATTCTTTCTAGAAGAAAATAAAGAAGTAGCATCAACTATTCTAGAAAAAGCCATGAAAAGTAAAGTGGCACGAGAAGCTGCTAGAAAAGCTAGAGAAGATGCTAGAAATGGTAAAAATAAAAGTAAAATTGAAAAGAATTTATCAATGAAACTTGCACCAGCTCAAAGTAAGAATCCTAAAATAAATGAGTTATTTATTGTCGAAGGAGATTCTGCCGGTGGTTCTGCTAAAGGTGGAAGAGATAGAAAGTTCCAAGCAATATTACCTCTTCGTGGTAAAGTTATAAATAGTGAAAAAGCATCTTTAGATGAACTTATAAAAAATGAAGAAATAAATACATTAATTCATACTATCGGTGCAGGTATTGGTCAAGAATTTGATGCCTCTGAATCTAATTATGATAAAGTAATAATTATGACCGATGCCGATGTTGATGGAGCCCATATTCAAATACTTTTACTTACATTCTTTTATAGATACATGCGTGGTTTAATAGAAAATGGTAAACTTTATATTGCCATGCCACCACTTTATAAATTGGATTATGGTAAGAAGAAATTTTATGCGTATAGTGATGATGAATTAAATGAAATAAAATTAAACAATACCGGAAAATATAGTATTCAAAGATATAAAGGTTTAGGGGAAATGAACCCTGACCAACTTTGGGAAACAACAATGGACCCTGAAACAAGAAGTTTAATTAGAGTAAGAATTACTGATGCAGCCCTAGCAGAAAAACGTGTCCAAGTCTTAATGGGAGATAAGGTAGAGCCTCGTAAAGAATGGATAAATGAAAATGTTGAGTTTACACTCGAAGATAGTTATAGGGCAGAGTAAGGAGGTTTAAATGGATATAGTTAAAAAAATTGAAGATTATAGCTTAGAAGAAATAATGTCTTTACGATTTGCAGCTTATGCCAAAGAAATTATTCAAGATAGAGCTATTCCAGATGTCAGAGATGGCTTAAAACCAGTTCAAAGAAGAATTTTATACGCTATGTATAAAGCAGGAAATACTGCAGAAAAAGGCTATATAAAATGTGCTGCCACTGTTGGTGATGTTCTAGGAAAATTCCATCCTCACGGTGACTCATCAGTTTATGATGCAATGGTGCGTATGTCACAATGGTGGAAACAAAATCATATTCTCGTAGATATCCATGGAAATAATGGTTCAATGGATGGTGATGGACCTGCAGCATACCGTTATACTGAAGCAAGATTAGCCAAAATAAGTGGTGAACTTTTAAAAGATTTAGATAAATCAACAGTTTCATGGGCTCCAAACTTTGATGATAGATTTCTAGAACCAACTGTATTACCTGCCAAATTTCCTAATTTGCTTGTAAATGGAACGAGTGGTATTTCAGCTGGATACGCAACAAATATTCCACCACATAACTTAGGTGAAATAATTGATGCCACAATTAAAAGAATTGACTCACCAAATTGTTATTTAGATACAATTTTAGAAATAGTAAAAGGTCCAGATTTTCCAACCGGTGGTATAGCATTCGGAAAACAAGGAATAATTGATGCTTTTAAAACAGGTCGAGGCAGAATAATTGTTCAAGCTAAATATGAATTTGTTAAAGAAAAAGGTAAAGAACAAATAATCATTACCGAAATACCTTTTGAAGTTAATAAACAAGCTTGTGTTGCTAAAATTGAAGGCCTTAGAATAGATAAAAAGGTTGAAGGAATATCTGAGGTCCGTGATGAAACAGACAGAACAGGTATAAGAATTGCTATAGATTTAAAAGCTAATGCTAATAAAGATGTTATCATGAAATATTTACTTAAAAATACTGATTTACAAATATCTTATAACTATAACTGTGTAGCAATTGTAAATAGAACTCCGAAGACTTTGGGTATTTTAGAAATTTTAGATGCTTACATAGCCCACAAACGCGAAGTTATAACTAAAAGAACTGAATTTGACTTAGCGTATTACACCAAAAATTATAATATTGCAACAGGTTTAATAAAAGCTATATCAATTCTTGATGAAGTAATAGCGTTAATCCGTGCTAGTAAAAATAAAAGTGATGCCAAAGTTAATTTAGTTAATAAATATAAATTTACTGAAGAACAAGCTGAAGCAATTGTAACATTACAACTTTATAGATTAACAAATACGGATATTGTAGTTCTAGAAGAAGAATGTGAAAAACTAAAAAATTTAATCGAGGAATGCAATAAAATATTAAATAATGAAACAGAACTAAAAAATGTTATGAAATCAGAACTAAGAGAAATTAAGAAAAATTATGCTGTTCCTCGTAAAACTGAGATCAGAGATGAAATTGTTGATATAAAAGTAGATGCTAAAGAAATGATACCAGATGAAAAAGTCATCGTGGTAGTAACAAATGATGGTTATGTAAAAAGAGTAAGCCAAAAGAGTTTCAAAACATCTGAAGAAGAAACAACTCTAAAACCTGGAGACTTTGTAACAGGTAGATTCTTGGCATCAACTAAAGATTCATTATTGTTATTTACCAATTTAGGAAATTATTTATATGTTCCAATTCATATAATTCCTGAAACAAAATGGAAAGATTTAGGAAAACATATAAGTAATACCATTATGATTAAAGAACAAGAAAAAATAATTGCTAGTTTAGTACTTAAAGATAAAAACAAAAATGTAACTTTATTTACTAAGAATGGTTTAACAAAACAAGTTGCCCTTAAGGACTTTGAAGTAACAAGATATTCAAAACCAATGACAGCAATTAAGTTAAAGGATAATGATGAATTAATCAATGCTGATATTTCTAAAGAAGAAGTATTATTTGTAACAAATAATGGTCTAGCCCTAAGATTTAATACAAATGAAATCCCAGTCGTAGGTTCTAAAGCAAGTGGGGTAAAAGGTATAAATTTAAAAGATGACTATTGTATTTATGCAAGTCCAATAAAAAATGAAGAATACTTAAATATTTATACAAATTACAAAACTATTAAAAGATTAAAGTTATCAGATATAACTCCAATATCTAGGGCTAAAAAAGGTAATATGTTATTTAAAAAAGCTAAAACAAAAGATTATAAAATCTTATTTGCTTATCTAACTGAAACAAAAGATGTTAACCTTTATAAAATAGATACAGATATTCATGAACTTAAAAATAGTGATATTCCAATCATGGATATTGCATCAACTGGAAGCCAAGTTAAATTTAATTATGATTTATTTGCCTTGAAAAAAGAATTAGTTGATTTAACTAAAACAACAACTGAAGAACCAAAAGAAGTTGAAGAAATAAAATCAACTAAAAAAGAAGAACAATTATCATTTGATGCATTTATAGATGACTTTAAAATATAATAATAAACTCTCAAATAAATAAGGATTTGAGAGTTATTTATTTTCTTTAACTATATTTAATTTATATTATTATTAGTACAACTTTTCATATTTTTTACATTTGCATATATTATCCTGATAGTGATGGAGCAGAAAATGAAAGTAATATAGTTAAAACATTAAGTCCAATAAATATATCTTCTGTAATACTAATTTCATTCATTAAAAAAAAATAATTATATGTGTTATATTCTTCTAAAACTTTTTTTAACTCATCAAAAAAAGAAACAATTATCTTTTTGTCATCAATTTTTATCATTTTAAAACCTCTATATGTTTTATTTCTTAAAATAATTATAAATAGTTCATTTATCTTAATAAAAAACATAAAATTATACTGGTGATTTATATGAAACAAGAAGAATTTAAAAATTTTGTAAGAACAAAGCCAGAACTTATAAAGTATGTCCAAAATGGTGAAATGACATGGCAAAAATTTTATGAATTATATGATTTATATGGTACTGATGAATCTATCTGGAACAAATATATTTTAAGGGACAGAAGCGGAGTAGAAGATAGTATTTCTAAAATAACTAATATGGTTAAAAATGTTAATGTGGATTCTATTAAAAGCCATATTAACACTGCCCAAAAAGCTATTGATTTTGTCTCTGATTTAACAAAGAAAAATCCTACTCCAAATATTGCGGAAAATCTAACTAAAGGACCAGTTTCTCCACGACCTTTAAATAAGTTCTTTGAGGATTAAATGGAACTACAAACACAAATTTTATTTCGTCAAAATCCTAAATCTTTTGAACTTTTAAAACAAAACTCATATTATTTTAAGTATTTAAACCGAGGAACAATCGATTTTAAAAAGTTTAATTCTGACATGAAAGAAAAATATAAAGAAAGAACAACAGATAAGTTAGAAAGCCTTATGGATAACATGGATTTAATAAGTTCAGTATTAAATGTATTAAAGTAAATTTAAATACACATAATTAAAATAAAGAAAAATTTACATTTTATATAAATTTCTGTATTGACTAAAGAACATAATTATAGTATTATTTAAGAGTAGAGAGGAGTCTATTAATGAAAAAAGATATTAAAAATGTAAGTGGTTTTACTTTAATCGAATTACTAGCAGTTATCGTAGTTTTAGCTATTATAATCTTAATGGCATCAATGGCAGTTATTCCAAGAATGAACCAAGCAAGAAGACAAGTCTTCTCAATGGAAGCTAATGAGGCATTAGATGCAGCATCATCATATTGGTTAGATGCTACTATCAATGGCACAGACACATTTCCAATTGGAACGGAAACTAAATGTGTAACAATTGCTCAACTTAGAACTAGTGGAGATTTTACTGGTGGTAGTGATTATAGTGGTGTTATCTATGTACATAAGAAAGATGCAACTACAAATACATACGAATATGCAATAACTATGGGTAATGGAAATTTAATGGTTGTAAATGCTGGAATTTCTGAAGATGTTAAACCTACAAATGTAAAAGACTATGTTAAAGCAACAATTGATACTGCTATAGCAACATGTACAGATGGAAAAGCTACAAAATTCCCAACAGAATCCGGTGATTAAAAACTTCCAAATCGGAAGCTTTTTTCTTTTATATCTTTATTTATAAAAGATAAAGTGTTATAATGAAAACGGTGATAGAATTTGAAGTTTTTTTTAAGATTTGGAAATATGTTAGTTTTATTTTTAATTCTTCTTCTCGGAATAATTGCATTTTTTAAAACTGATGTAAAAGATAAGTTTATAAAACCAAAATATGAAGAAGTAATAAAAAGTGATATAGATTATGATTCGGATGGTTTAGATGATTATACAGACATATTAAATGGTGCCAAAGAATTTATAAGTACAAAACCAAAATATAAAAGTAAATATTATGATGGAGGATATCCAACTGATGAATATCGTGTTTGTACAGATATAATTTGGTATGCGTTAAAAAATGCTGGATATGATTTTAAAACATTAATTGATGAAGATATTAAAAATAATAAAGATGAATATGATGAAGATGTTGGTGATGAAAATATAGATTTTCGAAGAGTTAGAAATATAAAAGTTTATTTAGACAGAAATGTTTTAAAATTACCAAATGATTCTGATTTTAATCCAGGTGATATTGTAGTATATAAAAAACATATTGCCATAGTTAGTGATAAGGTAAATAGTAAGAATGAAAATTATATATTACATCAACATATGTATCAAGCATATGAGTATGATGGATTATTTAAAAATGAAATTCTAGGACATTACAGATGGAGGCTTAATGATGGAGAAAAATAGTAGAAAAGAAAAATTAGTAAAACAATTATTAAATAGAGATTTTGATGTAACAGATGAAGATGAATTAATTGAAATGTTACTTGATAATCCAACAGCGATTGATTCTGATAAAGAAGAAGATGAAAGAAGAACAATGGGAGATAAACTTGCAGATAAAGTAACAGAAATAGCTGGTTCATGGGGCTTTATTATTGTTTTTTGTTTATTCCTAATTTTATGGATGATTATAAACACTATTATGATTGTGAAATTTGATGAATATCCATTTATTTTACTTAATTTAATTTTATCATGTATTGCAGCATTACAAGCCCCAGTTATTATGATGAGTCAAAATAGAGCAGCTAAAAAGGATAGTTTAAGAAGCTTAAATGACTATAAAACAGATTTAAAAAGCGAACTTATACTAGAAGTTTTACACGAACAAATGAAAGATTTACAAGCAAATCAAAAGAAAATACTAAAAATGCTTGAAGATAAAGATATTAAGTAATATAATGTATTAAGTGGTATATATGAAAATAAAAAAACAAGTTGAATTTAACAATTTAATTAGTGATATATTAAAAAATGAAGAAGTTATATCTTTAAGATATGAATATCATCATGGTATTTCTAGATTAGACCATTCTTTAAGTGTTGCAAAACTTACATTTAATTTATGTAAATTATTTAAAATAAATACAATTAAAGAAACAACAAGAGCAGCTTTACTTCATGATTTTTTTCATAATAGAGAAGACTCTAGTTTTAAAGGTCACCCAAAAACAGCTTTAGAAAATGCTAAAAGAGAATTTAATATCAATAAAATGCAAGAAGATATAATTTATAATCATATGTTTCCGGCAACGTTAAGGTTTCCTAAGTATAAAGAAACATGGTTAGTATCGGCCTCAGATAAATTAATAGCAATTAAAGAGTGCACCAAGTATAAAATACCAATGAAAATCGGTGCAACATTCTTATTTTTATTTGAATTTATGATTATTCAAAGATAATTTACTAAAAAGGATAGATTAATCTGTCTTTTTTTTGTATAATATCCTTATAAGGAAGTGGTAGTATGTTAAAAGAATTTAAAAAGTTTATTGCTAGAGGAAATGTTTTAGATTTAGCAGTTGGGGTTATAGTAGGTGGAGCATTCTCATCAATTGTAACTAGTTTAGTTAATAATATATTTACCCCCGTAATAGGGTTAATCGTTGGTGGTGTTGATTTTTCTAGCCTTTCCATAACTTTTCGCGATACAAAAATTATGTATGGGGCTTTCATTCAAAGCGTAATTGACTTTTTAATTGTGGCATTTTGTTTATTTATTGTGGTAAAAGCTGTTAATAAAGTTACTCATAAAAAGGAAGAAAAAAAACCAGAACCAGCTAAAAGTGCTGAGTTAAAAACTCTAGAAGAAATAAGGGATATATTAAAAAATGACATACAAAGCAAGTAATGGAAAAGAAATAGAAGTTGTAATAATTAGAAAAAATAATAAAAATATTTACTTCAGAGTTAAAAATGATTTAAAAATATATGTAACATGTCCAATATATTTAGGAATAGAAAATATTTTAAAAATGATAGAAAAAAATGAAGAAAGTATTTTAAAAATGTATGACAAGGCATATGAAAATTCTAAGGATAATGAGTTATTCTTATACTTAGGGGAAAAATATTTTATTGAAATAAAAGAGACAGAAATAGGTATAAGATTTGATGGTGATACAGTTTATGCTCCATCAATGAAAGCTTTAGAATTGTTTTACAAAACTGAAGTCCAAAGAGTATTTACATCTGAGGTAGAAATTGCAAAAAAATGTTTTTCTAATTTACCAGAGTTTACTTTAAAGTTTAGAAGTATGCTAACTAGATGGGGAGTATGTAATCCAAGTAAGAAAACAGTTACTTTAAATACTGAACTATTAAAAAAAGATATTGACTTATTAGATTATGTTATCATTCATGAATTATGTCATTTTTTTGAAGCAAATCACAGTAAAAATTTTTGGCATCTAGTGGGACTTGCATATCCGAATTATAAAGAAGCAAGAAAGAGGTTAAAAGGATGAAAATAACAAGTATGCATAATGATTTAGTTAAGTATTGGGTTTCCTTAAAAACTAAAAAGGTACGTGATAAAGAAAGAAAGTTTATTGTAGAAGGTGACCATTTAATTAATGAAGCAAGAAAAAATAATTTAATTGAATATATTATAAGTTGTGTAGATGAAAATGCAGATTATTTTGTAACTAAAGAAATAATGGAAAAAATAAGTGACCAACAATCAATAAGTTATAATATCGCTGTAGTTAATTTTATTCCTGAAGATAGTATTAATGGTAATGTTTTAATATTAGATAATTTGCAAGACCCAGGAAATTTAGGAACAATCATAAGAAGTGCCACTGCATTTAATATAAATACTATCATTTTAAGTAATGATTGTGTAGATTTTTATAATCCTAAAGTAGTGCGAGCTACCGAAGGTATGATATTTAATTTAAATATTATAAGAAGAAATTTGAGTGAAATAATTCCAACTCTAAAAAATATTGGTTATAAAGTAATTGGTACAGACGTAAAAAAGGGATTTGATGTAAGAAATATAAAAAAAGAAAATATTGCTATTGTGATTGGTAATGAAGGTAGTGGTATGAAAGATGAAACTAAAAATATGTGTGATGAATTTATAAATATAAAGATGATGGATACGTGTGAATCTCTAAATGCTGGAGTTGCTGCAAGTATCATAATGTATGAGGTATACCATGAATGAAATGATTTATATAGGAAAAACAGTTAGTACTTTTGGTATAAAAGGAGAACTCAAAGTAATCAGTGATTTTGAATATTGTGATAAAGCATATAAAGTTGGTAATAAAGTTCTTATAAATAATACAGAACATATCATCAGTAGCATTCGTTATCATAAAATTTATGTTTTACTTAAAATAGATAATTTAAATAATATAAATGATATTTTAAAATATGTTGGTTTTAATATTTATATTAAAAGATTAGATTTAAATCTTTCAAAAGATGAATTTCTTTATAAAGATTTAATAAATAGTGAAGTAGTAGATGAAGATGATACAAAATTAGGTAAAATAATTGAAGTTGTAAATGGCATAAATGTTTTAATAAAAGTAAAGGGAACAAAAGAATTTTATATTCCACTAATAGATAATTATGTAAAAAGATTTGATTTAGATAAAAAAATATTATATACTAAAAATGCTAAAGAACTAAATTTTTAAGGAGGGTATATGAAAATAGATATTTTAACACTATTTCCAGAGATGTTTGAAGGCTTTATTAATACATCAATAATCAAAAGAGCCATAGAAAAAGAAAAAGTAACTATAAATTTAATTAATTTCAGGGATTATTCTCCTTTAAATAATAAACAAGTTGATGATACTCCATATGGTGGAGGTTCAGGTATGATTTTAAGGTGTGAACCAATATTTGAATGTTTAGATAGTCTTGATACGAGTGATGCTTACATAATTTTATTAAGTCCAGAAGGAACAAAATATAAGCAAAGTGTTGCTAAAAGATTATTAGAGCATAAACATTTAATTATTATCTGTGGTCATTATGAAGGTTATGATGAAAGAATCAAAACTAGAGTTGATGAAGTTATTTCAATCGGAGATTATATTTTAACGGGGGGAGAAATACCAGCGATGGCTATAACAGATTCTATTACGAGACTAATCCCTGGAGTAATAACTAATAAAAGTCTTCTTGATGAATCATTTAATGATTCACTCTTAGATTATCCTACCTATACTAAACCTGCAGAATATCGTGGTTTAAAAGTTCCAGATGTCTTAACGAGTGGAAATCACCAAAAGATAAATGAATATCGCGCCACTTCTAGAATAGAAAAAACCAAAGCTTTAAGACCAGACTTAATGGAGGATAACAATGACTAATTATATTTTAAAAAATACTAAGAAAGACCATGAAGTTTTATTATATCAAGAAAAATTTAGTTACAAATTTAGTCCTAAAAAAGGATATAAAGAAAGCATTGAAGTAACAGTCTTAGATAATGAAATGTTAAATCCTCTCTGGGAACATAAATTAAATAAAGAATATGAAAAACTATTAAAAATAATTTATGCTTTAGTTTCTAATGATGATACTACTAGTGACGATGTCTTGGTGGCATATACAGAAATAAATCGTATAAAAGAGTATCTCCTATCTTTAAGGAAAAAAGGATTAAAAAAAGAAATATTAGAAAAATATGTTAAAAAATTATATATTTTAGAATTAGAATTAAAAAAAGTACATGTAATGGAATTAACAGAAGAAATAGGAAAGGGAAGATAATTATGAAAAATAAAACTAGTTTAATTTTAATATTTGCATCATGCGCAGCAATCGGAGTATTTTTATACTTAGCATATTTTAGAAATGTGACAGTTTCATTTGTTGCTAAGATTGGGGCTGGAGTTGCTCCCGTATCTGTACGTGTTGGACAAACTATTAGTGAACCAACGGCTCCAACAAATGAAGAATATGAATTTCTAGGTTGGTATTTGGATGGAGAAAAGTTTGATTTTAACACACCAATTAAAAAGAATATTACTCTTGAAGCAAAATGGCAAAAAGTGGAGAAATAACACAAAAATTAATAAAATTTTCGATTTGGTGTAAAAAGCATTAATATTTTGCAATTAGTAACAAGTTAGAATTTAAAAATATAAAAATGTCGCAAAATTAAAAGGTTAATGACAACCAAATGTCAAAATCGATTAAAATATCTTGAAAACCAATTTAGTTTTTGATAAAATTAATATCATGAAAGATAGAAAAATTAATTTAACAGGTATATCAGTAATAAGTGTTGTTTTATTACTAATATATATTTCTGTTATGATAGCATTTTAAACTAAACACTCAAGTATAATTAACTAGGGTGTTTTTTTAATGAAACTAATTGCACATCGAGGATTATGGAGTAAAGATGTAAAAGATAATTCTTATGAAGCTTTAAAAAATGGTTTAGAAAGTAACAAATATATTGGAATTGAGTGTGACATAAGAACAACACTTGATAATAAATTTATTATTTATCATAATTCTTTATATAATGGAGCTTTAGTTAGAAATACATATTTTAAAGATTTAAAAAATATTTCTTTACTTGAAGATTTACTTAAGATAGAAACAGATAAAATAATACTTTTAGAAATAAAAGAAAGAGATATAAATAAGAAAAAATTATTAAAATTACTAAATAAATATAAAAGAAACTTTTATATAATGTCTTTTCATAATAATGTTATTTTAGAACTAAGAGATTTAAATTCCAATTATAAGTATGGAGTTTTAAATTACATTTTAAATAGTAAAAGTGATTATGATTTAGATTTTATATGTTTACTTGATGGTATTACAACAGATAAATTAATTAAAAATTTTACAAAAAGAGGTATTGAAGTAATAATTTATGGCACAATTAAGTTAAAAAAAGATGTAAAATATATAATAGATGATAATAAATTGCAAAAAAGTTAATAAAAAATATAAATTTTAGTGTATAATTGTAGTAGGTGATTAATAAATGAAGATAATTGTATCAGCTGGAGGTACTGGTGGTCACATTTATCCGGCCTTAGCAATAATAAAAAAGTTTCAAGAACGTGAAAGTAATTTAGAAGTTTTATATATTGGTACTCATAATAGAATGGAAAAAGATATTGTACCTAAAATGAATATTAGATATGAAGCATTAGAAATATATGGTTTTAGTAAAACTAATATAGCTAGAGATTTTAAAAATATCTTTTTAATTAACAAAGCTATTAATAAATGTACAAAAATAATGGAAGAATTTAAGCCAGATGTTGTTATTGGTTGTGGAGGTTATGTAACATATCCAGTTATTAAAGCAGCCAAAAAGTTAGGAATTAAAACATTTATCCATGAACAAAACAGTATCCCAGGTAAATCAAATATTCATTTATCTAAACTAGTTGATTTAGTGGGTATATCATTTAAAAATAGTGAAAGTTATTTTAAAAATGCTAAAAAGGTTGTTTATACTGGTAACCCATGTGGAGAAAATGCCTTAGCAATTAAAAAAACATCAAAAGTAACTTTAGGTTTTAAACCAACAGATAAATTAATTATTATAGTTGCAGGTTCTCTAGGTAGTGAGACATTAAACAACAAGTTCAAATCCTTTTTATGTAGTATTGATAATGAGTCATACAAAGTTTTATACATAACAGGAAATAATTATTATGAAGAATTTATACGTGATGCCAATTTTTCTAAAAATGTTAAAGTTGTACCATATTATGATAACTTAGCAAGTATAATGAAAGATGCCTATTTAATTATTTCCAGAGCTGGAGCATCAACTATATCAGAAATATTATCTTTAAAAGTTCCAAGTATTTTAATACCAAGCCCATATGTTGCAAATAATCATCAATATTATAATGCCTTAGATTTAGTAAATTTAAAAGTCGCTGAATTAATTGAAGAAAAAAACTTAAATGATAACATTATTAAAGTCATGGTAAATGAACTTGTATACAATGATAAATTATATAATGAATTTAAAAATAATTTAGAAGCCTTGAATACTAAAGAATCTTCGAGTATAATTTATGATGAGATAAAGGAATTAATAAAATGAAATATGAAGAAAATGTTGATTTAAAAAAATTAAATACGTATCATATCGGTGGCAGTGCTAAATATTTAATTAAACCAAATGATTTAGAAGAATTAATGAATGTTTTAAATGAATTAAATAATAAAAATATTAAGTATTATATTCTCGGTGGTGGTTCGAATGTTTTACTCCCAGATGAAGATTTTGATGGTGCTATTATTAAACTTGATAAATTAAATACATTTCTAATAAAAAACCAATTTGTTTTTGCTTGTGCTGGCTTATCATTAAATGAATTTGTTAAAAAAACATTAGATAATGGTTATATAAATTTTGCAAATCTTTATGGTATTCCCGGTTTACTTGGGGGAGCAATAATTGGTAATGCCGGAGCAAATGGTACAGAAATATTTGATGATTTAAAAGCTGTTTTAGTATTAAAAAATAATTTAGTGACCCTTATGAATAAAACAAATATTAAGTATGAATATCGTAATACAGAATTTAAAAATAGTAATATAATTATTATCGGTGCCATATTCAAATTAGAAAAAGGAGATACTAAAAAAGCCTGGGATAATATAAAAGAAAATTTAGAAAAAAGAAAAAATAGCCAACCTTTAGAATATCCATCAGCAGGTTCAGTATTTAAAAATCCAAATGGCTTATCAGCAGGTAAATTAATTGATGAATGTAACTTAAAAAATATTTCAGTAGGTGGTGCAAAAGTAAGTAATAAACATGCAAATTTTATTATTAATGAAAATAATGCCACAAGTAAAGATATAAAAGATTTAATAAATAAAGTAAAAGAAGAAGTAAAGAACCAAAAGAATATTGATTTAGAACTAGAACAAATAATAGTAAAGTGGTGAAATAATGGAAAAGAAGGTAAAAAAGAGACTAAATAAAAAAGCATTATTAGTAATATTACTAACATTATATTTATTTATAATGGCTTTTTATTATTGTTTTAATTTACCTATAAAAAGTATTGTTATAAAAGGAAATAATACTATTACAGATAACAATATAATTAAAGATGGAAATATAAAAAGTTATAATAAAATATTTAGTTTAAATACTAAAAAAGTAAAAAACAATATCTTAGAAAATAAAGCTATAAAGAGTGTTAAAATAAACAAATATTTAAATGGAACTCTTTTAATAACAGTAACTGAACAAAATGTATTATTTTATAATGCTTTAGAAAAAGTATATGTTTTTGAAGATGGAAGTAAAATAGATAATATAAAAAATACTTTAAATATACCTATACTTATTAATTATACACCGAGTGATATTTATGATAATTTAATAAAAAAATTAAGTAATATTAAAATAGATATTTTAAAACATGTCAGTGAAATAGAATATTCACCAGATATAAAGAATGAAAAAGTAATAGATAAAAATAGATTTTTACTTAGAATGAATGATGGTAATTATGTATATATTAACTTAGCAAATATGAATAATTTAAATAAATATGAAGAGATATATACAACATTAGATGAAAATAAAAAAGGAATATTAAATTTAGATAGTACAAGTAAAGGAGTTGTATTTCAACCATTTGATTTATTAAAAGAAAAGGAAGAAACAAAAGATGAATTATCAGAATGAATTAATTAAATTAATAAAAGAATTAGATTATAAACCAAAATTATTACTTCATAGTTGTTGTGGACCATGTTCTACTCAAGTGCTTAGTTTTTTAGCACCATATTTTAATATAACAGTATTTTATTATAATCCAAATATTGAACCATACGAAGAATATTTAAAAAGAAAAAATGAACAAATTAGATTTATAAAAGAATTTAAACATGAAAATATTAATTTTTTAGATTGTGATTATGATAATAATATTTTTAGAAATAGTGTAGTGGGTTTAGAACAAGAAAAAGAAGGACAAGCTAGATGTCCAGTTTGTTTTAGAATAAGACTTGAAGCAACTGCCAAAAAAGCCAAAGAGTTAAATTATGATTATTTTGGAACAACCCTAACAGTAAGTCCATATAAAAATAGTAAACAAATAAATATATTAGGAAGTATTTTACAAGATAAATATAATATAAAATACTTATTTAGTGACTTTAAAAAAGGTGATGGTTATAAAAAATCAATAGAATATTCCAAAGAATATAACTTATATCGCCAAGATTATTGTGGATGTTTATTTTCAAAAAATGATAATTAAGTGTTTATGTTAATAAAATGTAGATAGTGTTAATAACTTTCTACGTTTTTTAAATACTAAATTTTGCTAAATACTAAATTTGTGATATACTAAAATTAGTTTTATGATTATGAAAATAAAAAGAAAATTTGGGGTACAAAAAAATTCGGAGGTTAAGTGTTTATGAAAAATGAAATAATTTTATTTGAAAATCAAAATGTTAAATTAGAAGTAAATATGAAGGATGAAACTGTATGGTTATCTTTGGAACAATTATCAACATTATTTGATAGAGATAGAACGGTAATAAAAAGACATATTAACAACATTTATAAAGAAAAAGAATTAAATGAAAAAGAGGTATGTGCAAAATTTGCACATACCACAACACATGGTGCTTTAGCAAACAAAACTCAAACTAGAGATATAGATTACTATAACCTCGATATGATTATAAGTGTTGGTTATCGTGTTAAATCACAAAATGGTATTGTTTTTAGAAAATGGGCAAATAAAATTTTAAAAGATTATATGTTAAAAGGTTATGCTATAAATCAAAGAAGATTAGAGTATTTAGAAAAGGCAGTTAAGTTAATTGACATAGCTAATAGAGTAGATGAAAAATTTGAAAATAGTGATGCAAAAGAAATTTTAAAAGTAATTGGAAAATATTCTAAAGCCTTAGACCTACTAGATGATTATGACCACAAATCTTTAGAAAAACCTAAAGGAAGTAATAGTGAAAAACAAATAAAATATGACGATTGTATAAAGATAATTAACAAATTAAGATTTAATGAAGAAAGTGATATATTTGCAATTGAAAGAAATAAAGGTTTAGAAGCAATTATTGGTAATATTTATCAAACATTTGATGGAGTAGATGTATATAAAAGTGTTGAAGAAAAAGCAGCTAATTTCCTATATATGATTGTAAAAAATCATGTTTTTGTTGATGGAAATAAAAGAATCGCAGCAACGTTATTTATCTATTTTTTAAACTTTTATGATATCCTATATAAAGATAATAATCATGTTGTTGATAATAATACTTTAGCTTCTTTAACATTACTTATTGCACAGTCAAATCCAAAAGAAAAAGAAGTAATGATTGATTTAGTTATGAACTTTTTAAATTAATAAAATTTTAAAAGTTAGAAGAATTGCTATAAAATATAAAAATTTTTATTGAATAAAATACCATTTTATTATATAATAATAATTAAGGTAAGAAGGTGAGTATCAATGCAAAATAAAAAACAAATAATATTAAGTATTATTGCCATAGTTACCCTTGCTATTTTAGTAATCGGGGCATCATTTGCTTATTTTGCAGCTCAAGGAGATACTTCTGCTCAAACTTCTGCAACTGTTAAAACTTACACTGTCGATGTTTTTTCTTTTGAAACCGGAGACCCAATAAGTTTTTCTTTAAATCAAGAAAACTTTGCAAGTGGAGTAGGTAATCAAACTGGAAGTACTTTTGCTAAAGCTATTCTTACTGCCAATAATAAAACAAACACAGCAACAGACCATTATAATTTGTATTTAAATATTTCTGAAAATACTTTTACATATACTCAAAATGAAAATACTCCAGAAATATTACTTACCATAACTGATGGAACAAATCCTGTAACTAACATTACATCACTTACTTATAAAACAGTAACCGATGGCAAAGGAAACTCTATATCAGGTTATGATATCACAAATAAAACAGGATTAATCGAACTTTTTAGTAATAGAGAAATAACTACAACCAGTACCAAAACAGAAAATTGGAACATAACAGTAACATTTATTAACTATAATGCAGACCAGTCAAAAAATGCCGGCAATACTTTTAGTGGCAAGATGTTAATCCAAAAAGAAGAATATAAATTACCAACATTAGCAGAATACGTGATATCACAATACACAGGAACTCAAGGGGAAAATTCATTATACTATCATAACTCAAATTTAACCAATGGAGCAGGTGATAATTCATATAGATATGCCGGAGCAAGTGAAATGGTAAATAATTTTGTGTGTTTTGGCTCAACAGAAACGCCATGCCCAACAGATAACCTCTATAGAATAATCGGAGTATTTGGAGATAATTATCATGGAGTAAGTGGAAAACAATTAGTAAAACTAATCAAATATGATTATGCAACCAGTGCATTACTAGGAACAGATGGAGATTATTATGGTTCAGGAACACCAGATTCATCTTACTACAAAGGAAGTTTGACAACAATAAATAGATATTATTGGAATTATAAAGCAGATACATCAAACTACAATAATACATGGAGTAATTCTTTATTGAACAAAACAAACTTAAATACGAATTTCATAAACAATATAGGAAGTACATGGGTAAATAAGATAGCAACAACGACGTGGAAAGTCGGCGGAAATACATCTGAAAATATACAACTTGTAGTGCCAGAAACAGCATATCAAAATGAGGTAGTAAATCCAGTAACAACAAATACAACAGATAATGCAACAACATATAGTGCAAAAGTAGGTTTAATGTATGTAAGTGATTATGGATTTGGCGCAGTTCCAGAAGCATGGACAACTACATTAATCAAGTATTATGGAAGTGTGAATGGTACAACAATATGGTCACAAAACTGGATGCACATGGGATTTATTGAATGGACTATTTTCCGTAATGCGAACGGTTCGGACATTGCGTATTCTGTGTCCGAAAATGGTAACATGAATAGCGGCCTTGTGGGCGAATCCGCTCGTGGCGTGCGCCCGACCTTCAGTCTTGCATCTTCAGTAACCTATGCTAGTGGTGATGGAACTCAATCTAATCCAATTCGTATAAATTAAAAATTATATAAATAATAAGAAAGGTGATAAAAGTGAGCAAAAAAGCTACAAATATTATATTAATTATTTACGTTATAGCGCTAACTGTGCTGGTAATCGGAGCAACTTATGCTCATTTTACCTATATAAAAGTATCGAGAGTTTCTCCAAAAGTTGATGTTGAAGCAGCAACATTAAATTACATTATGTTTGATATTGGTTCGCCGATATATATAAATCCAACTACTGAAAACTTTACTGAAGGTATGGATAACTTAACCGGTGAAACATATGCAAGTGTATTTTTAAAAAGAGAAAATGGTACAGAAGTATCTAAGTTAAAATATAATTTATACTTAGAAATAAGTGATAATAGTTTAACATACTCCACTGCTAGTAAAACTCCAGAACTTTTACTAAATGTATATGACCCAGATGGAAATGAAGTAAAAGAAATTGAAGGTTTAAAATATGTCACAATTAAAGATGGTAAAAACAATGAAATAAGTGGTTTTGATATAACTGAAGGACTAGGAAGATATTACATTACTAAAAGTAGAGAAATATCTACAACTAATGAAATAACAGAAAAATGGGATGCCAAAGTAACATATGTAAATTTAAAAGAAAGTCAAGATGGCAATTTAGAAAAAGTATTAAATGGATTAATACGTATAGAAAAGGCGGAGGAGTAATGGATTTTGAAGCAAAAAAGAAAGAATATCAAGGGATACTAGTAGAAGAATATAGAATGTTACACAAAGAGGAAACAGATGGCTTAACAGATGAAGAAGTTGCTTTAATGAACCCTCTAAGTGATGCTGATATTACTATGTTAATTGCTGATGAACTAAATAAAATGAATATAAGAATAGTTGAATTAGTTCATGATATTAACTTTTGCGATGAAAAGATGAAAAATCCAAATACATTTCATCAAGAAGTAATGGAGTTAAGACAAGATAAAATTCAAGCCGAAAGAGAACTTGAAGATTTAAGAATAAAGTTTGATGAACTAAAAAAAGTTGTGGGGGATAGAAATAATGAAAGAGGTACAAGTAGATAAATTCTTTGGTTTCTTAAAAAATGAACTTAATTATTCAGAACTTACTATAAAAAGTTATCAGTTAGATTTAACTGATTTTTTTAGATTTTTAGAAAAAAGTAAGAAGAATTATTTAAATATAAATAATGAAGATGTAAGAGATTATTTAAAGTATTTAGATAGTTGTAAGTTAAAAAATAGTACTATTTCTAGAAGAATAAGTACATTAAGAACATTTTATAATTATTTACTTGATGAAGGCAAAGTAAGTAGTAATATATTTAAAAATGTTAAAAATCCTAAGTTAGAAAAGAAATTACCTAACTATTTAAATTATAATGAAATGGAAGAATTACTTAATTCAATTGATACATCAACTATTGAAGGATTAGAAAGAAGATTACTAATAGAAATGTTTTATTCAACTGGTTGTCGTGTTAGTGAAATAATAAATATTAAAATAAAAGATATAGATTTTACCAATAATACGATAAGAATAATGGGTAAAGGAAGTAAGGAACGTATTGTATATTATGGAGATTATGCAAGTAATTATATGAAGAGTTACTTAAGTAAAAGAAAGTGTAATAAATATTTATTTGAAAATAAAAATGGTGATAAATTAACAATCAGTGAAGTTGAATTAATTGTAAAAGATATTATGAAACATATATCAATTAAAACTCATGTTACACCGCACACTTTAAGACATACTTTTGCTACACATTTACTTAATAATGGAGCAGATATTAAAACTGTGAAAGAACTTTTAGGGCATGCCAATCTAAGTACAACTGGAATTTACACTCATGTTTCAAGTGATAGATTAAAAGATGTTTATTTAAAAAGTTTTAAAAGATAAAAGATATGTAAAGTATACGTAAAGTATATATACATATCTTTTTTTTTATGGTAGAATAATTGATGAAAGGAAAGATTAACATGAAAAAATTATTGGAATGTCAAGACTTATGCAAAAGTTTTGGAAAAAAACAAATATTAAAAAATGTTTCATTTGAACTTGATGAAGGTGATATATTAGCTTTTATTGGTCCGAATGGAAGTGGTAAAACAACTACCATAAAACTAATATTAGGATTACAAGGAATTGATAAAGGAAGTGTTAATATCAATGGTTATGATATTAAAAAGGACTTTGTTAAAGCCATTGAAAAAGTCGGAGCAATTGTTGAAAATCCTGATACTTACATGTACTTAAGTGGTTGGGATAACTTAAAACTAACTGCAAATATGTACAAAAATATTAGTGATGAAGCTATTAAAGATATTGTTAAACTTGTTGATTTAGAAACTAGAATTCATGATAAAGTTAGCAAATATTCTTTAGGAATGCGTCAAAGACTAGGAATTGCCAGAGCTCTAATTAATAAACCAAACATCTTAATATTAGATGAACCAACTAATGGTTTAGACCCTGAAGGAATTAAAGATTTAAGAAATCTTTTAAAAAAACTAGCTAAAGAAGGAATGGGTATTTTAATATCCAGTCATAACTTAGCAGAACTAGAAAGCTTCTGTAATAAAGTTCTCATAATAGATAATGGTACAATTATTGAAACAAGTGAAGTAAAAGAATTTAAAAATAATGATAATAAATACGTCTTTACGGTAAGTTCTACTGAAAAACTAGATATTGAAGGTATATATGAAGTAAGTAAAACTAAGTTTAGTTTTAATGGAGATAAAGAAAGTATTGCTAAAATAGTTAAAAAGTTAGTTAAAGAAAATATTGATGTTTATGAAGTAAAAATGCAAGAATTAACTCTAGAAGAAGCTTTCTTAAAGAAGACTGGAGGTAAGAAAAATGTTTAAATTAATTAAAAATGAATTATTTAAAATATTACATAAGAAAAGTACCTATATTGTTATAATTATAACAGCTTTATTTATGGTTTTAGTATCATTTATAATGAGTAAAAATAATATTTATTATAGTTATACTGAAAATTATTTTGATGGAACTAATTCAAGTGGTATTGATGCCAAAATAAGTGAAGAAATGAATGCATTATACACAAAGTATGATGATAAAACATGGCAATATTATGTAATGGATGATATGTATAATATAATATCAAATTATTATTATAATGACCAAGATGAAAATATTACTAAAGTTTATAATGAAGCTAAAGAAGCAATTTCTAAAGATGATTGGAAATACTTTGTAAATAAAGATTTAGCTGAAGAAAAAGAAAACTTACAAAGTTTGGAAGAAAGTTTAAAATATGCAAGTGATAAAGACAAAAAAGAATTAGAAAATAATATTTTTGTAACTAAAGTAGCAATAGAAATGTATGAATATCGATTAAAAGAAAATGTGAGTTATGGAAATGATTATATAAATGATGCTATTAATAGTGTTAGAAATTCAGCAAGTTCTGTTAAAACTTATGAAACTACTACTAATAAAACAACTAAATCAGACTTAGAAGAAGCTGTAAAAGGGTATTATAAAAGTAGGTATATTTTAGAAAATAAAGAGGATATTAATAATACAAGTGATTTAAGATATTTAATGACTAACTTTTATAGTGAATATATCTTCCTAATCCTTGTGTTTGGTGTTATGATTGCTGGAGCTATAGTAAGTGAAGAATATAACAAAGGAACAATTAAATCATTGCTAATAACTCCCTATAAAAGAAGTAGTATTTTACTTGCTAAATTTATAACTGTAATTATTTCAACTCTTTGTTTTATAGTTATTGCGTACTTAATGCAAATATTTATTGGTGGTTTATTCCTAGGTTTTGGTTCTCTAAGCCATCATGTTGTAGAATATAATTTAGCAACAAAATCATTGGAAGTAATGAGCTTATTTAAATATGTATTATTATATACTGCAGCAACACTTCCACAAATAATACTACTTGTAACTCTAGCTTTTGCAGTATCAACAATTATTGGTAACACAGCCCTTGCAATAGTGATTACTTTCGCTGGAGTGATTGGTTCACAAATAGTCAATATGTTTGCAACTATGGATAAATTTAAATTCTTAAATTATTTTGTAACAACTAACTGGGAATTTAATTATTATTTATTTGGGGGAACAAATCCATACGGACCAAGTATAAAACATGCAATTATTGTATGTTTAGTATATTTTTTTATTATGATTGTAGCATCATTTATTGTATTTAAAAAGAAAAATATAAAAAATATCTAATAAGGAGCAACATAATGAAGAAAAGAAAAAAATTAAAATTAAAGAAAAGTGTAATATTCTTAAGTTTAATCGTCATAGTAATACCTATGGCCTTTTCTTCATTTAAAGTCTTTTCTTATGCTGTGCCTGTTACAAATTTAAATGAAAAAAATAACATAATAAATGATTATGTAAAAAGTATACGTAACTTAGTAGAAGAAAGAGAAATAGATTATAAATATGTAAATGTAGTTAGCTTAGAAGATGATAGATATATATCAAAGTTATTTAATTTTAAAACTGGAGAAGAAGTAAGTATTGAAAATATTATAAAACCAGAAAAAGTAGTAGACTTCTGGGATAAAGTAACAGAATTGCTTTATTTAAAATATCCCAAATTTATAGCAGATGTCTTAAGTAAAAATGATAAAACTAATGCTTATTATGTAAAAGAAAATGAGTTAATAATTTATTATTATGATTATCTGATAGAACCATTTATAAATGAAGAATTATCTTTACATGTTAATTTTAATGAAATAAAAGAATGTATGGATATAACAGTTAAGTTAGATAAAACATATGAAAAAGAAGATGGTAATAAAATAGATTTAAACAAAAAAATAGTGGCATTAACATTTGATGATGGACCGGGACCTTACACAAGTAGGTTAGTGGATATTTTAAATGATAATAAAGCTCGTGCTACATTTTTTATGTTAGGTAAGAAATTATCTATATATAAAGATGAAGTAAAAAAAGTATATGATAACAAAATGGAAATTGGGTATCACTCATATAATCATAAAAGTTTTAAAAGAGAAAAATTAGAAGATATAAAAGAAGAATTTACTAAAAGTAATGAAGTTTTACAAAGTATTACTGGTGATACTTTTCATTTAATAAGACCACCATATGGAAGTATTAATGAAAATATCAAAGAAAGTCTTGATGCAACATTTATATTATGGAATGTTGATACCGAAGATTGGAGACATAAAAATAAAGAATATTTAAAAGAATATGTTTTAGAAAAATCTAATGATGGAAGTATAATTTTATTTCATGATATTCATGAGTCTAGTGTTGATGCTATAGAGTATTTATTACCATATCTTTATGCTGATGGTTATCAAGTGGTAACCGTAACAAGTCTTGCAAGTATTACTAAAACAAATTTAGAATTACATAAGACTTATCGTTATTTTACCAGATAATTATATTAAACCAACATCTAAGGCATCATCTTTTCTTACAATTTCATTAATTAAATAGATGGCACCACCGATTAAAAATAAAATCGCTGCAATAAGTTGAATGAATGTTGACCTATAATTTTCATCATTAAAATTCTTTTCCATACTACCAATATCTTCAGTTAAAAGAAGTAAAAAATACAAATAGATAAAGAAAGCTACAAAGAAAATTGTAATATTAATACTTTTTTCTCTTTTATATGCTTCTTTATCTTTTTTTAATAAATAATCTCTGTCTAATTTATTAGAATAAAGTGCAAAAACTACAATAAAAAAATATATAATCCAAATTATATCTTCATTTTTTAATCTTTTTAGTTTTTTTTCGACATCATTCATGTTAAATAATATGCTAAAATGGTTTACATTAACAATATTTTTAGGTATAATTTAATATAGAAAAATAATTTAAATAACGGAGGATATATGAAAACAAGAATAATAAGTGCTATAGTAGCATTAATAATAGTAGTCCCTTTAATAGCTTTAGGGGGAATATATTATACTCTAGGAATTTGTGTAATTGCAGCTTTAGGGTATAAAGAAATAATTGATTTACCTGCATCTCATGGAAAAATTCCTAATATGATGGTATTTTTAGGTTTAATATCGTTGTTAACTTTAATACTATGTAATGATGGAACTTCAATTTATAAAGGATTTACTTATCAAATAATAGCTATGATTAGTTTATTTATGATTGTACCAACAGTATTTTATAAAGAAGAGGAATATAGTAGTAAAGATGCTTTCTTTTTACTAGGTGCAATTTTATTTTTAGGATTAGTATTTAATGCCTTTTTAACAATTAGATTAAGAAGTCTAAATACATTCTTATTCTTACTAATAATACCAATGGTTAATGATATTTTTGCTTACCTTATAGGTTCAAAATTTGGCAAAACTAAAATGTGTGTAAGTATTAGTCCAAATAAAACTTGGGAAGGTTCCATCGGTGGATTAGTTTTAGGTTCTGTATCAGGTATTATTCTTTATAGATTTTTAATTGGTAGTATTACATTAAAGGTTGTTATTATTACGATTGTTTTATCAATTGTAGGTCAAATCGGAGATTTGATAATGAGTAGAATTAAAAGAGAAAATGGTATTAAAGATTATTCAAATATAATGCCAGGACACGGTGGTATTTTAGATAGACTTGATAGTAGTATATTTGTTTTTATTACATACATATTTTTACTTATGTTTTAAGGAGGCTTAAATTATGTGGATTGTATCAATACTTATATTAATATTTATTTTAGGAATAATTATTTTAGTTCATGAATTTGGACATTTCATCTGGGCTAAAAAGTTTAAAGTTCATATTTATGAATTTTCAATTGGAATGGGACCAATTATTCATACTCATAAAGGAAAAGATAAAATAGATTATAATATCAGAGCTTTTCCAATCGGTGGTTTTGTTTCCATGGCTGGTGAAGTTTATGAAGATGCCGATGAAAAAATCAAAAAAGAAGATTATATGTGCAATAAACCTTGGTGGCAAAGATTAATAATTTTAGTTGCTGGGGTCGTAAATAATTTTATTTTAGCAATAGTACTTTTATTTATAAGTAGCTTAATCTGGGGTGGAACAACTCTAAAACCAGTGGTTAAAAATGCAGTAGAAAATTATCCAATGGCTGAAGCTGGAATTAAAGTTGGAGATACAATTATTGCTATTAATGACCATAAAGTATCAACCTGGGATGTTGCTCAAATAATACTAGTTATGAAAAATAAAAATGATTATTATACATTTGAAGTAAAACATGAAGATGGAAGCAAGGATACTTATAAAGTAGTTCCAAAAGTTGAAAAAGATGCTGATGGCAACGAAAAACAAGTCTTTGGTATTGAAGTAGAAAGTTATAAAGCAACAGGGTTCTTTGCATCAATTGAATACGCCTTTCAAAAATTTGGTAGTATTGTTAAATCAATGTGGTTAACAGTTGGAGGCCTTTTAACAGGCAAGATTTCTACGAGTGCTTTATCTGGACCAGTTGGAATGTATAAAGTTGTAGATGATGGAGTAGCTTTAGGTTTAAATTATATGATTTATCTAGTCTCATTCTTATCAATTAATGTTGGATTTATTAATATCTTACCATTCCCAGCATTTGATGGAGGTAGAGTATTCTTCCTAATAGTTGAAACTATAAGAAGAAAACCAGTTAATGCTAAATTTGAAAATATATGTCATACAATTGGATTTATATTATTACTACTTTTAATGTTTTATATAACAATTCAAGACCTAATTCGTTTATTTTAGCTTGCATAGTTTAGAAATTTATGATAATATATTGTTGACCCAAAAAAGGTATATAATCCGCTATAAATATTTTATATGATTATAGGTAATAAAATAAGGAGGTAAAAAATGGCAAATTTAGTTGACAAAATTGCTGAAAAACATATTCGTAAAGATGTTCCAGAATTTAGAGTTGGGGACACAGTTAGAGTTGATGTTTGGGTAAAAGAAGGAAAAAAGGAAAGAATCCAATCTTTTGAAGGATTAGTAATCGCTAAAAGAGGTGGAGGAGTTTCTGAAACATTTACAGTTCGTAAAAAAAGTGGTACTGTTGGTGTAGAAAGAATATTCCCAGTAAATGCCCCAACAATTGACAAAATTGTTGTAATCAAAAAAGGTAAAGTTCGTCGTGCAAAACTTAACTTTATCAAAGGAATGCGTAAAGAATATAAAGTTAAGGAAAGAAGTTAATTCTTTCCTTTCTTTCGTTTAAAGGAGAAATATGAAGATAATAAAAGAGATAATACCATATATTGTAATTGTATTAGTAGTGGTATTAATTAGAACGTTTATAATAACTCCAGTTAGAGTTGATGGTGATAGTATGAAGAATACTTTAAAAAATGGAGATATTTTATTACTATACAAATTAGGTAGTATAAATAGACTTGATATAATTGTTCTTGATGAAGAAAAAGATAATGAAAAAATAATTAAAAGAGTAATTGGTCTTCCTGGGGAAACTGTAGCAATAAAAAAAGGTAAAATATATATCAATGATAAAGTAATTGATGATGAGTATGCTTATGGAGAAACTAGTGATTATGATAAAGTCACTTTAGAAGATGATGAATATTTTATTCTCGGAGATAACAGATTAATTAGTAAAGATTCTAGATATTTCGGACCAATTAAAGAAAATGAAATAAAAGGCAAAATAGTATTTAGATTATTTCCATTTACTAAAATTGGCACGGTGCAATAATGGATTTAGTTACTTTAATGTATAAATATATAAATAGATTTATAAATAGTGATGAACTTTTAAAATCTCTAGAAGAATTAGATTTAAATAAATTTACTGATGAGGAAAAAGTATCCATTAAAAAACTTATTGATGATATCAAAAGTATAAAAGATAAAATTCCAAACGAAGTTGATGAAATTGAGAAAAATAGGATAGAAATCAATGAAAAATATGTTAATGGTATAGATAAGATTTTACAGAATAATACTTTAGAAAATAAATTAAAAGAAAAGTTTCTAAAAATAAGAGAAGGTTTATTAGAAGATAAAAAGAAAGTTAAAGATGGTGGTAAACTTTATGAAAGTTTATTTACTTTACTTGCAGATAACGACTTAATTAACTACTATTGCGATTTACTAAATGATTATGAATTATTGGAATTTATAGCTCAGTATATAAGTGTTCCTATGCCACCTCAAATAAGTCAAGAGAAATTTGATAAAATAGTAAAAGTAGGAATTGAAAATGATGAAAGAGAATGGTTATGGCGTCTTGCTTTTAATTATAATAGAAAAAATAAGGATTTTTCTTTAATTGAAGACTATTTTATTGAAAAAAGAGATGATTATTATCTAACCGAATTAATAAGTGCAGTTAGAGAAGATTTAAATATGAAGAAGTTAAAGAAAAAAGTAATAGCAACGAAAGATAAAAAGTTTATTAATAAAGTTAAGAGTACTTTAAAAGATTATGAAATAGAATTTTAGCTAGAAAGACGGGGGAAATTATGGAAAGAATAAATTTTGAAAGATTAGAATTTTTTGAAAAAAGAATAAATGAAATATTTAGCCAAGTTACAGAAGAAAACAATTTATCATTAGATGATTTAGATAAATTATTTTCTACTAATCTTGAACTTAAAAATAAATATTTAACAGAAATGCAAGTAAATGCCGAAGATTTAACCTTTTGGTTTAATGTAGAAACTCAAAAAAGAAAAAATAACAGTATATCAGCGATTGCTATGAGTTTATTGAGTCTTGGAGTAGCAATTTTTATGCCTAGTTTTGCTTTAGTATCTAGTCTTATTTTGTTATTTCTTTTAAGGAAAATATCAAAAAGTAATAAAAAAATAAGTCAAGAACTTGATAAAATAGATAGTACGGCTGAAATACTAAATAGTAAAATAGATAAGTTAATGACAACTATAGAAAATAATGAAACATTTATTTTTAAATTACAAAAAGAATTATATGAAAGAAAAATGACAGAATTAAAATCTAATAATGAAGGAAATGAAAAAATAAATAAAGCGACTGCATTAATTGAAAAATATATGAATGATGGAGAATATCCTCAAGAATTAGATGAAGAAATCAAAGATTTAGCTATAAAAATGTTACAATTAAAATTAAATGTTAACTATAGAAGTTTAGAACTTTTATTACATTGTGCCAGAGCTAAAAGAAATAATGAATTAGAATTAGAAGGTCCAGTAATGGTTTTAAAATTAATAAGAAAGTAATTGTTTTATTCTTTTTAATTTGTTATAATTAAAAAAGATAAGGAGGAAACAAGATGAAGAAAGTTTTAATTTTTTTAGGGGCTGTTCTTTTACTTGCAGGTTGTGAGTCTAAAAAGGAAACAAATGAAAATATAACTAAGCCAGAAGAAATAAGTTATACAAATAAGTTTGAGTGTTCAAGAGTAGAAAAAATCAAAAAGTTTGATTTAGATAATAAGAATGCTGGAAGATTTACTCAAGAACAAATGAAAGAAAGAGAAAATAGTCCAGTTATTATCAATGAAAAAATTAGTAAGATTTATGATTTTACCAAAGATGGAAGCAAATTATTAGGTTTTTATGAAATTCATACTTATGAATATGTGGTTGATGGTTACAACATGGATAAAGAAAAATCTTCTTATGATTGTGGAGAATATGAAGAATATGGCTTTAAAAGTTGTGAAATTACAACTACCAAAAATTCTATTATAATGACTAAAGTCGCAGACATAAATAGTGATTATAATAAAGATATGGTTAGTAAGATGACTTTAGAAAGTATTAAATCTGATTATGCCAAAGGAAATATGTATACTTGTAATTAAGGGTGATAACACTCTTTTTTCTTTTCTTCTAACATGGTATAATAAGACTATATGAAAGAGGTAAAAAATATGTATATCGTAGAAAATGAACTTTTAGAAGAAATAATAAAAAATATAATTAAGTATATTAACGAGTTAGATTTAATAACCAAAGATAAAGATAAAACTTTTTTCTTTGATAATACAAACGAATTTAATAAAGTTATAAATAGAGTTATAAAAATCGTGAATGTTTATCAAAGATAAGTGAGGAAACTAAAAATAAATACTCTCATATCAACTGGGATATAATAAAAGAAAAGGCTTTAGATGAAGAAAAAGTTGGACATGAAATGAATGTTAAAGATGCTTATGATTTAGGAAGTAAATTACTAAAAGAAGAATTAATATGATAAATTAAATGAGGTAGGTTAATATATGGATTTAGAGAAATATAGAGAAAATGGCAGAATAAATATAAATAAAGCTAAAGAAGAGCAAGTAATAAAATTTAGTGACATAGAACAACGTGGAGCTAGGAAAAATAAATTTTGGTTTAATAACCATAAAATGATGTATAAAGATATATATCCTGAAACCTATGAAGACTATGCAGAATTAATTGGTTATGAATTTGCAAAATTACTAGGTATGAACTGTGCATCATACGATTTAGCAATTTATAATGGTAACTTTGGTGTTATAACTAAAAGTATTGTAAATGAAGACAGAGAAACAATGGTATCTGGTTCAGAAATAATATCAACTGTTTACACTGATTATATTCTAATTTTATTTTATCTTTTAAATGAGTTTAAAAATTTATTAAAAAAATATAATATAAATAACTATTCTGAATATCTTTTGTTAGATGATAATTCTAAAGTTGAATTTAGTAATGATTTAATTATTTTAGTTATTACTACAAGTATAGATTGTTATGAAAATAATAATGATATTTCAAAAGATGAAACAATATATAAATATTTTCAATTTTTTGAAGATGTTGAAATGATGTATAATGAAGATTTTAATCCTAAAAAAAGAGAAAAAGGAATTCTTTTAACAAACAACTTATATGACCTGTGGTCAATAATTGAAATTTATTCCACTATGTTTAAATTAAAATTAGATATAGAAGGGTTTATGAATGATTTGATAAATATGTTTATATTTGATATACTTACATCACATGGAGATAGACATGCGGATAACTGGAGTGTTATTATTGATAAAAATACTAATGAAATAAAACTAGCTAGTGCTTACGATAATTCAGGAATATTTTGTTTAAATAGGAAAAATGGTGTACCAATAATTTATGAAAGAGCAATTAAACTTATGGATGAAAAGTTAAGTGAACCAAAAAGAGTTCGAATTACTGAAATGTTAGCACAATCAATTAATAGTGGGGCTCCAGGATTAAAAGTTGAAATGAATGATGTTAAAAATAGAGAAAAAAAAGAAAACTTAATTGCTAAATTTATCAATCATTCATCTGATGAAATTTTAATAAAATTAGAAGAAATAATAAATAAAATAGATGAAAATGCCATAGAAAACATGTTTCAAAATATTGAATTTAAAACTAAAAAAGAAGTTCCACGAGAAGTAACATTAGTTGTAAAAACCATTTTGCAATATAATTTAAATGAAATAAGAGGGTTGCTTGATAAGAAAGGAAGAAGTTTATGAATGCTGTAGATGTAATAAATAGTTTTACTATAAAGTATCTTAAAGATAGAGATGATAACTTATCTATTAAAGATGCCAATAAACAAAATCCAATATATCAAATCTTTAGGATAACTTTTGGTCTAACAAGTAAAGAGTTTGATGCTTTAGCTAAAAATTTAAGAATGGCTGTAGTTTGTAATGATTATCTAAAAGAAATAAATTCTGATTTATATTTATTCTCTTATGAACTGCTATCTAAATTAAAAGAAAATTTAAAAAGCGTTGGTTTAGATGAGTTAACTATTAAAAATTTAATTATTAAATCTCCGATTATAATTTTATTCTCGGACAAACTAGATAATGTATTTTTCCTTTATAAAGCTGATAAGTTTTATGGATATACTATTCTTGTTAACAATGAATATATGACATATATGTTTAATAACAATGTTCAAAGTAATGTTATTACTAATAATACAATGATTGATATGATGTTAAGTAGTGTTGCAGATGCAAAAAAACAAGAGCAATTAAAAGTTTATTTTAAGCATTTAGAAAGAAATTATAGTTTAAAAAATTTTTATTTTAAGACAATTAAAGATAGTAAAAAAGATAGATAAAATAAAAATTCTCAGATAAATTTTGATGAGAATTTTTTTCTTTTAAAAAAATATGAAATTTTTAGCAAATGGCTTGCAATAGTGCTAATCATATGTTATGATAACTACATTAAAAAAGAAAAGTGGATATATGAATAAAAAGGTTAACCAAAATTAGTGTAAAGAAAATATTAAAAATAAACAAAATAGCTATCTTATATAACAAAAAAATGATATAATAACTTTTTGTAAAGGAGACTATAATGAAGAAAATTGGAGATAAACATCCTAACAATATTTTTGAGAATATTAAATATATAGATGAATATGGAAATGAATATTGGTATGCTAGAGAACTTTCAAAAGTTTTAGAATATAAAGACTGGAGAAATTTCTTGAAGGTTTTAAATAAAGCAAAAGAGGCTTGTAAAAATTCTGGTTTTAATATAGACGAACAACTTGTTGAACACAACAAGTTGTCAAAAAGAAATAATTAGGATTTAAGTTTGGTAATTTAGCAATGACAAAACATTTAAAAGAATATGAAAATAATGAATAACTAAGCCAATATAAATTGATAAGTGTAGAAATTATGAAAAACTAGAGGAAAGGAGAATATTGATGGAAGATAATAAATTAATTATATATAAAGATAGTAATGGTGATATCATTGTAGATGCTATTTATAAAGATGAAACTTTATGGTTATCACAAAAAGGAATGTCAAAAGTTTTTGAATGCTCTACAGATAATATAAGTTTACACTTGAAGCATATATTTGAAGATAAAGAGTTAGATAAAAACTCAGTTACCGAGAAATGCTCGCTAACTGCCGATGATGGAAAAAAATATAACACGACTATTTATAGTTTAGATGCCATAATTGCTGTGGGTTATAGAATTAATTCTAAAAAAGCAACTGAATTTAGAATATGGGCAACAAAAATATTAAAAGAATATATGACCAAAGGCTTTGCTTTAAATGATGAACGTTTTATAAATGGAAATAAATATGACACTAAATATTTTGATGAATTATTAGAACGTATTAAAACAATTAGAGTAAGTGAAAGAATGTCTTATCAAAAAATTACTGATTTATTTATTGCAACAGCAGCGGATTACAATCCCAAAACAGAAGAAGCTTATACTTTCTTTAAAATAGTTCAAAATAAGTTGCACTATGCTATAAGTGGATATACTGCTGCTGAATTAATATATAATAGAGTAAATTCAGAAAAAGAACATATGGGATTAACATCTTGGAAAAATTCTCCTGATGGTTTAATATATAAATATGATGTGGTTATTGCAAAGAATTATTTAAACGAAGAAGAGATGAGCAATTTAAAAGATTTGACAAATATATTTTTAGTATTTGCCGAAGATGAAGCGAAACAAAGACATGTTATGACAATGAGGGATTGGATAAATGCAACTGATGATTTATTAAAATTTAGAAGAAAAGAAGTATTAAATAATAGTGGCAGTATATCTCATAAGGAAGCAGTAGAAAAAGCTGAAAAAGAATATGAAAAATTTAGAGTTATACAAGATCAAAAATATATATCTTCAATGGATGAATTTTATAATAAATATCTAAATGAAAATAAAAGTGAAAAATAAAAAGGAAGTGATTAAAATGAATATGTATCAAAAAAGAAAAGAAAGAAAAGATAAAAGAGAAAACAATAGTGAAGTAAAAGATTTATCATCAACTAGTATCAATTGGTATCCAGGTCATATGGTAAAAGCCAAAAGAGAAATAAAAGAAAGAATAAATTTGATTGATATAATTTATGAATGTGTGGATGCAAGAATGCCTCTATCTTCAAAATTAAAAGATATGGAAAGTGTGTTAAAAGATAAGCCACGTATTTTAGTTATGACAAAAAAAGATTTATGTGATTTAGAAGAAACTAATAAATGGGTTAAATTATATGAAGAAAATGGTTATAAAGTAATACTTATCGATTTAACTAATAATGAAGACTATAAAAAACTAATAAAACTAACAAATGAAGTAGTAAAACCAATTCAAGATAAAAGAAAAGAAAAAGGTTTAAAAGATAAAGAAATTAAAATTGGTGTAATAGGAATACCTAATGTTGGTAAAAGTACCCTTATAAATAAACTTGCAGGTAAAAAAGTAGCAAACACTGGAAATAAGCCAGGAGTAACCAAACAAGTAAATTGGCTTAAAACAAATTCTGGTTTCTTACTTCTAGATACTCCAGGTATATTATGGCCAAAAATCGAAGATAATACCGAAGCATTAAGTCTTGCATCAACTGCCACAATAAAAATGGAAATATTAAATATGACTGATATTGGTGGTTACATAATTACATTCTTTAAAAACTATTATAAAGATATATTTGCTAAAAAATACAATATAATAGTTAGTGATAATCCAAGTGAAGTTTTTGCCTCTTTAGCAGAAAAATTTAACTTTTTTGAAAAAGATGGTGAAATAGACTATGAAAAAGTATCGAATAAGGTGTATAATGATTTAGTGAGTGGTTCACTAAAAGGAGTAACATTCGATAGATGGAAGATTTAGATTTATTAAAATATGAAAAAGAATTATATAAGGAAGGATATGAACTAATAGCTGGCACAGATGAAGCCGGTCGAGGTCCATTATGTGGTCCAGTTGTTGCTGCCGCAGTAATTCTTCCCAAAAATTATAAATTAGAAGGATTAAATGATTCTAAGCAACTAAGTGAGAAAAAAAGGGATAAATATTTTGAAATAATAAAAAAAGATGCTATAAGTTATGGAATAAGTATAGTAGATGCTAAAACAATTGATGAAATAAATATATATGAAGCAAGTAGAAAGGCCATGTTAGAAGCTATAAGTAAACTTGATGTAACTCCAGATTTTGTTTTAACAGATGCCATGCCACTTCCTATGGATAATTCCAAATCTATAATTCATGGAGATGCTTTATCACTAAGTATTGCTGCAGCAAGTGTCCTTGCCAAAGTAACTCGTGATGAGATAATGTATGAACTTGATAAGAAATATCCTGAATATGGTTTTAAAAGTCATAAAGGTTATCCAACTAAAAAGCATCTTGAAAATATTAAAAAGTATGGTATATTAGACAATTATAGGCTTACTTATAAACCTGTAAAAGCATTAATGGAGGAAAAAAATGAAGAATTTGTTAAAGAATAACTTATTTAAAAATTATTTTATATTATTACTATTCCTATGCCTTTTAGAAATATCATTTAGGTTAATAAGTGGTATTTCTTTAAAAAATATTGCTGTACTTAGAATATTTATTGGTTTAAATTTTATAAGTATATTACTTAGTTTTATTCTTTCATGGTTTAATAAAACTGTAAACAAAATATTAATTATTGTTATGTCTTTTGCTATAAGTGCTTATACATTCTTCCAAATAGGATTTAACAACTTTATTGGTGTTTATGCATCAGTAAACACAAAAAGCCAACTTGGAGCAGTAAAAGATTACATTATAGATTTCTTCTCATCATTTAAAGCCACATACTATTTAGCTTTTATACCATTTATTATTTTAATTTTATATTATATTTTCTTAGATAAATTAACAGAGAAGAAAATTGATAAAAAATTTCCATTAAAAACAAATATAGTTTTTGAACCAGGTATTAGAACCATAACAAGTATTTTGCTTTTAACATTTACAGGTTTTCTATATTTTGAATCTTTAGATGTTGATTTTATGCAAAATAAATTACAAACTGTAAGTAATAAAGATTTATTTGCTTATCCAAGTGTACCAAGTACAACAATTCATCAATTCGGTGTATTAGGTTTTGGTTTTCTGGATATCAAATCAACTTTTGTAGAAGCACCATCTAAAGATACGTATGCTATAAATGAAGAGAATAACATTACAAATACAAATATAGATAAAAAAAGAGAAATTGATGATACTATTTTAGATGAAATAATTAAAAATGAAACAAATGAAACTAAAAATAGTATTAATAAGTATATCAAAAATAGAACCATAACAAGTTATAATGATCATACTGGTATGTTTGAAGGAAAAAATATTATTGTAATAATGATGGAAAGTGTTGGAGAAATAATTATTAATAAAGATTTATATCCAAATTTCTATAAAATGTATAGTGAAGGTATAAGTTTTAACAATAATTTTAGTCCAAGAAATAGTTGTGCAACAGGTAATAATGAATTTAGTGGTATGACTAGTCTTTACACAATTCAAAATAATTGCACTGCTAATGTTTTTAGTAGTAATAAATATTTTACATCAATATTTAATTTATTTAAAAATGCAGGATATAAAACAAGTAGTATGCATGATTATACAGAACAATATTATGTAAGAAGTGTAATACATAAAAACTTAGGTAGTGATGCATATTACAATGTAAATGATTTAAATATTCCTTATTATAATGAATATAAAAATTGGGCAAGTGATGAAGATTTTATGAATGCAGCTATGGATATTACACTAAGTGATACAAACAATACACCATTTATGTTATGGTTAACAACAGTTTCACCACATCAACCATATAATCAATCAAGTGTTGAAGGTGATAAATATTTAAGTATAACTGAAGGAATGGGTTATTCAATGGAACTTCGAAGATATATGTCAAAATTAAAGACATTTGACAATAGTTTAGGTATTTTGCTTGATAGATTAAATGAAGCTGGTGCATTAGATGATACAGTAATAGTAATGTATGGGGACCATTATCCATATGGATTAAAAAATAAGGATATATCTGATATCCTAACATACGACTTAAGTGATTATGAAGTTGAAAGAACTCCAATGGTTATCTATAATACACAAATTAAAAGTGAAGTAGTAGAAAAGTACAGTTCTTATATAAATTTAACACCAACGGTTGCTAATTTATTTAATTTGGATTTTGACCCAAGGTATTACATGGGAACTGATGTCTTTAGTGATGAGTATTTAAATATCGTAACATTTGCAGATGGTTCTTGGAAAAATGGTGATGTTTATTACAATGCTAGTAGTGGAACAGTTAGGAATTATACTGACAAAGAACATTCCACTGATGAATTAATTAGAATAAATAATATAGTTACTAATCGTATGCAAATTAGTGAAGCGATAATTCGTAATAATTATTTTAATTATTTAGATAATTTAATTAAAGAATACAAGAATGCATCTAACCAAAAGGAGGAATAAGATGAAGAATTTAGTTATAGTGGAATCTCCAGCGAAGTGTAAAACTATTGAAAAATATTTAGGAAGTGACTATAAAGTTGTTTCTAGTAAAGGACACATCAGAGATTTAGCTACAACAGGAAAATTTGGTTTAGGTATTGATGTTGAACATGATTTTGAACCGAATTACCAAATTATCAAGGGAAAGAATAAAGAGGTTACGGCTTTAAAAAAAGAAGTAAAAGAAGCTCAAACTGTTTATCTTGCAACAGACCCAGACCGTGAAGGGGAAACAATTTCATGGCATATTTATGATGAAATAAAAATACCTGATGAAAAATATAAAAGAGTAGTATTTAATGAAATAACAAAAGATGTTGTTATAAATGCTATAAATACTCCGGGTAAAATTGATATGAATTTAGTTCGAAGCGGAGAAACAAGAAGATTTTTAGATAGAATAATTGGGTTTAGATTAAGTAAACTAATGCAAAGAAAAACTGGAGGTAAATCAGCAGGTAGAGTACAAAGTGTTGCCTTAAAATTAATTGTTGATAGAGAAAGAGAAATACAAGCTTTTGTACCTCGAGAATATTGGACGATTGAAGCAGATTTTAAAGATTTTAAAGCTACTTTAGATAAATTTCATGGTAAAGAAGTAGAAATACCAAATGAAGTTGCAGCTGATGAAATATTATCTAAGCTTTCTAAATCATTTAAAATAGAAAGTGTCACAGAAAAAGAAAAAAGTAAGAGTGCTCGTGAAGTATTTAAAACAAGTACTTTACAACAAGCTGCATCAAACAAATTAGGATTTGCTCCATCAAAAACTATGAAATTAGCTCAAGACTTATATGAAGGTAAAACTTTAAGTAATGAAACAGTTGGGTTAATTACTTATATGCGTACTGATAGTATTCGAGTAAGTGATTCATTTGTTAAAGAAACTTTTGGATACATCAAAGGAAAATTCGGAGAAAACTATATTGGATATGTTAAAAAAGGAAAGAAAAACGAAAATATTCAAGATGCTCATGAAGGGATTAGACCAACAAGTATTAATAGAACACCAGAAAGTGTCAAACCTTATTTAACAACTGATGAATATAAATTATATAAATTAATTTATGCTAGAGCTCTTGCGTCTTTAATGGCTGATGCTAAAACACTTGCAACAACCATCATTTTAGAAAACAATGGTTACACATTTAAAGCAACAGGTAGTGTTTTAACTTTTGATGGTTATTTAAAAGTTTATAGTGAATATGAAGATAGTGAAGATGTCATACTTCCAGACTTAAAAAATTATAAATCAGGTTGTATAACTGCAGATGATATTACCAAAACCCAACACTTTACTAAACCAGCTCCAAGATATACGGAAAGTAGTTTAATTAAAGAAATGGAAAGTTTAGGTATAGGGCGCCCTTCAACATATGCAACCATTGTTGGTACAATTAAAGATCGTGGTTATGTAATATTAAAAGATAAAAAGTTTGAACCAACTGAAATTGGTATTGAAACAACTGATAAATTACAAGAGTTCTTTAGTGGAATAGTTAATGTTGAATACACTGCTAATATGGAACATGATTTAGATGAAATTGCTGAAGATAAGATGGATTATAAAAAAGTATTACATGAATTTTATGATGAATTTGAACCATTAGTAGAAAAAGCTTTTCATGAAATGGAAAAGAAAGGACCAGAAGAAACCGGGGAAAATTGTCCAGAATGTGGAAGTCCATTAGTAATAAGAAAAGGTAAATACGGTGAATTTGTGGCATGTAGTAATTATCCAAATTGCAAATATATTAAAAAAGATGAAAAAGAAGTAGTAGAAATTTGCAAGTGTCCTAAATGTGGCAAAGGTATGATTGTTGAAAGAAAAACTAAAAAAGGTAAGATATTTTATGGATGTAATAACTATCCAAAATGTAATTATGCATTATGGTATAAACCAACTGGTGAAATCTGTCCAAAATGTGGAGAATTAATCGTTGATAAAAATGGAGAAAACATCTGTGTAAATTGTGAGGAAGATAAGTAAAACTTGTCTTCTTTTACAATTTATTATATAATGTAAAGGAGATGATGTATATGAAAAATAAAAATATAGTTTTTATGGGAACACCAGATTTTTCTGTTCCTGTCTTAAAAATGTTAATTGAAAATACAAATGTTTTATTAGTAGTAACTCAACCAGATAAAATTGTTGGTAAAAATAAAAATGTTAGTTTTAGTCCAGTAAAAGAACTTGCCATCAAAGAAAATATTCCTGTATTTCAACCAGTAAGAATTAGAAAAGACTTTGAAGAATTAAAAGCATTAGATATAGATTTAATTGTAACCTGTGCTTATGGACAAATTATACCAAAAGAAGTATTAGATTTACCAAAGTATGGTTGCATAAATGTTCATGCATCAATATTACCAAAATATCGTGGTTCTGCTCCGATACAATGGTGCTTATTTAATAATGATGATAAAACCGGTGTAACAATCATGTATATGGATGAAGGAATGGATACCGGAGACATCATCAAGATAAAAGAAATACCTATTTTAAAAAGCGATAATGTTGGAACTCTTCATGATAAGTTATCAATTCTAGGACGTGATTTATTACTTGAAGTATTACCTACAATATTTAATAATACCAATGACAGAATTAAACAAGGTGATAATTTTACAATGGCTCCGATGATAAAAAGAGAAGATGAAAGATTAGATTTTAATATGAAAGGTTTAGAAATAATCGGACGTATCAAAGGTTTAAATCCATGGCCTCTTGCAAATATTATGATAAATGACCAAGAAATAAAAGTTTTAGAAGCAGAATTTTTACCTAGTAAAGTTACTAAAAATGGTATAATATCTGTATTAGATAAAAAAAATCTCGGTATCAATTGTAAAGATGGAATAATTTACTTAAGAAAAATAAAACCAAGTGGTAAAAAAGTTATGGAAATAAATAGTTTTATAAATGGAATAGATAAAGCTAAGTACTTAAATATGGAGGTTAATAATGGAAAGTAAAAATACATTTTTTGAAACCAAAGAAGGGAAAGCAACCATAAAATTTGCAGCATGGATGATATTTATAGTTATCTTAATTATTGTTTTTGCAATAAATGGTAATAATGAGCAAAAAAATGATACTAAAGAAAATAACAATGTTAAAGAAGAAATAAGTAGTTTTAAAAATTATGAAGAAATGGTGAGTGATTTATTAAAAAGTTGTTATAACTATAATTTTAAGGTAACATCTTCGGAAAATATAGTTATTTATAATGGAACTATTAGTAACAATGAAGATATTGGTTATAAAGAAACTAGTGAAGAAATTATAAAATATGCGATTATTGATGGAATAACATCTAGAATAGTTTTAGATAAAACCACTGAAATAACAAATCTATATGATGAAGAAGATAAAGCTTTCTTAAATATAGAAAACTTATTTAATAATTTAAAGAATTATTTATATAGTGTTAATAAAAATGAAACTAAAAGAGAAATAAATTATAATAAAGATGGTTATCAAGTTTTAGTAAAAACAAATTTAGAAAATATAACAGAAATATTAATAACAAATGCTACAAAAACATACGAATTACAATTTACAAATGTTAGCATCTGTGATAATATAACAAATAAATAGTTTGGTGAGGATTAAGAATGAATGAAATAAATGTAAAATTTATAATAACAAATTTTATTACACTCCTTAGGGTTGTGGGTATTTTTGCATTAATTCCTGTATATAAAACTTATGGAGGGTTAGCTACATTCATTCTATCATCATTATGTTTTTTTACAGATTTTATTGATGGTTTTTTAGCAAGAACATGGAAAACATCAACATTTTTCGGAAGCTTATTTGATGCCTTAAGTGATAAAGCCTTCTTAGTAATAAACATGTTATTATTAATGAGTATATCTCCATATGCGATAATTTTAGTTATTTTTGAATTACTAATAGCATTAATTCAAAGTATAAAATATAATGTAGGTTTAAATATAAAATCTAATATTTATGGCAAGATAAAAATGTGGGTAGCAGGAATTGTTATTTCTGTATCATATTTATTAACAGATAATAAATTTAGTAGTGCCTTAAATTTAAAAAAGTTTGATAATAAAACATTTCTTATTATTTTTATCCCACTATTTTTAGCAGAACTAGTAACATTAATTAGTTATATAAAAGAATATTTTAAAGATAAAGCCAATTTAACTGATAAAAAAATAAAAGAAAGAAAAAAAGAAGACGATAAATCATTAAAAAAAATGGAAAATGTTTCATTTAAAGATATAATGTTTAAGCATTCATATTATGAATTATATAAAGATTATGGTAATTTAAAATTGTTAAAATCATTAACAAAGAAAGTGTGATTTATGAAAAATTTATTTGGTGTAACTAGAGAATATTTAGAAGAATATTTCTTAAGTAGTGGTGAAAAAAAGTTTAAAGCAACTCAAGTATTTGAATGGTTGTATCAACATAAAGAGTGGGATATAACAAAATTTAGTAATATTAAAAAAGAAATACAAGAAAAATTAATGAGTGATTTTGATACTAGTTTTATTAAAATTGAAATAGTTGAAGAAGGTACTTTAGTAAAAAAATTTTTATTTAGACTTTTAGATGGTGAAAAAATAGAAGCAGTATTGATGGAACATGATTATGGTTTATCAGTTTGTGTATCAAGTCAAGTTGGATGTAACATGGGATGTCGTTTTTGTGAATCTGGAAGACTTAAAAAGGTTAGAAACTTAGAAACATATGAGATAGTAGAACAAATTTTATTAATAGAAAAATATGTTGGTAAAAGAATAGATAGTGTAGTTATGATGGGTATTGGAGAGCCATTTGATAATTATGATAATATTATAAATTTCATAAAAATTATAAATGACGCCAAAGGTTTAGCAATTGGTGCTAGACATATAACTGTTTCAACTTGTGGATTAGTGCCAAAAATTAAAGAATTTAGTGAACTTGATTTGCAAGTTAATTTAGCATTGTCACTGCATGCTCCATCAGATGAAGTAAGAAATAAGATAATGCCTATAAATAAAGCATATAATATTGACACTGTTATACATGCTATTAAGGATTATATTGCAAAAACTAATAGACGAGTGACCATAGAATATGTTATGCTTAATATGGTTAATGATAACAAAGAAGATGCTTTATTGTTAGCTAAGTTACTAAGAGGTATGAATGTTTATGTAAATTTAATACCTTATAATGAAACAAATAATATAGATTTTAGTAAAAGTGATAAAAAAAGAATAGATATATTTTATAATACTTTAAAAGAAAATGGCATAAATGTAACAGTAAGAAGAGAATTCGGGGGCAATATTAAAGCTGCCTGTGGACAATTAAGAAGCGAGAGTGATTAAAATGAAATCTTTTTATCTAACAGATACTGGAAGAATAAGAGAACATAATGAAGATAGTGTAACTATTTTAAAAAACATTAGTGGAGAATATTTATGCGTTGTAGCTGATGGAATGGGAGGGCACAGGAAAGGCGAAGTTGCCAGTGCCTTAACAGTTGCTCATTTAGGAAAAAGGTTTACAGAAAGTGCCTCAATTGGTACAAAAATAGATGCTGTAAATTGGTTATCAGATAATATAAATGAAATAAATAAAGAAATATTAAATTATGGAGAAGAAAATGAAAATTCTAAAGGTTTAGGAACAACAGTAGTAGCAGCCATAGTAACAAAAGACTTTTTAATATTTGCTAATATTGGTGATTCATCAGGTTATGTTATAAAGAATAATAAATTACATAAAGTAACTAAACCTCATACTTTAGTAAATTTACTTGTTGATGCTGGTGATTTAACACCTGAACAAGCTGCAAATCATCCTAAGAAAAATGTATTAATGAAAGCTTTAGGAGCAGCAGAAAAATGTGAACCGGATATTTTTGATGTTGACAATGAGTCTAATGCCGTGTTTTTATGTAGTGATGGCTTAACAGGAATGCTTAGTGATGAACAAATAGAAAAAGTATTATTGGATAGTGATTTAACAGTAGAAGAAAAAGTTGTAAAATTAATTAAAAAATGTAACGCTAGAGGGGGAAATGATAATATATCAGTTGCATATTTAGTTAGAGAAAGTGGTGATGTAGCATGATAATGAAGGGGCAAAAAATTAGTGATAGATACCAAATAATAAAATCTATTGGTGAAGGTGGTATGGCTAATGTATATTTAGCATACGATACCATTTTAGATAGAAATGTTGCAGTAAAAGTTTTGCGTGGAGATTTAGCAAATGATGAAAAGTTTGTTAGACGTTTTCAAAGAGAAGCCTTATCTGCCAGTAGTCTTTCCAATCCTAATATTGTTGAAGTATATGATGTTGGTGAAGATAATGGAGAATATTATATTGTCATGGAATATGTTGAAGGTAAGCATTTAAAAGCCTTACTTAAAAAACGTGGTAAATTAACTGTACCAGAAGTAATTGATATAGCTCTTCAAATAACAAATGGTTTAAGTGTTGCCCATGATTCATATATAATTCATCGTGATATAAAACCTCAAAATATTTTGATTTTAGAAAATGGACTTATTAAAATTACAGACTTTGGTATTGCAGTTGCGATGAATGCTACTCAACTTACTCAAACAAATTCAGTCATGGGAAGTGTTCATTATTTACCACCAGAACAAGCGAGTGGTAAAGGCGCAACTCTGCAAAGTGATATATATTCAATTGGTATTTTAATGTATGAACTTCTAACAGGTAAACTTCCATTCCGCGGAGATAATGCAGTAGAAATAGCTTTGAAACATTTAAAAGAACCGATGCCAAGTATCAGGGATGAACTTCCAGATATTCCTCAAAGTGTTGAAAACATCATTCTAAGGGCTACAGCTAAAAATCCTAAAAATAGATATAGTGATGCCAGAGAAATGCATGAAGATTTAAAAACATGTCTTGATGAATCCAGAGCAAATGAATTAAAGATTACATTTAAGTATCCAGAAAATGATTATGATGATACAAAATTAATGAAAACAGTAAAACCTGTAAAAGAAACTAAACCAAAAGAAATAAAAGAAGGTGAAAAAGAAGTGGCAAAGAAAAAGAAAAGTACAGAAAATTCTCAAAATAAATTATTAATAACTTTAGCAAGTGTCTTTGTTGGTCTTGTTGTAGTAATAACAACGATATTTGTATTAATTCCCAAAATAACATCATCAAAACAAACCGCTATACCAGATGTAACAAATTATTCAGTAACTGATGCCATCAAAGCCCTTCAAGATGCTGGGTTTGTAGTTTCAGATGAACAAAGAGAAGAAGCAAATGAAAATGTTGAAGAAGGAAAAGTATCTAGAACATCTCCAGCTATTGGAAGTATTAGAAAAGAAGGAACAGAAGTCATAATTTATCGTTCACTCGGAGATGTTACAATTGCGATTGAAGATTATACTGGTAAAAATGCTTCAGAAATAAAAGGTAAACTTGAAGCTTTAAAAGTCCAAGTAATTATTGAGAAAAAAGAAGTTGACTTAACAGATGGAGAAACTTATAAAGAAAACATTATAATTGGTCAATCAATTGAAGCTGGAGAAAAAATAAGTGAAGGTGAAACAATAACACTTTATGTACCAAAACTTGATAATAAATATCCAGATTTTGTAAATGAAAATTATAGTGTTGAAGAAGTAGAAAATTTCTGTAGTGAATATGGAGTTACTTTAACTAAAAAAGAAGTTGAAACAACTGAATATGCAGCTGGTTCAATAATTTACCAAAGTAGAGCAGCCGGAACAACAGTTGTAAGTGGAGCAAAAATAACAATACATATTGCTGTTGCCCCAAGTGAAACACCTGATAATCCAGATGATGGCGGTGGACTATACTAATGGAAGGTAGAATTACAAAACAAATAAGTAATCAATATAAAGTTACAGTAAATGGGGTTGATTATATTTGTAGTGCTAGGGGAAAGTTTAGAAATTTAGGGCTTTCCCCTTTGGTGGGTGATATAGTAAGAATTAATGAAGACACATTAACAATTGAAGAAATAAACCCTAGAATAAATGAACTTGAAAGACCAGTTGTTGCAAATGTAGATATGGCCTTAATTGTAACAAGTGTTAAAAAGCCAGATTTATCATTAAGCCTACTTGATAAAGAACTAAGTGTAATTCTTGCAAATAATATTGAACCAGTTATTTGTTTAACAAAATTAGATTTGTTAAACAAAGAAGAATTAAAAAATTTAAAACCACTAATAAAATATTATAAAAGTATAGGAATAAAAGTTGTTGATAATAAACATTTAGGAAAAATAAAAAGTATCTTAAAAAATAAACTTGTAGTTTTAACAGGTCAAACCGGAGCAGGAAAATCAAGTTTATTAAATAAGTTAGATAAAAGGTTAAATCTTGAAACAAAACCTATCAGTGAAGCTTTAAATCGTGGAGTACATACAACCAGACATACGGAAATATACAAAATAGGTAAAATATTTTTTGTGGACACTCCAGGATTTTCAGCATTAGATTTAAATAATATTGATAAAGATAAATTAAAAGAAACATTTTTAGAGTTTCAAAAATATGAATGTGATTTTAAAGATTGCATGCATATAAAAGAAAAAGGATGCAAAGTAATTGAAGCCATGTCTAAAGGAATAATTCTTCCTTCAAGGTATATTAATTATACGCGATTTATAAAGGAGTGCCATGAAAATAACCATAAGTTATATAAATAGTTTATATGATTCAAAAAAAACTGTTGATTTAATAAATGAAACTAGTGCAGATGCTATACATGTAGATTTAATAGATGGTATATATGCTGGAACAAAGAATTTTGATATTAATCATTTACCAGAAATTTTTAAAGATAATAGAAAACCAATTGATATTCATATGATGGTAAATAGACCAAGTGGTTATTTAAATGATTTATTAAAATTAAAACCTATTTGTATCTATATTCATCCATCGACAGAACCAAGTGCTTTTGGGTTACTTAATGAACTTAATAATTATGGAATTAAAAGAGGGTTAGTAATAAATCCTGATGAAGAAATACCTTCATTTAGTCATTATTTTCCATACATTGATAGAGTTCTTTTAATGAGTGTAACCCCAGGTAAAGGAGGTCAAAAATTTTTAGATAATACTAAAGATAGATTACAAGAATTAATTAGTTTTAAAAAAGATAATGATTTTGAAATCTATGTTGATGGGGGTATAAATGACGAGACAATAAAAGAAGTTTTAAATGCTGATGGAATTATTTCTGGTTCATTTATATGTATGAATAAAGATTTTGAAAATCAAATTATGAAACTAAAAAATAGTATAACTCAATAGAACCTATTGAGTTTTTATGTTGTGCGTGTTAAAATAAGTTTTATATGGAGGCTTTGATGTACGCAAGTGTTATTATAGAATATAGTGTAAAAAAATTAGACAAAGAGTTTATATATATGATACCAAATGATTTAAAAGATAAAATTCAAGTTGGAATGAAAGTTCTTGTACCATTTGGTTATCAAGAAGTTGTTGGTTTTGTCATGGAATTGTTAGAAAATGTTGATGATACAACATATGAACTTAAATATATAACTCAAATAGTTGATGAAAAATTAGTTTTAAATAAAGAACTTTTAGATTTAGGGACCTTTCTATCATCATCAACATTATGTACAAAAATATCTGCGTTTCAAACCATGCTTCCTTCAAGTTTAAAAGTAAAAAAAAATACATCAAATTATGACTTATATGATGAATATATTTATATAAAAGATAAAGAAAAAGTAAATAATTATATTAAAGAATTTGAAAATAAACGAAAATCTCAAGTAAGTATTTTAAAAGATTTATTAGATAAAGAAGAAGTGTTAAAAAAAACTTATAGCACATCTTTAATAAAAACTCTGTTAGAAAATGATTTAATAAAAGTGAAAAAAGTACAAAAATATCGAATAAATAAAGATGGAAATAATATGAAAAAGGCTTTAACAAAAGACCAGAATGAAGTTTATGAAAAAATATCTTTATCATTAAATCATTATGAACCATTTTTATTATATGGAATAACTGGTTCAGGTAAAACTGAAGTTTATATAAAATTAGTTGAAGAAGTAATAAAAAATGGTAGATCAGGAATAGTTTTAGTACCTGAAATTAGTTTAACACATCAAATTGCTAAAAGATTTTATGAAGCTTTTGGAAGTGATGTTGCTATTTTACATAGCTCCTTATCTGAAGGCGAAAAATATGATGAATATTTAAAAATATATCGTGGTGAAGTCCATGTTGTGGTGGGAACCCGCAGTGCTATTTTTGCTCCCATTAAAAATTTAGGCATTATAATTATTGATGAAGAAGACGCAAGTAGTTACAAGCAAGAAAATAATCCGAGATATAATGCTAAAGATATTGCTATGTTTCGTGGAAAATATAATAATATTCCTGTTGTTTTAGGTTCTGCAACCCCATCTTTAGATAGTAAAGCTCGAGCTGACAAAGGGGTATATACACTTCTTACTTTAAAAAATAGAGTGGGTTCTGCCATTCTTCCAACTATAACAGTTGTAGATATGGAACCAGAAATGAAAAAGAGAAATATGATTTTTAGTGATATTCTTGTAACTAAAATGAAAGAAAAAATAAATAAAGGTGAACAAGTAATTCTTTTATTAAATAGAAGGGGTTTTTCAACGTTTATAACTTGTAGTAATTGTGGTTTTACTTATAAATGTCCGAGTTGTGATATAACACTAACATATCATAAGTCAACTAATAATTTAATTTGTCACTATTGTGGATATCAACAAAAATGCGAAGATAAATGTCCAGAATGTAAAGATAAAGCATTAAATTATTATGGCCTAGGTACAGAAAAACTTGAAGAAAAGTTAAATGAATTATTACCTTCAGCTAAAGTTGTTAGAATGGACCAAGATACAACCAGAAGAAAAGGTGCACATGAACAAATAATTGAAGATTTTAAAAATGAAAAATATAATATATTATTAGGAACTCAAATGATTAGTAAAGGCCTTGATTTTCCAAAAGTTACTTTAGTTGGGGTAATAAATGCTGATACCACTTTAAATATTCCTAACTTTAAAGCTAGTGAAAATACTTTTTCACTTCTTCATCAAGTTGCTGGCAGAAGTGGCAGAAGTACTTCACCCGGTGAAGTTATAATTCAAACATTTAATCCTGATAATTATGTTATAAAATGTGTTAAAGAAAATAGTTATGATAAATTTTATCTTTATGAAATGAATTTTAGAAAAAAATTAAAATATCCACCATATTATTATTTAGTAAGTTTAAAAATAATTGGTAAAGAATATGAAAAAACAATTGATGCCAGTAAAAAAGTTAAAACATTTTTAGATAAAAACTTAACTGATGCAATAACTCTGGGTCCAACAACAGCTCAAGTGTTTAAATTTAATAATGAATATCGTATGCAAATAATAATAAAATATAAAAAATGTGATAATCTAAAAAATGTTTTAAAAGAATTAGATAGTTTATTTGTAATGAATAAAGATTTAAGATTAGAAATTGATTTTAATCCAATAAATATTTAATTGAAAATGTATAAAAAATGTAATATACTTAAAGTAAGGAAGGGCTGATATTATGAAAAATTTAAGTAGAATATTATGGGGGATAGTGTTAATATTTATCGGTGTTATCTGGGGACTAAATAGAACTGGAGTAGCAGACATAAATATTTTCTTTGATGGATGGTGGACTTTATTTATTATTGTACCAAGTATCATTTCATTATTTGAAAGTGGTAGTAATAAAACATCATCAATTATATTTTTAGTAATAGGTATTTTATTACTTTTAGCATCTCAAGGCGTATTTGAATTTGAAATTCTATGGGAAATCTTATTACCAGCAATTGTAATATTAATTGGTTTATCTTTAATTTTTGGTCATAAAGTTGATTTCAATGTTAAAGAAAAAACAAAATGTTTAAATAGTGATGATACTGAAAGTATTTTTGCAGCATTCGGAGAACAAAATGTATCAAAATCTGGAGAAAAATTTGAAAAAGCTAATTTAAATGCTATTTTTGGTGCTGTTAAACTTGACTTAAGAGAAGCAAAATTAGAAAAAGAAACAGTAATCGGGGCATGGGCAATATTCGGTGGCATTGAAATACTTGTGCCAGAAGATTGTATTGTAAAAGTAAAAGCAACACCAGTATTCGGTGGAGTTTCAAATGAAAGAAAAAATAATGAAGATGCTAAAAAAACAATTTATATTGAAGCCTATGCAATATTCGGAGGGTTAGATATTAAATGAATACAACCCAAAAAGTAATTAAAACTTTTGCTATATGTCTAGCAGCTTTAATAATTTTAAGTATTATAAATGGTGTTGCACATTTAGTAACCTCAGCATTTAGTTTTAACAATGATGTAAATATTAATGAAACATATAATAGTGATATTAATAATATAAAAATTGATGTTGGTACAACTAATATGGTTATTAAATATGGAGATACTTTTAGCATTACTGCTGAAAATGTAAGTAAAGAATTTAAAATAAAAGAAGAAGGAAATACTTTAATAATTAAAGAAAAAAATATAACTATTTTTGGAAATAAAAAAAGCTCACACACTACAATTACTATACCAAATGATTTAAATAATTTAAGCATTGATATTGGTGCTGGAAAGTTAGAGTTATCTGATATAACAAGTAATAATTTTTCTTTAAATCAAGGAGCAGGTAAAGTTGATATTACAAATTTGTTATCTAACAAAAAAACAACGATTGAAGGAGGAGCTGGAAAGTTACATATAACTAGTTCTAAATTACAAAATTTAGACTTAGACCTTGGAGCAGGTAAATGCTATTATAATGGTATTTTATTAGGAAATAACAAAATAGACCAAGGTGTTGGAGAACTTATACTTAATTTACAAAATGATGATTATAAGTTTAAAGTTGAAAAAGGATTAGGTAGTATAACTGTTAATGGTAATAGTTATTCTGAAGACTTTGAAGTTGGAGAAGGCACAAATATCATCGATATAGATGGTGGAGTAGGAAGTATAAATATTAATACAAATAAATAAAGTTTCCTTTGAAACTTTATTTATTTTTGGCAACAATACTTGACAATACAATAATATATAGTAAAATATTATTGAGAGATAAAGTGTCTTTAGTGATTATAATGGGAAAATTTTGATTGTTCTCTCAGATTAAATGGAGGAAATTATGAAGTTAACTATATTTGATATAGCAAATTTTTTCTTGCAAATTGTTGATAGAGATGCAGGAAGTACAATTACGCCCTTAAAATTACAAAAGATATTATATTATGCACAAGGATTTCATTTAGCAATGTTTGATAAAGAACTTTTTAGTGAAGACTTTGAAGCTTGGGCTCATGGACCAGCAAATGTTGGAATTTATCTTGAATACAAAGAATATGGGTTTCAAGCAATAGATAAGCCAAAAGGAAAAGTTCCAGTTTTAGATAAAAAATTAATTGACTTCTTATATGATGTTTGGAATACATATGGAATATATGATGGAAAGTATTTAGAATATTTAACTCATTTGGAAAAACCATGGATAGATGCCAGAGGTAATTGTAAAGAAGGAGAGCCTTGCAACAATATTATTTCCAAAGAAAGTATGAGATTATTTTTCAAGACAAGAATTGATTATGAAAATTAAAAATATAAATTCAAATTTTAAAAATTTAAATTCTTCTAAAACTATGGATGATGAAATATGCAAAATTAAATTTGCATATTGTCATGATAAATTTCCACTAGAAAAATTAGGCCCAAAAGAATTAAAAACATTTATAAACTTTTGTAAAAAAATAGAAATTATGTCATGGAAAGAAATAAAAGTTGACCAAGGGTTAAATTATGAAACTCCAAAACACTTTAATGTTTCAATTCCTGATATATTTCCTTGTGATGCAACATTAGTATCGTTTAGAGCTAGTCAAAAATTTAGAATAATTGGCTGGAGAGAAAGTGATAATCTTAATTTAATGTGGTTTGATAAAAATCATGCATCATATCCAGGGTAAACAAAAAGATTTCATTTTTTCTTGAAATCTTTTTTAATTTTCTTCATTATCAAAAAAAGCTTTAATATCAACACCGAGTACATCAGCAAATTTCCATAACGTACCTAAACTAAATGTCTGATAATAATTAGGACTTTCTATATTTTTTATAAATCCTTCACTATAATTAGTAAGTTGAGCAAATTTTGTAATGCTTAATCCCTTTAGTTTTCTTTGTTTCTTTAAATTTTTTGCTACTAAATTATAAATATAATTTTCATCTTTTTTATTCATTATTTTCACCTATAAATATTTTCTCATTAAAATTAATAAAAAAATTCACTCATTCGGTGAATTTTGTGATATAATGGAAAAAAGAATAGGAGTAGATAAAAATATGGAAAATAAAAAAACAAAAATAATAAGTGTAGCAAGTATAATTGCATTAGCATTAACACTTGTTACTGCAACATTTGCATACTT